>Ga0182739_1000076_pt1 | contig 210456 bp, 173 predicted proteins | sample eDN5th30CBELigBY_FD_128873 | JGI IMG/M metagenome (GOLD analysis project Ga0182739, IMG submission 128873) | Enriched backyard soil microbial communities from Emeryville, California, USA - eDNA 5th pass 30_C BE-Lig BY (version 2) (version 2) | ecosystem: Environmental > Terrestrial > Soil >...
GCTGCTCTAATAAATTTTCGTTGCCGCCGTTCTGCTCTTGCTGCTCCAAAAGGGTTTCAAGCGCTATGGTTGGCAGCATGGCGTTATCAAGCTCTTCGATTGAAGCCGCTCCCGCAACCCGATCAATTTGGAGCTGCTCATGTGGATCAACCTCCAGCTCATCTCCATTTGATGTGTTCACGCCCACACGCCCCTGCAGTACAGCAAGATAGGTTTGCTGCTGTGTTGTGCTGACAGCAAATTGCGTGCCCATGACACCCATAATTGCTGTTGGGGTCTCAATCTCAAAGCGAGAGTCTCCCTCCAGCTTCTTCATTACTGTAATGATAACCTCGCCATCCTTGAGCGTAAGCTTCGTTTTACCTCCCATCGCCTTCGCGCTCTCAACCAGCTGACTGATCGTAAGCGTTGTGCTAGCGCCGATCTTCACTTCCTTATCATTGTCCAGATCCATGCTTGCTTGGCTCTTTTTCCCTGTTATAATCGTATCGCCCTTAGCGATCGCCATCCCTTTGAAGGCTTTGAATTTTTTAGAGCCTCCGTTTTTCTTAACTTCCACCGTTCCGCTGACACTCGTTATTTTGCCGGTCTTGTCCGTATCCTTCGCTACAGTCACATTCGGAACTGCTATAAGTATTGCCAGCATTAACCAAAGCAGCACTCCAGCCTTCTTCTTCACATTAACCCCTCCAATTCATAAATAATAATGCCTTGCTCCTTGCCCTTTACTTGAATCTCGCCGAGCGGCTTCACTGCAACCCGATCTTTAACTGCTTCATATACAGACTCGCTTATAACAATCTGTCCTGGCTTCGCATTGCTTTCCAGTCTAGCTGCCGTATTGACCGTATCTCCGATAGCGGTATAGTCCATTCTAGTTTTAGAGCCAATATTACCGAATACTGCTGGACCCGTATGAATACCAATGCCGAATTTGACGCCAAAACCAAATCGCTCGGTCAGCTTTCGTTCAAGCTCGATCGAGCCTTCCTTCATTGCCCATGCCGCCTCTGCAGCCTTCATCGGATGATCGTTGAGCAGCAATGGCGCATTAAAAATAGCCATAGCCGCATCTCCTATGAACTTATCAAGCGTCCCGTCATATTGGAAGATGCAATTAGCAGTCAAGTCTAAATACTCATTCAAAATTTCAACAATTTCCTCTGGCTCCGCTCTCTCAGACAACGGCGTAAAGCCGCGAATATCAACGAACAACACGGTTAGCTCCCGTCGTGTCCCTCCTAATCTGAGACCTTCCTCGCCATTTTTAAGAATCTGGCTGACGACCTCCGGAGCTACATAACGGCCGAAGATATCCGTTACCCGTTTGCGTTCCAGCAGTTCCTGCACATATCGGAAAATAATAACGACAATACAGCAGACCAGAAGCAGCGGAATCACGTATCCAAGCGATAGGATAAGTCCTTGTTGATACAAAAGAATGCCGCTGGCCGCCAACAGTACCGCTAATCCTGCTACACTTGCAAAAGCCGGCAACAGCTTCAATCGTCTAAATACCAGGTAAGCTATAATGGCGGAAATCAGAAGAATCGCCGCATTCCATTGCCACGCAATAGGACGCTTAAAGTCGCCTTCAAGGAGCGCCTGAATAATATTCGCATGAATTTCAACACCGTTCATCGTGCTCTTCACATGAAGCGGCGTCGGATAATCATCCTTAAAGCCGGGAGCGTATGGTCCGATAAGCACGATACGGTTTTCAAAATAATCAGCAGGAACGTCTCCACTTAGCACAGCCCAATACGGAATAGCCTCATATTGTCCAGGGCTGCCTGAATAGGAAATGTGAAATCGGCCAAACCGGTCAAGCGGAGGAACGGCATCAGGCTCCTCGCCCATTCGTTCCTTATAAAGCTTATAGACAGACCACGAGAAGCTCTCGATCTCCCTGCCCTCATACTCAAAGCTAAGCAAAGATTTTCGAACAACGCGGTCGCGATCGACAATCGTATTAATATGACCGACTGCAGCCGATGCGTCATTCAGCTCTGCGAACGGCTCAGACAGCGCTAGCACATCAATAACGCCATCAGCTGTTGTTTCTGCAAACGTTCCATATAGCGGCATAACGACATTGCCCGCCGCCGCTGCAGCTTCCACTAGCTCTTGATCAGCGGTCGCATCGTCAGACGCAGCAGGAAAGGTAACGTCGAAAGCAACGACCGCCGCATTTCCTTCTTTCAAAATATGTATCAAATTGGCGTGAGCGCTTCGGCTCCACGGCCAATTGCCGAATGCTTCAATACTCTCATCATCGATTGCAATGATAGCTATAGAAGTGTCAATCGGCTTCTCCTTCTGCAAGAATCGGTCTTGAATATAGTAATCTAGCGAATCCAGCGTACCTCTGTACATGAAAACGCATGCAAAAATCGTCAGCAAGCCAATGACATGGACCAGCTTTATTTTCAAGTTTCAACCCTCGCCCTCTGCATTAGGCATCACCCTAGTGAAAATTGTTAATTTCGACATTATCAGCTATTAATTATATATGATTTTACACCGTGATAGCCATGTTTTTCTAAAAAAAAGACGGAGGACGCCTTTAACGGAAGACCGCTTTTATACCCAAACAACATTGCTTCCCCACCCTTACAATGCTATGCTTGACGTATAGCCATTCCGTGGAATTCATGGGGTGTTTATGCATATGAAAGGAGGATGCCCATGATTCAGGTGAGGGAATTTATCGATACCGATACCGTTTTCGCAGAGAAGCGCGCGAACGAATTTCTCGCTACACTCGATGATGAGCAAGTTATTAATGTATGTTACGGTTCCATTATGAAGCATAACGTTTCCGGTCTTTCACATCAGAGGAGCTCAATTTTAGTTGTCTATAAGCTTAAGAAGGCTTAAGAGTACTAGAAGGGAGGTGCGCGCAGCCATGACGTCGCCCAACAATCTACTGAATAAGCAGAACGACGACGCCCCTCAACAAAAGCACGAAAGCATCAAACCCGAACACGAGCACGAGCATGACAGCTTGGATTCTTTTTTCAAACTATTGTCCGTCCTTGGAATCGTATCGTTGGCCGGAATTGTTATATGGTATATCGTAAGCACTTATATTGCAAAAAACAGCAAGTACGTAGTCAGCGCCGAGTTTCTAATATGTGGCGGTTAACCGTACTCAGCTAGTCAAGCAGCTCACTTGCGTATCGCCGCAGCAGGGCTGCTTTTTCTTTGGCTTACAAAATGCTGGCACATTCGTTGTCATCAAAAAAAAGAGCACCCCATCGGCACTCTCCTAATCCCCGCTATCCGCTATTCATCTCTATTTATTCTAAGTTGCGTGATGCCTTCATGTCATGCTCGCTTTGATGGAGTTCTCTGAGCATTTGCTTGTACAAGCTGAGTTCTTGACCGTTTAGCCCCTGCTTATTGTTTTTCATAATGTAACGACTAATATTGCGTTTTAGAATCTCAGTACGACGCTCCATCATTTGTTCATAACTCATGCTCTCAACCTCCGACTTTGTATTCAGGCAAGGCGGATCGGCTATCGCCGTCCCTTTGCAATTAACAACAACTAATTATAACGCAGTTAAAAACGAATGAAAAAGCTCCGATACCGCCCCATTATCCGCAATATGCCGAAAATAACGATTGAGCAGAGCTTAGAACCTTCAGTCTTTTAAATCATGCTGTATCCGCTGAATTCCACCTTGAGTTATACTTTTGGCCTTTCATTCGCTGTTTCATTTACCATTTCATTTGCATAAAACAATCCGTATCCATCTATTGACTGCCCACCTACCTTGCTATACAATATAGCTATCTACCATGTAATGCAATATAGTGTATTTAGTTAAAAAGGCAGGTGAAGCTTTCGATGAAGGACACATCGCAAATGCTGAAAGGCACACTGGAGGGCTGTATTTTGAAAGTAATAAGCAACAGCGAAACCTATGGCTATGAAATATCTGAAAAGCTGAAAGCAAATGGGTTCCCAAATATTTCGGAGGGAACGATCTATCCGTTGCTGCTGCGATTAGAGAAGAACGGTTCCATCATCGCTACCCATAAGAGTTCTCCGCTTGGACCTAAACGGAAATATTTCAAGCTGACAGAGGAAGGCGAACGGGAGCTTCTAAGCTTTTGGGATAAATGGCTGGAGATTGAAACAGCAGTGCATCAATTGTTTGATAGGAAAGGGGAGCCTGGCGAATGAGTACAAATAAACTGAAGAATAGCCTTCGCAAATCCAATAATGACATGGCAAAGCAGATTACGAAGGAGAATACTCCGATCATCAATGATATGACCATCTATTTAAAAGCCAGCCGCATATCCGAGCTGCAGGTCGAGCAAATACGGCAGGATCTTCTTGAGATGACGATCGCAGCCGAGCAGCGCGGTGATTGTTTGAAGTCAGTAATCGGGGACGATTATAAAGCATTTTGCGATGAGATTATTGACAATGCCGGTCCAAAGCCGCTTATTGAATCGGTTAAGGAATCCGTTTATATTATTGCGATGTCTGCTATGACACTGCTCATTATTGATGTTATTTTCTCAGGATTCCCTGCTAGATTCCTGAAGGAAGGCATCGGCAACGCCGGCTTCGACTATAATATTCCTGTTACGCTTGGGTTTGTTACATCCACTGTCATCATTACACTTGTTGCTTGGCTGCTCGTCTATTGGGTGGGTAAGAAAGCTTTTGAGATGTCACGAGGCACAGAAGAGCTGAAGACGAAGCCGAAATCCGCCACCTATCCGAAACGCATTCTATGGGGGTTACTTGTTGGCGCAGCAGTCGCTGCCTTCTTTATTATGACGGTCAACTTCAATGAAGTTATTTTATTTTCCGTGCACGCGCTAATCATCGCAGCTGTAATTGTTGCATTATACTTGGCAACTCGTTGGGCTAAATAAGAAGGGCAACAGCAGTTGACGCGGATATGCTAGGTTAGCCATATCACTAAAAAAGCAGTGGCACAGGCGGATTCCGCCTGATCACCACTGCTTTGCAGCTATAGCTTGTACACCATAAGCAGCTTGTCACACAGCTAGCCCGGAACAGCCGAGGCTGCTCCCTCCATGTGCGAATGAACAACGCAGTTGCTATCGTTCAGCCTTATTGCACGCTTGGAATGGCAGCGTCTACTCTTTCTTGCGTTGCCGGGACACAGCGCTTACATACCTTCAGCTTTGTACCGCTTGTCGTACTCCTCGTATAAAGCAATTTAATTCTTGTGCTTCCGCAGACAGGGCATGTCCCGCGTCCTCTTGAAGGAAGTTTATAAAGCGCATGACCTCTATTCGATTTTGCCATCTCCAAAGCCCCTTTGCATTCATTTACTTCTAAATGTACGCGGGGGCTATAGAAATATGACTACGGCTTTTCCAAGCCGACCCTCTTTGCCTGCGGTTCACTAGTCAGCCTTCCTTGTATACGGTTCGCTCAGTCAACCTTCCTTGCCTGCGGTTCGCTAGTCAACCTTCCTTGTCTACGGTTCGCTCAGTCAACCTTCCTTGCCTGCGGTTCGCTAGTCAGCCTTCCTTGCCTGCGGTTCGCTAGTCAGCCTTCCTTGCCTGCGGTTCGCTCAGTCGCCCCTCCTGCTGCCCTCCAGCGGTAATCTCTTCCCTTAACGCAAACAAATGTTTAGTCCAAAAGTTTTTAGAGGAAATATTTACCTTCGAATTCTAAGAATCATAGCTACTTAACTGCAACTACAGGTTTCAAAGGAAGGTTTTTCTTTTAAACGGGCATTTCACGGTAACTTCAACATTTTATAGGAAGCTTTTACCGCTAGCCAAGTTCTTCGACCATAGCCGACTCAAACGACTTTATCATAGCCAACCTAGCCAATCTAACCAATCTAGCCACTCCAAGCCAAAAACTAGCCACTTCAACCAAGAAAAAAAGCTCCTGCCAAATCAACAGATCTGAGAGCTTTATTATGTAACCGCACTATTGTCCGCTTCTGAGCAAGCTGTATAAATGATCGGCCGACCGCATAGTATATTCAAACTGTACCGGCACCCCGCCCTCGAGCACTGCAAGGCACGGAACACTTGATATCCGCCATTCGTCACGCAGCTCAGGCGCGTAGTTTATGTTTATTTTGTACAGTTGGATGGAACGATCCGTCGCCTGCACAACCTCCAGCATACGTTCTGCCACCTTACAGGTGCCGCAGAAGGGCGTGAACACTAAGAGGGCGGCTCTTCCATCTCCGATTTCCTCGCGCAGCTTACTTCGCCAGTCCCGGCCCTCCAGCTCCTGCAAACTCATCACTCAACCCTTCTTCCCTTACAAAATATAGCTCCGATTCATTTCCGTAAAGCTTTCAATCAGCTCGAACAGCTCTTCCTTCAAGCGCTCATAGCGCTCCGATAACGTCCAAACAATTAGCTGATGAAAATGCCCCTTCGTCTCCACAGTCGTTACAACAAAGGTTAAAGGCGTATCATCCTCCATCACCTCATAAGCGAATTGATAAGCTGGATAGCCGTTTACTTCCAGACTGCGCGGCCAATAGAGCGGAGCATTATCAAGCTCATAGGCATAATTATCCTCAACATAATAAGAATAATCCTCCAGCGTAGTTCCCTCATAATAGTCAAGCTTGCTCTCGGTAAACAGAACAAAATATTTCGCGCCAAGCAAGTTGCCAAGCGTTATATCGGCATCCTCCACGAGATCCTTCTTTTCCGACCAGCTTGATCCTGCTGTCACCTGAAATTGGCCATCCTTGCTTACGAAGACGGTATCCCCGGCTACATCCATATTCGCAGCATAAGCAAGTCCTATAACCAGCGATGAGAAGGACACAATGCCCAGCGTAACAGCGGCGCTTATAACGAACGCCATCTTTCCCTTTCCGTTACGAACCAGATCCTTCGACAATACGACAAATGTATTAGCGCCCATATCTCCTAAACGCTGATTCCGGCGACTGGCCAGCACAGCTATGCCGGCTGGGAGCCCGCCGAGCAGTATCGGATTAATTTCAAGCAGCCTCGAAGAGGTGCGAATAAGCGATTTTACAAACCCTGGAGCTCTTCCCTGCTCATCAACCACTTGTATGCGAAGCGCAAGCTTACCGACCGTAAACCCTGTGAATCCCTCAAACAATAAGTAATATCCCACTACAACAAGCAAAAGAAAAAATAGAAGGAGAAGCTCTAACGACTCCGGCACAAAAAAGAAACTGAAAAACAATCCTCCTAAAAGAAGCAGATCGATGACGGTTGCCGCCCATCTCCGAACAAAGTTGGAAACGCCATATGATGCCGCAAGCTCTCCAATGGGCGAATAATTCGGCGGTCTGGGTACATTGCCATACGGATGTACATTCCCATAACCATGCATACTCCCGTAACTATTTCCATAAGGAGCTCCGGTTGGCGCAACTGGATGCTGGTCATTACCGCTAGGCTGATGGTTCAATGACGACACCTCTCTTTTTACTCAATATCCTCATTTAAACATTCAGCCCAGCAGCCGTCAACCGAACACCTTTTGTAAGCCCGTGAAGCAAATCAAAGTCAGGCGTGACGACGAGATCCAGCATGTAAGCAGACGTTGTGCTGTCTGGAATTCTCAGCGTATTTAGCGTAGCTATAATTTTATCGGCCGTTTCAATTCCTAGTCCATGCCCAAAGTAAAGCCCGTTGCCTAGCATAACCGCATTTTCACCCTGCCACTCCGGCATTTCGGGATCATGATCCGGGTTTTTGAAGTAGACAACATCACCTGGGTAGGCCGCCAGCTTATTATTCGTTACAACTAAGCGCAGCTCGCTGTCGCTATGCCAGTCCCGAAGATACAACTCTTGAAAATGCCGGTCAAAAAGCTCCGCGCCAAGCACATCTAGCACCGCTTTATACATAATAATCAAAATTGCGGTTGCGCATTCAAAAGCATAAAGCGTTCCATTGGCATAAATATCGTTAATGGCGTCTGATGGCTTCACATCGTCCCGCAATCGAAAGCCGCCCGTTCTTGTTAAATTCCAATACAGCGGGTTGCAGCGCGAGTCCTCAAATGTAGCGAAGCCTACCCCGCTGCCGTAAAGTGCTCTTGCTGCGGCAATAATAGCCAGTCTTATATCCAACTCAAATTGCAGCTCATCAATCGAATCATAGCGATAAGAAACCAAGTTCTGTTGCTTGCCCTGCACAATCTCACGCTCGATCGTTGACAATGGCAGCTCATCGATCTGCCCCGTCGTTTTACCAGTTACATATAGCAAGACACTGCCTCCTTCACCCTTGAAGTTAGGCTATTGTACGTCTGCCGTGCTCCAAATGTGAAAGAAATAGGCCTTAAGGCAAGCGCTCCCCGCAGTCGCAGTGGACAGGGTTCGCGTTATTCCTGTTTTGACTAGATGACACTTCAGTGTCCGTCCACGCGCCTATGTAAAAAGTCCAGAGGTGCTAAGCCAACAACTTAGACAAATGCTCCGCTTTTCCTTATAATAGAGCTATATGACTAGACGGAGAAGGTGACTAGCTAATGGGTAAGGAACATCTTGTACATTTCAAAATCATCCGCGGCAACGAGTCCAAGCTGCTCAGCGGCCTTGTATTTCTTAAGGACGGTCAATCTGAGCCGACATTGGAGGACTTCGAAGAATGCTTAAAGCAATGCGGACATGAGGTCGTCATCATTAATAAAGAGCAGTTTATATTTAAATCAACAAGACCAGGTGATGAGTATATTATCGATGTGCTCGAGGATTATACAGAAAATAATAAGGATCTAGGCGCGGAGCATTTGGCCAGAAGCTTTATAAAGCGGACTCCGTTTCTATAAAAGCCAACTGTAAATGCCTTCTGCGAGCGGATACCTCCATTAAATTTTCTTGCGAAGCTGACTCCGAACTCGAACACAATTTTTTCGAGCTCGGCTCCGCTTGTTGCTTCTTGACCTTTACTTCTCACATGCTATAATGGTGATAATGATTATCACTTTTGATGTGAACGGAGGCGCTTGCCATGCAGCTATTACTTCCACTGCTTACTGTTATCCTTGTTGTAATCGGAGCTTTCTGCTTAATGGTCGCTATTGATAATGATCGCAGAATTCGCAAGGCTATGGTGAAGGGGAAGGGCGAGGTTGTGCTTCATTCATCAACACAGCCTGCTATTGCAATTGCAAGCCCGCAATTATCGAAGAAATAAGAATGAGCGCTGCGAAGCCCTAGTCGGGCAACGTCAGCGCTCTATTTTTTTGTATCATGATTGAGAATATTCCGGAAAGCGCAATAAACGCAAGCCATTGAGGATGACGAGAATAGTGCTGCCTTCATGGCCGACTACCCCTAACGGCAGGGCTATACCCTCTATAAAGTTTGCAAATAAGAGAACGATAATGACACTAAGCGCGAAAATCATATTTTGCTTCACTATTCTCATTGTTTTACGACCGAGCAAGATCGAATCCGCAATTTTCCCAATATCCTCCTTAAGCAAAATAACATTGGCTGTCTCGAGCGCTGCGTCGCTGCCGCCTGCCCCCATCGCAATGCCGACTGAAGCTGTCGCCAATGCTGGAGCATCATTAACGCCATCACCGACCATAGCGACTTGGCCGTATTTCTCTCTAAGCTCCTTCACCTTATTCACTTTATCCTGCGGAAGCAGCTCTGCATAAACAAGATCAATGCCCGCTTCCGATGCGATCGCTTTAGCGGTCTGCTCCTGATCGCCCGTCAGCATTGCGACAGCAACACCATGCTTCCTAAGCAAAGCAATCGCACGCTTGGCATCCTCGCGGATATTGTCCCGCATAGCAATAACACCGGCCGCGCCCTGCGAGTTATGCATAACGATTACCGTCTTACCTTCCTGCTCCAATTCTTTAATAATCGCAATAAGCTCCTCTGTCATGAGACTGTCGTCCAAATATGACGGCTTGCCGATCTTCCAAGCTTCTCCTTCAAGAGTCGCCTGCAAGCCCCATCCTGTACGGGACATAAAGTTGGATACAGCCTTAATCGGAATACTTTCTTGCTGTGCCTTCGAAACGATTGCTTTGGCGAGTGGATGCTCCGACAAGCTCTCCAGCGATGCAGCTATTTGCAGCACATTATGCTCGTTGTAGCCCTGCAGAGGCACGAGATCTGTGACGGCCGGCTTGCCGCTCGTTAAGGTTCCCGTCTTGTCGAATGCGATAACCTTCGTGCGCCCGAGGTTTTCCAAGTGCGCACCGCCCTTGAACAGTACGCCTTTGCGAGCGCTGCTAGAAATGGCAGACAGCATTGCCGGCATAATGGAGGCAACCAGCGCGCAAGGCGAGGCCACAACGAGAAAAACCATCGTCTTGTAGAACGATTGCTCCCAGCTCCAGCCAAATACGAGCGGTAATGCGAAGACGAGCAGCACGGAAACTCCAATAATGACTCGCGCATAGATGCGCTCGAATCGTTCCATAAACTGCTGGGAAATCGGCTTCTCGCTTTGCGCCTCTTGCACAAGCTGCAATATTTTTGCAAACAAGGTAGACTCCCCAGGACGTGTAACTTCAATAAACAGCGCGCCTTGCCCGTTCATCGTGCCTGCATATACCTCTGCGCCCGCTTCCTTATCTACTGGAATGGATTCGCCTGTAATCGACGCTTGATCGACCGCGCTGACGCCCTCTGCCACAACACCGTCAGCCGCGATACGTTCCCCTGGCTTTACGATAATGATATCGCCTGGCTGGAGCTGCTCTACCGCCACAATCTGCTCCGCTCCGTCCTTGTAAAGCACAGCCTGCTCCGGCTTCATATCCATCAATGCGCTTATGTCGCGGCTGCTGCGGTCCATCGTATAGCTTTCCAACGCACCGCTTAGCGCAAAAATAAATATAAGCACTGCGCCCTCTGTCCAGTACCCGATGCTCGCTGCTCCAATAGCTGCAATAATCATGAGCAGATTGACATCCAAATCACGTTCTTTAATTAATGTATATAGACCTTCCTTCGCTTTAGCGAAGCCGCCAACAAAAAACGCAATGCTGTACAAAATAATTTGCAAGGTATGCATATCCTCGCCTACGCCCCAAGCTGCCGCTATAAAGATACCGCTGGCGAGCGCAGCGAGCGCCTCTCCGTAACGACTAAACAGACCTTCCTCTTCGGCGCCCTTATTCCTGGATGACAATTGATCCTCTTGGTACTTGTTCTCTGCTGTAGCTGAAGTCATCATTCTCACTCCCATCCGTTGATAATGAATCCCATTATTATGCCCCTTAAAATGCCACATGCTGCCCCCCGAAACGGGGAGCAGCATGTTAATAAATGAAATATTCGATTTGCCATATTGGAATTTCTTATTTGTAATTATTATAAAGTAGGAACTTTAAAATGTACAGCATTAATTTCCACATGACGACTACTACGGTTAATTAGCCTGTAACCTTGCCGACTATTTTCATTACCGCATCTCTAGTCAGCTTATTGCCGCCAATCGAAATCAAATTAACGGTAGCTTTAGCCAGTGCTAATGGAATTTTGCAAAAGTCGCCAGCAGGTCCCTTCTGCAGCTCTGAAATGTACTCATCAGCGACTTTTAGATTTCGCTTTGTGTAGCTGATCATTTCCTTCTGGCCCCAGCCATCAGGGTAAAAGTCAACGCCGCGCTCCAAGTCTTCAGCCCGGTTACGCAATATATTAACAGCCTGTAGCCCTCTTCCAAAAGCGACTGCCTTCTTCATATCCGCTTTCGTTCCGTCATACCAATGCCAAATTTCAGTCAGCATCTCTCCGACCATGCCTGCTACGCTGTAGGTATAACGGTCCAAATCAGCCTCTGTCTTAATCTCCCACCGATCGCTGACCCATTCAGACATCTGCTTAGACATCATCGCCACATATCGAAACACTGTCGGTGCAACGGCAGGCGGACACAGCCGCATCCAATCATGAAGTCGGTAAGTAACCTCTGGCAATTGATGCTTGTACGCATCGAGCGTCCGTTGTACCGCATCAATCCCATCCTCCTTCTCAACGATCTCCTGAACCGCATTTAGAAGCTCCACCTTAAGCGTATCCGCCAGCTCCTCATGATCCTCAATCTCATCAATGGCCCGCATGCATAAGTAGGCTGAGGTCACCGCTTCCCTAAGACCGGTAATCAATTGGCTGATCGGTATATAGAATGTTCTGCTCGTCTGCTGCAGCATTGTCATAGCGTCGTGGATAGCGATATTCGTAGTAATGAGAGTTCCCTCCAAATTTAAATCTTCACGTACTTGCACATTACTACTATGATACCACACGTTGGTACGCTCTCCAAATGTTCCTGCATCATTATATTTTTTTATTATGGGCCTGTTCATCTTAAGATTCAATTACCGCTCATAGGCAGCTTGTTATGCCGTTCATTCGCAAGAAGGAAAGTCCATACGACTCAACGAAATACTTAATTTTGGATTAGTTTGGATTGCTATCGATGGCAGGTGAGCTGACTCGCTGAGACTATTTATAGGAGGTCATCAAATGAAATATATGAATGGTGCAAATAAGAAGTATCATGTTTTAGCTAGAGGCATCATAGTCTCATCTGGTTATATTCTAGTTGCGCATTGTATTGGAATGGATAACACATTTTTGCCGGGTGGTCATGTCGAATTTAATGAGGGGATAAAGACGACATTGAGCAGAGAAATCGAGGAAGAATTAGGGTTACATAGTGTAGTCAAGAAATACTTAGGAACGGTAGAAGCGGATTTTGAAACACCAGATACCTACCATCAAGAGCTCAATCATTTATTTATAGTGGATATTCCCGAATTGCATCATAAAAATAATCCTAAATCGAAAGAGAAACATTTAGAATTTTACTGGATTCATATTGATGACATGGCTGACCATAATTTGCAGCCCTATCCGGTAAGGACAATAATAAAACAATATATTAGTAACAATGTGCAAGGACCATTCTTTTTAAGTACTTTTGATGTGGAAATAGAAGAATGATAGGATAGGATAGGATACATAGAGGATCAGGTCTTATTTAGAAATAGTAACGAAGTATTTATATAAGCTAGTACACATATGGAGGTCATCATGTCACAGGTACAAAAGCTAGAATGCGGTATTTATACGATGTGTCTCGTTCAAGAAGGCGACAAAGTGCTTCTGCTGAATCGACCAGATAAACTTGGTTTTCCTGGCTATCTCGGCCCCGGTGGGAAGGTAGACTTTCCCGAAAGCATTACAGAGGGCGCCATTCGCGAGCTAAGAGAAGAAACGGGACTTCATGTGAAGCCGAAAGATTTGATTTTTAAAGGAATGGACGGCTACGTGGTTCCAAAAACCAATTACAGATACATCGTCTTTAATTATTTAGCCCAAAACTATACCGGAGAGCTGCTGGACAACCCGCCCGAAGGTGAGCTCGCGTGGATCGAGGTGAATGAAGCGCTGAAGCTGCCTATGCAGCCATGGTTCAAACGGCGCTTCCCGCTGTTTTTTGAAGAAGGCACCTTCGATCTCTCTATTGTATGGGACGAGGACACGTTAAGCGAAGTAGAGGAGAGGTATTTTAAGCTTGGGTAGACGATTCGGCGTTCAACATTTAGAGGTAATCCACATAGGTATTAGCTATCGGAAGCTAGTATAGATAGCTCTCCGAGACTCGCATTCATAACTAGAGGAGACTAACATAGGCAGCTATCGGAAGCTTTCATTTAGAGCAATCAGAGACTAACACTCACAGCTAACGGAAAATAGACGCCTTATTTCGCGGTTAAAGGCTGATTTTTACTATTATCGGAAAACAGATACCTTATAATTGAAGAAATTACCCTTTTATCGGTTTTCGCATCAAATAGAGGATCTATTTTCCGATCTTTTCAAAAAATGAGGCGAGCGATAAAAATAAGGAATCTATTTTCCGATAACTCCAAATACTTTCCGCTGCAGGCACCACTATTGCGACACTTACGGCTTTACCCACCAATTCCACTAACAGTCAAGCAAAAGCCTGCGAAGAGATTCGTAGTCTCGTACGATATGGTCCGGCTGATGGTCCGGCTGATGGTCCGACTCCGACTTCGGCTCCGGCTCCGGTTTGGCTGCCCGATGGTTGAACCAGACAGACGTCCAGCCGGCATTAGAAGCGCCGATCACATCATTCCTCCAAGAATCACCAATATATACGCATTGCTCCGCGACCGTTCCCGTCTTCGCGTTCACATGCTCGAACAGTCGCTTGTCCGGCTTGTCCCAGCCGCAGTTGCCCGAAATGAATTGTCGATGCGGCGGTATCAAGCTGTCGAGCTCCAGCGCGTCGATTTTCTTTTGCTGATGCTCGCCGGCACCATTCGTTATTAATCCGACAAGATGGCCAGCTTCTGAAAGCTGTTCAATAAGCTCGCGAGCTCCAGGAAACAACTCAATCTGATATTGGCAGTCCATATAGGCCGCTTGCATGGCAGACGCTTTCTCCGCAGTCAGTTCAATGCCGAACTCAGCGAGCGCAAGCTGAAAGCGGCGTCGCCTCATCCCTTCAGTAGCTGCGCCCGCTTCCATTGCGCATGCTCCACCAAGCTCCAATGACAAAATGTCGCTGTAATAACGAAGACGATGATAGGCTTCCTCATAAGAGAAGGAAGCGGACGGAGCCGCAATCTCCTCTACTGCTTGGCGGAAAGGCGCCAAATGATCATAAAGCGTATCGTCAACATCGAAGAAGATCGCTGTCTTATTATTTTGCCAACTATGCATTTCGATCGTCCCCTTGCTACAGCTCGTGCGTACTCATTATACTACATAATTAATTCGATCTTTTATAATAGGTAATCGCCAAGGCGAGCGCGAGCACGGAGCCCTTCACAATATCCATCGCGTAATAAGGCACGGACATCATAACAAGACCATTGGACAGGATGCCGATCAGCACAGCGCCGATAAAGGTGCCGAAAGCATTCGGCTTGCCTGAGCCGAGTACGGAATAGCCGATGAAAGCAGCCGCGACAGCCTCCATCAAATAGGACGATCCCGCATTGACTTCTGCGCTCATGACGCGAGCACCTAGAATAATGCCGCCAAGACCAGCTAACAGCGCAGACATTAAGTAAGCGATTAGGCGGTATTTGCTCACTGGAATGCCCGAAAGCTTCGCAGCCTCCGTATTGCCGCCAATCATATACATATAACGGCCATGCTTCGTATGAGACAGGAACATATGCACGAGCAGTACAACAACGAGCATTATAATAATAATCCAAGGCACTGAGCCCAGCTTTCCGAACACCTTCGGAATCGTTCCAGTAGCGAAGTCGCCGCTTGGCATAATCATATTTTGTGATACGGTCGCTCCTCTCGTATAGGTAAGCGCTACGCCTTGGAACACAAACATCGTGGCGAGGGTCATCAGCATATCTTGAATTTTAAAATTGATGACGAGCAGCGCATTAATTAGACCGATAACGAGGCAAAAAGCGAGCGAGGCCGCAATGCCGACCCCTATATTTTGCCCATGCCAGACGAACATCGATATAACTACCGCATTGGCCACCGAAGCGGTCGAGCCAACCGACAGGTCAAAGCCGCCTACAGCAAGCGATACCGTTAGTCCAGTAGCAATGATCGTCACAATCGAAATCGAGCGCAAAATCATAATCATACTCGCCTGCGTAAAGAAATTATCAGTCATCATGCCAAAGAAAATGATAAGCAGCAAAATCGTAATGAGCGTGCCGTATTTATACAAAAATTCAAAGAGGGCAAATCCTGCCTTGCCTTGTGCAGATTCAGCAGCCTTCATATCATCATGCCTCCCGTGCTGTACAGTAAAATTTCTTCCTCATTCGTCACAGCCGTGTCCAGTTCCTTCACAACTCTGCCGTCATACATAACATACATACGATCGGTCAGCCCTATCATCTCTGACATTTCGCTCGATGCGTACAGAATACATTTGCCGCGGCTCGCCAGCTCTGCTACCAGCTCATAAATATCCCGCTTCGCTCCGACATCGACACCCTTTGTCGGTTCGTCGAAAATATATACTTCCGCATCCGCGAGCAGCCATTTTCCGATTGCGATCTTCTGCTGATTCCCTCCGGAAAGATTGCGGACAAGCGCTGCCTCATTCGGCGTCTTAATGCCAAGACTGCCAATTATTTCAGCCGAGGCTCGCTTCTCCTTCGCAGGACTGAGCCAGGTGCGCAGCTTTGTAAATCTAGAAAGCACAACCGAAGTTAAGTTAACAGCGACCGACTCCCCGACAAAAATCCCCTCGCGCCGCCGTTCTTCCGGCACGAGCGCAAGGCCGCTTGCGACTGCATGATGAGGAGTGCGAATGCGGAGCGGCTTTCCGCCAAGCGAAAGCTCGCCCGCCGCGCTCTGCGAAGCGCCGAACAACGCGCGGCAAAGCTCTGTTTTGCCTGCGCCAACGAGCCCTGCAAGACCGACAATCTCACCTTTGCGAACTTGAATGCTCACATCATTCACTTTGCCTGGGTCGTTAACATGCTGAGCCTTGAACCAGATTTCGCCATGGCCAGGCTTCGGCTTGTGATTGCGCTCAGGAAACTGACCATCCAGCTTCGCGCCGAGCATATATTCGACAACCTCCTGCTGCGAAATATGAGCTAGCTCATCCTGCGCTACTCGCTTCCCGTCTCGCATAATCGTAATGTCATCGCATATCTCATAAAGTTCTGGAAGGCGGTGAGAAATAAAAATAACACCGACTCCCTTTGTTTTAAGCAAGCGTACAAGCTGAAACAGCTGCTCTGTCTCGCTTTGGCTGAGCGGCGCAGTCGGTTCATCCAATATAAGAAACCGGCATTGCAAGGAAATCGCCCGCGCGATGAGCACCATCTGCTTTTCGGCAAGCGTCAATTCTTGGACGAGCATCGTGGTTGGAACATGAATATTCATCCGCTCCAGCAATTCCTTCGCCGAACGATGCAATTGTCTCCAGTTAATAATGTGCCGCCCTTTCAGACCATGCACCATCTGCTCAAGCATTATATTTTCGCCTACGGAAAGATTCGGTACTAGCGCTGTATCCACCTCTTGGTATACGATTTGAATCCCATGATCCTTAGCATCCTTTGGCGTTCGAATACGTACTTCCTTGCCGTCTATAGCAACCTCACCCGTATAGTGATCATAAGCTCCGGCCAGTATCTTCATTAAAGTAGACTTTCCTGCCCCGTTCGCACCGATCAAAGCATGCGACCTCCCAGCAGAAACCTCAAAATGAACATTCGTCAATGCCTGTACGCCTGGAAAAGCAATCGATATTCCCTTCATCTCCAGCCGGCCGACTGTTGTCTCCTTCAACTTGCTCACCTTCCCCTATAAACAGGCTTGGACGCCCTTATCCTAAAGGACAAGGGCGCCAGTATATTGCCGCTATTATAGCATTCTGATAGATTTGGTAAATACTATTTGCTGTAAGCTTCCTTCAACGACTTCATCCAGTCCTCTTCGAATGCGTCTGTTGTGCCCCAACCAGGAATAATGTCAGCCAACGTTATCATATTGACTGTTTTAGAAGCGGATTTCAGTGCAGCTTGATCGATCAATGCAGCTTCAAGATTATATGTCATAGGCGTCTCTTCGCCGGCAATCTTTTTCGCAATAAGTCTAACGTTAACAGCACCGATCATTTTCGGATCAACGGCAGCGCTTGCCACCCAAGGACTATTCTCCTCTTGCATAATTTGCAGGTCAGCGTTAGATACGTCGATACCGTATATTTTAATCTCTGTTCGCCCAGCCTCGATTAGCGCTCTGGCTGCGCCGATCGCAAATGCATCCCAGGTTGCGAAGATCGCGTCAATCTCGCCTTTCGGGTATTGCGTTAGAATCGCATTAACAGCGTTTTGTGTGTCAACCGATGTATTGTCGCTGGCTACACCAAAGCGATCAACCTCTTTTAGACCTGGATAAGTAGCCAGCATTTCTTGATATACCTTATTGCGGCGTACCATTGGCGGGAATCCGTCAACCCATAGATAAACAAGATTCGCATCCGGGCCTTGCTCTTTAACTAGCTGATCCAGTGCGAACTTTGCTAGCATCTCATCATTTTGCGATGTCAGTGTTACGCCCTCAACCGCTCCAACTTCATCAACAGAGTCAAAAGCGACTACCTGGATGCCCTTGTCTCTCAGCTTCTTAATAACATTTGCTGCTTCAATGCTGTCTGCGTGCGATACAACGATGCCGTCATAGCCGCCATTGCCGGCTTGCTCAAGCGCATCAAGAAATTTCACTGTGTCGCCATTAGCTGAAAATGTATCAACGGTAAAGCCAAGCGCTTCGCCTTCTTGCTTAGCACCCGCTAAAAATTGCGCCGTGTGGTCGTCTCCGCCGATTTTACGAATGACTTTGATCTTTACGTCCTTTTCAGCTATAGCTGCTGGAAGGTTCTCAATCTTGCTTTTATCTGCTTTGCCGGCTTTACTGCCGTTTCCTCCGCCGCAGCCAGTAGCTATAATTACGATCGATAATACTAAACTTAGCAAAATATGAAGCCTGCCCTTTTTCATCTCTTACTCCCCCAATAATGATCTTTATTTTTCGACGTTATTAATACGAGTAATCCTATCGGATTTAAATATTCTTGTCAATACTTTAGTTGGAAAATAGTTTATGACTACAGGAAATGTGCGAGAGGAATGGTATGAAGCTTGCGGCTCATCTTGGCGAAACGGCTGTCGCCATCCTTTGGCGTCGCTGCTCGTTTCGTTCCGAAAAATATAGGATACTTATAACGAAAAACATATACTTTCCAATATTAAAAAAAAGCAGCTATATTCTTCATGGAGGCATCCCTCCTAAAGAAATATAACTGCTTTCGTTATCCATTTAACTGAAATTGCTGATCTGCTTCGTCTGTAGTTCAAGGAGTTGTTCACTAAGACCACGATATTACATCGCATATAATCTGAGCAGTTCCTCAGTTGTAAGCTCCTTAGGCTCTTCATCAACTGCAATGCCATTCTCCTCCCAGCAAGCTCTGCATTTTTTTTCGGTGTCGCATTTGTAAGCATCTAAGCATGTGTAGCAATACTGCATATAGTTTCTAATAACATGGTCTGTCATGGTACTCACTCCATTCATTTGTTCTATGGATTAAGCATAGCATGTTTTCCATCAAAAGTATGTGATTATTTTCACGTTCTTTTGACGAAATGGTGAACGTTATGCGCTTATAGGGCCTACTCTGCTTCTCGACAACTGCAATATTCCGCCTCTAACAGCGATTTTCGCTCTTGCCGCACCATAACCGCCACACTAAAATGCGCTAAGAGCGATATCAATGCTAATTGGTCACTTTGGGCATTTTCAAGCCCCATTTCGGTTCAGTAAGCTATCATTTCTTCGTTAGATTTTATTTTTCACTGAAATACGCAGTATAGCATTATCAATTTTCGTTAGTGCCGAATCCAATTAAGCTTTGCTGCCCCGACAGTAAAAACCTGCCCTTTTAAGAGCAGACTTTACTGCCGCAGTCTCTCCCTGCAGACTAAACATTTACATCTTGCGGATGGCCGGCTTCAACGAGCTCAACCGCCTTGGCGTTAGCTTCGACTTGAGCCGCGTCTTTGCAGCCTGGGATAACAGACGTCACCGCTGGATGCTTCAAGCACCATGCCAGCGCCCAGCTTGCCATATTTACACCTTCCGGCACCTCGTCACGTGCGATGCGTTGAACCTCTTCCAGCTTAAGCCGCGTATTCTCCGCATCATGGCGATGCCGCACATCCGTACGGTCAAATACAGCTCCCGGCTTATATTTACCGCTCAAGTAGCCGCTCGCAAGCGGAACGCGCGCGAGCACGCCGAGTCCCTGCTCCTGGCAGGACGGAAATACACGCTCCTCCGGCTTACGGTCTAGCCTGTTATACACGACTTGAATCGTACGCGCGTTAACCGCTGTTGATGCCGCAGTCTGATGCAGATTGTCATTGCTGCCAATCGATGTCCCTAGAAAACGAATTTTGCCCGCAGTTATTTGTTTATCTAACGTCGTCCACAGCTCATCGCTGTCAAAAGCGGCATCTGGTCCCGAGTGGAACTGGTACAAATCAATATAATCAACCTTCAAAGCACGAAGCGAAGCATCCAGCTGCGCTACCACCTGGTCTGCTCCATATACGTCAGTCCGCGTAAAGCGCTCATGAAAAAGATGACCAAACTTCGTCGCAATAATCCAATCCTCACGATTGCGTCTGCTTATGTAGTCCCCAATCAAGGACTCCGACAAATGATCGCCGTAGCACTCAGCTGTATCAATTAAATTAATGCCCAGCTCATGCCCCTTATCAAGAATAGCATCAACCTCTTGTTGAGTATAATCTCTGCCCCACTCACCGCCGAACTGCCAAGTTCCTAATCCTATAACGGAAACATTTAATCCTGTACTGCCTAATCTTCTATACTTCATAATCGTCCTCCTCTCAATCGTTCATAGCAACAGATTACCACAAACCACCGTCAATGACCCCCACTTTACTATCGTTTGAAGTGGGAGCTTGTAACTAACCGATCGTACATACGTCTCTACGACTCCGATCTTTTTTCGTTCCAAAGAACGTGGTGTTACATCCTCAGCAAGCATACGCCTACCGATGGGCAGACTGACAGCTACCCTGCAAGCCTAGTCATGCTAAGCCTGCACCTTGAAGAAGGTACTCTTTTCCCTTCAGACAGAGATTCATCGCACCGATCCGGTCATCATTACTTTCATAGCCACAGGCCAGGCAACGGAATCGATGCTTGCGTTTATCCCGATTTCCTTTCGTCGTATGGCCGCATACCGGACAGGCTTGCGAGGTGTACTTGGGATCTACCGCAATGGTCATCGCCTTCCCGAGCTGCGACTTGTACGTCACCATCTTACGAAGCTGGCGGAACGCCCACGATACCGTGACATATCGATGTTTTCGCCTGACCTTTTCCGTTGCCCCTCGAATCCCTGTCAAATCCTCCAGCACAAACAACGTATTCGCCCCATATCGGGTCACGAGTGCCCTGCTAACTTGATGATTCACATCGGTCATCCAGCGGTTTTCTCGTTCTCCGATTTGCTTCAGCCTGCGACGGGACGACGGCGTTTGTTTGCGCTGCAGCTCTGAACGCAGCCTTTTGTAGTTCGCTCGTTTTTGTTTGAGTTCCCTTCCTCGAAAGAATACGGTTTGGCCATCACTGTCATACGCGGTGGCTACAAAGTTGATGCCCAGATCTACGCCCACGACTTGTTCGATCTCCGTCCGCTCAGGAACGTCTACTTCTTTTGATACAGCAATATGCAAGTACCACTTCTGCTTTTTGCAGACTAGCTTAGCTGTCCCGAATGTCCAAGTACCGTCGAAATAAGCTTCCATTCCTTTCGCTTCGTATTTGACTTTGATACGGCCCTGCAGCGTATTGATGGAGAACAGTTGAGCACCCAGGTTCAACGAATAATCCCGGTGCCAGACCAGATCATATTCCGGCTTCTTAAAGCGTACCAACGTCCAAGTATGGCCGTTACTCTGAAGGGTTTTGTATCTGGCAACAGTGGTTTTCATCACTGACTGAGCCATTTGAGAGCGCAGACCTAGCGTACTGCGAAGGGAATGATACGTCATTCGATGCAGGGCAGACTGTCCGAGCTCCATCGTATCGAACACAAGGGCAGAGACGAAATTGCAGCCTTTCCGATAAGCGGTCATCGTTTCATACAGCGCCTCAATTTGGCTTTCTGACGGTTTTATTTTTATTTTCGCCATTATCGTTACGATCATACGTTCGCCCCCTTTCTATCCTTATTTTAGCATAGTTAGGAGAACAAACACATACAAAATTTCATTCAGGCTAACGCCTGATGCCCATTCCTCCCCCGCTTACAGAAGACGGGAGTATCCTGGGCGATTGTGATGAAATGCTCACTGCTCATATTCGACATTAATTATAAGAATAAACAAGGATTTCGTGGAAAAATGTCGAATTCTACTATGTAGATTAAAAAATCATAAAATTGTAGGTGGAAAAATTGAAACTAAGTTTAGTACGTAAGCTTGTCCTCGGCTTTGCACTTGTGTCGATCACAACTTACGGGACCAGTGCCTTATTCATATTCAGCTTCAAGTCTTGGCTGGCTCCAGATATGAAAGACAGTCTCTACTACTTGTTCGTGCTTGCCCTCGGTATTTTTTGGACCTGTCTTCTGGGCTGGATCGCTGCTCGGTTTATTGTAAAGCCGCTGCTGCAGTTGACAACTATAGTCAATACAGTTGCTGCAGGCAATCTTAATGTCACTATACCTGATCGCCGTTCTCAAGACGAGATCGGTACTTTGAATCATTCCTTCCAAGTGATGCTTGGCAATCTTCGTCAAATGATAATGAATGTTACAGACAATGTTTCCATTACTGACCAAAGTATTCATACGCTCGGATCAGCTATAAAACAGGCAACAACACAAATTGAGACGATCGCTCACACAGTCGATCGCATGGCAGATGATGCATCCTCCCAAGCAAGCTCAGCAGACGAAATGGTCCAAACCGCCCAACATACGGCAGAAGCTGCGCAAAGCATTAATGATGGTGCCGAGCAAGCCATACAAGTAGCCGATACGATGGTATTGACCATCTCAGAAAGCACTGCACAGATTCGTTCGCTTGTAAGCGGCATGCAGCATATCTCAGATACGAGTGAAAATACGCTTCAAATCGTTCGCTCGCTGGAACTGCAAGCTAATGAAATCAGTCAAATATCATTAATGGTCAAGCAGATTGCTGATCAGACACATTTGCTGGCTCTTAACGCTTCAATTGAAGCCGCTCACGCCGGCGAACAAGGACAAGGCTTTGCGGTTGTAGCCGGACATATCCGCAAGCTCGCTTCTGACAGCGCTGCAGCGGGTGATCAAATCAATGCTCTTGTGAGCCAGATGCAGGTACAGACTCTTACAGTTGTCCAAGAAACGGATAAGCAGGTAGAATTGGTACGCAATGAGACGGCCATTGGAGAGCAGGCTCGCGCTTCGCTCGATCATGTCGTTCATGCCGTTAATGAAACCGCGTCCGCTCTGCAAAACATAGTCAAGCATATCAATGTACAGACAGAACAAATCAATCATACCTTTGAGAAAGCGAAGCAAATGGCTGCCACCTCTGCCAGCATTTCAGACGGCGGCTCGAATATCGCCACAGCTGTGCAAGAACAAACTGCGGTTATGGAGGAAATTACCGCCTCCTCTGAGCTTCTGCGCGATGAAGCTGAGAGCTTAAAGCAGAAAACAGTTATGTTCAAGCTGTAGTGTCGTGTCACATTACACCCTTAATTCATAAAAGGCTGCGCCCCAGTTGTTCAAACAACTGAGCGCAGCCTTTTCCATTAGCATTCTAATCGACACGATTAGTCCATTCATCACCATCATTTTTAGAGGTAGCTTTTACAGCTAGTCAATCGAAAGTCCCCTATTATTCGTTAAGTTTAAAATCAGCAGTACTGCACTTTTCCAGCGGCAGCTTTATGCTCTTGCCTTCCGCAGCCGATTTATAAATAGCAAGTACGAGCTCCAAAGCTCTTCGTCCATCCTCGGCAGTAACATATGGATCCCTATCAGTCGTGATGGCTTCGACCACATCGGCATACAACGGTTTATGCCCATATCCGTATACATTTGGCGGATTTTCTTGATATTCCGCTTTGACTTCCTCTGCCTTATCCAGCCCATCAGCGAACAGCCATTCCTCAATTACGTTCACGGATTTACCGCCAGCTTTTACCGTGCCTCTTTCTCCGAACAGATAAAGCGTCTCTTCTAAGTTGTGAGGATATATATTGGTAGTTCCCTCAATAACACCATAGCTGCCGTTAGAAAACTTGATTAATGCAAGACCGAGATCCTCTGCCTCTATATAACTGTGCATGAGATTATCCGTCATCCCCACTACCTCGACAACTTGATCGCCCATCATCCATCTCAATAAATCGATATTATGGATACACTGATTCATTAAAGCGCCGCCGTCCTGCTCCCAGGTTCCTCTCCATGGAGCTTGCCTGTAGTACGATTCGCCTCTGTTCCAGCGTATATGCGCTGTGCCGTGCAGCATCTTACCAAAACGCTTCTGTTCAACCGCTTCCCTAATTTTCTGAACAGATTTATTAAATCGATTTTGATGGCAGGCGCATACTTTTACGTTCCGTGCTTTGCTTCTTTTGATAATCTCATCTGCTTCCTCAAGGGATAATGCAATCGGCTTCTCGATAATAAGATGGCTCCCGTGATCGATGCAATCTAAGGCGATCCCCCCATGCTTGCCGCTTTCCGTACATATTGCAGTAAGCTCCGGATTCTCTTTGTGAAGCATTTCCCGATAGTCCGTATATTTATTAACCGTTTCAGGAAGCTTGCACATATCCATAATCTGATCCATCTTGCTCTTATCGATATCGCAAATAGCAACAATGTCCAAGTGGTTCTCCAGAGCGGCAGCGATATGATTAGGCGAAATTCTCCCGCAACCGATTAACGCATATTTTATGCTCATCTTTCGACCTCCCATTTATAATAGCTCGATATTATGACGGTCTTTGATTTTTGCCATTGCATTTTTAGTATCAAAAATAAGGCTTGCATGGCGCTGAACAAATGCATAGTCCACAGTCGTATGGGCCGTAGCAATAATAACGAGATCTGCTGCTTCTAAAAGCTCTGCGGTCAACGCCAGCTCCCCTCTCCTCGTTGCGCCGTATTCATTATATTCAGTTATGTAAGGATCGTAGTAATGAACCTCCGCGCCATCCTTCTCCAGCTCATGGATGACCTTAATGGAAGGACTTTCACGGCAGTCATCAATATCCTGCTTGTAAGCAACACCCAGCACAACTATTCGAGAGCCATTAAGCGCTTTTTTTCGCTTATTCAGCATTTTACTTACTCTTTCCGTGCAATATTTAGGCATACCATCGTTTATCGTCATGGAGACCTCAATCATCGATGTGTGCAAACCATATTCACGAGCTTTCCAAGAAAGATAATAGGGGTCCAAAGGAATGCAATGTCCGCCAAGACCCGATCCCGGATAAAAAGCCTGGAAGCCGTAGGGCTTTGTCCGCGCCGCATCAATCACCTCCCAGATGTTGATGCCCATTTCATGACAAAGTATAGCGAGCTCATTAATAAGACCGATATTAATATTTCGATAGGTGTTCTCAAGTATTTTTTCCATTTCTGCAACAGCAGGTGAGGATACTCGATGAATAGCGGCATCGATTATTTTTTCATACAGCGCCGCAGCTGAATTAGTGCATTGGTGTGTTATGCCACCGACAACCTTTGGAGTATTATTCGTATCATATATGGAATTACCAGGGTCAACACGCTCTGGCGAAAAAGCAAGATAAAAATCCTCTCCGCATATTAAGCCCGATTGTTCAAAAAGAGGACGTAAAAGCTCCTCCGTCGTGCCGGGATAGGTCGTCGATTCTAAAACAATCAACATATCCTTGTGCAAACAAGGAATGATACTCTCTGCAGCCGCACGCACGCAGCTAATATCCGGCACCTGGTGCTTATCGAGCGGAGTCGGTACGCAGATGCAGATGCAATCCACAGAAGCTATTAATGAAAAGTCGCTGGTAACTGACAGCAGGCCAGATTCGGTTATTGACTTCAGCTTCTCGCTCGGTACATCGGCTATATAGCTTATTCCCGCTCTAATGGCATCAAGCTTTGTTTGCTGCAGCTCAAAGCCGAATGTCCGATAGCCCGCTTTTGCCATCTCAACAGCCAGCGGAAGACCGACATAGCCAAGCCCGATTACGCCAAGAGTCGCTTCATTATCGTTTAGTTTCTTGATTAAACTATTCATTGCTGCGCACCGCCCTACGATCAATCTCGCTGCTTTTGTCTTTAGTATAACGGCGGTCCCGCAGTTATACTTGCTTGAAAATGTTCAAATTCCACTCGGATTAAACGATTATTGTCGAATACTGAATCCGATCTTAGAGATTTTACACCCCCTGACAAAAAAACAGCGACACAGAGATAACTCCTCTGGTCGCTGTGATCTTATTATTTTAATTTCCGATTCAAGCGTAAACGCATGGTTACACCAAGTCCTGCAATCACTAGGCCTGCCGCATACCATGGGATGGATGTTGCCTCCCCTGTTTTCGGTAAAACGCTTAGAGGAACCTCTTCATCAACAATAATAATTTCCTCATCAATGGAGTCCTCCTCCGTATCAATACCTGTATCGCCATCGAGCGGAACGTCTTCATCTATTATTTCAATTTCCTCGCTCGGCGGAGGTGAGGTCGAGGGTTCTGAAGTCGCATTCGGAGTCTGCTCCGGCGTCACGCTTGGTGTAACCTCCGGTGTTTGCACAGGAGTAGTTACTGGCGTCTCTACTGGTGTCGTTGGCGTCTCCACTGGTGTCGTTGGTGTCTCTACTGGTGTCGTTGGCGTCTCCACTGGTGTCGTTGGTGTCTCCACTGGTGTCGTTGGTGTTTCTACTGGTGTCGTTGGTGTCTCCACTGGTGTCGTTGGCGTCTCCACTGGTGTCGTTGGCGTTTCCACCGGTGTCGTTGGCGTTTCCACCGGTGTCGTTGGCGTTTCCACCGGTGTCGTTGGCGTTTCCACCGGTGTCGTTGGCGTTTCCACCGGTGTCGTTGGCGTCTCCACCGGTGTCGTTGGCGTCGGCGTCGGAATGGTCTTATTCGTAATCGTGACCGTATGAACTGTCGTTGCCGTACAGTAGCCGTCTGTTGCTTCTAGCGTAACAGAAAGGGTCATAACATCTTCCGCAAAACTCCCCGTATCAATCGTCAGAGATTCTGCTCCGGCAGTTGCAACTCCATTTACTGTCCATGTATAGGAGAGTGCTCCTTGCGCATGCTGTGCTTCCGCCAGGAGTGTAATCGAGTCTCCTCTTTCAGCCGTTGCTCCTCCGTTTATGGATACGGTCAACGCCTCATTGAGGGTAAATGCAACTGCATTGGAATCATAGACGGAATTACCGTAGGTAAAGCTTGAGCCATTAAGCTGGTAGGCTCCTGGAACGGCGCCTGCCTTTGGAACCAGCTTGTAAGTAAACACCGCTTGGTTATTGCTGTCCAACATAACCTGCTTCTCTAATAAGTTTCCAGCAAGCGGTGCTGAGACTGCGTTGCCGTTCACCATTGTTTCAGTAACTGTAAAATTGTCTAATACACTCGCCGGAAATACTTCTTTATATAGGGCTGTATCCGCCACCATCGCTTCTGCAAATCCGTCAAAGATCGCTTGAATAGCCGCTTCCGACGTATTGTCACCCATAATGACTAGATTGTCATGATTAATATTTTCAACCATAAACCCTTCAGCCAGCTTCATACTATCTAGTGATGAACCCGAGCTCGCGAACATGCCGAAGCCGTAAAAATCATCTCTGCCATTAGGAAGCAACGCCTGCAAAGCTTCAATGGACTCTATTGTCTGCAGCAAATATCTTTTGGCGCCCGGCGCTTCCTCTGCCGCCTTCCGAGCTAGATAATCCATATTTGCGCTACTATGAAGAGCTTCACTTAGACCAATCGCTCTATTCAAAGCCCCGTCAGTAAACAGGAATACTCTTTTCTCCGCACTAGGGCGTGATGTATCGTTCGTCAGCAATTCGATCCCTCGATTGAGACCGGCGTCGATATTTGTCCCCTGTGTGCCTGCGCCTGCATAGCTCTGAATGGCTTGATTGAGAGTCGCGTTATCATTCGTAAAGCCAGTATGAATGACGGAATCATCAGCTACAGTTCCCTTCATCCCTGAGAAGGAGGCAATAGCTATTCGATTATCAGAATTGGCGGCCAAAATTTTATCCTTCAGCGCCTTTAGATTAGCAACGGTAATCGTCTTCTTTGTCGGCGCCCCAGGCTCCAAATTCATCGTCATGCTTAAGGAGTTATCCAAAATAATGATAATATCATGAATCTTCGGTTCAACCTGCTCCGCAATAAAATCAACTTCAACCTCGAAAACATTGCATGCGTCAGCGCATTGCTGAATACTCTTGCTGACGGGAGCATTTGCAAATGCCGCTGCTGGAATTATGATTGATACTATAAGCAGTATTGCCGACAGCATGCTTACCAGCTTTATTCTTCTCCCTTTGACGTTCAGCGCTTTCTTGCTCATTACTTGCACCTCGATTCTTGAATTAGTTGAAAACAATAAAAAGCCACCATAAATAATAATATTTATGGCAGCTGGACGGTCGTTATGCTTAAAAATAGCATGATAGACTCCGAGGCTTTGCGTCCCTATCTTTCGATAGGTTTGCCCTTTACGAAAATCAATATGAAGTTATATTCAAACACGAAACGATCCATAATTTCCAAAAAATTCACTATTATTCTCTCTATCATAATGGCAGTTCCACATGAAATCAATAGAATCCTTGTAAACTTTTATGTAAAAAGTGAGGCCTGCGGCAATTGTGCAACGAAAAAGGCCTGAGCTCTCGTCATTAACGTGAGGCTCAGGCCTTCCTTGTTATACTATTGTCTCTCCACAGTAAATCCTTTTTTCTCTAGCAACGGTACAATGCCGTCATCGCCCAGCATATGCGCTGCGCCAACGACTACAAAGTAAGTTTCGCCTTGTTCACCGTTTAAGTATTCCGCAATCTTATCCGCCATGCCGATGTTACGGTCAACGAGCATCGCTTTGTAACCCGCTTCATCAACGGCTGATTCTTCGATAAATGATGTGAGGGCAGCATCATCTCCGGTAATCCACATTTCAATAAGCTTCTCGAATTCCTCGCCAGCACCGCCCATGAAGGAGTCCATGGACTGCACAAGCATCTGTTCTTGCTCCTTCTCATACAATGAATCCAACAGCTCGAGCTGGAAGTCCGCTGTCTCCAGACTAATGATTGGAAGCCCCATCTGCTTCGCATGAGACATGAAGTACATATCAATGCCGATCTGCGCGTCATAGCCTTCAATTAGCAGCGTAACTGACTCAAGCGTTGATGCGACAACCCATGGCTTATATGCATCATAGGTCGTTCTTTCCAGTCCTAGTCCTTCTAAAATATCGCCGAGCTGTTCATAGGTATCAGCAGACACATGATCCTTCAACGTAGTTCCATCCTGGAAGGTCCCTATCTCTTCCAGCATTTCTTCGAATGCTAGATTTTCATCTGATAGATCCACTTCAACCGTCAAATAATCAGATGCTTTGAACGCATCGGTTATTTTCTTATCAAGCGGGTACATATCGATATTAGCTATATGAATGGATCCTAATAGATATACCGTATTACCTTTGCTCTCTGTCTTCCATAGGAAGCCCTTGCTGCCTTCCTTAAGTACTAACTGTACAGCATAGTTTTCATGATCCCATGTAACCTTATAATGCGCCAGTTCACTTATGAAACGAACAGGCACATACAGCGTGTCGCCTTTTAGCGCCGGCGGGACCAGCAGACCAATTTCTTGCCCATTTACAACTGCGGCTGCAGAATCAGTATGAAAGGATACCGACAGGTCCTCTTTCGTTCCGGTAACCGTTGTTCTTTCTTCATCCCAGCTAACCTCATAGCCTAGCTTTTCAAACATAGGCTGCACAGGTACGAGCGTTGTTCCCTGCTCGATGTACGGAGCCTCCTGGCCGAATTCAATCTGTTGCCCATCTAACCAGATAGACACGGGCTTTCCCTCTGCATGAGCGCTGACTGAAAAAGATAATAGCAGGACGAGGGCTAGCATCATTGCGGAAAATTTTTTAAACACAGATGACGCTCCTTTACTCATTTTTTGGTGTATGGATGAACACCCACTCCTGCAATACGAGTCCAACTTTCCAAAGGTTCCATATTATTGAAAAAAGTCTTGGACAAAGAGACGGCTGCCCCTCACCCAAGACTGATTCATGCTTTACATATTCTCTTTCGTTTGAAATCTTTTTGCCGATCGCTCCTGAGCTCGTTCTCTCTCTATCTTCCGATTGCGCGGCTCAGCGTTCGTTATAAGCGAATCCAGCAGCTTATGGGCAACAGCAGCCACTTCCTCCACAGCTTCATTAAAGGCGGCCTCGTTGGCTTTGGAAGGACTATGGAAGCCGGATATTTTGCGAACGAACTGAAGCGATGCGGCATGCACCTCGTCATGTGTGGCCGGTGGATCAAAATTAAACAACGTCTTAATATTTCGGCACATAGCAGACTCCCCTTGTCAAAAATATATATCCATTATGGACAATGATAAATTTATTAGCAAGGAGAGGGAGCCATGTTACTTCGTACAGGTTAACCTGTATTTGAATTAGCCCTCCAACAGCGTTCTCAACCGTAAAGCAGGCATAGGATCATTGCATGTCATTACAGTAGCGCCGCATCCAATAGAGTAAAGCACCTGTTGCTCCGTATCCGGACAATAGCTCCATACCTGCAAGCCCATATCACGGAATCGTTCCACATCCGCCGGTGTCAACAGCTTCATCTCAATACCTATTGCCCACATTTTGGAGTAGGTGCCGCCTTCGCCAGCGGTGAAGCCAGACATAACATCCTCCATAAAGCCCTGCGTCTTGGCTCCATAATGATCATGCAAATAGGCAATAATTTCACCGTCAAAGCAGGTAAACACGCAACGCGGCAGCAGGCCGTACTCATTCAACAGCTCCATAGCCCCATCCACTGTCTGGACAGCGTCGGGACTTCGCTTAATTTCAACATTAAGCAGCACATCCGGATAATGCTGAAGCAGCCTGCACAGCTCCGCGAAAGTTGGAATTTTCAGCCCTGAGAAAATAGTATTAAACCATCCTCCTGCGTCCAGCTCCTGCAGCTGGGCTGTCGTCATCTCGCGTACGTTTCCTGTCCCATTCGTTGTTCTGTCCACCGTATCATCATGAATGACAACGACTGCTCCGTCTTTCGATAGTCGCAGGTCGAACTCCAGCATATCAACACCGGCTTTAAGCGCTTCGTGAAAGGCCAGCAGCGTATTTTCCGGATAGGCTGATTTATAGCCCCGATGGCCTGACACCTTAATAGAGCGTGTATCCTTTAGGCGATCAATCATACTATGCAGCTCCTTCTATCCATACTATGATTTTGAAAGTATACGTTCCGCGTCCTTCTTAAACGTATCAAGCGTAGACTGAATATCCTTGCTGTCGTACATAATGGCTTCAATCGCTGAGAAAAACTCATGCATAACAGACGGCCATGCGACATGCTTATTCGTATCTACAGCATATTGCAGCTGATCATAGGCTGTTTTGCGGATTGGCTCCTTCTTCCACAGCTCTTGGACAGCTTCGGACTCAATCATCGTTTTCGTGAATGGCAGGTACCCGGAATCCAATACGAATGGAAGCGCGCCGTCTGGCTCGACCATCATCCAGCGAATAAACTCCCATGCGGCTTCTTTGTTGCTAGAGCCGTTAAGCATCGATACATTAGCTCCGCCTGTCGGATTCGCATATATTTCATCCTTAGGCAGGAAGGCTGTTACATAATCAAAGTCAACAGCAGACAACAGACCGCCAATGGAACCGGTCGATTGATAAAGCATCGCTACTTTGCCCTCTTTAAACATCGAGTTTACGATGCTGCCGGAGTCAGTTGTCGGCGGATAGAACAGCGCGCCTGTAGACTGCAGCTTCTTCAGCTGCTCGAATACTTTAAGTCCTACTCCATTATCATAGAAGCCGATTGAAGAGCCGTCTTCGTTAAAGAAGGTACCGCCAGCCTGCGTAATCATCGCAAGCGGATACCAAGTATCATAAGGCATGGAGACGCCATAACGCGTCGTTTCGCCATTTTCCTTCACAACCAGCGCATTCGCCACCTGCTCCAGCTCCGCCCACGTCGTCGGAATTTGCAAATTATTTTCATCAAGAATAGCTTTATTTACGTGCAGGATTGGCGTGGAACGGTTAAGCGGCAATGACAGCAGCTCGTCATTAAAATAGGAATGCCCCATCAGCCCTTCAGAGAACTCATCCTCGCTAATGCCCGCTTGTTGAAGATACGGCTTGAGATCCTCAAGCACCTCGGATTCGGCGAACATCTGCACATAAGCGCGCTCAATCATGCTGACATCGGGACCCGATTTGGATGCGATCGCCTGCTGCAGCTTCGTAACCGTATCATCGTAGCCGCCTTGGAACGTGCCAATAACCTCAATGTCAGCATGCGATTCATTAAAACGCTTGATCATCTCGTCAATACGTTCACCATTAGCTCCGCCCATCGAGTGCCAGAAGTGAACGGTCGTTTTTTTGCCGTCTGAGCTTGAGCTGCCCTCGGTGCTTGACGGCTTCTGTGTGGCTCCCGTTTCATTCGCTGCACCACCTGAATTCGAACTGCATGCCGCCAGTATTCCTATCAATATCGTAAAAATAAGCAGCATAGAAAGCTTTTTCATTAGGATAACCTCCATTTATTTAGCTTATATTCGTCTCTATATCAAAGGCAGAGCGCCTTTATTTGATGCCGGAATAGACAAACGCTTTAACGATTTGCTTAGAACAGAATAGATAGACGAGCAGAATCGGAATGACGAGCACTACATTTCCGGCCATAATGATATGCCAGTTGCTAATGCCTTCCGTTTCCCTCAGCATCGAGATCCCGATCGTGAGCGGGCGGACAGCGGCTGTATCCGTCATGACAAGCGGCCAGAAGTAATCATTCCAGTGACTGACGAAGCTGAACAGCCCGATTGTAGCAAGCGCGGGCATCGACATAGGAATCATGATCTTTGACATAATTTTGAATTCGCTGGCATTATCAAGCCTTGCCGCTTCCACGATTTCCTCCGGAATTTGCATGAAATACTGCCGCAGTAGAAAAATCCCGAAGGCATTAGACATAAACGGTATGATCTGAGGAAGCAACGTTCGCTGAATGCCCCAATCCGCCATCATAAGGTATACAGGAATGAACGTAACCTGGCCTGGAATCATAAATGCCAGCAGCACTAGACCGAATAAAATGCCTTTGCCCTTGAAGCGGTATTTCGCAAATGCGTAAGCCGCCGGAATCATAACGATTAGCTGAATAACGATTATGGATATCGTTATAATGACAGAGTTTTTAAAATAGGTTAAAAATGGACCGGCCCGCATCGCATCGACATAATTGATGAATTGAGGAATAGCTGGAATCCATGTCGGCGGATACGACAGCGTCTCCCGGAATGTCTGCAATGAGGTTGAGATCATCCATACAAAGGGAAAGACGAATATGATCAAAATGAATGATTTCAGCAAATAGCCCATCGCCTGCCGGGTATAGTGAATAGCTCTAGTCATATTGCCCTCCTTATTGATAGTGGACTCTCTTCGACAGCAACCGGAAATAGACAAAGGTCAGCAAAGCGATAATAACAAGCAGTACCATCCCCGTCGCTGAGGCATAGCCGATATTCGTTGTCCGATGCTCATAAATGTAATACACTAACGTATTCGTCGCGTTATTGGGTCCGCCTGAAGTCATAACCTTTACCGTATCGAACACCTTGAAGGAGCCGATCGTCATGATGACGAGAATAAAGAACAGCTGCGGTGAAATCATCGGCAGGGTGATCTTGTAGAACACCTTGAACTTGTTGGCATTATCGAGAGCAGCCGCTTCGTATATGCTGGGAGATATGCTTTGCAGCGCAGCTACAATGATGAGAACGTAATAGCCGATACCCTGCCATACTGAAACGATAATGATGGACATAAGCGCAGTCTTCGAGCTTTGAAGCCACTGCAAGGGCTGCATGCCGACTGCCTTGAGCAGGTAGTTAAGGAAGCCGAGGCTCGGTTCCATCATCCATAGCCATACAAGCGCGATTGACACGATTGAAACAATATGCGGCATGAAAATGCCCGCCTGCACAAAAGCATTGAATTTTGAATTTTTGCTTAGCCATACAGCAATGACTAGTGAAATAAGCAAGGTAACGAGAACAACTCCGGCCGTATACAGCGCCGTATTCGTCAGCGATTTGTAGAAGTCGCCGCGCGAGAAAATTTCAATGAAATTGTCCAGCCCGATAAATTTGCTCTTCGCTTTGTTCATCAGGTTGTAGTCATAAAGGCTAAGATAGCCCAGATACATAATTGGATAGACGACGAATGTGAAAATGCCGACCATCGCTGGCAAAATCATGAGATAGGGACGGAGCAGCTCTACCAACCTTTTTTTATCCACGGCACATCCCTCGCAATTGCTCTAAATGATGCGTATGGTCCGAGCTCTTTTCATCCAAGCGCACCTCATCCGGACCGAAAAAATGAAGCTTATCTTCGGATACGCTGATGTATACCTCCTCATCAACCTTATAGAGATCCTCGGTGCACTTGATCATAAAAGCCTGCTCGCCGCTTTTGATCTGGTAGATCGTTTCAGAACCAAGCATCTCTCTCGTTACGATGGTCCCCTTGGCGGTGAACAGCGCATCTCTTGGCGAGGATGACAGCTGCGCACTCTCCGGTCTGAAGCCATATTGAACCTCGCCCTCTTGGAGTCTGCCAATGTTCATTGGCGGAACGCCGATAAATTGCGCCGTGAACACATTGCTTGGCTTGCGGTACATGATCTCCGGCGCCGCCTCCTGTTGAATTTCGCCCTTGTTCATAAGCACAATTGTATCGGCCATGGACATCGCTTCCACCTGATCATGCGTCACGTAGACAAAGGTGGTGCCGAGCTTCTTATGAAGCTCGATCAGCTCAATTCGCATCTGCACGCGAAGCTTGGCGTCCAGGTTGGACAAAGGCTCATCCATTAGAAATACGGAAGGCTTCTTCACCATTGCGCGGGCTAGCGCCACTCGCTGGCGCTGACCTCCCGACAGCGTAGAGGGCTTGCGATCCAAGTAATCGAATAAACCGACAGTTGAGCTGATGCTTTCTACGAGCTCTATGCGCTCCGTCCTGCTCACGCCGTTATTTTTTAATCCAAACTCGATGTTCTCTCGTACGGACATCGTTGGATAAATAGCATAGTTTTGGAATACCATCGCCACACCTCTCTTGCCGGGCGGGGTTTTCGTAACATCCTTTCCATTAATAAGCACTGAGCCAGAGCTTTGCGGGTCAAGACCGGCGATCATGCGCAGCAGCGTTGTTTTACCGCAGCCGGACGGTCCTACAAGCACGGTGAATTTTCCATCCTCTATAGTAAGGTTCAAATCCTTAATGACTGTCTGCTTATCAAATGTTTTGGTAACATGCAGCAGCTCTATTGATGCCATGAGCTTATCCTCCTCATTCAACCATTAGGCAATGGTTTATACGGTATAGACGGTCATTCCTACTTCTCTGAAGGATTTCAAATCCTCCTCTTCTGCCTCCGCCCCTGTAATTAATGTGTGAATTGCTCTTGCAGGCGCTACGGTATGAAGAGACAGCTTGCCGATCTTGCGATGATCTGTGACTACGATAATCTCGCGCGCAGCGCGGATCATGCCTTGCTTGGCAGGCACCAGCTGCGCTTCGGGGTGCATGAGCCCATGCTGAGGATGCAGGGCCGGCGTACCGATAAACGCTTTGACTACATGCAGCGATTTCAATGCGTAGTCAGTCAGCATGCCATTCAACATATAGCTTGACGGATACAGCTCTCCGCCCGTTAGTATTACCTTTACCCTTGGCGCGTCCCTCAGCTCCGCAGCGACATTAATGTCGTTCGTAACTACTGTTACATTGGAGTGGTTAACTAAATTTTTGGCAATATGCAGCGTGGTAGTCCCTGAATCTATAATGATATGGTCGCCATCCTGCACTAAACTCGCGGCAAGGCGGCCAATTTTCATTTTCTGCTCCAGCTTCTGGTGCGAACGTTCGTTGAAGGACGGCTCGGCATTCGTCCATTCCTCCATCACGACACCTCCGTGGGTACGCCGCAGCACACCCTCCTGCTCAATCTCCGACAGATCTCGGCGTATGGTCGCCTCGTGCACCCCGAATTGCTTCGCAAGCATACTGACTGTGGCACTGTTATACTGCCTTACATATTCCAAAATGAGACGTTTACGTTCTGCCGCCAGCAATGAATCAATCTCCTTCCTCGTGGGCTAGGCTCGCATTGCGAGTATGAAGCAAGGTGTATCGTTCCGGCCGTATCAAGTGGGCCTCCCGCAGACTTCTGTCCAGAAGCTCCTGCGAAATGCCTAACTGCGCGGCGGAGGTCGGTCCTCCTGCGATTGTTAATAGCTCCCGCAGCTGCTCGGCTTCAGGAATAGTTGCGATTAGCGCTTGAATCTGATTCCAATGGGCTGCCACTTGCTCCGGAGCATGTCGCTGGCTCCCGAATTGCTCATTGGACAGCCTGTGATATAGGCTGCTAATCTCTATGCAAGCTACGCCTACTTTAGCGCCATGAAGCAGCTGCCTTCGACCCTGCTGGATATATTCCATCTCCCAATAGTGGGAAAGGTGATGCTCCGCTCCTGAAGCCGGATGCGACTGTCCGAACAGCAGCATCGCGAGTCCTGATTCTAGTAATCCGCTCATAAGGGCGGCAATGCCTTCTTCATCCCGCTTCGCAATCAGCTCAACCTGCCTGACGCATTTCTTCAGCGCGCAGCTCGTTATTTGCTCAGCCTCTGCTGAGTAAGGTTCGGAATGCGTAAGTGCTCCAAACTTCCAGTCGAACAACGAGGTGTATTTGCCTAAAATATCGCCGAAGCCTGCCGCTGTTAATGGAGCTGGAGCCCTTGAAAGGACATCCAGATCAGCAAATACAGCATTCGGTCCAATAGACAATATTGTTTTTTTATAGCCCCTAACAATAATAGGCGCGCCTTTGGAGTTAAAGCCGTCTACAGAAGGAGCGGTCGGGATCGACAGAAACGGAATGCCTGACGTGTATGCGGCATATCGAACAATGTCATGAATCGTTCCTCCTCCTACCGCGAAAACAGCTTCAGCTTGACAGCGCTGAATAGCAAGCAGCAGCTCGACGATCGAAGCCTCGTCAGCGATAATATCGCCTGCTCCATTTGCGGTTATGGCCTTCACTTCAAGCTTAAGACCGTGCTGCTCCAGTTGCTTTGCGAGCTCTCTGCCAGCAGCTTCGTACGTATGAGCATCGACCGCTGCCACTAGTCTTCTGTATCCTTTCTCCGCTGCATAGCCGGCAGCTTTCTTCAGCGCACCCGCTTCAATAACGATTGCATCTATCCCAATGCGCGCTCTGGACTCCTCATCCATAGCTGCCAAAGCCCGTTCCAAATCACCGTCACTCATCTCAATCCCTCTCCTTCATCGGGCTATGAGCAGCCCACTGCGCAATTTCTATCAGCGATTCAGAAATCGATTCAACTTTGTAAGCGTTTCATTTCATATTTTTTTATATGCTCGTTAATGTTTATATATGAGTTTTTTACATTCGAATTTGCTTCCTTTTGCTTGCTTTTACTATAAATCTGCATTGTAAATGGAATGTCATCCTCGTTTTAAGATATTTTTAATGCTGCGATTTCCTTTACGAAACGTTAAAAACATGCCGTTCTGCGCGGCTTTCCAGCATAAAGCTAAGCCTGCGAGGCTGTCTTGCTGGGATTGCTCGGTTTGTTTGCTTCATTTGCAAATGAGCACAGCAACAAGCAGACATCATGCTTGATTAGAATGGAAATGAGCAAAAACGAATGCAAAAAAAGGCCAAACCGCCCCATGGACGGTCTGACCTCTGAATCTAGCCTAATATTTAAGCTTCAATAGATTGTTTTCCTCTACAAATGTAGAAGTATTAAAGAGCAGCAGCACATTGTCAATGTCATGCTCATTCATATATTTGCCGATGCTGCCGTTGTAATAACGGATATCGATCACATGGATCTCGTCGACATGATGAGCCAGAAAAGGCAGCAGGCTGTGCGCGTAAGAATCTTTAATGACAAGCAGCTTGCTCATATCGGTATGGCCGGATTTGTTGTTCAGCTTCATTAAAGCGTGCACGCCGCCTTGAAAATACGAATATTTGTCCTTTTTGTCCAAATAGCTCTCATCGTACAATGTATCGGTAACTGTTCCGTCATCAACGATTTGCAACTCCAGTTGCAATGGCGTCTTCGGTTCATACACCGTAATTTCGTCGGGATTCAAGCCGCTGAATTGGCTGCGGGTATGGTAGCTGCCATAGAACGTATTCGTTACGGTGCGAATGGCGAATTGCTCCTCGTCCAGCGGCGTCCAACCCATCGACTCCGCATAGGCCCGATATGCGATATATGCGCCATAACTCGTCCAGTGATGGTCCGTTCGATAGAACAATGGACGCGGTGAGCTTGCCTCTGGCTTCAATATGTCGTAGCCGTTCAGAAACGTTAGGCTGTCGCCAAGCTGCTGCCCGATCTCCTTATTTATATCTTGTTGAGGATAGGCAGAAGCCATCCATGGCAGCCGCTCGGGATAGATGCCAATGGAGTTAGGCGCCAGCAAAAATGTTAGATGAGCCTCAGTCTGCTTCTGCGCGAACAGCTTTACCGCCTCGATATATTTCGCAAGAAGCTCGCGATCCGGCTCATCAAACTTTTCGAACAGCCAGCCGTCCTTGCCTTTATAGATGCCGTTGTTCTCCATCTGAAGCCTCAACTGCTCGGCGGCCGACTTCCCTGCCACCCACTCCGTCCGAAACGGAAAATGGTCAGATATATAAAGCTCCACATCTTTGGAGAACTCCTTGGACGACAGCCTATCCCAGCTGAATACCGGCAGCTTCTGCAGACTGCGGTTTTCCGTTTCGGAGAAGGCTTCCTTCGGAAGCACCAAGAACAGCACCGCCATGACAGCCAGCACTCCTGTAAAGCCCCAGACATAGAGGCGGTCGATTATTGTTTTCTTCATGCTGGATTCTCCCCTCGCCCCGCGCGCTAGAAGCGGAAATACAGAAATGGGTTAAACGTAGCGTCCACTAAATAAGCGATGGATAAAAGCAACAACACAGCATGTCCGACAAACGCCAAACTCTGTGGAACGGATCGGATAATCATCCCCTTTGGCAGGGACATCAGAACAAGAATGACCAGCAGCACTGCATTCGTATACAGCAAATAGATCGTCTGACCATCCCATAGTGATGCGCTATTCATGCCGATCATGGCAGACAGATACGCTCCGATTTCGCTTGTGCTTTCAAAAGCGAACAATACCCAGCCCAGCAGCACAAGCAGCAGTGCATAGCAGTGGCGCATCCATCGAGGGGTGCGGGCGAGCAAGCGAAGCATGAACATTTTCTCCGCGATAAGGATCAGGCCGAAATACAACCCCCACAGAACAAAATTCCAGCTGGCTCCGTGCCAAATACCTGTCAACGCCCATACGATCATAATGTTGCGAAGCTGGAGCAGAAGCCCTTTGCGATTGCCTCCAAGCGGAATGTACACATAGTCCCTGAACCAAGAGCTAAGTGAGATATGCCAGCGCCGCCAGAAGTCGGTAATACTCTGCGCCGTATACGGCTTATTGAAGTTTTCGTTGAACCGGAAGCCGAACATAAGCCCCAGTCCAATAGCCATATCGGAATAGCCGCTGAAATCAAAATATATTTGAAATGCAAAGGCAACAATGCCGATCCAGGCGGTCAAGGCCGGAAGGGGCCCGGATTGTGCCGTTACGACTGTATCCCACAGCATGCCGATATTGTTCGCCAGCAGCACCTTCTTGGCAAGTCCGATAATAAACCGGCGCACACCCTCCGCGAACATCGCATGATTAATAACGCGGTTTTTCAGTTGATTTGCAACGGTGCCATATTGCACGATTGGACCCGCCACCAGCTGAGGAAAAAGTGAGACGTAAGTGGCGAAATCCAGCCAACTGCGCTGCGCCTTCGTATTGCCGCGATAGACATCAATAATATACGACATCGACTGAAACGTATAAAAGGAAATTCCGATCGGCAGCGGCAAATCGGTAGGCGGTATATTCGTACCCGCTATAGCGTTCAGATTTGCGATTATAAAATCGGCGTATTTAAAAAAGCCCAAAAGGGCTAGGTTAGTCATAATCGATGCCGCCAGCGTCAGCTTGCGCGAACGGGCGGTTCTATTCGGCCTGTCCAAAGATAGGCCAAATAGATAATCAGTCGCTGTAGAAAAGAGCATGAGCACGATATAGATCGGCTCGCCCCAAGCATAGAACACCAAGCTTGCGATGAACAAAATCCAGTTCCGCGCGCGCTGCGGCGAGCTATAATAAGCCAGCAGCACTGCCGGCAAAAACAGAAACAAAAACAGCAGGCTGCTGAATACCATGTCCGCTCCTTCTTTCTATTCCTTCACTAACGTCTGGAACTGCTCGATAATCGCGTCTGCAGATTCCGAGATGACGAAGAGCACATAGCTGCCTTCTTTAACTACCTTGTAGTTTTTCGCATTCTCATATTGGTCAGGCAAATAAGTTTCGAATTGCTTCTGAACTTGAGCAGCGCGCTCATCAATGCTCTTCTCAAGAGTCGGAATGTCAGCTGTATCTTTCACCTTAAAGACGGCGATTTCATTCGTTTTAACATTCATCATCGGCATTTTAATCGTATATTCTTCCACAAGCGCAGGATCGAAGCTATAGAAATCCTTCACGGCATCGCCTTCCAACGGCATAAGAGCAGGCTGCTCCACTTTGCTCAGGATCGCTTCAACGATACCATTCGTCGTTGTTACGTCCGCTACATCTCCGTCGTTATTCTCTGCGTCGTTATTCTCCGCGTCGTTATCCTTGTCCGCTTCGCCTTGATCTCCACCGTTCGTTCCTTCGCTCGGCTTGTCCGTTTCTGTTACGGCAGCATTGCCAGAACCATTGTTTGCGTTTGAGCCGGAAGCATTTCCGTCCCCACCGTTATTTCCGCCGCATGCGGCAAGAGCCATTCCAAGTACAACAACCGTCAGTATATTCAGCATTCTCTTTTTCATAATACACAACTCCCTGATGTCTATTTTTGATGTGGCCACTCTTGCTTAGACGGAGCTAGAATATAAAATGTTGCAGCATCAATTCAAATGGATATAGTTGGCCGTTGGATTGGGCATGCGTGAGTTGCGATCCTGGATTCCCGTTAATTCATGACGAGGATGGCGGGGATCCATGATGTAATTGCTTGGTGCATGGGGCGTGAGGGACATACGGGTGCGGGCGGATGGGGTACGGATGAGGGTGCGGGTGCGGATGAGGGTGCCGGGGGCAGTGCATGTCCGGAGCGTACACGATAAAACCGCCCCCTGATGCCAGGAGACGGTTCTCTCTACTAATCGTATATATTATTCGTTACTGGCTCAGTATTCACACTTTGTTCATTGATTCGTTACTGTTGCTGCACTATTGGCGGCATTCGTGTGCAATTTCTGACTTCGGAATTTAAAAGTAATATCTACCGCTGCATTTGACTAGAACTACGAATAGTTTGCTCTAGCGGTAATCCCTACCGTTGCATCCACAAGAATTCCACCAAAGCGTAATAAGAACGAATTTAGCGGTAGGTTTTACCGCTGGAATTCTGAACTGATTCTACTTCAAAATTATAAAGGAAAGTTTTACCGCTAACGAGTTTATAAAACGAATAGATACCCTTACACACGCTGAGTGGGTACGATTTTATAAAGCGTAAGGCTGTCGGCAGCAGTTTGTGTTACTTTGAAATTTTGTGTATTCACATCGCTTTGCATCTCCGCGTTTATTGCTGAATTGTTAGCTGTATTTCCATCCCCGTCACTCGCGGCTGCCACAGTCCATCCGATTGAGAGTACAGAAATGAGCTGATTTTTCTCAGCTTCGGTCAGCGCAATAGTTACCGACTCTTCGCCTGGAACACGGCTAACTTCGGGCTCTTTATCAAGCTTAATCGAGATCCAGCAGCGAATGCCTCCAAGCGTATTAAATTTCATTTGATATCCATTGCGAAGAGCGCTCTCGAATAACATAGGCTGACCTGCGTCAAAGTCACTCAACTCGCTGTAATCGAACTGAAATTCACTATTATCAATCGGAAGCTCGCGCGACCTTACTCTAGCTATGATCTCATCATCGCTCCAACCAAGACCGCGAAGCGCCTCAATCATGAGCGATTCATGCTGAGAGAGCTTTACTCTAGCTTCTGCAGCTTTTGTCATTTGCTTCCCTCCTCACATCTGCAACTCTACAACTAGTTACTTAGTTTCTTTACCCTGACTGCCACTCTGGCGCTCCAACGCCGATTTTCGCCTTTACAGTAGCTGGCTTCCAAACATTCGCTGCTCTAACAGCGATTTTCGTGCTTGCGTAACATGTTACTCTACCATGAATGCCACTCTGGCGCTCCAACGCCGATTTTCGCCCTTACAGCAGCTAACATGCAACCATTCGCTGCTCTAGCAGCGATTTTCGCGCTTGCGTAACATGTTACTCTACCCTGACTGCCACTCTGGCGCTCCAACGCCGATTTTCGCTCTTACAGCAGCTAACTTGCAGCCAATCGCTGCTCTAACATCGATTTTCGTGCTTGCAGCAGCAGACCTCGGACCACTCGCCGCTTAAGCAACCGCTCCGCACCCACTACTCAGCGCTAAAAATCCGCGACAAAATGCCCAGGGCTGACCTCGCGCAGGGGCGACGCCTCGCCGCGATCCGCCGCTGATACAGCCGGCCGCCATTCAATACGCTCCCTGACTGCATTCGGATCAGGTATAGGGATCGCGGACAGCAACGCCTGCGTATAAGGATGCTGCGGATTGTCATAAAGCTCGTCGCTGTCAGCAATCTCAACAAGCCGGCCGCCATACATGACGCCGATTCGATCCGATATGTGACGAACCATCGACAAGTCATGCGCGATAAATAGGTAAGTCAAGCCGAATTCCTTCTGCAGATCCTCGAGCATATTGACGACCTGCGCCTGCACAGATACGTCCAGCGCCGATATCGGTTCATCGCATACGACAAATTCCGGGTGTACCGACAACGCTCTTGCTATCGAAATCCGCTGACGTTGACCTCCGCTGAATTCGTGAGGAAAACGATACAAATGCTCGCTTTTCAGACCCACCTTCTGCAGCAGTTCTACAACGACGTCTTTCCGTTCCTCTCCTTTATGAAGTCCGTGAATATCCATCGGCTCGCCGATCAGATCCAGCACATTCAACCCAGGGTTAAGCGAGGAATACGGATCCTGAAAAATAGACTGAATACGTCTGCGAAAAGGCTTCAACGCCTTCTCGCCAAGCTTCGATAAATCCTGTCCATCAAAGACGACCTTGCCATCGGTATAATCATACAATCGCAATATACAACGCCCAACCGTAGATTTCCCGCTTCCGGATTCGCCTACAAGCCCAAAGGTCTCGCCCTTCTTAATTCCGAAGCTGACACCGTCAACCGCCTTCAGCACCTCTGTATTCCGTCCCCATATATCTTTCCCTTTGGAAAAATGCTTCTTTAAATTGTGTACATCGACTAAATAGTTATCACTCACCGCGCTTCCTCCTCTGCCAGCCAACAAGCCGAGCGATGGCCATCGCCAAGCTTGAACATCGGAGGCCTCTCAGGGCATTTCTCAAATGCATGCGGGCATCGCTCTATAAATGGACAGCCAGGCGGAGGATTAAGCAAATCCGGCGGCGATCCCTCGATCGGAATGAGTCTGTCCTTCGTCCCTTCGCCTCTCTTAGGCAGCGAATGGAGCAAGCCCTTCGTATAGGGATGCTGCGGCCGGTAGAAAATATCCTCCACCGACCCTTCTTCCATAATCCTGCCGCCGTACATAACGATGACTCGGGTGCACACCTGAGCGACAACGCCTAAATCATGCGTAATGAGCAAGACCGCTGTATTTGAATTTTCCTTCAAGTCTTTAAAAAGATCCAATATTTGCGCCTGTATCGTCACATCCAGCGCGGTCGTCGGTTCATCTGCGATGAGCAGCTCCGGCTGGCATGATAAAGCCATCGCGATCATCACGCGTTGACGCATACCGCCGCTGAATTCATGCGGATACTGCTTCAAGCGACGCTCCGGATCTGTAATGCCGACCTTACTCAGCATAACAGCCGCTTCCTTCAGCGATTCGTCTTTGCCAAGCCCGCGATGACGCCGAATCACCTCAGACAGCTGATAGCCAATCGTCTTCACCGGATTAAGCGAGGTCATCGGATCCTGGAATACCATCGAGATGACATTGCCGCGCAGCTTCTGCCATTCTTTCTCTTTCAACTGCAGCAGGCTTTGCTCATGGAAGCGAATATCTCCTGACAACACCTTGCCCGGCGGGCCAATCAATGACATAATCGCTTTGGCTGTCACGCTTTTACCGCTTCCTGATTCCCCAACTATACCTACCGTTTCTCCGGCGTCCACATGCAGACTGACCCCTCGAACAGCTTCATTTTCACCATCACGCGTAAAAAAAGATACCTTTAATTCATCAACCGTCAACAGCCGCTTCGTCATCTCTGTTCCCTCCATCCAGCTTCGGCATCACGGTTATCTCTTCACCAGCTTTGGCTCAAAGCCAACCCGCAAAATATCTCCCAAAACATTGAAGCACAGCACGGTTAAAAAAATAAGCAAGCCTGGCAAAATAGCCAGATAAGGCGCGCTCGCGATATAGCCCTGCGCATTGTTCAGCATACTGCCCCAAGTCGCTTGCGGGGCTTGTACCCCAAAGCCAAGAAAGCTGAGCGACGATTCCATCAGTATTGCGGATGCGATCGTATTCGTCGCTCCAACGATAATAGTCGGTATAATATTAGGCACAATATGACGAATAATAATGCCGAGCGCGCTTTGCCCGGACGCTTTGGCGTACAGTACATATTCACGTTCCTTCACGCTCATCGTCTCGGCTCGAATAACTCTCGCTATACTCATCCACATGAGCAAGCCGATGATAATAATGATATTTCCAACGCTCGGTTTCAAATAAACGCTGAGCAGCAGCAAAATGAGGAAAGATGGTATCGACATAATAATTTCTACTATACGCATAAGCAGATTATCGATAAACCCGCCGAAATAGCCGCTAATAATGCCGATAGAAACCCCTACAACAGATGCAACCAGCATCGATACAAAACCAACTGTCAATGATACGCGCCCGCCGTACAGCGCTCTTGCTAAGTAATCGCGGCCGTAATCATCGGTTCCGAACCAATGCTCTCCGCTTGGCGCCTGAAGACGCTGCTGCACGTTCAATTGATTCGGGTCATGCGGCGACAAAAACGCGAATATAGCTCCGAGTATAAATAAAAGGAGCAGAGCGGCCGCCAACAAACCAAATTTATTACTATATAACTCCATGCCGACATTGCGCCATTTATTGCGATTCATGGTGAGCTCACCTCGTCGATTTGATTCTAGGGTCTGCAAAGCTGTATAAAATATCCGCTGCCAGATTGCCTAGTATGAGCAATACAGCTGAAAAGAGCGTAATTCCCATAATAAGCGGATAGTCCATCCCTTTAACGGCGGTCATGCCCAATGAACCAATGCCCGGCCATGAGAATACCGTCTCCGTTACAATGGCCCCTGCGACAAGCTCACCCATCGACATGCCGAGCAGTGTAATAATCGGAAGCAAGACATGTTTCATCACATGCCGGAACAGTATTGTTTTTTTCGAAGACCCGAACGCATATTGAATCTGTACATACTCTTCTTTCAGCTGTCCAACCGTACTTGAACGAATATACCGCACATATACAGCCAAGAAGCTGAATGCCAGCACGCCGGTCGGCATAATGGCATGCTTCAAAATATCAAGCGTTGAATTGACGCCGATCGTCCGCATCCCCATGCTTGGCAGCCAATGAAACTTAATGGCAAGAAAATAAATAAGTACGATACCAAGCCAAAAGACTGGAATAGAAATGCCCACATAAGAGATTAGATTAATAAGCTTGTCCACCCAGCGATTACGATTTGCTCCGGCAATAAGGCCAAGCGGTATCGCAATAAGAACAGCCAGCAGTATCGCGCCGCCCATCAGTCCAGCGGTAGCCGGCAGCCTCTCTATAATCTGATCCAGCACCGGCTGGTGATTAATGAGCGAATAACCGAGGTTGCCCTGCAAGCATTCCTTCAGCCATATCAAATACTGCACGTAAGCCGGCTTATCAAGCCCTAAGTTATGTCGAATGCGTTCGATATCCTCTGCATGCATATTTGGCGTTACAAAAGAAAGCACCGGATCGCCCGGAGCCGCCTTAATCATAGCGAAGCATACGATGGAAACGAAAAAAAGCAACGGTATAGTCTGAAGCAATCTTCTGGCAATCAGCTGTTTCATTCGTTATTCTCCTGGTTGTAGTTAGCAAAAAAATAAGCTGAGCGTTCCAGCTTATTTTTTCGCTTGAATCATTTTGTATTATTTTACGTAAATCTTGGACAAGTCTTCGAAAATAACGACCGGCTTCAGCACAGCCTCTTCAATGCCGCCAAACTTATTGTCAACTGCTACGATTGTCTTCGTGTAGGCAACCGGGTAAATAGCTGCTTCCTTAGCAATCAGCTCTTGCAGCTGCTTGTAAATGTCGGCGCGTTTCGCTGCATCGCCTTCAGTAGCACCAGCCGCAAACAATGCGTCTACTTCTGCGTTTTTCATATGTGAGTAGTTGGAGTTTCCGTTCGATGTAAATAAAATGCTGTAAGCATCAGGGTCATAGCCCATAATATAGCCGCCCATTAAAATTTCATAATCGGTTGTATTAGGGTCGATCAGCTTCTGCACATAAGCGGAGGAATCCATGCTGGACAGCTCAACTTGCAATCCGATCTCCTTCAAATGCTGTTGCACATACAAGCCTACAGATTCTTGCGCTTTGTTGCCGCTTTGAGAAATGAAGCGAAGCTTCGCATTTTCTGCGCCAGCCGCTTTAATTAATTCCTTAGCTTTCTCGACGTCATACTCATAAGAAGTAACATCGTTCGTATGGAACAGACCGTCTGGTGTTACGAAGGAATGCGCAGCGTCTGCGTATTCTGGCGAAAGATAAGTGCCCAGAATTAATTCATCACGATTTAGCGCATGGGAAATCGCTTCGCGTACTTCCGGTTTGCTCATCAAGCCAGTGTCACTGTTTTGATTGAAGTTCAAGTAAGCAAGACGTCCTTCACTGTAAGGCAGGACTTGGAACTTGTTGCTTGCTTCAATCGTTGGAACGTCCTGCGGATCAATGTACTTCACATTAATTTCGCCATTTTGAAGCGCTAGATTAGCCGTGTTAGCATCCTTCGCAATTCGGTAAGTGATGGAATCCAGATAAGGCTTGCCACCAAAATATTGATCAAAGCGTTCGACAGTCAAGTATTCGCCTGTCTTGTATTCTTTAAATTTGAACGGACCAGAGCCGATCGGCTCGCGGTTCTTTTCGCTTTTCTCAATGCTCGCTTCGTTCTCGAAAATATGCTTAGGAATCGGATACACTTGAACCAGCGTCGCTTCAAAAGCAGGGCTTACTACGGGAAGCTTGAATTCAACCGTCGTCTCATCCACTTTCACCGCTTCAACCGGCTTGCCGCCAACGATAAAGTTTTCTCTCAGCAAGCTATTTTGTGTTTCATCTAATATTTTCTCAATCGTGAACACAACATCATCAGCAGTCAGCTTCTCGCCGTCATGCCATGTTAACCCGCTCTTCAGCTTAAGAGTATAAGTTAAATTATCCTCAGAAGGCTCAAGGCTATCTGCCAAATAGAATGTTTTCTCGCCATTGTTTACTTGGAATAAAGGTGCGAACAGCGCTTGGTCAATCGTCAGACTGACACGGTCGCCTGCATAGTTAGGATTCAACAAAACAGGGTCATTAGTAACGCCGATTATGAGGCTTCCGCCTTCTTTCGGCTCGCCTTGAGCTTCAGGCGCTTTTGTCGCTTGAGCTCCATTTGACGGTGTTCCGCTGTTGTTGCTATTGGTGCATGCAGCCAGAACTACTGTCATTAAAATAACAGATAACAGGATAGATAATGTTTTACGCATGGTTGGTCCCCCTAGTTCTCTATGTTGTATATTCTCTTTATTAATTCTTATATAGTACACCTGAATACTCGGAATTGCAATCCTTTCTACAAAATTCAACATTTTTCTATCTTTATAAAATAACATTTAATGATGTCATTTTCAATTTTCTCATCATCGCCAGACATGCTTAAAATCAATCCAGCCTAAAGAAGTGAAGTCGACTCCTTTAAAGGAAGGATGAACGGGGCTTTGAAATTTTAAGCTCAGCAGGAACAGCAGCTTGAATTCTGCTTTTAAAGTTGTCTCTATTTCGCCCAAAACAGTCTTGCGCTCCTCTGTATCTTTGCATGCAAGCGCCCTATCGATCATACTCTCGACATAGCCGCCTAAGCTCGGTAATGCATATTCCCTCATAAAGCTTCCTTCCTGCTCGTAGTATTCAATAAGACATACCTCAGCCTCTGGGAACACTTGCGCTTGGATAAAGCCATCCGCTTTATCATAAGCATCTATACCCAAATCCATGGATACCGTATGAAGCTGTACATGGACGCCGGCCTCCTTGCAGCGCTTCGTGATCCATTCCGCATCTAAAGCATGAGTGCCATAAGCATACAGATGGATACACTCCCCATTATAGTTTGCCTCACGCAGTAAATTTATAGCTAATTTATAATTGCTTTCGTCATATTTCTGATGTAATGCTGTCGACTTATTCGTAAAAAAGCCCAGCGCAGGATAATCACGATGATCGCCCAGCTCTTGAATCATCCTGCCGCGGTCAATAAGCAAATCGATGGCATGTCGAAAAGCAAGGGACTGCTGAGGTCCATCCTTCTTCATATTCCAGATCAACAGACTGAAATAGCTCACATTCGCTTCCTTTTGCAGCCATTCATTATCCGATGCTAAATCAGAGAACTGCTCTTTCTCATAGAGCAGCTGCCGCCAGCCCTTCGTTTTCATCTCAACTGCAGCCGCATAATGCTGTGGAATTACAACCATTTCAACGCTGTCCAAATGCGGTCTTCCTTGAAAATAATACGGGTTCGCATGCATCGTAAAGCTTGCTTCCGTCCATTCCTGCACCATAAACGGCCCTGTGCCGATTGGCCGTTTCCAAAATTGCAGCTCGCTCTGCCCCGCATATTCATTTGGAAGGATCGATAAGGTCACTGAGCATAGAAATCGTAGAAATAAAAAATTCGGCTTATTCAAATAAATGTTAACGATCCTTTTAGAGGGCGTCTCGATATGGCTTACAGAACGCATAATCCAACTGTTTCTTTTGCCTGGCTGGACTCGGTTCAACGTAAATGCTACATCAGCCGATGTCAGCTCCCGCCCGTTATGAAACAGTATTCCTTTGCGCAGATGCAGCGTAAACTCCGTAGCCTGCTCATTGCTCTCCCAATAATGGGCAATCCCAGGCATTATGCGATCTTCTACAGCGTCATAGTACAAGAGCGAGTCAAATAACTGCCTAATCATATGTCCGGTTACCGCGAAATAGGCTTCTGCAGGATCAATCGTCAAGATAGGGACGAAAGACGGAAATCTAAAAATATCGCGCTCCTCGCCTTCCTCCGTATGGAATCCGAAGCTGTCGTCCAGCCACTCCATGAATCGGCGATTCGCCGATGTCGCTCCCCCGTAACTTTGCAGCAGCTCGAACGCTTTTTGGTAATCGCCTTTCTCTGCCAAGCGCTGAGCGGTGTCGACGAGCAGATCCTCCTTATTCATCAGGAAGTATAGCTTCGAGCGATTACCCCGGCCGCGCCCCGCCTCTCGTTGGATGAAGCCATCCTCACACAGCCTCCGAAGCACGAGCTTCGCGTTTCGTGTCGTGCAATAAAGCGCACCCGCTGCTTCCTCTAACGATACCTCTACTGCGATGCCCGAATGTTCACCCTCAGCAAAACGATCATAAAGATTTAAATATTGCTCTATCACACGCATTGAGCATTCTCATCTCCTTAATACTAAAAGGGGAAATCTATTAACTACATTCTACACTTTTTGCCCCTTTCGATCACCCTTATAATTGGAAATGTAAGCAAGGTTCACCATGCGAGCTGCAAGAATACGAAAAGGGGGGCATACAACGATGGAATTTCATAAAATATATGAAGCGGAAAAGCTGAGTGAGTTTCGGCAGGCTGATCTGGCAAAGCTTGATCGTACTGGCGCGTACATGAAGCTTCAGCAGGATGAGGAGAAAATGAACGCTCCACGTTCTAATCGATTGGCTAAAATAGTCATTTTACTGCGAAATCTGTTCACGCTAAAAAGCCACCCGCGTCGGTAATCGACTTGACGGGCGGCTTTTTTTATACAACTGCTTATTCAACTCGAAATTGTACTACGCTAGCGGCCTCTGCCGCCCCCCATGCCCTGGCCGCCCATACCTTGACCGGGCCCGCCTCCGCCGCCAGGCCCAAAAAAAGACCCGCCCAGATTGCTCTGAGCAGGTCTTCATCCCTACTATTCTATTTTAAGGCTTAACGATAGAGACTAAAAACTCCTTCGTGTCTGACACGATCGTAACTTCCTGAGGCAGTACCACGTCGCTGACCAGCAAGGATTGTCCAATTTCCATCTCGCTTATATCGAATTCAATCGTATTCGGCAAATACTTCGGCAGCGCTTCTACCTCAACAAATGAGCTTTGCACTTGAACGATGCCGCCTGTCTTCGTGCCCACCGGGACGCCATTAAGCTTAACCGGTATTTTGGTACGGACAATCTCATTGCTCTGCACGAGTTGAAAATCAACATGGATCGGATCCATCGTCAATGGATCGCGCTGTAAATCTTCCAGCAATACAGATATAGGCTCTTGCTCTTCGAATTGCAGCTCAATATAGCCGGATGCGCCTTGTCTTATCCATTTTTGAAAATCCTTCGTCGAAATATGCACCATAGCATTGCTTGCGTTTCTTCCAAATACAACTCCTGGAAGTCTGCCGTTTCTGCGTAAGTCACGCAGCTCTGAACGTTTTAAATGGTCTCTTTTCTCCGCTTGAATACATGTCGTCATGTTCTACCCGCTCCTCTTCGTTAAATAGATCTTTTTGCTTAATAGCAACCTGATCTCCCCTTCTAGGGGAAAGAATGAGAAACATAGCATCACCCACCTCCATGTTCTTTTCCGCTTCGGTATACATTAAATGTAAAACCTATATATATGCACGAAGGCACCCTGCCCCGACTAAGAGCAGAATGCCTGTGTGATGTACTCATATTACCATAGAAATATAGTGATGTCCAATTGTTGGAAGAAAATGTCGATATACTTGCTCTCTTATAGGTCTTTTGCAATTCGATTCATTTATCGGAAAATAGATTCGTTATTCGGTGATTTATACTGGATTTCACCAAGCTTTAATTCAGCGCTAAAGTTACAGGAAGCACGCCGCTTGGGATTAGCTCACCAGACGCCGCCTTCGCTGCCGCCTCCAGCATAGCGGGGCGATTCTCATAGCAGGCAATGCATGCATCCACCTCAGGGAATGCCTGCAAGTCATAGGGATTCCGCAGCATTGCGACTGTAATCGCAGCACGATTATGTTCGGGTGCAGTCTTGTTGCGTTCCAGCAGAGCTTGAACCAGACGCGTCTGGCCGGAAGAGAAGGAACCATTATAAGTACCGACAATGATTTGACTATAGCCATTGCTTTCTTCAAGCGCCATTGCAATCTCCGATTCCGTCGGCTCCATGCCTACGACAACCTCTTTCACATTGCCGATATAAGCCGCGAGCGCTTTGCCAAGCGTAAGCTCTTGTTCAATGACTTCGATAACTTCTGTATTCTCTCGAACCTCCGGCCAAATGACCAATGCGCTCTCGTTCTTCCTTAGCGGCAACGCGCCATTCTCATTTTTCACTATCGTAACTGCATGCTCGCAAATTTCGCGGGCAACCGCTAGGTGAGCCTCGCAAGCTATCCATTCGGAAGCATTGGAAGCCTCGGAAACTTCCACTTTCCGCTTCTCCTTCATTCGAAGGATTCGTTCTACGGAAGCGTCAATGCGCGCTTCTGAAAGCTCTCCAGACAGCACGGCAGCATGAATGGCATCAAATGCCGCCTTCTGCCGATCCAGTCTATGGCTCACTAACACAATATCCGCGCCAGCTTGAAGCGCCATTACAGCCCCTTTAGCAACGCCAACGCCAGCTGAGATAGCATTCATCTCCAGGCAATCCGTTATAATAATACCATCGTAGCCGAGCTCTTCACGAAGAAGCCCTGTCAGCACCTTGCTTGACAGCGTCGCCGGCAGTCCATCCGGCTCATAGGCTGGGAACATGACATGCGCCGTCATAATTAGATCAACTTCAGCTTTAATCGCCTCTCTGAACGGCACGAGCTCCACGCGGTCTAGACGCTTTCCGTCATGAGCTACGATAGGCATTTCATAGTGCGAGTCGGCGGTAGTATCTCCATGTCCTGGAAAATGCTTTGCGCATGGCGATACGCCTGCCGCTTGATAGCCTTCAACAGCAGCCCTGCCCAGCTTGGCCACAAGAGATGGGCTTTCCCCGAAGGAACGAACGCCGATCACGGGATTCGATCCATTATTATTCACATCAAGGCAAGGGGCAAAGTTCATATTGATCCCCATCGCGCGAAGTTCCACACCAGACACACGCGCCGATTCGTAGGCGTAATCCGCACTTCCTGTCGCACCCACCGTCATATTGCCCGGCATAAGCGCTATATCGCCGTCTATGCGCGACACCATGCCGCCTTCCTGATCAATAGAGATCGTCAGCGGCACATCTGAAGCTTCCGCTGCAATTGACCTCAGCTTTGCTGACAGTGCAGCAACCTCTTGATGAGTACCGATGTTGCGGCGGAAATAAATAATTCCGCCGAGCTTGTAGTCTTTAATCAGCTCGCTTATTCCTTCCGTCGGCTCATAGCCGTCAAATCCGCAAATGAGCAGTTGACCGATTTTCTCCTTTAAGCTCCAACTCGATAAATCCTTCATTCCCCGTTCCTCCAATCGAATTTCAACATTGCCAGTCAAGTTACAGCCTTCCTTTTCTCCCTATATTCTGAAGGAATTTCACCCGTAAGCTTCTGAAACACTTTATTGAAATACCGCCGTTCCGAATACCCTACCGTTCGGCCGATTTCCGTTACGCTCTTATCTGTCATCAGCAGAAGCGACTTGGCCAGCGCAATACGCTCTGAGGTTACATACTCCACAAATGTGCATCCGAAATTCTGTTTAAACAGCATGCTGAAATAACTGGAGCTGATGCCAAGAAACTCGGAAAGCTCGTCGATGCTTATATCTTTGGCGAAATGATGCTGGATATAATCCTTCGCGGATTGCATCAGCACATCACCCTGTTTTTTACTCATAGCGGAAGCTAAGCTTTCATCAGCAATCTGCCTCATTACCGCAAGCATATCCTTCACTCGTCCGGCTTGCTCCATATGCACCCAAATCTCCTGCTCTTTCACTTCGGAGATCGCGTCAAGCATTCGCATCTCGCGAAGCAGATGAAGCACGATAAAGGACGACATCTTCTCCACACGCGCCAACGACCGACTCGACATCGTTTTGAATTGCTGCTGCAGCCGCTGCAGCAGTCTATCCACTTCAAACCGATCATTTTGCTTTAATGCCGATACTAAATCCTCTGCCGGCTTCCAAAGCGTATTCAAATCATCATCGATGGCAGCACCTTCACCCGTGAAAATAATGGATCGATCCTTGTCAGCGGCCAAATGCAATGTTTTTTGCAGCAGTTTTAAAACAGCAGGCAGTCCAGGCAGCTCCGTAAGCTCGAGATGGATACCTAACGATATATTGATTTTCACATTAGCGGCAACAGCCTCCTGCAGCAGTAGCGCCCAGCCTCGAGCTTGCTCATACGATATCGCTCCCTCTTCCAGAGGAAGTTCGATCAATATGCACCATTCGCCCTCGCGCAGCTGCAGCACAGCATAATGCAGCCCTTCTTGCAGCAGCGCCTCTTGCAGCACATTGCGGGCGGCCGCATTCCACAGCTTTCTCTCTTTGTCATTGGAGGAGCGGCACTTATGCGAATAGTCGTCAAAATCAGCGAGCAGCAGCATAAAGCGGCTGTTCTCGTAAGGGCGTTCCACATCATGCAGCAGAAACGCCGAGTCCGGCGCAGAATAGCTCATTAATACATCATAGAGCAGCTTCTCATAGGCAAGAGACATCGCTTGGCCAAGCCGCTTCTCCATAGACAGCTTCTGCTGTCTTTCCGCTCTAATGCTGCTGGCAATTCGCTCGACTACAGCGGTCAGCTCATCATAGTTAATCGGCTTCAAAATATAATCCCTGACTCCGTATCGAATAACCGATCTGGCATATTCAAAATCCTGATAGCCGGTCAGCATAACAACCTCGGCTTCCTGTCCGAGAGCGCGCAGCTCCTCAAGAAACATAATGCCGTCCATAACTGGCATGCGGATATCGCTGAAAATAATGTCCGGCTTGTGCTCCTTCGCTAGCTCAAGCGCTACTACACCGTTTTTGGCAAGCCCCACAATATCGATCTGTTGCTCCTCCCAAGGCAGGACGAGCTCCAAGTTGCGCAGGATGTGAGTCTCATCGTCAATCAAAAGCGCCTTAAGCCTCATGCCGCTCACTCCCTATATATTTCGGAATTACGAATTTGATCTTGGTTCCAGAGCCCTCTTCGCTGCAAATTAGCAGCCCATATTGCTTGCCGTATCGAATACGCAGTCGATCAGCTACATTGCTAACACCAAGCCCCCGCCGTTCCCCGGTTTCAGGGTTGTTCACATGAGTAGGCAGAAGCTCCTGCATATATTTAAATTTGGCCAGCTGCTCCGCAGACATGCCAATTCCATTATCTTCAATAAAGAATACGATTCGTTCCCCTTCTTCATATCCCCCTACGCGAATATGCCCCATATATTCAATACCCTCAAAGCCATGCTGGATGCTGTTCTCGACAAGCGGCTGCAGGGTCAGCTTAAGCACTTTATAAGACATTAACTGCGGCGGGATATCAAGCTCATAATCGAAAAGCTCCTCGAAGCGGAATTTTTGAATTTCCAAGTAGCTTCGCAAATGCTCAAGCTCCTGCTCAATCGTTATTTCTTCCTTCTGCTGAATGCTAATTCGCAAAATATTGCCGAGTCTAGCTACCATTTGGCTAACCTTGCGGCCTTGATTCTGAATCGCGAGCACATTAATCGATTCCAGCGCATTGAATAAAAAGTGCGGTTTAATCTGCGCTTGCAGCGCGATCATCTCCGCTGCCATCTTTCTTTCATGCTGACGCTTAACCTCCTCCAGCAGCTGGTCTAACTGATGTACCAGACTGTTGAAGCCGCGGGACAATAGACTGATCTCATCATTGCCGCTGACCGGAACTCGCGCCTTCAAATTGCCCCTCTCCACCTCGCTCATCACCCGTACCGTCTGAATGATCGATTTCGCAATCCGATTGGCGAAGAACAAAATAAAAATGCATGCCAATACCAAGCAAAATAAAATAATGCTGGCAATCCAGCCGGCGAAGAGCGCCATTTGACCTGCAAGCGAGCTCCATGAAGTGACCGATACTAGACGCCAATTCTCGCCATTGCCAAGTTTAATGCTGGACAAAATCGTATCCTGACCTTCGAATATTGTTCGATCGCTCCGATAATGGCCCTCCCAATTAACTTGGGCTGCCAATTCATTCATATGATGGCCCAACAGCCGATTCCCGCTGTCATAAAGAATGAGACCTTCTTTATTAACGATAAAAAATTGCGTATCATACTGTTCTTGCTTATAACGAAAGTATCGAAAAATAGCATCGATTCCTGAATTTTTTATTTGTACAAGAAGAATGCCTTTATCACGAAGCGTTTCAATATCCTTTACTACGCGTATTTGCGTAAACACAGGCTCATCGCCGGTAAGATCCGTATACTCGAAAGGACCTACCCATACGGGCAAGCCTCTGCGTTCAAGCACTTTTTCATAGATCGGTTGCTCCTTGAACGTATCAAAGGGCATAGCGTTAAAGCTTGTATTAGAGAACAGCGTATTAAGCTTCTGATTGTGAAGCGTGTACATAAAAGCGAAGCTGACAGATGGATGATTGACGAGCAACTCCCGAAAATTGCGCTGAACCTCATTCAGCTCCAAGTAATCGATTTCATTAATTTCAGAGCTTTGCGCATTGCTCAGCGCTTCTTGTATAGCACGGCTCGCTATAGTGCTGTCCGTCACTTTGTTCATTTCACCGAACACAAAGTTAACGCTGTGCACAAGTGCGCGCAAAGTAAGCTCCGTGTGCTGCGAGTAGCGATCCTCCGTCATATTGGAAGCGATCTGATAGGCGATAATACCCAGCACCAGCAGCGGGAGTATGATAAAACCGACAAATGCAGTGAATAATTTGACTCTAAGCGACATATGGGACAACACTGCCCTTCTATCAATTAGCCCTTAACGCTTCCTGCCGTCACACCCTCAATAATTTTCTCCTGAAGGAAAGCATAAAGCAGCAATACTGGCGTTACGCTAAATACAATACCCGTACATATCAACTTATAATTTGTTCTAAACGTATCTCTGAACCCTACCATACCGGTCGGAAGCGTGCGAAGCGCGTCCTTGCTTATAAAGAAATTGGCTAGCAAATATTCATTCCATGAGCCCAAGAAATTTACTATAAATACCGTTACTAATGCAGGTATAGTAATAGGCAATACAATTTTAACAAACAACCCCATTGAACTCAATCCATCCATAATAGCCGCTTCTTCGAGCTCATTAGGTATTGACTTCATAAAAGCAGCAATGAGCAATACGCTAAGCGGCAGCGCCCCCGCCGTGTAAGGAAGGAACAAGGCCCAATGCGTGTTCAAAATGCCCATATTCATAACCAGCATATATTGCGCAATAAATAGAACATTACCTGGAATCAGCATGCCAATGAGTACAAATTGATACAATACCTTGCTCATTTTAATAAATTTCATACGTGTTAGCGCAAATGCTGTAGCTGCTGAGAGCAGAACACCGACGATAGCAGAACTTGTCGCCAGATACAAGCTATTAAAGAAGTAAACATTAATTTTCGCTTTTACCCACGCTTCTACATAGTTTTGGAAATGCAGCACTTTGGGAGGCGAGAAAGGATGTGTCGCGATCTCAAGATTGCTTTCCTTTAAGGAAGAAAACAGAACGAATACGAATGGAAATAGTATGATAGCAACATACGTGAGCAGCACCGCATGCGGCAATATTCGTTTCAATGTTCGCACTAGGACACATCTCCTTTCTCGGATTTCCCGAATGTCATCTGATATAGAGCGGTTAGAATAAGAGCAAATGCAAAGATTATGAGTGAGATTGCCGTACCTAATCCGTAGCTTGGATTAACGCCCATTGCCCTATTAACGAGATAAGAAGCCATAACTTCCGTCGATCCTACAGGACCGCCCTTAGTCATTACGAGAACGATATCGACGACGCGCATCGCGCCTGCGATCGAAAGCATCATAACGACGGAAATAATCGGTTTAATAAGAGGCACTGTAATGTGAATCGCGCGTTGAAAACCAGATGCCCCGTCAATTTCAGCTGCTTCGTTCATTTCCTTGGGCAGCGCTAAGATGGCCGCTAATACTAGAACGATATAAAACCCCATCCATTGCCAAGCATTAACGAAAAGAACAGCAGGCATCGCCCATTTTTCATCCGCCAGCCAATAAATCTTGTCTATTCCGAACAAAGCTAGAAAACCGTTCAGAGGGCCAATTTCGGGGTGGTAAATAAATCCCCATAGAATACCGATAACTGCTGTGGATAATATTGATGGTACAAATACCGTTGTTTTATAAAAGCCTTGCAGCCTTTTTACGCCGCCAATTAATATAGCCATAATAATAATCATAGGTACTTGAATGAATACCGCAAATAGAATAAAAAAGAGATTGTTTATTATTGCGCTTCGGAAATCCGGATCACTGAATACGTCCACAAAGTTTTTTAGACCTATAAATTTATAGTCTTCTAGACCGTTCCAATCCGTAAAGGCGTAGTACGAGGACGTAACCATCGGATAAATGAAGAATAAACAATAGAGCGCCAATGTCGGAATAATAAACAAGGCATACACTGCCGGGTTTCTTAATGTTTGTTTCACGCGCTATCCCCACTTCTCCTTTAGAATAAAAAGCGCCGCCGCTACTGTGCGGCGGCGCTTGACCGCATAACTATTTTTTGCTAGCCGCTTCTTGTATCTTTTGAAGCGTATCCGCAACTTCTTGCGGCGTAGCTTTGCCGGCAATCAGCTTTTGAATTTGTAGTTCGGACTCTGTGTAAACTTCAGATGGTACAGCGGAGTCATAGTGCGAGAACGCTCCACCAGAAGCAGCGAGAATATTCATTACTTTCTTAACAATCTTATCGTCAACTTTAGCAATGGCTTCATCGGACAGCTTGATGGATGGCAGAACGCCGTCTTCTAGCAAGCCGCGAAGCTGCATTTCGTCGTTGTACAAATTCTTAATAAAGGCTTTAATCGCTACCAGCTCATTCTCATTTGCTAGAGCTGAGAAACCATAACCATTACTGTAGTTACCGTTAACAAATGTTTGATCGCCTTTGCCGCCAGGAACAGCCGGCATTGTGAAGAATCCAACTTTCCCTGTCAAATCGCCTGCTTGCTCTGGATCTTTGAATATAGAGGAGCGCCAGCTGCCGTCAAAGATCATGCCTGCTTTCCCTGTTACAAATTCATTCATCATATCCGCATACTCGTAGCCAAGCTCGCCTTTAGTAAAGTAGCCTTTCTTGACCCATTCCTCATATTTCGCAAATACATTCACAATTTCAGGAGCGTTCCATGTTTGTGTACCCGCAAGGAAACCAGGGATCGCTTCAGGCCCTGCATAGCGGCCGATCATCGTGTTCACGAGCATAAGAGGAATCCATGCGCCCTTCGAACCCATGCCAAAAGGCGTAATACCGTTGCTCTTAAGCGTCTCGGCTGCAAGCTCAAGCTCTTCCCAAGTAGTCGGTTCTTTCAGACCATACTTTTCAAACAGTACTTCGTTGTAGTAGAAGCCTTCCGTGTTACCACCGATTGGCAAGCCGTACACTTTTCCGTCCAGCGTAAATTGTTCCAAGTTCAAGAACTTGTCTGACAGACCCAGTTCTTCAATAATTGGCGTTAGGTCAAGCAGCCTGTCTGCGGCCGCATATTTCAAAGCATCGCCTGTGCCGCCGAACAAGTCGAAGATGATTGGCGGGTTGCCTGCTGCCATTTCAGCAGGAAGCTTCGTAAAGCGGTTTACCGAATCCTCAAGGCCATCTAACTCAAACGTCAAGCCTGGCACTTCTTCTTGCGTTTTCTTAACGACGTCATCCAAGATCGCTTTGCGGAACTTGGTAGATTCCCCGATTTGAATATGACGAAGGGAAACCGTGAATGGTTCAATCTTTTCCGGCTCTTCTGTTGCCGGAGCTTTGGTAGCTGCTGGAGCTGCAGTGTTGCCCGGGTTATTGGAGTTGCTCGGTTTGTTATTGCCGCTGCCGCAGCCCGCAAGAACGGTTGTCGCAGCTAGTGTAAGCATGAGTACCAAACTGAATACTTTTTTCATTGTAGACCTCCCACTTTTATTTGTAAGTTTTGTAATAACCTCGTTGCATACTTTGATTATAAAAGCAGAGGTCCTTCTACATAAGAATCACAATTCGCTGATAAGGGGGTAAAATCCTCTAGTCGCTGCAGCGCTTCATTTTAATTCAAAAAAAGCTGCCCTCGTCACATGAACTCACATGACGATAGGACAGCTTTAATAGTGATAAATCAATGATAGTAAAAAGTCATTACCGAACCGCTTTATTGAACAGCTTCTAATAGATTAAGCAGCAGCTGCGAGCTTTCTGCGCGTGTGCCTTGGCCTGCTGGATCGAACTGGTCAGCGGAACGACCCTTGATTAAGCCGGATCCGTATGCTGCGGCAATAGCTGCCTGTGCCCAATCTGATGCTTGATTCATGTCAGTAAACGGCACGCTGCCAAATTCGCCAGCTTCTTGGCTTCTTGCAAAGGCGTAAGCTCTCATAAGCATGACAGCCATTTCTTCACGCTTAATATTTGCCAGCGGCTCGAAAGCGCTCGCTGATTTGCCATTAACGATGCCGGCTTGAACAGCTGCCGCAACAGCATCTGTATACCAGCTATCGGAAGCGACATCGGTAAAGCTTATCTGACTCTTCTGTTCCAGACCTAGCAGCCTTGCAAGCATGGCCGTAAATTCCGCGCGTGTTACCTTGCCCTCAGGACTGAACCGCTCCTTAGAAATGCCGTTAACCAGCCCTTTGGCAGCCAGCTCGCGGATCGTATCATATGCCCAGTGTTTAACCGGCACATCCGCAAACTGCTTCTCATAGCTTAGAATAATAAAACTGCCTTCAATCGGCATTGCTACCGTAAGCAATCCGTCTGACATTCGTCCGCCTGCATAACGAAGCTTTCCATCCTCCATGATTTCATACAAGCCCGTTATCGCAGCTTCCCACTCTTCTTCTGCTTTTACTGCAATCTGAATGGATTCATCGGACTTAACAGCTTCAATGACTTTCTTCTCCGCGGTTGTCAAGAACAGCTTAATTCCTTTAATGCTATGGAGAGATGTCAGTTCCGCGCCTTCTGCGGCCTCAAGCTGCTTGAGCAATTGCTGCTCAGCGCTATCTTCCCATGAATCCAGCTGTATAATAATCGTACCATTAGCCAATTGACCGGCTGAAGTTTCCTCGCTCCACTGCTTGAGAGCAGAGGCCGGAATAACAACAGACAGATTGGCGGCTTTAATCGTTAAGGAACGATTATTCAGCAGCTCCGCTGCATTTCCTGGAAGCTGAAGCTTATTAAGCTCTTGATCAATCGTTAGAACAATCTCAGAGCCGGCAGCAGTCAGCTGAGAGGCCCCAATTTTCACTATGCCAGACTCAGGCGCAGTTGGTGTTGGCTCCGGTGTCTCCGATGGCTCCGGCGTTACCGTTGGTTTTGTAATGACGAAGCGATCGACTTCCTCGCCTTCCTTCGACTTCACAATAACCTCGATTTGCTCCTCGGTTACTTCGACCTTCGAATAGATCTGCTTTTTCCCTTCAAATACTACATCCTGCCAAGGACGAGCAGTCAAGCCATAAAACTTCGGTCCCGATGAACCGCCGATCATGTAGACAGTACCCGCCTCCCCGGCCTCAACCGCCTTCCCGTTATTCATCGTATATGTGCGCATATAAATATGGTCATGACCGTTCATAACTAAGTCTACGCCATACTGGTCAAATATCGGCACCCAAGTGCTCTGCACCTTCTCATTGGAATAGATGCTGCCGTATGGACCTTGATGGAAAAATACAATTGTCCACTTCTTCTCTGATTGTTCCAAATCAGCTTGCAGCCAAGCAGCCTGCTCATCAATGCCCTCAGCACCCATCTCCGTGTTCAGCACGACAAAATGCGTATCGCCGATATCATAAGAGAAGGAAGTGCCTTTTGCCGCGTCTGAGCCGTTGCTTGGGTTGTTGAACTGCGCAAGATAGTCGCCGTTGCCATTGTTGCCCATGACCTCATGGTTGCCAATAATCGGAATGAGCGTCTTGTTCATTAATTGATTCTTTGTAACCTCGAACCACCAATTCCACTGCTCCTGCTCATACCCTTTGTCAACCATATCGCCAGCATGGACAAGCAGCTCAGCATCCGGCATATCTTGAACAGCCGCCTTCATGGTCTCTCCCCACAGCTCAAAGTCGACAAGCTTATCTGCTTGCGAATCGCCAAAGAAGAGGAACTTTGTCGTCTCTGGATTGCTATCGCTCGTCTGAAGCACGCCTTGCGGGCTGATGAGCGAAGCACCATCCCCGACACGATACACATATTCCGTGCCTGGCTCTAATCCGACAAGCTCCGCTTTATGCACACGGATCGTGCCGTCATTATTAGTCGTGTACAAGCTGCTTGCTCCTGTTAAGCGAATTACATTGTCGGCTTCAAACCCGGCAAACTCCTCCTTCTTCACATAATCCACAATCGTCTGGTCGACTGATGGCTTCGTATGCCAAGTTAAACGGCGGGAGGTCGTCGCGTCATTGCCCATCGTTACATTAATATTGCTTGGCAGCTCTGTGCCTGCATGCGGAGCTACAACAAATTCCATAAGCGCGCTGTAATGATTATCCTTCACTGCCTGCAGCGTGTAAGTACCAGCTGCCCGAGCAGCCTGCCACGAAGCGGCTATGCCCTCAGCATTTGAGCTTGCATCTGCCAGCATATTCCCATCAAGAAGCAGCTTTGCGCCTTCTATAGCTTCGCCTGATGCTGCATCGACTATAGCGAACGAAGCCTCCTGTCCTAAAGCTGTTGCATAAGGATTCCAGGTAAGCTTAAAGCTCGGCTTTATTGTCGCTTCTATGGAGTCACCGCTAAAGTTAACGCTTTTCCCCTCCTCATCAGCGATCTCTACGATTGCCGTAAGAACATTTAGCTTAACCTTGGAAGTCGGGTTGCTTGCTAACTGCTCCAAGTTAAAGGGTCCAAGCACATTAGGATTTACCTTATAAGAAATTTGCGCTAATAGATCATTCGCTTCCAGACCAGCATTAGTTAGATTCGAAAGCTTAAGCCGCAGCAAAGCTTGCTTCTCATCCACCTCAAGCTGTACCTGGCTGCTATCAAGCTTAGCATGAGGAACTAAGGCAATATCCATTAATGCATTCGGTGTATAGGCAATTTCCAATAGGCCTGCGCTCAAGCGGTCTGCATCGACTGCTGACAGATCAAACGTATAGCTAAGTCCGCTAAGCTGCTCTTCTTCAAGATCGTACTCATAGTAAGGCGAACCTAAATTCACCTTGAAATACCACTCTTTAATTGTTTGATTGCCTTCCAAATCTCGGACAGCGATCTTTACATGATGTCGGCCTTCGGACAATGGCTCCGTAGGCGTGTAGCTGATTCTGCCGGCTGGCGGGTAGAAACCAAAGTTTACCTGCTGACCGTCAATATACAATCGGATACTATCCGGATTGATAAGCGTCGTGCCCGGATGAAGCACCGGATCATAGCCGGCGTCCTCTGCCGTAATTGTAATGTCCGGCGTTGCATCGTTTAGCATCGCATTCTCTAACGGATATATCGACGTAATGACCGGAGGCTCATGATCCTCATTCAAAGGACCGTAAATCGCCCGAATATCGTCAATATAAATAGCTCCTGAATCCTTCTTATCATTCTTTGTCTCCATATAGCGAACTGGCATATCCATTGTCAGCGGCGGCGCTTTGCCCTGCGGCACTGCAGCTTCCACATAACGCCAGCCAATCCAATCTACTCCTACGGATTGATCCGTGAAATCAATTGGAAACTTCGATTTATTACCATCAAGCAGTTGAGCACGCAGCCAATGTGTATTGCCGTCCCCGTATACCCACATGCCGATCTTCTCAGGGTAGCCGGGAATCTCGATATTTTGCGCTTCTGACTTTGATTGCAGATAGGCTCCCGAAGTGCCTGTCGTACCTGTGAAATTATAGATGAGCTTCAAAGCTGCATTGCCATTTCGGACGTAGTCCTGATCGAACGTCTCCTCGATATCCACCTTAACAGCAGCAGCGCTACCGTATTTATAAGCATCTAGACCATTCTCGAAGTCCTCCAGCATAACTGGCGGAACTCCGACTTGGACCTCGAAGAAGGTTTGTACATCACCGTGGCGGACAACTATTTTACCGCTCATCCCGGACTGTTCCGTTGCCGTAAACACACCATGATCATCGATAATTCCAATATCTCCTTCAACGCTCCACTCTAAGCTGTCGTTGCTGGCTTGCACGATCTGGCCTGCACGCAGCGCTGTTACCTGCAGCGTAATAACGTCGCCGGAAGCATAGGTCTTAACCGCATCCGGAAACTTGAGTTCTGTCAGCCGATCGATCACTTCAATCTTGCTTGTTCCAGCTGCGGAGCCTGCTCTAGCGGTAATCGATCCTTCGCCCGCTGTACTGCCAGCTGTAAACAGACCGTTGCCGTCGATCGTTCCTAGTGCGGCATCCGCTTGCCATTCCACATTGCCCTCGATGGCAGCCGGATGATCATTCGCATCGAGCCCGCCAGCCTTCAATTGAAGTGTGGAGCCCGCCAGCACTCGCTCCGTATTTGGCGTAACCGCTAACCGGGATGCGGTTCCCAGCTCTGGAGCCGTATTGACGAGGAGCAGACCATTGCCAACTCTTCGCTCAAAGCCGTCAGAGCCTGAGTTCAGCATCTGCGCCTTAGTCGTGCCTGGCAGCTTGGCGATGAAGGTCGAGGAGCCTCCGCCGTCAAGATTCATTGCGTTCACAACGCCCATCTCGACAAGCAGCTTCGCAACCTGATGCGTCTCCAGCCCTTCACTGAAGCCCGGCTGTCTGCCGTCCACCTCGAACATAATGATCGAGCCGTCAGCCTTCGTTCCAATCGCCGTACGCGGATGTATGCCAGCAGGCGTTACATTGGTCTGCGCGACACCATCTAGAACAAGCGGGCCTTGCCCGCCAATCGCCACGACGACATCCTGCCAATCCCCAGCCAGCCCGAATGAGGCAGTGATCTCATCTCCGACAGCAAGACCCTCCACGATTGGCATAGATGTTCCTGAAGCGGACAGTACGACGAATCCATCGGCAAGCGGTGCATTGCCTTGATTTAATCGAAGCTCAGACACCCGCAATCTCATCGTCGATCCGCTTTTGACCTCGCCCTCAAGCACCTCCAGTACAGCCTCTGCTCCCTGGGCGGATGTATTAGTCGCAGCCGCATAATCCGTTGTATAGAGCACAAGCTGGTTGTTCTCACGATAGCGATTAATACTTGTTAAATTGTAGGTAGAATCCGTTACTGTAATCGTCTTGGATAAGACCGGCTTGCCATAAATGGAAGTCCCGTCTGACTTTAATCCGAAGGCGAATGAGGAGCTCCCGCTGTTCAAAATGCGGCCTTCCCCAATAAACAAACCGCTCGGCACGCCTGTCGCATGACCAGAAATATCATAGAAATCGCCATTAATGCCTGCAATAACACGGCTTCCGGCTCCATCGATGTATGCGGCCATATCTGTCATAGCCTCCATTCCAGTTACCTTTCCTGATTTAGTCGCGGCAACCAGCTTCAAGTTCGAGTGCGAGGGGTCGAATTCTACTGTATGCACTTTCTGTACTGCGCCGTCCACAATCATATCGGACCATGTATAGGAGGCGCTGAGGCCAAGCTCACTTGACCTCGTATCTAGAACTTGGCCGTAAGCCCCCTCCAGGGACTGTACATTCGCCCCGTAGGCAGCTCCTATCGGCTGCAGCAGAGACACCAGCATAGTAAGCACCAACGCACAATATAACTTTCTATATTTCTGCTTTAACAACTTATCTCCTCCTGTCTATTCACTATTCCATCAGACTTGAGTCTACTATCATTTGTTAAGGGGAGTATTATCGCAAAATCAATATTTTCTTAGCGACTCTGAAAGTAATCGCTTACAAAACAGAACGGTTTACAATTCGTATATCTATTTGCTAGACTATCGAACCCTTTTTACGAGTCTTCTACCGGCATCACCTGCTTTGAAAAAAAATTTCATTAATGTTTTTAAATATAGAAATAATCATTCGAATGATAATTTCATTATAGAATCGCATCCTATTATGTAAATACTTTTCGGCCTAATTGCAGCAAAACAGTTCGAAAGGCTCTAGAGCATCATTTGCACTATAAAAATAAAAAAAGCCTAGGAGCTATGACCCCTAAGCTGTCGAAATATCATTATGCTCTTCGATGAAGCTTCGTCGTCGATACGACAACCTCAAGCAGTTTATGCTGCGCTGTCTCAAACAGCTGATCCGGCACATCGTCCGGGTTCTCTCGTAAAGCGACATACAATTGATTAGCTGCCTCAACAAGCTGCGCAGCGCCAATGCTTGCGGCAACCCCTTTCAAGGTATGGGTGTGGAACAGCGCTTCCTTAAGATTGCCTGCGAGCAAATCCTGTTTGATTGTTAACAACGAGTCCACATGCTCCTCGACAAATTTCTGCAGCAGCTGCAGAAACAGCGCTTTATTGTTATTGAGCTTTGCAAGCATCTCCTGTACTTGAATGCCTGGCACCGCCGCGAGCAGCTCCGTATTCTGATGCCCATATCCCCTATGCTGCTGTATCATTCGCTGCAGCACGCTGAACAGCTGAATCGGCTCAAACGGCTTCGTTATATACGCGTTCATGCCAGAGGCCAGCACCTGCTCCTCAGTCCCCTTCAGCGCATCAGCTGTCATGGCTATGACCGGAACATCAGCTCCATTATCCAGCTCTCGTATACAGCGTGTCGCCTCGAATCCATCCATAACCGGCATTTGCAAGTCCATTAGAATAGCATCATAACGCTTGCTCCCAACCTTTTTTAGCGCCTCAGCGCCATTCCAGCACACATCAAGCTCAACGCCGATCTCCTTCAGAATTTCCTTGGCGACCAGCTGATTAATATCATTATCCTCAACAAGTAATACTTTGGCGTGGCGAAGCGCTGTAAATGTTTCCGACTGCCCAGTGCGTTGCTTCAGGCTTTGATTGGAGATTCGCGCACGGAACAAGGAAATGATTTCGTTGAACAGCTCCGATTGGCTAATAGGAAAATACAATATTTTCTCAAATATCGGATAATAATCTACATCATGCAGCTTTGTCTCATGAAACTGGGTAACCATTGCAAGCATTGGAACCGGAATGTTATGGTTTTCCTTAATCTGTTGTGCAAGCGAAAGCGCGTCAGCACCGTTCAAATGCTGATCGATGATGACAAGATCATAGCTGGAATGGTGGAAGCTCTGCGTTATTTGTTCTGTATCTGAACTGGTCAAATTGACGATAAACTGGAATTGCTCCAGCTGATTACGCAGTATAATTTGGATTTCCGGATCATCGCAAATAAGCATAACATGCAGAAACTTCATATCGAAATGCTTGTCCACCTTGAATAAAATCTCAGTGCTGCGTTCAAAACGGGCCGTAAAATAAAACCGAGAGCCCTGGCCGACCTCACTCTCCATACCAATCGTCCCGCCCATCAGCTCAACTAAGCTTTTGGAAATAACAAGCCCCAGTCCAGTCCCGCCGTAACGACGAGTCGTAGACATATCCGCTTGCGAGAAGCCCTGGAACAGCTGCGCTTGCTGCGCCTCAGTAATTCCTGCCCCAGTATCCTCTACATCAAATTGAAGGGAAACCTCATTCGCTGTATGCTCCAGCATGCGAACAGATATTTTCACTTCACCCTCGTCCGTGAACTTGATCGCATTGCTCGCTAGATTAAGCAAAACCTGATTTAAACGATACGGATCGCCCTTCATTATTTGCGGAACCTCATGATGAATCAAAAACTGCAGCTTAATTCCTTTTTCATAGGCTTTGAAGCTCATCATATTCGAAACGCCGCTTAATACCTCGTACAGATCGAAATCTATGTTTTCAATCATCATTTTATTTGCTTCTATTTTGGAGAAATCGAGTATATCGCTAATGATCGCAAGCAAGCTTTTTGCTGAAAAAATCGTTTTATCCACGTATTCCTTTTGCTTATAGGACAGATCGGTCTGCCTCAACAAATAATTAAAGCCTAATATCGCATTCATTGGCGTACGAATCTCGTGGCTCATATTTGCGATAAATTCGCTCTTTATTCGGCTTGCGCTGTCAGATAGCTCTTTCGCCTCCGCCAGCATCTGATTTTTGTTCTCAAGCTCGCGTGCGCGCAGCTCCAGTTGTTGCTGCTCCTCCTTCCGCTTTCGCTCGGTTACATCGCGGAATACCATAACGACTCCCATCATTTCTCCTTCATCATTGTAAATAGGGGCCGTGCTGTCATCGATCGGGAGTTCCATGCCATTCTTTGCGATTAACAGGGTGTCGGGAGGAAGCCCCACAACAGCCCCTTCTCTTATCGCTCTCTCTACGGAAGACTCTACTGGCTCACGCGCTGTCCCGTTTATGACACGGAAAATATCATTTATATGCTTGCCTTCCGCTTCCTTCAAGGAGCAACCGAGTATTTCTTCAGCATGAGGATTGATAAACAAGACTCTTCCGCTTGCATCTGTCGAGAGTACCGCGTCCCGGATGCTCTTAAACGTTATAGACAGCCACTCCTCACTTTTGCGAAGCATCGATTGCGAATGATACAATCTCTCATACGGCTCCTTGACGTTGTTCACGAAGACAGCCCGGTAAAAATAAATACAAGCTATTATTTTATAGAGATGACCTAGCAAATTGAATACATCGCTCTCAGAAAAGTAAAGAGTGAACCACATTTCGCTTAATCCGAGTACGACTATGCCAGCCAGCATGCCATCGGTATTGTAAAACCTCTGCTTATTTCTCTGCAGCAGCAAGCCTACAGCCGCTAAGCCGCAAAGACCGACAATAACGTATTCCAGCGCTACCTTCAACGGGGTCAAGCCTTTTCCCTCAATAAAGGTAGCAGGAACCAGCTCAATATGAGCGAAACCGATCCATGTAATTACCGAAACAACAGCCAAGCCAACTGCCAAGATCACATATTTCAAATAGCTGGCGGATTGTTTAATGGGTTTCCATGGAATCAAGATGGCCAATAATAACGTTAATAGACCAACCAATCGAGCCGACAGCCAGAAATAGATCGATTTCGAATTACCGCTCGGCGTTATAAAATCAGGCATGCCAGGGTATGAAAGCATATGGATAATATCCAGAATACCCATCAATAAAAAGGAACAAGACAATATAAGCAATCTCGTATTAACCATTTTCCCGTACGTATGCCAGCCGATGCCAAAAATCATTAGCGCAAAAATGACCGAAAGGGTTTCCAAAATGACATGAAGGAGAGCATAGGAAATCCATTCCTCATTTACTAGATTACCGGATGGATTAATAATAAAAACGGTCAGTAAAAAAAGAGCTAAAACCGAAATAACTCCACCAGTTATCCATCTCCGTTTTCGATATTGCTGATTATTGTCGGGGCATTCATCTAATGGGGGAAGAAAGTAGGAGGGAGTACGCGCCGTTTCGCGCAGTTCTGATGGCATAGTCGCACCTCGTCTAATATAATCTACATATAGTACTAAAGTTTGACATTTTTTGCTGTGACATTTCTCACATTGGCCAAAAAAATAAAGCTGCCACAGTTCTTTTGAACTGTGACAGCGTTAACTGCTTCTCTATTATACAATCTGTCCGCACGGCTGTAATTCTAGCTTGTCTTCCTGCGTTTAATATAATGGTCAGCATCCTTCATTTGAAGCGGCCTGCTGTAGAAATAGCCCTGCCCCTCCAGACACATTTGCTCTTTGAGAAAGTCTACATGCTGCTGTGTTTCTATACCCTCAGCAATGACGGAAATGTTCATATTGTGAGCAATATCAATTATCGTCTTAATAATAGCTTGGTTGCTTGCATTCAAATTTCTCACAAACGATTGGTCGATCTTCAGCCGATTAATCGGAAATTGACTTAAATAGCTTAGTGAGCTGTAGCCTGTCCCAAAATCGTCAATGCTAATGCTTACGCCCAAACCTTGGATGCGCTTTAGCATACGTATCGTATTGTTCGCATCCTGCGCCATGCTTTCGGTTATTTCAAGCTCTAGGTATTCAGGCTGCAAGCCCGTGTCCGTGAGAATACGCTCGATCATCTCGAGCAGATCGTTCTGCATCAGCTGCCTTACGGATATGTTAACCGCAATAGTCATCTCCGAATGCCCGGCCTCCTGCCAAGCCTTCGTCTGGCGGCAGGCGGTATGCATCACCCATTCACCGATCGGAACGATTAGACCTGTCTCCTCGGCGATCGGGATAAATTGCATAGGCGGGATAAGCCCAAGCTCAGGATGCTCCCAACGAATCAGCGCTTCCATGCCAATGACTTCATTTGTCTCCAGATTCATTTTCGGCTGATAATGGAGTGTGAATTGATTCTTTTCAAGCGCCTTGCGCAGCTCACTCTCAAGCTTTAGCTTCCGAGTAATCGCTTTATGCAAGTCCTCCGTATAAATCTTATAATTATTTTTACCGCTTTCCTTCGCTAGGTACATTGCCGCCTCTGCATGCTGCTGCAGTTGCTCTTCATCATCCCCGTCAGAAGGATAGAAGCTTATGCCTATACTTGGGGTCACGTATAATTCCATGTGATTGAAAATACAAGGCTCTGATACAACCGCCATAATCTCTCTAGCCCGTTCTCCCGCATCCTCTCTCGAAAGATTCGGAATGAACATGGTGAATTCGTCGCCGCCTTGACGAGATAGCAGCCCTTCACCTCGAAAGCTATTAGAGAGGCGCTCGGCAATAACCTTGAGCAGCGAATCCCCTATTGTATGTCCCAGCGTATCATTTATTGTTTTGAACCGATCCAAATCTATAAACATTAGACTTATGCTCTCATTATTCACTTTGGCCATCATGATAGCCTGCTGCAGCTTCTTGCTGAACAGCGTGCGATTAGGGAGCTTAGTCAGCATATCATAATGTGCCAAATGATAGATCGTTTCCTCGGCTTGCTTCTGTTCTGTAATGCTAATGATCGATCCGACAACCTCGGTTATTAGTCCGCCCTCATCTATTGGGGAAATACTGACATGATAAAGTTGATTAGCATACTCCAGCTCACCATGAGCTACTTTGCCTGTAAGCCCGATCCGAATATAGCTATCTAGCTGCTCCGCAATATTAAACGGCAATATTTCGCTCGTCGTCTTTCCTTTTATTCGTTCGCTCGTCATTCCGAGCTCCTCTGCGATTTTACCCTCGCATAGCGTATATGTAATTTTTCTATCTTCATCAACTACACAACGGAATACACAGTTCTGCATATGCTGGACCGTTCTGCGGAAATCATTCTGCATCGCCTCAGCAAGCTTTCTTTCTGCTTTGATCCGGTCTGTAATCTCGTAACGTATCGAAACATAGCGGTACGGTTTCCCATTCTCATCAAGAAACGGCACAACCGTAGTATTCATCCAATATTCGCTGCCATCCTTGGCACGATTATTTACTTCGCCATTCCATACTTTGCCTTGGGTAATGGTGCTCCACATTTCCTTAAAAAATGTGCTCGGATGATTGCCAGAATTAATGAGCCGATGGGTTTTCCCGAGCAGCTCTTCACGCGAATACTTAGAAATCTCACAGAACTTGTTATTAACATAGGAAATAACGCCTTTGCTGTCCGTTATTGCGACAATCGAGGCGGCGTTAAATGCTGCGTTAATATCTCTAAGATCCCGCACCACTCCCAGTGGCATCTTTTCAGCTGTGTCACCGCGGGATATTTGTACCCCGATAGTGACAATCTGCTGCAGGCTGCCTTCTTCATTAAAGAAAGGCGTCATAACGGTATAGACCCAGTACTCATTGCCGTATTTGGATCTCCTCTTAACCTCGCCCTTCCATGGCTCACCCTTGGCAAACTGCATGCTTATTTCCCTGGTGCAAATTTCTGTGTAATATCCCAAATTCACTTCATTATGCTTCCTGCCCAGCAGTTCTGTCTTGCTGCATTGGGACAGCTCGCAATACTTGTCATTTACATAGGTAATGTGACCTTTGTCGTCTGTAATAGAGATTATTGATGTCATGTCCAACGCTGTAAATATTTCGCTTACATCTCTGTTTTCTTCAAACATTTTCAACCATCACCTGCCTCTAGTGACTACTCTATGCTGTTCTGCCATGCCGTTGATTAAACATTGCTAGTATATTCTTCGACATAATCTATCCTGATATTAACAGATGATGACCTTATTTTAATAAATCATTTCCCTGAATCCGTTTTTGGACAAAAGAAATCCACGTTCTAGCAGCTAAAGATAAGTAACCTTCCCGACGCCATGCCATAACGAGCTCCCAAGGAATACGCGGATTGACAAGCTCAATCATCCGTACCTTGCCCGGCTCCATCCCCTGACAGATTGTATGGGGGAGCATTGCGATGCCAAGATCCACCGCAACCATCTCTCCAATAAAATCCCATTGAGAGCTTTCATGGACAATTCGGGGCTCAAAACCGCGGGAACGGCACTCCGCAATTATTCGATCATGCAGCGCAAAGCCGCGAACGAACAGGATGAAAGATTCATGAGCGAGTTCAGCGAGCTCAACATGCGTGCGCTCCGCCAGCCTATGCTTTGGATGAACAATAACCATCATTCTGTCCTCTGCTAACCGATAATACTCGAAAACCCCTGTATCAATCGGCCATAGCACAACCCCTGCATCCAGTGTCCCGTCAGCAACGCTTTCCTCAATCCGCCTTGCGCCGTCTTCTACTACTCGCATCGAGATGCCAGGATAACTTTCGTGAAATTGTTTAATGACTTTCGGAAAAAAACTCGCGCCAGCCATAGGAGGAATCCCGATATGAACGCTCCCGCTATTCAAATAGGTGAGATCATTGATCTCAGTAGTCAACTGATCGAATTGCTGTAAAATAGAGTCCGCATAGCGCATAATCGCCTCACCCGCGGCCGTTAGCTTAACTTGCTTGCCTTCCCTCACAAATACCGGACTCCCAAGCTCATCCTCCAAATTTCGGATCAGCTTACTGATCGTAGGCTGTGTAATATGGAGCGATTCCGCAGCCTTCGTAAAGCTTCCTAGTCGTATAATTTCAACCATAATCTTCAAATGACGAATTTCCATATTTCACACCTCTATGTATAGACAAATGGAATGAAAGCGATTCTATATATTCATTTTACCTATGGAAAAGAGGAATGTATACTGATTTAGTGGCTAAGGGAGGTGTCAGTAAAATGAAGGCGAAAACTGCTGTGAAGACGATAGCCCAGGTTTTGTTTTTTATTGCTTTGGCCAAAGCCGCCAATTATGCTGTAGACCTGTTGCAGCTTCCGATTCCAGGCAGCATCCTTGGCATTTTTTTGCTGTTCGGATTGTTAAAAATAGGCGTTCTAAAACTGGAGTGGGTTGAGCTGGGATCGAAGTGGCTGTTGGCTGAGATGCTCCTGTTTTTCATTCCTGCTACTGTCGGCATTATTAACTATAAAAGTCTTATCATCCAGCATGGACTTAGCATCGCATTCATTATTTTATGCAGTACATTTACAGTCATGCTCTGCGCCGGATTGACCGGACAATGGATGTCCGGCGAAAAAGGACGTGAAGCAAGATGACCGCACTTTTCTGGCTGCTTTGTACAATTGTGGTGTACATGGTATCGAAGCTATTTTATCGCTCTCATTCAAAAGTTTATTTGACGCCATTGATTATAGCTCCGTTCATTCTAATTGCGCTATTGATCTGCTTTAAAGTGCCCTTTGCTGCCTACAACGAAGGCGCCGGCTTGCTATCTGATTTGATGGAGCCTGCGGCAATCGCCCTTGCGGTCACCTTGTATAAATACTTTGACGAAGTAAAAAAAAACTCGCTGATCATTGTAGTCTGCGTTTCCTTCGGAGCAATTATCGCTATCCTTACATCCGTAGGCCTATCTCAGCTGTTCGGCCTTTCCGAACAAATTATCGACAGTCTTGCCCCTCGCTCCGCAACAACTCCAATCGCCGTAACGATCTCAGGCCGAATTGGCGGGCTTCCAGCGATTACAGCGGCAGCTACAATTATTACAGGCATAATGAGCATGATTATAGGTCCATACGTTGTGAAGTGGTTCCATATTCAAAGCCCTTTGGCAAGAGGCGTCTTATTCGGTACCAGCTCGCATTCCTCAGGTGTCAGAAAAGCCTTTGAATACGATGACATGTCCGGTGCTGTCGCAGCGATCGCAATGATGGTGACCGCGTTCATTACGATTGGAGCAGCTCCATGGCTTGTCCAATGGTTACAGTGAGTTTTGTTATTAATTGCGGCCAAGCGATAGTACGAATGTTCCTTAAAATCATAGACTTATATATAACAAAGTGTCTGGATCCTATAAGCGTAATCACTTATCGATTCAGACACTTTTTAACTTATGAATGGCAAGTTGCTACAAGCGCTACAGCCCCAGCTTTTGCCCCTTCTCCAAACGCTGGATTTGCTGCTCTCCGTTATCCGCCAGCTCTCTAAATTGATGAATCGTTTCACGCATCTTAGGAAGCGCATCCTGCTTATAAGTGCTGATAGAATCCAGTGCAGACAGAACGTCCGTAAATGCCGTCTTCAACGTGTCAACCGATATACTCGTCTCCAGCGATTGCTTATGAATAGCAGCTCCTTGATCCTTCAGCATTTTGGAGGTGCCGCTAATGAGATTATCGGTCGTTTGGTTTAGCAGCTCGATCTTTTTCAGCACAATCCTCTGATTGTAGAGCGCACTAGCTACTGTAACAGCGATCTTCAGAGCGGATACTGTCACATTGCGGGCTCTGTCCACTCCCCTGATCAGCTCTTTATTATTGCGGATAACAACCTCAATGGCCATGATGCCCTGCTGATTCACGACTTGCATCTGCTGTAAATCCATGACGCGCTGACGAAGCGGAAACAGCACCTCCTCTGTAATGAAGCGGATTTTATCCTCAGACTCCTCACGTTGCTTTGCCGCTTCAATCTGAGACTCTATCTCTTCATCCATCAAAACGCCAAGCTGAATTTCCTTTTGCAGCTTCTTCGTCAGCTCGCGAAGTGCCTGCTGCTCGAACTCCAGTGTCGTATTATCGTTGCGCAATACGGTCTTACCCTTATCTAATGACACGATAATATCGGATATAACGGCATCAGCTTTCTGATATTTAGCAAAATAATTACGCAAAGGATTGAACAGCTTTCCCAGAAAACCGCTCTTCGCAAAATCAACAGCGCTCGGGTCCAAATCCTTCAGCTGCAAATGAAGCTCTGTCAAGCCTTTGGCTACCTGCCCGCCTTCATCGCCAGTCTGTGACAGCTTTCCTACTGATACTTGCAATAGAGCGTTCTTCTCAGAGGAGGAGCGCATCGTATTCATACCGAATCGGTCAATAGACTGCAGCACCTCTTGCCGTTTCTCTAACGATTCGATATCCATTCCCAAGATGGTAGAGACATTGTTCACCGCCAGCGACCTCAGCTGGGATACTTCCTCCGGCTCCGGCTTTACCTGCTCCTCAATAGCGGACTTCAGCTTCTCCGGTGCTATCACTTCCATTGTGAAAGACATCCTAACCCCTCCTACATATTATTATGAAAGCCTATCCACCTATCATCGTTACATTTGAACATTGAGCAGATTGCCAATCTTGTACACTACATCATCGGTATCTGCATTTATGCTGGCCGCCTCATTAATACTGGATATGCTTTGCAGCGCGTCAATATTAGCATTGTAGCCAATCGTATAAATAGGAATTTTGAAGGTCTCAATCAGCCCCCTAATATCCTTTAAGGAGTGGCCTTCATTTGTATCTCCGTCACTAAGCACAAAAATTAACGGTTTAACATCTGGATTTAGAGCCATCTCATCCTGCAGCATTTTGATTGCGACAACAATGCCGTCGAAGGTAGCTGTACCGCCGCTCGCTTGCAGACTGTTAACAGCGCCGACAAACATGGATTGCTGGTTGGTATCATACTTGCCTATCGGCAAATTGATCGTGACATCGCTAGAGTAGGATACTACCCCAATGCTATTATCCTGACCTAGAAACTTTTGACCTTTAAGCAGCGACTCCTTCAGCCTATTAAGCGGTTCGCCATTCATGCTTCCGGATACATCAGCAACAAATACAGCTGCTACAGGCTTGTTACCGTTCTTCTTTTCCTTCCACAGCTTTTGTGCTTGAGCAAGCAGGCTGCCGTCTATTACTCCAAGCTCCGAGCGATAATCCTCAAGTCCGTTAAAGCCTTTCTCCTTACCAAGCTGCTGATATTGCTCCTGTTCGACGAATGCGGCAAATTGGGCAATAATATCACGCTTTTCCTGCGACAAATCGCCTAACGCATATAACGGACTGTCATGTCTTACTCCAAATGGAGTAAATACATAACCACTCTTTAGATCCGCAGCATTGACAAAGGTTTGATACTCCAGCACGAACGCGTCCAGCATGCCAGTCTTCGCGGCATCACGCATTTGCAGCGTTGTAGATGCGATAAACGGAACATTGGCTTGAAACCGCTCAAAGCCCTGTACAGCTGTTTCGCCCAGCACATCTGAGCTGTCAAAGGTTTGCAGTGCTGTTACAAGAAAATTCAAGCCTGTCGAGCTGGCGAAAGGATCGGTATAACCCATCGAAAGCTCATTGTCGGCGATAGCGTCAGTAATCGTTTTGATGTTTACCGAGCCGTACTTTTCAACGAGCTCGTCGTACTTAGCCTTCGAGGCCACAATGCCTGTCACATTGCCGACTAATCGTTCGCTTACCAGCTCTGTGCGGATACCCTGCGCTCTGACCATTTCCCCCCACAGCTCATTAGAAGGTGTAAAAGCGTCTGGAATGTACTTGCCTGAACGAATAAAATCAGCCGCTGTACCGGATGCGATATTACGTATTTTGACCGATACCGGCTTGCCATTCACCTCTATTCCGGCTTGATTGAACGCGGTTGCTACCTCATTAAGCCAGCCGTCAACCCCTGTGCCGGATTTCTCTGTTGATGAGAATATTTCCACATAACTGCTTGTTGTATTTTCAACCGATACCGTAAACTTTGCAATATCCGGCAAGGAATCGCCCAGATCGGAAGGGTTCAAATCGATCTGCCCCTTCACAGGCTCCGCCGCTGTCACGTTAATATTGCGATACATTTTATCCAGCCGCTTCATGCCGTCCTCCGCGCTAATCTGCGACTCAGACTTGCCTAAGTTCGACGTCAAGCTTATTCCTGCATAGACTAAACCAAATACGATAACCGAAATGATGACAATTAACGATAACGCTTTCCCTTTCTTCATGCGCTGCTCCCCTCTCATTGCTTATAATATTTTGTTTGCCTAATCAGCTCATCAATCTCCTTCATGCAGGACATTTCTTCAATCGCATCATAATCGACGCTGTCCAAAAGCGATATTTCCAGCAGCAGCTTATCCAGCTTAAGCAAAATCTCCTCATTAGCACTCAAATAACCTGTAACGTAACGCAAATATTCCTCGTAAAGCTCCCTCTTCTGCTGGATCAGCCTGCTTGAAATTGCTGCGGCGCGCTGACCTTCCTCTATCGATTCAAACTCCGTTGCATCAAATACATGAAGCTTATTAAGCACACCCCGTATGTTGAGATAGAACAGCGCTTCAACCTGCTCGATGACCGAACGGAATTTCTTATAGCTCAGCTCGCCTTCGCTAAACCGCTGACTTAGCGTATCCAGCAGGGCCGCCTTCTTCTTCTCCAGACGCTCCAGCTGGTCTATTGCCAACATAACGTCTTTTTTCAATACCTTCACGCCCCGGTAATAGCGCAGCGCCTCTATATAGTCCTCATGCGTCTTAATACTCCTCACCGGAGTCGAAACCGGCGGTTTAAGCAGCAGCGTGTAAACGCCGTAAATAAGAATGAGAAAGCTGCCAACCAACAGAGCCACGCCCAATGCGGCCTCCAGCGGCTCTCCGCTTCCTATATCTATTCCAAGAAGCCCCGGTGACAGCACAACGATATTCAACAGCACAATTCCGACAATGAGCCCTAACAGCTTTATAAACTTGGAGCTACTCAGCCTGCACACCCCCTTTTCTACTTACATGCAGCAACTCTTCTATTCTACACCATAATATTTGGATATAAATGATTGTTTTTCATGTTTAATCTATTGTTATGTGATACGACTTCATTTGTGTTTTGTTTCAGTTATTTACAAAAGTATGTGATGAGTGGGTTAACCTCGTCTGCTTAGGCGACTGGATCCTGCCGGCTTGACTGGTGACTGAACTCCCTCTCGCTTGGCTGGTGGCTGAACACCTTCAACTTGACTGGCGGCTGAACTCCCCCCGCTTGGTTCGCTAACGGTAAAAGCTTCCTCTAGAAAACCGAATTCACCATGAAATGACCTTTTAAGCGAAAAACCTACCTCTATCATTTATAATTGTTATTCAATAACCAGAATTCTGATGATTTAAAGGTAGTGATTACCCTTAGAATCATATAAGTCCAATATTAGTTGGGTTAAGGGTAGAGATTACCGCTGCAGGACAGTAGGAGCGCGCAGCCTGTATGGGGAATGCTGCAGAAGCCCGAATTACTACTTCGGTAATGACACAGCGAAGCTGCCACTATGTGAATTATAACTATAGCATCGCTGCCACAAGAGCATTAATTAATGCTAGTGCCACTAAATATGCTGTTATTCAGCTATTATGTCCACACCTCACGTGCAAGTTAGCAATATTATAGCTATGAAACGATATTAAAAGCTTTGAAACGGCTGTAATATGTAGCGAGGTTGGTGGATTTCAAATGATTTATACAGCTTTAGGAGACTCTATCACTTACGGTGAAAGTGCCTCCTCAATAGATAAAGCCTATCCGCAGTTAGCTCTAGCTTCTCCATCAACAAGCTGCCGCAGGACTGCCGGGCATGTTCTGGCCAGGCCTGGCTGGAGCAGCAGCCAGCTGTTGCGGGCAGTTATATGGAGGGGAACTCCCCTGATTAGAAGCTCTACGGTTGTCTCCCTATGGATTGGCGGCGTGGACCTGGCCTACGCGGCACTATACTCGGTCAGGTCAGGAATACCGTTGCCGTTCCAACCATCAGCGGCCAAGTTTAGAAGAAACTATAGCAGTATTCTGAATCAAATTAGAAGAAACAGCTGTGCGCGGATCTTTTGCTTTACGCAGTACAACCCGTTTCCGAACAGTCCTCTGGCATGTGAGAAAATTGACCGATTAAATGAAATGATACGAGAGCAGGCTCACAGCTTCAACGCAACTGTCGTACCCGCACATCATTGGTTTGAAGGAAGACAAGCGGAGCTTATTTATGGGTACCAAACTGGCCGCATTGAGGACGCGCTGGGCGGCTTCAAGCCTATTCATCCCAATGACCAAGGACATCGCGTTATCGCCAAAGGACTTGTCCCTTATTTAGCCTCACGCTAGCTTCTGTACGTGGATCTCCGAGAGTGGAGATGATCTTAGTGAAAACAGCCGCTGCCCTTCATAAGGCAGCGGCTGCACGCGTTTACTCCTCTTTACTAAGGCGGTCGGCAAGCTCCTGCAAATCAAAGCCTTTCAATGCGCCCTCAATGAGCTGGGGCAGCTTGTTAGGAGAGCAGCCGAAGCACGGGATGCCAAGCTTAGCCAGCTTCTTCGCAACCTGCTCGTCATAGGCGGGAGCTCCGTCATCTGACAGAGCCAGCAAACAAAGCGTCTTAACGCCCGCTTGCTTCATTTCGCCCAATCGCCGAATCATCTCCGCCTGATTGCCGCCTTCATAAAGATCGGATACAACAATAAATAATGTTTTGTTGGGCTCTCTGATGAATTGCTCGCAATAGGCGATGGACTTGTTAATGTCCGTGCCGCCGCCAAGCTGAATGCCGAACAGCATATCGATCGGATCATTAGCGCATTGCTCGCTTAAGTCTACGACCTCGGTATCGAAGACGACGACCTTCGTTTCAAGCGCAGGCATGCTGGCAAATATCGATCCAACAATGGACGCATAAATAACGGAGCTGGCCATGGATCCGCTCTGATCGATATCCAGAATGACCGTCCATTCCTTGCTCTTACGCGCCCGATCGAAAAAGTAGACCTTCTCAGGCAGAAGCAACCCCCGGTCACGGTCATAATTGCGCAGATTGCGGTTAATCGTCGCCTTCCAATCCAGTGCGCTTGCGGACGGAAGCGGCGAATGCTGCCGCTTGTTCAGCGCGCCCGTAACCGCGCGGCGCAGCTCCGACTCCATGCGCTTCATAATTTCATCCGTAACTGCCCGTACAAGCTGCCTTGCGGCATCCTTCGATCTTTCGGGAATTTGTCCGCGGAGCGACAGCAGCGTGGCAACCATATGAACGTCCGGCTTCACTTGCGAAAGCAGCTCCGGCTCGAAAAGCAGCTGCTTCAGCCCCTTACGTTCAATCGCATCCGCTTGGATAACTGAGACGACATCCGGAGGAAATAGGGACCTGACATCCCCCAGCCACTTTGCAAGACGAGGCGCCGACTTGCCCAGGCCTGCCCCGCGTGAGCCGCTGGGACCAGAGGAGCCATCCGCTGCTCCAGCGAACGTTTCATCATAGATCGCGGCAAGAGCGGCATCCATCACAGACTCCTCTTCCGATAGAAGCGAACCGCTCTTGGACTCAGCCGACAAAGAGGACAGCTGCTCCTCCGCTGCGGCGCCAAGAATAAGCCGCCAACGCTTTAGCTTTTTCTCATGTTCATTCCTCATAGGCTACAAGTCTCCAAAATCAAAGTCATTTAGCTCATCCAGCATACTTTTCTCTGCCTCAGAAAGAGGCTGCTGCAACAGCTCATTCGCTTCATCGGCGTCAGTACCGTCCTCAGCTCTCCATATTTCTCCGAGCAGCTCGGCGACTGCAGCCCTCTGCCGCGGCTCGAACGTGGAGAAAGCTCTGCGTAAATAAAGCAGCGATCGGCGAAATTGCTCCTCTTCCAGCGAATCGATATACGCATGAAGCTGCTCCCATAAAGCTGACCGCGACAGCAGCGCGTACCGATTGCTTTGCGACAGCCCTTCAAACCAGCCAGCGCCTAAATCGGCGGGCGTGCCGGGAGACAGACGTCTCGACACTTCCCGCTCGATATCCTCGGTCGAATAGCAGTTGCGATCAAGTAAGATCGCAAAGCTGAATCCGGACAGCTTCGGATTGCGGTCATCTCTTTCCGCAAGACGGCGCAGCTCCTGAATCCACAGCGCTTCATTCACCTGCTCGTAATGTTCTTCAGCGACCGTATTCAAAAGCTGAACCGCTGATAGAACGGCTACCGCCGCGTCATCATTGCAGTTCGCAGCTTCATTCAAGGACAAAGCGCCGCTGAGAAACAGCTGCTCCAAGAGCGGAAGGAAGGAGGAAGTATCATACTTGCGCACAGAACTGAACCGAATAAGCAGGGAAAGCTCAAATGCGGCCTCAGCAAGCTGCGCAAAATTGCCGGCATCGACAGCAAGCATTTGCAGCGTCCGCAACGCTTCGCCGATCGCTTTTTGCAGCCCGCACAAGCTTGCTGCTCGGATTAAGCGCGCGGCCTCAACGATGTCGGTGCAATTTTGCAGTCTCTCATGAATCACATAGGATGCTGCGATCTCAATCGTTTCACCCTTCAAGGTGGACTCAACCGCTTGAATTTCCGTCTGCGGCGACCATTGCAGCGTCCAATGCTCCGCCCAGGTTGCGGCGTCCTGCCTAACGCTGCCTTTTCGGGCAAAGTCCATGCCCAGCAGCTCCAGACGGTGCAGAAAGGTTGAGCGGTTCAAATCCAGGTACGCCGCTTCTTCTGAGGCAACGCGTCGATTTTCCCGCAAATCAAGCTCTAAGCTTTGCGCGACAGGCGACTTGTATTTTTCCAGCTTCAGCCTGCGCAGTTCGCGGTTCAAGTCATCCTGAAGCGGCGTCTGGCTTACTCCCTCTGGCAGCCTTCCGATTACCGTCCCGATATCAGTACGGGCCAGCGCTTCGGCGACAACAGACAGCTCTCCGCCGCCTAAGCAGACGATAGCTGCATCTCGAAGATCTCTCCAGGTCGGCTGGCTGCCGCTTCTTAAAGAAGCAAGAGCCTCGGCCATTCTAACGCCCTCAATGACAGAAGCCGTCGATCGATGCGTTCCATTCTCACGCATATGAACAGCCAGCTGCGACATATAACGCTTTGGCAGCTCAGAAAGCTTCCCGTCCTGCAGGCATTCCCAGAACAACTGATAATAAGCCGGAGCCTCATTGCCCGCTCCGTAGCCGGAACGAGAGGACAGCTTGTAATAAGTATAGGGCATTAAGGTCAGCCTGCTGGCCGCAGCTGGCAGAGAGGCGAGCTCTTCATCTGTCATAGCAGTTCCCTCATAACCTAAAGACAAAGCATGATAAGCCCCCGTAACGACAACGACTTTGGACGGATGATGCCCTGCTGCGAGTGCTTCGCGTATGCGTCTTCTCATATAGGATTCGCGGACATCATTATAAGCTGACTCCTGCGGAAGTAGGACGCGTTCCTCGCCTTCTGTCAGCTCGCGCAGTTGGCCTGAAAAGACGGATATCGCATCGCGATAAGCGCCAATGCTTCCGCTATGCTCGAAATAGCGCTCCCAATACGATTCATAATCAGGCTCTTCCGCCAGCTCGGTAATTTTGTCATAGATCCCTCGCTGATGATGAGCGAATGCACGACGTGCTTCAAGCGAGCTTGTATGTTCATCCTCAAGCTTTATCCCGTGAAGTGCCAGCGCATGGCTCGAAGGCAAATCGATAAACTCGCATAGCGCGCCCTTTCGGCCAGCCCATAGAAAGGCTTGATACTCAGGCGAATATTCCGCCCACGGATAAAGCAGCGTTCGGATCGGCAGCTCATCCGTATAAGCGAGCATCGCTATCGGCGGCACAACGCCTTTAGAAGTGATCTGCCTGATGAGATCATTCGCGTCGCTTGGCCCCTCTACCAGCACGGCAGTCGGCTGCACTTCATCCAAATAAGCGTTCAGTCGGTAAGCGCCAGCAGGAGACAGATGGCGAATGCCGAACACTCGAACATCCTCTGCCGCGCCTATCACTCGTTTATTTCTCGGCATGCGTTGTACAGGCTCCGCCATTCCGATCCCCGCTTTTTCATCACATTATCCAAATATTCCTTCCAGACAATTCGATCCTTCTCCTCGTCCTTCACAATTGCGCCCTGCAGGCTGGCTGCAAGATCCTCGTCCGTCAATTGCCCGTTCCCGAAGCTGGCTGCAAGCGCCATGCTTCCTGTCAGCAAGGAAATCGCTTCGGCTGTCGAGATGACGCCTGACGAAGGCTTCACCTTCTCCTTTTTGTCTAAAGTAGCTCCGCTTCGCAGCTCCCGGAATATCGTGACGACTTGACGAACTGCCTCATCCGCAGGCAGCGCTGCCTGAAGCTCATAGCTGGCCGAAATCTCCGCTACACGGCGCTTCACTATATCAATCTCCGTCTCAATGTCCGCCGGCGAAGGAAGTACAATGATGTTGAAGCGTCTCTTAAGCGCTGCAGACATCTCATTAACGCCGCGGTCGCGGGTATTGGCGGTAGCTATAATAGAGAAGCCTTTAGAAGCTGAGAGTTCTCTTCCCAGCTCAGGAATAGCGATGGTCTTCTCCGACAAGATGGAAATAAGCGCATCCTGCACCTCTGACGCGCAACGGGATATTTCTTCGAATCTAGCAATTCCGCCGCTTTCCATAGTGCGATAGATGGGACTCTTGATAAGCGCTTGATCGGAAGGCCCCTGTGCAAGCAGCATGGCATAATTCCAGGAGTATCGAACATGCTCTTCGCTCGTTCCCGCCGTCCCTTGAATGACCTTCGAAGAATCGCCGTTAATAGCGGCCGTTAGGTTCTCCGACAGCCACGACTTGGCTGTTCCCGGTTCGCCGATCAGCAGCAAAGCCCGATCTGTCAATAGCGTAGCAATCGCTATCTCCACAAGGCGGCGGTTGCCGATATATTTCGGCGTAATCACTTGGCCGTCCGCAGAACCGCCTGTAATATAAGTAAGCACCGCTCGAGGCGACAGCTGCCAGCCTGCTGGCCTCGCATCCTTGTCAGCCGCCTTCAACGCTTCCAGTTCATTTGCATAAAGCTTTTCTGACGGAAGTCTTAGCGCATTTTGTCCATCAACCATTGAATCCATCCCCTTTGATCGTCCTTGTCTTCAGTCGGCTTTGTTCGCACGGCATCCGCTATTTCCGCGAAACGATTACGCATGCTGTCAGACAGCCCTAAATCCTGTGTAAATGCAGCAAGCCAATCCGCATAGGATGGCGGAAGCATTCCAAGCAGCAGTACCTGTTCATAGTTTAAGTAGTACATATTATCCACACGCTCCGGCGTATAAATGCTCTTCAGCAGCTCCGGCGCTTCCTTATAACCGATATAAAATAAAGCAAGCAGCGCTTCGTTGTAATATCTTCTGAATGCTTTCGACGATTCGTCCTTACAGATGGCTGTCAAATACGAAACTGTCTGCTTATCGTTTGTATGCGCCAATCTGCAGACCAGCTCAGCCTCATCAAGCTCCATACAGTCATAAGCCCAGCGTCCGTCCAGCTCGAAGCTAGAGTCCCCGTCGCTGTTCACCAGCTTCCGCGCTATTCTCGGGGCCACTCGATCAAGTATGTTCGTAATCGTTTTGACCGCCGTCTTATTGCTGCCCTTCAAATAACCCCCGTATTGCTCGTATACCTCTTGCGGGGATAGACTTCGCAGTGCGGCTATAAAGCTGTAGCGCAGGAAAGAAGAATGCGGCTGATGCTTAAGCGATACAGCAAACGCCCTAGCATCCGGCGCTTCCAAATCGATAAGCAGCTGCAATGCCGTTTCTTGGACCCTCTCCGTCCCGCGAACGATAAAGGCCGGATCGGTCAAAAGCGCCTTAAGAAGCTCGAAAACGTCCAAGCCTTGACGGCCCTCTAAAGCCTTCAAGGAGCAATTGAGCTGATCCAGCGTTTCCTCGTCCATCTGGCCCTGCTTCAGCTTAGTGAACACTGACCCCGCCCACTCAATCAATCCGTGAACAAGCTGCTCATCCGTGCTTAGGACGGCCGATTCTACAGCGAATTCGCGATCCTTGGAAGCTAAAGCTTCCAATATACGATCTGAAGATCTGGCTGTGCCCAGCTTGGCTAGCGCTATTAACGCAGTGCGCCGCACATCCTTGCGCCGCTCCTTCGATTGCTCGAGCAAGAAGCCTTCATGCTCCGCATAGTGGCCCAGCAGCTCGATGGCTGCAATTTTAACTTCAAGCGAGCCTTCATTCGCTGCTTGCATGTACAGCTCCATCCCCTTCTCTTCAAGGATGCGATGGATCAGTCTAAGTCTTCTCGCGTCACCCTTGCCGCCGTCCATACGCAGCTGCCGCTTTAGTATAGGCAGCGCGTCCGCACCGAAGCCCGGAATAACTTTGCTCTCTATCAGCTCCGGTATTTCTGCGTAGGCATCATCGAGTGCGGTTATTGCCGGAAGCAGCAATCTGTAGTCGCGAAATACTCCTTCTTCATAAGCTTCACGAATGATCTCTGCTCTTCCTTGCCCTTTATGAAGCAAAGCGTTCATTACTGGATTTAGTCTGCGAAAGGCAGTCTGTGTTGTATGGAAATGAGCAGAGCCGGCAAGTGTTGTCAGCTCCTCTCGGGTCTCCGTCTGCCCCTGCGTATATAGAATGGACTGTACAAGCGCGGCAAGCTCCAGCAGCTTCTCGGCCGAGCTGTCCTGCTTCACTTCCATTGTCATTTCCACAGCCTGCGCAACACGAGCGAACACAGGTGAGGCCTCGCCGAGCTTGCGCAGCTGGGCCTGCAGCTTACCAAGCCTCAAATCTCCTGCAGCCAGCTTACTACCTGCTATGAGCAGGCGGTGCACCTCTTGATCTAAGTTTTTCAGCAATTCTATGCTCATTCAATAATCTCCTGTTCGATGGATTAATACATGAGACGAATAACGCCTTGTGTCGATATAATGCTTAGCGGCTGCGCCGTTAATCGGCTTGTTGCGAGATCATGCTCAAACATGACGAGCATTGCTTGATTACTCAGATGCTCTTGCTTAAGCAGCGGAAGGAGCTGTGTAGTCGCCTCATCTAAATAAGAAATATGTACGAGCGGCAGCTGCTTGCCATGCTCGTCAATAAGCACATAGCTTCCATCGCTTGTATACGCTACCTCGCGGAATGCAAGCAGCAGTACAGGGTGCTTGTCGGCAAGCGGATTTTTAATTTGATTTTTAACTAGCTTCACTGCCTCTGCGAATGAGCGATGAGCCCATGCCGCAACCGCAACAAAATCCGCTGTAGCCGGTTCGCGGAACGATGCATCCTCCCAGCGTACTCTTCTATTCAGCCCGCCGGGATACAGCGCCAGTTCCTTTGATTGGACAATTTGAAAAAAGGAGTCATCTTCACGAATACGCTTAGCCGCGCGGAATGGACGGTAAGTCAGGCTTCTATGAATATGTCCTGTTCCAAGCGCAATCCAATGACCCTCATCTATATATTCATTTCTAGATTGATCCGCAAAGGAACGAAATGAAAGCTGCAGCAGCTCTGCATTCGTTTCCATTAGACCATGCCCGCGCAGCTCAGCAAGCTGCCAAGCATGACCGATCGCTTCCTCCAAGACAGTAGTCGTATCCATAGGTGTCTCGTCAATATTTTCAAATCTGCTTGTCAAATATTCGCGGCTCTTCTTCATTAGCACATGCAGCGTCGTTACTTGTGCTATAGCTTGCAAATATACAGTCTCGCGGTCTCCCTCCATGCTTAATGCGGAGAGCAGGCTGCGGAATGTGGCTTGTATTCCAGAAATATAATAATTGCCTAACCCCTTCACTTGCTCCTCAAGCGTCTTAATTGATCTTTTGTCCACAACGCCGATGCCAGATTGAACGATGCTAAGAAGCAGCTCATCGGCTATTTTTATACCTTCAAGCTGTGCGGCAATCTTCTTGACAAGAGCCGATTTATTTTGGCGCTTGCGCGGCTTATCGGGGTTATCAGCAAGCTGCCCTTCAGCCGATTTCTTCTTCTCTTCCCGCTTATCGAGCTTATCGCGCTTTTCATTAATGTCCTGCGGCACATCCGCTGTCGCGAACGATTCACCTTGCACAAAAGCGTACATGAGTCCCAGCAAATGCTTGCATGGATACTGCCTGCTTGGACAAGAGCAGCGAAACACCGGATTGTCTGCATTAATGAAATCGACCGAGCATCGATAGGGCTCTTTGCCGCTTCCCTTGCATTCTCCGAATAACAGCGTTTCGTCTGCTGATCGATTCAATTGCGCAAAGCTCTTCTTCCTGACCAAATCACGGCCATTTTTGATCGCGCTCGCGTTTGGCGCAAGGCTGTCTACAAAGGCTTCAGTTAAATTATTCATTCAATCCCTCGCAAAAAAAGTAGTAGGAACTCGCAAATTTCAATCCTGCCTGTATAAAATGTAGTTCGCTGCATGGATAAATATTCCTCCCCATCATCTAGGAGATTCCATGTACAATTGCTCGCACTCTTAGACAGTTCTTAAAACCGTTATACGTTCGCTTACGCGGTCCAATCGCTCCTTGATCAATATTTGTTCCGTATAAGACTTCGGAATCCCGTCATATCCGTAGTACACGCCCGCCAAGCCTCCGGCTATAGCCCCAATTGTATCGGAATCTCCGCCTAAGTTCGCCGCCTTCTGCACAACCTCCGCGAAGGAATCTGAGGTCAGCAAAATATACAGCACCCAACGAAAAGTATGGACGACATATCCGCTCGGCTCGCAATCAGGCTTCCCCGATTCTGTCATGACATCTCCATAATCGGTTCCTTTAATCTCATGCGCAATCGCCTCGCGCATACATCCCGCCTGATTCAGCAATCGGAATGCAATGCGGTTATATATTTCGCAAGCTTGGCTGCATCGTTCATCGTAGTGGGTCATTGCCGATTGCAACCGCGTTACTTGCACCACATCCTCGAGCTTCGAATAGCTGAGTGCCGCCGGGAGACAGCGCATGAGCGAGCCGTTGCCCGCGCTTTGTCCAAGCGCCCTGTCCGCGCCGATCGCAGCCGCAAACCAGTCTCCTCTGTACGTGCCCAGCACAAGCCTTATAATGTTGCCGATGTCTTTGGGATTCGATTTGTACCATTCCATAAATCGGTCACCAATTGCATGCACAGGATTATCAGGACTGTCCAAAATGCCCTCCGCCACACACAGCGTCATCATCGTATCATCCGTCACTTCCCCAGGCTCCAAGCTCCATACACCACCGCCAATGATGTCCGTCAAATAGCCGTACTTTCGCGCAATTTCATTCGAGGTCATAAATTCAGTCGTGCCGCCAAGCGCATCACCAACAGCAACGCCGTACAAGCCGCCTTTAATTCGATCCGTCACTTTCATAGCCATTCCCCCAAGCTGGAATACTTGCTGTGCTTTCGCAGCGCTTCGTCCACTTTTCTCTCTCGTTCCTCCAAGCTCCCTGTTAAAGTTATAAAAGGGATTTTTCTCATCTGCAAATCCGCCATAATCTGTTTCTGAAAAATTTGCCGTTCTACATCCCCGGACCGATCCCATGTATCGTCATAGGGAATGTCGGCTGCGCATACAAACACGAGATCATTCCGTCTCGAGGCTTCATCGGCAAGCTGCGCTAATCTCGGATGCGCATCGCCATGATAGTACTGTGAAAACATATACGTCGTAATCGCATTCGTATCTACGAATAAATAATTGCGAGCCTGCTGCAGTCGCTGCTCCTCCCGCTCCAAATGCCCTTCCGCCAGCTCGACCAGCTGTGCTTTTGTTAGCCTTCGCTCCGTTTGATGCTGCTCCCAATATTCCCGCCCGTACTCTGGCATCCATACCGTATGATGCTTAGCCGCCATACGCTCGGCAAGCGTCGTCTTGCCCGTTGATGGGGCTCCAACAAATACAACGCTTAGAATAAGGTCACGGTACACGAGTGGATGAAGATGCGCCTTTTGCTCATACGGGCATTGTCTTGCCAGCGTTCCCGATATCGGAACCTTCACTCTCCCGGGGTCAACCTGCCGATTAACCGCATTCAGCGCCGCACTCATATGCTCGCCGTAAAACTCGCTGGAGTAGAAATGGGTAATTTGCTGTCCGCCCAGCTTGCGATGTACGTACTCCTCCTGCAGAAGCTTAATTTCTGGCGTATCGCCAACCTCGGACGGACCATCCCACGCCTCGATGATATGCACAGACGGATAGAGCCGGCGAATCCAATTCGACCGAACAGGCAAAGGAACCTCCGTTACTTCAGGTGAATCATAAATCATCACGTAAACCTCATCCATCTCAGCGAGCGCTGACTCGATCACATATTGATGTCCTCGATGCAAAGGGGCATACTTGCCCAGTGTTAGACCAATTTTGCGTTCCATCATCATTTTCCCTCCTATAAGCTAATATTCGTATTTGCACCAGATAGGCCCGCAAGTCCCGTCCCCTGCTCAGCCTTCCATTGCTTCTTCCATGAATACAGCCCCATAGCTGCAATGCAGAAGAAGACAACATACAGTACAGCTAGCAAGTACAGCTCTTTGTAGGCATACATCCCAATCGACAAGGCATCAACCAGCAGCCAGCAATACCAGTTTTCGAGCACTTTGCTCGAGAGTAAAAACTGTGCGATCAAGCTTAGCGTAGCGATGAAAGCATCGGCGTAAGGAATCGATGCATCCGTATATTGCGAAAGCAAATACCCCCATCCGCCTGATACGGCAACTAAGAACACAATGAGCAGCAGCACTGTCCGGCCTTTTATACGCGTAGAAGGTCTGACCTTAGCCGCGCCACGCTTCGTTAGCCAAACAACCCAGCCATACACACTCAATATGAAAAAAATGACTTGAAGCATCATATCCGCATACAGCTTCACTTCCCAAAACATATAGAAGAAGCAAGCGACATTGACCAAACCGATTGGCCATGCCCAAATATGCTCTCTCGCCGTAAGCCATACGCAGATGAGACCGGTGAGCGTCGCCACGATCTCAAGCGCTGTTGAAGATGTCACATAGGCGACCGCCAGCATCATTACGACCAGCCCTGCCATCGTCCATCGTTTATTCATTATAATCACTCCTTTAGGTTATTTTTGTATTATGTCATTACGACATAATCGATGAGTGTAAGAAAACCTCTTTCGCTATCTCTCCGTATGGTTAGACTGCGCTAGAGGTTCTTGTTATTGAAAATAGGTTCTTAACTATAAATAGAAAGCTGAGGCACGTAATCAGTAAATCGGTATAGCTGTGCTGCACGCTGTGAATACTTGTTAGACATTTTAAGTTCGCCCTTTGAATCCCTTGCTTCCTCGATGAGTCCTTTGCGGCTTTGCGTCGACGTTATTTTACGAATAAAGTTTTGCTCTTCGAAAGTCGGTACAACGGTCTGAATAACCTGATACAGCTCGCCAATCGTGAACTCCTCAGGCAGAAACTCTCTCGCTATAGCCGTTGTCAGCATTTTGCGCTGAATTTGCTGCAAGGCGTCGACAAGCACTTCATGATGATCAAAGGCAAGATCCATACGCAGCGCCTCTTCTACGGTAAATAGCTTAGCATCCATTGCATCGTCATCTGCTTTGAGCCCGGTGAGCTGCTGCTCATGTACAAGTGCGAAGAAGGCATGCGATATAATCCAGCCCCGTGGATCGCGTCCAGGTGTACTATAGGCATTAAAATATTCAATATGAACATCTTGAACGCCCGTTTCCTCCGCGAGCTCCCGCTTAGCGCTTTCCAGCAGCGTCTCTGTTTCCTTGGAGAATCCCCCGGGCAATGCCCACTGTCCCTCGAACGGCCAAGCCTTACGCTGGATAAGCAATACCTCCAACTGCCGATGCGGCAGCGATTTCTTCTTCGTCTTGCGCGGAGTTGATGTCATCGTAAAAATAACAATATCAGCAGGCGCCCCATCAGGCGTCCTATAATTTCTGGGCGAATACTGTTCTGGTCCATCCATTGTTGCGCACATGTTTTTCACCAGCCTGCAAGTTTTATAATGTCATTATGACATCTTCAACTCGAATGTCAAGCATTTTTTACAGTGTTGGTGATACATCCTTACATTCCTAGTACGCCTACATAAGAAAAATCTGTTAAGATCATACTAGTCAACAACTACCACCATTAAGGGAATGAGATTCATGGAAACTTTAGCTATATCAAACCTGATTGAGCCCTATCAATTGCGCTGTTGCCTCGTTCATCAACGAGGAGAGCTCATCTATCAATATGAACATGCCAATGAAGCCGTCCGTCAGCTAATGCCGATTAACTCTTGCACGAAAAGCATACTCTCTTCGCTGATCTGCATCGCCATGGACCGAGCGTTACTGCCGCAGTCTGACACTTTAATAGCAACATTTTTCCCTGAGCTGAAAAAAGATTCCGATTTACGTAAGCAAAGCATTACCCTTCAGCATTTGCTTACCTTGAGCGCAGGGTTTAGATGGGATGAATTCGGGGGATTGAATTCTTTTCCCAAGATGACTCGCTCCGTTAACTGGGTCAACTATGTTCTGAAACAACCAATGTCTGATGCGCCAGGCGCTAAAATGGTCTACAATTCCGGCGTATCGCAATTGCTGGCAGCTGTATTAGCTCAAGCTATCGACGTGCCAATCGCAGCTTTTGCCGAAACGAACCTGTTCGGTCCGCTTGCCATTGAACATTATAACTGGAAGAGTGACCCGCAAGGGCTGCACACAGGCGGATACGGGCTGCAGCTTTGTGCGAACGACATGTTGAAATTTGGACTACTCTACTTGCATAAAGGTTTTTGGAACAATCAGCAGCTAATTACAAAAGGTATGACAGAGCTCTCCACCCAGCCTTTCATCGCTGTGACTGAGCCTGAGAGAGGCTGCTACGGCTGGCATTGGTGGGTCGATTCCGTGCCTGTGCCATCTAAAGGCAATGACGCGGCACTGGCTGAGCTGCACTATTATTACGCACGGGGATATGGCGGACAGTTCATCATTATAGTCCCCGCGCTGGAAACCGTCGTCGTACTGACGCGTGATCAACGCAAAAAGGGACCGTCACCGATGGAGCTGTTCCGACAGCATATCGCTCCAATGCTTGCCTAACTCGGTTTATGCACCATGTGGCGAAACACATAAAACAAATAATAGATAAAAGAGCAGCAAGGCTGCTCCTTTATCTATTGTCAAAACGATAGGTCCAAAAATGCTCCGTACCGAATCGCTGCTCGATCTCTTTGTCAGAAAGCGGTGTATTGCCTACTAGCTCAGGCGCTTGAAACTGCGAACGATGAGCTTGAATAGACGCCATCTTTTGTTTGATAAAGCCTCGCACGTCCACTGCAATATCAGGCTCACCAAGCGCTTCCTTTACATCCTTGGAAAAAGCCACTGTATACACAAGCGGCCTTCTATCTGCCGGCAGTCGGCTAATTGTACGAATGACCGCTGCGCCGCATGCGTCGTGATCTGGATGAACGCTGTAGCCCGGATAGAACGTGATGACCAATGATGGCTGTACTTCCGCTAGAAGCTCAGCAAGCTGCTGATCTAACTTTTCCTGATCCTCGAATTCAATGGTTTTATCATGGTAGCCCAGCATTCGTAAATCCTGTATCCCTATCGCGCGGCAGGATGCTTCTAATTCTTGCTTGCGTATTTGCGGCAGCGTCACCCGGCTTGCAAAGGGCGGAACGCCCATATTGCGCCCCATTTCCCCTAAGGTGAGGCAAGCATATGTTACATGAGCCCCGTTATGAATCTCCTTCGCTAACGTGCCGGATACGCCAAACGCCTCATCATCCGGATGAGGAAATGCTACTAGTATACGATTTGCCATCTTATTTCCCCCTTTGCTCCGCATATTTCATTAAAATGCTTCCCTGCTTAATTGCAACGCTACGACCAGCTTGCCTTGACTGTCATGTCCAGCCATAATCAACCGGTCTGTCACATCCGTCTCATAATGGGTAAGACCCTCTGAATAAACCCAGCCATGCCCCATCTTCAGCCCGACACGGTACGGTCCGCTTCCCGCAATTGTTCCATGGCTGTAGCTGATTTTTACATTGGTTATAAAAGTCGCTGCAGGATGCTTTGACGAATCGAAGTGAGCTGCATAGGCACCCGTTGTCATTTCTAAATGGATGTACAGCTCCTGCTCTTTAAGATCATCTATTAGCCGCTGCACCTTTACTGGATCAATCAACTCCATCATTTTCCCTCATCCCTTCTGCACAAAGAAACATCCTATAACGTTACAATAACAAAAAGACGCAAAAAGCTCTAATGAATTGTTCTTCCAGTCCGTTAAGCGCAAACGGCGGGCACCGATTAACGGGCCCGCCTGTCTGTTCGATTAGTCGATTCGCCGCATAACCGCAATGCTGCAATCATCGAAAGTTTTGTTTTTGATCACTTGCTCGAGGTTTTGATGCAGCGCTTGCTCGATCGTTTCCACCGAATGCTCCATAAACCACCCCGAGATCGTCTTCAGAGCAGGCGCAAGCGTATCATCCGTTCTGCGATGCATGGCGGCAGCTGTACCGTCAGACATTAGGAAGAAAGCTTTAATATCCTCCACATTCCCGCGATAAATACGCAAACGCGCTTCTGCGTCCCGACTCGTTGTGAAATAGGTCGAATTCGCATATTCACCGTTCTCCGGATGTGACAACACTTCGAGCTCCTCGCGCTCCACAGCAATCAATCCATCACCTAGATGGCCGGCTATGTAGCTGTCGCCCTTAACAGCAACCACTAATAAGGTTGAAGCGTAGTCGGCAGCAACCATTCCGTTAGCATCAGCCGTCGATTCAAGCGAAGCCAGTATTCGGTCCAGCCACCCAGCGGCGATATCTTCCTCTTGCAACGACAGCGCTTCATCAAAGCCGGCTGTAAGCTCTGCCGACACGGCTTCAATCGCAAGCTCAGCCCCGATATGCGAACACTTCGCCGAGCCGGCTCCGTCCGCTAAAGCAATGAGAGCCACACCATCCTTCTCCATGCCTTTCGCGCGGTCCTGACAAGGTACATCCTCTTTGATGTGGGATCTTCCTCTTACATACGCGCATCCTGATTTCCATTGTGCAGTTTCCAACTGACTGCTCACTCCATCCTATAAAGACAGGTCCGCCCAAGGGTTAATAGGCAGTGCTTTAACATCTTCCCCTGGCGTTGATTGTGATTTCATCGTAATGCTTTGGCTGAGCCACATAAAAAACTCGTTAAAGTTCAAGCCTTTTAACCGCACAGGCGGCAATTTCGGCGAAAAAGCCTGCAAGGTAGCCATATCGGCATCCGCCCCAATTCCAATTGGGAAAATAGTCAGCTTATTGTTGCGAATCAGCTCACTGGTTCTTCTAGCCGCAACAGTAACATCGTCTGTCGGCGCTCCGTCTGTCATCAATACGAGCCAAGGCTGATAGTAGTCGATGCCTAGAGACGCATAAGTTTTCTTTCTTGCCTCCAATAGATCAAGCGACAGATTGACCGCTTCTCCAAGCGGCGTTCTGCCTGTTGCTGTAAGCTCAGGGATACTTTGATTCTCGATATTAGCAAACTCAACTACTTGCTTAACACCGCCGCCAAAGGTTACAATCGCAATCTCCGCAGACAGCGCAGCCATCTCATCCTCACGCACTTCATTCATAAATAATTTGACGCCGCGATTGAGCTCGTCGATAGGCTCGCCCTTCATGGAGCCGCTCGTATCTAACACAAGACATACAGGGACACGGGCGGATGGATTATCTAATAGATCCTGATCAAACAATTCTAAGTTGGACATTCAGCTTCATCTCCTTATTTGTTGAGTACTTGCTTAATAAAACCGACTAGCCGCTGCCCCAGAGAAGGGGGAAACGGACGAAATGTGACGACAGGCGGTGAAGTATGGGTACTGCTTCTTGGCGTTCCCTGTTGAGATGAGCTGGATGCTCTCATCTGCGATGCTGCAGGAGTTCGAGACTGGGCCGCAGCGGAGGAACCCGCTTGAGTCCGCTTTGCGCGAAGCAGAGCAGCCAAGCGCTCCTTATCTGACGTATTGGCAGCCTGCTGCGCTGCGGCCGCTTCGTCTCTCGCCACCTTCACAACCTTCATTTTGACTAGGCACGGGTTACAAATATAAGGCTTGCCCTTCATATCCAAATCCTGTTTCTTATTCACATGCATGACGAATGCAGTACCGCAATCTCGGCAAGTAACTTCTACCGCATCATCATCGGCAATTTTATTCGACATTGGCCAGATTTCATCATTGGAATGTCCCAGCTTTATTTTCTTCGCATATTCTTCAAGCTCATTTATCCACTCCTCCGTGGATATCCGATTATTCTCGGCGAATACTTGAAAGAATCGTTCTTTAATTCGATAGGTAAAATGACTCCAAATATATCGCCACACACCGTCTGGCGCATTCCCTCTGAACTCTCCAAATGGATACGGAAACTCCATATTTTTAATGTTTTCTCCCGGTGTGCCTCCCCCTTGCTGCGCATAAGGCGGCTTGCCTGGCATCAAAATCATAAATACCAGCGTCGCTACCGCGAAATATTCATGCTCAAACGTGCGCAAATACTCGTGATACCGCATGCCCTGCGCTTCAGGCGGAGTGAAATTAATGGTTCCTACCGGGCAGGGATAATTAACGATTTGGTAGCTGTCTGTATCAACCAAGTACACTTCATTGTAATCTTTAATCATAATATTAAACGGGTTAATATCGCCCACTATAATGTTGCGGTCATGAAGGTACTGGATTTTATCTAACACATTGATGGCCAGCTCGGCCAAGCTTTGACGGTTCCAATGAGGGAAATTTTTCTCCAGCAGCTTTTTGTGGAACATGCTTAGCTGCATTACCTTGCCGCTGGCTGCCTCCATGATGTATCCGATACATTCGCCATTGCTGTTATAAGCCAAAGACTTAGGCCAGCAGATGCCTTCTTTATCAAAAGGAATTTGAAGCATAAGCTTCAGCTTCTCATGGCGCGCTTGGGTCATCTGTGCGTAAATCTTGCAGACCATCCCATTGCTCGTCAGAAACACGCTGCCCTCGCCTCCAGCGCCTAATTCCTTCATCAGCTCAAGCTCGCCATACTGGTCGGTCATAATGCGCTCTCCAGCTGCTGGAATATGGCTGACCGCTATCGGAGTATCCAGCCCTGTTTCAGGCTTGGTGCCTAAGGGCAAACGAACGATATTGGATTTATCCTTCGGTTTCTTACTTGCACTGGACTGCGGTTGAGATTGCGATGGCGTCTGTGACTGCTGCTGAGACTGCGAGCCGTTGCGCTTCTCATGCTCCTTTACGCCATGATCCCACTTTGCGAGCTTGCCATAACGATCTATGTAGTAAACGATGATATTATTTTTCGATTGAACGGAGCCTTGCAGATTTAGAGCGTCAATGTCCTTCGCAAATTTTCGATCCTGCGTAATCATTGCGAGATTGAACTTGGTCCGATATTTCATGAACATCGCTAAAATCGCCTGATCCTGAAATGGATCGTCAGGATCCTGATAAACCTCGATAACACCTTGTTTATTGTACTTATTAATGAGAGTTGCAGCTTTCTTAGCCTGAGCGGATTGCTCCGCATCCTCGCTCTTGATATGCTTCGTTACCTCTTCTACAACCTTGCCGGAAATCCGCACCTTTTTCTCCGACTGTGACAGAGCAGTGAACAGCTCATCCTGCAGGAACGGGTCGCCCTCCGGGTACATCCATGTACAAGTGTCTACGAATACGATATATTTCGAAATGAGTTCATTAAGCTGCATGCGCTACTCCCCTTATGCCTTTCAATTCATCTGACGAAGCTGTCCCTGCTTCGCTTGCGTTTACGGTGTCTGCCCTGTTAAAATCGCGACAATCTTTTGTTGGTCCTGCTGGCTTAATACTTGCCCGTTTGCTTCCGCATCCAAGAGGTGCTTCTTCAATTGCTTTGCGCCTCTTGCGCTCTGAGTGAATATAGGCACTTGGGCGCTTGCTATATTAACCTTGACCTCGCTGTTCGTAAAATAAACGACGCCTTTAACCCACACATTTACACCGTGATACTTAAAATAGTTAGATAAGTGATGCAACTGACCGCCTAGCTGTTTAATAGGATTTCTTACTCGATTCGAATAGCGACCGCCTTGACGGCCTATTTTATGCTGCAACAGCTCTCCGCTGTCAGCATGTCCAACGACAGAACCGTTCATATTTTTCGTTTCTATTAAATATACGCCCGATGGTCCGACGATAATCTGGTCCAAGTAATGTGTCTTTCCTTCAGAGGTAAGCTCGACATTCGTAACGACCGTATAGCTTTCCGGCAGCTTCCTGCACACCTTGTTCATCGTTCGTTCGCCATCTATAGCCGATCTTTTTAATTTTAACAGTTTAGAATATTTCCCTAAAAAGAAACCGCAAACTACGATGCCTATAAAAAAGATTCCCCATTCAAGCATTGCGAAAAAAGATACTACCATTAAAACTGCCCATAGCGTCACTTTATGCTTCACTTTATCGTACTCTTCATGCAATGAACTATAGCCTTTAATCAGATTCGCCAATGTATCCTCTTCCTTATTGTATAGTATTAAATCTTAAATATTTTTAATAATTATAATACAAAACTGACTATAAGAGAATGAAATATCTGTAATCATGAAGTTATATTCAAACAATTATCTGAGTATTCATATAGTATCTATATTTTACATATAAAGGGATATTAATATGAAAAAATAGCGATACCGGGCGTTAACCCAGCATCGCTATTTGCCGATGATACAGCAGCCTATTTTGTACCTGGAACAGGCTCAGCCTCAATTTTGGCCAATGCCTCTTTACTTACGTCAACACGTTTAACGAATACTGAAAGTATGAGCGCAAGCAGCGTCGTCGCAGCCGCTATAACGAAGGAGAATTGAATACCCTCCAATAAAGCGGATTGTCCAATTTGAGCTTTTACTTGATCTGTAATGGTCGAAGGATCTAGTGCCGCTATTTGATCAGCAGCGCTTGATTTAGACCTAGCATTCATAATCGACACGAAGATCGCAGTACCGATCGCGCCGGCTACTTGTTGAATCGTGTTGTTAGCCGCCGTGCCATGCGGGTTAAGCCTTGTAGGCAACTGATTTAAGCCATTCGTCATAATCGGCATCATAACCATGGAGATACCGAACATACGCACAGAATATATGGCAATAATATAACTGTATGACGTCTCCATATCAAATCCTGACATCATGTATGTCGTAAACACCGTAATGATTAGACCGATGACCCCGAGAATACGCGGTCCGAATTTATCGAATAGTTTACCGGTAATAGGAGACATCACTCCCATGACAAGCGCGCCTGGCAGCATCATTAAGCCAGAGTCAAGCGGTGAAATACCGCGAACATTTTGTACATAGGCAGGAGTTAAAATCATACCAGAGAATAATGCCGCTGCGTTTACCGCGGAAATAACCGAGCTTAAAGAATACATTGGGTATTTATAAATGCTTAGATTTAATATTGGAATATCAAGACGCAATTGTCGAATGATAAACAAAACAAGCGATATTGCACCCACAGCTAAGCAAGCGATAACTAATGGATCATCCCATCCAGCGCTGCTGGCATCGCTGAAGCCGTACAGTAGTCCGCCGAAGCCCAATGTGCTTAGTACAACGGAAAGGTAATCAAGCTTCATTGATTTCGTTGGCATAACACTCTTGAATTTCCAAATACCTAGAAGCACTACAATAAAGGCAAATGGGAGAATCATTTCGAACAAGACACGCCAATTGTAGTATTGAACGATATATCCAGAAAGCGTAGGTCCGATTGCAGGTGCAACAATCATAACTAGACCGAATACGCCCATTGCCGCACCGCGCTTCTCACGCGGGAAGCTAATTAACATAATGTTCATTAGCAACGGAGACATAACAGAGGAGCCTGCAGCTTGGACCATGCGTCCGGCTATTAGCCAGCCAAAGCTTGGCGCAACAGCGGCAAGCAGCGTTCCTAAAGTAAATATAGACATTGCTGTTATAAATAAGCTGCGATTTGTGAATTTAGTAAGTAGAAATGCGGATACAGGAATTAAAATCCCGCTCACTAACATGTATCCGGTAGATAACCATTGGACCGCTGAATAATCTATGGAGAAATCATTCATGATCGTTGGTAAAGCTACATTTAGTAATGAATTATTCAAGAATGCAACAAAAGTAGCGAAGAATAGCAATCCCAGCATTAAATAAGGAGGCTTTTCTAATTGCTTAATAGCTTTACTTTCACTCATATTTTTTCTCCTATCTGTTTTTCTGTTTTTTAGCCGCTTGATGATTTTATAACAATGGTTCAAAAAAATCAAGTATTTATACTTATGGTATAATTTTATTGAATCCGCGAAACTTAATCTATATACTAATTGTATTAAATGGTCGGAGGGTCTAATGAATAGACGGAAAATTCAAGTAGTTAATCATGCTTTGGCATTATTTATTGAAAAAGGGATTATGCAAACCTCTATTCAAGACATCATCGAACGGGCGGGCATTTCAAAAGGTACCTTTTATAATTACTTCTCATCCAAAAACGAATGTGTAAGTTCTGTATTAGAGCAGGTTCGTTATGAAAACAGGATGACAAGAAGTGAAGTGCAAATTGGCAAGAGCCCCAATGATATCGATGTGTTAATCGAACAGATCGGAATAATATCACAAAATAACCGAAAGTACGGTATAGCTGCTTTATTCGAAGAAATGTTACATTCTCATGATCCAGTAATGAAGCAATATGTGCTGCATTATCGTATACTCGAGACGGAATGGATGGCTGAACGCTTAGTCGATGTGTACGGAGAATCATTACGCGTGTACTCCTATGAAGCTGCTGTAATCTTCTTCGGCATTCAACATCATCTGCTTTTTACCGCGAAAGCGATTAACCAATCCAATATAGAACCTAAAAAAGTTGCACGCAGCGTATTTCATTACATGGACTATATTATTAAAGGTTTGATTGAAAAAAATACTTCAATTATTGATGAAGAAAAATTACATGTCATGAAAAGCCAAATTACTCAGGAAAAAGTGCAGCAGGCGGACATTATTCAGCTGTTGGACGAATCCACCGATCAACTTAGACTTACAAAGCCACAAGCTGATCTGACCGCGGCACTTCGTTATGAGATTGAACAGAAGCCCTTGCGAGAATCGGTTGTAAACGCACTGCTGCAGCCCTACCTCGACGCCTTTAAAAGCTCAACCGGCTATGCCCAGGCTAAAGATATTATGACCATGATCTGGAGATACATTAACCAATGAACACGATGATTAAATTCGCAGATTAGTTGGTTTCAACTTTCTGCTTGGACGATCCAGCAGAGCGGATGTCCAACCACCCGGCTCATAGCGCTAATTTCTTCCCCTAAATATGTCGGTGATGAATAGCATGAAAGTTTAAAGGGAAAACCATCCTCTGCATTCTGCATTTACTGTTAAGTAGCCAAATAACTCCGAATTTTGCGGTAGAGATTACCCTTAAACCCTCGTAAATCTGAATTCCGCTTTGATTAAGGGAAGAAATTCCCTCTCTAGAACAAAAAGCTTGGGTATTGTGTAGCTGGAGGACAACGGCATGAGCAGGGGAGTTGCAGGAGATCATTAGTACTGGGTGAGTTGCAGGAGAACAATAACTGCAAGATGAGCAAGCCAAGTGAACAGCAGAGTAATCCAGCGCGAATCAGCAGCCTCGAATGAGCCGTTAAAAAAGAGCCTTCTCCTCCACTTTCCTGTGGATTTGAAGGCTCTTTTTAATGAGGCAAGTCATATCCTATTAGGCGGATACATCGGGATAACCTGCTTAAATGTTCATCACGCTAACTTTAGCATCGCTATCCGAGCTTTTGACCGCAATTCGGGCAGAAATTAGCCCCTTCATTCTTCGTGCCACAGTTCGGGCAGAAGTTCGGCTTGCTGCCTTGGGACGAGGCAGAACTAGAGGAACCTGATGCATTAGGAGTGGCAGACTGTTGATTTGGGTTTGAATTTTGATTTGAATTTTGATTCATGTTTCTCATCATTTCATTAGCTATATTCATTCCCATCATCATGCCCGCCATATCCGAAGCAGCGCCGCCGCCCTGTACTTTGCCGGAGGCGATCCCGTCCGTCATGCTGACCTGCTGATACTTTTGCAAATTACCGATCATCTCATGCGAAGCTGTCTTCGTAATCATATCCTGGATTTCCTTCGGATAGTTGAAGCTCATCACCTGGAAGCCGGTAATGGTCATGCCGTTATCTATCACTTCCATATCCAGATCCTCGCGAATACCTCTCGCTATATCCGAAGCATTTGCCTGCAGATTGAACATATCCTTCCCCTCTTTGCTGATCCACTTCATGAGCAATTGATCCAGTACAGAGGTGATGCGAATCTTAACATCGTCTACAAGATAGCTGTTTTTAATACCCGCAATCTTGTCGATGAGCGTAACGTAGTCGTTTACTTTAAAATTGAACGTGCCGTTGGCGCGTATCGGCATGCCGCCAGGAAGCTGCGGTGTTGGAATGAGAATCGGATTTTGCGTCCCCCATTTCACCGTAAATTCCTTCGTATTAACGAATAGAACCTCTACTCGCATACCGCTGTTGAAGCCGAACTTGAACCCTTTTAAAGTGGACAAAAACGGGATTATATCTGAATCGACGCTATATTCTCCTTCATTCTCGAAGACGCCCTCGATCTTTCCGTTGTTAACAAAAATCGCATCTTGGCCGGAGCGAATAATGAGCTTACTGCCCTTCTTAATTTCCCGATTGCTCCATTTCCAGAAAATCATATCATCTCTGAACTCTTCCCATTCCACTACATTTGCAAATTGATTTTTAAAAAAGTTCATATTCGTACCCCTCTCCATTTTATTTAAAGCTAAAAGCTGCCTCTGCTTCCGCTATGCGAATGTCCGCCGCCTGTGACGCCGCCACCTCCGCCGCCTCCGCCTCCACCGCCGGAGCTTTTCTCAATTTTGCTTTTGGTTACCGTCGTTCGAATATACTGATCCTGACGGTCTTGTATACCTGACGTCTGCGCATCCTCATAAGTACGGCGATCAACGGTAACGCGGCCGCCTGAGTTGTATGCCATCGCGCCAACTGCAATTCCGCCAATAGCGACTGCCGCTCCTAGCTGAAACCAAATATTGAACAAAATATTATCAGGGTTCACACCAGGCTTGAAGTCCATATATTTGTAGGAGGTTTTAATATACTTTTCAAACGCGGCCGCATAATTTCCATCCGTTAGGTAGGGGGTAATCTTGTTACGGATCTTATCAAGCCTTTCATCATCCAAATACGTCTCTGCCTTATAAAATCCAGCCAAATAGACATCCCGATTACGCATATCCAGCGTCAAAATGGCTGCGTTGCCATGCGGCTTATCATATCCCGGCGCCTGATTATCGTAGAAATCCTCAGTCATATCCACAACATCTTTATTTTCCGAATTGGTAGAAGTAATAATAATGATATCCGTTTCTCTTTTGGCTCCATACTTATTCGCCAATTCATTCAGCTTATCGTATTCCTCTTCACTGAGCAAATTCGCATCGTCATAGATCAGCTTTTTTATTTCCGCCGCTTCTGCCTTATGAGCAGGTACAACCGTCAACATGATGAAAAAAGACAGGACTGCGACTATCCATAACGGCTTTCTCACAGAAGTCCTCCTCCCATCATCCAAGAAACCAGCTTTAAGGTTAGGAGAGAGGCGCCAGCAATGCCTGCAAACCACTGCAGCACCTTGGCCTTGCTGATCGGAGGCTTGCCGACTACCTTGCCGGTCTGGCCATTCATAGCGAATGTATATTCCAGATTATTATAGTCATAGTGCACAACCCATACCGGAAGCAGACAATATTCAGCGTTGGCAAAAGTATTATGAATCTGCTTATCGACAAGATTAACGGTGGAATATCCTTTCACAGACGCTGAAATAGCCGATTCGATATACTCTCTAATCTTATCCTTCGCGCGAGGCAGCAGATCCTTATCATCGTAGCTGTACTTCTCCGCTATATAACCAGCTAGGTAAGGTGTCTTGAAGGACTTAAGCTGTCCATAAGGGAACGGCTCCAGCTTATCCATCAGCTTATCATTCATTTTCTCCGATGCATCAATCGGCACCTTTACATAATTGAGACGAAGCTTCCGATAAATATTGAAATGCTTTGTTTCCGTATATCGGTAATCTCCTTGTACATAGACTCTCACTTTGGTCGCATGGCCTTCAACCTCGACTTGATTATGTAACTCATACAGCCAGAAGGGGACATACATGCCGGTAATGCCTTTAATACGGTCCGCAGTCACAAATCCTTTAGGAGTAAGCCGGCCATTCTTGCACCACTTTCGAAAAGCCTGCATCGCCTGCTCCTTGTTGATCGCAAAAGGAATGACCATGGCAGGGGCCAGCTTCCCAGCCAAACGGTCGATCAGAACAACAGCCGAGCCGCAAAAGCTGCATGTGGTAGCTGCCGTCTCCGCTTCGGTTATCGTGACTGCTCCGCAGCTGTTGCATTGAAACTCATTGACCTCATTTTCAGAAAATGCATACTGTTTCAGAGGATCTGGAATTTGTTCAATATCGTCTTGTCTTCCGCAGCTTTGGCAGCTCAGCTTTCCAGTCTTGCTGTCAAACGTCATGCCGCTGCCGCAGTTCGGACATTTATAATCAATAACCTGCATCTGCTCACCTCACTAATCAAGCTATTCTGTTGCCATCTATTCGTTCTTCTTCAGCTTTTCTATCCTGTCAGCCAGTTCTGCTTCCTCCGAGCTTTTCCGATTCCGAAGCTCCTCCAAAGCCTCTGCTTTGTTGATTGCGAATAGCGCCTTTTCCTCCATTGCTTCAATCGAGGAATGAATATCGTTGGAAGAGCCCGCATATAACCCTTCCTTCACCTTCACAGCAGCCAGCTTCCCCTTCAGCTCCGCATGCCGGGCTTCCAGCTGCTCGATGTCGGACACAAGCTTATCCTGCATTTGCTTCATGCTCTCAGCGGTTGACGCTGCCAGCTCGTAGGATGCGGTTAATTCATTTAGCCGATTCTCCTGCTGCAGCTTCTTATCCAAAAACTTAAGCGCAGCTTCCTCATCTCCTGCTTCCACAGATTTATCGGCATAGCGTTGCAGCTTCTTCATCTCAGCCTGACATTCACCAAGAAGCGACTTGGCTCTGCGTTCATTCAAAAGCACCGCAGCCGTCTCCGCCTTTACCGCACCAAGATCACGATTCAGTTCACGCATATAGCTATTAATGGCTTTCTCTGGATCCTCTGCTTGCTCCATTAAAGCGTTCATATTAGCCTTCATAACCGTCTTAAACCTCGATAAGATTCCCATATTGAGCTAACCTCCTCGAATGTTAGTATATTCCTTATAATACTTGAAATACGGTGAAAAGGATTCATGAACCGCAAAAAACCATCCTCGTGAGGATGGTTTTCATCATACTAGTGTTACAGCTTAAACACATATTGATTCGTAGATGCTGCTTTTTTGTTCACGGAATCAAAATAGACTAATTCAGCAGGCACCGCGCCTTCTTTAAAAGGAATGTACATCACGCCTTCGTTCTTGCCGCCTGGACGAAGCTCAGCAGGTTCGAATTCACCGTCCAAATAGTTGAAAATGATAACTAACTCTGAAATATCTTTACCATTGGCATCATAAACCTGAAAGGTAGAAATTCGAATAGCCATATCCGTTGAAATTTCGTCTCCGATATTCTCAGCATTTACGAGAACTTTAATATAATCGTAGTTGTCGTCACTGCTGTCATCTAAAGCTCTATCTTTCACAATCTCAAAATCGCTAATCGTCAATGCAACTTTGGATGTCGCCTGCGTCACCGTATTCGTTCTATTATAATAGAACGGTTCGCCAAACTTATGATCATAGATCTTACCCTTTGTACTGTTTGAAGCCGGTTCTCCTGATGGTGCTCCCCCCGCATTGGACGAGTTCGACCCACAAGCTGTTAACGCCAGCAATGCGCACAAGCATAAGAAAATCGTTAGTTTTTTCATAGTTGTTAACTCCCAAAGAATGATAGTTTTAAAAATATTATTTTTACAATAGCAAATACCTTCTGAAATTTCAAAACATGTAATTGCTATTTAGTCTTTATTTGTTAAAATAAGATGTTCTTGTATAAAAAATCGAGTTTATTTTTACCCTCATTATCCAGGATCATTTTCTGGCTGTCGATGTTCGCTGCTATCATCTCGTTGCTGCTCCGTGCTCTGGCCAATCGATTGGGCGATATCATAGCCAGTTGGATTTTGGAACGCACGAAGTCCAAACGCTGGCGCAACGGCAAAAATATGATCAAAAATATCCGATTGGATCGACTCATATATCGCCCATTCCGTACTGTTAGTGAATGCGTAAACCTCTAGCGGCAAACCGTTATCCCCTGGCGCCAGCTGCCTCACAATGAGCGTCATATGCTTATGAATCCTCGAATGATTTTTAAGATATTGCTGAATATACACGCGGAATACACCAATATTCGTCAGCTTTCTGCCGTTCACCTTGCTCGACAAGTCAATATTATTCGTACGATTATAGTGTTCAATTTCCAGCAATCTTGTCTCGATATACTCCGAAAGAAAATGAATTTTTCGAAACTCCTCCATCATGTCGTCTGTGCAAAAGCGTATGCTGCTTGTATCGATATGAATGCTGCGCTTAATTCTTCGCCCGCCTGAGGCTTGCATGCCTCTCCAGTTTTTGAAGGAGTCTGATATAAGCGCATAGCTGGGTATCATAGTGATCGTCTTATCAAAATTCATAACCTTAACTGTATTCAAAGTGATGTCAATGACGTCGCCGTCCGCATTGTATTTCGGCATCTCAATCCAGTCGCCTACACGAACCATATCATTGGACGACAATTGAACACCCGCTACCAAGCCTAGTATTGAGTCTTTGAAGATTAGCATCAGAACAGCCGACAATGCCCCGAGACCACTGAGAATAATTAACGGATTCTGTCCGACAAGACTTGAGATGACGACAATGCCGCCAAAAATAAACAAGATAATCTTCACTACCTGAATATATCCTTTAATAGGCCTTACTTTCGAAATTTCAAACGTCCGATAAATATCATCAACGGCATTAAGCAGCGCATTAAACACGGCTATAGCCACAACCATCATATACGTTACTGCGCCTTTTTCAATCCAATGTTGATAATCGGGAAATAAGGACCCTGATGAATAAATAATGATGCCGGGAACGATATGGGACAGCTTGCGAAAAACCTTTTTCTCCAAAATGATGTTATCCCAAGTATATCGATTATTGTTAATGATATGGGCAATGATTTTCAGCACGATCTTTTTAGCTATAAAATTAGCCAGAATACAGATCCCTACAATGCATACAATCATTATGATAACCGTCAGCGAATCAACAGCCCCTTTGCCCATGCCGTAGTCTTCCAAGTGTCTTCTTATAAATTGCTCCATTGTCTCCTCCTCAGCATGATGTATTAGGCTACTATTATAGATTAGTTTGCACTCCCAAGCAAAAAATCCACAACCTCGAAGGGTTGTGGATTCATTCTCACGGCATGGACACCAATCTTACCGAGCATCTAGTTCATCAGCAACGGCCGAATACTTGAACGCTCCGTAACCTAGTAAAGAATAAACGAAAGCGACTATAAGCATAGATAAAGAGATGCTAGTAAATGGGAATAAATAATAAATCGCATATCCCCATAAAGCGTAAGGCAAATATTTCACATTGTTAGAAACTAGTACAAGCCAAGCACCTAATAAAAAGGCATGATAGCTTAATGATTGAAGAGGAATCGTGTAAAAAATGATGTTCAACGCTTTGTTTGCCGTGTAAGGAGTAACTAAATAAATGAACTCTCTAAAAAACATAATGCCTAAACCGCCAAACAATAAGTAAAGCTCAACTGATTTAAGCAATGGATACCATTTAAAGCCGGTGTACCAATCGCGAAGCGCGCTGGTAACTGCTGCGAACTGCTTCATCATGTAATCAATAATCCCTTCTATTCTGTAATCTTAGTCGATTTTAGTACCGCATGATTCGCAAAAATGATCATCCGTACCTATAGCTTCACGACAGGAAGGACATTGCCGCACCGCTTCTGATGCATTGCTTTCGTTAAGCAGTGCCGGTTGCGAATCCTCCTCCGTCTTGACTTCTTCTAGAATCGGGTTTTCTTCCGGCGCTTCAAATTTATGTCCGCAATTGGAGCAAAACTTAGCGGATATAGGCAGTGTATTGCCGCATACACAGTCCTTCTCATCCTTCAAAACTTTAATTTTTTGCTCGAGCTGATCAATTTCTTGATTGTAATTTACAATCTGGCTGCAAGCATCAGCAATTAAGTCTTTAACCGTATTAAGCTCATCGTTCTGATTGGCTTGAAAAACAGCCTCCCCAATAGAAATATACTGCTTTTCTATTTCTTTTCTTTTGGCTGATATTTGGGAGCCCAAGCGAACCACTTCTACGGAATCCTTTGCCTTATCCGTTGCTCTTGATGCGCTTTCCTTAAGTTTGTCAAAGAAACCCATGTCCATCTCTCCATTCTGCATCATTCGTTTGTGATTTCGTATGTATTAATTTTTTTTCATCTATGTTCATTTATAGCATATTTATAACACCTAGTACTATATAATTCTTAAAAATTTAACCAAAAACTAGATTCCTATTTCTAACATTCTTGTCGCAACCTTCTGGGCTCTTCCTTCTATATTCGTCCCGTCAAACTTTGATAAGCGCAGTTCGCCTGCTATTCTCCCATCGCGCATATACATAACGCGGTCTGTCCATGCCGCAACCTTGGCATCATGAGTAACAAGTAAAATGGCAGTACCATCGGCGTTAATTTCTGATAGTATGGCCATTATTTCTTGCGCGGACTTGGAATTGAGCGCGCCTGTCGGCTCATCGCCAAAAATGATTTTCGGGCTGTTCATCAAGGCCCTGCAAATTCCTGCACGCTGAAGCTGGCCTCCCGAGACCTGAGTAATGTCGCGCTTTTCAAGCTCTGCAATGCCTGTTCTCTTCATAAGCGCTCTTGCCTTCTCCACTATTCGGGCAGCGTTCCTTCTATTGTTACGCATCGATGGAAGAATGATATTGTCTAAAATATTCAAATTTCTCAGCATAGTTGGCTGCTGAAAAACAAACCCCATTGTTGTTCTGCGCATATCTGCAAGCTCATTGTCGGAGGCAGCTGATAAATCTCGGCCTTGTACGAGAACCTTTCCGCTAGTGATGCCATCTGTACCGCTCAACGCGTACATTAAAGTCGACTTTCCCGAGCCTGAAGGTCCCATAATCGCAACGAACTCACCCTCATTTATATCTATTGAAACACCATCCAGCACATGGCGGGATTCACCAGCCTCGCCGAAAGCTTTTACGATTTGTTCACCAATAATGATCTTATTCATATGCTCACTCCTTAATATGTTCGGAGATATTAAGCTGCCCCGCGCCTGATGTGCCGGCTATTGTTGCGATAAGCACAGAGCCTATTAACATGAAAGGACTTAACAGATACGCGGAAACAGGATCAACCTCAAATTGAAACGTAGTGACCCCAAAGAAAGAAATGACTGCACCGGCAAGCAGTTCACCGAGCGTGTTGGCCAATAGCGTGCCGACAGCGATCCCGATGATTAGAACAAATACGGCTCGCGAAGCATACTGAACCTTAAAATCCGAGCTTGTAAATCCGAAGGCTTTCATTACAGCTATACTATATTTATCTTTTGCGATGAGCATTCGCATAAACAACAACGTAACCATTATCGTAATGATAAGTGCGATGATGATGGCTGCGTTTGAGGCCTGCCCGACGGAGGTTATGGTCGAGCCGAATGTCTGCTTTACGTATTCATTAATATTTGAAACTTTTGCAAAACCAATGCTTCCCGCATACTCCGATACCTTTCCGCCGATAAGAGATTTATCCGAAAGCTCAGCTGCAACAATGCTCCACATCGCGTCTGCAGAATCGTCAGCGAAAACCGCTTTAGCTGTTTTTCCACCGTTTGTAATGTCTGAGTAGATGCCGCTTACCTGGAGCTTCTTTTCCTTCCCCTCCGCTACTACGGTGATGACATCGCCGACCTTTTTGCCCATCTCATCGGCTTGCAGCGACGAAAGTGCAATTTCTTCTTCGGAACGAGGTGCTGTGCCCTCGGCATAGGCTATTGGAAATATCGAATGATCGCCGAGCTCAATTTTAATATTTTCCTCGAGTCCGCCCTCCGTTATCATCTTGAATGTCTTTGTAGTTAGCACAGCATACTTTGAAATGGTGTTGTCGCTTTTTATTGTCTTTTCAAGCTCTGCGACCTTTTCCGAGATATTGTCAGCCTGCTGGATGTCCATGCGCAGATCATAGTTGCCAATCCCCATATATTGAATGAAGCTCTTAGAAGAAATCGTGTTGTGCAGGTTTTGCGGGACGATGATGATGAAAGCAGAAATGACCAGCACCGCAAGCATGGTGGCGTAAAGCTTTTTTCGTGAAAGAACATCTTTAATACCGAGGAAAATGTTTGTATTAATGAGTCTGTTTCCACTCAAAGTAATAGGCTTTGCTCCTGCCGGTTTTTCTGGTGAAATGCCAAAGCGCATCGCTTCCGCGGCCGATATTTTTCTAAAACGCCTCAATACTCCGTTTACATAGGCCATAATAGCTAAGGATACGAGCAGAATACCAATGATTCCAAAAAAATCGGCATAAGAAGCGTGTTCGCTTTCTCCCATATAAAGTCTTATATTTTCAAGCAGTACCCCTTTAAACACAAACGAGAGCGCATAGCCGCAAGCAGAGCCAATCAATGCAATGGCAACATACTTCGCCATATAGATCTTCTTGATGTCTGAAACTCGCAGCCCTATTGCCTTCATAACACCGATCTCACGATAGTCCTCTTCGATCTTCGCAAGAAGCGTAAAACGTATACACATAAATGCAATGACGACCACAAGCATGCTTATAAGAAGAATAACCGCGATCATCATGCCGTCCGAAAGTGCGTTCATCATGGTGAAGAGCGAATAGGTAACCGCCGGCCCGTTCGCTTCCAGCGATGCGGAGGTATAAGCAGCTTCAAACGCACCCAGCAACGACAAATCCTTCAATCTGAACTCAATTAAATACTCCATGCTTCCTAAGTCTTTGATTTCGGCAAAATCAGTCTCGCTGACAAGAAACCGTTTGGAAGAGGCGAGTGAGGAATTCATCTGCGAATCCCGCAGAAATCCCGCCACAATAAATTCCTTTCCGCCTACTGCCGCTTTATTGCCGATTCTTGCCGTATTATCCTTCATATAGTTGACAGGAACATAGAGCTCACCATCGGATACGGTGATTACATTTCCGTCAAGATCAAGCAAGTAGTCGAATTGGCTGCTCTGTACGCTAAACCCATTGTCCTGAACGCTATTCGCTAATGTATGATCGCCAAGACTAATTCGAGCGCTGTCAATATTGAGAAACTCCACTACCTGAAACTCATCGATATTGCTGTTCTGCTCCGCAAAGGCCGTAAGCCTCGCATGATCAATCTCCCCCTTATGCATCTGCATAAAATGAGGAGTTTCTGCTTGTTTCATAAGTGTATTGAGCGCTCCCGAAAGATTGACAACGAGTATCGCCGCAAGGGAAACAAGCATAGCCGCAGCTGCGACAAATAGAATCGTAGCCAGTGTAATCGCTTTGTTCCTGAACATATCATTGCGGATGATTCGGTTATACATAGGCCACCCCTATCTCATACTCTCTCTCACCGATATAAGCTTTCCTGATCGCATTACTCTCCGCTATCGCTGTCTCCGCCGCCAAACATCTGCATAATGTTTGTAAGACTTCCGCTTGCAACGCCGAGCAGCCTTTCTGCATTAAAAACGAATGCTTGCATACGTGCGGCACGCTCCTCATTCGTTAGAAGAACCATATCATTGTCAAAAATGGTGTTCGCATAGATCACAACCATCTCCATGCATTCATAGGGAAATGGAGTGTCGAACAATCCCTGTTCTATCCCCTCGCGAATGATTTCTGTCAAAATTGGAGTCACGCCGCCTATGATCATCTTTTGTATTTTCTGATGCATAAGCGCATTTTGAGGCTTATGAATATGCTCCATAATCTCCTCGCTGCTATCGCCGCTTAAGTTCAGCGCCATAACGACACGGATAATCCGCTCGACTACAGGTATGCTTCGATCTGCCGCAACTCGCTGTGCATTGCCTAGAAGACGGATACTATACCGCTCAATGAGCGCATCCATAATATCCTCCTTCGACTTAAAGTGATGATATAATGTCCCCCGCGCAATTCCGACCTTCTCGAGAATATCGTTCGTACTGGTGCCATCGAACCCCTTCTGTCCAAAAAGCTCATCAACCGCGTCCAGAATTTCATTTCGGCGTTCCTCGGCTTCTTTTACAACTCTCATTGTCTCACCTCCGTATATGTCATACTTCAACCGACCGACTGTCTGTCAGTCAAGTGTAACATAGTACTGCTATATACTGTCAATAAGTGGTTTGGAATTTACAAATAATTAACTTCGCCATCGACCGGCGCTGTTTGCATTCTTCACCATACTCACTTAAAATGAACAAAGCTCATTTAGGAGCGGTAACCGCAATAACTACAGTATTGGAGTGAACGGATTTGTTGTTAGTAAAGCGAAGCATCTTTACTAAAATTTTGATCAGCTTATTAGTTGCTACGATCATTCCATTTATTTTATCAAACATCATATCCTATCAAATAACGGGAAAAGCGATTAATAAACAGCTTGTGGAATTAAATCAAAATTCAATGGCGATTACAACATCCAGCATTCACAACTATTTCCATGATCTTTCCCTTCTCGGGCTTTCCTATTATAGTAATCCAGCTCTAACTCGAATATTAGCATCTGAAGAGATACAAACCCCTGCGGAATCTGTCTATATTACACAGCAATTGGAACATATTTACGCCGGATATACCGAAATCGGTACCGTCTCTTACAAAAGCGCATTAACGAATAAACAATTTAATAGCAGCAGCAATTATAATTCGCGTGTCATCATACCCGATTTCCATAACCAAACGTTATCAAGCCCACACGATGAGCTAAAAAGCGACTTCCAAGTCACGCGTGTAGGCAATGAGCTCCGATTACGTGTAAATCGCTATTTTATTGATATTTCCACACGTGACATTATCGGTTTAACGACGTTCGATGTCGAAGATACTAAGCTGCGCGATATAGTAGGCGCCTTAACAACATCCCAGGATGGAACAGTCTATGTTTTTATACAGGATAATTTACAATTACTCTATTCCGCGCCTGGGAATAATAAGGACAATATGGGATGGATGGATGCACTATACGATGAAACAAATGGGAAAACAGGGAGCGTTAAAGGCTCCATCCATAAGCCTGAAGGAACCTATATCTATTATCGGGATGTATCTTATCAGTTGCCTGTTACTCTCGTTAAGTTTATTCCTAAGTCACTAATCAATGAAGCACGAACTACAGCACTCGGGCAGTCGATAACGCTGCAAATGGGGGCAGTCCTTTTAGTTGGATTAATGGCCGCCTTTATTTCATATTTTATACTTCGACGCGTTGTACGAATTTTGCAGCATATTAAAAAGGTTCAGATGGGTGATTTCAACATTAACGCACCTAAACGGGCAAAGGCGCCCGATGAATTGGATCTGTTAGAAGAACGATTCCACGCCATGACAACCGAGCTGGATGAACTGTGGAACAAGCAATATCGCCATCAACTGGAGCTGTCTCATGCTCGATTAAAAATGCTGCAAGCGCAAATTAATCCTCATTTCTTCTATAACACCTTGCAGTCGATAGGTACTTTAGCTATTAAAAACAACGTTAGAGACGTAAGCGATCGAATTGCGGAATTTGGAGCTATCTTCCGATATAATATGGATATTGATACAGAAGAGGTTTATCTCAAGGAAGAGCTGGACCATGTTGAGCATTATACATCGCTGCAAATGTCCCGTTACAAAAATAAATTGACCTATTCCGCAGCTTGTCCAGATGAAGCTTACTTGACCACAATGCCAAAAATGATTGTGCAGCCCCTTGTAGAAAATAGTATCGTGCATGGTTTAGAAAAAGGGACAGGCAGCGTGGATATTAAGGTTGAAATCGAACGGCGCGAAACGGCTGTTTTCATTCATATCATCGACAATGGCAAAGGCTTTACACCTGAGGAAATTCAAAACGTTCACAACCGTTACCAAGACAAAAACACGATAGATGAAGTACGACACGGAATTGGATTAAAGAATGTATTAAAGCGACTTCATCTGTATTACGGCGATTCGTTTGAATGGAGTATTAGCAGCGAACCTTATCAACAAACTAAAATTACTTTGAAAATTCCAACAACCATAGAAAACAAGGAGTTTAACCGGGATGAAAGTACTGATCGTAGATGATGAGGAGCATGTAAGAGAAGGGATAGAGCTTTCCATTGAATGGGCAGCCTACAACATCCAGGATATACTAATGGCAGAAGACGGATGGGAAGCGATAGAGCTCGTTCGGCGCGAAGTTCCTGAGCTTATTATTTGCGATATGAGTATGCCAAGAATGGACGGACCCAGCTTCTTAGAGCTGCTAAGAAACGAGGGCTGGAATTCCAAGGTTATCGTATTAAGCGGCTATCAGGAGTTTCGCTATACAAGAGCAACCTTGCTGGCAAACGGTGTCGACTATTTGCTTAAGCCGTTCAAGATAGATGATTTGGATAAAGCAGTTGCTAAAGCGGTCGATTCCATCAAACAAAGTCAGCATACGCAAACAGAAGAATTACGAAGGAACTATCGTTTGAAAGAAGCCGAGTCCCTTATCAATGAACAAAAGATGGTCGCCTACCTTCAAAACGAGCCTTTACAGCAAGAAAGTATGGCGAAGCTGTTCAAAGCAATCGGGCTGTCAGCCAAGCCCTTCTACGCAATCGTCTTTTTACCGAGTAATGCAAGCCTAGTCATCGAAAACCTGTATCTAGGCGATGAGTCGCTATTTATTTTTTCAGTAAAAAATGTATTGCGCGATATCATCAACCATTTAGGTCCGTATTATTGCTTTTCGTATGAATCCTTCCTCATGTTGTTCATACAAACGGATATTACAATCGATGAGATGAACTTTTATCGCAAAAAAGTAAGTGATACATGGGAGAAAGCTCTGCATTTACGAACGATTTCCGGCTTATCCAATCAGTTGACGACCCTTGAGACGCTTCACTCTTCCTTAAAAGAAGCAAAGGCAGAAGTTTTAAACACAAACATTTTACAGGCATCGCCGCAGCAACCGCAGCAGCCTGAAGAAATGAACAGCTTCATGGAAAATGAACGATTACTGCTCGAAGCAATCCGCAACCAGGATAAAGATCAAATACGGCAGATTGTCATTCGTTTTGTTACAACTTTACGCTCGAAACCATATGTTCCACTCAAAGAATTGAAGCATTACTCCATCGAAGTCAATTTGATACTCATGCGAATGGGTCAAACCTTACCTAATGAAAATCCTATTGAAACGATACCCATATGGCTGTCCGATCTGGATGAGTGGGAACGAACGATCATTCACATTTTCCATAACATTATTGACTACACGAATAAGGATTCTGCAACAATACCGACCATTTCGGCTGTTAAAAACTATATTGTGGATCATTTGAGCGAGGAAATTACACTCACTTCATTAGCCGAAAAATTTTATTTTAGTCCGCAATATTTATCGAAGCGGTTCAAAGAAATTTATCACACCACAGTCATGAATTATTTAACTAAATTGCGAATGGAAAATGCCAGTTCATTATTAGAGCTGTCGGAGCTTACTATACAAGAGATCGCTCAATCTGTCGGCTATGATGATGAAAATTATTTCGGCAAAGTATTTCGCAAATATTATGGCACATCCCCAACTCAATATCGAAAGGCTCATAAATAAACCCCTTTTTATCCATAAAGATATGCCCCTTGTTTTAATTAAAAAACAAACGGGTATATCTTTTTTAAGTGAGCAGAGAGCAGAGATTCAAATATTACTTATTTAGGCGAATAAATCACCTGTGTATAGCTCAAGTTAAAAAATATAATTATTTTGAAAGCAAATGCTTTTGATAGCACACTCATCATTAGGGGGTAACAAAATGAAACAAGCAAAGAAAATGTTAGGTATGCTTTCGATTGTGGTATTAGCGATTGCATTAGCAGCCTGCGGAAGCAATGCGAAAAACACTCCAGGTGAAACAGGCAATGGCGGAACGGATACCGGAACAAAGAAGCTTGCAAAAATCTCTTTATTCCAAAGTAAAGTTGAAATTGCAGAAGCACTTGAAGGCCTTGCTGATAAATACAAAGCGGAAACGGGTAATGAAGTTGAAGTTTGGGGCTCTGCAGGCGACGCCTACATTACTCAATTACAGACAAAGCTAGCTGCAAACGAAGGTCCAACGATCTTCTCAGTTCAGCCTGGCGCTGAAGCTGAGAAATTTGCTTCATACTACTATGACATGAGCAATGAAGAATATGCAAAAAATATTGCTCCAAACATGGCGCTAGAAATTGATGGTAAAGTAGTTGGCGTGCCGACTGGCGTCGAAGGTTTTGGTCTCGTGTATAACAAAGCTTTGGTTGATCCTGCTACTATTAAGGATGTTCCATCCCTAACTGCTGCATTGGAAAAATTCAAGGCTGATGGTATTAACGGATTCAGCTTGTCTCAAGAAGCTTATTTCTTAATCGGTCATATTTTGAATACACCTTTCGCCCTTCAAGCCGATCCAGATGCATTCCTTGAGAAGCTTAACAAAGGCGAAGTAAAAATGGCTGACACTGCTGAATTCAAAGAGTTCGCACAAGTAATGGACGCAATTCGTACAAATGCAACGAACCCGCTTGAAATTACCTATGACATCCAAATGGGTGACCTGGCTACTGGCAAAGCTGCGATTGTTCACCAAGGCAACTGGAGCTACAGCATGCTGGCTGATTACGATCAAATCGACGTAGGCATGATGGCATTGCCAATTGGCGGCAACACTAAGCTTTCTGTTGATATCCCTACTGGATGGGTTATTAATAACACTGCATCCGCTGAACAGATCGAAGCGGCTAACGCTTTCTTTAACTGGCTATACACAAGTGAAACAGGCAAAAACACTATTGTAAATGAATTTGGCTTTATCCCTGCTGTAACAACAATTGAAGCAACAGGTCTTGATCCATTGTCCCAAGTTGTATTCGAGGCTACTAAATCTGGTCAAACGATTCCATGGGTGTTGAACAACTTCCCGCAAGGTATTATCGTCAATGACCTGGCGCCTGCTACTACACAGTTCTTCCTTGACAGCAGCATGACGCCAGAGCAATATCTAAAGAACTTGGATATGGTATGGGCAAAAGCCGCTAATAAATAAAATACACACATCAAGATAGATATGGAAAAAATGAAAGCCTAACTCCGATGATGTTAGGCTTTCATCCATCTCACAGCCTAAAAAAGTCGAATGGAATTGGGTGATAAGTGATGAATAAAAAAATGGATAGGGTATGGTATGCCATCTTTACTATGCCTTTATTTTTAATATTTCTTGTTGTAGTTATCATCCCGTTCATTATCGGGATTGCATACTCCTTTATTAGCTGGAACGGTATTCCTGCCAGCCCTAAGGTATTTGTTGGTATAGATAACTATACGGCTATTTTTCAAGATGAGCGATTTTTAACCTCTGCTTGGAATACGCTTAAGTTCACCATTTTAGCTTTAATTTCTGTTAATGTGCTCGGTTTAATTTTCTCACTAGTTGTTACTGCTGGCTTTAAAACAAGCAATTTGGCACGTACTTTAATCTTTATGCCTAACTTGATTGGCGGGCTTATTCTAGGTTATATTTGGAAATTTATATTTAGCGATGGATTCAAGCAACTTGGGTTATCTACTGGACTAGACTCTGTATTTTTCAATTGGCTAATCAATCCGAATTTTGCATTGTACGCTCTAGTCATTGTCTTCACATGGCAAATGGCTGGCTACACGATGATTATTTATATTGCCGGTATCAACGGTATTCCTGATGATGTAATGGAAGCAGCAAAGGTTGATGGCGCTAACCTGTGGCATCGCCTAACTAAAATTATATTCCCGTTACTCATGCCTTCTTTCACCATCTGCTTATTTTTAACCCTGTCTGGAGCATTCAAAATTTACGATGTAAACTTGTCACTTACAAATGGCGGTCCGATCCACTCAACAGAACTATTTGCCATGAATATTTTTAATGAGATCTTTGGTTATGGCAATTATGGTTTAGGTCAAGCTAAAGCGATTATTTTCTTTGTTATTGTCGCTGCAGTGACATTGACTCAAGTGATCATCACGAAGAGGAAAGAGGTGCAAATGTAATGAAAAAAACGGGTAATATTTTAATTTCGATATTAATCGTTATCGTTGCACTGGCTTTCTTATCGCCCATATATATTATGATCGTTAACTCATTTAAATCTCGGGCAGAACTGTATGAAAACGCACTGGCGCTCCCTTCCAGCTTCAACTTCGAGCATTACGCAAAAGCGATGGATAAAATGAATTTCTTCAATGTACTTGGAAACTCGCTATATGTGACAATTGCAACCGCTCTTTTCATCATTGTGCTTTCTTCTATGACAGCTTGGATGTTAGTTAGAAAAGATAATAAGCTCAGTAAACTGATTTTCTTCCTTTTCGTAGCTACTATGCTGATTCCATTCCAAACCTTAATGATGCCTTTAGTACAAGTAATGGACTGGATTCGTACTAACTTACACATACCGATGTTGAATACGCATGAAGGCCTTATCTTTATGAATATTGGTTTCCATGCCGGTATTGCCGTGTTCCTGTATCACGGCTTCATCAAATCCGTACCCATTGCGCTTGAAGAAGCGGCCATCTTAGACGGGTGCAGCAAGTTTGGCGTATTCTGGAGAATTGTATTCCCATTGCTTAAAACCATTACGGTAACAGTGGCCATTCTGGATATTATTTCTTCTTGGAATGACTATTTGCTGCCATCTCTTGTCCTTTCCAGTACAGGCTTGCGAACCATTCAATTATCTACGTTCTATTTCTTCGGAGAATTTACGATCGTATGGAACCAAGCTATGGCAGGCTTAACGTTAACGATTTTGCCGGTTGTCATTTTCTATGCTATTGCTCAGAAATATATTGTTAAAGGTATTGCAGCAGGTGCTGTTAAATAACTTCGATGGAAGGACAGCTCAAGCTGAATAGATGGAGGATTGCTTTATGAATAATCAAGTTATTAAAGAAGGCTCTATCTTTTATTTATGTAATGACCAAGGCGACCTTGTTCCAGAAATGGAGCAAGGTCATGGTCTATATTTAAAAGATACTCGTTTTTTAAGTGAGCTTCAGCTAACCATTAATAAAGAGCATCCCGTTCTTCTTGGAACTCATTCGAATAAAAGCTACTTACTGTCGACAACATTAATGTCGGAAACAAAGGACCGCGGAGCGATTGAGGTTCGCAGAGAAAGCTTTATTTACGATGGCGTTCTATATGAACGACTTGCTGTAACGAACTACTATCCAGAGATGATGCAGCCCGAGCTTAGTCTTCAATTCGATGCAGACTTTCAAGATATGTTCATTGTTCGCAAGTATCGAACCGGAGAGGTCGGACATTCACTTGAACCTCTTACCGAGCAACAATCCGTTACGCTGCGTTATTTAGGCAAGGATGATAAAGAACGCAGAACACGTATTCAGTGGGATTATGAAGCAGTCGTATCGCTCGAGAATAAACAAATTACTTTCGCTTTAGCTTTAGAGCCGCGGCAAACCAAATATATTCTTCTCCATGTAATCCCGACATTTGATCAGCAGCCCCTGCCAATGATTTATTCATTTTCAGAAGCTCTGCAAAAGCTAGACGCATCCTACCAGCAATGGCAATCAAGCAATACGTCTGCAGCTTCATCAAATGAGCATTATAACCAGCTATTTAACCGCAGTATACAAGATTTACGCATGTTAATGGACAATATTGGCCACGGAGACATTCCTGTAGCTGGCTTGCCTTGGTTCGCAACCCCATTTGGACGGGACAGCCTCATAACCTCCTTATTCATGCTGGCTCTTCATCCTTCTCACGCTATCGGTACATTACGTACACTTGCAGCGTATCAGGGGACGAAATATGACACTTGGCGTGATGAGGAGCCGGGCAAAATTATGCATGAAATTCGGTTTGGGGAATTAGCGAATACGAATCAATCGCCATTCTCACCGTATTACGGCGGTGTAGATTCTACTCCACTTTTCCTAATCTTAATCGTTGAGTACGTGCGTTGGAGCGGCGATCTGTCTATCGTCAGCGAGCTGCAATCGAATATTGATGCGGCACTTCACTGGATCGACACTCGTTCTTCAAGCAATGATGCTCATTTCTTGACTTATCACCAAGAAGCAAGCGAAGGTTTTCCTAACCAAGGCTGGAAGGACTCCAGCAATTCCATCGTTCATGAAGATGGGCAATATGCGAAATCGCCGATTGCATTAGTCGAAGTACAAGGCTACATATACTATGCCAAAAACGGACTTGCTGCTATTTATGAAGCAATGGGTGAAGCTGAGCTCGCTAAGAAGCTAAGATATGAGGCTCGTGAACTAAAGGAACAATTCCAGCACTATTATTGGTTGGAACAAGACAGCTTCTATTGTATCGCTCTTGATGAGGCGATGAAGCAAGTAAAATCTGTAACGTCAAATCCGGGTCATCTGTTAATGTCCGATATACTGGATGCTCCACATACCGAGCTCGTTGCTTCTCGATTAGTACAGGATGACTTATTCAATGGATATGGTATCCGCACCATGAGCAATCAAGCAGCCGGTTATTATCCAATCAGCTATCATAACGGCAGCGTATGGCCGCATGATAACGGAATGATTCTGCTTGGTTTGCTTCGCCAAGGCTGCTCCGATGAAGCGATGAAAGTCGTATCCGGCATGCTTCAAGTATCTAAGCAATTTGCGGGCTATCGTTTACCGGAGCTGTTCTCCGGATATGATCGCACCGAAACAGACAGCGTCGTTCCTTATCCGACAACCTGCTCTCCGCAAGCGTGGGCAGGCGCTACTGCGTTTGTTATGATGCAGGCAATGCTTGGATTGGTTCCTGATGCGCTGGCTGGCAAGCTATCGCTTTGCCCTGCATTGCCTGATGAACTCAATCAATTGGCCGTTCATAACTTGTCGATTGGTAAAGGCTTATTAAGTCTAAATCTTGTTCGTGATCCAGTTGACTATAGAAATATAAATGTTGAAGTCATTTCAAATACAACTGGCCTGCAAATTGAAATTCGTCATCACAATTGAACAATAACTGCTAGGAGTGACAACCATGACTTGGACCATTCAAAATGAAAAGTTAGAGCCAGCAGAGCTTCTAAATAATGAGAGCATTTTTGCTCTAGGCAATGGATATATAGGGGTTCGCGGCAATTTTGAGGAAGGCTATGCTCCCGATATGAACAGTATTCGCGGAACGTATCTTAATGCTTTCCACGACATCATCACGATTCCCTATGGAGAGAAGCTGCATGCCTTTCCAAGCACCCAGCAAAAGCTGGTGAATGGCATTGACGCGCAAAGCGTAACGATTCTCGTTGGAGATGAACAAGAGCCATTTAACCTGTTTACAGGAAAGGTTATATCTTTGGAGCGAGAGCTCAAATTGGACGCTGGCTATGCCCTTCGCTCCATTGAATGGATTTCGCCGAAAGGGCAGCAACTGAAACTAACGTTTAAACGTCTTGTGTCTTTCCATGTTCGTGAATTGTTTGCGATTGACATTCAGATTGAGCCCATTTCTGTACAAGGACCTATTACGATTATTTCTACAGTCAATGGAAATGTGGAAAACTATACCGCTGTTAATGATCCGCGTGTTGCATCCGGCCATGCCAAGCTGCTTCATATTGTCGCGAGCGGTACAGAGCAGCAAATTGATTATATGGTGAATGAAACAACGGCATCCAAGCTGCGCATGAGCTGTTCGACTGCCTATTCCCATTCCAATGCGCTGTCAGCAGAACATAGCTCAAGCGAGCATGCAGTTACCTGCACCGTTCAATTTAGCGGAAATGAATCGATTTCCTTTACCAAATGGAATGTGTATACCGATACCTTAAGGCACGGCGATGATCCGCTTTCAGCAGGCAAAGCAATTATAGGCGAAGTGCTGGCTACTACATTCCAGGAGCAGCTTCAGCATCAACGCAACTACTTGGATGACTTTTGGAAACGATCGGATATCGTCATCAGCAACGACAATCAATTACAAGAAGGCATTCGCTTCAATCTGTACCAGCTGCTGCAATCTGCGGGACAAGACGCTTACAGCAATATCGCAGCTAAAGGCTTAACAGGCGAAGGCTATGAGGGTCATTATTTCTGGGATACCGAAATCTATATGTTTCCTGTGTTCCTCATGACACAGCCGCAAATCGCAAAACAGCTACTAATTTATCGTCATCAAATTTTAGACTTTGCGAGAGAACGCGCGAGAGAAATGGGCCATAAAAAAGGAGCGTTGTATCCGTGGAGAACGATATCAGGTACGGAATGCTCCTCCTTCTTCCCTTCCGGAACAGCTCAATACCATATAAGCGCGGATATTGCTTATAGCTATTCGCAGTATTACATGGCTACGGAAGATAATGATTTCTTATGGCAGTATGGCGCCGAAGTATTAGTCGAGACTGCTCGTCTCTGGGCCGAAATCGGTCACTATTATAACGGTCAATTTCATATCGATGAAGTTACAGGGCCAGACGAATATACATGCTGTGTAGACAACAACTACTATACCAACGCTATGGCGAAGAACAACCTGCACTGGGCGGAGAAGGCATGCCGCATTTTATCACAATTGGACGCTGAACGATTCGATGCATTAGCTCAAAAGCTCGCAATAACTGAAGATGAAATAACGGAATGGTCAAACGCTGCTGATGCCATGCTGCTGCCTTACGATGAAGCACTAAATATTAACCCGCAGGATGATACCTTTTTACGCAAGCAAGTATGGGATTTCGACAACACGCCTAAAGAAAACTATCCCTTACTGCTTCACTATCATCCATTAACGATTTATCGCTATCAAGTATGCAAACAAGCGGATACGGTGCTTGCCCATTTCCTGCTTGAGGATGAACAAGACATCGATACGATTCGCAGCTCTTACGATTATTATGAAACCATTACAACCCATGATTCATCCCTCTCCAGTTGTATTTTCAGCATTATGGCCTCTAAAGTCGGCTACGCGGATAAGGCTTACGAGTATTTCACCGAAACCGCTCGGCTTGATTTGGATAATACGCATGGAAATACGAAGGATGGACTGCATCTCGCTAATATGGGCGGTACATGGATGGCCATCGTGTTCGGATTTGCCGGGGTTCGCATCAAAGAAACGCATTTATCTCTTGCGCCAGCCATACCTGCCGCTTGGGAGCATTATCAATTCAAAGTGCAATATAAAGGCAGAACGATTGATATTCAAATTACATCATCCCAAGTACAACTGACTTTAGTGGATGGCGATGCATTAAAGGTTCGTTTGTATGAGCAAGACATTGCACTTGGGCCTGGAACGGCTTATACCCAGTCCTTAAAGTCTTAATTGCCCAATACCTGTCTGCTATAAGGAGAGAATACGATGAATCAGCCAGTGAAAGCTGTCATTTTCGATTTGGACGGCGTCATTACAGATACCGCAGAGCATCACTATCTTGCTTGGAAAACGATTGGCGATGAGCTGGGATTGCCTTTTACAAGACCATTTAATGAAAACTTAAAAGGTGTATCCCGCATGGAGTCCCTTCGTTTACTATTGAGCTTATCCAGCGAGCCTTTAAACTTTACGGACGAGCAATTAGACGATTTAGCCACGCGAAAAAATGAAATCTATAAACAATTGATCCAGCAAATTAAACCGGAGGACGTGCTTCCAGGTATACCCGAGCTGCTTGCTGAGCTGAAGCAGAATGGCATTAAAACAGCCATTGCATCGGCCAGCAAAAATGCATTTTCCGTCATCGACAGCCTGCAAATGGGCCAGCAATTTGATATTATCGTCGATGCTGCAACGATTACTCATTCAAAGCCCGACCCTGAAGTGTTCCTAAGAGCGGCTCAATTGCTAGAGATCGATCCACAGCTATGTGTCGGGGTAGAAGATGCTGTTGCTGGCGTCGAAGCCATCAAAGCAGCTAATATGGCGGCAATAGCAATCGGTGAAGCAGAAGCATTCCCGCATGCCGATCTGGTACTATCTTCAACCAAACAATTAAGCTTACAGCAAGTGCTTCACGCATTTGATAGTCATTCGTAAGGTAAGGCTTGTTCCAACTAGATCTTTTTAAATAAAGCACCGTACAAGTAGATTCCGTCATCTGCATGTATGGTGCTTTTTTTATCAATATATGGAACGTAGCAGGAAAATAATGAAAAAATATTGAAGTAAACTAGAACTCTCATGTTGTTCTGAAAAATTAAACTAGGAGGCACCCAAAATGGAAATCATCAAATCGTACAAACAGTCGATCCCTGCGGTCAAACTCATCGGCAAAAAATATGGTGACACCGATCGAGTTGACGGGATGTATGGCTATCACTGGATGCAATGGATGGAAAACGGTTGGTTTCAGATTATCGAAGACGCCGCTGGAGGCAAGCAATCCTTGCAATCATTATACGAGGATGGCACTGCAGCATTGGGGTTTATGCGCTATAAGGACGGCGCTTCTTTTGAATATTGGATCGGTATGTTTACACCGCCAAACACTCAAGTGCCTGATGGATTCGATTGCTTAGCGCTGGAAGCTTCGGACTTGGGTGTCTGCTGGTATTTCGGCACAGAAGACGAGATTTACGGCAAAGAGCATCTAGCCATGGAGCGTATCCAGACAGAAGGCATGCAATTGCAGCCTGATGAGCAAGGATATTTGAATTTTTTTGAACGCTACAGTGAAGAGCGGTTTGTTGACCAAGATGAGAATAAAAACAAAATTCTGGATGTGGGCTTTATCGTGGTTACTTAAACAGCGGGAGCGAGCTTAGACCGTTAACCTAAAATGCCTGAACACTCAATTGTCCATAACTATAGTAACAAGGCGAAACAGCTGTCGCCGTCCTTTGGCGGGCGCTTCGCGTTTCGTGCCGAGAAATATAGGATAAGTATAACGAAAAACATATTCTTTTCAGTATATAAATAAATGGCTCCCTTGCAATAGAAGGAGGAGCCATTTTATTTATAATGAAGCAAGAGGTACGATATAGAGCCCGGCTTCCTCATCCTCGCGAATAACCGCGCGAACATCGTATACATGCTGCATAAGCTCACTGGTTATCACTTCCTTGGGGTCCCCTTCGGCCATTATCTGTCCCTGCTTCATGACCTTCACTTCATCACTATAGCGTATAGCCTGATTGACATCATGCAGCACCATCACAATCGTAAGACCAAGCTTCTCATTTAAGGAGCGAACAAGCTCCAGCAATTCGATTTGATAATAAATATCTAAATAAGTTGTCGGCTCGTCCAAAAAAATAAGATTTGTTTTTTGCGCGAGCGCCATCGCAATCCAAGCACGCTGCCTTTGTCCGCCAGACAGCTCAACAAGCTTGTTTTTTCTTAATGGTGCCAGCCCGGTACAATCGAGCGCCCAAGCAATCGCCTCATGATCCTCCTTCGACTCTGATGAAAACAGATGACGATAGGGCAGGCGCCCGAACTCAACCAGTTTTTCAACGGTTAAATCAATTGGAGCTTCATTTTGTTGATGGACGACCGCCAGTTGCCTGGCCAGCTCCTTTGGCGTGAATTGCTGTAAATCACGACCGTTCCATACAATTTGACCAGCTGAAGGGAGCATGTTTTTGGCAAGAAGACTCAATAAGGTAGATTTGCCGCTGCCGTTGGGGCCAATGATGCTCGTAACCTTACCTGCTGTAATGGAAGTAGATAAATCGCGAATAATAGGCCCGCTATGTTTGTAATGAAATTGCAGTTTTTTAATGTCCATATACGCGATCCCCCTTTAACAGCATAAATATTAAAAACGGACCCCCGATGATCATCATAATAACGGAAGCCGGAATTTCGATAGGAGCTATAATCGTACGTCCTAATGTATCAGCAAGCAAAATAAGCAAGGCGCCGCCAGCCGCGCTGAACGGAATTAAAATTTTATGATCGGAGCCTACAAATTGTCTGGAAATATGCGGTACAAGCAGGCCGACAAAGACAATTAATCCTCCTATAGCGGTGGCTACAGAAGCAAGCAAAACAGCTGTTACCGATATTATTATTCGGGCTCGCATCACATTTAACCCCAGGTTGCTTGCCGTACGGTCTTGCAGCGCTAGCATATTGCACCATGTTGCTAGAAAGACAGATACGATCAACGCCAGACCGGCATAAATCAATAAAATATCTACATTACCCCACGTTTGCATATTAAAAGAAGAGCTAGCTGTTTGTCTTATGGATGAGGCTGAGCCTCCTAAAGCACCAAATACCTGATTAAACCCCGTGAATACGGCATTAATAGCTACCCCTACCAATAAGAGTCGAAGAGGCTGCAGCCCTGATTTCCATGAAAATAAGTACACTAAAAAGCAAGCTAATAATCCGCCCATCACGGAAAATAAGGGCATAAAGTAAAATAAAGCAGGGAATACAGCCGTCATCATTACTGAGGCAAATCCAGCTCCAGCCGAAATTCCGATTATACCCGCGTCTGCCAGCGGATTTCTCATGACCGATTGAAGCAGAACGCCTGACACAGCCAAGGCTGCTCCGCATAGCATAGCTACAAAAATACGCGGCAGCCTTAAATCGCGAATAACGTCTACCTGCGGATTATCCCCCATCCATAAACCGCGAATCAGCTCACCAAAGCCAATCTTTATGCTCCCTGTCGACATCGAATAAAGTGCCGCAACTATTAGCAGGCAAAGAGCTGCAACAAAAGATACCCACTTTTTCATCCTGATCTCCTTTAGTTCGGATATAACACGTCAGCCATAGCCTCTAACGCTTCCTCCACTGCCATGTTGCCAGTCGTGCCGAACAGCTCCTCGGGCAAATCATATACGCGATCGTTTTGTACAGCTTTGAAGTGCTTCCAAATATCATTAGCTCTAAATTCCTCATCGAACATTTCAATAACCTCTTCAGGCATCCCATGAGCAGCTCGCAAAATGATATCGGCATTTCCTTGATGCAAATATTCCGTATTCGCTGATATATATTCGACATCCGAATCCTTAACGATGTTCAAGCCGCCCAACTGCTTGACAAGATCTCCAATATAGCTGTTTTCAGTAGCAACCAAATAGGAGCCTGGCACGCCCATTAAGATCAAAACCGTAGGCGCTTGGCCCGTCGCTCTTTGCTTAAGTTCGGCAATCTTGGCATCATAATTGGCAATCAATTGCTCAGCCTGCTCCTTACGGTCAAACTGCTCGCCAAGGCTGCGAATTTCCTGCTTCATACTTTGCAAATTTGTAAAATCCAAAAAACTAGCTTCTATTTTGGCAGCTGCGAAGCCATCCTTTAAATCTTCTTCCAACGTACTGACAGAAAGGACATGAGTCGGCATTAAGGAGCGAATGATTTCCATATCCGGACTCATTGGATTTCCTATCTCCGGCAAACCATCAAACCTGGCGGGCAGCTCTTTATACGTGCTTGGAATGCCTATCGCATCCAGCTCTAACGCGTCCAATACTTCTGTAATGGCAACCGTTGTAGAGATGATACGAGCTTCAGCCTCATTGCCTCGCTCATCTGGGCTCTCAGCCGATTGCCCAGCATTCCTGTCTGGCTGCGAATCTTTATTCGATTGCCCGGCAGACCCGGACCCGCATGCTGTTATCAGCAAGATACATCCAACTAGGCATAGTAATAGCCGAAGCTGCGGCCATTTCCGTATTGGCATGCTTAATTCCTCCTAAAAATACATAGGAGGACGCTCAATATTATAAATAATATTGAGGTCCTCTTATTAAAATATTATCAGTACGAGTTGAATTTTACAGGTTAGCTGCACGAAGAACAATAGCCGCTGCTTCCGCGCGCGTAGCTGTTTTGGCAGGCGCAAACGTATTGTTGCCTACACCTTGGACTAAACCTTTTTCTACTGCTACCGCAACATATGGTTTCGCATATGCAGGAATGGCAGCTGCGTCCGCAAAGGTAAGCTCAGGCGCTTTGTCTACACTAAGACCTAATGCTTTAACGACCATAACAGCCAGCTCCGCGCGGCTTACATTTTTGCTAGGAGCAAATGTGTTATTTTCATAGCCTGTAATGACACCAGCCGCTACCGCAGCTTTAACAGAGGCTGCAGCCCAGTCCGCAATTTGATCATTGTCTGCAAAGGTTAACTCCTGCTCTGCTGCCGGAAGATTCAAACCAGATACGACTAGCTTGGTGAATTCGGCACGATTCATCGTTTTATCAGGAGCATAATTTCCGTTTTCATAGCCATTAACCATTCCATTAGCGTAAGCTTCAGAGATGATCGATTTAGCCCAATGTTTCTCAGTGTCTCCGAACACATTAACTGCACTCAGCGCAACAACAAGCTCATCTGCTGCCTCTAGAATATTAGCTTTTGTATTCAGATAAGTAGCTGCTTGCTTTGCTTTCTCGATAGAAGCCTTTAAGTCATCTGTTTGCCCTGCTGCCGCTTCAGCTAATTTTACTTTTGTTTGAATATTAGCAAGCTCAGCATCGATGTTGTTATTTACGACAACCTTAATCGAGTGAGACTGTGGCTCGGTGAAATACTCGGGTACAAAATAGCTCGCACTTGCGGAAAAGGCAGCCGCTAAATTTTCAACGACGTAATCAAATGTAAAGAATGTAACCTCTTCAGAGCCTTGACGGCTTTGAACTGTCGTTGTATATTCAGCAACCTTCTTTCCTTCCTTGCCCTCTACCAATACGGCTACATCATACTTTTGCATGACATCTACACGCAGATAGCTGACGCCATCCTTCACATAAGTTTTAGGGTTAGCCAAGTATGCAGCCATAGATGAAATTTTGCTCGAGTCGGAGTCGTTAACATAATAAACATGAGCATTCGTTACATTTTCAGCAGCGGCCTTAGTCAGAGCCGTTAGTGCTGCTTCCATATCAGACTTTTTGGTTAAAAGATTATTTACAGCCTTTGCTTTTGCAAGAGCTTCTGTTAATGGTTCCGCTTTAGGCTCAGCAGCTTCAGCAGCTGCGATAGCAGCGCCTAATTGCTTAATGACTTCATCTATATCATTGTTGACAACGATGTACAGGTCATGTGATTGCGGCTCTGTAAATACACTCGGAACCATGTACGTAGTGTTGGCAGTGATCGTCTCTGTCAAGCTTTCGATTGCATAGTCAAAAGTGAAATAAGTAACCTCTTGCGCGCCATTGCGGCCTTGAACTGTTGCTTTATATTCAGCAACCTTTGTGCCTTCTTTGCCTGCAACCGTCAGCTTAACATCGTATACCTGCTGGACATCTAGGCGAAGGTAGCTTTTCCCGTCCTTCGTATACGTTTTCGGATTAGCTAAAAATGTAGCGACAGATGATTTTTTGGTCGTATCCTCAAAATTGACAAAATGAATGATGGCTGCTTGCGCTTCATCAGTTGCCGATGTCACTACCGCTGTAGCTTCTGCTGCTGTTGCAACAGCTGGAATTGAACTTACTAGCATTGCCGCAGCAAGAAAAGCTGCTCCTTTTTTAACGAATTTGTTGCTCATATCTAGTAATCTCCCTTTCTGCTTTACCTTATTTTTTATTATGTCGTGTTCGATAGACGATAACTGCGAGTATAGCTATTAACACGATTATAATTGCGATGATGATAACAAGATTACCGTTGCTGCTGCCTTCTTCTAATGCCTCTGTCTCTGCTGTCGGGAGATTAGTTGCTCCTGCTGTTTCAGTACTTTCAACCATTTCCGAAGCTTCTTTCTCTTGCTGGTCTGCATCGCTTCGCTCAGTTTCTGGTTGTCCATCAGGGACAGCTTCTCCTAGTGTTTCAGTTGTGCCCTCTCCCGCTCCAGCAGACTCAAGATCATTAGTGGACTGTTCACCCTCCAGCGTTGAATCCTGACTGCTATCCTCGGCGGCAGCAGCAGCCGTTGAAGAAGGAGCAGGAGTTGGAGATGCCTTTTGCAGCTCTGACTGCTCTGCAGGCATAACTTCACGAGCAGGGGTCGGAGTTGCAGCTTGTACTTGCTCCGTCACTGCTGGTGCCTGCGTAGCAGCCGGTGCTTGCGTCTCCTCAGCCTTCACTAAGGTCAGAGTTTCGGGCTTAAACTTAAAATACATCGTATAGCTGTGATCATAATCAATTTCTTCTATATAGACACTTACATTCGATTCTACTAGATCTGTGAAGTTGGCAACCTGAAACTCTGTCACTCTAGTATTGGCAGCCTCGTCAACGGATATCGTTTTAGCTTCATTCATACTGCCGTTATAGCTTATCGCAAATTTAGTTACCCAAGCATGCTTATTGATAGTCGTATGTATGCGTATATGGCCATCCTTTATAAAAACCTTTGCAGGCTGGTTCCAGTAGCCTTCCGCTATAGAAGCGTTCTTTTTATCTGCATGCATAATATTGAATCCAATTGTATATTCACCATTCACCTGCTCCGCGTGCGCTGGCTGCGGCACAAGCAGCAGGATGACCATCACAATTGCAATTAGGGCTCCGACGATGTTCATCTTAGATGAAGCTTTCAAAAGTATATTCACCCTCCCGTATGTAACTATTATCTGAGAACAATTCTCAATATACCACAAAAAAATTTTTCCTGCAAAACTATTAGCTATGCTTGTTTAATACCATTTGATTTAAGTAGCATAAATTGACGATCAATTGATTGTATGACATGATTTTGATGGGCGGTGATTTGATGGAGTTAATTAACAATAAAGCTTTAAACTCCCTGACCGTTAGAAGGGGAGGCAGCCGAAAAGGCGCAGGCCGTAAGCCGATAGGTATAACTCGAAAAGTTTCATTAACGTTGCCGCAGGAGTATTGGGATGAAATCGACCGTTGCTGTCAAAGGGGCGATTATTCTGTATCTGAGGTGCTGAGGTCTATTATTGAAGACTCTCTTCATCATGCCGATCTCTTGTAAATGCGGCAGGCAAAGGAGGATCAACATCTTGATTCAGGACTATGTAAACGTAGATGATGGTCGTATTTTTTATACCCTATCAGGGATTGGTGAGCCGATCATTCTATTGCATGGCAACTTCAATGATCATCAGATCTGGGACAATCAGGCCGATTTTCTCTCCGAGCATCACCAGGTCATTCGTTATGATTTACGAGGTTACGGCCTTTCCAGTACGCCAAACCGCGCTTTCTCTAATGTTGCTGATCTTAAAGCGCTGGTCGATACCTTAAAGCTGCAAAAGCTTACATTGATCGGCTCCTCATCAGGCGGCGGCGTTGCGGTAGATTTTGCCCTTGCTTATCCGAAGCTCGTCCAAGCTCTTATTCTCGTCTCACCCTCAATCAATGGCAAAGCATTGCCTGCCAAGCTGATGTGGAAAGGCATTCAGAACTATATCCGTACCCGTCTAAAAGGACATAAGGCGGCGATCGAATCGTTCATCACGGATTCCTTCTGGCAATACTTCTTTCCCTCTATAAGCAAAGAAGAAGCTCGAAACACGGTTCTCCTTAATGTCAGGAACGCCCGCAACTTCTGCCGGTTCTCACCAAGCCTCGCTACCGCAGTTAAACCTTACGCCATCCATCGCTTGCAAGAGATTAACGTTCCGACACTTGTCATCATTACAGAGCAAGACCATCCCTTTAACATCAAGACAGCCGAACTCGTTAATAACACGATACCACAAAGCTCAAAAATCATTATGCGAAATTGCGGTCATCTTCCCTTTGTCGAGGAGCCGAATGCGTTTAATGAAATTGTACTAGATTTCCTTCGCTCCGAAGAGTCCTGCTATAGCCGTTTTGCGAATTGATTCAATTGCTCCGACATTAGATGAACCTCTTCGATAAAGTCTGAAATTTGTCGAGATGACACCGCCTGGCGATCAACAATTTCCGTTATATGTACAATAGACTCGCGCATTCTGTTCATCTCCTCATCGAATGATTTTAGCGTATGCTGAATCGTGCTCGTAGAGGCAAGTGTTTCTCTTGACAGCTTTCGTATTTCGCCCGCTACAATGCCGAAGCCTCTTCCTTGATCCCCAGCATGAGCTGCTTCAATCGCGGCATTGATGCCTAGTAAGTTCGTTTGATCCGCAACTCTTCTAACGATCGATACAACCTTGCCCGCTTCATCTACATGTTCTACCGATTGATGGGCAAGCGTAAGCAGCTGTTGTGCGGACACGGCTAATCCATTAGAGCCATCCGCCACTTTAGATAGCTGGTCGCTCGCTTGCGTTAATGAATTCGAAATTTGATCGGCAATCGCTATTAATTCCGTTTGTTTACGAAGCTGGACCGCTATACCGCCAATCACATTACCATTAGAATCATGGAGCGGCGCAGCCGTTCCTATAAACTCAAAACCATAAAATTCGGCCGGCACCTCCGACCTAAGTGCTTCATTATTTCGAATCGATTGCGTTAACGGTTCCTCGGGGTGCAGCAGTTGACCGACACTTATACCCAAATTAATATTTTCTCCCGGCCAATAGGCGATAAATTTCTCTGTATCACAAATAGCAATCGATAAATCGGCGGGAACTGCCGCTTTTAAGACGGGTATTATTGAAGCTATATTTTCTAGGGATTCAACGCTGTTCATTCCAACTTCTCTCCAATACACAACAATATAATAACGCTCCAAGATAAGAAAATTCCTAATACTCTACTTTATCAAACTTGGAGAGCATAGTGAATCATTCAGCACATACACTTTATTCCAGTTAGTAGAGCATTGATGCTTTACTGCCAGAGCCCTTATATCCTGGCGTCTCATTCACATTTTGGAATACATCCTTTAGAATAGAGATGCATACCGCTTGGAAGGAGCTCTCATAATGAAGAAAATAACAAATTTGATCTCAGATAAATGGAAATGGAGCGGAATCTCAGCAATCGGTGGCTTGTTAATAGGTGCTGGGCTTGCAGATTGCCTATTCTCTGTCAATCAACTAGATTTAAATCAATTAGCTAGAGGGTTAACGATCTTCAGCGCAGGGCTTACTATATTGGTCGTAATGGATAATACTAAAACACAAAAGAAAACTGAACATATTCAAAATGAGACAAAGCTGCGATTAGAAAAAGTAGAGGACCAGCTAAACGCCATTCAGCGATCCCAGCAAATGAATGAAAAGCAGCTTCATGAAATAAAGAAGCTGCTTCGAAAATAAACATATGAGACTGACGACTAATCGATGAGATTGGCTTTACTTTCTGTATGGATGGCTAGCGGTTAAACCTACCTTTAAAAATGTTAGTTATGAATGTAACGACTGTTTAAGGGAAAATGCTTCCCTTACACTCTGCAATTACAGTAAAGCAGCCGCATGACTCCGTTTGCAACGGTAGTAATTTCCCTTAAACCCTCGCAAGCCTGGTTCGCGTTTCATTTAAGGGAATAGATTACCGTTGGAGGGGCGTCCAGGTGATGTGACGTGAGGGTGCGTCTAGGTGGTGTGACTTGGAGGTGCGTCCAGGTGGGATGACGCTGAGGCGCGTCTTGGCGGTGTGACGCGAAGGTGCGTCTAGTTGGTGTGACGCGAAGATGTGCCCTGGGGTGCGTCTCGATGATGTGTCCTGGATGTACGTCTTGGCGGCCACCTTGGGGATGCGTCTTGAAGATATCTTCAAGACACATCTTTAGAGAATGTTCCCCTCTATCCATCATATGCAGTGCATCTTCTATACCGGTAGACGTTCTCTTCAAGCCATTCTCCTAATTGGAATAGAGCATCCTCGTTGCCAATCGACGAAACCAGCTGAACGCCTATAGGCATGCCTTCGGCATCTGTACCCATTGGCAAAGTCAGCGCAGGCAGCCCCCATACATTGGCATAGGCAATGTATGGCATGTACTTTAAGTACGTTTTCCGAATGGAGAAAATTTCTCGATATACGGTTCCATGCTTCTGAGCGGTCGTATGATACACAGGCAATAGGAGCACACGCTTAGCAAAATAAGATTCAAGCTCGATGTCCCCTTGAGTCAAGTAAGCTTTAATTTCTTGGAGACGTGCTTTTGAAGGCTTGAACATATTCGCGCCTATAAGTGCCCATGTCAGGTACGAATGGAAATCAGATTTTCCTATTAATTTTTCCTTCACATACTCGACTATTGGCTTTGCGCGTCCATCAGCAGACATGATTTCCTTGACATGCTTGGCCCCATCAATGGACATGATCTCCTGCCACAGCAAAGATGCTTCATTAAAATACGGAGGAAGCGCCTCGCTAACCTTAAATTCTTCTCTCAGTCTAGCAGCAAGATTGCCTAAAATCCCATCTGTCTCTGTAGATAACGGTAGGGATGCCTGCTTCCCAGGAATGACGATCTCATAATCATCGAGATTCGCAAACACTCTTTTTTTGCCAGTCACTATTTCATTTATTAATCTTGCATCACGAACCGATTTTCCCATGCCGCCAATGCCAAGCATGCGTTCCTGCTCTGGAATTGTTACATTCGGATAATTGCCGACCGCCGATACTTGCTTGTTGCCTGACTTAAAGCCTACGACTCCGTTAAAATGGCTTGGAAACCGTATAGAGCCTCCAATATCCGCGCCCAATCCAACCGCCGCCCCCCCGATAGCCATTAATGCCCCTTCGCCGCCGCTCGAGCCGCCTGCTGTACGATCCAGCTTCCAAGGGTTGTTCGTCCTTCCATGTAATTTATTGTCCGTCTCCTGACAGAAGCATAACGCCGGGGTATTCGTCTTAGCGATTATAATAGCGCCTTCCTGCTTCAGCCGGCGAACGGCCTCTGCATCACTCGTCTCTTGCAAATTAGCGCGATAAGAAAGCCCAGCTGTTGTAGCCATCCCTTCTACATGAAAACAGTCCTTAATACTGATCGGAACACCATGCAAAGCCCCGGTCACTTCACCTGATTTGAGCTTTGCGTCCGCTGCTGCCGCTTCTCTTCGCGCTTCCTCAAATCGATTTGCCGTCATACAGTTAACGGATTCATTTGCCTTTTGCAAATGCTCTATGTAAGTATTGGTTACCTCTTGCGAGGAGATTACACCTCGTTTTATTTTGATCGCAATCTCACTAGCATCCCAATCTAGTACTATGGACATGGTTAGAACCCTCCCAAACGATAACTTGTATTATGTTATTTTACGTTATCCCGCTAACGTTATGCTTCAAAAATATTTATCCGCAAGGAGAAGGAATTGGAAAAGGAATTATAGTTCACATTTTGATATACTATAGGTCGGTTCAAAATTGCTAGATTATACGGTTGGCTGAAGCAGCATCAGGAGGCAATTACATGAAATTCATTCAGTCTACTACCGCGGAGTGGCAAAGCTGGTCCCGAAATATTCGGCTTTTCTTTCTCGCGAATATGTTATATCAAATCGGTACGGGCATGTTCTCGGTTCTCTATAATTTATATATTCATGAGCTTGGCTACCCCGATGCCATGAGCGGAAAAGTTGTTAGCATGCAATCACTCGCTACGGCTCTATGCTTCATTCCTATTGGCTTGTTCGGCGATCGATTCAGTCGCAAGCGATTACTCGTCATTGGCTCTCTTTGCAGCGGTATCGTACTCGCTGCCCGCTCCTTATTCGAGTCAGAGGGCAATCTGCTGACGATGGCTGTTCTGTCAGGCATCTTCTTTGCTATTCTGCAAGTACTCGCCATTCCCTTCCTTGCCGAAAATATAGCAAAAGCGGATCGTTTGCGCGTATTCAGCATTTATTCCGCTTCTGTGCTCGCTTCTCAGGTTGCCGGAAGCTTAGGCGGAGGCGTCATCGCAGATACGATGCAAGCCGCTGGCATCAATGAGCTTCTCTCGTTGAAACTAGTCTTACTTATTGGCAGCATGGCTACAATAGCGGCGTTTTGGCCCCTGCTAGCCATTAAGGAATTAAATATTGCTGAGAAAAATACCGTTCAAGCATTAGAAAAAGATCTTGCATCAAATCAGACTGCTCAATCTCAATCAAAGAACGAATTCTCGTTTATTGCTAAGTTTGCCGCGATACAACTCATGATCGGCATCGGATCGGGGCTTGTCGTCCCTTATTTAAATTTATACTTTACGAATCGTTTCTCGATCTCCCTTAGTATGATGAGCCTTCTGCTCTCATTAGGACAAGTTATGACTATCATCTCTATGCTCATAGGCCCAACACTGGCGGGACGGGTAGGACAAGTGAAAGCGATCGTTATTTTCCAGACACTATCACTGCCATTCCTCTTGTTAACAGGTTTCACCAATCTATTAATTGTTGCGTCTATCAGCTTTCTATTCAGACAAGCGCTTATGAATGCCGCTAATCCGCTGCAATCGGCTATACTCATGGATCGGGTTACGGCAAGAAAACAAAGTCTCGCCAACTCCTGCATGCAGACAGCCTTTATGCTTGGCTGGGCAACGATGGGACCCGTGCAATCGTATATTATAGCTACCAACGGATATTATTGGGGATATGCTATTACATTCAGTATTACCGGCGCACTATACGTTTCAGCATCCATGCTATTCTATTTCTTGTTTCGTGAGAAACGATCGATGCGGCTTCGTAAAAATAGCAAGGCAGCTACCCTTTGAGTAGCTGCCCCACACAGCAAATCATCTTTATTCCGTAATTAAAGCATAGGCGGAAATCTTCTTAATTCTCAGCGACACTAGCATCGATACAAGGTAAGCCAGCACAATAATTCCGGCACTTAGCATGAAGAGCATAGGCATATTGACCGTAAAATGCACATTTCTAATCCCCGCGCTGGAGAGCAGAAGTGATAGAAGCGAATTGGTGTACAGACAACCTAACAAACCGCCAATGACAACGCCTGCAATGACAATGGGAACAAAGCTCATGGCGATCTGGTTCATCAGTTGGAAGGTTGTGTAGCCTATCGCTTTCATAATGCCAAACTCTTTCTTGCGCTTGAGGATCATCGTTTTGATCACTAGATAGAGGATCAGCGCAACTACTAGCAGCGTTATCACGAAAACCATCACCATGACAGCAAACACAACCGTCGTATAAATACTCATCTGACTTTTAACCGTTTCCCCCACGTCGATAGCATCCATCATTAAATGTCCGTACTTTGCTTTCATATCTTTAATAAAGGACGCATTATCTGATCCTTCATTATAAATATTTATAGTTGTTCCTATATATCCTGGAATCAGATGCCTTACGCCGGACAATGTTAAGTCCGCAACGAGTCCCATATTGTTAATGGATTGGCTCAAGCCCGTAACCAGATAAGAATGGGATTTCCCGCCCGCCTCCACTTCAACTGTATCCCCTATACTTTTATTAAGCTGATTGGATATGATCCAGGAAATAGAGATTTCGTTATCATATTGCGGAAACCGACCCTCAAAGACGGTATTGTTCTCTAAATCGCTATAATTGTCTGAAACATTCGTATAAAAAGGCTGACCATCAATTCTCGTATTAATAAGGTCAAGTACCGTAACCTTCTTTACACCCTCCATTTGCTCAATGCCTGCAATCAATTGTTCGCTGTCTTCGCCCGACTTTGCCAGAACCACCACATCAGATGTTTCAATGCCAACAAGATGAATAAACGCTGTCTGATCAGCCCCGATGTTGTAATAAAGCACTCCGGAAAAGACAGAGGCAAAAGTGACCGCAGCTAATATAAAAGCAATCATGATGTTCTGTTTGCTATTTACAAGCATCGTTTTGCAAGCTAGCAGAAAGTGGAGGCTTCCCTTCGTCTTCTCCAATGGCAAATGGTTTCTTCTAAAGCTATGGGTTTGAATACCTCCCCGCAGTGCTGCGACAGGAAGCAGTTTTCTAATGCGTAAAGAAGAGAACATCGTAACCACCATCACCAATAAGACTACAATGACAATACTGATTAGATTGATCGCTCCTTCAAAGTTTTGAGTCCAATGCAGCCCCGATAAAGAAGAGATGATCCCTCCGAATGCCGGCATGACAAAATAAGATAGGACGATACCAGCGACACCTGCGGAAAGTGTAATAAGCAAAAATTGCAATACAATTGACGCAAGAATCTGCCAACTTGTATAACCGATAGCTTTTAGAACACCAATATTGACCATGCCGTCATCGATACTGTTAGTCACGCGGAACTTAATGACAATCAAGGATACAAGTACAATGACAGCTGCAAAGGCGACTAGAATCATTGCGACAATAGTGACTGTCGTCTTACTAATACCTTTCGACGATTCGATATCCATCCCCCAGATGAGAGCATTCCTTCCGGCGTCCTCGTACGAAAACTGTTTTTCGAATTCGTTAAGCAGTTGAGTCGATTCCATTTGATCGGTAAGAATGGCGGATATGAGCGTACCGTCTGCTTGCCCCCTCAGCTCATCAGATAAATGGCCATAGGATGCGTCGGGCAAGAGGAATTTCATTAAGCCGACATTGTTCATACCATGCATCGTGGTCTCAAAAAAACCTGCGACACGGAAGCTGTAGTCCTTATCCTCAAAATGAATGGCAAAGGCATCACCAAGCTTATAATCACCGCTTATTTTAAAGCTATAAGGCATGTAAATGTCATTGTTCTTAACTTCATCCAGCACTTCAAGTAAACGGAGCGGTGAAATGGTACGACCCGCGTCTGCCTTAACCAGCATAGCGCTATTGCTCATCTCGCTATCCCCATAACGAAACTTAGCTGCGCCCATCAATATTACTTTTTCCGTTTCCATCTCGCTTAATAAAGTTGAAGCGCGAAGGAAATCCTCGTGCTCTTGTTTATACTCCGTGCTGTCCATAATAATACTCACATGCGGATCGTTCAGCTCCGCAACCTTTTGATCATAAAAGCTATTAATTTGGGTAATAATCGTCATTCCTATATTGAGCAGCAAAGCAGCGACGAGTGTTAGTACGAATAGCGAGAAAGCTGCGCTTTTGCCATTTCGAATATTGGCCAGGGCAAGATTTACGATCTTCATCCTACCACCCCATCTCGGCTAAAAATGCTTTTAGCTTCTCTTGCCTAGCAGAGTTATGTTCAACGGCATATGCGCCGAGCTCAAGATCCCCGCAAACAACCCCGTCACGCAGATACAAAATTCTATTTCCACGCAACGCTGTCTTAATATCATGCGTAACCATGACAACGCTTTGCCCATTCCGGTTAACCGCAGTCATCACATCCAGCACGCTGTCGCTTGATGCAGAGTTAAGCGCGCCGGTCGGTTCATCCGCGAATACAATTTTGGGGCTGTTGATTAGAGCCCGTACGATACCCGCCCGCTGCGCTTCGCCGCCTGAAAGCTGGGAAGGGAATTTTCCCCATGAAGCTTCGGTCAGTCCTACTTGAGCAAGCAGCTCCTTTGCTTTTCCAACAATGGCACGCTTATTCTTACTTACCAGTAAACCGCTTGTCAGCACATTGTCCAGCACACTCATATTGTCCAATAGATTGACTTGTTGGAACACAAACCCGCAGTTATTTCTGCGGAAAATCGCCAACTGATCGTTATTTAATTTAGAGATGTTCTTTCCCTCGAACTGAATCTCGCCAAGCGTCGGCTGGTCCATACCGCTAATCGCATAAAGCAAAGTGGATTTCCCCGAGCCAGAGCTTCCCATGATAACGGTAAAATCACCCTTCATTATGCTAATGTCCAAATTTTTTAACACATGTTGCTGTATTCCACCGCTTGAAAAGGTTTTACATAGCTTCTCTGTTTTTATGATTATGTTTGACATGAATGAGCACTCCTTAAGACTATAAAGTAAATTATTATAGTCCTAGCATACAAGAGCAATCCTTATTTAATCTTTGTGCAATCCTTAACTGTTTCTTAAATCGATCGTTAAGCCAGCTTGATTTTAAGGATAACCGTAAACCCGTCATCATGATTAAGGCATTCAATATCGCCTTGCATGTTATGCATAAAATATTTCGAAATGTATAACCCGAGGCCCGAACCATTTTGTCCAATGGCGTTATTCCCGCGATAATATTTGTTAAATAATAAAGGCAATTCATCCCCGTTAATACCCTCTCCATAATCCATAATGTGCAGCTCTAGATGGGCATGATGAATGCGGGAAGCAATCGTGACAGGGGTGCCGGCATACTTATAGGAATTGCTCAATATATTATCCAATACTTGTTGCAGACGCGCTTTGTCAGCTATGATAATGCAATCCGGTATTGGCTCACAGCTTATTTGATTATCATAGTTTACATTCTCGATCATTTCACCCAAGACTGCGCTGGATTCTTCAGCAGCTGTTACCTTCAGCTCCTGCAGCTCTTCTAAAGTTGCATGGAACATATCGGTCACCAATAGATGAATCTGCTCGGCTTTTGAATTAATCGTATTTAATTGCTTAATGACCTTCTCATCCGTTGCCCGCATAAGCATCAATTCACTTACTGCTTTAATAGAGGCTACTGGTGTTTTAATATCATGGCTTAAAGTGGCTACAAGCTCCTTCTTGCTGCGGTTTGCTTCATATTCGCTCTGACGGGCGGCAGCCAGCTCTTCCCGCATAATGTCGAAGCTTTCGGTAAAAGCTCCAAAAGGATTATTCTTATTCATCTCTAGCGGAATATCCAGATTCCCTCTTGCTACATGGACAGCAAAGCTTTGCAGCTTATTGAACGGTTTAAATACTTTGTGATGGATAAGTAAAACATAGACCATGCACAGCAAAGCTAACGCCCCAAATGTTAGGAGCAGAACAGTTTTAAGCTGCCTTTTCATATCCTGTATGGGATCCGCACTCCCGCTATGAATGATCAGCTTCCCAGCCACTCTTTCATTTTGCATCAGATCTACGATTATACTTCTATTTTTTATCGCATCATATATGTTCGCGGGGAGGCTACTGTCCGATTGATAGAGCACATCGCCATTATTATCAATAATAGTGAACGGCTGATCGATCGTTTTGCTGACTTCTTGTACAAGATGCCCCCCATTTTGTTCAATCATCTTTACCGCTTCATTGATAGCGACAATATCCACCTCTGCAGCTTTCTTAGCATTAATGACTGAAACAGAAAGTGCGACACTAGCCATAAACACTGCAAGAATCGTCAAAAAGATCCATTTTATGTTCATGAAGCGCCATCCTCTAGCACGTATCCTGTTCCCCATACCGTTTTGATATACTTAGGGTCATTAGGATTCACTTCGATTTTCTCACGCAAATGACGGATATGAACGTTGAGCGTTCCATCCCCTGTAAAAGAATCTTCCCATACGTTGTGGAACAGCTCGTCTTTCGTCACGACTCTATTTTTATTTTCCGCCAAATAACAGAGCAGCTTATACTCCAGCGATTTCAGTTTAACCTCCACTCCGTTTACACGAACACGGCAAAGCATCGTATCAATCTTGACCTGGCCGAACTCTACCATTTCAGCGGGACTGCTAGCTTGACCGTACCTTTTAAGCACAGCCTTCACTTTCGCCAGCAATATACTAAGCGTGTAGGGTTTATGGATGTAGTCATCTCCGCCAATGTTCAGCGCAATTAGAATATCGTCATCACTAGAACGAGCACTAATAAACAAAATGGGAATTTGAGTCGTCTTCCGCAGCATTTTGCACAGCTCAAAGCCTGACGTATCGCCAAGATTAATGTCCAGAAGAATCAGCGACGTTTCATTTTCCCTCAGAAATTGTTCGCACTCTGCCGCACTGGTCACATAAGCCGTTTTCACCTCGAACATATTAAAATACTCGCATGTCGTCTCTGCAAGGACAGCCTCATCATCTACTATCAAACAGTCATAGTTCATATAGGTTCTCCATATCTTCGTTTTCTTTAGTTATATATAGTATATAACGGTTTTGGGGGTGGGGTAAAAACGAAACTTACCCATAGTCAAATGCCCATAAAATGTGATATATTACATTGTCGAATAAAATAAGATAATGTCGATTCATGCAGGCGGGAGGTAGAAACAACAGGAAAGTATACCATTCGAGATGATAGTACTGTTAAAGACGGGTCCACACACATACTGTTTCATTCAACGTAGAAGGAGCGCAACATCAAGTGAACGAAAATACAAAAAAGAAACTATCATTTTTTACTGCCCTATTGCTTGTTATGAGTATCATGCTGTCATCTCTTTCCGTATTTCCAGAAAAGGCCCACGCATTTGCAGGGGGGAAGGGGACAGAAGCAGAACCGTACATTATCAAGACAGCAAGTCATCTTAAAAATGTTAAAAATAATTTAAGAGCTTATTATAAGCTTGGAGCGGATATTAGTATAAAGTACGATATTTGGGCACCGATCGGTGATCGGGACTACCCATTCCAAGGCGGCTTCGATGGAGATGGATATACGATCACAGGATTAACCATTAGTCGTCCTCAATATAACTATAACGGATTATTCGGGTTTGTCAGCACAGATGGTTATATTCGCAATTTACATTTGACAGACGTCAATGTGGTTGGAGTAGATATCACAGGAAGTTTAGTGGGCTACACAGATAAAGGAGCAATCGAAAATGTCCACGCGAGCGGCACGGTAAAAGGTGAAGACCAAGTCGGCGGTTTGATCGGATATATGGAAAGAACCTCTACTCTTGTCAGTAGCTCCGCTAACGTAAAAGTAAACGGAATCCAACACGTAGGCGGATTGGTAGGGAGATTTGACAGTTACACTTCTATGGATGCCAACTTTGCCACTGGTGACGTAAGCGCAACTGGAAGCAATGTAGGCGGTTTAATCGGGTACTTAGAAACGAATGGCGGCGTACATGACAGTTATGCCACCGGTAATATAACAGGCACTACCGGAGATATTGGCGGTTTGATCGGATACAATATCGCTGGTGCTATTGAATACACATATGCAACAGGAAATATCACTGCACTAGGCGGCTCCTATATCGGTGGTCTAATAGGACAAAACGACCTTGGCAATGTGTCTAAAAGTTACGCTACCGGTAATATTACGATTAAAAACAGCAGTTATCTCACTGCGGGGGGATTTATCGGTAATATTAACGGTGGAAAAATCCACAATAACTACGCCACAGGCAATGTCATCTATGAAGGCACTGCCACAGGCACATTTATTGGCGGTTTCACTGGTTCCAACACCGGTTCGACAGTACAGATCGTTAACGGTTATGCAGCGGGGAAGGTCGTGGGGACTGGAGACAGCAATGGAGGTTTTGTAGGGATCGGTACTGGTTCTAATATTACCAGCAGTTATTACGACACGGAAGTTGCTGAGATGAGCGACACAGGGAAAGGCGCGCCGCAAACAACGTCTGAAATGCAGACAGCCAGCACATTTATCAATTGGGATTTCGATAACATCTGGTCTATTAAGGAAGGCTTAGAGTACCCGAAGCTTCGTCCCTATATTCGTCAATATAAAGTGACGTATGACGGCAACAATCACTCATTTGGTGTTGCACCGACTGACAGCACCACCTATCCAGAAGGCGAGCTAGTTACAGTACTAGGCAATAGCGGGGATCTTACGAAGTACTATACTGTATTTGGCGGTTGGAACACGAAGGCTGATGGAACTGGCATAACTTATCAAGCTGGAGATACATTCACTATAGGTTCTGGCCATGTTAAGCTGTATGCGAAGTGGGATCCTGTAACCAATGCAGGTCCAGCAATAATTACTACTCAGCCAGCAGATCATACCGTTTACGTCAATGATCCTGTGACCTTGAGTGTGCAAGCAACGGGCAGCGGCACTGTCAGTTATCAGTGGTACCAAGCCGATGACGCTAATCGCACACATGGCGATACCATTATGGTTGGCCAAACCGGCAGCTCTTTGATCGTCGATACTTCCGAAATAGGCAGGACCTTTTACTTTGCAGAAGTTACAAATTACGATCCTTCAAAAAACGGAATTAATACAGTTACCATTACAACTCGAGTTGCAGAAGTAGTTGTACTAAGCCCGAATGAAACATCAACCGAGGTCGTTAGTAGTCAAAATCCATCTACTGATGGCCAACTAGTTACATTTACGGCGACTGTATCAAAGCCATCGTATCTTTCCGATACACCAACAGGAACAATAACGTTCAAGGATGGGAAAACAACATTAGGCACTGCTCCATTAACTGTTGGACAAGCAACATATTCGACGAGCAGCTTGAGCTTAGGAAGTCATTCTATTACTGCTGTATATAGTGGCAGCGGTAAATATAGCGCTAGTACTTCTGCGCCACTAACTCAAACCGTAATGGAGGTTGCAACGGGATCTAAACTTGTTACAGCAACTTCGGTTTCGAGTAATCAGAACCCCTCTGTAGAAGGCCAAGTCGTGAGTTTTACTGCAAGTATATACGGCGATGCTGGTATACCGACAGGTACGGTAACCTTTAAGAACGGCAATATCATTCTTGACACCGTCAATATGGCGGATGGCTCTGCAACCTATTCAACAGCCAGTTTAGGTGCAGGCGCTCATTCCATTACAGCCTCCTATAACGGGGATCAGCAATATGAGTCCAGTACATCCGCACCATTTACACAGACAGTAACAGCTTTGCCAATTACTCCACCAACCACGCCTACAGAAGGCTCTGACGGTGACTCTGGCTCTGGCGGTTCATCTGACGGAAATTCGGGCGGCAGTACTCCTGCACCAACGACGCCGCCCGCGACTCCAAAACCTGCAGTACCAACAGATTCGGACGACTATCAGGATCCTAACGATATTTTCAGGAGCCGGGTTGTTAACGCAGACAGCAATGTCATCGCTGGAGTAGAAGCTAGGACAGCCGAAATACTCTTGAAAGGCGATGAGCTTGTCACACTAGAGTATGATGACGTTGATCAACATTGGTCGCTGCCTTCCGTCAAAAAATTAACCCAGCTTGGGGTTCTTACTGGATACCCTGATGGAGGGTTCGAGCCTGATGAGCAAATTACACGTGCTGAATTTGCGGCGATGATTGATCGTGCGTTTGTTGATATGGCCGATAGAAAAGTTACTCTCAACGAAGATGAATGGGTAGAATTCAGCGATATTAACGGCCATTGGTCTTCAAGCTACCTGAAAAGACTGGTAGCTGTCGGCGTATTGAATGGCTATGAGGATGGTACAATCCGACCTGAACAAACGATCTCTCGCCAGGAAATGGCTCTAATAATTACTCGCGTTCTAAATGCGTACATTCTGAATCGCGATACATCTGAGGTACAATTTACCGATTTGGACCAAGCATTTGGCGCAGATGCAATCAAAAAAGCAACTGCTCTAGGAATATTTACTGGTAAAACAGTTCAAACCTTTGATCCAAATGGGGGAGCGACACGTGCCGAATCCATCCAAACGATCATTAGCACCTATCGTTTAAGCCCAGCTATTACAGAGGCTTTGAATAGTTTGAATTAATAAATATAGTAATGTCTTAGTCCACAGTTTCTTTAGTAGTCACATAGCTTTATCATTGTTTACAGCCATTATAAAAGCCGAGGTCACAATAAAGTGATTCTCGGCTTTTATGAGGTTATATATCATCTTTCTACACAATACTCCCTTAAAATATGACTAATCTCATCTAAGGAATGCAGACCCTTTGCAATATCTACTATGAATTCTACTGCATATTCACGCTTCATTCGCAGGTGGTAACCATTTAACAATAAAAAAGATTTAGTAACCAAATAAGCCGTCCTTTTATTACCGTTGTGAAAACAATGATTTTTCACCAAAGATTCCAGTAAAGCAGCAGCTTTATCAAATAAATGCGGATAAGCATCTTCACCAAATATACTTTGCTGAGGTTGATGTACCGCAGATTCCAGCAGGCCATGGTCTTTCACACCCGCTTGATCTGCGTCGTCCATTCTTTTCATCATAAAATAGTGTGCCGATATAACCTCTTCTTTCGTCAAGAAAATGGTCATAGTCATATTATCGATCCCTTAAATCTTCAAGGATGCCTTCATCCTCTTCAAACACATCAAAAAACGCTTCTAGAACCTCTGGTCTAACATTATCGGGAAGTTGGCTATGCCGGGCCTTTTTCAATACTAGTTCACCACGATCATTTTCAATAAATTCAATTTCATCACCTTGTGAGACATTTAACTTCTCGGCCATACTTTTGGGCAGACTGACCCCTAAGCTGTTGCCCATTCTCCCTACTTTTCGAGAATACCTCATCTTATTCGGTTTATCATTCGTCATTTTGACCACACCATTCATGATTGTTATCCTCACTTAACTAATTATACCCTATAACCGTAATAACTTTTATAACATATGTACATTCTAACAAATTTCTCTACAAATATAAATGATGAGATTTACTATGGAAGGATGATCGCCGGGAAACGGAATAGGATGACCTTCGAATGAATGAAATATTTACAATCATTCTAAATCACTATGTTGTTATTGAAGAAGACCCCATCATTAATGAAGGGGTCCTTTTTTTTATTAGTTCTACATTAAGCGTTATCTTCAACATCGATTAAATACACCCGCTCCTGAAACCCGCCACGCGCTTTGGCTTTTTTTACCCTCAAGGCTTCAAGCTGCTCCCATGTTGAACCATGTACTGTAGTCAACGCACGAATGATCTCAAGTATATCTGCAAGTTCTTCTAACTAATCTATTGGATTTTGAGCGGAGTAATATTCTTCTGACTCTTCTTTAAGCTTTATGACAAGCTCCTCTTTATACTCTTCCTCATCCAAAATACGTGTACGACACCCTTTACCGGTAGATTTAATGATTTGGGGAATCCGGTCACGAACAAGCTTATTGTAAACTGGCATGAATTTCCTACCCCTTTCATGGCTATCAACCTAATCACAACCATTTATTTCATATACAATTCAACCAGCTCATAGCATCTTTCTTTTGTAACCCGTGCCTTAGTAGAAATGAATTGCAAGGACTCCATTGTCCCGCCTTCGTAGGCTGATGACTCCTTCTTTGCCGTTTCATCTCTATGCGTGATCCAATCTAGTTGTTTGTCTTTTAAATCAGCCATTTCACTTTCGGACAGCTGTTCCTTCAACGCGCTATAAATTTCATTTAGGGCGGCATCCCATCTTTTATACGTTTCTTCTTCAGCTGCGCTCAGTGATACGGTAGTTCCCTCATCATATAAATCTTGTAAATCAGAAAGATTCTCTTCTATATTATTTAATTTTGCAATATACCTATCCAATGTTCCCTCGGCGGCAGTCTCATCTTCGTCCACAGACGCTTCTTCTTGTATCGTCTCTTCTTGTCCAGTGTTTACTGGTTGCTGTGTACTTGTATCCCCATCCTTGCTCTTACTGCAGCCTGACAATATAACACAAGCTAGCAATATCAAAACCAACCATTTTCTCATCTGTATTCTCCTATCATCTGATTACTTTCATTTACCCGCCGCTTTTGTAAACGTAATTTTGACTAATTAGGTTGCATCATTATTTGCTTCACGAATACATTACGAAACTTAAGTATAATGATTTAAATACCGATATAGTTTTTAAGACCCAACCTTATTCCTGAAATAGGACTTAATGCCGATTCAATAACCTTGATTCTATAGGAGGACATTATATGCAGCAATTCGTTCGCACTGTGAATACGACAGAAGCTTTTAAGTTGAAGCTTGAACATCTGGAACGGGAATATAAAATAAGGCTACAATCAATTAAAGAGGAAATATCATTAAAAGAAGCCGAGCTTTCAAAATATAGCCTTGTCGGGGTTGGAGGACAGCTCGGTGGAGGTTTACTCAAGTTTATAGCTTGGCTAGTCATGATCGTTGGAGTACTATTACTTGTCGTTGCCGTTGGTGTAGCGATCGAAAAAGAGCCGTTTGCGATTATGCTATTTGCTTTTGCAATCGTTGCTATCATGTTCGCTGCTGCTATGTTTGCCAAAAGCTCTGCAATTCGGAGGGAAGCAGAAGAAAAACAGGAAGAAGTACAGCAGATTAGCGAGGATATCGAAATGGAATTGGAACAGTTACGAAAAGAACTGAGAACTATGGAGCATTACTATCATGATGAGATGATTAAACAAAAGTTAGTTTATGAACAGCATATGTTGAATCAGCAGGACTTAATCGAGCAGGAGGTTTCTGTACTTCGTCAATCTGGACCGAACACTGCGACCGTTGCTGATGATAGTAAGGAATGTCCGCAATGTGCGGAAATGGTTAAAGCAAGAGCAAAGATCTGTCGTTTCTGCAATTATAATTTCTAATAAAGGACGTAAGCTGAGTCCAAGCGGTTCAGCTTTATTTTATTCACATACACCTCTAATCACTTCGTAAGCCATGCACCTTCCCCGCCCATGCAACATAAAGTAACCGCAAAATGGGTTTTCGAGGAGGGCGATTATGCCTATGCCGCAAGATCATTACAATCATCAAAAGAAGTCAGCTGAACAAGGCTATCCGATGTATCCTAACTACGGAAAAATTACACGATACGAAGATGTGCCGATTACGGTTCCAGAACAACGCCAGCTTCGCCAGCCTGGGGTTGAGCGATTAATGGTTCCGAGACCAATCATTGAAAACCCGCAATATAAGGGAAGCGGAAAACTAACAGGGAAGGTTGCGCTAATAACTGGCGGTGACAGTGGAATGGGGGCGGCAGCAGCTATCGCGTTCGCTAAAGAAGGTGCTGATGTTGCTATTTCCTATTTGGATGAGCACGAAGATGCGAATCGAACAAAGATGAGAGTTGAACAGCTCGGACAACGCTGTTTATTACTTCCAGGTGATTTAAGAAACAAACAACAATGTATTCACATCGTGCAGGAAACGATTCGGACATTTGGACAGCTCGATATTCTCTGCAACCATGTCGGTATCCAATTCCAGCAGTTAAGCTTACTTGATATTACCGATGAACAATTCGATGATACGTTTAAAGTAAATATCTATTCTCACTTTTACACTACCCGAGCAGCACTTCCTTATTTAAAAGCAGGAAGCTCTATTATTAATACCTCTTCTGTCGTGACGTTCGATGGGAATAAGCAACTGATCGATTACACAGCTACTAAAGGAGCTAATATTGGTTTTACCCGTGCATTGGCCAACAATTTAGTGGATAAAGGCATTCGTGTAAATGCCATTGCACCAGGGCGGATATGGACTCCACTCATTCCCTCAAGCTTCTCTGCCGATGAAGTTACATTAGCCGGTAATCCAATGCAGCGACAAGGCCAGCCATTTGAAGTTGCCCCAACCTTTGTATATCTCGCCTCCGATGATTCCCGCTTCGTGACGGGGCAAACCCTTCATGTTAACGGAGGACAATGGACATCATCCTGACAAAGTTCGTTAGGCCTATTATGTTTTCAAGAAGGGAAGCATTCCTATGAATCAGGGCTATCCTGTCTATCCATACCTTGGTGTGATTCAGAAAGTAGTTGAACAGCCCATTGCTTTCCCGCCGCAGCATCAAGAGCAGAGTCCGGGCTTAGAGTGGCCTATGGTCCCAAGACCCCTATTTGATTGTGTACCTGGCAACTAATCATTCCTTGTATGTAACAGGTCAAATTCTACATGTTAATGGCGGAATGATTCGCTATTCTTAAACACAGGAGGTTGTCGCTTTGTATTATTATAATCCAGAGGTTAAGTTATTGTTGTTGAAGCATTCGGATGAAAAAGTTGAAATGCTATACGATTGCAACCCTCATACTTGGAAAATGCCAATAATCGGACCTAGACCGCCCTATTATTGCAATCCGCGTTATGAGCAGTATTATCCTGTTATCTAATGTGTGAAGACTCGGTTTCTGAGATAAAAAAACGAAAGCAGAATCCTGCATCAGGATTCTGCTTTTTGGATCAAATCATTTACTAGCCTATTTCGCCTTGCTCCCAATCTTAACCGTCATGATGCCGGTAAGATGGCTATAGGACACCTTCACTGTTCTGCCGTTCAACTTGAACTGATCTGGTATATCATTTTGGTTGAAGTAGTCCCAAACCGTCTTCCACTTATCCTCGAAATAGAAACGGAACAGCTGTGCCGAAACTACCGGAATCTTGAACGATTCCGACACCATTGTTTCACGCTCTCCAGGGGGCTTACCCCATCCTGTAAATAATAGCGTTGCATCAGTGCCTTCGGAACTATCCGGACTCAAGACGGTAATCGCACGATTAGCGCCTGTAATGCTGTAATAGCGTCCGCCCCCGGTAAAACCAAGCTCATCGGCGAATGCCTGAAAATTATTTTCCGATTTGGACGACCATTTCGAAGTGAGCTGAGGCGCCTTCCAGCCACCAGGATATTTAGCGTTCGGATCCAATGGGTTGAAATCAAACGTCGCAGGATATTGACCCTTCGTTCCAAAGTAATTGGTAGTCGGATTCTCAGGAACCGATCCAATCAGAATCATAGTCGTTGAACCGTCCATTTGCGTAGTCACAGGGTAATATCTGGCGAGAAAATCAAGCGATACGAAGAGCGAACCATCCATTGAGATTCCTTTGACTTCTGCGTCTGTCTCATTATTTCCAATTGGGGTGCCGATGAATCTGGAGCTATCCTTATTCCATACGAACTGCCAGCGCGCGCCATCTCCGATGTCTACGGTCACTGTACTCCAATCATCACTCATGCTCCAAGAGCCGCCCATACCGGACATGACGTCACTCACAGGAACATAGATGACTCCATTTCTATCAAATACCGGCTCTAGAAACGTGTTGAAGCCCGGTCCTCTCTTTTCCTCTCCATTGACGAATAGCGCATAAGACTTCGCATTCGTAGGAACCTTTGGGTCGTTGTCTCTTTGCTCGCCCCATTGTACATGGTGGCCAAAGTAATACGATGTATGGATCGAAATATTCCCTTTTTTGTATGTTTCACCGGTTTGACCGTATTCGAGTGCAAGCAGGTCCTTAAGCAAGGCAGTAACCTCTTTGTTATTCATAGGTAACCCAAGCTCTATCAACATAGAAGCCATGAGATTGATCTTTGTTTTATCCAGCTTAGCAATCGTCAAGTGCCAATGTTCGCCGATATCTCCATAAGCAAATTCGTCGAATTGGAAGTCAAAGTCAATCCCGCTTCCTACCACCCTCGTTTGATAACGCTCATCGTTCAAGGAAGCAGTGACCGAAAGACCAGCCTTCTTAGCGACAGCCTTCATTCGATTAGCAAGTGAATCAGTAACGTTAACTGACTTGCCCGGCTTCTTGATTGTTCCGTCCTTGTAATCTTTAATTTTCGTTAAAAAAACAGCTGCCTGGGCGCGAGTGAGAAGCTCCGTCGGACCGTAATTAGTGAAATAATCCCCGCGATCGCTATATGTACCTGATGTCATATTTTGTTGATATAAATATTTCACCGCTACTTTCGATGAGAGGCTCTCAACATTACCGTTGAACAGCTTGTATATAATCCTAGCAGCTTCCGCGCGTGTAATCTGAACCATCCTCTTGTAGGAGTCTCTAGCCCAGAAATCATCGAGCGAAGTGATACCATGCTTAGCGAGTGACTGATAAGCCCAATCCGACCATCTTGAGGTCTCGTCCTCGTCCACCGGGCCCGCTGCAGATTTACCGTATAAAATATGCGCAGCCATGGCAATGAATTCTTCCTGTGTAATTTTCGCATTAGGTCTGAAAGAACCGTCTTGATATCCGTTATTGATACCTGAATCGGCTAATCGAGTAATGGCCGCATTTGCCCAGTGACCGCTAGGCACATCGGAGAAGCTTTTCTTTGCCGCCAACGCGTCCCCCGCAGAGAATAGGGAGGCGGCGAGCATTACAGATAGAGTAAATGCGATAATGACTTTCATGTTGATGCGTTTCATGATGCTTGTAAACTCCTTCATGTTGTTAAATTGGTGTAGACACGAGCTGGACTTGGACTATATTACCATTATATCATGTGTTTCCAGTATTAGGCTCGTTCCAAAATATGGTTGAAATAAACCCCACAACCTCCATCGGCTTTGGATTTACTATTTAACCGTCCCCTTAATCAAGCAGACCGAATTATACATCATTCGCTCCATATGCACGATTTCAATGCCCGCTGTCTGTACAAGCTTCAATATATCGCGATTCTGGTGGCAGCCAAAGAGACTGACAGACATTCCGTCCAATCGATTCTGCAACCAAGCAAAAACGGAATTCGTGCTAATGCCATGTTCGATCATCAAAATAGCGCCCCCAGGCTTAATCCACCGACAGAACTGTTTCAGTACATACTCGGGATTCTCATATGCGCATAAAGACAATGTAGAAACGATAGTATCAAATGCGTTGTCGTCAAAATCCAGACGTTCTAGGTCGCTTATGATAAAGTCAGCGGCAATGCCGCACTCCTTGGCGGCGATCCTCGCTTTCTCAATCATTTTCGGGCTGATATCAACCGCCGTCACATGAACCTCTCTCGGATAAAACGGAAAGTTATTTCCCGCCCCTACCGAAGCCTCCAATACATTGCCATACGCTGACTTTAAAAGTCGGCTGCGGTCTTTAGCTTGCTGCAGGTTTCTCCTGCGCTTCTCATATGTATTAGCTTGTTTATCAAAAATGCGAACTGTTCTTTGGTTCATTGCGCACTCTCCTTTCTGTTTTTTTATATCTATATATTTTAAGAAAATATTGCATACGCCCATTCACTTATCTCCGCTCCTACATACAATGTTTTAGCCCATTAACTAAGGAGTGACAAGATCATGTCATTTTTACTACCTTCAGGTCCCCCAGGATTTCCAGGACAGCCGGGGCAGCAGGGGCAGCAGGGGTCCATGGGACCCAGCTCACCACCCCCAGGATTCACCCCTCAGCAAGCTGCGGTATCGCCCTTAGCAGTCGACCCCGGAGCGATTGTTCGTTGTTTATTTCGGAATACGTATGTTTGGCTCGTAAATAGAAATCAATTCTGGTTTTACCCGGTATTCGTAGGACGTACCTCGGTTGCCGGGTTTCGGTGGAACGGAAGGTCTTGGATATATACGGGACTGAGTTTGCAGTCGATTCAATCATTTACATGTTTCTAAATAATACCGTTAAGGGAGAGGACTGGTCCATGATCGGAGGCACATTGTCAGGGGGAGGCATCGAGCTTACCTTCACTTGGTCAGAGCTGTAATTCATTTTATGAAGTACTCTAATATCGAAATAAGGCCGAGTTCACTTTAAAGTGATTCTCGGCTTTTATAATTTAATGGACCATCTTGGAAGAGAAGCGAATACCACTCAGCCTTTTTGACCACCCCCTCCCCCCACAATCACTTTCTACCCAAAATCTATGAATCTTTTACATAAACAGAGTCAAATCGCTCTAAAACAACAGCAAAATTAACAAAATCAAACTTTAGTTTGTATCCTATAGGTCTTTTTGTCTATTAAACTCTTGATGTATCTAATTGAGTTATCAATAAATTTTACTGGGAGGACATTATGACAAGAAGGAATTTAAATCTGAATATCAGCCAATTACAATGGAGGGCGCTCTGGATAAAGGTGCTCATTGCTGCACTATTGATAGGACAGCTTCAACCCCTATTCGATCAGACGAATAAAATATCGGCCGCTCCGATTGACCCGGCCAATCTTAGCTTAATATCGATGGGAAGCAATTATTCCGGCCAACTTGGCAGGGATGATTCTCAGGCATTAGGAATCGTTAATGCACTTGCGGGCAAATCAATTAAATCAGTATCAACAGGGCTCGGCATCTCACTTGTGCTTACCGAGGATGCGGAGGTTTATACGTTCGGTATACTCAATCCGGAGGACTCAAGCCATCAACCGCGTAAGCTAGAAGGCATACCTTCCGCAGTAGCGATTTCTGCTAACCTTTCGCATGCGCTAATTGCAACCGTTAACGGCTCTGTCTATGCAATGGGCGAAAACAGGGATGGTCAACTTGGGCTCGATGGCACCGGGTATCGAAGAGAGCCCGTTCAGGTTCCTGGACTTACAAATGTAATTGCTGTTGAAGCAGGCGGAAGCTTTTCTCTTGCTTTAACCAAATTGGGAGAGGTATATGCGTTCGGCCAGAACACCGACGGACAGCTCGGTATCGGCAGCACTGATAATAAGATAACCGTACCGACACGCATTACAATTAAGGATCAGGCTAATAATGATGTCTCCAATCAAGTCAAGGCTATATCCGCTGGCTACAACCATGCCCTGCTCTTGCTTCAAGATGGCCGGGTCTTCTCTTTCGGTAACAATACCGTTGGACAACTTGGATTGGGTGCTGTTACTTGGCGGTCTATTTCACCTCAGCAGATCAAAAATCCGTCAAGTGAAGGTTCCAGCAGCTGGTCAGGTTGGGCCGCTATTGATGCAAGCAGACATTTCTCCTATGTGCAAGCTAACGATGGAACTCTATATTCATTTGGAAGCAACTCCGATGGACAATTGGGGTTTAATGGGGAAAGTTTGCGATCCTACGCGACACCTAATGCTATCTCTTTTGATATAAATCCGGCAGATCCCATCGCCTCCTTTAGCGCTGGAAACTATTACGCATTGTTTGTCACCTCCAGCGGCAAGCTGTATGGAACGGGGAGCCTTAGTTTTCAAGACCCTCATTTCGGTAGATCTTTCATACCGGTAGCGATTCGTCCCGAACTACAAGTACAGCAAGTCAGTGCTGGCTATAATTATGCGTTATTTACAGGCTCAATAAGCGGCACCGTATCGCCGGAATCAACGTCTTTTAACACTTTCCCGGCAGACCAACAAGATATTGAAGTTCAGCTATCACCTTACGGCAACGAACTGACAGGCATCTTTCATAATGGGAATCTCTTATTAGAGGGGACCCAGTACAGCCTAGACGGAAACACCGTTACACTGCATAAGTCCTACCTAAGTACGTTTGAAGTTGGTAAGGCTACGTTCGAACTCCGCTTCAACAAGGGTAATTCACCCATTTTGACTATCGATGTTGTGAACGTACCACAAAGCCTAATCCTTACGACTAACGCTGTTTTTGATACAAATTCTAGCAGACAACAGCCGGTCGAGGTCGAGCTTGAACTAAACGGTAATGATTTGACGGGAATAGAGATAACTAATGAAGATTATGATACAACTGCAACATTAACTGAGGGCGATGACTATACAATAGAAGATAACATCGTTACCATTACAAGCAATGGTTTGAGTGACTGGTACACTGGAGACTATTTACTTCATTTCACTTTTAGTTCTGGCAAATCGCAAAGCATACCGCTGGTAATTAAATATTCGAACGACAGCTATTTGAATCCAAACTATACAGCTTATGAACTTCATTCGCAAACAGCAGAAAATATCGAGATTGAAATTGAGCTGAACGGCAATCATCTTCTTAACATTGAGAATGATGGTATTCTATTGATCGAAGGCACAGACTATTTAACGGAAGAAGTAAATGAGTATACATTACAAGTGACCTTGTTAAAGGACTACCTTCTCACTTTAACAGCAGGAAAGACTACGCTCACCTTCTACTTTAATGGGGGAGAAGACAGCAAATTCGATATATTGAAGTCAAGCGGTATTTACGGAGAGAAAGGTATTTATGCGTTTGGTGATAATGGGTACTACCAGTTAGGACTTGAGGATGATTACTATCGTTTGCATCCAACCTATGTTGAAGCGCTGCGCGGCGAGCGCATTGAATCCATCAATGCTGGAAATTTCTTCTCTCTTGCTCTGACGGAAAACGGTAAGGTTTACCTCTTTGCTGATATATTCGCAAGTGTATCAGGCAGTCAAAATACGGTTACACACTTATCTGATTTGCCGCCAATCAAATCGATAGCAGCTGGAAGCATGCATGCCCTTATGCTTAGCAACAATGGCGAGGTGTATGGCTGGGGAATGAATAGTGATGGACAACTTGGCTCAGAACCTACAGGTGCTGAAGATGATTTTAAAATTGCTCCACAAAAAATCGAAGGCTTATCCGATATTCAAGAAATCTCAGCTGGCTCCTTCCATTCACTGGCGCTTACGGATGATGGGAAGGTGTACGTATTCGGTCGAAATGCCTTAGGACAACTTGGCGTTGTCACCAATACTGACAATATCACCGAACCAGTTCTTCTTGCAGAAATACCGGCCATTCAAGCCACTACAGCAGGGGCTGGACATTCCCTTCTTCTAACGGAGGATGGAAGAGTACTCTCATTCGGTGCTGGAACATCAGGTCAGCTCGGCTTGGGGGATTGGAATAATCGTAGCGAGCCAACCTTTATCGAAGGGGTTTCAGACATAACAGCAATCGCGGCGGGTGGTGAGTACAATCACGATGGTTCGGCAGGCGAAGATAGTGCATACGGTCATACCCTGCTTTTGACAAGAAACGGCGGGGTCATTTCGTTCGGTGAGGGCTGGGACGGGCAACTGGGACATGGCACAGAGGAATCGATCAATGTACCAGCGCTCATCGACGCTGAGCTTCCACGAATAAAAGCCATCGCTGCTGGGGCTTGGCATACGTTATTACTGTCGGAGGGAAATGAGGTCTACAGCTTTGGTTATAACGGAGAGGGACAGCTCGGTTTTGGGCATAATAATTATTCAGTTATTTTCCCAACTAAGAACGAACGGCTAACCGGCGCAGCGGGCATTGCAGCAGGGGCATATCATTCGTTTGTCTGGTTCAAGGAAGTGAAGGACGGCGGATCTACAGAGCCTGGTAACAACGACGGCGGAGGAGGATCCACTGAGCCTGGTAACAACGACGGCGGCGGAGGTTCTACTGAGCCTGGTAACAACAACGGCGGCGGCGGATCCACTAAGCCTGGTAACAATAACGGCGGCGGCGGATCCACTGAACCAGGTAACAATAACGGTGGGATTACAGTGCCCGGCAGCAGTAATGAAGCCAAGACAGATAATTTGTCCGATGGAGTTAGTCTAAAAGAATTGCTGTCCAAGTTACAGAGTGCGCCTTCGAGCGCAGATAGCCACTCATTTGCAGATACGGCTAGTCACTGGGCTAAAGCACCGATCTTATGGTTCGCAAAGTACCATTTAGCGGCAGGATATACGGATAACAGCTTCAAGCCGAATCAGTCTATCACACGTGCAGAATTCGTAACGCTGCTGACTCGCCTGTTTACCATTGATCCTGCTGCCAACGATGCTTCGTTTACAGACATTCAAAACAGCTGGGCAAAGGATGCGATCACTGCCTTCGCAAATGCAGGGCTCATCAATGGCTACTCGGATGGCACTTTCCGCCCTAATCAGAAAATTTCCCGCGAGGAAATGGTGGTGATTCTTTCCCGCTTACTACAGCTTTCAGCATTACAGTCCGGCAGCAGCATTAGCTTTACCGATATCAATCATGCTGCAGCATATGCACAGGAAGCTATAAGACTAACCGCGGGTGCAGGCATCATTCAAGGTGCCGGCAACAATAGCTTTAACCCGAAAGGCGATGCCACTAGGGCTGAAACTATTCAAGTTTTATTTAACACTTTGAAGCTGCTTCCCGAGCTGAAAGAATGGTTAAAGTAAGCCTCACTACTATTCCTTAAACCAAAAGCAGGACAATCTTGTCTAAAAATAGATGAGATCGTCCTGCTTTTCTGCTATGAACCTGTCCACAGCACATTATGGGATAAGATTTATTTCGCGTGCCACGCTCACAGCCTGTGCCCGACGCTTCACCTGGAGCTTCTGATAAATTTTATAGACATGGGATTTAACAGTAGCCTCACTTACATATAATTGATCCCCAATCTCTTTATTGGAGAATCCATCAGCGATAAGCTGTAAGATCTCCAACTCTCTGGCGGTTAGCTTGTCCGCCATTACAGAATGAACATCAGAAGTTGACTGTAAGGCTTTGCTCCGATCATCGACTTCCGCTTCATGCTCCTTTTTCATCGGCTGCTGCAGCAATTGTAAGTATGCAAATCTAGTACTCAGCATTTCAACCGTTTCAATAGATTTTTGTGAAAAAATATGCGATATTGCTCTGTTTTCTAATACTATTATTGCCTTTTGTCTGTCTGGCAGCAAGATCGGCATACACAATAAGGCCTTTACTCGGTTGCCTCTGATATAGCTGTCTGTAGCATACACACTCTGGGTCGCATCATTAACAATAATGGTTTCATTAACACGGCTAACAAAATGGATAAGCGCCATATTAACAATGTCTGTGTGCTGAACTTGCTTACCATGACCTTCCGAATGAGCCAATACAGCGGGAAAAGCAGTGCTCATAAGCAATAAAACAGCTTGATCTGCACCTGTTCGCAATTTGATGGTACGCATTAGTTCATGTAATCCGTCATTCAGGTTTTTATCTGCAACAGAGGTATCCAAGGAAGTCCAACTTAATTCCGATATTTCTATTGCTGCAGCTTCTTGCTGTACAGCTTCTAATCGTACGCTGTTGGCCTCTTTTAAATGAATGTGATTATCATCCTTTGCATGCTGCTCTACATTTGCGACTTGCTCAGCTACTGTAAGCTCCAGCTTATTCACTTGAGCAAGGCTTGGAAAGCTCTCAAGAAGACTGTCCACCTTAACCGTCGCCCCCCATGCTTTGTAAGAACTTACAGCATCGAGCAAGGAGATATAAAAGCCTGTATTCTGCCCCTTTTCCTGATAGGTATAAGCTAATTGTTCAAGAGCGATGGCCTTCAACAGCTCATTGTCTTCCTGCTTGGCTTGCTTAACCGCACGCTCATAATAGAGAAGCGCTCTGTAGTACTTATTATCAAGCCGACATGCCTCAGCGCGAATAATATAATGCGCAGCACTATTGGCTCCATAAGCCCCGGCCCATTTATGCATACGTGTTGCCCGGCGCAGCACAATACGCCTATAGCGGGCTTTCATGGAATCTGGTCCATCCCGATACAATTCTGCGGCAAGCAAGGCTTCATACATACGCATGCGGCGATTGCGGATCCAATCTACGCTTAATTCATTCGTACGCGCTACCTTGATCCACTTCATTCCTGCATCCGGGCATTTGGCTAAATAGGCTTGCTCTGCTCGCTGTATAGCAATAAAGTTATCAATGACCTTGGCTTCGCCGTTTGCTTCCAACTGAATAAACCTATGCAAATCATCTTTGTTCTTCCAAGCATCATAATAATGTTGAGTAAGACTTTTATAATGCATTGTGCTTGAAACTAATTGATACCTGCCAATACCATCCGCCTTCTCAAAAAACTGCTCAAGATGCGGGAGGCAGCCTTGTGATATCACCATCAACGTCATGGAAGCAAGATTTAATAAATTGTTATCCCCCTGTATCCCAGAGATTTCAATCACTTTCAGCACGTTTCTCTCAGCCTCAAACGGATCTTCAAGCTGTTGTAATAATGAATAAGAAAACTGCGTAAGAACAGCGGTTTGTGCTGAATCATCCCATACAATATTTTGCAAATGAAACAGCATATCCTTCGGCCAAAATTTATACAGACCAGGCAAGCCGCGTTGCAGCATCACCTCGTAGGAAGCAAAGATGCATATAAAGCTTTGATTAACCCCTTGCTTGATTCCCTCCCGAATAAAACGTGAGAAATGAACCAAATACGCTACAGGATCGTCAATTAAATAGGGAAATATAAGCGATACCATCAGCTCGCATTGTGCCAAATATGAAGGGTCATCCGAGAGTTGTAATCGCCCAGTCTGCTTGCAAGCTTTACGTACAGATTGTAAAGTTAGGATAACTTCCTTCAGAGCTGTCGCAATATTTATAGTTGTCCCAAGCTTTAGTCCATACCTGCCGAGTGTTTCCTTACCTATAGACAAAGCCGTTTGATTATCTGTAAACGAGTAGTACTCCATCTTGGCTCTGCTTACATACAAACAATCCCTATCCTCAAGTTCAGAAGCATGCTGTTCGACCTTGTTAAAATAGGAGACTGAACGGTCTACCTGTTGAATATACCTAAGAGAAATGGACAGCATTAACAGCATATGAAGCTGATGCTGAGTAGACTCTTCTTGGACCTCCTGTGGATCAGCTAGTAATTGCGGAGCAGCAATCATTAAAGCTAGCTCAAAGTCCTCTGATGCCTTCCGAAACCGATTATTGTGGAAGGCCTGAATAGCCTGTTCATAATTCAACTCCGTGACAAGCTGCTTCATCGCTTCATCCATAGCTGGTACGGCTTTATTCCAATGGGAACGCGCAAGCTCCGCATGAGTTGTCTCATGCAAGAAACCTAGCTTTAAATGACTATTCGCCCTTTCAGCAGAAGACAGCCGTATGTACAGAGCATCATGAAATTCTTTCAACAAAAAGATATATTGCACCTCATCCTCATTACGCTCAGTCTCGTCCCCTTCATCACTCATCGCAATGATTCCATTCCTGATCGCATCGGCAAGCCGTCCATCAGCTTCCTTCCTATCCATTTCTCTTATCCGCAATAACTGGGATCGGCTAAATTGCATCCCTATAACAGATCCATAGGACAGTAATTCAATAGTCGATGGTTGTAAATGCTTTAATTTATCAATATGCAAAGATAAGCTTTGGTCTGACTCCTGCACATAGGAGATAGACTGTTGCTGCCACACCCACTGATGCTTCGAATAATCATAAAATAAAATACCCGAGCTTACCCATTGCTCCAACAGCTCTCTAATTTGACTTGGAATCCCTTTTGTCCAAAAATAAATAGCCCAGCATAATCGTTTTATTCTCATGCTATGCTCAGATAAAGCGTGTCCAATCCACAAGGTGAGCTCTTCATAGCCCAATGGCTGAAGCTCTAGCTGATGAATCTTAACTTGTTCAGACTGTCCGCGTGCGCGCTCCAATGCGGCGTGATATAACGAGGCAATTTCGCTTGGAACTGCTATCACTATATTGCACTCGAAATCGGTTCGTAATGCTAATGCTTCAGAAAGGAGACTTAAGCTTTCATGATCAATTGGCGTACTGGCATCTGTTAACAGTGTCCTTGAGTTTAGAAGTGCAATAAGCACCTTAAGTCCGGTCGACAATACGCCTTCTACGCCTTTCTCATATTCCGCATGCTTCAATGCCGCTGGCTTTGACGGCCATAAGCATGAGGCCTGCGGAAATAGCTGCAACCATAAGGAAAGCCCCGCTCCTAACTGCTGTTTAAGCTCAACTACATACGCTTCAAGGATGGCAGGCTCATACTGCAGTAGCCGCTGCAACAACAGCTGCTTAAGCTGCTTGACGAAACCATAAGGCTCCAGGCTTTCCCCTCCTGCTGTTACAAACCATGCATCATACGAGTCCTGCTGCAGTCTTTGCTGATATTGGCGTAATAGTACCGTTTTCCCGAAACCTGAGCCACTATGCAACAGCACAATACTGCTTCGCTTATCCTTTTCAGCCGTATGTTTTAATGCATAAAGGTTATCCAGCATCTCTTTCCGCACCACAAACTCTTCATCAAGATGCAGGAACTGCTTTTGGTCTGCCATTCCAAATTGGAGCATATGCAGTTGATCAGTCTGCCCTTGCTTTAGTAAATCCCCAGCTAATCTTAAATCGTACAATACTCCATAGGAGGTCTGGTAACGGTCATCGGGCGACTTAGCCAACAGCTTCTCTATAATGGGATAAAAGGGCTGGTTCGTCTTGTCCGCCAGCCGTAGAGGTGAAGCATATAGGTGAACATGAGCCCAATCCTCATAGTGTACAAGGTCAAAAGGCAGGGTTGAAAATAATAGCTCATATAAAATAATGCCCAAAGAATATAAATCACTTCGGACATCTAACCCGCGATTAATGATTCCGAATTGTTCGGGGGCCATATACGATTTGGGCTGCCGCTCCATATGGAAGTTCCAACTGACATGGACAGAATTGACTTGAATCGAAATCTGCCTTGTATGCAAATTCCCCTGTACTCCCTGTTGATCATGCTTTTTATATAATAATTCAGCTAATTGTATCGATATTTGAATAAATAGTTCATTATTCATCGTTATTTGTTGACGCCAATCCGATAATAGTTGATGCTGATCAACCGCTAACATAACATAACTCCCTTATCTTTACTCTATGAGTAAGCTTACTATATTTCACCAATGTTCGACACAGTGAAATCATATTTATATTCGGGAGTACATTGTAGAGAGCCACTTGCATCGGCGACACATCACAACATAAAAACAAAAAAATCGTCCCAAAGCCATAAAGATGACTGTGGGACGGCACTTATTTTCATTTAGTCTGATTTAATAAAGCAATCGGAACCTTTGCCCAATCGATGTCGGACGCCAAATAAAAACTCGTATAGCACGGCTGATTATAAACTACATTCTGCCACGCGACGCCCGTTCTATATTGCGCGTCGTGCATCAGGGTGTACAGCTTCCGGTCGGTCAGCTCCGTGCTCGTATAGATACGAATGGCTGTACTGTCGGCCGTTCGAACTAGCAGTTCTTCTCTCCAATCTCCCCAAATATCCGCAACGAGGCAAGGATTTCCTTTCGTTCCGTTATTGGAACGGGTTCCTTCCGCCGTAAGCAGTCTTCCTCTCTTCCAGTCGTCGATTGTTACTGGGGAGTCGAACGTACCGCTAACGATTTGCGTCGTCATATCGGCCGCCCACTTGATGCTCATGTTCGTGCCGGGAGCCTTGCGGTCGATTTGCTCGCCCTTCGCCGTCATTAACCCGAACGATGTTCCACCGTGGATATCTTCGCTTGGCCATACTTGTAATCCTCTAATGGCAGAATCAACTTGGCCGACCATCCCGCGTCCCACGTCCTCCATCGCGAAGCCGCCAAATAGCACTTCACCGGTTGCTGCATCGCGCAGCGTGTAACCGTAAGGCCCCCAGATGCCGCCTTCGTGAACCATGAAAATTTCCAAGCCCGGCCGATCCGGATCAATATTCGCTACGTGAAGAGCATCGCCGTGGCCCAGCTTGACCAGCACTCCTGGAGCCGCACTCCCTTCAGGCAGAATGCCTTGAGAGCTGTACAACAGCTTGCCGTCATGATCAATCGTTGCCGATCCGTAAATGATTTCATGGCAGCCGTCCCCATCGACATCCGCTACGCTTAACGAGTGCGCGCCTTGCCCTGCAAGCGCGCCCCATTGTTCATTCCGCCCATCCATGCGACGGAGTGTATCCCGGAACGGATTATTCATCGTAATCCAGCCGCTGTCGGCAAACCAGGTCTCTTTCAAATGCTCCCCATCCCAGGAATAGGCGACGACCGCCGCGCGGGTATAATAGCCGCGGGCAAATATCGCAAATGGTCTGTGGCCGTCGAGATAAGCTACTCCAGCCAGAAATCGATCCACTCGGTTGCCCGGCTCGATTCGGTTCCACGAATAATCACCCCAAATGAGTCCGTCGTCGTGCCGGCCGGGCTTGTAAGCGATCGTCTCCAGCTCTTCTCCGGTCTCGCCAAGAAATACACTCAAATATTCGGGTCCTTTCAACACGAATCCTTCGATGGCCCTCAAGTCGTTGCGGCTGCTCCGGCCTGGCGCATACACGTCGAAGAAATAATCGGCTAGCTCCTCTGCATCCGCCCGAGATAAGGGATAACGATAGGATTTCACGATGGAACCGCGTTCCCCAGCCGCATTACCCATACTATTTTCTCCGCTAAACATGTTCTCACCGATTCCAAAGCATTGCTCCAGCGTTGCCGGCCAATGTCCGGCACGAACCTCTTCATGATCATGCCATGCCATAAACGTCTGTACGATATGCTCATAATAATCCTCGCGGCTAAGCCGGTAATCGTCTATATGGCTGTAACCAGCCGCCTCATCCTCCTGCAGCATCGTAATATAGGTTTCTGAGACGATGTTTTCTTCTTGATCATATCGGACCACCTTCGTGCCCGGCGCTGTCTTCAGCATCACCTCGGCTTTGCCGTCTCCGTCAAAATCATACACTAGGAGCTGCGAATAATGGGCGCCTGCGCGAATGTTCACCCCCAGATCAATACGATACAGCTGCCTGCCGTCCATCTTGTAGCAATCGATATATACGTTCCCAGTATAGCCGGAATGCGATACATCCTTTGAATTAGAAGGATCCCATTTTACAAAAAACTCATATTGTCCGTCACCATCGACATCCCCAACGCTCATATCATTGGCAGAGTAGGTGTACAGCTCGCCCGCAGGTGTAACGCCGTCAGCAGGCTTTCGCAACGGAAGCTCATAATAGCCGTTCTCCCATGGCTTCACGATTGCGCTCCGGTCAATCTCCAGTCCATTCTCCAGAGCACAGACATAATAAGCAGAGGAGAGAGAGCCTCCCGTATCCAAATAATTCGTGCTGTCCTGCACCGTCGCGATACGAGCCCCGTCACGGTACAAATTGAAATCCACACCTAGCAAGCCTTTATCACTGTAGCCAGAAGCTTCGCTCCCCAATAATCTCCAACTGAGAAAAACCCCCTCGGACGTATGAAGCGCAACCAATCCGCGATCCAGATCCTCAAGCTTCATCATGAATCTTCTCCATCGCCTCGGCCAAAAGCATAATAACCAGCGCTTGCCCATATGCGGTCGGACAAATCGGGATGTTCTTGTAATGCGCAGCTTCGTGTCCGATCGCAGTTCCATACGATACTTGCGACACTGTTCCGTCCGGCTCGATACAGGAAGTTACCGCTTCAATCGCCTTCCGGCCCGTCTCCCAATAGCTTGCATCAAGATAACCCTTCCTTACACCCTTTAAAATCCCATATCCAAATCCCGCTGTAGCAGAGGCTTCCATATACGAAGCAGGGTCATCCAGCAGCGTGTGCCACATGCCGTTTTGTCCCTGCAGCTCGCTTAGCTTCCGCACTTGGCCGTCTAAAGCTTCCAGAATGAATCGTTCCACAGCACCGGAACAGCTGGAAATTTCCAAATACTCTACCGCCCCAGCTGTAAACCAGCAATTTCCCCGCGCCCACAGATTGCCGCCGAAGTTATGTCTGCCGTCGAAGGTCCAGCCGTGAAACCACAAACCAGATTTTATATCCGTTAAATACTTAATATGCAGCAAAAATTGATATTCCGCCTCTGATCGATAATTGCTCTGTCCCGTCACTTCAGCCATCTTAGCGAGGAACAACACCGTCATGAACAAGGTATCGTCCCATAGCTGTTGCTCATTGTCGGCAATGATCGTAATATGCTGCAAACCGCCTTCCTCCGTTCGAGGCATGTCCTTCATGATCCAATCCGCCCATTCCTCACAGATCCGTAAATACCTCTCATTCCCGCCTTGTTCATAAATATGGATGAGCGTCAACAGCGGAGCGACTGAATTGACGTTTTTAGGAGGCAGGCCTGCTTCGATGTGACGATCGTACCATTCCACCATGAATTGCAAATATTGTTCCTTGCCGGTCAACCGATAAAACTTATAAAGTCCATAAAGCGCCACACCGACCGGCCATTCCCACGTGTCAAAATTCATATGGTCGTTCGAGTTATGCTCATTCGCCTGGATCATTCGGTTAAATACGCTTTCCAATAATTGCTCCAGTTCCCGCTGTTCCATTCCTTTCTCCCTCCGAATATCGTAATTGCTTTTTACTATAGCGCAAAAGAACGGTATAATCGTCTATAAATATTGTCTTTTTCACTTTAAAAGTCGCAATTATTGCACATATAAAAACGGAGGTGCTCCATGAACATCTTCCATAACGCCGCGCGGACCATTGAAATCGATCATCGCAAACGTACCGGCTATTTTACGATGCTCAGCCAACATACACACGATAGATATGAGTTGTATTATTTGTTAGACGGCGAGCGGGACTTTTTCATTCGGGATCGAACGTATCGGGTGAACAGGGGGAACTTCGTGTTTGTCGATAAGGAGGAGCTGCACCGAACGATCGATACGGGAGTGCCGAGCCATGAACGGGTCGTGATCAACTTCACAGAATCATTGCTTGCCGGCTTTCCGCTTAGCGGCCGCAACGGCATCGTAACGCTTCCACCGCAAGAGCAATACAAGGGCGAGGCGCTCGTTCGAGAACTGATCGCGGAAGCGAAAGGGACATCGGCCGGGATCGACATTATGCTGGAAGCGCTGCTCAGGCAGCTGCTGCTGCTTCTATTTCGCGCACAAGCGGAGCAGCCGCAGCCCGAGTCACAGCCGTCCTTCACGCACCGGATCATGTCGGAGATCGCCGCTTATGTCGGGGCGCATTATTGGGAGACACTTCATCTGAAGGACGTCGCGGAGCAGTTTTTTATTAGCCCGTATTACTTAAGCCGCAAGTTTAAGCTATGCACCGGGTTTGGTTTCGCCGAATATGTGCAGCACGTTCGTATTCGTGAGGCTCAGCGGCTGCTGCGGGAGACCGAGCTCAAAATTATCGAGGTGGCGGAGCAGAGCGGATTCGGGCCGGTCGCTAATTTTCACAAGCTGTTTAAGAAGATGAACGACTGCTCACCGCTGCAATACCGTAAGCGCCAGCGAATACTGCAATCGAATGAAGCGCATGGTTGACGCATATTTGCCTTACAAAAAAGCCCCGCTAAGCGTAAAAAGTCTACGTTTGGCGGGGCTTCCAATGCAAAAAATATTATTCATACATGGATTATTCCATGCTCCAAGATAGGTTACTTGCTTTTAAGCGCCAATACTTTTACTAGAACCGTAACAGCCTCTGCTCGTGATGTTGGCGAATTAGGCATATACTCATTTGCTGGATTACCTGATACTAGATTAAGCTCCTTAATCGCTCCCACTGCATTTCTTGCCCACAATGGAATATCCTTATCATCAGCAAATCCGATTACGGCATTCGTTTCACTTGGCAAGTCCAAAGCAAGTGCAATCATCGCTGCCATCTCAGCTCGTGTAATAACGGCATTCGGACGGAAGCTTCCATCCTGATAGCCATTAATAATTCCTGCTTCTACAGCTAGCGCGACTGGTCTCCTAGCCCAAGCTCCAATCTTCGATGTATCTGTAAAGGTCAGCTCTGCTCCTTCATTGTCCAGCTTCAACGTATTAATCAGCATGACAACAAATTCCGCACGCGTCACTTTATTCCCCGGTTTAAACGTTCCGTCCGGATAGCCTGTAACTATCCCTTCGTTTACCGCCACCTTGATACTTTCTTCAGCCCAATGTTTGGAAATATCGTTGAAGTTAATTAGCGTTTCAGGCTCTGTAGGCAGGGTCTCCATTGCAGCATCTACAGCGAGCACCGCAAATTTTGTAAAGTGATCTACCCCTACCTCAATACGATTCCCAACTATTTTGCCGCCTTCAATCTTCACCCATGTCTTATTAGTTTCATCGTAAAAGTGTACAGCTGCCGTTTGGTTATTCTTAATGCTGGCCTGATCGAATACGAAAGACAAAGTAACCGGTTTTCTAAAGTTCTCCGTAAAGTTCTTTAGAATTTCGAATACAGGGCTGGCTGAAACCTGATCAATCGTTAGTAATTGTTCGGTATTCATTACTTTTGATATCGTTAACTTAAGCTCTTTCAAGGATGCACCGACTGGAATTGAGACCGATACCTCGTTATTTAAGCTAACCTCACCTTCGATGTTCACAGCCACTGTTAATTGACCATTCGTTGAAGTTACTTTACTTGGAGCCGTTGGTTTATCAATATCAATCGGTGAGCTCGGAATGGAAGCAGCTCTTGTTGCTGTGATTGTATATGTCTTTGTTGTTGTGTTATTTTGTGCGGTAACAGTAACCACTAGGTTATTATCCCCTACGTTTAGGGCAAGAGCTTCACTGGCATGACCGCTGCTAACAGAAACAGCAGGGCTGTCATTTATACTGACTATTACAGAAGCATTCGTATCTGCCGCCGTTGGAGTTACCGTGAGACTAGATACGCTGTTGGCAACCGATGTGCTGTAGCTTATTATTCCCGGTGCAAAGTCAGCATTCAATACTCCCTCGGACAGGCTCAATCCGCTCAAATCCACATTTGCTGAAGCAGCCCTTGATACTGTCACCGTGTACGTATTTGTTGCTCCATTTTGTGCGGTAACAGTGACCACTAGGTTATTATTCCCTACTCTTAGGGCAAGAGCTTCACTAGCTTGACCGCTGCTGACAGAAACAGCAGGGCTGTCATTTACACTCACCGTTACAGAAGCATTCTCACCCGCTGCCGTTGGTGTTACGGTAACACTTGAAACGTTGTTATCTACCGTCGTGCTGTACACAGTCTGTTCTGCATCGAATTTTGGAGTGAGCTCTCCACTGGATAGACTTAATGCGCTCAACTTATTACTTAAAGAATTATAGATTTGCTTACTGCCTGAATACAACTCTAATGGCATCGACGAAATATCAGTCACGCTATCTTTCCGAATAACGAATGTAACAAGGCCCTTCTGCGTATAGGAAAGAAATCCTTCATTCACTTCTTTCGTTGAAGAGCTTGATAATGGGTCATTATCGTAAAATATAGTACTTTCATCGGAATGAGCAAATACGGCTGTTTGCCCATTAACCGCCAAGTTGCCATCTGAACCATAAACCGCATAGGTGACACTTACATAATCAGGATCTGAGGAATTAGTACTCAGTAAAACAGCACTGGCTGCAGGGTAATCAGGCTTGTTTTCTTCAATATCCGAAAAATTGATTATTACAGGAGTATTATCGGAGTAACTATATTGGGGTACCCAACTATACTCTCCATCGCTAACATAGAATCCGACGATCCATTTATCAGCTTTTGTTGGAAAGGTAAACTCTGTTTGCGTGCTTGTATAGATCTCTGGGTCGACACCATCTGAGTATTGAACATAGATTTTCTGCGAAGCACTTAGAGGGTTATCCAGTTTGAAATTCACTTCTGACGTTTGAGCGATACAACCACTTAACACCAGCATTAACCCAATAAGACTCATAATCAACCCATACTTCTTAAATAGCCTGTTGTTCTTCACTACTTCTCCTCCTAGCATTGTCTCTAGTCACTCTAATTCTATATCACTCCAATGACAGCAAAATGACAAACTCCGACAACTTTCCACGTACAAAAAAACCATCCTTATGTGGATGGTTGATTTTTATGGACAAACGATCTACGAATATCAATGTATTGAACACTATAAATACTGATTACTCTCTTTCTTATTGGATAGACGGAATCCGAAGCCCAGCAGGGCAAAAATGAGAAAAGCTGTACCCAAGAATAGAAAAATGCTGTGAGCGGAAATATACCGAATGCCATAACCACCGAGGGTTGGGCCCATGATGCTTCCAATACTGAAATGAACAGACGCGATGACATTCGCCGTTGGCAGCATCGCTCGTGGTAAAATATCCGCCGCATAAGCGAGCCCCAAGGAATAGAACGACCCTACAACTCCTCCTGCAATTGCGAATAAACCAAACAACATCGCGACGTTATTCCCCGCTAAAGGTACTGCAAGGAAAGCTAGCGCACCCACCAATCCACAGGCAATCAATACCGGCTTTCGCCCTATCTTGTCACTCAGTATACCGAGCGGCAACTGCAGAATGAGACCCCCTACACCGAACGATAACAACAACAATGATATCCAATCATGGTTTAGACTAATACGCAAGCCATACAACGGAAAGCTGCTATTCATTGAAGCTTCCATTAATCCATATAGGAGACCTGGTATGAGCACGAACCACGCAATCCTGTAAGTGGCCATAAACCGGTTCTCTTTCGCAGCCTCTTTCTTTGCCAGTTCCGGTTTCTCATTGTTCAGCCGTAACACAAGCAGCAGTACCGTAATGAAGAACACACTGGTTACAAGAAACGGAACTGCCTTTCCGAACTGAAGCAAATTTATGCCCAGCGGTCCTAGGCTAAAGCCGACTCCATAAGCCATGCCGTAGAAAGAAATATATTTTCCCCGCTGATCAGCTGGGCTAGAACTAATAATCCATAACTGTGTAGAATAATGAAGCGCGCTATCGCCTACACCGACTAGTAACCGCAAAACGAACCAAATAGCAAGCGACTCGGTGAACGGGAAGAGCAGATTGGAAAGCGTCACTAACGCTATACCGGTTAGTATTACTTTTTTATAACCAAAACGTATAACTGGCTTCTCTACAAAAAACATCGTGCAAAAGATTCCAATATACATGGCTGCTGAATTTATACCATTCATATCCGACGAAACACCCGAGTTCTCAAGCATGATTGATAATAGCGGCAGCAACAGCCCTTGACTCATTCCAGCGACTACAACAACCAACAGCAGTATGATTAAACGATTACGGAAGGAAAGCGACGATGATGTGTTTATAAAAAGGGACAAAAATAATGGCACTCTCCTTGTTTCAATTATATTTGCACTGATTTTATACCTAACACATTGTATCCTTGAGGATTATGCGTGACAACTATAATTTATTAATTAATTGATGGGAATAGTTTCCGAAATGGAATAGCTGCATTCCAACAACCACAACACATAAGAGAACATAAAAAAACTAGTCAAATGTTTACATACAGACTGTATGTATGTTACGATGAGTCCATATAAAATAAAGGGGATGTTTACCAATGACCACTACAAGCTTCTATCCTGTTATATTGACGGAGAAGGTTACCTTAAGTTCAACCTTTTACTCCACCTATTTTCAATTTGAAAAGGTATATGAAGCCGACTGGTACGTGAGCCTTAGAATGACTAATGGCAAAGTTCCCTATGAATTAGCTCTCTTGGACGCATCACACCCTACCATTCCCCCTGTTTACCAAAAGAGAGTTCAAGGTTTGATTCTAAACTTTGAAGTCGATGATGTGGATTCGGAGTATAAGAGACTTATTCTGGACGAGAAGCTGCCTTTACAGCTCGATATTCGTAATGAGGAATTTGGACAGAGGCATTTCATAACCAGCGATCCTAACGGTGTATTAATTGATATCATACAAATTATCCCTCCATCAGAAACAGAGAGTGCTAAATATAAAGATCAGATATGGTTGAATAATAACGATGGTGAAATGGTATGAGTGCTACGGTACAATTAAAACATTATTTTGCTGGAGAGTTGGCTGTTCTTCTCGCTAGATTAATTAGCCCATACTATCCTGATTTTCCTGCCGAAGTATTCGTCGATGCCGTTGTAACAAGGGTAGAACCGCTTGAATTAAAAGAACGAGTCGCCGTTATTACCGATCAATTAAGACAAGCATTGCCCTCTGATTATTCGGCAGCGCTGAACATTCTATTAAATATTGTCGGACCGGAGAATGAAACCGAAGAAGGAATGTTCAACAATGGATATTTTCTAATGCCTGTTGCTTATTTTGTTGAAAAGTATGGGCTAGAGCACTTCGAGATATCCATGCATGCTATGTATGAGATCACAAAAAGACATACATCAGAATACGCCATCCGTCCTTATCTTGAGGTTCACCTAGAAGATACTATAGATCAGCTAAAGCAATGGTCGCATGATACTAATCCTCATGCCCGTCGTTTAGTTAGTGAAGGAACCCGCCCACGCCTTCCTTGGGCAAAACGAATCCGCGTAATCAAGGGAGACCCTGCTAATAATCTTGCCTTACTGGAGCCTTTGTGGGATGATCCTTCCTTCTATGTAAGAAAATCTGTTGCTAACCATTTAAATGATTTAACGAAAGACTATAAGGAAATTACACTTAACTGGCTAAATAATCGATTGGAGTATGAAGGGAAGCATGGCATCTGGATGATTCGTCATTCCCTGCGATCATTAACCAAATCAGGTGATCCTGCGGCAATTGCACTTTTGGAGAAGCTTTGAAAGTAGTCAGATTGATAGGTAAGAAGTGATCGAGACAGGAGACAAACCTTTTATGAGAAGAAACAAAGAAGAAACGAATGAAACCATCAACAGATTGTTAGAAGTTGCCAGAGGTTATTTTACCGAACACGGGTATGCAGACTCTGCTTTGGAGGATATCGCCAAAGAGTCTGGGCTAACGCGAGGGGCACTCTATCATCATTTTAAAAATAAAAAAGGTCTCTTTCATGTTGTACTGGAGTCGGTTCAGAAAGACGTTGCAAAACGAATTGAGACAGAGGCAGCGAAAAGTGAGGATGTATGGGAGCAGCTGCTCTTTGGGTGCATTGCATTCGTGGCTGCCGCAGTGGAACCTCAGAACAAGCGCATTATGCTCGTGGACGGACCCGCCGTATTGGGATGGGAGACTTGGCGGAGTATGGACGAACATAACTCTATGCGCTTACTGCGGGGGCAATTGCAAATGATGGAGGAGCAAGGCTACCTCAAACAGGGTTCGATTGAAGCAATGACTCATTGTCTATCTGGAGCCTTGAATGAATCAGCGCTCTGGATTGCACAAATGCCCAATTATGAGCAAGCTTTGGCGGAAACCGAAATCATCATCTCTAATATGTTGAATGGTTTTAGGAGTTAGGTTGAATGAGCTGTTATGCGATAGAAAGCAATAACCACATCTGCATGTGAAGTGCCTAACTGTTAGACACAATCTAACAGTTGGAGGTGCAGTTCACATATGGATGTGGTTTTACATAGTGGAGGCGAGGGCGTTTAACCCTCTGTCCGAGGATGACGATGCACTGACTGGTCTGCAACAGGGGGGCAGTCAAGGAACAATGATCGCCTAGCGGGCTGCCAAGTCATCCGCTGACCGCTAGGCTGCTCTGAGTTCTTCTTCTGTTAAGCCGTCATATGATCTACTCTGACTTCTTGATCATCCAATTTTCCAAATCCTTGGATGACAGCGGCCTACTAAATAGATACCCCTGCCCCCTTAAACATTTTAGCCTCTTCAATATGTTCATTTGTTCAGACGTTTCTATACCTTCTGCTACTATATTAAGATTTAAGTTGGCAGCGATTTCAATTATTGATTTAATAATCGCGACGTCGGTTGGACTCTCAGTCAGCTCTCTAATAAAAGATTGATCAATCTTCAAAGTGTTTATCGGTAACCGTTTTATAAAAGATAATGATGAAAATCCCGTTCCAAAATCATCAAGTGCAATTTTAACTCCAAGTTGCTTGAGCTCATTTAAGATTGGAATTACATTATCATAATTCTCCAAGACGCTTTCTGTAATTTCAAGCGATACTTGTCCTGGATCAATCTGACTCTCTTCTAACATATTCTCAATAAAGGCAATGAAACTCTTGTCATTACTAAGCTGACGCTGGGAAACATTAATCGATATTTCTAGAATGTATCCTTCCCTATGCCATAAACCAGCTTGAGTTAATGCCTCTTTAATTACCCATCTACCTATCATAGTGATGACCCCCGTTTCTTCAGCGATCGGTATGAACACCGCTGGAGAGACTGTTCCCAGTCTCGGGTGGTTCCATCGTATCAAGGCTTCAACTGCCACAACCTTGTTACTATGAAGATCTAGGATTGGCTGATAATGAAGCTCTAGTTCTTGATTGCGAATCGCTCTTTTCAGTTCTACCTCAATGTATGCTTTCCTATCCAATGCTACTTTCATGTCATCGTTGATACGCTTATAATCATTTTTTCCAGACATTTTGGCATTGTACAAAGCTGTATCGGCTAGACCTATCAGTCCCTCCAATTCATCATGATCATCAGGGTAACAACTAATACCAATACTTGTGGTAATATTGATCTCAATCCCAGAGATATAAAATGGCTCGCCTATCTCCTCAAGAAGGCTAGAAGCCATTTGGGTCACCTTATATTGTTCCATTTGCAGCAATAATATAAATTCGTCTCCGCCCAGATGATAAACCGATATTGCTTCATTTTCAATAGAAGCTAATCTTTCGGCTACATGCATAAGCAGAAGATCACCCATTTCATGACCAAAAGTATCATTTATATTTTTGAAGCGATCTAAGTCTAAAAACAACACATAAAAACGTTCCTTCACATTCATGAGATCTGTCATCTTATTAATAAGACTTCGGCGATTTGGAAGGTTCGTTACTTCATTAGAGAGTGCCAAACGCTTTATTATTTCTTCCTTTATTTTTTGCTCCGTTGTATCTCGAACAATACAAAACACCTTATTGCTTCCTCTAATCTGAGACAGTACAAGTTCTTGGTTGAAGGTCGTCCCATCTTTCCGTATCCCTTCAACCTCCCCTCGCCAATAGCCTTCCTTGCTTAGTGCGGAAAGGGCAGCACCGGTAAGGTCTTCGATGGTCTGCTTGGAATAACATATACTCCAGTGAGACTGCAAAAATTCCTTTTTAGTATATCCATACATCTTAACATGTGAATGATTCACGTATTCAAAGATCCCCGCTTCATTCGTAATCCCTATTCCATCCATGGTAGAATCTAGCCCATATGAGTATTGAATGAGGTCGATCTTGGTTGTACCCAATTCCTTTTTTACAAGAATATAATGATCAATTTGCCTTCCAAGAAACCATGCTATGCTAATATTGAGTACAAGCAGCAGTACCCCCACCAATGAGACATCTTTTTGAAGGAATACCTTCGATCCATTAACTATGAATATAATCGAGCAGAAAACGATTGTAACTTTATATCTCATGTCTATTCACCTTCCTGCAGCACGACATATGGTGATTAACGGATGAATATGGTTCTGGTATATCTTCCTAATTCGCTTATTGTTTCGACATTCTTTTCAATTATCCTTTTTGTATTTTCTTCCATAGCCGCATTCAAAAACGCAAAAAAGCGACCTAACACGGTCGCTTTTCTGATGGTATTGGTGGGGGCGAGCCGTGGCTGTGCAAAACAACAATTCGCCGGAGTGTATAAACAAATAATGAGATTACATTTATTACGGCAACTTTTCAATAGAATAAAACATATTCGTGAATTGCTTGGTAAAGGGCATGCAAAAAAAATGTTTGAATTAATTAGCAGAATGGATGACGGAGAGATATTTCACAGACAATTGTTTGATGATACTCTTGATGCTTCTTCTTCAAGTATTGCTAAGAATATCACAAAACTTAAGGAATTAGGTGTTATCAAGTCAGGCAACGGTCGAGGAAAATATATCGTTTGTATAGTTGAATGACCTTATCGAATAAGCAAAACGAACAGGAGGCAACTCCCATCATATAGTAGTAGAGTTTTTTGTCAATCTACTGTCTTCTATGATGGGAGCTATCATTGCATATTCAGTCCGACTCTCTTTGTTTTAATGACTAATTTGTTAGCTCGTTTATCGTATAAGTTTCATACCGCATAATATTCTTTAAGTGCAATTCATCCCTAGACCAAGAATCGTATTTCTCATATAAGATACCAATATCGTTGTTAGGCAACTCTGTTAGCATGGAGTAGGAGAAACCATAAGTCGGTAAGTCAACTTCATACTGGTATGCCCAATCAACGGTGTATTTATTGTAGCCCGAGCCACCTGTATCAGTGATTAGCCCAATCAGAATTTTTCCGGCGCGACGTCCGCTCGATGATGTCGGCGTGGACATGATAATAGCCGGTTTTCCATCGATCAGTTGCGAATAATTAATTACAGATAACTGAGTTCCATAAGAAGCAACCGTGATATTAGGGATATAGCTGGTACTACTCCATGTCATCCCGCCATCGATACTAGTAATATAGCCAATTTTCCCGACATTCGTCCTCATATAGGTGCGTAAATCTCCATTCGGTAATTCGACGATTTGCGCCTCAGCAAAATTGCCGCTGCCTCCTAGATAAGTATTTACATAGTTCCAGGTATCTCCATGGTCATCACTATAAAGGTAGCCATAGTCACCAGATATACTATTATATGCGGATACTAACATCCTACCAGCATAAGGTCCATTTTTAATCTGTGTTCCGATACCCGGCCCGAATAACACATTCCGTTGAGCAGGATTACGGAATTCACCTAACAGTCGCATTTCAGACCAAGTTTCACCCTCATCATCACTGTACTTCATTGCCAAATAATTAGTCGGCATTACTCGGAACGGAGAATCTTTATAAAAGACAGAGGTATTGATGTCCGTATTCGTTTTTTCCTCGATTAGAGTTGTCCCTTGAAAATAAACACGGTATTGTTTTTGAGTTACATATACACCATTGTGCATTAAGCGATAGTCACCGTCTACAGAATAGTCTGTTGGGGCGCCTAGCAAGTCATTATAAATGACACCGTTTTCTCGGATGCTATAGTTATACGTATTGCTAACGTCCCCCGCTTTATACAATTTTATATACTTCTTTCCGTTAATTTCTTTAAAGCCTGAACCTGTTTGGCTATTATTAAAGCCAAGTCCATGCGGGAAAACATCAGCAAATAGGAACAATCTCCCCGTATCACTATCCTGCAACAATACGGAATCAATAAATGCAGCGCTGTTTGAAATTTGTACGTTTTTCCCTACCGCATCCCGTGGCCAATCAACTGCTTGAGCTTCATAATCATCAAAGACAAGTGGCAGAGTCGGAGAAGTCCACGTTTGCCCGCCATCCAGACTCTTGGAAAAAGCAATATCGATATTACTTCTGGCATCATGTGTGCCTCCATACCTTGCATCAATGCTGCTAACTACTGTTCCACTTTGTAACGTAAGCATGGCTGGTATACGGTAATAGTTAGCATTTGTTCCGTCACCGGCATAAAAAATCTTTGTACCATACGTAGTTACCGCTGTTGCTTGAAGTAACTCCTCATCGGCTAAAGGACCGTCATACACTTGTACATTATGGATGGTCCCACCAAACGGATAAGCATTAGCACCACTGCGTACTGTTGCACCTAAGGCGATATTATCAACACCAGTTATATTATTTATGAATTTAAAATTTGAGGAATGCAGTGTAGCGACTAAATCACCATTAGCAAATATTTTATATAGTCCGGTTGTTTTATCAGCTTTAAAGGCTACCGTATTCATCGCATACTCGCCATGATATTTACCTTGTAATGACGCCGGACGATTTAATGTATGTTTAAATACAATATCGGTATTGCGAAGTTCCATACCCAATAATCCGGTATTAGTGATATAAATATGAAAATGACGATCTTGGTTGCCGGCGGTACTATTTCCTATACTAAATAGGGACTGGATAGGCGCAGACGATGTGCTAGTATAGGATACAATGACAGTACCTTCCTCGAGTGCTTCAATTTGTGCAGCCGCACTTTCTCCGCTTAGATCAAATTTTGAACCCGAAGCAATATTAATATCGCTTTTATCTAACAAAAGGTTTGCAACAGGAGGCACATCTGTCGTCATATCTACTAATTCTTGATCAGTAAGTACCTCACCATATACCGCCATTGTGTGTATTGTCCCGCCGAATGGATACTGGTTATTACCATCAGCTCGGACAGTACCCCCTAATGTGATACGATCTAATCCCGTAATATCAGAAATGAATTTGAAATTACTTTTATTTAAGACAGCAACTAATGCACCGTTAGCAAATAACTTATAGTCATTCGTACTCGGATCAGCTGCAAATGCAATTTTATTTGTCTGACCAGGCGTTAAAGCATTGGGTGCCGATAATGAATATTTAAAATTCGCATCGGTATTTCTTAGCTCCATACCGAGCGTTCCCTGGGGTGTAATATAAATGTGAAAATGACGATTAGCATTACCCGTTGTGGAGTTTGATACACTAAATAATGATTGGTATGGTTCATTACTCGTTGAATTAAATTCAACAAACACAGTACCTTCTGTTAACCCATATACAGCCCCCGCCGTACTCTCTCCACTAAGATCATAGAAATTACCACTAGTCATGCTAATATTGGATTTCTCCATATAGGGTACGTAGAGATTCCCTGCGAAAACAGTATGTTTCAAACTAGAGAGAGGATATAACAAACAAAACATTAATATAGCAGCCATACACAACGCAATATTCCTTCTTCGTTCAAACTTCACAAGTATTCCTCCCATTCAAATGATCTTCCACGCCTGGTCAGTCTTTTTAACTAGTAATTTCTTGTACTTTGACGACCCTTCCTTCCTTTAGTGATAGTGTACAAGCATCAGCGGTGGCAATAACCGCGCGTGCCGCTTGCCCTGTTAATAATGGCAGAAACTCTTCCGTTGGTTCCATGCCATGCATGATATTATTGAGGAACTTCATTTCATTAGCCATAATTCCATGTAACCACATTGGTGGTTTTTTTCCTGGCTTACCATATTGAATAGCTCCGTCCATTTCCGTTCCTTTATAAATTGATGTGCGATCATCATCTTCGTCCTGGGATTCGTGCAGTAGAAAATGTGTGTCCTCTCCATTTAACTTCAGTGTGCCCCCAGCATTAAACATATCTAATTTAATGGCACCTAATGTCCCTTGAATGAGTAAGTAGTGCTCCGGCCAACGAAACGCGGAACCCCATTCCATTACTGCAAAACGGTTATTAGGGAACTTTAGGTTCAGTAATAATATGTCGTCCTCATCGCCGAAATTTTCGCCATGGTGGGCAACATTACCACCAGTCATATATACTTCTTCAGGCATATCTCCCATAATAAACTGCACACAATCTAGCTCATGAATATGATGGTATAGATGTCCTCCAGATTTTGCGCGAATTTTCTTCCAAGACACCGTTTCTTGCGGATCCTCCCAACCGTTCCTCGCTGAATGACAATACAGCACATCTCCGATAACGCCTTCACTAATCAATTTTTTGGCATGGCGTACCCCATTAAAATAATTCATAATATGTCCAGCCATGAACAAAACACCATTCTCCTGACACGCCTTTACCATCTCATCACAATCATGATAGTTTAGGGCAATCGGTTTTTCACAGAAGACATTCTTCTTATGCTTAGCGGCACAAAGCACCGGTTCCTTATGCAAATAATTTGGTGTAGCTACGATGACAACATCCACATCCTGCCTTGAACACAGTGCATCTAAGTCAGTCTCTGTGTCACATCCATATTCTGCGGCAATCGTTTCACCATTCTCAGGATCCAGTACAGCTACTACCCTTGCCCCTTCCTGCTCGTTCATAATGCGTCCTAACTCTGCACCGAAATAACCAGCGCCAACGATGGCGTATCCAATCTTCTTCATGACAACTTCCTCCAACCCATTATGTGTTATTAATAATTAGTTGTTACGTGTTATTTCACTGAGCCTGACGCCAAACCGCCGGCAATTCTTTTTTGGATCAACATAAAGAAAACGATAGAAGGAAGTACAACTAAGGCGGAAGCCGCCATCATAACTCCCCAATCCAATACTTCTTGCCCCTCAAGTGACTTAAGGGCAACGGCAACTGTCATCTTATTGCTGCTGTTCATTAAAATTAACGAGAACAAAAATTCATTCCACGCATTAATAAAGGTATAGATCGCAACCGCAACCACACCAGGCGCAATAATAGGCAAAGCAACCTGACTATAAACTTGTATTTTATTAGCTCCGTCAATTTTAGCGGCTTCTTCAATTTCGATTGGAACTGTCTGAAAAAAGCCAACTAGTAACCAAATAGCATAGGGTACGGAAAACGATAAATAAACGATGATTAGTCCTAACCGATTATTAAACATACCCAATCCCCCGATAATTACAGAGTAAGGTATGGCAAGTAATATTGGCGGGAACATATATGTCGTGATCAACACTTTAGTTAATGCCTTTCCAAACCGGGGAAAAAAGCGTACGACACCATATGCACCAATTGTCGAAATAAAAATAGCAAGTAATGTAGTGCTGCCAGCGACTATCACACTATTGATTAAATTGGTACCAAAATCTAATTGTTCAATGACAACCCTATAATATTCAAGAGATACTTTTTTAGGGAAAATGGAGGTTGGATTGTTGCTCAGCTCCCCCTTACTCTTAATGGAGGATAAAATGATCCATAGTAAGGGGAACATAGCGAAAACCGCTAAAATGCATAGGTAAATATAGCTAACTGAAGAACTGAACCAACCGCGTTTTATTTTTTTTGATCTTGCCATTATGCCCCCTCCCTTTCCCATTTGTTCAGGAGTCTAAAGTATAGCGTACACACTGCTAATAAGAAGACCAGCAATAATACCGTAACTGCTGATGATTGCGCTAATTGTTTAAGCCCCCATCCCAAATTATAGGCATAGATAGGAACAATTTGAGTGAGTCCTGCCGGACCGCCTCCAGTAAGTAAATAAATCATATCAAAACTATTAAATATCCATATCGTTCGCAGAACAATCAATAGTCCGATAACTATTCGAATATGCGGTAATGTAATTCGGACGAACGATTGCCAAGAACTAGCTCCATCAATTTGTGCTGCTTCGTATTGGTCTTTAGGTACTGTTTGTAAAGCTGAAAGTACATTGACCATGATTAGCGGTGAACCAAACCAAATATTGATGCAAACTACGGTCATAAACACTAAATCTGCACTAGATAGAAACTGTGGAATCGTTTGTAGTATCCCAGCATCAACTAAGAAATTAGGTAGAAATCCCGATACTCCATTTAGTATCCACTTCCATGACATCGCAATAACAATTGTCGGAAAAGCCCATGGTATAATAAGCACCGTGCGAAATAGGCCTTTAAAATGTCGTATACGTTCTAACGCCAAGGCTGCCGTAAAACCAACTAGTATTTGTCCCGCCAAAGAAAAAACCGTCCATTTGATGTTAGTAAAAAAAGCATGCCAAAATGCAGCATCGTTCAAAATCTTAATGTAGTTAGCAAACCCTACAAAATCGTAATTTGGTTTTATCAAATGCTTGGAGGTAAAACTAAAAAACAAACTTGTGACTACTGGGAAGAATAATAGCAAGCCAACGACAAGAATTGCCGGCAGGATGAAACTAAAGCTAATAAGTTTGTCTCTATAACGTCTTTGTTCCATACTCTTCACCTTCTCTGAATATAACGAGAGCAATAATTATGAACTGCTCTCGTTATATAGATTATTGCTTGAACCGCCGACTACTGAACGGTTTGGAATAGTTCATTAAGCTTATCTTCTGCTGCTTTTGCAGCTTTCTCCACAGGTGAGTCATTAATAATAATATCTTGGAACATATTCTCAATAACTCTTTGGCTTGTGAGCAGCCCTGCTTCTGGTCTCGGTCCATAATCCATACCAAGTGATGTGCTGCCCGATAACATTTGATTTAAAACCTTATCCGCATTTTGGAATTGCTGCACGATAGGATCCGATTTATATTTCTCAGAATCAGTGACACCCTTAATGGCCGACATCATTCCTACAGGAACAGACAATAAAAAGTCAACATATCGCTCTTGCTCATAGAAATATTCAATAAATGCTTTGGCAATTTCCGGATGTTTTGATTTTTTCCATACTACAAATGGTGTGTGATTCGACTCTACTCCGATTTCTGGATCACTGCTATTCACTCTTGGAACAGGTGCGGCATCAATGTATTCTAGCAATTCCAGAGAATTCGCTTGTACGCCTCCAATATGAAAACCAGTGTTAAAATCAAACGCTAATTTACCTTGGTAGTACATATTTGCTTCATCCAAAGTATTGTAGTTGATAGAGTCTTTAGGGGATACTTCCTTGTAAATCTTAACCCAGAAATTAATTCCATCAATTACAGTTGGACTTGTTAAGTTTGCCTTACCATCTTCGGTGATCAAAGTTTCCCCAGCACTATGCACGTATTTATTTAGCCATCTTGTTGCTAATAAATCATTCGTACCCATTGGGAAAGCCGCGCCATAGACGTCTCCATTTTCACCATCCGTAATCGTTTTTGCAGCAACATAAAATTCATCCCATGTTTTTGGTATATCAAGGCTATATTTTTCTAATAAGTCCTTACGAATCCACATGGCTTGAGTATTAGAGTATAGGGGCACTCCGTAAACATTACCGTCCTTCGTTGTCATCTCAGCTAATGCTTTTTCATAAAACTTATCCTGACCAATTCTTTCTATCAAATCATTAAGCGGAACAATCGCATCATTATCGATTAACTCCACTACTTGAGAGGATAAGGCGCTGCTAATATCTGGTACGTTGCCGGAAGGTAAGCCTGTTGTCCATTTCGTATAAAAATCCGCCCAAGAGAATGTTTCTATTTTAATTTTTACTCCCGGGTTATCTTGCATAAAAGAGTCAGCGATTGCCTGAATCTTTTCCATTCTAGGGCCCTGTGTAAACGAATGCCAGAATGTAAGTTCCCCTTTTAACTCTTGTGGTGTTGTTGAATTCCCTTTTTGATCATTTGAAGCATTGGGTGTCGTTTTTGTTCCAGAATTGCCGGTTGATGAAGCACAGCCCGCTAAGATTGAAGTTAGCATAAAAACGGCAACAATAATGGGTAGTACCTTTTTAAGACTATTCATCTGCATTGCCCCTTCCCTTATTCTGAAGTGTTTAGCTCTTTTGAGCACACCCCAATTATAAAGCGCTTCCATTTTTTATTATAGATTATAAATTACCTATTATTAGCACAAATCGCTTAAACAATGAACGTATATTCCAAGATTACTAGACTATTTATTCTCGTGAACTCATTCGATATTTTCGTGGTGTTATTCCGAAGACATTTTTAAACATTCGTGAAAAATAGTTTATATCTTCAATTCCTATTTCATAGGCAATATCAGAAATACGTCTATTAGAAGTCAGCAGCATCCTAGCAGCTAACATCATTCGTAAATCTTTCACGAAGTCTCGCGGGGATTTTCCTGTATGCTCCTTAAATAGCCTACGCAAAGTAGAGGGGCTCATATCCGCCATTTTACTTAAAAATTCTGAATCAAACGATTCCTCAGGATGACTGATTAAATAATCAACGACCACCTGAATCCGTGGATCGCGCTTAATGGTACTGCTGCTATGCTCCCGCTTCCGAATGCTTTCTAAGGTGAAATTGGCCTCCGGCCTCTCATGTTTTTCCAATAGGACATTCTCAGTTTGATCGACTAGAGCCGCCAAAATAAGCTCTAAATTTCCGCGAATTCGAAATAATCGGCTAGTTTGATGACTCGTTGCATTGTGATACACCTCTTGAAAATATTCAAACAACTCATAGCTAACATTTTGGGTTAAGAGAGGAACTTGGAAAAATTCCGCGAGAAAATCATTATTATTTAGCCGGATCGTGGTGGTAAACCGAATCGAAATAAATTCAACGACATCACTCGCACCATGACATTCCAACTTACAACCTTCCGGAATATAAGCCACATCGCCAGCAGATACTGTAATTTTTTCACCGTCGATAATAAACACGGCCGCGCCTTTGATCATGTATCGCAGCATACAGTATGGGATATAGCTTTCCGGGTAGAACCAGTTTTCCCGAAAAATATATCGATCGACGTACAAAAAATTAAACCGCATGGAAGAATACAGAGCATTTGGAATATCCATTAGTCTCACCTCAACATAACAATTATTTTATAAGCGAAATGTGCTAATTATAGTCTATATCTTCCTACAATTGCAAGATGTAAGCGTGATACACTACTATTTGAAACGACTGATTTCACAGAATCCGAATTGGAGGAAACTAGTCCTATGATTACAGATCATCTAAGTAAATTGGAATATTATCGGGGGTTATCCTCACGTTTAGATCAGGCTATCGACTTTATGATGACAAATGACCTTATGACACTACCTCTCGGGCGCATTGATATTGATGGTGACAATCTTTATGCGAACCGTATGCAGTATACTGCTAGTGCGATTTCGAATGACAAAAACTTTGAGATACATCAACGTTATATCGATATTCAAGTTATAGTCAGCGGCCACGAAGGTATAGCGCTAGCTCCTATGGATGTTTTAACTAAAGTCGAAGATCTCCCGGACAATGATATTACTTTCTATGCAGGCAGACCTGATCATATCGTGATGATGCGGGAAAATACTTTCATGCTGCTTTATCCTGGCGAGGCACATATGCCGGGCCTTGCTATAGATGACCAAGCTGTGGTAGATAAAATCGTATTTAAGGTGGCTTACTAAAAAAGAAGGAGTGACAGATGTGGATACTACAAAATATCAAGGGGTTATTCCGGCTTTCTATGCCTGCTATGATGATATTGGCGAAATAAGTCCGGAGCGCACCCGTAATTTTACCAGCCATTTAATGGATAAAGGTGTGCAGGGGTTATATGTTGGAGGTTCTTCCGGCGAGTGTATTTATCAGAGTGTTGCGGAACGGAAGTTGATACTTGAAAATGTGATGTCGGTAGCCAAGGGTAAAATGACGATCATTGCCCATGTCGCTTGCAATAATACTAAAGACAGCCAAGAACTAGCGATGCATGCCGAAAGTTTAAATGTAGACGCCATTGCCGCCATTCCTCCGATTTACTTTCGGCTACCTGCTTATGGCATCGTAGATTACTGGAATGATATTTCCGCTGCAGCACCAAATACGGATTTTATTATTTACAATATCCCTCAACTTGCCGGTGTTGCTCTGACCTTACCAATACTTAAGGAAATGCGTAAAAACCCGCGCGTAATTGGCGTAAAAAATTCCTCGCCTTCAACACAGGACATTCAAATGTGGAAAAGTGAGGGCGGTCATGACTTCATCGTGTTTAATGGCCCTGACGAACAATTTATTTCCGGACTAGCGATTGGAGCAGGCGGGGGCATTGGCGGTACCTATGCGGTAATGCCGGAGTTATTCCTAAGAACATATCATCTCTTCCATGAAGGAAATGTGCAAGCCGCAATTAACGTACAAAACGATGTTTGCCAAATTATTTATAAAATGTGCGAAGCGCACGGTAATCTATATGCAGTAATGAAAGCAATATTAAACAAACAAGGCGTATCGGTCGGCGGTGTACGCAAGCCTTTAACAAGCTTAATGCCCGAAGACCATAAAATTGTGGACGAAGCTTATCAAATGATAAATTCGGCAATTAACAAACTGTAAGGCGGCCAACAGCACAGAAAGTACGGGGAATATTGAAATCCTGATCAAACCCATTCATTCTTGCGCGCGGCCCGCCCCCTGTCCTCTTCGGACTTAGGCTTAATGGGCTTCAAATCAGCCTCCGAACTAAGCAAGAGAAACCCGACCTGACCCGGTCGGGTTTCTTTTGTTTGGTGGAGGGGTGAGGGTTAATAAGCTATACACGTACTCTACTCCACCTACACCATTGATCGTATCGACTACATCAAGGGTATCCCCTAGACCATCATATTCCATTAACCATTTTGTTTGTACCACTCTGCCCATTTCCGAACTATGTCAAGCCTTGACTCGGTACTATCCTCTGAGTACCAACACTGACCTTCACGCCACTCAGGCACCGACTCGATCTGTATTCCGGTAATCTGTTCAAGTGCATTGCAACGTGCTCCAAAGACAGATACTTTTTGATTAAGAGCATCACTTTTCAATCCCCCAATAATAGGGGCTATAAAGATTGGATTTTTTATCGTTGATGCCAGCTTGAGAGCGCAATATTGGATATTTAAATCATTATCAGAAAAGAGCCTGATAAACTCAGCCGCTATTTCGTCCCACAGGTTCGGATATTTACCGCATGCATAAAGGGCTCCCATTCGTACAAAGCTGCTGACATCCTTCAATAACCGTCGCAAATCGTCACTTGTTATTGGTAATGATTGATCAGACAATAGAATGATTGATACTGCACGAATCCTATCTGAAGGGTGCTGCAGCATTGCACGAAAATGTACAGCCATCTCCTCCGAACAGGGTTCAGACATATAGGATAATAACGCTGCTCTAGCTTCCTGCTCATCCACGCCCCTCAATGCTTCTAAACACTCTGTCTCCTCTCTTCTTTTCCACATTTTCCAATGTAAATAAGGGCTAACCGTAGAAACTTGTTCCATCGGGGGTATGAACTTTAATGCAGCGGAAACATCAACTTGCCCGGATCGCAACTCTTCCCATTTTATGTGTGAAATGCGACTACTCCCTATTAGAACCGATTTTATTTGAAACCCTGACAACCAAGGTCGAGCCTCCCAGACACATGCGGCAGCACCTAAAATGATCGGGCCAGAAAATGATGTTCCTTCGGTTCTTGCATAGCCAGTAGGCAGATCGTCGAAGGAAGCCGTGAAATGTTTCAGATATTCCTCTTCTGATTGAAAGGGCGTCGGCAATACAATGTTCTCCGCAGGTGCAAGAATCTCAGGAACCCATTTGTTCTCAAAGGTTGGTCCTCTGCATCCGTGGTATGGAAGAGCATCTTGGAATTTTGCACTAGCTGGCACAACGACACCACCTACGGACAATATGGAAGGAGATGAAGCTGGACCATTACACGTTAATTCTTTCGTGTTCCCTGAGGATGAAACAACTAAAAGTCCCTCAGCAACCAACTCCTCACCTATCATTCGAATGGGGTCGGCTTGCCATGGCAGCAACCCTGTATCCCTAGTTGCAGTGACTGTCAGTACTACACCACGAATATTGTACAAACGCCAATTGCTTTTTAACCACTCCATTGCTCTGACAAATTTCACTTCAATATCATTAGGGGTATACAACGGTCCAGTTTCCAGCAAGTAAAGGTTAGCCAATGGTGCTGCGCCTGAATAATATCCGCCGGAAAGCTCTCCCGATCCAGCAGCCGCAGCAGCACTCGATAGTCCGTGTAACCCTCTATTCCAAGGCCCTGGATGAGGTTGCATGAGTAATGGTTGTGCAAGGTGTTCTGCAGTTCTAACGATGTATGTATTTCGTTTTTCATATGAAGCAATATCAGGGTGGTGCGCAAAGCTGCTGTCTATTATAGCAATATTAACGCCCCTACCTGTAATATGGTCTGGTATACGGAGATACGCTCGAATAGAAGCCCAGGTCATGGGACACCTCATTTCTAGAGATTGGCTGTTCTTAATTCCTTCATACAAACATATCAGCACAGATACATACTCGAAAGAAAATAGCAAAAACCCAGCCCTCATGCGGGCTGGGTTTTCATGGTGGAGGCGAGGGGAGTTGAACCCCTGTCCGAAGATCACGCTACACGGCTTTCTACGGGTGTAGCTGCAGTTTTGATGTCACCCTGGCAAGTGCCTCGAGCTAAATGACCCTACACGCTGCAATCTCATCGATTTCACTCTTCAGTAACAGGTATCTATGGACACTTCTCATGATCGGGACTTTGGTTAATTTGTGCTTATCCACAAAAACCTTCATTTGATCTTTGGAGAGACCAAGTAAACCGCCTGCCTCCGTAACAGTTAACACAACTACGTTGCTCGTTGCATTAAACGTCTTTTTTACTTTTAGATTCCAATCTTCAAATCCGTTCATATGTGGTTTCCTCTCTTGTTCCTAATCGATCGGAATACTTCATTATACCATGACTTCGAACAAATACAGATTCTCTTCTTACTCCTAGACGGAACCTAGGACATCTGCCTTTCGGCATTCGGAGGTCACATCAACTTTATGTTACACTAAGATCATGACCAAACTTCAAAAATGATTTCTATGGAGGTGTGCACTATGATGATGGTCATCATTATTTTAACGATAAATATTATTTACGTGTCTTTTTTCACGATCCGTATGATTCTTACGTTAAAAGGTCAAAAATTTCTAGCAGCTGCACTCAGCTCTATCGAGGTGACGATCTATGTCGTCGGTTTAGGTCTCGTCCTAGACAATCTCGATGAATTTCAAAATTTGATTGCCTATGCCGTTGGATATGCGCTGGGTGTATTATTAGGTTCAAAAATCGAAGAGATATTAGCGTTAGGCTATGTCACAGTAAGCGTCATTACAAATCGTTACGATGAGTCGCTTCCGAATAAGCTTCGTGACGAAGGTTATGGTGTTACTTCTTGGTTAGGCGAAGGCAGGGATGGCCCTCGCTTGATGATGGAAATTCTGACTAGGCGGAAGGAACAAAGGGATCTATACAATTCCATCATTGCCTTCGACACGAAAGCATTCATCATTTCGCATGAACCTAGACACTTTCGTGGTGGATTCTGGGTAAAAGGTATGAAGCGGCAAGCCAAGGAAGTAGGGGTAGCCCATCACATTGTACATGAGAATAATCTTCCTGGCGTCACCGAAAAAAGCGTTCAAGAAGCTATTGCCAAGACAGAAAAGGACAACTAGTTGGAATTGCATCATGAATTACACAACAAAAACAAAAACACCATCCTCATGCGGATGGTGTTCATGATGGTGGAGGCGAGGGGATTTGAACCCCTGTCCGAAGATCACGCCACACAGGCTTCTACGGGTGTAGTCACGGTTTTGATGTCACCCTAGGAACTCCCCGTAACCGGATTCCCTTCGGGTCAGCCTGATTATCTTCTTCCGTCGACCCCAGGCGGAGACCGAACGGCGTATCCCACTACTTGTTAGCCCCTAGTCTAGTCACATGGGCGATGCTAGGTAGGAGCACGCTAACAGGTTATTAAGCTGCTAAAGCGTAAGTGTTTTGTTGTTTGCCGTTTAATTGGCTTTAGCGTTGATGAAGCAGACGACTCCCTGCTACCCGCAACCCGCGCTCGTCCTATCCCCGTCGAATCCAAGAACGCCCCCATTAGGGCATAAACATCAGGCTGCCTTAAGCACCTGCGTTTAGCGATAATGAAGCTTCAGGATTAAGCGTAAATTAGTGACATCGACTATAAGCCGATATCAGATTACGCATGACAACTTACGTTGTCCTAAGTGGAGCACGAATGCAATTGCTTTACATTCTTACTTGCTGTGTTTCTTTGCTACTGCTTTAGTATATCACGAATGAACAATCTCTGTGCAACTATATTACTGCCAACTTTACCAAAGCAACTTCATCCATGGAAATTGGCCAAAAAATCTAACGAGCAACCTTCTGCTTCTCACGCAGCGCGCGCTGGATATCACGCTGTGCATCACGTTTGGCAGCTGTATCGCGCTTATCGTATTGCTTCTTACCTTTGCCAAGGCCAATCAACAGCTTCGCATAACCATTCCGCACATAAATCTTTAGCGGCACAATCGTATATCCCTCTTGTTTTGACAGGCCCAGCAGTCTGTCAATTTGCGAACGATGCAGCAGCAGCTTACGCGCACGCGTCGGATCGGAAGGATTATGAATATTGCCCTGCTCGAACGGGCTAATATGCATATTATGAATGAATACTTCACCATTGCGAATCGTTGCAAAAGCATCATTTATATTCGCGCGGCCATTGCGCAAAGATTTAATCTCTGTTCCCATCAGCACCATGCCTGCCTCGAATGTATCCTCGATGAAATAGTCATGGGAAGCTTTTTTGTTTTGAGCTAATGGCTTGCTTTCAGTTGTTTTCTTAGTTCCCATACTTCTTCACACCTCAACATTCTTATAAATACAGGCTTACAGCGGATTGATATACAGGAATTTATTGTAGCAACAATATCGTCAAAAATCAAGGAGACCGCTACTCCAACTGCGATTTACGCTCTTAAAGCAGACCGAACACCTCGCGCCACTACTGCAGCAGCGATAACCGACGTTACAGAACCGCTCCAGCCAACTCCCACATGCACACAGCTACTCCAACAACGATTACCGCTCTTAGAGCAATCTCATCACCTCGTGCCATTACTGAAACAGTGATAATCGACGTTACAGCGCACTCTCCCCGTTACAGCACTACCTCACTCCAAATGATCAAAAAAACCGCCCCCGACCAAAGGTCGAGAACGGTTTGTAAACGTTAGTTAATTAGCTATTACAGCTTTACTACGTTTTCAGCTTGTGGTCCACGGTTGCCTTCAACTACGTTGAATTCTACGCGTTGGCCTTCTTCAAGAGTTTTGAAGCCGTCGCCTTGAATTGCGGAGAAATGTACGAATACATCGTTGCCGCCTTCAACTTCGATGAAGCCAAAACCTTTCTCTGCATTGAACCATTTAACTGTACCTTGTTGCATGTGTAAAAACCTCCAAAAAAATTAAGATTAATATGCGCCTGTTTGTCGTTAAACAAAAAATTCACACATTGGAAAGGGCTCATGAATATGAATAACCCTTTTCAATATGTGAATTCAGGTTCATATTATCAATTGCCTTGAGTGTACTATACTGGTAATTAAAAAGCAAGTAACTGCCCTAAATATATTTTCCCATAAAGCCCAAAAGGCGGGGAAAATTAATTCTATTTCCGTTTTTTGCGAACAAATGCAGCTGTTGCACTATTTTTAGCGCCCTTCTTCTTTCCGTTTCCACTGCTTTTATCTTTACGCTTACGTTTTCCTTCACTCGCTTCAGAGCCCGCTCCTGCACCGTCTCTGCCGCTGTTGTTCACAGGCAGCCCCCACATATCAGTGCGAACTGCGCCCGCGCTGCTGCCGCCTCTATTGCCTGTAGAACGGTTTGAGCTGCCATTGCCGCCTGATTTGTTTTTGCCCTTCTGATCTTTGCCTGCAAAATTCTGGCCCGATCTGCCTCTTTGATCTGATGCAGACCCGTTGGATTTCTTCCTTCTATCGGCACCCGGCGGTCTATTACTCCACACTTCCACACCGCCAGCGCCTTCAGCAGGGCTGTCAACAACGCCTTCCGCGAACTGAGCTGCAACTTCACCCTTGCCGCCAGCTACGATACCGCTTCCGCGCTTACGCCCTCTGCCGCCGCGCTCATCGCGTCCACCGGCGAATCCACCACCAACACCGCCGCCAGCACCAGCGCCTTTTCCGCGGCGCCCAGGGCCGCCACTAGTGCCGCTTCGCTCAGCGCCATCTTCAAATCCGCGCCGTTTGCGACCACCTCGTCCGCCTCCGCTGCCAAAACCAGCGTCAGCTACACCTCGAAATGAGCTGCGCGGCTTCGTATCGACCATCTCAAAGTCGATGGTATGATCATTCATATTGACGCGCGCTACACGGATCTTCACTTCATCGCCAATGCGATATACTCTTGATGTACGCTCGCCAATAAGTAGCATTTGCATCTCATGGAAGTGATAATAATCATCCGCCATATCGCTTAGACGAATTAGACCCTCAACCGAATTATCCAGCTCGATGAACATTCCGAAGCTTGTCACAGAGCTGATAATGCCCTCGAACTCCTCGCCTACCTTATCCAGCATGAACTCGCATTTCTTGAGCTGCTCGGTATCACGCTCCGCATCAACGGCAACGCGCTCTCTCTCGGAAGAATGCTTAGCAATATCCGGCATCCGAGCCGTCAACGCATCATACCGTGCTTCTGATAATGCGCCTCCGTTCTCAATAACCTCGCGTATAATGCGATGGATTACAAGATCGGGATACCGGCGAATTGGCGAAGTGAAATGCGAATAGAACTCAGCTGCCAGTCCGAAGTGACCTAAGCATTCTGCGTCATATTTTGCCTGCTTCATCGAGCGCAGCATCATCGTTGAGATGACGGTCGATTCCTTCGTTTCCTTAATATCCTCAAGAAGTGTCTGTAATGCCCGTGGATGAATCGTATTGCCTTTGCCGCCTTTTACAACATAGCCAAAGTTAGCGGCGAATTGCATGAACCGTTGAAGCTTTTCTTGATCAGGGTCCTCATGAATCCGATATAGAAAAGGAACACGCAGCCAATGGAAATGCTCGGCTACTGTTTCATTTGCCGCAAGCATGAATTCTTCAATAATTTGCTCTGCGATCGAACGTTCACGCTTTATAATATCCGTTGGCTTTCCATCTTCATCGACTATGACCTTAGATTCTTGGAAATCGAAGTCTACTGCGCCTCGTTTCATCCGCTTAGCACGAAGTCGCATGGCGAGCTGTTCCATTAACTCGAACATTTCAAGCAGATCGGCATAACGTTCCTTCAGTTCCGTCTCCGGTTCTTCCTCCGTTGCAGTAAGAATACGACGTACATTATTGTAGGTCATCCGTTCTTTCGTACGAATGACACTCGTAAACACTTCGTGGCGCACACGCTTCATTTTTGCATCAAATTCCATCTCACAAGACAAGGTAAGACGATCTACCTGCGGATTCAAAGAGCAGATGCCGTTCGACAGACGGTGCGGGAGCATAGGTATAACGCGGTCAACTAAGTAAACGCTGCATCCACGGCGAAATGCCTCTTGGTCAAGCTGCGAGCGCTCCTTAATATAATACCCAACATCGGCAATATGTACGCCTAATTGCATGTTTCCATTTTCAAGAATTTTTACATGTACCGCATCATCGAGATCCTTGGCATCCTCGCCGTCAATCGTCACAATTAGCTCATTTCTCAAATCACGCCGCCCTTGCTGGGCGATTTCTTCCTCCGTAATGGAATCCGGTGCTGCATCCGCTTCCTCCATCACTTCATCCGAGAAGCCCTCCGGCAGCCCGTGCTTACGAATGATAGCAAGAATGTCGACGCCTGGATCATCCTTATGCCCAAGTATCTCAATAATCTCGCCCTGCGCAGCGGATCGCCCTTCTGGATAAGCGATAATGCTTGCGACAACCTTCTGCCCAGTAACCGCACCGAGGAAACGCTCCCTCGCGATAAAAATATCCCGATTTATCCGCTTATCATCCGGTATAACAAACCCAAACGCTTCATGATTCTCGAAAGTACCGACGATCTGAGTCACAGCACGCTGAACGATCCGCGCAACCTCGCCCTCCATTCTCCCGCCGCTCTCGCTTTGAGACGTAATTCGCACAAGCACGATATCGCCGTTCATAGCGCTTTTCATATCATTAGCATGAATATAGACGTCAGGATGATCTTTATCATCGGGCAGCAGGAACCCAAATCCTTTGGCATGTGCTTGCAATGTACCGCGAAGCAAGTTCATCCTTTCCGGTACCCCATACCGCTCTGTCCGCGTACGTACGATTTCTCCCTTATCCTCAAGCGCATTAAGCAGCTTCAAAAAAAGCTTGAAATCTTCTGCATCTTCTATTGCAAAATGCTGCTCCAGCTCATTGTAGGTCATCGGCTTATAAGCCGTCTCTCTCATAAAATCAAGCAGTTCCTGCTCAGTTATGATCATGAATTGTCTTCTCCTCATAAAATCCGCCAAGCACTTTCCGTACATGACAGATATTTAATTACCATATACCATGTAGTATACACGAAATTCCAACTATGAATCCGTCATCTGTCCGAAAACACAAAAAAAGCAGGGTTTCCCCTGCTTTCCGGACATTCATTATTGTTTAACAAAATATGAAACGACAAGTGACAATACAAAGAAACCGATTGCCATAGCAACTGTTAAGCGCTGCAAGAACAAATCAAGACCGCGTGCTTTCTGTTTACCAAACAGGTGCTCAGCACCGCCAGTTATCGCACCAGAGAGTCCTGCGCTCTTCCCTTTTTGCAGCAATACAACTGCAATAAGACCAAGAGAGAAAATGACTAGTACGATTTTCAAAGCTACATCCATTCATTCCACCTCCAACTAGGAGCTCCGTAAAAACACATAAACCGATTTTATCATAGCTGGGCACGAAATACAACTAGTCTGTTTGGTTATCCAATATTTTTCTCACCTTGTACATTGCTTTTGGGTCAATGGCGTTTCTGAAGCTGCATTCATATCGTACTGCCGAACCAAAATGCACCTCTCTCAAATCAGTTGCCTCTATAAAATACTCAATATTATCCGGCGACAATCCGTGGCCTCCCATAATTTCAATTCCTGACGCAGTCTCTTTCAAGCTGCGAAGCTGTGGAATAGCTTCAGGCGCTGGCTGTCTCCCGCCCGAGGTCAGCACCCTTCTAATTTGCGGATAGCGGCTTAGCTGCTTTAGTGCGGCATGCTGATCAATCACTGCATCAAATGCGCGATGAAAGGTAACGTCAAGCCCATCGGCAGCAGCTAGAAGCGCCGCTAAATGCTCTATGTGAATAGTCCCATTCAATGACAATGCACCGATCACAATGCCATTCGCTCCTGTCTGTTTGACAAGATGAATATCTTGAAGCATGACGGCAATGTCACGATCACTGTAGCAAAACGATTGGCTGTGCGGACGAATCATCACTTGGACAGGTATTACGCCCGCTTCCCTAACCGCTGCTTCAATAAGTCCTGCGCTTGGCGTTAGTCCTCCTTCTGCGATGCCTGTAACAAGCTCTATACGATCCGCCCCGCAGGCAACCGCTGTCGCTGCGTCATCCGCGCTGATCGCAATGACCTCTAGTATCATAGCTGCTGCTCCTCTACTCTTTGTGCTATATAATCTGCCAACAATCTTGCTCCATATCCAGTTGCCCCAGCAGCTCATCAATTAGCGGCATGGGCCATACGCGGTCCCCGTTTCTTTCACCCAACTCTTTGAGCAGCTTCGTGCCTTCAGCATACCCCCAAACACCAGCCATCCGCAAGCCAAGCGCTTGCCCTACATTGCCTGTTAAAGTCGCTATATCAATGATCTCGCTAGCCCCAAGACTGTCAGCGTAAATAAGCGCGTCAGCAATAATGAGCCGTCCCTCTGCGTCCGTGTTGCCCACCTGAACCGTTATTCCATTCCTATATTTGATAATGGATGACGGCACGATAGCAGAAGCGGAAGGCACATTATCCGAGGTTGGTATTAAAGCTTTTACATTCGCATTCAGCTTCAGTTTCGCAAGCATATGCATGGCCCCGATTGCAGCAGAAGCACCGCCCATATCATAGCGAGCCTCGCTAAGATCCTTCCCTTGCTTTATATTCATGCCGCCCATGTCAAAGGTTATTCCCTTGCCAATCAGTACAATCAGCGGCGCATTCTTGTTTTCGTTATAGGTCAGCTCAATCATTGCCGGCTTATAGCTGCTCCCTTGACCAACTGCCAACAGCCCATTCATGCCCAGCTCCACGAGCTGTTTTCCTTGATAGCACTGTACAGAAACAGCGCTTCCCGAGAAATGTGCTTTAACTCTATCGACTAATAGCTCTGGCGTCATCCGATTGGCAGGCTCATTGCATAAGTCTCTGGCCAACATAACGCCTTCGGCTCTAGCTTTTGCCTGCTCGACAAGGACAGCAATCGATTTAGGCGCGTTCAACAGCTGCAGGCACTTCATACTCGGATTCTTCCTCGATTGCTTATAGGCTTCGAAGCTGTACCCGCCTAGCAGCCACCCTTCCAGCCATGCCGAAATAAACTGCTCAGAAGAAACCCCTCTTCTTTTCTCCAGCCTCCTTTCGACCTCCGCCAGCTCCATAGCTACAACCTCGAATCCCTCCCGCTCAACCGCACGCGCGCATTTGCCTGCAGCCATACGTATGATTTCCGGGTTCCATTCAGCCAACGCCCCAAGTCCAACCGCAACCAATGAGGAGCTGCCTTGCTCACCATAGTAAAAGGTAACCGCTCCGGCCTTTTTCCTATGCGGCTTAAGTATATGCTCACGTCGGAAAGTCTGGTCCTCTTCATCGACAACTTAAAGCTCTAAATCAGCTGAAGCAAAGTCGGCTATCGCAATGTTCATCCTTCTTCACTCCATCTCCAGCTTAAAGACGCTACGGCTTGTTCCAATAACCAGATCGTTGTCATTCCGAATCTCAGCTGCACTAATATGACGCATGCGTGCAATCGTCTCTTTATTCTCATAATCGATTTGCTCCAGAATAGAGGCAACAATTAGCGGCCATTCCTCCTCAGAACCATCGATAACCTTCAAGGCAAAGGCCAGCCTTTCCCTGCGAAGCGCAAAGCAATAAACGCCCTTGGCACCGCCCTTTGCGATTATATTCGCATCCATTAATAAATTGGAACAGATCAAATAATCGGCGGATATCATTGTTGGATAGGCATTCATTATTGATGTCGCTTTCTGAACAGCGTCTCTCAGACGTTCATCCTCTATCAAGTCAGGACATGCTAGCTTCAAGAAAGCGACAGCCATACTTTGCAAAGGCATGCCGAACACCGGAAAGCCGCAGCCATCGGTGCCAATCCTTATATCATCGGCAGCCATCTCCGCTAACTGAGCCACAATGTCCTTGACTCGCAGCTGTGCAGGATGCTGAGCGTCGTAATACCCCTCACTGGAAATGCCCTTGCCCTTACAATAAGCCAACACGCCTAAGTGCTTACCCGAACAATTATGGTACAGCCTTCTTGGCGGCTGACTTCCCGACACAAGCGTATCCCGAGCAACAGCATCAAGTGGATAGGTTGGTTTACATATCAACGTATCCTCCTGTAAGCCTAGCTTATGAAGAATGCTTTCCAGCGCATGCACATGATAAGGCAAAGCACGATGTGAAGCCATCATGATAGCTTTTTCCTCACCCGAAAACCCGTAAGTCTCATCATAGCCTTCCAAAAAGACAGGTATCGCCTGCATCGGTTTAGCTGCTGAACGCATATAAGTCGACCAAGTCGGATCACCCGAATAGTACTTAATTCGCTTCGATTCATCCACACCGCAAATATGTCCGTAATGGATATTTTCAAGCAGATCTCCCCGATATTCCTCTACTAACGGATTAGTCATCACATTCGTCCCTTTCGCGCTCAATGTCAGCAACTCCAGCTCAATAACCGTATCAAGCTCATCCGGAAGCTCAGCGCCTTTCAGAACGATAAAAGCGCCGCCCGCAATATCCGAATATTGCTCTGCCATCCACGGCGTTTGAACGAACAGCTCTGTCCCGTCACGCAGCAGCCTTGCTTTTTTGATACGTCCTTTTAAGCCTTGGAAATAGATCGGACCAATCCCTTTATCGAATACATGCGCATACAGCTTGTTGCCGTTTTGCGTATATCTGCCCCACTCCGGCTTCGGCAGCTCCGCGGCACCGCAATTATAAATGCTGTCGCCGTTTAATCGCATCCATTCTCCGACTTCCGCGAGTATCGATAAGGACTCCTTAGGAATTTCCCCTTTTGCGTCAGGACCGACATTGAGCAGCATATTGCCGTTTTTGCTGACGCATTCAACCAGCGCTCTAATGACCTGCTTCGGAGACTTATAAGCTTTGTCCGTCGCGTGATAGCCCCAGTTCTCGTTCAACGTAATACAAGCTTCCCATGGAACGGACTCCCCTCTTGCATCCACTACGCCGCCTGGGGGAATAATTTGCTCGGGAGAGTAGAAGTCTCCCGCATATACTTCAGCATTTTCACCTAACAGATTACCTCCAAGCCGGTTGTCGATAATGATGTCCGGTTGAATGGAACGAACCATGTTGATCAGCTCGGTCGCCTTCCACTTCTCGCCCGTCATATCGTCATAAGAGAAATCGAACCATAAAATGTCGATCTTTCCGTAGTTCGTTAACAGCTCTTTCACCTGTCCATGCATATACTCCAAATAGCGATCGAACGAAATCTCTTTATCTTTAAACGCTTCATTGCCCCGTTCAGGATGAATCCGATCGCCATAAGCAGGATAATCCGGATGATACCAATCGATAACCGAGTAGTAGAAGCCTACCGAGATGCCCTCCGCGCGAAAAGCATCCACATACTCTCGGACCAAATCCCTCCCTGCTAGCGTATTCACAGCCTTATATTCCGTCAGCTTGCTGTCAAACAAACAAAACCCATCATGATGCTTTGTCGTTAGTACCGCATATTTCTGCCCCGCTGTTTTAGCTGCTTTTGCCCACTCCCGCGGATTGTAACGAGCCGCATCAAACTCATCGAAGTAAGTCTGGTATGTCTCATTGCTTATTCGCTCAGTGCTTCTAACCCATTCACCTCTAGCTGGAATAGCGTACAATCCCCAATGGATAAACAATCCGAAGCGATCCTTCATCATTTGTACCGTTCGAGTTCTCTTTTCACTCATTTGACCAGTCTCCTCTACTATTTATCATCCAGCAGAAGGAACCCGTCTGTCCATTCGACAACGAGTCCCTCTGCCTCTGCTTTTCTGCTCTCTGCCTTCTGCGCCTTACTTCTGAGCGTCGTATGCCTCTTGATAAATTTCAACCATGCGCTTAACATTCATGCCTTCAAGGTTCTTCAAGTACGTATCCCATTCATTATCCAAGCTGGCATCTCCAATGACGAAGCGAGCAACCATTTCATCGACATAATCATGAATCGTCTTGGACAGATCAGCGAATTCCGTAGCTTGTTCATTGGTCATGTATAGAGAAGGTACAGTAAAATACTCGTTTGACGCGTACGGTTCATAGTTGTTTTTTGTTTCATTATATAAAATGACCTCCAGATCATCCTCGCCTTTATTCACGGAGCTTAAGCGGAATTCGTTAGAACGAAGAGCTGGTCCGGTCTGAGCGTAGTTCACGTTTTGGACGCCGCCGTAGGATAGCAGCTCCGCCCATTTGGCAGGCTCTCCGTTAATGCCAATCTCACCCGCTTCCGCGTCACGCCATTCCTCGCCTGGTCGGCCATAGTTGCTGCGCAATGTCGTTTCATAGTCATATAAACCGTCTGCCCAACGGAAAGCAATTTCCGGGTTTTTCGCTTTGTTCGTTATAATAAATGAGCCCATATTCATGCCGACTAAATCTAGCGGCGCATATTGCGCACCAGAAGGTCCTTTTAGCGCAGGTATCGATTTATACTCGAGCCATCTGCCGCTGTCGCCGGCAAGCTGCGTGAATACGCCTTGATGTCCGCCTGTAGAAGCGCCAAGAATTGCCGTATCAGGGTTTTCCCCAATCTGAATCAGTTGATTGCCATCCTGAGTGAATGATTCTGGCGCAAGCAAGCCGTCTGTATACAGCTTATTCATATACCGCAGTCCTTCTCTCCATTCTTCCTTGTTAAAGGAAACATCAAGCGTGCCATCCTTCACATACATCCGTTTCGTGTTGCCGAATATCGGGTTATAAATAAAAGAGTTCATTAGAAACGCGTCAATTTGACTGCCCCATGATTTTGATGTAATGGCCATCGGGATTTCGTCAGCTACTCCATTGTCATTCGGATCTTGCTCCTTGAATGCCTTCAGCACGTTGTACAATTCATCCGTTGTCGTCGGTATTTCGAGATTCAGCTTCTCAAGCCACGGCTCATAAAGCCACATTTTCTGATACATGGAGCAGTGATAGCACTCATTAATTTCAGGCAGGGAATAAATATTGCCGTCCGGCGCCGTAATCGCCTTCTGTACTTCTGGCTTATCCGCGAACAGCTTCTTCGTTTCAACGCCATATTGGTCAATGAGCTCGTTAAGCGGCATAAAGACACCTTCCGTACCGTAAATCATCTGCTGTGCAGGCTGTACGTTGAAGTTCAGAATGACATCGGGATAATCACCGCTGGCCAGCGCCAAATTCAGCTTTTCTTGCCCGCTTTGCTCTGGAACGACCTCCCACTCAACATGGATCCCTGTTTTTTCCTCATACCATTTCGTAAATTCATTCGTTTCATAGTTCTCAACAAGCGGATTGCCTCTTACTAGTACCTTGAGCGTATATTCCTCATTAACAATCGGATAAGTGCCCGCTTCCGTCGTTAACTGCGTATCTGAGCCGGTTGGAGCAGCAGCACTATTAGTTGGTTTGTTCGAAGGATCAGAGCTATTGCTTGGATTTGAATTAGAGCAGCCTGCAAGCACCAGCGATAATGTCATGACAGCGATAAGTATGAAATGAATTTTTTTTCTCATATAAGCCCTCCTAATGGTTATAAGAAACTACCTTTCAAGCGGTTGGATCATCCTTTTAAAGAACCGATCATAACACCCTTCACAAAAAATCTTTGTACGAATGGATACGCAATAATGAGCGGCAGCGAGGAGACAATGATTAACGAATATTTCAGAAGCTCGCGCAAGCCTTGGCGGGCGGCTACCGACTTCACATTGCCCATCATCTCAATATTCACTTCGTTCTGAATCAATATATCCCGAAGCACCAGCTGCAGCGGATACATCGATTGACTCTTCAAGTAGATCATCGCGTTAAAATATTGATTCCAATGCCCGACGGCATAGAACAAAGCAATAACAGCTATAATCGGGCCCGACAATGGGATAACGATACGACCAATAAACTTAAAATCATTACAGCCGTCCATTTGCGAGGCTTCCAGCAGCTCTCCTGGAATCGTCGTTTGGAAGTACGTTCGCATAATGATGACATTCCACACCGATAAGGCTGTCGGGATCACCATTGCCCAGATCGTATTGATCATGCCGAGCTCTTTTACAATTAAGTAGTTAGGAATTAATCCGCCACTGAACATCATCGTGAACACCATTAGTAGCATGAATGCTTTACGGTAACGGAAGTCCTTGCGCGACAAAGGGTACGCAGCCAGTATCGTCATAATTACATTCACGAATGTGCCCAGCGCGGTGTAGATGAACGTATTATAGAAGCCTGTCAGAACATTTTTATTTTTAAAAATGGCAATGTATCCTTCGAGCGAAGGCTCCACAGGCCATAGCCACACCCTGCCTGAAATGATGGCGTAGGAGGAACTGAATGAAGCGCTTACAACATAAATTAATGGGTACAAAATAACGAGCAGAACAAGCGCCAGAGCAGCATAGTTAACAATAGTGAAAAGACGATCGACGCCCGATTCTTTAATCGTTTTTGGATTCATACGGCTGCCTCCTTACCATAAGCTTTCCTGCTTTAGCTTCTTGGCTGTCTGATTAACGATAATAAGCAGGATGAATCCGATCACCGATTTGAACAAACCGATGGCTGTCGCGTACGAGAAGTTCATGGCTTGAGATACAAGCCCCACCTTGTACACGTAAGTGTCGATAACCTCAGAGGCTTGCATATTCAGCGCATTTTGCATAAGTAGGATTTTCTCAAACCCGGTCTCCATAATTTGACCTGTATTTAAGATAAGCAAAATGACTGCAATAGGCATAATCCCCGGCAGATCAATATGTCTAATTCTTTGAACCTTATTCGCCCCATCAATAACAGCGGCCTCATGCAAGGCTGGATCAATACCCGTTAAAGTGGCCAAAAAAATGATGCATGCGAAACCGACATTTTGCCATACATGCGACCATACATAAATCGATTGGAACATCGACGATTGCCCCATGAAATTAATGGGCTCAACGCCTAACCATCCCATGAAAATATTAATAGCGCCTGTACGCGGATCCAGAAACTGAAGCATTAGTCCAACTAATACAACAATGGAGATAAAATACGGAGCGTAAGTGACCATCTGCACCGTTTTCTTAAACCGCTGATTTTGCACATAATGAAGTCCAAGAGCGAGAAGAATTGGAAATGGAAAGCTGGCAAGCAGCGTATAGAAGCTAATACTCAATGTGTTGCGAAGCAAACGCCAAAATTCGTAGGAGTTGAAAAATCGTAAGAAATGCTTGAAGCCCACCCAATCGCTTCCGAGCATGCCTTTCATAACGGAGAAATCTTTAAATGCGATAACAGCCCCAAACATCGGAACATACTTGAATAATAAAATGTAGATGAGCGGCGGTAGAAAAAGGACGTACAGCTGCCATGTTTTCAAAATATTGCGGCCTATATTCAAAAATCCTCCTCCTCTACATCAATTTTGTGTTACCGGCCGGTGATTTGAAGTATAGGGGGAGGATTTCACTTCGTAAATAAGTTAAATTCCCATGCTATTCAATTTTTAAGATCATGTAAACAAACTGATTATTCCAAATTCATGGCCTATGCAATTATTGCGAAACGACTCCTTGCTCGCTGCGGAATTCCGTCGCACTAAGCCCATTGGCCCTTTTAAATGCGCGGCTGAACGAGTTGAGTGAATAATAGCCCGACCGAAGGGCGATTTCATGAATAGGCAGACTTGTTTTTACGAGCAGCTGCTTGGCATGATCCATTCGTAATCCGACCAAGTAATCAGAGAAATTAATGCCTGTCTGCTCCTTAAAAAAGTATGAAATATAGGTTTCCGACGTTTGAAACACTTCAGCAAGCAGCGACAAGCTTAGCTCCGTATTGCTGTAATGCTGCTCCAAATAGTTCATTAGATTATCTTTAAGCTGATCGTTATGGCTTCGTTTTCGTTCGTCATGTTTTCGGCAAAGGCTTAAAAAACCAGTTCCCAGCAAATAAAGACCCATCTCCAGCGTTTGCTTGGGATCGGCCGCCTTCAGCGCGCTCTCCATCTCATCACTAAGCATAGCCTTGTCCATTGACGATTGCTCGCAGCATTTCATTAATGTGCCGGCGATCTCGCTTAACAATATTCTTCTCACCGATAACGGGATCCATCTCTCGTTCACGTTTCTGCTTTTAATTTGTTCAAGCAGTTGCTTCGTTTCCTGCAGGTTTCCCGATTTTACAAGACTTATTAAACGCAGCTCCACATCCGGAGGATAATAATAAGCCTGCAATGTCATTCGTATATCACCGTAACAAGCAACCGATTCCTCCTCGGTCCATTGCATATGCTGCAGCAATTGCTGCGCTTCCTCATAGGAGCGGCTAATGTCTGTAAGCTCCTCATAGCATCCGCCAATCGCTATATAAGTCTGTATATGCAGCATTTGCATCAGCTTGTCGCGAAGCTCCTGTAGCATAACTCTCGTCGTTTCCTGGAACAGGAACAGCTGGGCGGACGCAGCATCACCATTTACGAAAAGCAGCATTTGTTGCTCATCTAAATCGTGAACGGCTATCACACGCTTGTAATCCTGCTTAAGCATTTCTCTAATACCGATCTTCTGCACATCAAGCTCGCCTAATATTTCTTCGTTATACGTATTGTTGAAGCCAGCGATTTGAATAATGACAACAACTGTATACCGCTCCTCCCATGAAATACGCGAGTGCTCCATTGCGACTACTATATCTTTGCTGGAGGCGAACTCACCTCGGATAAGCCGATTGAAGAAGGCGCTTCGCAGCAGCGGAAGCTGCTCATCCATTTTTTCCATTAACAGCTCTTGATTATAAATTAGCGACCTGACGGAGTGCCCGATATAGTTGAAGGTGTTTCGTACAGAAGCGGTATCCGTTACATTATGCGGCTTCGGCAATATCCCCAGTAGCATCCAAAGCCATCGGCTGTTGCGATAAGCAAAGAAAAGTGCGGCAATCAACCCTCCCCCAGCAACAGCAAATATAATACTGAAAAAGATTCGCTTAATAATTTGTACACGCAGCAAAAGAACGGACTCCGGCTGAACCGAAATATAGCTCCAGCCGTTATAATCTGAAGTGGTCTGCGTAACAAGCATCTCTTCTCCATTAAGTACTGCATTTGTGAAGGCTTCTTGTGAACCTGTTATCAAATGATCCGTTGCAGCTTCTCCCGTCTGACTGATCACTTGTCCGCTTTGATCCACAATATAAGCATAGCCTCCATCACTGGAATCAAGCTGACGCAGCATATTATGTATTTGTGTATTATCGATAAACATTAGAACAAAACTGTCGCTATTATAACCCCCAGTCGGATGAATGTAAGTAACAATGGATTGCTCCTTTCCATTATAAGTAGAAGCCATTTGCGGAATATAGGCCTTCTCAAAATAGGGCCTCATATACTCCTTTCTCCAGACTTCATACTCTATATTGTGATACTGAAACTTCAAATCATAAAACTGCTTAAATGTGTAGGATATCGTCGGTGACAGCACCATCTCACTATTGATGTAAACAACAAAATAATCAATGATGAAATGATTGACGAGCGGATAGTTGTATAAATCACTCTTCATTTCAAGCATTCGATAAGTATTCGTACCCCTGAAAGGATCATCGACGTACTGGAAAGATCGAACCTTCGTTCCGCTCGCTACCTGCATCGCAATGATTTCAAGCTCTGCGAAGCGCTGATCGACCATCTCCTTCGTTTGATTCAGAACGGTATACGCTTTTTCCTTCGTTTCTTCCTCCACAATCGCAATCGTTTTCTCATATACGAACAATCCAGCCACACAAAAGCCCAAGAGTAAGAGTGCATACGGAATAAAAAAATGAACAAGCACTTTCATTCGACTGTTCCCATTTTTCATCGTTATTAGCAGCCCCCTGCTTAAAACATGATTTACGCAGTTCGATTCAGCTTATCGAATGATATATTTGGTGATCATTTCGTTGTGTGTCTATACTATCAAAAGTAGTATTGTAATTAATTAGATTAATGACTTGAAATGAGGTGGATGATTATTTCTGCGGTGGACGCTTACTATCAGGCGACAGTTCAAAGATCACCCAAAACTCCTCTAGAAGCGTTAGAGACACTTTTTTTGTTATCTCTATCGATGGTCTTCCGATCTTCTGGGTCTGAATCTTTCCCGAAGCCAGCTTATAGCGACACTCATTGGTCCAATAACATATTTTTTCTTTGGTCAATTTGCTTTTGAAGCTTATCCTTCACCTTTTCCACTTTATGATATTTCTTGGATGTCACAGTCGATATTAATTTCAAAACCGCGAGAAAAACATAGTCAACATGGAACACTTGCTCTCGCTGATTAAATATATTTTCCTTCATTCGTTTCAATTCCCTCCTATAAAGTAGTATCACCATTTGCCTAAATGGTATTTCCTTCTATAATATGTAATGGTAACATATCTAATTGAATCATATCTTTCTATTTTTGAGGTTTAATTGATTAACAGAGGAGCTTTGACGAAATGAATAATCGTACGGATGCGGTCGCTAACAGTTGGAATGAATGGGCCGACAGCTGGTATTTGAAGTACAGAACGGATGAAGCTATTGCCAAAATTATAGAGCAGCCTGCAACTGCATTTCATCCGACAACCTTTGCGATGATTAACAGGGCTATGCCTAGCCTGCAGGGTAAACATATATGCGTCCCTTCCAGCGGTGACAACCATGCGGTATACGCTTTTCATCTTTTGGGTGCGAACGTGACTTCCTGTGATATATCCGAGAGACAAATCGAGAATAGCGCAGCTATAGCGAAAAAAAATGGTTGGGATATTCAATTTATTTGTGATGATACAATGAGCCTTAGCAAAGTTAAAAGTGATGAATATGACTTCGTATACACCTCCAACGGCGTTCATGTATGGATTCACGATTTAAACGCTATGTACACCAACATTCATCGCATCCTAAAAAATAAAGGCTCTTATCTCATGTTCGATATTCACCCTATGATGCGTCCGTTTAAAATCGAGCCTGAACGCATATCAGTTGCCAATCCCTATGATTCAACAGGTCCGTTTGGGGAAATCCCGAACTATAAATGGCGTATTCAAGACATTATGAATGCAATGATTTCGGCGAGGCTGGGGATTAAGCATATAGAGGAAATGTTCGCGGTGGATGGTACGTTCTGGATTGATGACCATTATGATAACAGAACACCATCTCAAGAAGAACTTAATCGGCTTTGTGATTGGCGATTTAATCCTTCAGCGGCTCTTCCGCAATGGCTGTCGATACTGTCTAGTAAGAGTAATTAAGTAAGAGAGATTATGCGCGGGATTAATAATATTGGAACAACGATACCTTATTCCGAGGAATATAACACTAATCCAGTGTTATCGGAACAGAGATTCCTTATTCCATTGATTTATATAAGAATAACGAGGTTTCCAACTCAATAAGGAATCTATTTTCCGATAAATGTGAAAAAACGCTTTTTTACGAGCAATAAGGAATCTATTTTCCGATAATGCGACTACCTGCGTCCGAAACACCCTCAACGAATGCACTGCCAGCAACGCACGAACGATTGCAACACCAGTAACATCCAAAACGTCCGCAACGCCAGCAGCTTCTGCAACATCTTCAACATCTGCAACACCCACAATACCTACAGCATCCACAGCGCACACAACGCCCGCAACATCAGCAACATCAGCAGCATGCAAAAAAGCACATCCCCGCAGGGATGTGCTTTTGAACGTTGAACTTCGATTATTTGAAGTTCTTCAGGTTGTAGAATGCTGCTTTGCCGCCGTATTGAGCAGTTCCGCCTAATTGATCCTCGATGCGAAGCAATTGGTTGTACTTCGCTACGCGGTCTGTACGGGAAGGAGCGCCTGTTTTGATTTGGCCAGCGTTAGTCGCAACAGCGATGTCAGCGATTGTGCTGTCTTCGCTCTCGCCGGAACGGTGGGAGATAACAGCTGTGTAGCCAGCGCGTTTCGCCATTTCGATAGCGTCGAAAGTTTCTGTAAGCGTACCGATTTGGTTAACCTTAACCAGTATGGAGTTACCCACGCCTTTGTCGATACCGTCGGACAGACGCTCAGTGTTCGTAACGAACAGATCGTCGCCAACAAGCTGAACTTTGTCGCCAAGCTTATCAGTAAGCAGCTTCCAGCCATCCCAGTCGTCTTCGGAGCAGCCGTCTTCGATTGTGATAATTGGATATTTATCAACCCATGAAGCTAACAGGTCAACAAACTCTGCGGATGTGAATGATTTGCCTTCGCCAGCAAGTACGTATTTGCCTTCTTTGTAGAACTCAGTAGAAGCAACGTCCATACCCAGGAATACGTCAACGCCTGGCTTGTAGCCTGCGCGCTCTATCGCTGAAATAATAGTCGTAATAGCTTCTTCGTTGGAACCAAGGTTAGGAGCGAAGCCGCCTTCGTCGCCAACAGCTGTGTTCAATCCTTTGTCATGCAATACAGCTTTCAGGTTGTGGAAAATTTCCGCGCCGATGCGAAGAGCTTCCTTGAAGCTTTCTGCGCCAACTGGAAGTACCATGAACTCTTGTACGTCGATATTGTTGTCCGCATGCTCGCCGCCGTTGATGATGTTCATCATTGGAACTGGAAGCGTTTTGGAGTTGAATCCGCCAAGGTAAGTGTACAATGGAATATCCAAAGCGTCAGCAGCTGCACGAGCTACTGCCATCGATACCGCTAGAATCGCGTTAGCGCCCAGCTTAGCTTTGTTAGGCGTACCGTCAAGCTCAATCATAGTGCGGTCGATCAGCACTTGGTCAAGCGCGTCAAGTCCGATAATTTCTGGAGCGATGATTTCATTTACATTTTCAACTGCTTTAAGAACGCCTTTGCCTAGGTAACGGCTCTTGTCGCCATCGCGAAGCTCAACCGCTTCATAGGCGCCGGTAGAGGCACCGGATGGTACAATTGCGCGGCCTTTGCCGCCGGATTCTAGAGATACTTCTACTTCAACAGTCGGGTTGCCGCGGGAATCCAATACTTCGCGTGCGTATACATCAACGATCATTGACATCTTCAAAACACTCCTTTAAATGATTGTATGTGAATTAATAGTTACTGCTGCAAGCGATATTACTTCTTAATTAATGTTGCGCCTGTCATTTCAGCCGGCTGAGCCAGCTCAAGCAAAGTTAGCATCGTTGGCGCAATATCCGCCAGTATGCCTCCTTCACGAAGCTCTGCATCTGACTTGGTTACAATAAGCGGAACCGGGTTTGTCGTATGAGCCGTATGAGGACGGCCATTCTCATCAAACACCATATCAGCATTGCCATGATCGGCAGTAATGATGCAGACGCCGCCTTTAGCAAGCACTGCCTCAACGACCTTGCCCAAGCATTCATCTGTCGCTTCCACTGCTTTAATGGTCGGCTCCAGCATGCCGGAGTGTCCAACCATGTCCGGATTAGCAAAGTTCAAAATAATCGCATCATGCTTATCTGCTTCAATCTCGCGAACCGTAGATTCCGCAAGCTCATAAGCGCTCATCTCTGGCTGCAAATCATAAGTAGCAACCTTAGGCGAATTAATCAGCACGCGAGTCTCGCCTGGAAGCTCTACATCGCGACCTCCGCTGAAGAAGAACGTAACATGCGGATACTTCTCTGTCTCAGCTGTGCGAAGCTGCGTCTTGCCGTTCTGAGCTAGCACCTCGCCAAGCGTGTTGTCGAGATTCTTAGGCGAATAGGCCACATACCCGTCAACCGATTCACTAAATAGCGTCAAGCATACATAATGCAAGTTAGCAGGACAACGCTCACCGCGGTCGAAACCACGGAAATCGGCATTCGTGAATACTTGAGACAATTGAATAGCACGGTCAGGACGGAAATTGAAAAATACTACGGCATCCTCTGATTCCACAAGACCTATCGGTTTATTATCTTCGCCTACTATAACAGTCGGCATAACGAATTCATCATAAACCGATTTCTCATAAGATTCAACTACCGCCTTGATTGGATCGGTATAAGCTGGTCCCTCGCCGTATACCATTGCGCGATAGGATTTCTCCGTACGTTCCCAACGCTTATCGCGGTCCATCGCGTAATAGCGGCCTTGAACCGTTGCGATTCGTCCAACACCTAGCTCTTCAATCTTCGCTTGAAGGTTCTCCAGATAGCCCTTTGCGCTGTCCGGGGACACATCACGGCCATCCAGAAAGGTGTGGATGTATACATCCTCAAGCTCTTCCTTCTTGGCAAGCTCAAGCAATGCGTACAAATGCGCAATATGGCTATGTACACCGCCATCAGAGAGCAAGCCGTACAGATGCAGCTTCTTGCTGTTCGTCTTTGCATGACGCACTGCGCCTAGCAGTGTTTCATTATCGAAAAACTCACCATCGCGTATGGATTTGCTGATGCGAGTCAAATCCTGATACACTATGCGTCCCGCTCCGATGTTCAAATGACCAACCTCGGAGTTGCCCATTTGTCCTTCCGGCAAGCCGACTGCTTCTCCGGAAGCAGTAAGCGTCGTATGCGGATAGGATGACCAGTAACGATCATAGTTTGGTTTATTCGCTTGAGCAACAGCGTTGCCTACTACATCATCGCGCAGGCCGAAGCCATCGAGAATAATTAAAGCAACTGGTTTTTTGGGAGCCATCTTACTTGGCCCCCTCGATCAAAGCGATATACGATGCAGGCTCAAGACTTGCACCGCCAACAAGGGCACCGTCAATATCTGATTGACCCATATATTCCGCTACACTGTTAGGCTTAACGCTGCCGCCGTATTGAATGCGAACCGCTTCAGCTGTTGCCGCATCATACAGACCAGCCACTACGCCGCGGATATATCCGATAACATCTTGTGCATCCTCGGAAGTAGAGGATTTACCTGTTCCGATAGCCCAGATAGGCTCATAGGCAATGACGACTTTAGCTGCTTGCTCAGCCGACAGACCTTGGAACGCTGCTTCAGTTTGCACTTTACATACTTCCTTTGTTTGACCAGCTTCACGCTCTTCCAGCTTTTCGCCTACGCAAACGATTGGAAGCAGGTCATGCTTGAACGAAGCATGTACCTTCTTATTAACAATTTCATCAGTTTCCACAAAATAAGCGCGGCGCTCAGAGTGTCCGATAATAACATATTTTACGCCTAGCTCCTTCAGCATCAAACCGCTGATCTCGCCAGTGTAAGCGCCATTGTCTTCAAAATGCATGTTTTGCGCGCCAATTGCGATTGTTGTTCCTTTTGCCGCTTCAACCAAAGCTGGCAGCGCAGTGTAAGGTGCGCAAATGACGCTTTCTACGCCGGCAACCTCTGCTTTTCCTTTTACTTCGGAGAAGAAGGATGTCGCTTCTGCAACTGTTTTAAACATTTTCCAGTTGCCCGCTATAATAGGTGTTCTCATCGAATCTGCCTCCTGTATCTTATTTATCGTTAAGAGCTACAACGCCTGGAAGTACTTTGCCTTCCATAAACTCTAGGGATGCGCCGCCGCCTGTAGAAATATGATCCATCTTATCAGCCAAGCCGAATTTCTCTGCAGCTGCTGCTGAATCACCGCCGCCAATAACCGTATAGCCAGCTGTTTCAGCGCATGCTTGCGCTACAGCGCGAGTACCGTGCGAGAATGGCTCGATTTCGAAAACGCCCATAGGTCCATTCCAAACAACCAGCTTGGAGTTTTTAATAACGTCTGCATACAGCTCCCGTGTTTTCGGACCGATGTCAATGCCTTCCCAATCTGCAGGAATGCCGTCTACATCAACAATCTTCGTATTGGCTGAAGCGCTGAAATCATCCGATACGACAACGTCTACTGGAATCAAGAAGTTTTTGCCCAGCTTCTTGGCTTTCTCGATAAAGCCTAGCGCCAGATCCAGCTTGCTGTCGTCTACAAGAGATTGACCAATCTCATAGCCTTGCGCTTTGAAGAACGTATAGGATAAACCGCCGCCAATAATGACATTGTCTGCAATTTCAAGCATTTTGTCGATAACTGCGATTTTGTCCTTAACCTTGGAGCCGCCGATGATCGCCGTGAAAGGACGCTCTGGATTGTGAATAGCTTTGCCTAGAACCTCAAGTTCCTTCTCCATAAGAAGACCGGACACAGCAGGAAGCAGGTGAGCGATACCTTCAGTGGAAGCATGTGCGCGATGAGCAGCGCCAAAAGCGTCATTCACATACAGATCTGCAAGCTTAGCGAATTCCTTAGCTAGCTCTGGATCATTCTTCTCTTCGCCTGCATAGAAACGTACATTTTCAAGCAACAGTACATCGCCATTGTTAAGAGCTGCGATTTGCGCTTCAACTTCCGGACCAAATGCTTCATTCGCCTTGGCAACCGGCTTGCCCAGCAGTTCCGACAGGCGTACTGCGGATGCTGTATGACGAAGCTCTTCAACAACCGCTCCATTAGGGCGACCCAGATGACTTGCCAGAATAATCTTAGCACCCTTCTCGATTAGATAATTAATCGTTGGAAGCGTCTCACGAATACGCTTATCATCAGTAATAACGCCATTTTCAAGCGGTACGTTGAAATCCACACGGACGAATACTCGTTTTCCTGCTAATTCTGCTATATCACGTACACTTTTCTTGTTCATCGATAAAAACCTCCCTGGAGTATGGTATAGAGGGCTTCAAAATTTCGATATAATTCAAGGCGAAACGGCTGTCGCCATTCCTTTGATGGCGCTGCGCGCTTCGCTTTCGAGAAATACTCCCCTATATTTGGAGAAAGGGGCGCTCCTTTAAAGATAAAGGAGCGCCCCCTTGGCATGCGGGCGCCAGGCCCGCAAACCAAGGGCCGAGGCTTCGAGTCGAAGCCGCGACCCTTCTGTTCGAGCTATTACAAACCTTTGTTAGCTACGAATGAAACAAGGTCAACTACACGGTTTGAGTAGCCCCACTCGTTGTCGTACCAGGAAACAACCTTAACCATGTTGCCTTCAACAACCATAGTGGACAGGCCATCGATTGTGGAGGATGCAGGGTCACTGTTGTAGTCGCTGGATACAAGCGGCAATTCATTGTAGTTCATGATGCCTTTAAGCGGGCCGTCAGCTGCTGCTTTAAGCGCTGCGTTAACTTCTTCAACAGTAACGTTAACTTTTAGCTCAGCAACAAGGTCAGTTACGGATACGTTAGGTGTAGGTACACGCATAGCCATACCGTTCAATTTGCCTTTAAGCTCAGGAAGCACCAAGGATACAGCTTTAGCTGCGCCAGTTGAAGAAGGAATGATATTCTCAGCAGCTGCGCGAGCGCGGCGAAGATCCTTATGCGGCAGGTCAAGAACGCTTTGGTCATTTGTATAGGAGTGGATCGTTGTCATCATGCCTTTAACGATACCAAATTTATCGTTCAATACTTTAGCGAATGGAGCCAGACAGTTCGTTGTGCAGGAAGCGTTAGAAATGATTGTGTGCGATGCAGCATCGTATTTGTCTTCGTTAACGCCCATAACGATAGTAATATCTTCGTTAGTTGCAGGTGCGGAGATAATAACTTTCTTCGCGCCGCCCTTCAAGTGAGCTTCTGCTTTTTCCTTAGCTGTGAAAATACCAGTGGATTCAACAACGATTTCAGCCCCAACGGAAGCCCAAGGCAGGTTCTCAGGGTTGCGTTCTGCAAACACTTTGATTTCGCGGCCGTTAACGATCAGCGCGCCTTCTTTTGCTTCTACTGTTGCTTCAAAAGTACCGTGTGTTGTGTCATATTTCAAAAGGTGAGCCAGTGTCTTAGTGTCTGTTAAGTCATTAACTGCTACCACTTCTACTTCAGAATTGTTAAGTGCTGCGCGGAATACGTTACGGCCGATACGACCAAATCCATTAATACCGATTTTAACCATTGTTAATTCCTCCTACA
>Ga0182739_1000077_pt1 | contig 209324 bp, 180 predicted proteins | sample eDN5th30CBELigBY_FD_128873 | JGI IMG/M metagenome (GOLD analysis project Ga0182739, IMG submission 128873) | Enriched backyard soil microbial communities from Emeryville, California, USA - eDNA 5th pass 30_C BE-Lig BY (version 2) (version 2) | ecosystem: Environmental > Terrestrial > Soil >...
AGTATTAACGGGATCGTTTCGGGATACTTGGTTCCGTCATTCCAATCCTCGGTTACAAAGTTGGATTTTTTTAAATCCCCGCATTTCCCGCTGTTATACGGTTATAGCGGAACAAGTCGCACTTTCAATATAGAAAGAAATACGGAACAGCATGCTAGATATTGACAGGCTAATGAATAAATTTCGACAGGTGTTCATGTTGAATTGACAAATGATAAGCTTCCAATGTAAGCGAATTCATTTATGAACAAGGGAGATGATGTATTAATGAAAGCAAGTTGGTCCATCAAGCTGTTGCTGCTGATGGCGTTAATCATGACGCCGATTCTGGTGAATGGGAAGTCGGCCGATGCTTGGTCAGGCATGCCGATGTCCAAGCTGCACGTCAGCGGCAAACAGCTCGTGAACAGCAGCGGGCAGCCTGTTCTGCTCAGCGGCTGGCATCAGCCATCAGGGCCTTATTGGACGTATCAGAACAGCAATTATTACCTGAGTCAGAATGGCAACAATCGGCATGCGGCAATTCTCGCATATTTGAAAGACATCACTGACACCTTCACGGACACTTCAGCGAAGTATGGCAGTACGCACGGCTGGTATATGAACCAGGTACGTCTATTCATCGACCGGGAAGACATGGGCGACGTAGCGGCGGGAACGTACAATTTCGCAGGCTTGAAGAGCGTGACGCAGAATGTGATTATTCCGTACATTAATTATGCCAAAACCAAGGGCTTGTATGTTACGCTCGGCCTTGACTTCACTCTCCAGGACAATAAAGCGACGACGTCATCGAATCTGGCCAAGTTTAATGAAATTTGGGGCTACCTCGCTTCGCAGACGGGTATCAAGAGTGCAGATAATGTGATGTTCGAGCTCATCAATGAGCCGGTGCTCTCCGATGTGAACGGCGTATGGGGCGGCAATCCGTCGCAATCCAATTTCGTCGACTACTGGAATTCGTTGAGGAATTTCCAGAATTCGATCATCTCGACGATTCGGAGCAAAGGGGCGGATAATGTCATCTGGGCGGCAGGACTTGGATGGGACCAATACTATCAGCTGTGCGCATCCCATCCGCTGACGGATCCGCTGAACAATCTCGGTTATTCGGTTCACTGGTATCCGGGTTATGGTGCGAATGACAATTTCTCAACGCTGCAGCAAATTTGGAATACAACAATCAAGCCTTGTGCGGATAACTACCCGATCAACATTACAGAGACAACTTGGTTTAAGCGGAAGGCTGGCGATTCTGATTATTGGAACCTGTTCAACGGCTCGAACGAGGGCTTCGGCAAGAATACGAAAGCAATCTTCACGGCTGCAGGCAACGTCAGCATTGCAGCGCATATGAATGGCTTCATTCTCAACCCTGGTACGCGAAGCTCGTTCGCTGATCCGACAGCAGGCTTGCAGTACGATGGCGATGCGACACGCGACGGCATGGCGCGTTTCCTCTTCGAATGGTACTATGAGCGCGCTCAGTTCAATCCTTGGAACGGCGTTTGGAATGGACTCACGAACGGCGGAACATACAAATTGGTCAATCGTGCTTCGGGCAAGGTGATCGATGTGCCTGGCGGCCAGAATACGAATGCGCTGCAGCTGCAGCAGTATGCGGATAATGGTGCAACGGCGCAGCAATGGGTAATTACGGACCAAGGCACGTACAATAATTTCTACAAATTGACCAGCGTAAGCTCGTCCGATGGCAAAGTGATGGATGTGCGCAATGGAACCTCCAATAATGGAGAAGCGATTCAGCTGATGCAGAGCTTTAACAATACGGCTCAACAGTTCCGATTGATCAAGCTGAGTAATGGGTACTATTGCGTTCTCAATGTTAACAGCAACAAGGCTGTAGAGGTTGCGAACGCCTCAACCTCGAATGGCGCGCTGATTCAACAGAACTGGTATCGGGGCGACCTCAATCAACAATGGCAGCTGGTTAAAATCAATTAATCACTAGCTCGATTCGGTCCAACGTTTATTTGATCGAGCATCATGGCCGTCCCGTATGCTGTCGATCAGGCATGTGGGGCGGCATTATATTTATTATGGTTCTTATAATTATGAGGGGATGAAGTATATATCGACAGGTGTTCGTATATAGAACGGTGGTGTTACAATTTGTTGTATCAATTCAATACGGGAGGCGTACTCAAATGATAGATCCTAGCTCGACCGCAGTGAACGAGGAGGTTAATGGCGGGCCTGCAGCACCGCGAGACCCCGTCGATAAACGAAGCAGCTTCTATTTGATGTACGAATCGATCGTTGAGGCGACAGCGCGTCCGGATGGCCGGTTCTCACAGGAAATCTATTTGGAGGGCCGTCAGTTCATCGATCGAGCCATGTTTGCTGGCGGCGTGACCGATGAATCTATTCTTCAGTTATTAACGAGCTGCAGCGGGTTCAGACAGCTCGTTCACAGCATCGGCATTTCGGTGAGCACGCCGGTTGACGATCATGCGCCGGTATGGTTTGCGCTGGAGAATTGGGGCCATACTCGCAAGTACGAGACAGGGACCAAGCTTCGTTTTCCTGTACCGACGGACGGGACGGAAGCGGTACTCGTGCTGGAAGAGCAGGAGTGGTCTATCGATGACGATGTTCCAGGCAAAATGGCCATTGAATTCGATCGGCAAGGTGCGCTCGGAACGGTCAGCATCGTCTTCTACCTTAATGACGGCTATCAAGTTCAAGCAATAGAGCCTGAAGACCCTGTCGATTATGAATCGGATGCGTATCGAGCTTTACTTGCACAGTCGCTTCTAAGCAGCGGGAACAATTACAGACTGAAAGCGGCAATCGAGAAGGCGAAACGCGGCGAGGATGTGACGATCGCCTATATCGGCGGCTCGATCACGCAAGGGGCTGGGGCCAAGCCGATCCATCTCGAAAGCTACGCGTATCGGTCCTATTTGCAATTTAAGCAGATGTTCGGCTGCAATGGCGGCGATCATATCCATCTGATCAAAGCAGGAGTAGGCGGTACGCCGTCCGAGCTTGGCATTGTCCGCTATGATCGGGATGTAGGACGAGATGGAGCCGTACAGCCTGATATTGTCATTATCGAATTCGCCGTGAACGATGCCGGGGACGAGACGAATGGGGTATGCTACGAGAGCTTAGCACTGAACTGCTTAGCCGCTGATAATCGCCCTGCTGTCATCCTTCTCTTCTCGGTGTTCATGAACGATTGGAACCTTCAGGACCGTCTGGCGCCTGTCGGCATGCACTACGGTCTTCCGATGGTCAGTATCAAGGACGCCGTCGTCGAACAGTTCCGTCTAACGAAGGGCGAGGGCCGTGTCATTTCGAAGCGGCAGTTCTTCTATGATATCTATCATCCGACGAATGCTGGGCATCGTCTGATGGCGGACAGTTTAGCTTATTTGTTCGCTGAGGCCGACCAAGCGAAGTCCGCATCAGCGGATATCATGATCGATAAGCCGCCTGTCATCGGCAATGATTTCGTTGGAACGCGTCTGCTCGACCGTAGTAATTGTGAAGGCATTGCCGCAATTGATCCCGGCAGCTTTACTGGCATAGATGCAGATCTGCAAATGGTAGAGATGGACGATCATCCTTTCGGCACGCCTCAATTTCCGAACAACTGGATGCATACGGGCGAATCCGGCAATGAGAGCTTCAGAATGACGATTCGCAGCAAACGATTGCTGCTTGTATACAAAGATTCTGGCCGGAGCGATTTCGGCAGCGCAGAAATTTGGGTAGACGGCATTCACGTGAAGGATGCTGATCCCCATGAAGTGAATTGGACACACTGCTCAGCCGTCATCTTGTATAATGAGCCGACAGCGAGGGAGCATACTGTCAATATTATGATGACTTCCGGGCAGGGCGACCGCAAATTTACGATACTTGGATTTGGCTATGTAGAATAACAAGGAGAGGCTTCCGTTATGGGAGCCTTTTTGTTATTTATTTCCTTATTCGTTTTGCCTCCACTATCGTTTGTTGTTATCATGAATAAGGTTACATCTTTAGCAATGGCTTACTGCTTGACCGTACACAGACTGTCGGTCTAATTATCGTTGGGGGAGATTCCTTTCATGAAGCGCACGACCATATTGATTGCCGATGATGAGACCGAGATCGCGGATCTTATCGCTATTCATCTAGGCAATGAAGGCTATCAGACGATTAAAGTGTCTGATGGCGAAGCAGCTGTTCGAGCGGTACAGACGCAGCCGATCGATCTAGCGATACTTGATATTATGATGCCGAAGCTCGATGGCCACGAAGTGACGCGTATACTACGGGAGAAGTATGCTTTGCCGATTATTTTTCTAAGCGCCAAAACTTCTGATCTTGATAAAATAACCGGTCTCATCATCGGAGCCGACGATTACATGACGAAGCCGTTTAATCCGATGGAGCTGGTCGCACGCGTGAAGGCGCAGCTTCGACGTTCTTCCATGCTGCTCAGTCAGCAGCCGCAGGCGAACAGCCCTGTGCTCGAGGCAGGAGGCTTGAAGATTGATACGGATAAGCGAACCGTTCATGTCTATGGCAGAAGCATCGATCTGACACCGAAGGAATTCGATATTCTTCATTTGCTGGCGAGCCATCCGAGCAAGGTGTTTAGCGCGGACAATATTTTTCATCAAGTATGGGGCGAATCGTATTATGAGGGCGGCAACACCGTCATGGTACACATTCGTACGCTGCGGAAGAAGCTTGGTGAAGATAAGGATCAGTTTATTAAGACGGTATGGGGAGTAGGGTACAAGTTCAATGGATAACATCTTCCGCAGCTTCCGAGCAAGAATGCTTATTTTATTCGGGCTGAGCATGCTGTTAGCCGGTTTGCTGACTTATTTTCTCTACAAAATTCTTCAGTCCTACTATAACGACAAGGTGCGTTATCCGGGGGATGCGGCTGTTTATTATCGCCAGCTTATCGGTCATATCGGCGACTTAAACTTCTTCATGGTCGTATTCATTCCGCTTGCGATCATGTTCTTCTTCCTGCTGACGAAGCGTTATGCAGCATATTTCCATATCATATCTGGCGGGATTCGCAGCCTTGCCGGTGGTAACTTCAATAATCGAGTCATGCTGAAGTCAGGCGATGAATTCGAGACGATTGCGGATGACATTAATCGGGCAAGCGAGCAATTGAAGAAGGCGATTGAGCGCGGTGATTTCGCAGAGAGCAGCAAGGACCAGCTCGTTCTTAACCTGGCGCATGATCTTCGTACTCCGCTGACCTCCGTGCTTGGGTATCTGGATCTGCTGCTCAAGAATGAGCAGCTGACGGCTGAGCAGACGAAGCATTACACGACGATCGCATACACGAAGTCGAAACGATTGGAGCGGCTCATTGAAGAGCTGTTCGAAATTACGCGGATGAATTATGGGATGCTTAACGTGGATAAGAAACCGATCGATCTTGGCGCGCTGCTCACCCAGCTGACAGAAGAGATGTACCCTGTGTTTGAGCGAAATACGTTGACCGCACGACTCAATGTTCTTCCGAATACGTTCATCGAAGGGGACGGCGAGCTGCTGGCCCGCGTGTTCGAGAACTTGTTGTCGAATGCTGCCCGTTACGGCAAGGACGGCCAGTTCGTTGACATTAGCTGCAGTCATGATGGCTCGGAGGCCGTCGTTCAGGTTGTAAACTATGGACAGGTGATCCCAGAGAATGAACTGCCGCATCTGTTCGATATGTTCTATACCGGCGATCAGGCACGAACTCGATCCCATCAGGAAGGCAGTACGGGACTAGGTCTATTCATCGCGAGAAATATCGTGAAGCAGCATGGCGGGACGATTACGGCTGAGAGCAGCTGGGTCCGCACGGCATTCGAAGTCCGACTACCCCTTCAGAAATAACATCTCCCTATTTTAAGAAAAATTTTAGATTTGCCCTTCTTCTTTCTTTAACATTTTCTCTTAACCTTAGGTCACAGAAGGTTGAGGAGGCAATGTACGTGAAGAAGTGGGCTTTTTTACTTTTACTTGCTTGTTGTTTATTGGCTGGCTGCGCGAAGCAGGTGCCTGCATCGTCATCGGATGTGAAGATCGACTATCCGAAGGCGGAAGAAATCGTCTACACCCAGACCGATTCGTCTATGAAGGCGCTTCGGGTTCAGAAGGATCAAGTCTATCAAGGGAACCTTGTCTTAATAAATTCGGATTACGCCGTCCATCCTGAAGGTGTCCAGACGGACATTGTTTCGCTTAGCGATCATAAGGAGCTCGTCAATGGCTTCAGTCTGCTTGATCCTTCCATAGCGTTGTCACAGCGCGTTGCCGAACAGTTTGCCAAGATGACAGCTGCAGCCGCTAATGAGAATGTGAACCATTTTATCATTAGCAGCGGGTATCGGGATTTGGAGACGCAGGAGCAGCTTTATCAGGAGAAAGGGGCCGATTACGCGCTGCCGGCAGGCAATAGCGAGCATAATTTGGGCCTAGCGCTCGATATCGGCTCATCGCTCGAATCGATGGATGGAGCACCGGAGGGTGAGTGGCTGAAGCAGCATGCAGCCGATTATGGATTTATTTTACGATATCCGAAGGATAAGACGAGCATCACGGGCATTCAATACGAGCCATGGCATTACCGTTACGTAGGCTTGCCGCACAGCAAAATTATGCAAAGCAACAATTTTACGCTGGAAGAGTATCTGAATTGGTTGAAGGAGCACAAAACAGTATATATCAACGTAGATGGGCAGCGTTATCAAATATCGTATAAAGATGTGCCGCGCGAAACGGCGTTCCAAATACCGGCTAATCATAAGTATGAGCTGAGTGGTGACAATCAAGAAGGTGTAATTGCAACTATTTATCTCTAATTCAGGGAATCTATATTGATAGAATGAGCCAGCAGCATTGAGCTTTGTCGCATTTTGTCCTAATATAGATGTGAGTTACTAGTTGCTAGTTGTTAAATATTGAGAGATTAAACAGCCGACTAATTCTATTTGTCGGTTCTTTTTATTATCTAGATAAGGAGAGTCAGATGTTACAGAAGAAAAATCAATTAATGCTGCTGTTGTCGCTGGGTGCAGTTGTGTTAAGCTGTGTTGTTCATATCCTTCAAAGAGGCTTCGGTCTGTTCGATGATCATCGCATGAGCGATATGCATGTGCAGTCTCTCGCCTCCGGTCCGTTAGGCCTTAATATCATGCTGCTTATACCGATTATGCTGCTGTTGGCGGGCAGTTATCTTTACATACGATCCCGCAAGGATCATTCCTTCATCCCGATCTTCGTTACGCTGACGCTGACCTTCAGCAGTATGTCGATCATTGCGGGCAGCGGCGGCTCCGTAGAGTTCCACTTCTCGATCTTTATGGTAGTTGCAACCGCTGCGTATTATGAAAGTATTCGACTAATCGCACTGATGACGGTGTTGTTCGCTGTACAGCATATCGGCGGATTCTATCTGTTTCCTGAGCTTGTATACGGGATGTCCGCGACCTATACGATGCTAGCCATTCATGCATGCTTTCTCGTCTTGACGTCGGCCGCAACATCACTTCAGATTCATTCGAAGCACAAGATTACAAGTGAACTGGAAGCGGATCGTGCCGAGAAGCAGCAGCAGCTGGTCGCCGTATTAGATCGTGTGAAGCAGTTATCTGATCAGCTTGAACAGACTTCCGTGACAGTAGCAGGTAAGTCGCAGGCAACGATTCAGATGAATGTCGAAATGAATACTTCCTTCAAGGAAGCGGCGGTCGGGTTTCGGACGCAGCGAGAGTCCATAAGCAGTATCGAGCATAATCTGCATGACATTAATGATCGAATTGTCTTGACCGCGGATTCATCCACAGAAATCAAGCAGAGCGCATCACAGACAGGTGCAATTGCGGCCCATAATGGCAAGCAGATGGAGTCATTGTTCGAGCAGATTGTTCTTGTTGACGATTCGATCGAGACGGCAGCCGCAACAATTGTGTCGCTTCATGAATCATCGCAGAAGGTCGAAGCGATCATTGCGACTGTGCAGGAGGTAGCGAATCAGACCCACCTGCTTGCATTGAATGCCGCGGTCGAAGCCGCGCGTGCGGGCGAACAGGGCAAAGGCTTCGCTGTCGTTGCAGCTGAGATTCGTAAGCTGGCCGAACGAAGCGGAGAGTCGACGAAGGAGATTCAATCGATTTTGTCGTTAATACGGACAGAGAGCTTGTCCTCCGTCGAGCAGATTGAGAAGGGCCGGGCGGCAACCGATCTATCTGTCGTGCGGGCGAAGGACACGATTGCGGGATTCGAACAGATGAGTGACGATTTGGGCCGAATGATTGAGCTTGTCCACCAGCTGGACGGTGCTATCCATTCGATTCAGTCGGCGTCGGTTGAAATTGCGGGCGAGATCAGAAGCATCCATGCGATTACGCAGCAAAACGCAGCTGCCGTTGAGCAGCTATTAAGCGTCAGTGAGTCGCAAATGAACAGCTCCAGAGAAGTGGACGATGAGATCGTTCAGTTGAAGGATATTTCGCGATCGTTATATACGCAATTTAAGGCATAGCCTCTTATATTCAACTATCGCTGCTTGACGTCGCGCAGATAGGCAGACTCAAAGCTCCAGTATGTGCAGCACCGGCAATCGGTACTGTGCCTGCTTGATCCATGAGTCTGCCTTGTTTATTGTGAGTGGTGCTGAAATTAAAAGATGGACGATATGAATATTTTCTTTGTGACCGTTAATTATCCGATTATAATCCATCATAGTGCCGCTGCACGGTTGGGAAGGGGGATGCGTAATCCTTCCTTTTCCTATATGATGAATTTGTGAAAGCGGTTCATCGTGATGAATGCGATAGCCGTTTTATCTCTATCATAAGTGTGTATAGAAATCGTTAATATATTAATACAATCATTAATGGTATGGGTTTCATAGTTGTAATAGTTCTGTTATCATGTATACAAAGTAAAATATGATCTTTCCTAAGGATGGATAGAGGCATGGTGAAGAATACAACCATATACGATATTGCGAGAGAGGCGGAAGTGTCCGTCTCGACGGTATCGCGTGTGTTGAACGATACAGCGCCAGTAAAGGCCAGCACAAGAGACAAGATCATGAAGGTGATCGAGAAGCATAAATTCCAGCCGAATGCACTGGCAAGAAGCCTGATCAAGAAAGAAACGGGTACGATCGCGATGATCGTTCCTGATATTACGAACCCTTTCTTCCCAGAAGTATTCTATGGGGCGAATCAGGAAGCGAGAGATAAAGGATATACGTTCTTCCTGTGCAATACGTCCGGTGATGGCGATCGGGAATCCGAATATCTGACCATTCTGCGTGAGAAACGAGTCGACGGAATCATCTTCATCGGGGGCCGCATCAATCTGGCGAATTGTCCGCCGGAGCTAGTCCAAGAGGTACAGGAGGCAGCGGAGACGATTCCGGTCGTGCTTGTGAACGGCAATCTCGCGAAGACGAAGTTTCATCGGGTATACAGCGATGAGGCGGTTGGCGCCGCGCTTGCTACCCAGCATTTGATCGACCTTGGCCATCGGAATATCGCCTTCATAGGCGGATTGGATTTCATGACCACGACGATTCAGAAGGTGAAGGCAGTCAAGAAGACGCTGGAGGATCAGCAGCTGACGCTGCGCCAAGAGTGGATCCTGTACGGGGAATTCTCCATTCAGGCCGGCCGGGATCTGATGAACAAGCTGCTGGATAACAGCGAGCATCGTCCGACTGCGGTACTGTGTGTGAATGATTTTACGGCAATAGGTGCGATTAAGGCTGCATCCGAGCGCGGGCTTCGCATCCCGGAGGATATCTCGATCGTTGGCTTCGACGATTCACCGCTGTCGACCGCCGTTATTCCGGAATTGACGACTGTGACGCAGAATACGCATGAGCTGGGCAAGTATGCTGTGGAACGGATTTTCCAGATCAACAATGGCATGCCGACGAAGCGAACGACCGTGTTAACGCCTAAGCTTATCGTGCGTCAGAGCAGCGGCCCTGTGCCGGCGAAGCGCAAGTAACCGATCCATTTGCTAAGCTGTGAAGCTTGTTGTTTCCGTTTTTCCGTAAGGAAGAACGGAAGCAGCGAGCTTCTTTTGTTTCATATCCTTAATTGTTCGCGCTAGACCTGGAGGTTGGATTGTTATATTATCGTGTCCCCACATCATCCGGCAGGCCAACTAATCAAGCAGCTGAAATCCCTTATGCAGCAAGGATTTGAGCTGTTTGTCGTGATAGTCCCACGATAATGAATGCGTTTACAACTTTGTTCCAGATCCTTTATTGACAGATTATCCAAGGCGGAGATATAATGACCTCAGATTAATGAAACCCATTTCATGAAATAGATTTCATTACATTTTCATGCGATCCTAGCCGGGTGGGGTGGTACGCTTGATTAACTCAGCACATGTGGAGCCTGTCGTGCAATGGACGCGCAGCAGCGTATCCATTCAAGGGAAGTCTGTCATTCTGGTCAGCGCTTCCTTATTTTATTTCCGTATTCCCCGCGAGCTGTGGCGTGAACGGATGGCACAAGTGAAGGGTTATGGCTACAACTGCATCGATGTGTATTTTCCTTGGAACTACCATGAGCTTCGCGAGGGTGTATGGGATTGGGAAGGCCAGCGCAATGTGGAGGAGTTCCTCGAGGCTGCAAGGGAGGAAGGGCTGTGGGTCATTGCAAGACCGGGGCCGTACATTTGCTCCGAATGGGATGGCGGCGCGCTGCCGGCTTACTTGCTAGCGAAGGATGACCTGCGGATCAGACAGAACGATCCGGCCTTTCTATCGCATGTATCACGCTGGTTTGATCAGATTATGCCGATACTGGCTCGCTTCCAGCTGGGAGCAGCAGGCTCGATTATCGCTGTTCAACTCGATAATGAGCTGGATTTCTTCGACTGCAAGGATCCGCAAGGCTATATCGCTGCATTGCGGGACATGGCGTACACATCAGGAGTAACCGTTCCATTGATTGCATGCGCTGGGCAAGGCGGACTGTTCGAAGCATCTGGCTTAGCCGAAGGCGTAATGCCAACTTGTAATTTCTATCCGAATGACCGAGATCCATTGTTCGAACAGAAGGTGCACAGCTGCCGAAGCATTCTTGCTGGAATGGGCTATCCGCTGCTCGTGACGGAGACGAATCGATCGCACTACTTGCTGAGAAGGCTGCTGTCGGCAGGAGCGAAGCTGCTCGGCCCTTATTTGCAAGTGTCGGGTACTGATTTCGGTTTTACGAATGCGACGAATAACTGGGGCAGACCACTTGCTTTCCTGACATCCGATTATGATTTCGGAGGGATGATTTCTCCGGAAGGCATCGTACGGAGTGAAGCTTATGAAGGAAGGCTGCTGACCCGCATCATCGGTACATATGGAGATGCAATCGCTAAGGCAGAAGCGGTAGTTGACTCCGAATGGACACTGTGTGAGGAGTCGAACCAAGTGTTCGGACCACACGAGCTTAAGCTGTATGGCGGAGGCAGCCTGCTGTTCGTCACGAATGGCGATCAAGTAGCGAAGCATATCCATATACGGAATGATACTCATGCATTATCGGCAGAGCGGTATCCGCTGTTGCTGCCAGCAGGTCGTTCCATCACTCTCCCTGTCGATGTGCCGCTTGCCAGCTGGGGCATTGAAGGCAGGCTCATCTATGCAGGCGCCGAGATGTTCCATGCTGAAGCTGTCGACAGCCGCACGGTGCTTATGTTCCATCAGTCGGGTGAAAGTGAGATCGTTCTAGAGCTGGAAGGCTGCACAGTCATTGACAAGGTTAATGCGGAAGCTGCGATAGACCTGAATCGGGTCCATATTAAGATTGGGTCTGCCGAGCAAGCGGACGGCCTTGTCACCCTCGAAGTGGCGGGTGGACGCCAACTGACACTGATCTCGACGGCAATAATGAAAGCGCTGTATATGGAGCGTTACTCCACTGCTGAAGGAATCATCGTACAACAGCCGGCAGCAGCGCCTTCCGAACGGGGGCAGGTTCATGTGCAATGGCAGCTAGCTGAATTCAATCCTGCCTTATCCATGGCAGCTGATCTTAGCTCAGATGATGTGGTTCGGGTGAATGGCACGATCGATTACTTGGAGAAGGTCGGCATCTACAGGGGCTTCGCTTGGTACGAAGGCCAAGTGGCAGCAGCGAATAGCCGCAAGGCGCAGGGCTTCCTTATTCGCCAAGGCAGCGATATCGTATCGTTGTATGCAGACGGCCGGTATGAGGGAACAGTGGTGCCTGCGGGAAGCAGCTGGTATCTACCATTTGCCGAGGCGAAGGCTGTGTCGGCCGTTACGGCGAAGATCGAAATTTGGGGACATTCGAATTTCGATGATGCAAGACTGCCTGGACTACGGCTTCATTCGCTGAAGGGGCTGCAAGGAATAGCCGCCGTGCTGCAAGCGGCGGACATTACCCAGAATTGGCATGTTCATCGACTGCAGGACCGACCTTTCAAGCGTGAGTGGACCGAAGCATTCGATGACACGCTGTGGCCAATGGTAGGCTTCGGCGGTTGGATGTCGCCGGATCATCCGGTTCGTGAAGTATACCGTCGGACGTATACAACTGATGCCGATGCGAATCGATTCATCGTGCATCTCGAAGGGTTCCAAGGGAAGGCGATATGGTTCGTCAATGGCAGAGAGGCTGGTATCATCCATCCCTTCGATCCATTCCTGGATCTGACCTCGCTCGTCACACCGGGCGAGCAGCTGCAGCTAACGGTACTTTTGGAACGTGATCAGGGGGGGAGAGCCGGGAAGGTTCGGTTCTATGAAGCGGTCGATGCGGATAACTGGACGATTTCCGGTGCGGAAGAAGGGCTGCTTACGCATGCGCAGCGCAGCAGAGAATCCGCATTGACGGTGGAGCTGCCCTTATCGCTGGGCAGCGGCGGCGCGGCTTGGTTGTACGCTGCAGTGCCGAATTCGAAGGAAGGCCGCGGCTGGCGGGTGCGTGTGAATGGGCAAGGATTGAAGATGACCGTGTTTCATAACGAAACGATCGTTGGCCGATTATGGCTGAAGGGCAGAGCGGAACATCCGGTGTTAACCGGCGGGGATACAAGCTCGTTCTACTTGCCAGGTCCTTGGTTCAGTGAGGACGGGGCACAGCTGTCGATTCTGCTCGAGGCAGTTGATCGGAAGGAACAAGGCCAGCTCCATGGATTTGAGTTTTTTTAACCATTATGAAACCCATTTCATAATACCGGTTTCTATCAATTTCGACATCATTATTCGACGGTATGAGGCTTCGAAGAAACGAGTAATTGGATTTTGTGAAAGCGGTATCATTCAGGTGGAGTTGGGTTAGGGGTGAACAAATGATTTTCCGCAGCAAAAGGTTCATGATCCTGATCGTGTTCCTGCTTATATGCCTCGTTATTAGTGCTTTCTCTTATCGGTCGATTATGCAGCGCGGTTCTGAACCTGATGATGAAGGTGGCGATGTGGTGGGGGAGTCCATCGAGCTGAATTATGCTAAGACCTTTCAGAAGATTGATGGTTTTGGGGCGTCGGGCGCCTGGTGGGCACAAGATGTCGGCGGCTGGGATAACATCAGCGACATTATGGATTTGCTGTATGACAGCAAGAAGGGGATCGGGCTCAACATTTATCGGTACAACATCGGCGCCGGTCAGCCTACGATCGCAGACGATCCATGGCGCAGCACACAGTCGGTTGAGGTTTCGCCAGGTGTCTACGATCTGGAACGAGACCGCAATGCGATTCATGCGATGAAAGAGGCGGTCAAACGCGGCGCAACGGTTGAGCTGTTCGCCAACAGCCCGCCAGCGAGATTGACGAAATCCGGTTATTCTTCAGGCGATCCGAACGGCCTATCCAATCTGCCGCCAGAGAACGAAGAGGCTTTTGCCACCTATCTCGTGGATATTACGGAGCTGTTCCTGAAGGAAGGCATCCCGGTTACCTATCTGAGCCCGATCAATGAGCCGCAGTGGGATTGGAAGGGCGGACAGGAAGGCAATCACTACGAGCCGGAGCAGGTTATCAGCCTGTCGAGAAAGGTTGCGCTGGAGCTGCAGAAACGAGATCTTCCTGTGAAGCTTCTTATCGCTGAGTCAGGAACATGGAATGATCCGAATTATACGCTCACGATGTACAAGCGAATTATGGAGGACGAGGTGCTGTCGAAGTCGATTGATGCCTATGCGGTGCACTCCTACTGGGCAAGTGAGCGGGATAAGCGTATTGCTGCCGAATACTTCTCACAGTTCGAAGACATGCTCCCGCTGTATCAGACCGAATGGTGCGAGATGGTGAACGGCGGTGCAGCCACTCTGGATGCCGCGTTAACCCTCGCGAGGACGATTCATGAGGATATGACGATCTTGAACGTAGCAACGTGGGAGCAGTGGCTCGCTGTCGCCAAAGGGGACTATCGAGATGCGCTTGTCTACGTGAATGAATCGACACGAGAGTTCGGTGCAGCGAAACGGATGTGGAGCTTCGGCAACTACGCCAAATTCATCAAGCCGGGTTATCAACGGATTCAAGTGGACAGTGGAGACAGCGACTTGCTTGTATCCGCTTATGTCAGCCCTGATGAGAAGAAGACGGTCATCGTAGCGATCAATCCAACGGGTCAGGAGAAGTCCGTCAGCTTCGGCGGCTTGAAAGGGAAGAATGCATCGATCTACGAGACTTCGAATAACGCCGACCTTGCCCTTGTGAAGGAGGTGAAAGGACTGAAGCACCATGTGCTTCCGGCGGAGTCGGTAACAACCTTTGTGATCCAATCAACGGGCTTTTTAGAAGGAATTCTAGGCTAGCGAAGTTTGAATGATCTTAAGAGGTAGTACGAAAAGGGAGGATCAACCATGTCAGTGAAAATGAGAAAGTATCTTTCGATATCGATCATTCTTGCATTCTGCGTCGTTATGCTGGGCGCGTGCAGCGGCTCGAGCAACGACTCCAAATCGACGGATACAGAGAAAGAAACGACGACGGATACAACTGCTAAACCCGAAGATACAACAACTAAACCTACGGGCGAGCCTACTACGATCGTATTCGGTACCCACTGGCAAGCAGGCGACGACCCAGAGTGGAAAGACCCTGTAACCGGCAAATCGGGCATGGCGCCGGATCAACAGCTCGCGAGACAGAAGGCAACAGAGGCTGTTCTGAAAGAGCTCAACGTCAAAATCAAATGGATCCAATACCCGACCGACCTTCGGGAATCACTCTTGAAATCGGTACTCGCGAATGCGCCGCTCGTTGACGTCGCGCTGCTGTGGGGCGGCTCGCAGGGTACGCTCATCGGCCAGAACATTTTCCAATCCCTTGATGATTATAAGAGCATTTTCGAGGGCGAAGACACCTCCTGGATGTTCGGCGACCCTATGTTTGGTCACACATACTTCTTGAACTACATTCTTGATTTCGTTAATGCTTGGCCACTTGTATATAACGCAACTTACCTCGATAAGGTCGATGCGCTGAAAGAGAACGGACAGACGGTTTATCCAGTCGATCTGTGGAAGCAAGGCAAATGGACATGGTCCACATTCGAGGATTATCTGAAGAAGGTCAATGAGTACTACGCGAACAAGAAATCCCCTGTCAGAACGGATGTGCCGATCAAAGCATTCCAAACGGACTACCGCTATACGGCATTGCAAGCGATCCACTCGAACGGCGGCGCTGTCTATGGTGCGAACGGTCTGACGGCTGATGCTCCTGAAGCGAAGAAAGCGGTTGAATATATCGATAGTCTCATGTCGAAGAAGCTGATGATGTCGGTTCGTTATGGCGAAGACACGTCTGTACCAGGCTGGACTTGGAACGGCAGCGACTTCGGCAATGGTGAATCGGTCTTCACGAACATGGTGCCATGGCTCTCCAACGGCGCTGGCCAATCGCTTGCTGCACGCGGCGAGTCGATGGGTGTCGTACCGTTCCCTAGACCAGACGATATTCCAGCGGACGATCCACGTTATGAGCAGCTCGTCTCCCCTGGCAACCAATTTGCGGTTCTGAAGGGCGTATCCAAAGAAAGAACAGAGCTTGCACTGAAAGCTTTCAAAGTCTACTGGCAAACGGTTTATAAAACGCTGGCAAGCAGCGATAAAGCGCTCGACTTCTTCACGAAGCAAGCGAAAATGACGGCTGTTAACTACGGCTTTGACGTCACGAACGAGAAGATTGGTCAAGGGATTATGGAAGGCTTCACAGGCATCGCAGGCAGCAAGCCGAACGAGTATTCCGGCATTATGCCATGGTCGAACCTGTGGACGGATACGATTCTCGGTAACTCGCTCTACGGTCTCAATGGTTCACCGAAGTATGCCGGTGCAATTGATGCGCAGAAGGGCCAAATCCTCGACATTATCAGTGCGACGGAGAAAGCGCTCAGCTCGGACAAAACGGTTGACAACATGCCGCCAAGCTTCTCGCTTGTTGACAAACCGATTGCAATCGCAGCAGGCACGGACCCGGCTTCTGTGAAGTGGGATACGCTGATTAAGGCGACGGACGGTATCGATGGCGATCTTCCTTTCGCGAATGTGAAGGTGGATACGAGCGCTATTGAGAAGGATAAGGTCGGCAAGTACGACAATGGTGTCGTTCTGACCGTTAAAGACGCAGCAGGCAACGAAGCCAAAGGCAATTTCTCCGTCATCGTCTTCGATCCGAACAACACGACAGCTCCAACCATTACGGCCAAGGAAGGCTACCGCGCAATCAAAGTGAATGAAGATGCGTCGAAAGTCAACTGGGCAGGCGATTTCGTTGAGCAAGCAATCGACAAAGATAACTTTGACTTGAAAGGCAACATTACGGCCGATATCGGCAGCCTTGATGTTACGACGGCTGGCGAGTACGACGTTAAGCTTACGGTATCGGACTACGCAGGCAACAAAGCGGATCTGACGATCAAGGTTAAGGTTGAGAAGTAAGCTCCCGTTATACATCAGCAGCTAAGTTCCTAACTGCAAATCGTCTACAGGCGGTAGGTGCTATGAAGGCTTTCATAGCACCTATCAGCTATAACGGAGGTTCATGGTAATGATCAAGAAGAAGAGAATGTTCGTTGGCAGTGTGCTGATCATCATCATCGCATTGGTCATACTCATACCTTCGCTGCGTTCAGGCGGCGCCAAGACGGCGATTGCATCGCAGTCGGAGAACAATGAGGACTACGTTGAAGAATCCTACAGCCAATATCTCACTGACGCGGGATATTCGGGTCAAATGGCTGCATCGGAAGTGAAAGTGAATCTGTTGTCGTACGAGACAACGGGCGGCATGACCGCGAGAGAAGAGAATGGCGCGGTTTACACTGGCGATACCGGTACGATTACGTGGAATGTCTCTGTGCAAGAAGCGGGCTTTTATAACATGGCTGTCACTTACCTGCCCGTAGTAGGAACGAACTCGAAAATCGAGCGAAAGCTGACCATTGATCATGAAAGCTTGTATACAGGCCTAAATCAATTGATCTTCAACAAATTATGGGACAATAGCGGCGGCAAGCCGATTGTGAATAAAAACGGCAATGAAATATTGCCAATATCTGTGGAGAAGCCTGCGCTTACAACGGTTTATTTGAAGGATTCGCGTCGCAGAAGCCTGGAGCCATACAAGTTCTATCTAAGCGCAGGCACGCACACTATTACCTTCGAGTCTGTTAAGGAGCCGGTCGTCATCAGCGATATTACGTTCAAAGCGGCCGAGGCAGTCAAGCCTTATGCGGAAGTCTTGAAGGAGTGGGAATCGCAATACAAGGTGTATGACGGCGACAATCTTGTCTATCAGGCAGAGCGTACCGACGAGCATACGCTCGATATCGAGAAGTCGTCCGTTGACATCCTGATGACGACGGATTACAGCAATTCGAACACCGTTCCCTACCATCCTTACAAAATCAAACTGAACACCATCGGCGGCTCCAACTGGCGGACCCCTGGCGACTTCCTGCAATGGACGATCGACGTGCCGGAAGAAGGACTGTACAGACTTTCCTTCCGAGGGGAGCAGAACACGAACCGCGGCGTCATGTCGTATCGCCAGTTGAAGGTGAACGGCGAGGTGCCGTTCAAGGAAGCGATGGCCATTCCATTCGCCTTCCATTCCGGTTTCGTGAACTATGTGCTGGGGCACGGCGAAGACGAGCTGCTGCTTCATCTGAAGAAGGGAGAGAACACGCTCTCGCTGGAGGTTGTTCTCGGCGATTTCGCCATGCCGCTGTCCGAGGTTGAGAAGAGCGTATTGACGCTCAATGACCTCTATCGCAAGACAGTCCAGATTACGGGTCTCGTGCCAGACAAATATATCGACTACGAGCTTACGACGAAGATTCCGAATTATGCAGAAACGCTCCAAGCCGAAAGCGGCCGTCTGAAGAAGGTTGTCGATGAGCTTGTTCGAATCACCGGCGAGAAGGGCGAGAAAACAGCCATGATCGAGAAGATGCAGGTCCAAGCGGAACGGCTGAGCCGTAAGCCGGACAGCGTCATTAGCGAGCTGGGCACCTTCCAGAACAACATTTCATCCTTGGGCACTTGGATTACATCGATCTCGGAGATGCCGCTGAAGCTGGACAGCTTTACGCTGTCCGCACCGGAAGCGAAGCTGCCGAAGGCGAAGCCGAGCTTCTTCGAGAAGAGCTATTACGGTACCGTTCGGTTCTTGTCTACCTTCTTCGTTGATGAGACGAAGCTGTCGGAAACGACGAACAAGAGAGCGCTTAAGGTATGGATCTCGGCAGGCCGCGACCAAGCCCAAATTATAAGGAATTTGATCGATCAGGGCTTTACGCCGAATTCGAACATCGTTGTCGATCTGCAGCTGATTCCAGAGGATGTTATTCTGCCGGCGACGCTCGCAGGCAATGGTCCTGACGTTGCCTTGGCGGTACCGCAAGCAACGGTAATCAACTTCGCAATGCGGAACGCGCTGGTCGACCTGTCGAAGCTGGATGGCTTCGAAGAAATGAAGGCGAAGTTTACCGACAGTGCGATGCGGACGGTAAGCTACCAGAATGGGACGTACGGTCTTCCGGAACAGCAGAACTTCATGATGCTGTTCTATCGAGAGGATATTCTCAAGCAGCTCGGCTTGAAGCCGCCGACAACCTGGGATGAGGTGGAGAGCATTATCTCCATCCTTCATGCGAACAATTACGACTTCTGGATGCCAGGACAGGCGCTTTATCCATCCATGGTATATCAGTATGGCGGAGATTTGTATCGTGGCAGCGGTAACGATTACGGTATCGAAACCGGATTGACTGACGATCGTGCAATGACGGCATTCAACAGATTGACGCGGTTCTTTACAAGCCAAAGGCTGCCGGTTACAGCAGACTTCCCGAACCGGTTCCGCAGTGGTGAAATGCCGGTCGGTATTGCACCTTATATCACGTATAACCAGCTCGAAGTGTTTGCTCCGGAAATTCGCGGCTTATGGTCGTTCGCACCGCTTCCAGGCGTTCCAAGCGAAGACGGCGCATTAAACAATCTTGCAGTTGCCGACACGATCGACAGCATTCTGATGAGCGCCTCGGACAATAAGGAAGCAGGCTGGAAGTTCATGCAGTGGTGGCTGAGCACGGATACGCAGGCGCAATATGCGAAATCGCTGGAGTCAGTTATCGGCGCAGCTGCACGATATCCGACGGCGAATGTTGAGGTTCTCAAGAAGCTGCCGTGGGCAAGCAAAGATGCTAAGCAAATTGTTGAGCAATTCAGCGATACGGTAGGCATTCCTGAAGTGCCAGGCGGCTATATGACGACGCGGGCAATCGACTACGCTTTCCGTGCGGTCGTTACAAGCGGACTTAATCCGCGGGAATCGCTCTACTTGAACAGCAAACAGATTGACAAGGAGCTTACGAAGAAACGGAAGGAATTCCACCTATCTTACCTGGACCAGAATCAATTGAAAGAGGAGTAAACGGCGAATGCAGACGAGTCGACAAATCAAGACAAGTAACGTCGTCAGAAGGTCGCCTATGCAGGTCTGGAAAGAGCATAAAGGCAAGTATCTGCTCATCCTGCCATTCGCGATTCTATTCCTGGTGTTTACAGTGATCCCTGTATTCACTTCGATCGTTATCAGCTTCACTTCCTTTAATATGCTTGAGCCGCCTGTGTTCATAGGGCTGCGCAACTATATCAATCTGACTGTGAATGACGATATCTTCTTGATCGCGGTGAAGAACACGTTGTTCTTCGCCCTGATTACAGGTCCGATCAGTTACCTGATGTGCTTCGTGTTCTCGTGGCTTATTAACGAGCTGTCGCCGAAGGTTCGCGCCGTGATGACGCTGGTGTTCTATGCGCCATCGATTTCCGGCAATGCCTACATGATCTGGAAGCTCATTTTCTCCTCCGATATGTATGGATACGCCAATGCGTGGATGCTGAAGCTGGGCCTTGCAAGCGAGCCGATTCTTTTCTTCGATACGAAGAAATACGTATTCCCGATTTTGATTCTCGTCCAGCTATGGCTCAGTCTTGGCGTCAGCTTCCTGGCCTTCATCGCAGGCTTGCAGAACGTGGACAAAACGCTGTATGAAGCAGGTCAGATCGATGGTATTCGTAACCGTTGGCAGGAGCTGTGGTTCATTACGCTTCCTTCGATGAGACCGCAGCTGCTGTTCGGTGCAGTCATGCAGATTACGGCTTCATTATCCGTATCTCAGATCTCACTCGAGCTTGCAGGCTTCCCATCAGTCGAATATTCGGGGCATACGATTCTGACGCATTTGCACGACTACGGCTTCATTCGGCATGAGATGGGCTATGCATCTGCAATCGCCACGGTATTGTTCTTCATCATGGTGTTTACCAACATCATCGTCCAGAAAGCTCTGAGAAGGGTAGGTGCCTAGGTGAACAGCCTTCCATTAGCCATTAAGAAAGTGTATATGTCCAGGAAGTTCAAGCGGCGAAATAGGAGCATCCTCGGAGACGCTTCGCTGACGCTTTTTCTAGGCCTATTCGGATTATTCAGCGTCTGGCCGCTTGTGTTCATTATTAATAACGCGTTCAAGCCATTGAACGAAATCTTTATATTCCCGCCGAAGCTGTTCGTGCAAAGTCCGACGCTTACGAACTTCCAGGACTTGTTCATCATTATCGGCAACTCTTGGATACCGATGTCCAGATATTTGTTCAACACGGTGTTCCTAACGGCTGCAGGTACGGTGAGCAGCGTCATCATCGGCTCGATGGCAGCATTCCCGCTGGCGAAATACGTATTCCCAGGATCGAAGTCGATGTCCAAAATGATCGTTTACTCGCTGATGTTCAACGGTACCGTTACCGCGCTGCCGAACTACGTCATCATGTCTAAGCTGCATCTCATCGATACGTATTGGGCTGTCATACTGCCAACCGCTGCTTCTACATTAGGACTGTTCCTTATGCAGAACTTCATGGTACAGGTTCCCGATGCATTAATCGAGGCGGCGAAGATGGATGGTGCGAATGAATTTACGATCTTCTGGAAGGTGATGATGCCTCTCTCGAAGTCGGCATGGATTACGCTCATCATCCTATCCTTCCAGAATCTATGGGGGACGACTGGGGGCGGGTTCATCTATACCGAGAAGCTGAAGCCGATCAGCTATGCGCTGTCGCAAATTGTTAATGCGGGCGTAGCGAGGACCGGGGTTGCCTCTGCCGTTACGCTCATTATGCTGATCGTGCCGATTGCCGTCTTCATCATCTCGCAGAGCAATGTAATTTCGACGATGGCTACGTCAGGCATTAAAGAATAAAGATCAATTCACAATCGGAAAGGAAGGCCCAACAGCTATGAAATATAAGTGGGCTGCTATTCTCGCCTTCATTCTTGTCATGATGCTTCCATCCGCCAACGTGTTTGCTGCCAATACGATAGAGCGCAATTATACGTATGATTTCTGGGGCAACTCCCAGAAGAGTCTTCCGGCCTTCGAGCTTGTGAATACGATCGATGGAAGCAGTATGGGCGATATTCCGCTGGGCAGCGTAGACGATATATTCGTAAGCTCGGACCGTATCTTCCTCGTCGATTCGACGGAGAGCCGCGTTGACGTGTTCGATAAGGGGCTGAAATTTCTAATCTCGATCAAGCTGATCCGCGACGAGTCCGGCAGGATCATCGTCAATCCGGAGACGAACCAACAGCTGATGCTGAATAAACCGGAAGGCGTCTTCTTCAGCGAAGCCTCCAATGAGCTCTTCATTGCAGACACGGAGGCTGGACGGATCGTCGTTCTCGACGGCACGACCTATGCGTTCAAGCAGAGCATCGAGAAGCCAGCCAACATGGTCGGCGTAACGCAGTTCAAGCCTTCCAAAATCGTCGTCGATAAAGACGGCCAGATCAGCGTTGTTGTCCAAGGCAGCTACGAGGGAATCATTCAGCTGAATCACGATGGAACATTTGCCCGCTATTTTGGTCTGAACAAGCCAAGGGTTAATCTGGTGGACTACTTCTGGAAATCGCTGGCCTCTAATCAGCAGAAGCAGAAGATGAAGAAGATCTTCGCACCATCGTTCAACAATTTGACATTCGATTCCGAAGGGCTGATCTACGCGACGACGTTCGACGCATCGGCTCAGAACAAAGTGTTCCGCTTCAACTCCAAAGGCGAGAACGTGCTGCTGCAGAACGGCTACTTCCCGGTGATTGGCGACTTGCATACCGGTGGGATCGTGGAGAAGAAAAGTCAGTTTGTCGATGTGGCGGTGTCGGACTTCGGCGTGTATGCGCTGCTGGATAAGACGATGGGACGGGTGTTCCTCTATAACTTCGAAGGGGATCTGATGAACATCTTCGGCTCCTCCGGCAATTTGAAAGGGAACCTGAAGGAACCTACGGCTATCACATGGTCAGGCGATCAATTGATTGTGACGGATAAGTCGTTCGCTGCGGCCTATCTGTTCCAGCCGACCGAATTCGGGCAAGCCGCATTGAATGCGGAACGGCAATATTACAACGGCAAGTGGGAAGCCGCAGGCGCCGAATATGAGCGGACGCTTCATATGAATGCGAACTATGACATTGCTTATACAGGCGTCGGGCGGAACTACCTGATGCGGGATAGGTTTGAGGATGCCATGTACTACTTCGAATTAGGGAATAGCCGTGGTTACTATTCCAAGGCGTATAACGAGTACCGCAACTTATTCATTCAGCATAACTTCATGTGGCTGATCATACCGATCGTGCTTGCAGCATTCGCCTTATTCTATTCCGAGTATCGCTACAACAGGAGAAGTAGATAGGTTCATATCCTTAATAGGAAAGGATGGGGGAACTCCGATATGGCCAGTTTGCTTGAGGATGGTAAGTCTATGTTTCATGTCATGCTGCATCCGTTCGACGGATTCTACGAGGTCAAATCGGTAAAGCGAAGAAGCTATTTGCTGCCGACGCTTATTATGCTGGTCTGCGGCATCACAGGCATCTTAGGTTACCAATATACCGGATTTATTCTGAACTATAATCCGCTGTTCGAGATGAACAGCATTATGATTTTCGTCACAACCCTAATTCCTTTCTTGCTGTTCCTTATTAGCAACTGGAGCGTGACCACCCTGTTCGATGGGAATGGAACGATGGGTGATATTTATATCGTGATGACTTACGCGCTTGTACCGAAGCTCCTATTCGATATTGTCGGCATTATTCTAAGCAATACGATCATTCAGGAAGAGGCAGCGCTGCTTCATGCATTCGTCGTAATCGGAACGGTATGGTTCTATTTCTTGCTATTCTGCGGGCTGTGCGTCATTCATGAATATTCGCCGTTAACGAACATCGTCACGCTAGTCGTTACGTTCATCTCCGCGATCATGATTGTGTTCCTGGCTATTCTGTACTTCATGCTGGTCAGCAAGGTAGTCGGATTCGTGTATACCGTAGTCATTGAATGGATGAAAAGGTGATGCCAAGATGCTAAATAGCTTACAAGGAACGGCGCTGCGCCGAATTCGAAATATCGGGTATAGAGAGATCGCCATCGCAGCCCTTGTCGTCGTCCTCATCGCGGCGGGCTGGTATGCACCTTCGGTGATTAAGCATTGGAACATCAACAAGCAGGAGCTTCCGGCAGCAGCCAGAGCAGGTCTAGCTCCCGTAGTCGGCAAGATCGAGCCGAACACGGGCGAGGTTCTGCTGGCAAGCAGCAACCAGAAGCAGCTCTACATTGATACGACAACCTTAAATCTCCGCGTTGCGGATGCTGCAACGGGAATCGAGTGGAACAGCCTGTATCTGGGAGAGAACGGCGGAGATATCGAGAAGTCGCCGCTCGTTATCAAGTATCTGGGCAAAGACGGCTCGATGAATGAATGGGATGCTTTCAAGTACACGATTCAGAATGGAAGATACGAGCTCAATCAGATCGAGAATGGCGTTCAGATCGTGTTCGATTTCTTCGAGACCGAATCGTACCGCTTGAACGAGTATATGCCTACGAAGATCTCGGAAGAGAACTACAAGAAAGAGTTCGTCGACCCTATCAATGAAGGGCTGCTGAATGGCACGATCAGCATGGTTGAAGCGCAGCGATATAATGATGCGTTATCTATCACCTATCAACTCGATCAGGACAATGGCTTGTACTTTAACAAGTTCTCAGGTCTGCCGCCGCTCTCGCTGGTCAAGGATCTCATCAATCTGTCAAAGGCGGTTGGCTATACGACGGAGATGCTGATGGCGGATAGCCAGCAGTTCGGCATTCAAGTGACGATTACCGAGCCAGCCAAATTCGTCATCACGATGGAGGCGACGCTCGATAACGGCGATCTCGTCGTTAAAGTGCCAACGTATGAAATTACTGGCGGCAACGATTTCTATACGCTGCAGAACATAACCGTGCTGCCATCGTTCGGCTTGACTTCGGCTGAGCAGGTGGACGATGGGTATATTCTCGTACCGGACGGCTCTGGCGCTCTGTTCAAGCTGAATACGTTCAATGGCAAGTTTCCAGAGTATGAACGGCCTGTTTACGACAATACGTACTATGACAAGCTGTACGAAATTCCGACGTTTCCTGAGAATCTGACGATGCCGGTGTTCGGCATGTACGATACGGATCCCACTGGCAGGTCTCAAGGGTTCATGGGCATTATTGATTCGGGCGCGGAGCTTGGCTCGATCAAGGTTCAGCTTGGTACGAAGGATACTTCAACCGGGGGGACCTTGTACAACAAAGTGTTCAGCTCGCTCGATACACTGCAGTATTCGCGCGTAAAGGTGTTCGGGCCTTACAGCGACAACGATGCACGGTTCCTTGCTACGACGGGTTCGATTAACGTCGATTACACTGTTCGATACAAGCTGTTTAACGGCAGCGTCTCTTATTACGACATGGCGAAGAGCTACCAGCAGCATTTGATCGACAAATATGATTTGAGCCCGAGCTTCGACACGAAGCCGAAGCTGTTCCTCGATGTAATAGGTACCGTTACGCTCGATAAGCGGTTCCTTGGCATTCCGTACACGAAGCCTTACTCGATGACGAAGTACGATCAGCTGCTGTCGATCATGAACGATCTGCAGGATGTCAACAAGGTCGTGAACTACAAGGGCTTCTTCAACGGAGGCTTGAATAACACGATATCGAACAAGGCGGAATTGACGGATGCCAATGGAAGCCGCAAGCAGTTGAACAAGCTGATGGACTACTTCAAGGTGAATAGCGGCAGCCAGCTGTTCCTTAACGCCGATCTGATGCGGGTATCCGATACGAGTGACGGCTTCTGGCCGAAGTCGAACGCGCTGCATGGCTACGACGGCAAACCGATCGCCTTTAAGAAATATGATCTCTCGCAAGGGATATTCAGCAGGAGCGGGACGAAGCAGTATTTGCTCCATCCGTTGTACCTGACCGATACGGTGAACAAGTTCATTAAGGATTCGGAAGACTATCCGAATATTGCGGTAGATGATATGGGCTCGACATACTACGGGAACTACAATCCACGCGATATTATCGACCCGGTCGTCTCTAATGCGATTGTTGAGGATAGCTTGAAGAAGCTTGCAGAGAGCAAGACGATAGCGCTGGACAATCCGAATATGGATGCGATCGCTTACGGCCAATATGCGGCGAACATTTCGAGAGAGAGCAGCGACTACGGCACAATGTACAGCTCAATTCCATTCCGGCAGCTTGTCATGAATGGTCTGACGGAGTACACGACGCTGAATGTAAACATGTCAGCAGATCGAAGCCAGTACTTCCTGCTGCAAGCATTTGAGCTCGGCAGCATACCAAAGTATACGATCAGCGCTGAGAACGTCGATGTGTTGAAAAACTCGGAATACAGCGATTATATCGCGATTCAATATTCGGCTATTAAGGATAACATCAAATCCCTCTATTCCGAATACAGCAAAGGGCTCGAAGCGATTGGCTCGAAGGAGATCATGGGCCATCGGATGCTGGCGAAGAACGTGTTCGAGACGACTTACGCTTCCGGCTCGACCGTTATTGTCAACTACAACAAGTATGCGGTTACCGTCGCAGGCCATCAGCTGGATGCGCTGGGCTACATCATCGAGTCCAAACATTAAGCGATTGCTTTAAGGAGGTTCAAACGTGGAGGGGACAGCGGTCAAAAACAAGAAGCTGCATATTTCTCATCAAAATATGAGAAAAGTCCATGGTCTCGTCTTTATGCTGCCATGGCTCATCGGCTTCATCCTGTTCTTCATCAAGCCGCTCGTGAACACGATCAAATACTCGTTCCACGAAGTAGGCGTGGCGGACAACGGGGGCATGACGCTCAAGTATGTCGGCTTGAACAATTTCACTAATCTGTTCCGTGCGGAAGTATCCAGCCAGAGCCAGACGTTCGCGCGCGTATTCACCGACGAGAACATCGACATCTTCATGAACACGCCGGTCATCGTCATCTTCAGCTTGTTCTGTGCGATTCTCGTGAACGTGAAGTTCAAGGGACGGGGCCTGGCTCGGGTGATCTTCTTCCTTCCGATTGTACTCGGATTGAAGGTCGTCGTTGATCTAATCATGATTACGTCGGGCGGCGACGTGGCGGACGCAGCTGTGAGCAATCAGTTTGATACAAGCTTGTTGATCAATTTTCTGTTGAATTACACGTTTCTTCCAGTGAATGTAACCTTATTTATTTCCGATCTGGCGAGCAACATCTTTATGCTGATTTCCCAGACAGGGGTTCAAACCTTGATCTTCCTGGCGGGTTTGCAGTCGATCAACCAGTCGCTCTATGAAGTGGCACGAATCGAAGGCGCAAACAGCTATGAGGTATTCTGGAAAATTACGCTGCCGCTGTTGTCCAACATCTCGTTATTCGCGCTGATCTATACGTTCGTCGATATGTTTCTCCAATCGTCGATTTCGACGGAAATCTACTACTTCGCGTTTAATAAGAACAACATCGGCGTTGGTTCCGCGTTGTCGGTCGTGTATCTGTTCAACGTATTGATCGATTTGGTTCTGCTTCTATTCATTACGAACAAGGTGGTGAAGTTAAATCATGGCGACAAGTGATGTGAAGGCCGTAAAACGAATTGACGGTTATGTGCTGAAGGATAAGCTTCATAAATTCGTGTTCGGTTATTTATTCTACTCGCTGGTCATCGGATTGGGCTTCGCGATCATCTATCCTTTGATCAAGCTGCTTCCCATCGTGTTCAACAATCTCGAGGATTTAGGCAACCCGGACGTGATCTGGGTGCCGATCAAGTATTCGACGCTCAGCTTCCAAGCGGCCATCCGGCTCGTATTCGGCAACTTCGTTCCGATGCTGCAGTCGATCGGATATTCCGTCATCATTGCGGTTATTCAAATCTTCGTCTGCGCAATCGCTGGTTATGCGTTAGGCAGGGTAGAGTTCTGGGGGCGCAATCTGCTCACATTTCTCGTCATTATCTCGTTCGTTGTGCCGCCGCAATCGCTGCTTATCTCGCAGTATTTGAGCTTCAAGCACTTCGATGTATTGGGGATCATCTCAGCGTTTCATGGCAGCACGATCGACTTGATCAATCAGCCTTATACGCTCTACCTGATCGCGTTCTTCGGATTTGGCGTCAAGCAGAGCATGTTCATCTTCGTATTCCGGCAGTTTTTCAAAGGGCTGCCGAAGGAGCTCGAGGAAGCGGCTTATATCGATGGCTGCGGCTTCTATAGAACCTACTTCCGAGTAGCCCTGCCGAATGCGGTTCCCGCGATTATGACGGTAGCGATTCTCGCTTTCGTATGGAACTACGGGGATACGTATTATACAGGCTACTTCCATCCAGACGGACCGTACTTGAGCAATAAGCTGATGACGACCTTCTCGGAGGCAAACGTACAGAACATTCTGTATGCGATCAAAACATGGTATGCAGTACCTGGGGCAACGACATTCTCCTTCGATGCCGTGAAGCAGGCGGCGGCTATCATCTATCTTCTGCCGCTGCTGATCATCTACTTCGTGGTGCAGAAGCGGATCGTTGAAAATTTTGAACAGTCGGGTATTGTTGGTTAGCTTGATAAGTAGTTTCAAGAAAGGCGGAGAAGCTGGATTGACAGTCAGAATAAGGCCACATGTTAGCAAGCTGCTGATTGACGCGGCGGTACAATATCAAACTATCGATAATTTCGGTGCTTCTGACGCATGGTCCATGGATCCGATCGGCAAGCATTGGACGGAAGACAATAAAACCCGCATTGCAGACCTTCTATTCTCCAGAGAGAAAGGGATTGGATTGTCCGCTTGGCGGTTCAATATTGGGGCAGGCTCGGAGGAAACGGATCGCGATATTATTCGCAATCCGTGGCGGCGAGCGGAGGCGTTCAAGATGTCGGCGGATGGCGATTATGATTGGAGCAGGCAGGCGGGACAGCAGTGGTTTCTGCGCGCAGCGAAGGAGCGAGGCGTCAATACGCTGATCGCCTTCGTCAACAGCCCGCCTGTATGGATGACGAAGAACGGGCATGCGCAGCCGGATCCTAGCGTGGGCTCGACTAACCTGAAGCCGGGCTATGAGCCTGTGTTCGCATCGTTCCTGATCGATGTGCTGAAGCATTTTTATGAGGAAGGGTTAGCGTTTCAGTATGTAAGTCCGATCAATGAACCAACATGGGATTGGAACAATGCGGGGCAAGAAGGCAACCGTTATAACAACGATGATTTGAAGCGGGTGCTTCTCGAGGTGTACAGACAGCTGCAGGCATCGGGCTTGAAGACGAAGATCAGCGCTGCTGATGGCGTTGAGATTACGTCGCTGCTGGACGATGATTTGTTCGAGACGTTCTCCGGAGAGCAGCAGTACACAAGTGGTGCGAATCAGCTCGGGACAGGCAAATATCGTGAATATATTAAGTGCTTGCTTGCGGACCCTGAGCTGAAGGAAGCGATCGGGCACAAAATTGCGTCCCACTCCTACTGGTCGGATTACGATAAGCCTGGCGATGACCGCCTTGGTACGCTGAGGGAATTGCTTGTTGCGAATATTGCGCGATACGATTCGGATGCTGTCTATTGGATGTCGGAGTACTGCATTCTTGGTGCTGACGGCCACGGCCGCGATTTTGGGATGGATGCGGCGCTGCGCGTGGCGCGGGCGATTCATTTTGACCTGGCGGCGGCGAATGCGGCGGCTTGGCAGTGGTGGACGGCGGTGTCCAAGGAGGATTATAAGGACGGGCTGATCTATACCGATTATAACAAGCCAGGGGATGAACAGAACATTCTGACCTCCAAGATTCTGTGGGCGCTTGGCAATTACAGCAAGTTTGTTCGTCCCGGCGCAGTCCGCATTGCGCTTAATGAGACGGATGATCAGGTTGCTTGCGGACTTATGGGATCGGCTTATGTTCATGAGGGAGACGGGACGCTCACCGCTGTATTCGTGAACGACAGTCAAGAGGACCACAGCATTGTTGTCTCTTTGCAAGGACTGAAAGTAAAGGATGGCATCAAGATCATGCAGACTTATGTGACATCGGATGAACAGGATCTGGCGCGGGGCGAGGACATTCGAGCCCAGTCCGACGGTATGCTGGTCGGTGTCATTCCGGCAAGGTCGGTCGTCACTTGGTATGGACAATGGCGAGTATAAAGCTGTTACAAGGCAGCTTTGTTTTTTCAAGTAGATGAAACCCGTTTCATGAAACCTGTTTCACGTTATTGCCGCGATTCATTCGCGAAGCATAGAAGAGGAAGGTGACTGTAATGCACACCACTTATGAAGCCAATACTGACGTGGCGTTCACATACGACGATAAAAGTTACATCATCCATGGCAAGAGAGTGTTTCTGAACAGTGCAGCCATTCACTATTTCCGGATGCCGAAGGAAGAATGGCGGGAGGTTCTTGTTAAAGCTAAGCTTGCGGGAATGAACTGCATTGATACGTATTTTGCATGGAATGTGCATGAGCCGAATGAAGGGGAATGGAACTTCGAGGGCGATGCGGACTGCGGCGCGTTTCTCGACCTGTGCGCAGAGCTTGGCCTGTGGGTCATTGCAAGACCAGGCCCGTTCATCTGTGCGGAGTGGGACTTCGGCGGCTTCCCGTGGTGGCTCGGCTTGAAAGAGGGCGTGAAGTTCCGGGCGTATAATGAGACCTATCTGAAATATGTGGACTTGTACTTCGATCAGATTGCGGAGATCATTCGTAAGCGGCAGCTGTCGCAAGGCGGTACGGTTATTCTCGTCCAAGTCGAGAATGAATACGGCTACTTGACGGACGATGCTTCTGCTGCTGCTTATATGAGTCACTTAAGAGACGGCTTGCTCAGCCGCGGAATCGACATGCCGCTCATCACATGCGTTGGTGGTGTGGAAGGTGCGATAGAAGGCGCGAACTTCTGGAGCGGCGCCGATCATCATTATGCGAATCTGGTGAAGAAGCAGCCGGATACGCCGAAGATCGTGACGGAATTCTGGAGCGGCTGGTTCGAGCATTGGGGAGCGCCTGCGGCAACGCAGAAAACACCGCAGCTGTACGAGAAACGAATGTTCGAAGCGATCCAGACAGGTTTCACAGGAATAAGCCACTATATGTTTTTCGGCGGAACGAACTTTGCTGGCTATGGCGGGAGAACGGTTGGCAGCAGCGATATCTTCATGGTCACATCGTACGATTATGATGCGCCATTGAACGAGTACGGAAGAACGACGCCGAAGTATATGGCAGCGAAGCGGTTCTCCTTGTTCGTGGAAGCGGCAAGCTCGCTGCTGCTCGAATCGGAGCCGTGCGAGACGACCGGCATTGCTGCGCCGAAGGACATTCGCGTTCGGGGCAGACAGAACGGAGAGCAGCGGATCCTATTCGTCGGAAGCGCCAAGGAAGAGAGAGAAACGGTCTATCTGACGCTTGAGAATGGAAGGACGCTGCCGGTTATGGTCAACCCGGGCGAAATCGTTCCGGTGCTTGATGGATTGCAGCTGCTGAATGGGGTTCGTCTGATTAGCACGACAGCGATCGCGTGCAACGAGGTCGTGAACGGCATTCATACGTTGATTGTTTATGCGAAGGATGGGCAGCGGTCGCTGGTAGAATTGGACGCTGATGACGAGATACAATATGCCGACGATCAAACGGTTCTTTATACACGGAGTGCAGATGGCAGGACCATTACGTTTGATTTTTACCATTTCAACGAGCCGCAGGAGGTTCGATTGACGGTTGGCGGACAGGTGCTGCGGGTAGTTGTGCTGAATACAACTGCTATGGATCAGACATGGCGCATCGCAGAAGGCCATTGGGTTGGCGGATGCTTCGATATGGATATAGAGGCAGGAGGACAGCTGGCTGCAGCTGTGAATACATCGGCTTCGGCTTTGGAGTGGCCAGAGGGTTTCTCGGTGAAGCTTGATGAATGTGAGACTGCGGAGCAGCCTGCTGGGGCTGTGCAGTTACAGGCGCCTGAGCTGGCAGGCTGGGTAACCAGCACGTTGAATCTTGCATCGGTGCAGAGGCAGGGGATATCGTGTGAGACTCCGCAGGACTTCTCGAGCTTCTCGCAGCCATATGGCTATATCGTTTATTCCAGCTTGATCGAGAGCGATTCCGACAAGCAGACGACGCTTATTCTGCCGAAGCTGCAAGATACGGCGAGAGTCTATGTGAATGGAGCGGAGATTGGCCTGATTCGTGAAGTTGGCTCTTCCTCCATCGGGATTCCGCTGCGCAGGGGCAGCAATCATGTGCAAATTCTCGTGCAGAACATGGGCCGATTGAACTTCTCGCCGTATCTTGGCGAGCCTAAGGGCTTGTACGATACGGGCTATGTAGAAGGCACTGTGACAGATGTTCGCAGTGGCTGGATGCATGATGAGGAGACGGTACATCTTGACCGCGTGAACGAGCTGGACGGTCAAGTGATGCTGTCGCGTACGTTCCATCTCGATGGACAGGATCGGGCCATTCTCGTAGGCGCAGTGAGTGTACCGCTTCGCATCAATGGGATAGAAGTGCCGCTGGAAGGGTATCAGAACTGGTTCGCGCATCAGTCGGTCGATATTTCAGCGTATATACAGACCGGCGAGAATGTGCTCGAGATGCTATACACGAAGTCGCCCGTCCAACGATTGGAGCTGCTGACGTATCATTCGTCGAACGCAATCGGGTTGTGGAGCATGGCAGGGCTCGCGGATGGCGTGCCATCGGGAGTGAGAGCGGACGTTTCGTTGAAAGCAGATGGGAATAGAGAGCCAGCATGGCATTGCTGCGAATTCGCGAGACCGGAGCTTCCGGCCGATGCTCATGCCAAGCTGAAGCTGCGCCTTACGGGCATGAGCAAAGGCTCCGTCTGGCTCAACGGCATCAACCTTGGCCGCTACTGGCAGATCGGCCCGCAAGAGGATTATAAGCTGCCGCTTGCATGGTTGAAAGACGTGAACGAGCTAATTCTGTTCGATGAAGAGGGCCGATTGCCGGAGAAGGTGAAGTTGATGTTCGACGAGCAGTCGAGCCGGCGTTGGGCGAGGATTGAGGGGTAAGGGCTTGGTTGGAGAAAGATATCTATGTTAGATACATAGGTAGATAGGTAGATAGAGTAGGTAGATAGGTAGATAGAGTAGGTAGGTAAGGATTGTAGGAGTGAGCAGCCTTGGACGGTAATCGTCCAGGGCTGTTTTTTTTGTATTGAGGAGGCTTAATCGAGTGTAAAGGTGTTACAGTTACAGGTACGAACGCCAGGTATTGATTCGCTCAATGAAAGAGGCCGGACTCGTGATCATTCGACGTCTTAGTTGCAGCAGCTGGATGCGCGTGGGTCTGTCTGCTGCATTTTATACAACAGAAATGGCTGACCTCATCGAGTGTGCGAACTTTCGTTGTAATTTGTACAACTGCAAATGGTATAAAAGTAGGGAAGTCGCATGATTCATGCTTCATACATGATAATCTATTGCATGAAATACAATGAGTGCGTCGAATGAATGGGTGACAGCATGATTCTGTTGTACCGATTACAATGGGGAACATCTAAATTGAGATGAACGAGATGGCCATCGTTTCAGGGATACTTTGTAGGGGTATATTGCTTCTCTCTACTTGGTCTTGTGGAAGGAATTCGGAAGGAGAGGTTTGTATTCGTTGAACGGATGCGCGAGCTCAGTATGGCGTTTCTATTACGTTGTGGCGGAGCACTGCAACTTTCATCGAACGACGAACGTTTTTGGAAGCAGAACCCGTGGATTTTTCTCGGACAAGAGAGCTTCGTAACAGAGTGACATTTTTAAAGAAAAGGAAAGGCGGACTGTGATTATAACGATGAGGAAGTGGCAGATGATTGGTCTTGTGATGGTGTGTATTACAGCTCTTACTGTGGCACTGACGGGCTGCGGCAGCATGAAGGCCAAATCGATTGCACTTCAACAGGTGCGATTGGAGAGCACATCATGGTTTATTGAGTCGGGTAGGGCTCCTTTCAAAGAGAAGATATTCAATGCGCCTGATGAGCTTGCATTGTTCAAGAAGGCGCTGGATGAAGCGGAGCCGATGGAAGGAAAACTCGACTACGCACCAATGTTCAATGTGGAAGTTACTTTGGTGGATGGAGCCAGCAAGCTATATTATATGGCTATTGATCGAAGCACGAAGCTAAGGGGATTGCTTGTGGAGGCCTCGAATAGTGGGCAAGGCTATACGATCGATAGTGCACTTAGCGGCGAAATGAGCAGGCTGATCTACGGGGATGTCATAGAGTAGGCAATTCCGAACGAGTACAACGATGAGATTCGGTCAATCGATGACGATTTTTTGAAGCTGCTTCATGAGCGGTAAAAGCTTTGTAAGGGAAAAAGGATTTTAGTCAATCTGCTAGGATAAACCATCATTTCATTGTAGGGGGTAACCAGCATGCCAAGCCACGAAGAAATCTATCAGGATTCATCGATGTCATACGAAGAAATGGTGAGTCGGCAGCCTGATCTTACCGCTGTCATTAAGGAAATCAAACCTTTTCAGGGACTTGATGTACTGGATCTAGGTGCGGGGTCGGGCAGACTTTCGAGCATTATTGCGCCAGAGGCGAAATCATTAGTTTGTACGGATATTTCAAGTGCGATGCTGGAACTATTGGATCAGAAATTATCTCACATCGGATTGTCTCCGAATTGGACCACCGTAGTGACGGATCATCGCGGCCTCCCGATTGCAGATGCATCTATTGATCTGGTCGTTTCGGGCTGGAGCATCGGTTACTTGACGAATACGGACAATTCCGATTGGGAGCAAAATCTGGCGTTCGTAATGGCTGAGCTGACGCGCGTGTTGAGACCGGGTGGTACGATTATTATCTTTGAGACGATGGGGACTGGAACGGAAACGCCTAACCCGCCTGCGTTCCTAAAGCCTTACTATGAACAGCTCGAGAACAAATACGGCTTCGAGCATCGGTGGATCCGTACGGACTACACGTTTGAAGATGCGAAGGAAGCGAAGGAGAAGACGGAATTCTTCTTCGGGGCAGAGCTGGCGCAGCGAATTGAAGAGAACGGGTGGTCAACGGTTCCCGAGTGCGCGGGAATCTGGTGGAAACACTTGTAGATCGTGTGAGTACGTGCGTGGGGTGCACGCCAACGGTTGCTATTGTGCTTATTTGGCCTCTAGCGCCTGTTTCGAACGCCTAACGGTTGTCAGCGTGCTTATAGACCAAGTTACTGGTCGAAATCCCCACATTCTAGCGCAATAGCCATACTGACAACCGTTATCGAGCAAATATGAGCGAAATGACCGCAATAGCCACAATGGCAACCGTTAGGCGCAGGGGAGCATACGGCAGATGCAAAACGCCAAATGCTAGACGCATGGCAACCGTTTCGACGTAGCCCACGCTGCCCTATCACTTCGCATGCAGCTTGCGCCAAGCGAGCGGGCTCATCCCCGTGTGCCGCTTGAAGCAGCTCGAGAAGTACGGCACATAGTTGAAGCCGACGTACTCGGCAACGTGCGCGACGGACCATTGCGTCTTCAGCAGCAGCAGTTTCGCCTGCTCCAGGCGGTAGCGCATCAGGTACTCCATCGGCGTACACTGGTAGATTTCCTTCATGCATCGCACCACATAGTTCGGGTGAAAATGCAGCGCCTCCGCCAGCGTCTCATTCGACAGATCCTTCTGATAGTTCGTGCGCAGATAAGCCTCCGTCCGTTCCGCCAGCTTCATAACCGTATTCGTCGTGCTGTCTCCAGAGTCATCCTCCTCTAAGAGATGAATCAGGTCCATAAAATGCTGCTGCTCCTGCCAGTAGGTGGACGAGCCCGTCGTTTCGGTGTAAGCAAGCATCTGTTCCAGCAGCCGCTCGATACGAGCGAACTGCCGCGGCGCCGTGTACTGTGACACTCTAAGCTTATACGGGTTAGCAAAAGCATGCCGGATCATCATCGAATAATCCGCATCGCTATAGGCGCTGAATTTTCCCTCATATACAAAATGAATCCAGTAGAACACCGTCTCCTCCTCGCAAGGCGCGGTCGAATAGTGATAACGGTCAGGAAGCAGCAGCAAGGATTGTCCCGGGCCAACCTCCCATTGTGATTCATCTTCTCCCATGTGCATCGTTCCTTGTACAACGAATAACCAGTCGAACATGCCAAGGTTGCGGCGGTTCGGATGCTGTTCACCAATCTCGTAATGATTGCGTCCAATCGAAATATAATACGGCATCGGAGGGAGCTCGAATAAGATTTTACTCATCTATACCGTCACCTGCTCAGTTGTGTGAAATATTATAAGAAATCGTTTGGTTCACTCGTAGAATATAGCTAGAAACAAGGATAAACTTATATCGTTGAATAATCAAATCGTATATATTGGAGCGATATAGACATGACGAGAACGACGCTGCTCGAAGGTATTTTCCAAGCATCGCAAGATACGGGCAAGAGCTATCTCATCGCGCATGATGTGGACCGTCTCATGGCGCCTTGCTACGAGGCTGCTGGTCTTCAGCCGAAGAACGAACGTTACGGCGGCTGGGAGTCGACGCAAATCGCGGGCCACTCCGTCGGTCACTTCCTGTCGGCAGCAGCTGCGATGTATGCCGTAACGGGCGACGAAGCGATCCTGGCGAAACTGAACTACACGGTTGATGAGCTGGCTTATGTACAGTCGCATGATACGGACGGTTATGTAAGCGGATTCCCAAGAAAGTGCTTCGACAATGTGTTCTATGGGAACGGCGATTTCGAGGTTCATAATTTTGGACTCGGCGGTTCGTGGGTTCCGTGGTACAGCATTCATAAAATCTACGCAGGGCTGATCGATGCCTACAAGCTGACGGGCAATGAGAAGGCGCTTGAGGTTGTCGTGAAGCTGTCCGATTGGGCGAAAAAGGGTACGGACAATCTGTCCGACGAGCTGTTCCAACGTATGCTCATCTGCGAGCATGGCGGCATGAACGAAGCGATGGCCGATCTTTATACGATTACAGGCAACCAAGCTTATCTCGATCTGGCAATCCGTTTCTGCCATCAAGCGATTCTTGAGCCGCTCTCCCGCGGTGTCGATGAGCTGGAGGGCAAGCACGCCAATACGCAAATCCCGAAAGTGATCGGCGCAGCGAAGCTGTACGATATTACAGGTGAAGAGAAGTATCGGAGAATGGCGGAATACTTCTGGGATGAAGTGACGCGCAGCCGCTCGTATATTATCGGCGGCAACAGCATCTTTGAACATTTCCGCGCGAAGAATACGGAGAAGCTTGGTGTTGAGACGGCAGAGACGTGCAATACGTACAATATGCTCAAGCTTACGCGGCTTTTGTTCCGCTGGACGCCTAAGGCCGAATATATGGATTTCTACGAGCGTGCGCTCTATAACCACATCCTTGCTTCACAAGACCCGGATACGGGTGCCAAAATGTACTTCATCTCGACTGAGCCTGGCCACTTCAAAGTGTACGGCACGCATGACCATTCGTTCTGGTGCTGCACAGGTACGGGGATGGAGAACCCTGCTCTTTATCCACGCGATATTTATTATTCGGATAAGGAAGCCGTATACGTCAATCTGTTTATTGGCTCCAGAGCCGTGTTGGAAGATCGCAATGTGATCATCAAGCAGCAGACGGATTTTCCTCATACAGATAAGACGACGATCGTAATCGAACAAGCGGACAACGATAGCTTCAAACTGAACATTCGCGTTCCTTATTGGGTTGCAGGCGCAGTAACGGCAGTCGTGAACGGCACCGATACCTTCTCGAGCTCAACGAACGGCTACCTCGAAATCGATCGCAGCTGGAACTCCGGCGATTCGATCGAAGTGACGCTGCCAATGGAGTTGCACGTGCATCGTGCGAAGGACGACGACAAGAAGGTCGGCTTCATGTACGGACCAATCGTTCTGGCTGGTGCGCTCGGCACAGAGAACTTCCCAGAATGCGACATTATCGATAACCATCTGAAGCTGCACCATCATCCGATTATCAAAGTTCCGGTTCTCGTAACGGACGAGACGGACGTGAAGTCATGGATTAAACCAATAGAAGGCGCACCATTGACGTTCATTACGGATGCTGTTGGCGAGCCAGGCGAGCAGCGCGTGACGCTTATCCCGTTCTTCCAGCTGCATCATCAGCGGTACACGATCTACTGGACATTGATGAACAGAGAGCAATACATCACCTATGTAGATGAAGAGAAGGCAGAACGCGAGTACTTGCACGCGATCACCATTGATGTTGTTAAGCCGCATGAGCAGCAGTCCGAGGTCGAGCATGACGGTCAGTCGAACCATTCGCATTCTGGCTATTCCATACATGCACACGAGGGCTTCCGTGTTGCAGAACCAGATGGCTACTTCAGCTATCGGATGAAGGTGCTTCCAGATACGGCGCACGCATTGCAAGTCACATACTATGGCAGCGACGGTGCGGTACATCGGGAGAATGGCCGCGTAGAGCGTGAGTTCGACATTCTCGTTAATGGCCAAGCGATCGGTCGTCAACGTCTGGAAGCCGAGCATCGTGAGCAGTTGTTCGACGTTCTTTACGACATCCCAAGTGAACTGATTAGCGGAGCCGAGCAGGCAGAAGTGAAATTCGTATCGGCGAACGGCGGTATTGTCGGCGGCGTATTCGGCATTCGTATGATCGACCGTACACGTCTGGATGAGCTTAGCCAACCCTAATTGAATTGAAGGAAAACAAACTTGTGATGAGCAGCGCAGAGGAAGCATTCCTTTGTGCTGCTCGTTTTTTTATCTATTCATGTGTATTGTGGGCAAATATGGTATACTGCGAGTTGGTCAGGGAGGCATCATCACGGTAATGCTTATCACTTCTATAAGCCCTGAATGAGGAGGCATGCTTAGATGAACAAAGGTACAATTGTTTGGTACAATTGTTTTTTTAAATGGTGTGACAAGCGCCGGAAAGACTTCTATAGTCGATGCTATACAGTTAAGATCGAATGAATTTTTTTATGTTGTGGCTAATGACCTTTTTGAAAATACTATAGGCGATCACTATCTTCGTGAAGATTACTGGAAGTATTTGAGCGAAGCGATAATTTTGATGTATCACACCGCTAAACTATTTGCTGACCATGGGAAGAATGTACTTATTGATGGCATTTTAGTAGAAAGACCGGAGTTGAAACCGCATTATGACAAAGTGAAGGACATATTCACCGGGTATCCTTTTTATATGGTTGAAGTTTTCTGCCCATTGGAAAATTGTCGCCAAAGAAATATAGAACGCGGAGATCGAACAGAAGATCAGTCAGAGTGGCAAAATAAAATAATGGCCAAAGATATTCAGTACAATTGCACTGTTAATACTCACCTTCATTCTTCAGAAGAATGCGCGGATTTCATTCTAACAAGTTTGTTCGGCAAGCAACAGAATGAATTCATAGAAGGATCGTTATCTCATTCGTGAACATTTGCACGGAATGATGCACAGTTGTCAGGTTGTCCGCATACGATGATTCATGTGCTGCGAATGCTGTGGACAAGCTCAGATGAATTCGCTGCTCGCAGCCAGCGCGCCATCTTCGAAGTGCGTCTGAGAGAATTCTCATATCGCTCTCATAAGGCTATCGGATTAAGAGCATCAGCAACCCAATTTTGCCCGTTATTGCAGGGAAAATATCATTCCGAGTTGAATTCTGTGAAAACCTTAATGCCGTCTTGATTGTCTTTCATGGTACAATTTGCCTAGCCCAAAAGAGAGTGGAAGCCTTAACCCTCATTTATCTGAGCTGGGAGGTACACATGATCAGAGGAACTAAGATTGAGCATAAATGGACGATCATAGTATTGCTCGCGGTTTTGTTATTTAGTCTAGGAGGACCGCAATCGAGCGTTAGCGCAGCGCCATCAACGGCGGCAAGCGATGTGACGATCGTGTTGAATGGCAAAGAGGTTCGGCTTGACGATCCCGTCCGCATTCAAGACAATCGGATGTATGTACCAGCAGGGCGCATTGCGGCGCAGCTTGGTGCAAGCGTAAGCTGGAATAGCGATAATGAAGAACTAACAATTGAATCAGCGCTTAAGGATACGATTGTGTTCGGCAACGGGGTGCCGGTCGTATATTTCAACGATGTACGATATCGTATGGATGCGCTTCCATTCACGGAAGGCGGCAGACTGTATGTGCCGGTACGTACACTCGCTGAAGTGCTGCACGCACAATTGCAATATAATACCGACAGCAGCGTAGTATCCATCGCATCTGTAGATCCTGCTGTCATTACGGATACGTATACGATTGAACAGGCAGCTAAGGATAATACGATCTCGAAGGCAGCCTTGTTGAATCGGAACGGGCTGAACAGCAAATCGAAGATTAATGAAGGAACGAAGCTTCGCGTTGTACGGCCAGCTTTTATGGACCAGCCGGCAGCATCGTATACGAAGGCGGATTTGATTCTGCTTGCGAAGATCACAACGGTTGAAGCGGGCTATGAATCGTACGAAGGCCAGCTTGCGGTTGCCAACGTTATTCTTAACCGTGTGAAGAGCGGGCGTTTCCCGAACAGCATTCACGACGTTATTTACTCCGGCAGACAGTTCCCGCCAGCACATGATGGCACACTCGACAAGGTCGAGCCCAAGGAGAGCGCTCTGCGCGCCGCTAAGGATGCTCTGAATGGGAAAAATAATGTAGAAGACGCCGTTTATTTCTTCAACCCGGATGTAACTAGCGGACCATTCTGGTCGAGTCTGGATGTCGTCGTTTCAATAGGCCATCACAGCTTCGCCAAGTAAATAATTGCAACCTCAACTCCTTCTGCCGCTGGCAGAAGGTTTTTTATTTTGAACAGCGGCAGCGGTAGTTGTGCTTCACAGGGGCACGCGGCTCCAGCACGCAGCAGCTTACCCCTCCTCTGTCTATACATAATGTTTGGCTGGAGAACTTGTTTGGAGTGGGTAGAAATCTTCATTTATAATTAAAAATAATAAACTTTATAAAATAGTTTATAGACAAATATCGACGAATGGATTGAACCTAACGTGAGACTAGGTTACTATGGAGATAAGGTGAAAGCACAGTAACGTAGTCGGATTTTATAGATTGATGTGAGGTGGATGTTGTTGCAACTTCAAGTGACGAACAGCCCGTTTACGAGTGAGCAGGCAGAACTTATTAACAAGCTGCTCCCAACGCTGACGGAAGCTCAAATTAACTGGTTAAGCGGATTTCTAACATTTTATCGTGCTGGCAATGCTGGCGGCGCAGCAGCGCAGCTTGCTACAGCTGTAGCATTGGAAGCGCCTGCTCCAGCAGCATTGGAAGCACCAGCTGCTCCGCAGCTGCCTCGTGAAGCGACGATCCTGTTCGGATCGCAGACGGGCAACTCCCAGCGTCTGGCTGGCCGCCTGGCTGATAAGCTGAAAGGCCAAGGCTTTGAAGTAACGCTGTCGGCGATGAACCAATATAAAACGAATAAGCTTAAGGAAGTACCTTACCTGTTCATCGTAGCGAGTACGCACGGCGAAGGAGATCCACCGGATAACGCACTTACGTTCTACGAGTTCCTGCACAGCAAACGTGCACCGAAGCTCGAAGGTACGAAATTCGCAGTTCTGGCACTGGGCGATACGTCCTATGAATTTTTCTGCAAAACAGGCCAAGACTTCGATGCAAAGCTTGCTGAGCTCGGCGCGCAGCGTATCGTTGACCGCGTTGATTGCGACGTTGACTTCGAAGATGCCGCTGCTGGATGGCTCGCAGCTGTTGAAGGCGCAGTAAGCGCTGCTGCAGCATCCGCAGCACCAGCCGCAGCGAGCGCAGCAGCAACGACGCCTGCAGCTGCAGGCGAATCGGAATATACGCGTGCTAATCCATTCATGGCGGAAGTGCTCGACAGCATCAACCTGAACGGCAGAGGCTCGGATCGCGAGACGCGCCATCTCGAGCTGTCGCTCGAAGGCTCCGGCTTGACGTATGCGCCTGGTGACGCAGTAGGCGTATACCCGCAGAACGATCCAGCGCTTGTAGATGAAATCATTGCACTTATGAAGTGGAATGCAGACGAAGCTGTCGTTACGGGCAAGTCCGGCGAAACATCGCCGCTCCGTACAGCATTGCTGAACCACTACGAAATTACGGTGCTGACGAAGCCGCTGCTGGAGAAGGCCGTTGCCTTCACAGGTAACAGCAAGCTGGCAGAGCTAATTAACAATAAAGAAGAACTGAAAGCATATACGAACGGCCGCGATCTGCTTGATCTGCTTCGCGACTTCGCACCTTGGACGCTGAAGGCTGCTGATATCGCGAGCCTGCTTCGTAAGCTGCCGCCGCGCTTGTATTCTATCGCGAGCAGCGTAGAAGCACATCCAGAAGAAGTGCATCTGACGATTCGTAAGGTTGAATATGAAGCACATGGCCGTGAACGTAAAGGCGTATGCTCTGTGTACACGTCCGAGCGTCTCCAGCCAGGCGACAAGCTGCCGATCTTCATTCAGCAGAACCCGAATTTCAAGCCGCCGGTTAACCCGGATACGCCAGTGATCATGGTTGGTCCAGGTACAGGCGTAGCACCGTTCCGTGCTTTCCTTGAAGATCGTGAAGAGTCGGGCGCACAAGGTCCAACATGGCTGTTCTACGGCGACCGCCATTTCGTAACAGACTTCCTGTATCAGACGGACTGGCAGCGCATGCTGAAGGACGGCGTTCTGACGAAGCTGGATGTTGCGTTCTCCCGCGATTCAGAAGAGAAAGTATATGTACAGAATCGCATGCTGGAAAGTGGCGCACAGCTGTATCAATGGCTGGAGAACGGTGCCCATGTTTATGTGTGCGGTGACGAGAAGCATATGGCACATGATGTGCACAAGGCTTTGCTTACGATCATCGAACAACATGGCGGCAAGTCCGCTGACGAAGCGGCTGCATACGTATCGGCGCTGCAAGAGCAAGGCCGTTACCAACGTGACGTATATTAAGCGCTAGGGGATAGAGCGCATATCGATAGAAACGTGATACGCAAGAGCATGGACCCATCATGGGGGCAAAGGAGCTAATGGCAATGAGTAAAAAAGTTAAGGTTCAGCCTATTGGCGGCAAGCCGAGCGACGTTGAAGAACTGAAGCTCGAGAGTAACTACCTGCGCGGATCGCTGACGGAATCGCTCTCGAACCGTATTACAGGCGGCCTGCCGGAGCTGGACAACCGTCTGTTGAAATTCCACGGCAGCTACATGCAGGACGATCGCGACCATCGCAACGAACGTCAGAAGCAGAAGCTTGAGCCGTACTATCAATTCATGCTTCGTGTCGTTACGCCAGGCGGTCTGGCGACGCCAGCGCAATGGCTTCTGATGGATGAACTCGCAGACAAATACGGCACAGGCACGCTGAAGCTGACGACGCGTCAAGCTTTCCAGCTGCATGGTGTGTTGAAATGGAATCTGAAGAGCACCATTCAAGAAATCAACAAAGCGATGCTCACGACGCTGGCAGCTTGCGGCGACGTAAGCCGTAACGTCATGTGCAACCCGAATCCTTTCCAATCGGACATTCACAGCGAAGTGTTCGGCTGGTCGCAGAAGCTGACGTCGCATCTCGCGCCGAAGACGCCTGCCTACCACGAGATTTGGCTGGATGGCGAGAAGGTGGAGAGCGGCGAAGCGGAAGTTGAGCCAATCTATGGCCGTGTGTACCTGCCGCGTAAGTTCAAGATCGGCATTGCAGTACCTCCAATGAATGATGTAGACGTATTCTCGCAAGATCTTGGCTACATCGCAATCGTCGAGAATGGCAAGCTTGTAGGCTTCAACGTATGTGTTGGCGGCGGCATGGGCATGACGCATGGCGACACGAATACGTACCCGCAGCTGGCCAAAGTGATCGGCTTCGTAACGCCGGACCGCATCCTCGAAGTTGCAGAGAAAACGGTAACGATTCAACGCGACTATGGCAACCGTTCCGTACGTAAGAACGCGCGCTTCAAATATACGATTGATCGTCACGGCCTTGACTGGTTCGTTGACGAGCTGCATGACCGTCTTGGCTGGGAGCTTGAGCCTGCACGCGAGTTCCAGTTCGACAATACGGGCGACCGTTATGGCTGGGTCAAAGGCGTAGGCGGCAAATGGAACCTGACGCTGTATGTGCAAGGCGGCCGTGTCATTGACAACAATGGCATTCAACTTAAAACCGCTCTGCGTGAAATCGCGAAGATTCACACTGGCGATTTCCGTCTGACGGCGAACCAGAACCTGGTGATTGCCAACGTAACGAGCCAGAAGAAGACGAAGATTGCGGCATTGCTCAAAGAGCACGGCGTTGAAGAAAGCGGCAACTATTCGGCACTTCGCCGCAGCGCACTGTCCTGCGTTGCGCTTCCGACTTGCGGACTTGCAATGGCAGAGGCTGAGCGCTACCTGCCAACGCTGATCGACAAGCTGGAGCCGATTCTTGAGGAAGCAGGCTTGCGTGATGAGGAGATCAACATCCGCATGACGGGCTGCCCGAATGGCTGCGCACGTCCTGCGCTTGGTGAGATCGCGTTCATCGGCAAAGCGCAAGGCCGTTACAACATGTACATGGGCGCAGGCTTCTCCGGCGATCGACTGAGCAAGCTATATCGCGAGAACATTGCAGAAGATGAGATTATCGCTACGCTGAAGCCAATCTTTAATCATTATGCGGCTGAGCGCAACAAAGGCGAGCACTTCGGTGACTTTGTTGTCCGTACGGGCTATGTGAAAGCAGTCACTGACGGTACGAACTTCCACGATTAATTCAATAGATAGAACAAGATCGCTCCATTCAGCCAGCACGGCAGAATGGGGCGATCTTTTTTGCGTTAGTATAGTTGCGCACAAAATGACTGCAAATTGCTGACATAGCCACCATAGTAACTGTTACTTTCGAAAAGTCGCATATTACGGCGGGATAAGCTTGAATATGTGTCGGTACGGGGCGCTCGCGCGTGATCAACCACTATGGTAATCGTCCATGTGGCTGCCCTGGCGTAGGCTTCAGACATCTCTTTGTTTAAATTCAGTTTATATACGCTCGTTAAGATAGCACTATGAAAGAGATGAGCAAATGGATGGAGGAGTTAAACAATGAGAAACAACAATCGGAGCTATGAGCCGAACAACGGCGATTGGGCCGTTGAAGCCAACGGTCTGGTGAAAATATTCGGCGACAATAAAGCGGTAGATGGCGTTGACTTGAAGGTGAAGACCGGTTCAATCTACGGTGTACTCGGGCCGAACGGCGCCGGCAAAACAACGACAATTCGCATGCTGGCTACGCTTCTTCGCCCAGACGCAGGCTCGGCACGAATCTTCGGCCATGATGTGGTGAAGGAATCGCAAATCGTCCGCCAGCTGATCGGTGTTACGGGCCAATATGCATCGGTCGACGAGGGTTTGAGTGCAACGGAGAACCTTATTATTTTCTCCCGATTGCTCGGCCTTGACCGATCCGAAGCGAAGAAGAAGGCAGCCGATCTGCTCGAGGAATTCGGCCTGACAGAAGCGGCGAAGCGTCCGCTTAAGAACTTCTCCGGCGGTATGCGTCGCAGATTGGACCTAGCTGCGAGCTTGATCGCGCAGCCGCCGCTGATATTCCTCGACGAGCCAACAACAGGTCTCGACCCTCGTACACGGACGCAAATGTGGGAGACGATTCGCCGCCTCGTGAAGACGGGGTCGACTGTTCTGCTGACTACGCAATATCTTGATGAAGCCGACCAATTGGCGGATCGTATTGCGGTTATCGATCTTGGCCATGTTGTTGCCGAAGGTACGGTTGATGAGTTGAAAGCATCGGTAGGCACATCATCGCTTCATCTTCGCGTCCAAGATGCGAAGGATATCGCTCTGACGCGCAGTCTGATCGAGAAGGTGCTCCAAGTTCAAACGAGTGTATCGTCGGAAGCATCGAGGATTACGGCACCAATGCGAGATGCGGATCTCGTGACGGACCTGCTTATCGCGCTCCGCGCTGAAGGTATTCATCTGGCTGAGATGAGCGTACAGAAGCCGACATTGGATGAGGTGTTCTTGACGATTACAGGTGAAGGCGCAAGAGAGGAAGCGCAGCAGCAAGTAGAAGGGCTGGAGCAGTCGAATAAGAAAGCAGTGGGGGTAAGAGGATGAAAACTTCAGCAGCAGCACAACCATTAAAGAACCGTACCAGCTTCATGCAGACGGTAAGAAACTCGTTTACGATGGCCTATCGGGGTCTGCTCAAAATCAAACGGACGCCGGAGCAGCTGTTCGACGTCACCTTACAGCCGATCATTTTCACCCTAATGTTCACGTATATTTTCGGCGGAGCGATCTCTGGCGATGTGCAGAGCTACTTGCCGGTCATCATTCCAGGTATTCTGGTGCAGACGGTTATTACAACATCGGTTGTTACGGGCACGCAGCTGCGGGAGGACATGGATAAAGGCGTGTTCGACCGATTCAAATCGCTGCCTATCGCACGTATCGCACCGCTGGCCGGAGCACTGCTCGCTGACACGATCCGCTATACGATCGCAACGGCGCTGACGTTTACAATGGGCTATATCATGGGCTACCGTCCAGATGGCGGCTTCGAGTATGTGGTTCTTGCCTCGCTTGCTGTCATTGGCTGCTCGTGGGCGCTGAGCTGGATCTTCGCATTCTTCGGGGTCATCGCACGTACAGCGTCCAGCGTACAAGGCATCTCGATGCTGGTGCTGTTCCCGCTGACGTTCTTGTCCAACGCTTTCGTACCAGTCGAAACGATGCCGGACTGGCTGCAATGGTTTGCCAAGGTCAATCCGGTGTCGCATCTTATTACAGCTGTACGCGATATGACAAACTCGGGTACAGTTGGCTGGGATCTCGGAATCACGCTTATCGGAGCGGCCGTCATCGTCGCAGTCTTCGCCCCGCTCACTGTTCGCGCTTATATGCGCCGTACGTAAGCATCCGTACAGTGAGAAGCTGTATGAAGCACGCCAGTATAATGGCGTGCTTTATCAGATCTTTAACGAACGGTGTTCTTTACGAACAGAGTTCGTTAAAGCATTTACCCAAGACAGATCATAAAATTATATTCAAACATGAGGAGCGGATTGAATAATGACAGCAACAGAACAACAAGTCAAGAAGCAGCAAAATAAACGTATTGCTATTATTGGTGGCGGCCCGGGTGGACTGACGCTCGCTTTAATCTTACAGAAGTATGGAATGAATGCAGCTGTCTACGAACGCGAGCTGCATGATACGAACCGGGAGCGCGGCGGATCACTTGATATTCATGAGGAATCGGGCCAGTTGGCGTTGAAGGAAGCGGGGCTGATCGAGCAATTCCAAGCGCTGGCACGTTATGAAGGGGAAGACTTTCGCCTATTCGATAAGACAGGCAAACTGTATATGGACGAGGTTGCCGAAGGGGCTGCGCACGGAGCTCGGCCTGAGATTGACCGAGGCGAGTTGTGCGATATACTGCTCAAGGCGTTGAATCCAAATGCGATCCGATACGGTCATAGGCTGACGGAAGCTGTGCCGCTTGAGAACGGACAACATGAGCTGCGTTTCGAGAATGGAAATGTCGATGTTGTTGATCTGGTTGTTGGTGCAGATGGCGCCTTCTCACAGGTTCGCCCGCTGTTGACCGATGCGAATGCAGCTTATTCCGGCATTACGATGGTGGAGTTGAACATTCCTGACGCAGCCGTCGCTCATCCGGATCTTGCAGCCCTTAATGCACGTGGCAAAATGTTCGCCTTAGCGGATCATAAAGCGATAATAGGACAGCTTAATGGCAACGGATCGTTGAAAGTGTATCTCTGCTTCAACGTGGAGCGCGACTGGCTGGATACATGCGGCATTGATCTTCATGACGCAGAAGCGGCGAAAGCGCGGCTGCTCGGTTATTTCCAAGATTGGGATCCATCGCTTCAGAAGTATATTCGATATGCAAGCAACACAATGATCGGCAGACGGATCTACATGCTGCCAGTCGGCCTTCAGTGGGAAAGCCGCTCAGGCGTAACGCTGATTGGAGATGCGGCGCATCTCATGTCCCCTTTTGCCGGGGAAGGGGTGAACATGGCCATGCAGGATGCTGCGGAATTGGCGCTGGCGATCGTTCGTCATGGCAGTGAGTTCGATCAAGCGATCGCGGATTATGAGCGCAATATGTATCGTTACTCGTCCGAATCAGCGGCACAGTCCGGAGAGAACCTGGCGTTAATATTCGGCGATGACGCAGCGCTTCGGTTGAAAGAGCAGTTCGACCAGCTGTATCTCGAATTTGCCCGGCAAACGAACGCTTAGCACAGACGAATTCAATAAGCTGCGGCAACATTTACGAATGTAAGCAAACATGATATAAGTGTGGTATGGACAACGCTAACCGTACAATTATTAGCCGCCGTTCGCGGCCAGCTAAGGAACCGCTTAGCAGAGAAATTATTGTGAGGACCGCCCTGGAGCTGTTGAGGCAGGAAGGGGCAGAAGGCCTTAGTATGCGCCGAATTGCCAAAGCGCTTGATACCGGGGCATCTTCGCTGTATGTTTATGTGACGAACTTGCAGGAGCTGAACGCTTACGTGCTGGACTACGGTTTGGCACAAGTCCAGCTTCCTGATCCATCGGAGGGTCATTGGTCTGACAACCTGTTCGAAGCGATGTATGCATACGTTGAGGTGCTGCTTGAGACGCCGGGTATAGCAGCGCTCGCCATGTCTACGATGCCGCAGGGCCCCCATTCTCTAGGGCTTACCGAGTATGTGCTCGCTCGACTGCATGAAGGCGGCATCCGATCTGCCGCTGCCGCATGGGGTGCAGATATGCTGCTGTTATATGCCTCTTCAGTCGCTTATGAGCAGGCATCTCGTGACCAGCAAGGGACGACCATTCAATCATTAACCGCAGCCTATCAATCTCTTGATGCCAAGCAATATCCAATGCTTACCGCGATGCGTGAAGAGTTCCTAGCGGGTGGACAGCCTGATAATGACAGGGACCGTTTCCGCTGGGGACTTGTGTCATTATGCAAGGGCTGCTGAAGCAGCAGACAGTGTAGAAGCTGATATGTTCAATCATCGATGTGTCGATGTTGAACGTATCAGCTTTCTTTATATGTCGTTTAATGTTCAGGTTAAACTGCATCTTGATGAATACGCTTTCTTGCTATAAGCTGGTTATTACTCACCTTACATGGAAACGGAGATTGTCCCTTTGCGCAAATCGATTGTCGTCATACTTAGCGTTATATGTGTTATTCTAATTTACTTTACGCTTGTGTCCGCAGGTAAAGTGTTCCGTTCCGAGAGCAAGCTCCCGCCCCGTACCCCGGTATCTGAACAAGATGAATATCGTCTTGTCCTTATTACGCAGGAGCTGGAGACGCCCTTCTGGGTCAAAGTCAGCCAAAGCGCGAAGGCGGAAGCGGAGAAGGAAGGGGCGAGCATTGAAGTATGGGGAAGCTACGACAAGAATGAAGAGGATTTTCTTAAAAAAATCGAAATCGCGATTGACTCGAAGGTAGATGGCATTATTGTCCAGGGGCTGGATACGGACGAGTTTAAGAACTTGACGAAGATCAAAGCAGCCTTCAACGGCATTCCGATTATTACGGTTGCCAACGATGTGCCGATGGTGGACAGTCTAAGGCGGACATATGTTGGCTCTGACCAGTATCTTGCGGGACAGATGATCGCCAGACAGCTGCTTGCGGATATGGGTGACTCCGGCAAAGTCATTCTGATGGGTGACAGCCGCAAGGAGTATTATCAGCAGCAGCGACTGAAGGGGATCGAAGATATTTTGAAGAACCACCCTCATATCTTTACGAAGTATGCAGAGACAGCGGACGCACGTGAACAGGTGATTGCCACTACCCAGAACCTTATGAACGAGCTGCCGAACGTGGATGCGTTCATAGCTGTGAATGCGAATATCGCGGGTGCGATGATCCAGGAGATCGGGCGTCGATCAAGAGTAGGTCCTTATTATATTTATTCCTTCGATGACAGCCCGGATGCCACTACACTGCTGGAATCCGGCAATATTGACGGCATGATCGGACAATCTCCAGAAGAGATGGGACGAATCAGCGTCAACCGGATGATCCAATGGCTGAGCGGCGAGACGGTGCCATTGAACATGGACGGGTACTTAACGGACATTCGGATGCTTAGAGGAGCGGATCGGCCATGAACAGCATTCAGAAGAAAATATGGATGCTTGCCGGTGTCGTTCTGTCCATCATGGCTGCCATTTGGATTACGCTTACTTATTACAATCAGAAGACGTTGGATCAATACAACGAAATTTTGCAGCGGTACTTGAGCATGAATGAGGTCACGAACGCCAGTCAAGAGACGATTACGTCGCTGAACAATTATCTGCTCTCGCCTACTGAAGTCAATCTAGCCCAAATCGAAACGAGCAAGGTGCGGCTGCGGAAGTCACGAATTGCGGTATTGGATCTGCGGAGCGAGGAAAGCGACTTCGCGCTGACGAATTATATGAATCTAATCGACAGTTTAATCGAGACGACCGATCGATCGCTATTGTTCCAGTCGGAGAAGGAGTCGGAGGACTCGCGCAAGGCATTTTCGGAGGCGACACGTATTTCCAAGTACATATCCGAGATGACGCTTACGCTGCTCGATACCGATCTGAAGACTTATGACCGTTTCTACCGAGATATGATTGACCAGTCATCAGAGCTTAAGAAGCTCGGCATCTGGCTTCTGCTGACGATTACGTTCACGCTGCTGCTGTTCACTTACTGGTTCTCCTCGAGCATTACGCGCCCGGTGCTCAAGCTGACACAGGCTGCCAGAGAGCTATCACGGGGACGCTTCGATCTGCAGATCGAAGTAACATCGAATGATGAAATCTCGTTCCTCGCCAAAATGTTCGATCGGATGCGCATCAACATCAACAATCTGATCTCCGAGATTCAGCAGAAGGCCCAACTGGAAAATGAGCTGCAGCAGAACAAGCTGCTGCTGCGCGAGAGTCAGCTGCGGAGCCTGCAGAGCCAGATCAACCCGCATTTCTTATTCAATACGCTTGATATGTTATCGAAGAAGGCATATCTCGAGGGCTCCGAGGAAACAAGCGACCTGCTGGCCAGCGTCGCTGGACTATTAAGATATAATCTGAAGCGCCTCGATCGCAAGATTACGCTGAAGGATGAGGTGAAGGTGCTTGGTCAATACATCGAAATTCAGAAAGCCAGGTTCACCGAACGGCTGCAGTTCCATATGGAAATCGATGAGAGCTGCTTGTCGATTCAACTGCCTGGCCTGACCTTGCAGCCGATTGTGGAGAATGCAGTAATTCATGCAATTGAGCCTCGGGAGGATGGCGGTACGATCACGTTCCGCGTCATGGACAGCGGGGATCGGGTTACGATCGAGATCGAAGATGACGGTCCCGGCATGTCGGAGGTTAAGATTAAGCAAATTCTCGATGAGGACAACTTCGAGACGGAAGGGCATTCGACAGGCATTGGGTTCAGCAACGTAGTGAAACGGCTCCGAATTTGGGTCGGACAAGATGATGTCATTGATATTAAGAGCGAGCTGGGACACGGCACGAAGGTGATATTGACGATTCCGAAGACGAAAGGAACTGTGGAAGATGACTAAGCTCCTGATCGTGGATGATGAGCAGATTGAGCGGGAAGGGCTGCAGGCGATATTGCACAGAGGCTTCCCCGAGCTTGAGATTCGGCAGGCGAAGAACGGCATGCTGGCGATCGAGATTGCCGAGCAGTTTCAGCCTGAGCTGGTGCTTATGGATATTAAGATGCCAGGGATGAGTGGGCTGGAGGCGATCGAGCAGCTGTCGAAGGATTATCCAGGCATGAAGTTTATTATGGTCACCGCGTACGATACGTTCGAGTATGCGCGGAAGGCGATCAAGCTTGGCGTCAAAGATTACTTGCTGAAGCCAAGCAAAGCAAGTGAGATTATCGCAACAGTAGGCAAGGTGCTGGAACAGATCGAGGAGGATCGCAGAAACGCGGAGACGAGTCTACATCAACGCGATACGCTGCAGAAGGTGCTGCCGATTGTCGAGACGGATATCGTGACGCAGCTGCTGTTCGACCATGTGCATGAGGTGCATTTGGACGAGCTGGTTGATTTGTTAGGCGTTGGGTCGGGCAATGACAAGTTTGCGATGACGGTGCTGCTGCCGCCAGGCTCGGAATCTTACTATACGGTCATTAAGGACAAGGTGCGTTCGATGAAAAATGGTTGGGTCGGCGCCCTGTATGGAAGGCAAATTCCGATTATCGCGTTCCGCGACCCGAGCCAATCGTTCCGTGCACAGGCTGGGGCTATCGCTCGCGAGCTGCTCGCTGCTGCGAAGACAGATGCCAGCGCAGGCTTGTTTGTTGGCATCGGCAACGTGTACGAATCGCTTGATCAGATTCGGCAGTCCTATCAAGAGGCGCTGGTCGCTTCGATGGATACGTCGGTGCCTGTGAAATTTCGTTTCTTCGCGGATACGCCCGTGCTTGGTGGAACGAGTGAAGGCTATCCGGCTAAGCAGCTGGAGAGGCAGCTGTTCGAGCTGATTCGCTTGGGACAATGGGATCAAGTTCATGCAGAGGTGACGGAGTTCATTCGGCGCTATGAGCATGAAGGAGCGGATTTGCTGCAAGCGCAGCAGCGACTGCTCGAGCTGATGTGGCTTGTCACGCGTGCGCTGCTGGATCTGGGCGTTGAGACGGATACGCCAGTGTTCTCGTTCCAGGCACAGGACTATCGCCAGCTTCGGGCCGAGTCGGGCCTGCTGCTGGATCGGATGCGCAAATCGCTTACTGAGCATCAGGAGCAAGTAGCGCCTGATACGATTCAGTTGATCAAGCAGTTCATTATGGATAACTCGCACACCGACATTTCGCTCGATGCAATCGGCAAGCGCGTAGGCCTAAGTCCATTTTATATTAGCAAAATGTTCAAGGAACAGCTCGGCGTCAACTACATCGATTTCTTAACCGAATGCCGCATTGAGAAGGCGAAGAGGCTGATGGGCAACCCGGAATGGAGCTTGAAGAAAATCACGTATGAGGTTGGTTATCACGATCCGAACTATTTCAGCAAGGTGTTCAAAAAAATGTGCGACGTCTCGCCAACCGAATATCGGAAGACGCTGCTCGGCCGAAGGGGATAGTCGGACATATGAGACAACGCATGAAGCGGGTTAGGCTGCTCGTTCTCGGACTGCTGCTTATGCTGGTCTGCATCGCAACCGCTTGCGACAATGGGAATGGCGGCAGCAGCAGGAGCTTGACTGGACAGGTAGCCACGAAGGGAACGGGAGAAGCGGCTGGTTTCAATACCGGCGTAAGCGCAGTGGATAATGGCGGCTCGGTGAACGATAAGATGAAGAAGCGAATTAGAATCGGCTTCTCGATGGGTACGCTTCTCGAGGAGCGTTGGCAGAAGGACCGCGACCTATTCAAGGCGGCGGCCGAAGCGCTCGGTGCTGAAGTCGTCATTATGGCGGCGGATGGCGACGATGCCCACCAAATCCTGCAAGTGGAGATGATGATCAGCCAAGGCATCGATATTCTTGTCATCGTCCCGCAGAATGCGGATACGACTGCTGCCATTGTACAGAAGGCGCATGCTTTTGGCGTCAAGGTGCTCTCCTATGACAGGCTTGTGAAGAACTCGAACATCGACCTTTATGTATCGTTCGATAATGAGCAGGTCGGGGAGCTGCAGGCGCAGGCGATCACCCGTCTTGTGCCGAAGGGCAAGTATGTCTATATCGGGGGGGCCGATACGGACAACAATGCCCATTTGTTCAAGAAAGGGGTGTTCAACGTACTGCAGCCCTTGATCGATAGAGGCGACATTACGATTGTATATGACCAGTGGACGAAGGATTGGACGCCTGTTCATGCACTGGAGAATATGATGGATGCGCTGAGTGCTAACGGCAGCGATATTGATGCGGTTATAGCCGCGAATGATGCGACTGCCGGTGGAGTTGTAGAAGCGCTTCAGCTGCGAGGTTTGGCTGGAAAAATCCCGGTTGCCGGACAGGATGCCGATCTGGCGGCAGCGCAGCGGATCGTAGAAGGGCTGCAGACGATGACGGTGTACAAGCCGATCAAGCAGCTGGCGGATAAGGCGGCTGCGCTCGCTGTTAGGCTTGCCAGGGGAGAATCGATTGGTGCGGATCGGAAAGTGAACAACGGCAAGATTGAGGTGCCTTCCGTCCTGCTCTCGCCGATCGCGGTGGACAAGTCGAATATCGACGATACGATTATCGCTGACGGCTTCCATTCGCGTGACGATGTATATCGGAGTGTAGAGGAGCAGAAGGAAGCGGACAATTGACAGGCGTAAGCGGTGCTGTATTAACATTCATCAGACAGTCGTACGAACACGTACGGCTGTTTTTTTATGAGGAGTGCTAGAAGTGCAGTAAAATCTCCTAAGTCCGATACCCATGTTAAAAATGTCCAGAAGGTCGTAAAAGAGTGCTATAAAATAGCGCTTTCATTGGAAGTATCGGATGGTATAGTTTCTTCTGTAAGTGATCTAGACCATTATCGAGAGGGGTTAAGAAAGATGAAAAAGGGCTTCAAAGCGATCGCTATTATGATGATTGTCATGTTGTTCACTGCATTAGTTACGGCTTGCGGCAGCAATGGCAGCAGCAAAGTAAGCGTCGGTATCGTACTGCCAACGAAGGACGAGGAAAGATGGATCCAGGACGAGCAGCGCTTCAAGGACGCGTTGAAGGAATCGAACTATAAGGGTGAAATTTTGTTCAGCCAAGGCTCCTCCGCCAAAGAGAAAGAAAATGTAGAAACGTTAATTAATAAAGGGATCAAAGTACTTATCATCTGTCCATTCGACGCAACTGCAGCCGGCGCGGCCGTACAAAAGGCGAAGGATGAAGGCATCACGGTTATTTCCTATGACCGTCTCATTATGGATACAAACTCTGTTGATTACTTTGTCACATTCGATAGCGTCAAGGTAGGCGAAATGCAAGCGCAATACCTTGTTGACCATTCGACAGGTCAAGGCATACCGCTGTACCTCTATGCTGGCGCTGCTACCGATAACAACTCGTTCCTGTTCTTCGAGGGCGCTTGGAATGTGCTGCAGCCGAAAATCGCTGACGGCACGTTCAAAATCGCGAACTCGAGCGAAGCGACCGGCCTCGCAGGCAAGGCTGAACTGACGCATGAGGAAATGGCGAAAATTATCGGCCAAGTGACGACGAGCTGGAATCCGGATGAAGCGAAGAACAAAGCGCAAACGCATCTTACTGCAGCTGGGACTGACCTGAAAGGTGACGTTGCGATCCTTGCGCCGAACGACGCTACATCACGCTCCATTGCTGACGTATTCAAATCCGACAGCGACATCAAGAGCTATGTCATTTCCGGCCAAGACGCAGATAAAGCTTCCTCCAAATACATCCTCGAGGGCAAACAGTCGATGACGGTCTTCAAAGACACTCGCACGCTCGTTAAAGACGCAATGGGCGTGGCAGTCGACATTCTCGACGGCAAGACGGTTGCAACGAATGGCGAATATGACAATGGCAAAAAGAAAGTGCCGGCTAAACAATCGGAAATCATCGTTGTCGACAAAGATAATCTCAAGCAAGCGCTCGTCGACTCGGGTTACTATCAAGCGTCTGACGTAGGGCTGTAAGTACGCGCTTGGCACAATAGCTGGCAAGGAATAGTGATAGAGCACTCTATCACTATTCCTTTATGAGGCCGTTCAACAAGTACGCTATAAAACGAACTTATTGAACACGCACTTTAGGTAAGAGTTGTTTCGCTAAGGAGTGCATAACGATGAGCAACTACATTTTGGAGATGAACAACATTTCCAAAGAATTTACTGGCGTCAAGGCGTTGACAGAGGTCAACTTCAAAGTGGCCAAGGGCGAGATTCACTTCTTGGTCGGCGAGAACGGAGCGGGCAAGTCGACATTGATGAAGGTGCTCAGCGGCGTATATCCGCATGGCACATATTCAGGCGATATCGTCTTTGATGGCAAGGTACAGAAGTTTGACAAAATCGCCGACAGCGTGCACGCCGGCATCGGAATCATCTATCAGGAGCTAGCGCTGTTTCCGGACCTTAGCGTGTACGAGAATATATTCGCTGGCAACGAGGTGCGGCGCGGTTCGATTATCGATTGGAATCAGACGATCGTGCAGGCGAAGGGAATGCTCGCTAAGGTAGGACTGAACGTGAACCCGGAGACGCTGATCAAAGATCTTGGCGTAGGCAAGCAGCAGCTTGTCGAGATTGCCAAGGCACTCAGCAAGAACATTCGGCTGCTTATTCTGGACGAACCGACTGCAGCCTTGAATGAGAACGACAGTGAGAATCTGCTTAATCTGCTGCGGGAGCTGAAGAAGCAGGGCATCACCTGCATTATGATTTCGCATAAGCTGAAGGAAGTTATTGCGGTCGCGGACAAGGCGACCATCCTCCGCGACGGACGTACGATCTGCACGCTGGACGCATCAAAGGGAGAAATTAAGGAGAACGTCATCATTAAAAACATGGTCGGTCGCGAGATCGAGGATATTTATCCGAAGAGAGCGAATAAATCGTTCGGCGACAACATTCTCGAGGTTAAGAATTGGTCGGCCTTCGATACGCAGTTGGGCAGACATGTCGTGAAGGACGTTCACTTACATGTAAAAAAAGGGGAAATCGTCGGCATCGCCGGCCTGATGGGATCAGGACGTACGGAGCTTGCGCTTAGCCTATTCGGCAATCCGAAAGCCTATAAGCTGCAAGGTGATATGCTGCTGAACGGTATGCCCAGCACGTTCAAGCATACGAGCGACGCGATAAACGCAGGCATCGCTTATGTGACGGAGGACCGAAAGGGTAACGGCTTGTTCCTGATCCAGGATATTCGAAGCAATATTACGGCAGCGAACCTGCGCGGCATTGCCTCCAAGGGCGTCATTAACGAGAACGAGGAGGTTCAAGTTGCTCAAGCCTACAAGGACTCGTTATATGTCAAGGCGCCTTCCATCGAGCAGCTCGTCGGGAACCTGAGCGGCGGCAATCAGCAGAAGGTATCGCTTGGCAAATGGCTGTTCGTCGGGCCGAAGCTGCTTATCCTCGACGAGCCGACACGCGGGATCGACGTTGGGGCCAAATTTGAAATTTACTCCATTATGAACAAGCTGATCAGCGAGGGCATGAGCATCATTATGATCTCGTCCGAGCTTGGCGAGGTGCTTGGCATGAGCGATCGCGTCTATGTCATGGCTGAAGGCCGAATCAAAGGCGAATTGTCGATTGAGGAAGCCGATCAGGAAAAAATCATGCAATATGCTACGCAATAGGAGGAGCATCAATGAACAACGTAGTCAATGAAGCGCCGAAGATTTCCGGTCACCGCCGGCCATCCTCGGATGAAACGAAGCCAACGCTGCTGGGAGAGGCGCGGACGCTGCTCAAAGTCAATATTCGCGAATACGGCATGTACATCGCCTTGTTCGTTATCATTGTCATTTTCTCCATCATGACAGACGGCTTGTTCATGTCTTCCCGCAACATCAGCAACCTGCTGGATGCAACGGGCTACACCGCCGTATTGGCGGTCGGCATGACGCTCGTCATCGTCATTCGGCACATCGATCTGTCCGTTGGCTTCGCGGCCGGCTTCATGGGCGCCATTGCCGCCATACTCATGACGCAGGCTGGTATTCCGTTCTATGTGACGATCCCGATCATTCTCGTGCTTGGCATCGTCATCGGGATGTTCAATGGTGTGCTCGTCGCATCGGTCGGCATTCCTTCCTTCGTCTCATCACTCGCCGCCATGCTGATATTCCGCGGCGCGCTGCTGCAAGTGACGGAGAAGACAGGTACGATCAACGTTCCAAGCGATCATTTCAACGCGATTGGCAACGGCTACGTACCGGGAATTACGGAAGTAGGCGGCTTGAAGCTGCTCTCGCTCATTCTTGGTCTAGTCGCGATCCTGTTGTACATCTATTTTGAGTTCAAGAATCGGACTAACAAACAGAAATACAATTTCGAAGTCGTCTCTAAGGGAATGTTCACGCTCAAGCTTGTCTTCGTATCGGCGATCATTGCTTACGTGACGTGGATTCTATCCGGCTACAATGGCTTCTCGTGGACCGTTATCATTGTGCTGGGCGTCGTCCTTATCTATCACTTCCTGACGACGAAGACGGTGCTCGGCCGCCATATCTATGCTGTCGGCAGCAATCCGGAAGCGGCTCACCTGAGCGGCATCAATGTCAAGAAGATTACGTACATCGTATTCGGCTCAATGGGTCTGCTTAGCGCGCTCAGCGGCATTCTGTATACGGCACGCCTCCAGTCGGCATCGACAACGGCGGGTACCCTGTTCGAGCTTGATGCGATCGCAGCCGCTTATGTCGGCGGCGTATCGGCAGCAGGCGGCGTAGGTAAAGTAACCGGCTCTATCATCGGTGCGATCGTTATGGCATCGCTGACGAGCGGCATGAACCTGCTGGGCGTCGGCATCTCCTACCAGTACATGATCCGCGGCGGTGTCCTCGCCGCAGCCGTCATCTTCGACGTTATGACTCGTCGGAAGAGAGGCTAAGGCCGCGGAGGCTTGGGCGTCAGGCTTCGCTAATGCAATGCGTCAATACGCCAATGCGCGTACTGTGAGCCGCTCTTGGCTTGCCACGGAATCCCGTGGGAAGCCGGGAGCGTTTTTTTTGCTGTCGGATGGCTCTAGTATCGGTACGGTTTGTAACCGCCGCGCCAACGGACGACATGGACCTTAATCGATCATATTGCTCGAAACGGATGGGTAACCGGACCGCACAGACCCTATTGACCACAAACTGCTGCTGCATCGGTTCAAACAAGCCCAATAGAGTCCCCATAGTCCGTAAACGTGCAAAAGTGATGAAATATCGCCGAATAGAGTCACCATAGTCCGTTGGTGTGGAGAGATAGCGTCATACATCAGATGCTACTTGTCTGAACCGCATACTCAGGGTGCTGGAGCTTGTAACCGCGGCGCCAACGGACGACATGGACCTTAATCGATCTATATTGCTCGAAACGGAGGGGTAATCGGACTGTACAGACCCTATTGACCACAAACTGGAGCCGTCGCGGTTCAAACAGACCCAATAGAGTCCCCATAGTCCGTAAACGTGCAAAAGTGATGAAATATCGCCGAATAGGGTCCCCGTAGTCCGCTTGTGCTAAACGTTTGTTAAGTAACTAATAATACACACCGTATTGTGCTACTCCATCCTCAGGGCAAACGTGCGATGCCGCTGCTTTCCGCTCGCTACGACTAGATGATCATACCCAACCAATGCGTTTAAGATTCGTCTCGCATGGCGATTTGTGACGCGGAGATGTCCTGCCAATTCAATGGGTGTAATGGGACGCATCAGTCGACGGGCAAAGCGAACCGCTTCGGCTTCGAAAGCATTCAGCTCAGCTGGAACGTGCATCGAAACAAACTTGCCGACGAAGGCGAGCACGAGCTGTTGGCAGCGCCAAGGCTCTTCCTTGATGGACGGGTATGCAACGGGGAGAAAAATCCACTCATCAAGCGCCATGAGACTGTGCCGCCAACACAAATCTTTAAATCGTTTCACATCGAGATCCCGTGCATGCGAGGCGTAACCTTGGATCTCGATCCCCCCTTTAACACCGCCGCCGGGCATGTAAGCTAGATCTACATAGCGATATCCACTGTTGAAGTCGCGAACTTCCCATTCGGGGTATAGGTGGTCGAAATTGCCTACCGTCGGAAACCAAACGGATCGTAGAAACTCAACAGTGCCATGACCTAGACCTTTCTCCAGAAGTTCCCGCCTGCGATGATTATCCTCCTCCATAATTTGCTGCTGGATCCATTCTTCATACTTGGACTCGAAACGCATCATTTGGTACCTCCTATTGAGTCGTTATTCGTCATTAGGACGCAAAAAAGCCGCCTCGATACCAAAGTATCGAAGCGGCGTGTGCTTCACGACCGAATGTGATGCCTCTAGTGTAGCTTGATTTGGACAACTCTGCAATAGCAATCCGATTGAGTTGGAATGAATCTATAGGGAGCCTTGCGCATTACCGCATTCCGTACGGACTTGAGCGACCTTATGAGCTTACAAAAACGCTTTTTCCTTGAGTAACGGACTATAGAGACCTTACTAGCTATGCAAACACGATGAAATGTGTAAAATTGGCCGAATAACGTCGCTTGGGTCCGATAGCACAGGAAAGAGATGCAATGTTAGGCGATAGGGTCATCTATGTCCGTTCTACCTCCGTTACAATCAGCATTTGCTCGATACAGCGCAATAAGGTCTGCTTAATCTGTCAAAGTGGAGCATGAAGCCGGATTTTGCCGAAATATCGTTAGTTGGAACGAATTTTCTATGCCTAATGGCTGATAAAATACGACTCTGACTAGACTGGCTGTTCCGCCTGATGATATGATGGAGTCGGGTGATGAAAAGGATGAACAACGAGACGACCAATGAAGAAGTTAAAGGCAATCAAACAGCCGAACCTGATCCACAGTTGGTTGAGCTGGTCAAGGCTGTTCATCATAACTGCCTTGTAGCACTGCGGATGTATTACGACGAAGTGGATGGACATGTGGTAACGCAGGAAATGTATGGTCCTGTTTTCATTTATCACGTGAAGAACGAAGCAAATCAAGTCTATTCCTGCGGTTTCTTCCTGCGAGAGCTGGTCAACCGATTCCAATCCGGCAACGATCCGGCGGAATGGCTGGCTTCCTTCTTCGTAGAGTTGATGAAGCAGGAGGGCGGAAGAGGAATTCCGACGCCGCCGACGAACGATGAAGAAGCCAAATTCATCGTCGACAAAATACTCGTGCCGCAATGTGCAGTGTTAATTCGTGAAGAATTCGCTCCAGAGCCTGTACACGTCGACCTCGCGCTGCATGACAAATTTGGTCCGGTCCTTGAAGCAGGATTCCCATCTATTGTCGAAGGTAATAATGTTTGCGCTTTCCCGCTGCATCTGCTGGTTACGCACCTGCTGCTGAACCGCGATCCTGCGGAACTGCTCATTCAAGGTCTGTACAATATTCGTGAAGAACACGGCCTTCAGTAACATCATTACTTAAAACTCGCAAACTAAAAGCTGTAAGCTAACCACGTCCTCCGGGCGTGGTTTTTATCTATGCTCTAGCACAACAAAAAAGCCCTAGCATAACTAGGGCAGCTGACGAAGGCGCTTACAATTTGCTTTTGAGCGATAACAAATATTTGAGTGCGATTCCGAAGGCACCTACATAGTAGCCAGTCAGTACGATCCAGCCTGTCGAGTCGAGTGCAGAGATGCCTGCAAGCAGCAGCAGCGGGAATACGTAATAGAGCGTATCTTGCAGATAGCTGAGGATGAGCGACGGCGTAAAATCTTTCGTGCGAAGCGCGTGATAGAGACCAACTAGAAAATCTAGAGCCATGAAACCAAGCACGATCCAGAGGGAGTACAGCATCCAGCCTGTGAGCAGCGTTGTCATTATGCATCACCTCCTTATAGGAGGAGTGTTTTTTTCTAATCTATCATATGCAAAAGAAGGTGCATTTGCTCGGGACAACTACACCATTATTACGAATATTGTTGAACGAAAGATGCGATTGTAAAGAAACCCGACACGAATACGCTGCAGCTTTGCGTTGTTTTGATCATTTCAATACAACAGGTCTCAGAGGCGGCGAGTTTATAAAGCAGAAAATCGATTTGCATATGACATAATTTATGTTATGATGCTGTCATGAGACCGATCGGTCTCGCGAGTGAGCTGCTGCAATGTTGTTAGGAGGGATAGGATGCGAGGCGGGCAGGAAACGAGAAATCGAATCATTGAGCGATCCGCCGTATTGTTCAACGAGCAGGGCTATTCCGGCTCTACGATGTCCGATATTATGGAGGCGACAGGACTCAAGAAGGGCGGAATCTATCGACATTTCAAGAACAAGGATGAGCTTGCGCTGGAAGCTTTCGACCACGCGGTGGATGTGCTGCGGCGTACGATTCGTGAGGCAGTATACGGGAAGGAGACCGCTGAAGAGAAGCTGATGGCAGCATTATCGGTCTACATGAATGCTGCGGATGCGCCGCCGTTGCAAGGCGGATGTCCGCTGCTCAACACGGCGGTCGATACGGACGATACGCATCCCATGCTGAGTATGCGGGCTCGGGAAGCGATGCAGGAATGGCTTTCTTTTGTCCAATCCATGCTCGTGGAAGGGGTTCAGTCGGGTGCGTTCAAGTCAGATCTTAATGTGCAGGAGACAGCCGGCTTCCTTACATCCGCATTCGAGGGCAGCATCATGATGAGCAGATTGTATCGTGACAACGGGTATATGGAGCAGTTTTATCGTCAGATTAGTCAATACATCGATTACTGCGTAAAGCGGTAATCGTATTATTTTTATGTTCAAGAGACCGAACGGTCTCAAAATTAAAAAATAGGAGGCGAGAGCGATGAAGCAGCAGTGGAAGGTTGGCATTGTACTATTCGAGCATGTGGATGTGCTGGATTATTCCGGTCCGTTCGAGGTATTCTCCCTAACGGTTAGGGAAGCGGAGCAGGTACCTGTTATGCTGATGAAGTCGCTTGCCCCGGAAGATAAGCCATTCCAAGTGACGACAATATCGCAGTACGGCCAGCTTGTAACGACGCACAACGGGTTGAAGATTCAACCCGAATGCAGCTTCGACAGCCATCCGCAGCTGGACATTCTGATCGTACCGGGAGGGCCATTTCAGGCAATTAAAGGCGGGCTGACGAATGCCGAGCTTCTACAATGGATTGTGGCACAGCATCGCAGAGGAACGATTGTGGCATCGATCTGTTCGGGGGCCATCTTACTAGCGGAAGCAGGGCTGCTCTCCGGAAAGAAAGCGACGACGAATGCATTCGTCCTCGATTATTTGGAGACAGGGTATCCGGATGTTGAGGTTATACGCGGGGTGCGATACATCGATAGCGAGGATGTGTTGACCTCTGCTGGCGTAGCGGCAGGCATTGATTTATCGTTCTATATCGTATCGAAGCTGCTGGGCGTCGAGGCGGCAAAACTGACATCGCGTACGATTGAGTATCCGATATTCGATCAAACACTTGCATAGGGAGTCATCCATTCGTTGTCAGCGATTACACGTCTAGACAACGAATTTTTTATTGTCGATGGAGGGCTATTGCTGCAACATTTTGTCCATTATAACGTCGATAAAGGTTAGAAATGTCCACGTTCGGCAGAGAGGGGAAATCACTTGCAAGTATTTAAGTATTACAATAAGCTACCGCTTCTAATTGCATCCTGTATGGCAGTGAGCCTGTTACTGACCTCCTGTGCGGCTGAGAAGGAACAATCAACGCCACCGCAAGAAACCGAGCAGCAGACGAATCAAGTGGACGACTCTACAGCGCCGTCTAACGCAGCCAATGATCCTTCGAATGACGAGCAAGAGGAGGCGCCAGCCGACAATCCTTCGGATGACAGCTCTGATACGAAGCTGATCGCATCCGTTCCTGGGAGCAGCATCTTTATGTATGGCCTTGATAACGGAGTTGAACTGCATGTAGGCGACCTCGTTCAACAATATGACTGGATCTATGATACGCCCAGAGGAATTAAACCTAGGTTGGCTGTGAAAGACTACGACGCCGATGGTCACGATGAGCTTGCCATCATCCTTTATGTTGGATCTGGTACAGGCGTTTCGCTCGAAGAGCTGCATATGATCGAGATAGAGCAGGATCCGAAGCTGCAGGATCTTCGCTTCTTGGAGAAAGACTATTTGGATCAAGTAAATCCCGCCATTTCGTTTACACCGATCAAGGAAGCGGAGGAGCTAATAGCAGAAGTGAAGGTCGGCTCTAAGAAAACAGAAGTTATCATGAACAATTATTATGATCATAATGAGTTCGGAGCGGTTAGGGAGCAACTAGGCATTCGGGACGTAGTTGGATTTAGCTTTGATGATAATAACGAGATCAAGGCGAGGTTTGGTGTTGCTTTCTTATTCGAGAAGATTGTATCGCCGCAGTACTTTGGTGCTTTGAATGCTGACGTTTCGTATCGCGATGGACAGTTCGAGCTGTCAAACTTCGAATTTGATCCGGAAGAGAATTTATAATTGGACATAACAGCAAGCAAAGCCCTCGGGTCGAGGGCTTTGCTTGCTGTTTGCGGAAGTGCGGCTAATAGAGGAGGCAGCTCAACCGTTATTCCGGTATTACTTACGGTGTCGTGCCCCAGACGATCGAGCCGTCTCGGTACAAAATCGCTTTGCTCCAATCTACGAATGAGGTTTTGGTGCCATCGTAGGAGTAATCGTTATTCTCGTTAAAATTGGACCAATCGGACTTTGCCATCCGCAGTTGGATTTCTCCGCTTTGCCCGCCTCCTGGAATAGAGCCTGCTCCGGAAGTGAAGTTGAGCTCTACATAAGCATCGGCATTCGTCCCTGTGGCAGAGCCGAATGCAATATTGACGTTCGAAGACCCAATCTGCGCCCAATCGATCCATCCATTAACTGCTGCCGCACCGTCCTTGGTGAAGTAATATCGGATCTTCAGGGTGCTGAGGTCCACGGAGCTGCTGCTTGTATTGATGATATTGAAGGAAGCTTTAATCTGATTGTCCGCTGCATTGGTATCCGTGGCGCGGTATTGAACGATGAGCATTTCTGTTGTGCCGCTTCCGTTAGTCGGGGTCGCGCTCGCCTGTGAAGAGCTGGCACTGCTGCCCATACTGTTCGATGCGCTGACGACGTAATAGTACGTCGTGCCGTTCGTCAGACCCGTATTCACGTAGCTTGTTGTCGTAACGGTGGCAACGTCTGTGTATGGACCACCTGAGACCGTTGCACGTTTTACCGTATAGCTGGTGGCGCCGGATGAAGCAGTCCATGCGAGCGTCACTTGCGCATTGCTCGCCGCAGTAGTAAGACCTGTTGGCGCTGCCGGCAGCTCCATCGAAGCTCCGCTTGTCGGCGTCGCGCTCGCTTGTATGGAGTTGGCGCTGGAGCCTGCGTTATTCGATGCGCTGATGACATAGTAGTAAGTTGTACCATTCGTTACGCTAAGGTCCGTGTAGCTGGTTGACGTTACGGTTGCGATGCTCGTGTATGGACCGCCTGAGACCGTCGCACGCTTCACCGTGTAGCTTGTGGCGCCAGTCGAAGCTGCCCAAGAAAGCATGACATGTGAATCGTGGCCCATCGTGGATAGGCCGGTTGGCGCTGCAGGCGCTTGGACCGCCGCACCGGCAGGTGTTGCGCTTGCCTGATTGGAGTTCCCGCTGCTGCCCGCACTATTCGAAGCGCTTACAACATAATAGTATGTCGTACCGTTCGTAACGCTAAGGTCCGTGTAGCTGGTTGACGTTACGGTTGCGATGCTCGTGTACGGACCACCCGAGACGGTCGCGCGTTTCACCGTGTAGCTAGCTGCGCCGGATGTTGCTGCCCATGAGAGCGACACTTGTGTGTCGCCAGCAGTCGCCGTTAGTGCTGTTGGTTCCCCAGGTAATGTAGGGTTCCCTGTCGCTGGACCGATTTGCTGCCATGCTTCGTTTGTACCTGGCTGTTGGCCGATCGTGTACCATCTTGCCTGCCAGACATAGCCGTTATATACGACTTGTTCACCAGGCTGATACGGACGGATCACGCTCCAATCGGGAATCGCGCCTAAGCGGTTCGGATCGCCGGCATAGCCTGGGGCAGGTGTTGTTGGCTGTGAAGGATCGATGGTTAAGTTTACGTCTATCGCCTGATAGAAAGCGTTGATCGTATCGAAGATATCCCATACGCCGACAATGACATGGTAACCTTCTCGATCGTTCGGAATGACGCAGTCATGATAAACGTCATCTGGCGGAATGGCACTGTTGTCTTCATAGCGGCAAAATAGTTCCAAATCCGCACGTGCAATCGGTTTGTCCGGATCCCAGCCCGGCTTCGTAATGTAGTAATCCCAACGGTTTGTACTGTGATTCGCAACGATTGACCAATGGAATGTAAAAGGCCCGCCGCTCATGTTCACCTTGGCCCAGCGCGATGCGGTCTGTGCAAACAGCGGTTCGTATTTGCCTCCGCCTGTAATCTCGCCATCTGGCACTCCGATCTCGGGAAAATCACCGCGTCCTTCAACACTCCAAGGCTCATATTGAACGGCTCCGCAATTTTGATTCACGCCGTCCATGCACAAATCCGCTCGGCTGTCATCCACCCAGCCATGCGCGAAGGCTCGATCGGCTAACAGCAAGGAACAAGCTAGAACTAGGAGCAATGCGCCTGTTCCCCATACAAGCCTCGTAATCTTAGATGATTGTTGATTCAACAATAATTGAAACGTCATTCATTCTCCTCCCTTATTCATAGTCTGAGCAGCGCCGTTGTGACTTGACGATCGTTGAGGGTTATTGCGATCGCTCACCTCCTTTCGGATATGAAAAGTCGTAGCCATGAATAGGGGGCAAATGGGGGATGGTCGTGTATTTGAAGTGTACAATGATATTTTACACAGTAAAGACCAGCTGCAATGTTCTTTTGGTAGCTTTATCCATGTTCTAATGGTTGCGTCATGCATAGGTACAGATAACACAAAACGATCGACTCACCGAGCATTATTCGGGAATCGATCGTCTATACTTGCTGAAGTATGCGATTATCGGACGCGCGCTTCCGTAAGCTTGAACTGGCCAACGAGCTGCTGCATAAGAACGGTGATGGCTTCGACGGTCTGCGAGGTGTGGCGGACGCTCATGATCTCGTTCATCAGCTCCTGCAGCTTGGATTCGACGTCAGTAGAGAGCGCGCGGTTCTCCATACTGATCGCTGCGATTTTCTCCATCAGGGCGACGACCTCATCAACGACCTGCGACTTCCGGCTTTGCTCAGCGGTTGCGTCAGTTAGCAGTTGAGAAGCAGCAGCAACCAGCTGCGTGCCTTCTTCAACGGCTTTTGTTCCATCATCCATCGATTGGTGAGCTTGCTGCGCTTCTTTATAAATAAGCTGTATAATTTCGTGAACTTCACTTGTAGATCGGTTCGTCATGTCGGCCAGCTTGCGAATCTCAGCTGCGACAACGGCGAATCCGCGCCCGTGCTCACCTACACGAGCCGCTTCTATTGAAGCATTCAATGCGAGCAGATGCGTCTGCGCGGAAATTTCTTCGATCGTATGCAGGACGGTCCGAATTTGCTCTGCCGTATTGATGAAGGTGCGAATCGTTTCATTCGATTGCTTCACTTTGACCGAGATATGCTGCATCTTGTCGCCGATCCGCTCTACTTCGCCTTGGGCGGTAGCGATTTGGCGGTCAGCCTCCTGCTCAATCGTACGGAGCTGCTCGCGCATCTCGCCAGCAACGTCCTTCGCAACGTCGATATCCTTCAGCTGTCTGCGAATGCTTCGCAGCATGACATGCATGTTCTGATTCACACGTTCGGTTGATTCGGCGGTAACGGTCGTTGAGCGAATCATCGCGTGCTGACTCGATCGTACATCGTCAGATGCCTGTTTAACACGCAGCATGATATTCTCCAGCGAGTCGATCATATTGTTAATCCATTTCGCTAGTTCTCTTGTTTCATCGTTCTCAAAATCGTTCGGTTTAAGCCGCTGAGTCAAGTCGCCTTCGCCTTCCGCATTAATGCGGATAAACCGATTGATCGCTTGCAGCCGTTCGACGACTTTCCCTGTAGCGTTCTTCTGGACGTAAGCAACCGACAGGACTCCGAATATAAGATGGAACATTCCAGCAGACATCGCTGTTAGCCAGAGCGGGGCTTGTGAAGCAATGAGCCATATAAGGGCTGCTGCTGAAACGGCAGATATAGCGATGGCTGCAGCTCCCAGCTTCATTTGGCGCCAGCCAATGCTTCGCTGTCGATAAACCTCTTCCAAGTCGCCTTCGCACATCATACCCCATAGGTCAGGACAATGCGGCAGCTGGAACGTCACGCCTTTGCCAATAACGGGAATGTGCCGATAATCCGAGTAGCCTGGAAATTCGACGAATAGGTTGCTTCCGTTGCGGATTGTATTGGCAACGCCAGGATGCAGCTCACCCGTGGCCGGATCGGTAAAGGTGAGCTCCAGCTCCGTATGCTCCTTGACCGAGACGATCCCCCAATCCGTCGTAATGCCGTCTTTCAAGTTCTCACCGTGAGTGAAGGTGCGATCCTCGAACCGGCTGCGGGACAACGCCGTCCCTGGCTGTACATGCTTGTTCAACATAGGCTTCGCCATAAAAATATAGTTGTCGCCGGAATCCGGATAGACGTGACCAGATTCCCGCTGGATGAGATCACCAAGAACATCGTTAGGTACTCGGCCGCAAATCGCGCCAATCATCCGATCGCCATTGTTAATCGGCAAGATGAACATGATGGTCATCGCATCATGAAAGGTTGATGATCGGGGGCCAATTTGCAGCGTCATTGCATCCGAATATGGACCGAACAAGCAAGGACGCCCATGTGCGGGTTCTGCAGCAAAATCGATGCCAGCGCGGAACGCCTGCCCATGTGCATAAACAGTACCGATATGGAAGGGGGAGGTCGAAAAGACGACGCTGTTTGATTCGTTTACCAGAAATAGTTCTGTAAAATCGGTTCCCCGGTTGTACGTTTCTGTAAAAGTTTTGTCTAGATCGTTGCGGTCAGCGCCGCTGAGCAGAGCTGCGGCATCGGAGGCTGACAGCAGTTGATCGCGAAGCCGCTCCAGATGACGCCAGTAATCTGTGGCCCAAGAATGGAGAACGTTCATCCTCGTTTCTGCGATGCCTTCGAATATCTCTTCGACATCGGATTTTAAGCCTTTGTTTAAGCGATAAGAGCGCCACAGCGGGAGTCCTTTGGTAAAGCCGAGCCATCCGAACATTTCAACCACTCCTCAAATTCACACCGTAAGTTTGTGTCAGAAAAACTGACGTAATGTCAATAATATTGGTATTATATATGAAAAGTTCAGATAATGTAATAAAATATCACATAAATAATCAAATTTTTGTTCGTTTTTATTAACGATTGTCGATTAGAGGGGGAGAGTGCTCGAGTTTGTCATTGAATATCTAACATTAGGTAATCAGCAAATGGCACAGCAGCTGCTGGTTTGCTTACGCACGCACATCATGATGCTCCACAACAAAGAACCCCCGCATCCAATAAGGATGCGGGGGCTCTGATCGTCAAACACCAAGCTCAGCAGGTCTTAGGCATTCCGCTGGGCATTCAACATATTAAAGGCTTTTTTATTGTTCCGATACAGCGTTTTGAAAACGGCGTAATAGTGGTCGTACACCGCCTTGTTCGCTGCATTCGGCTTATAGCTGGCCTTCACTTTAATGAGCTTCTTCGCGTCGCTCAAGCTTGCGATGCGGCCAAGACCAACAGCGGCAACGACAGCAGCGCCAATTGCGCCAGCATTCTGCGGGCTGTCGACCGTCTCGATCTCGCGGCCAAGCACATCGGCCAGCATCTGGCATGTAAGCGGGGCAAGCGCGCCGCCTCCGACCAGCCGGATCACTTGCGAGGTCTTAATCTTCAGATTCTGCGCTTCCAGCTGCCAGCGGAGATGGTAGCAGATCCCTTCGAGCACCGCGTGGATGAGCTCGGTCTTCCCTGTATCAATTCCGATGTTGAAGAATAGCCCACGCGCATTAGCATCCTCGAAGGGAGAGCGGTTGCCATGCAGCCAAGGAGCGAACATAACGCCATTGCTTCCCGCTGGCACATCCTTTATCGCATGCATCATGTAATCATAGAGACTACGATAGATGGACTCCTGTGAATCGGAGATTTGTTTCTTCTCTAGGTATATGCCAATCTCATCGAGTGCGAGATGGTTCTTCACCCATTCCAGGCATTTGCCGGCTGTCTCCAGCTCGCTGAAGTAGTGGTAGCCTGTCGTATTGGCACCGACGATAGAGGCGATCATATGCTTCGTGTCGAGCATCTGCTTCTCGACGACCGTCGATACCCATCCGGAGGTGCCCAGATAAATATGGGTGTCGCCATGGTCAATCGCTCCTGCGCCAACCCCGATTAGCGCCGCATCGCCGCCGCCGCCGAATACGCTGGTGCCTTCACGAAGGCCCATCTCTTCAGCCGCCTCGCGCGAGAGCTTCCCGACCTGCGCCGTCGAAGGCACCACCTTCGGCATATGCTCAACCTTCACGCCGAACAGCTTGCACAGGCGAGCGCTGAATTGTTTGCGGCCCGCCCGAGGATCGTACAGCAGCGTTGCGTAAGCGCTGTCCTCCGTCATGACGAACTCGCCTGTGCAGCGATGGATAAGAAATTCTTTCACATCCAGCCACTTATATACGCGATCGAACACGGCAGGCTCATTGCGCTGCACCCATTTGTACTTCCATACCGGATCTTTGACGCTGGCTGGAACGGCGCGTGTAATCGCAAGCGATTGAACCAGCTTTCGGACGTTCATTCCGCTGACGCGCAGCCCGTGGGCGAGTCCTTCCCGATGCTCGCGAACGGCGCGGCTGTCCATGTAGCTCATCGCCCGGCGAAGCGGGTGCCCCTTCTTATCGACGAGCACAAGCCCTTGCATCTGCGCGCAAAAGGAGATGCCGCTGATCTGTTCAGCTGCAATGTCGTGCGACTGAAGCAGCTTTCGTGTCGTGCGGCACATCGCCTGCCACCAATCCGTTGGCTCCTGCTCGGCGCCCCCGCCATCGAGAATCGTCAAGGAGTAGCCTTCCATATCGCTCGCGATAAGCGTAATCGATTCGTCAATGGCATAGATGCAAGTTTTGACCCCGGAAGTACCGACATCGTAAGTAACGACATATTGGCGCATACTCATCTGAATACACCTGCCTTCATTGGCTCGAGCCAGAATCGAGCGGAGTTGGATTGGAAGGAGGAAGGGCTGTCTGCTTCGCACCGGCTCTCATACGGAAAGTGAGCGGCAGCATAACCGCAGTCATCCCGGCAAATAGAAGCATCGGCAGCACAATCGCCCCCGATGAATCAACGAGCAGCTGGAACAGGTAGACGAACACAGCCCCCGAGACTTGGCCCATGAGCAAAATCATACCGAGCGAGGTACCCTCAGGTATCGGATATGCGGCCTCTGAGCCGTGCTGGAACAATATTGGTGCGACGCCCATAATGGCGAAACCCGCGATTGCTGCAATAATTGCGATCCACACAACCTCCTTCACATAGGTCAGGCCGATTAGTGCAGGAAGGAGGATGGCGATCGCACCTGTGAAGAATGGGATACGAACGCGGTATTTGTCAGACACAAGCGGCAGCACGACAGCGCCGATAATGCCAGCGGCAATGAATACAGCACCAACAATGCCGGACTCCTCAGACGTCAGCCCACGTGGGCTGAGTATGGTCTCGAGAAGCGTAAGCAGCGTATTGAAGATGCCGATGGAGACGAAGCTGACGAGCATAATTAACGAGTAGCTGCGGTTAGCCGCAAGCGATTTGATCGATGAGAGCGTTACAGCTTCACGTGGCGGCGTATAGTCTGACATAGGAGTGAGAGGTTTCTCTCTCGTGAAAATAATGGCGATGCCAGCCGCAGCAATCGCTATGATCGCGAACACCATCAGCATATCAGGTATGCCGGAGCTCTCAGCTACGATCGGAGCGACCACCATCGGCACCACGAAGCCGACATATTGCGCCATCGTTAGAATGCCTGCGGCGGTGGACCGTTCGGACATCGGAAACCAATTGGCTGCAGCCTTGGTCGTAATATTAAGCAGGAAGGGCTGCCCGATTGCAATGATGAACTGCATAATAAGCACAAGCGTCCAATGTTCAGCGAATAAAGCTCGCAGCAGTCCGAATAGGGCTGTAATGACGGCGCCGATGATAAGCGATGCGCGATATCCCCATCGGTCTATGACCCACGAGGCGGGCAGCGAGAATACGATGAACATCACCATGTAACTAAGCGAGCACCATGTAATCGCTAGACTGCTGACGCCGTAATATTCCTCGGCCTGACTGGCAATGGGCGCGAACGATAGCCACATGGTTTCGGTCGCGATAATGATAGGCACCATAGCCAATAGAATGATCCATCGATAGAAAGGATCTTTACGAATAATAACGCCGCCTTTCAACGGGAAGGTTTGGACGCTTGCTTGGCATATTGATTCAAGTAGACGAAGCGCATCAGCAGGCTCTCCCAATAGTGAAGTGGTCGAACGTTGCCGAGCAGGCTTGCGCCAACATAGGCTTTGCAGTTCTTATCCAGCACCATGCTGATCGCTGATGCATCGTCTTCTGTCCCGCCGCAGCATAACGCGCCGTGACCGCGGACGAACACAGCAGAAGAGCGGCCCAGCGCTGCTGCAACAGAACGAGGATCAGCTTCTGCCACACGTGCCGAGGTACCGATCAATTGGGCAAAATCGTCCAGCAGCGGCTTCAGCTTCAAGCTCGTCCGTGAGAACGCGGTCACTTCGGGGCTGCGATTCCACGTTACATATTTTACGTGTTTATGCTTCTTGTAGATCGCCTCGTGAAGCTGTGCATCTTCCGGCGTGTTCATGCTTCGCTCACCGAATTTCACAACGAATTGTTCTTCGCGGGACGAAGAGGTGACGAGGACGAAACCACCCTCGGTTCGGCGGCTATTGTAGAATGGCCCCTCTGCACGAGCGAGGGCATCTCGTCTGTATTCGCCTTCCAGCACCAGCTGGCTGATGGCTGCCGCTTCAGCATGCGAATCGCCGCTTAGCTGACGATAGACATCGGCAACGAAACGCTGGCAGGCGCTTTCCAGCGCAAGCGCGACGCTGAACGCTTCCTCATCATCTGCGCCGTAGCAGACGGCGCCGTGATTTTTCATAATAATCGCTCTGTTATTCGTATTCTGGAGACTGGCTGCGACATTGCGCGCCAGCTTCTTCGTGCTTGGCAGCGCATAAGCGCCGCATAGCACTGTGCCAGCAAGAGGCCCTTCGACAATGTCGATCGAGTCGAATTCACTAGCGCTGATAACCGATGCTTCGGTCTGATGCGTATGGATGACGAAGTTGACGTCCGGGAACTGCCGGTATACGGCGGCATGTACGCCGCGCTCCGAAGAAGGCTTAATGCTGCCGCTATAGGTACCATCCGCGATTTGAACCGTTACAATATCATCCGGCGTCAAAGCACGATAATCCCGTCCGCTTGGCGTAATGACGAATTGCGCCTCGCTGATCCGATGACTCACGTTGCCCCATGTGCGGGCGATCAATCCGGTCTCGACAAGCCGGATACCTGCCGCGATGACGCGCTTCTTGGCCTCCTCAATGTTGAAGCTGCGGCTGCTCATGAGCGTTCCTGCAATTCTGCGACATTGGCGAATACGCGGTCGAATCGAACGAGCGCATCGTCGATCATTTCATTCGTATACGCACCGCTTGTGTACATCCGGCTGCCTGCCAGCGTCACGATTCCTTCGGCCATATAGGCTGCGCCCATATGCTCCATCTCCCGCTTCCGCTTGGAAGTCTCTTTGAGCACTTGCGGAATCTGCCAAGGCTTCTTCCAGTTGATTGCAAAATGCATAGTGCCGACCGTCTCCAAGTGACAGATTGATCCTTGGTTGAATGCAACAAAGGGTAGATTGTACTTCGCAATGAGCTGCTGCAGCCCGGCAACAAGCCGATCGGCCATCTGCCCGGATTTCGCGATCGCGCCCGTACGCTCAATCTCACACAACGTATAGTAGCCAGCTGCGCAGCTGAGCGGGTTTGCCGCCATGGTGCCGCCGACCATCGCTTTTTTGCCGCCGCCGCCGATGCCAGCCCCGAGATACTTCATATATTCGCGTTTGCCGCCGAGTCCGCCGGCCGACGGATAGCCGCCAGCAACGACCTTGCCGAATACCGTCAAGTCTGGGGATACGCCGTAGTAGCCTTGCGCGCCGGACATCCCGATGCGGAATGCCGTGACAACCTCGTCAAAAATGAGTAGAGCGCCATACTTCCGGCACAGCTGCTCGACTCCTTTATTGAATTCGTAATCGACAGGTCTTGTACCGCTCTCCGGACCAACAGGCTCGATCATAACCGCCGCTGTACCGCCGCGCAGTTTATTGAAGCGCAGCTTACGTTCCAGATCGTTCAGGTCATTCGGGAAAAACTCTTGTGTATGCTTGAATACGTAACGAGGGACACCATGCGCCTGCGTCCACTTCGAGCCTGGAATCCGGATCCCGTAAGCAAGCTGGTCGCTCCAGCCGTGGTAGGCGCCGCCCATCTTAATAATGTTCTTATGCTTCGTTGCAAGCCGAGCGACGCGAATCGCTGCCATACACGCTTCTGTACCAGAGCCGAGCATGCGGAACATGTCGACCGACTCGATGCTGTCCGCGATTTTGCGGCCGAGCTTATATTCGTATTCATGGAACAGGCCAGTCGATGGGCCGCAGTTGTTCAGCAGTTCAATGACTTTCTCGCGAACCTCGACCGGGTTGCTGCCGAGTACCGTAGGGCCACCCGCCTGCAGAAAATCGTAGTAGCGGTTTCCATCGATATCATAGAGATAGGCGCCCTCAGCTTTGGTGAACACGAGCGGGAACGGATGGTTGAAAGCTAAGTTATGCTGCACGCCGCCTGGAATGATATGGACAGCCTCATCGATCATTTCCTTGGACTTCGCACATTTGACGGCAAAATACTCCTCTTCATAACGCTTTAACACTTCAGGCTTGATCGAGTAAATCGGCAGTCGAATCAATCGGTCCAGCTGGCTGGTAACGGCTTTCACATCAGGATATTGCGAGATTGAGAATGTCCGATCCATACATACCTCCGTATCGTTTCTTGTTATGAGATTTGGTGTGCGAACAGTGCCGGCCTTGATCATTGTCTGCTTCGATTGCATTCACAGCCTCTAGTAAATAGGATATGAGGAATTAATTGTAGTTCGTACTAGCAAATGATGTTGGTGAACTCTTAATTTATACCAATTTGTATATGATTATATCGAAGCCTGTCGTTTTCTGCTAGATTGCACATTGTTGAGAGTGGCGTTACAAAAAAATGAAAAAGAATTGTAAATGATATTGACAGAAGTGGTGAGAAAGATTATCATTACCAAAGTAAACATTGAGAACGATTATCAATGATAAAGTGTTCGATTGTTGATATGAGATTTCATTCGATGAGATCGATTCTATTATTAGGGGGAGCTATTTGTGTCTTATGTGGTAAGAAAGGCATCGTTGTTCATTGTAATGTCTATGCTGCTCGTTCTGGTTTCTGCTTGCGGAAGCAGCAGCAAGGAAACGTCGACATCCGAGACGAATGCTGCAGCGTCGGAGACTAGAGCGTCGACCGAAACGGAGAAAACGGATGCTTCGGCAGCCGAAGCCAATACATTGGAAACGCGGAACATTAAACATGTGCTGGGCGAGCTGCCGATCACAGGTGTACCTAACAAAATCGTCGTTCTGGAATGGACGTATGCAGAGGACCTGCTGGCGCTTGGCATTCAACCAGCCGGTGTTGCAGATATCGAGAATATGAAGAAAAATGTGGCGCTCCCAATCGAGCTGTCCGCTGATGTACAGGATGTAGGCACGCGCCAAGAGCCGAACCTGGAAACGATCGCAGCTCTTGAGCCTGATCTGATCATCGGCGTGAAATTCCGCCATGAGGCTGCATACGATCAGTTTAATGCAATTGCGCCGACGCTGATCTTCGATCCGTACCCGGCTGAAGGTCAAGGCGACCAATATCAAGAGATGGTGGACACGTTCAAGACGATCGCAGACGCAGCGGGCAAATCGGCCGAAGCAGAAGCCGTTCTTGCGGATCTGCAGAAGTCGTACGACGATGCGAAGTCGAAGCTGGCAGCAGCAGGCAAGGATGGCCGCACATTCGTGCTGTCGATGCCTTGGGTGGATCAGAACGCGGTAACGTTCCGACTCTCGACCAGCAACGGCCTTGCTTCCAAAGTACTGGAGCAGATTGGTCTGAAGAATGGTTATCAGTCGGCACAGTTCGAAGCATATGGATTCACGACATCTGGTGTCGAAGCGCTGCAGTCCGTACAGGATGCAGACTATATCAACATTACCCGAGAAACTGAAGTAGCCGATATGTTGGGCAAGAACGCCGTGTGGACGGGACTGACATTCGTGAAAGAAAACCGTTTGTTCGCCCTTGGCGGCGATGCTTGGCCATACGGCGGTCCGCATTCGGCGAAGATTATTGTTGAGCGCGCTGTGCAAGCGTTGACTGGCCAATAATGAGTATAGCGAAGGTTTGGAGGTTAACTCCTTCCCCTTCGGGCGATCATCCAGCCTATCGCGCTGTTCGTGCGAGGGGCTGGATGCCGTTCGTTATGCTGGCGGGAGGGATTGTGCTGCTAGTCTTCCTGTCATTCATTAGCCTTACGCAGGGCATAGCGAAGCTATCCCCGTCTACCGTTATGCAAGCGCTGTTCGCACCGCAGGATGTTCCGGAGCATCGCTTCATTAATGGCGTTCGGCTGCCGCGGACGGTTATTGGATTGCTGTCTGGTGCTGCATTGGCAGTTGCTGGCGCACTTATGCAGTCGGTGACGCGCAATCCGTTGGCGTCGGAGACGACGCTTGGCATCAATGCGGGAGCGTTCCTTGTCGTCGTAGTCGGTACGATTTTCTGGCCTGGACTTCTTCATCAATATGCGTTCTTGTTCGCGATTATCGGTGGGGTTGCCGCTGCGCTGGCTGTATTCGGAATGGGTGGAGGACGTAAAGGGACGCCAGTCCGTATTGCGCTCTCTGGCATGATTGTAACGCTCGTCCTGTCATCGATCACAAGCGCATTGATGATGTTGTTCGAGCAGGATACGCAAGGCTTGTTCCTCTGGGGCTCCGGCTCCTTGAACCAGAACGATTGGAGCGGCGTCCACTTCGCGTGGCCGTGGATCTCCTGTGGCCTGCTTGCTGTCTTGTTCGCAGTTCGTCATCTCGATCTGCTTGCCTTCGGAGATGAGAGCGCGCAGTCGTTAGGGCTTAACTCGTCGACCATTCGCATGTTTGCGATGGGGGCAGGCATTGTTCTTGCCTGCGTCAGCGTAAGCATCGTCGGTCCGATCGGGTTTATCGGGCTGCTGGCGCCGCATATTGTGAAGCTGTCAGGCATGAGGCGGCACATATGGCTGCTGCCGATCAGCGCAGTATGGGGTGCTGCCATACTTGTAGGCGCCGATACCATTGCCCGCGGCTTCGTGAACAGCGCGATTGGCGAGCTGCCAGCTGGCGCTGTTACGGCATTCATCGGTGCGCCTTGGATCATATGGCTGGCGCTGAAGGCATCCAAGCATTCGGCTGGCGGTGCGATAGAAGGCCGTACCTCGATGTACGTTGGAACGTTTAGCAGACGACTGCCCTATTGGCTGCTTGTTCTTGTCAGCCTCATCCTGCTCGTCGCTGTTTGCGTTACGGCGCTTATGAGCGGTACCCTTCGTTTGTCTGCAAGTGAAGTCATTCAGACTTTATTCGGTCAAGGTACTGCACTGCACACCAAAATCATATGGGATTTGCGGCTGCCGCGTCTGCTGACCGCAGCGGTTGTCGGTATCGCGCTTGCTGCAAGCGGCAGTCTGATGCAAAGCGCTGTGCGCAACCCGCTCGCCGACCCGCAGATTGTCGGGGTGTCGAGCGGTGCAGGGGTCGGTGCGATGCTGCTCCTGATCGTCTTCCCGCAGCTGCCGGTAGGCTGGGTGCCTGTAGGCGCATTCATCGGCGGAATAGCTGCTGCTGTCATTGTTTACTCGGCCGCATGGAGAAGAGGTCTTAACCCGACCGTGCTGACGCTGGTCGGTATTGCCGTCGCTGCTTCAGGCAGTGCGCTAATCAACATCCTAGTCATCTATGCGAAGCTGACGCTGGCGCCTGCGCTTGCGTGGCTTGCTGGCAGTACGTATGCTCGCAGCTGGCCGGACTTCTGGCGAGTGCTGCCGTTTATCGTGATTCTGCTGCCGATTGGCTGGTGGCTTGGCCGCCGGGTCGATCTGCTCGCATTCAACGATGAGAGCTCCAAGGGACTGGGCCTGTCGGTTAGATGGACGAGACTGCTGGTTGCTTTATTATCGGTGCTTCTTGCATCTGCTGCTGTCGCAGCAGTGGGAGCTGTCGGCTTCATCGGCCTGCTGGCGCCGCACGCAGCGCGCATGCTAGTCGGCTCGAATCACCGCCGCGTTCTGCTGCTGTCATGCTTGCTCGGAGCCATTCTGCTCGTTGCAGGGGATTGGGCAGGACGCATGATTTTGTCGCCGCGGGAAATTCCATCGGGTATTATGGTGGCACTGATCGGAGCTCCTTATCTCGTATTCTTGATGGTTCAAGCGCGCTCAGCGAAGTAGGCCGCCATCCTACTGCGAAGCCTGGGAGGCTCGCCAAGTTTCTTATCGTTTGAATTCAGCTGCCGGAGATATTCGGCAGCTGATTTATTATCAAGGGCAGGACTACTAGCAGCCTATATTTACATAGAGTAGAATCTCGTTTACATTTTTAGGAGGTGAGAATCGATCTGACTGCTGTCATGAATACATAGATGTGGGAGATCAAGTTGATGGATGATCGTATTTTGTTAGTGGATGATGAGCAGGGGCTGCTAGTCATGGTAGAAACGCTGCTCCGGAAGGAAGGGTTTCAGCGAATAGCGAAAGCCTCGACGGCTCGTGAGGCACTGCGCCTCGTACAAGCAGCATCGTTCGAACTGATCGTGCTTGATGTGATGCTGCCGGATATGAACGGCTTCGAGCTGTGTCAGCAGCTGCGTCAGATAACGTCGGTCCCTATTTTATTCGTATCTGCGAGGTCCGGCGATCTGGATAAAGTGATGGGTCTAGGCTTTGGCGGCGATGATTATATGACGAAGCCGTTTAATCCGCTGGAGCTCGCGGCTCGCGTCAAAGCGCTGCTGAGACGGCATCATCAATACAGCCAGCCCCCAGCCGCGAAGCTAGAGCTGCTGCAGTTCGGCAGGTTTTCATTGAACAAAGGCGCTGCACAGCTTCTAGTCGATGGGGAAGAGGTAGCGTGTCCAGCGAAGGAGTTTGAGCTGCTTACGTTTCTGTGCGAACATCCGAATCAAGTATATACGGCACTTCAGCTGTACGACCAGGTGTGGGGAACAGCGCTGTTGGGCGATGAGAAGACAGTCGTCATTCATATCTCAAGGCTTCGGCGTCGAATCGAGAGGGACCCTTCGGACCCGCGCATGATTGTGAATATCCGCGGTATTGGCTATAAGTTTATTCCGCCGAAGAAGGATGATGACTTAGATGTCTAACGTAAAGCTGCTGCTCCGTCTCGCAGGCGCACTAGCTGTCGGGTTATTGTTACTTGCGCTTCTGATTACCGCTCAATTAGCCCTTGTTATCGAGCTGCTGTATCCTCAGGATGGCGATACACAGGATATGATTGTACTGATATGCACCGTGAGCACGGTTGTGTTGTTCATCTCGGCTTTCGGCTGGTTCATGGGTCGGCCGATCTTCTATGTCATTCAATCGATCAATCGTCTTGCAAACGGCATTTATGATGAACCTGCTGCGTATCACAAGCTGTATTCGAGACGTAAGCATAAACTGAAGCTTCCCTATCGGTTGTTTAAGGAGCTTGTGCAGCAGCTGCACGCCTTGTCTGATGCGCTTGAATCAAGCAGGCAGGAACGTCAGCGGCTTGATAGGATGCAGAAGGAATGGATTGCTGGTATCTCCCACGATTTGAAAACCCCGCTTACGTACTTGAAAGGCTACTCTGCCATGCTGCTGTCCCCTCAATATGTTTGGACCCCGGAGGAGCAGACTCGCTTCCTCACCGAGATTCAACAGAAGGCTCTTCATATGGAGGAACTGATCGGTGATTTGAATTTGTCATTCCGATTGGATGGGCAGTCGCTCCCGCTTCACTTGGAAGCTGCGGATGCCGTCGAATTCGTCCGCCGGATAGTAGCAGATGCTTCTAACGACCCGCGTGCATCGTCTTACAGTCTTGCCTTCGAGAGTGCTGCCGACTCCATTGTGATACAAGCGGACCGCAAGCTGCTGCAGCGCGCGCTGCTCAATCTAGCTATAAACGCAATTGTTCATAACCCGCCAGGAACGAATGTTCAGACGACCCTTCATCACGACGGCACTGAATTAACGATAGTAATAGCAGATAACGGGGTCGGGATGTCTCCAGATGAGCTGGATCAGCTGTTTAACAAGTATTATCGCGGCACGACGACCGACCGGCATTCGGATGGAACAGGGCTCGGCATGGCGATCGCCAAGCAAATCATAGAAGCTCATCAAGGCAGGATCAACGTGCAAAGCAAGTTGAATGAGGGCACTTCCATTATCGTAACGCTTCCGTTCCCGCTTCATTGTTAAGCGCGATGTAGGATTCTGTTTACCTGGCGTTTACTTCCAATGACTACAATGAACCTATGAAGGGTGAATGTGGGAAGGAAGTAAACGATGTTGGAAATTTACCAGGTAAGCAAGCAGTATTCACACGGAAAGTGGGCATTGAAGGATATTAATCTGCAGGCAGCATCAGGCATCATTGGCCTGCTGGGGCCAAACGGAGCGGGAAAGTCGACGCTCATGCGCATTCTGGCGACGATCTCGCAGCCTACCGAGGGGACGGTGCGCTGGGACGGGGTGGATATCCGCAAGAAGCCTGATGAGCTGCGCCGTGTTCTCGGCTACTTGCCGCAGGACTTCGGCGTATATCCGAACTTGAATGCGGTAGAGTTTCTGGAATACGCGGCAGCGCTTAAGGGATTAGGTGGACGCAAGACTCGGGCACGAATCATGGAGCTGCTCGAGCTTCTAAATCTTCATCATGCATGGAAAAGCTCGGTTGGCAGTTATTCAGGCGGTATGCGCCAGCGGCTCGGAATCGCACAGGCGCTGCTTAATGATCCGCGTCTGCTTATTATTGACGAGCCGACTGTCGGACTGGATCCGGAAGAGCGGATGCGGTTTCGGAGCCTGTTGACCGATCTTTCGGGCGAACGAATCGTTATTTTCTCTACGCATATCGTATCTGATATTGAGGCGACTGCTGATCGAATTGCTGTGCTGTCACAAGGCGAGCTGCTGGTGAATGCAGATCCGGCCGTTATTTTGCGCCGCGCGCAGGGGAAAGTATGGTCGATTGTCATCCCCGATCAACAGCTGCAGGAGGCTCGCGCCAAGTGGACGATCAGCGGAACGGTTCGACGGGATGAAGGGCTTCAACTGCGCGTTGTGTCGGATGTATGCCCGCATCCGCGAGCAGCAGAGCTTACACCGAGCCTAGAGGATGCCTATCTGTATGTGAAAGCAGCAAGGGAAGGTGCCTGACATGGCAGCCTTAAGAACCATCTACCATATTGCGCGTGCGGATCTGCTCGATCGGATCAGACAGTTTTCTTTTCTCGTCATCCTAGGGCTGACGGTACTTCTTGCTTATATCTTCGTTCCTCCCCTGGATGCGGGCTATATAACGCTGTATCTGGGCCATTCGATCCGCGGAATCTATAACTCGGCTTGGGTCGGTGCATCCGTGGCGATGTCGACGATGATGTTTCTGCCGCTGCTCGGCTTCTATCTCGTGAAGAACAGCATTTCCCGCGATGAGAGGACACATGTAGGACAGATCGTTGCATCAACGAAAGTAACGAAGCTGGTGTATTTGACGGGCAAAACACTCAGCAGCTTCGCGGTGCTGTCGATCATGGTGGCGGTTATAATTACTGTCGCCCTCCTCATGCAATGGATTCGCGGAGAGGTTCGAAACATAGAGTTGTGGCCGCTCATATCGCCGTTTCTGTTCCTTGTATTCCCGATTATAGCTGTGGTGGCGGCAGCAGCCGTATTGTTCGAGACGAGGCGTGTGCTGCAAGGCGGAATCGGCAATGTGCTGTACTTTGCCCTCTATCTGTTGTTCGTTATGACGGCTGATAAATTGAATATCGGTATATCGATTCCTACAACCGACATGCTGCAAGAGCTTGGAGAACAACGGCCTGGTTTCTCTGGCACTTACGGGATAGGCTTTCTGCAGCCTGAAGGTCCGATTGAGCTATTCATTTGGCATGGTATTGCTTGGAGCAGCAAGCTGATCCTTACACAGATGAAGCCCTACTTAGCAGCACTCTTTATCGTGCCGCTGGCGGCCGTTCTGTTTCGCGGCTTTCAGGAACGGGGGCGGAAGGAATCAAGTTACTCATCAAGTAAGCTGCGCCGTAAGCAGAACCGCATCACGATTGCAGAAACGTACGGTGACGCCGCTTATAGCGATTTATCTTTATCGGCCCAGTCGCCGAGCAGCACCCACCGTTTGCGGGCATCCCAGCTTACGAAGGCGGCAACAAGCTATTCGCTCCTTCCGCTAGTACTTGCGGAATGGCGGTTAATGGTAAAAGGGACGCGAATGATTTGGTTTGCAGTCGCAACGGGATTGTCTGCGCTCTGTCTGCTGCTTCCTTCGGACACTTCGATGACGTACATGATTTGGCCGGCGGCTTGGATTTGGCCCCTGCTGCTGTGGTCTGGAATGGGCAGCCGCGAGGCGCGTCATCATACGCAGTATTTGATTCAGACAAGCCCTCGAATCGTTGCGCGTCAATTGATGTCCGTATGGCTGGCGGGGTTAGGAGCGGCATTGTGGGTAACGCTTGGCATGCTCATTCGTCTTGCATTGGAAGGAGATATGATTCATCTGGCTTACGGTGCAGCGGCAGCGCTGCTCGTCCCTAGTATGGCGCTCGTCTGCGGCGTGCTGACAGGAACGAACCGGACGTTCGAGGTGCTGTACATGATAGTATGGTATATCGGGCCGTTCAACCGTATGCCGTACTTGGATTTCCTCGGTACGGAGGAAGCTCCCACCGGAACAGGAAGCATGATTGTCATTTATGTGCTTACATCGGTTCTCATGCTGACGGCAGCCGCTATGAAACGAGGCGTGCGGGCAGGTGCCGTTAGATAGAAAATCAAGGCTATCCAGTTTCTTGCTGACCGATAATGGCAGCGGGCTGGATAGCCTTTTGGCGTACAACAGTGTAGGTAGCAGTTAGATCCGGCAAACTTCCTTCGGACATCCTGGGCATTCCGGGCAGTGGCAAATTTGCCGCAGGGCGTCCAGATTAAGGACGACAATCCGGCCTTTACGGATATCGATCGTGCCGTCATCCTTCAGTGCATTCAACATTCGGTTGACGCTCTCGCGGGTGGTGCCGATGAAATCGGCAAGCTCGGTGTTCGTCAGCTTCAGCGTAATCAGTATGCCGTCCGAGCATGGTGCGCCGTACGTATTCGTCAAACGGATAAGCGTCGATGCAAGCGCGCCAGGCTTGCCGAAGAGCAGCAGATCGCGGAATTTCGAATCTGTCACGCGATGCATCAGCCCTACCCAGTTCAGAAACCGGACAGCCAGATCGCCGTGGCGATAGAGCAGGATTTCGAGGTCGCTCCACTGGATAACGCCAAGCTCCGCCTCCTCCATCACTTCTGCGCTGAAGCTGTGTACGGTGCGCATGCCATCCTCGGGCTCAAACACGATATCTCCAGCTTGCAGAATCGACAGAATGAAATCTTTGCCTTCCTCCGTCGATTTGCGAAGCTTCACTTTGCCCGAGTGTATATAGTAAAGCTTGCCTGTCGGCTCGCCTTCCCAGAATAGATAGTGTCCGGCCTCAACACGTCTTGGATACATGAGCTCCTCTAGTCGTGTGAATTGCTCCTTCGTAAAGAAGCGATCCATGCGAAGCGGACTTTCTGTCCGTTCCACGATAGGTTGTTTATGTTTAATCGCCACTTTGTTCATAGTAGATCCGCACCCTTCTATACATCTTATATTTACATCTTAAGCTACGAATCCGGATCCGTAATCGGGGAACTACCTGATTTCGGCAAGTCAATTCCCACTATTTTTGTGATGGAAATCACACTGACGAGTAGGGGAGTAAACCAAATTATGTCTAAAATGTGTAATCCCCGAATTTGTGATAGAAATCACATTACTTACCGCTGGAAGAGATTATGATGGACCTGTAACCGAAACTGAAGGAGGACTTCACAATGAAGAAATGGTTAGGGACACTTGGCATCGTGCTCACGATTGCATTGACCATGACAGGCTGCGGTGGGGGCGGCGACAAGGATACGAAGGATACAGCAGCTTCCTCTTCCACTGAAGCATCTGAAGGAACGGGTGCTACCAAGGCGATCACGATCGATGCGAAGAACTTCGAGTTCGATCAGACAGAGATTAAAGTGAACAAGGGCGATACCGTAAGCATCACGCTGAAGAACAGCCAAGGCAATCACGGCATCGAGCTGAAGGGCTACAATAAAGAAATTAAAGGCGATCAGACGGTAACGTTCGTGGCTGATCAAGCTGGTGAATTTGAATACTTATGCTCGATCATGTGCGGCGCCGGACATGCGAAGATGACGGGCAAGCTGATCGTATCATAAGATCAGCTGAACGTTGGAGCGCCCGTCTACGAGTTGGACACAGCAGCTAACGCAGGCGGGCACTTTTTATCACATTAGCAAACCTACCTCTAAGCGCGGCCGCTCATCTCTGACAGGCTCGATAGAGGATTTCTTATAGGCAATCATGTGATTTTTTTCACAACCATCATATGCAGGTTAAATCGAAAGGAGATCCAGATCATGGTGATGAAATGGTACAAAAACAATGTTTGGGCGGCAGTCATTGTAACGTTCTTTCGTATTTATCTCGGTTGGAAATGGCTGGAGCCAGGCTGGCACAAAATGACGGGCGGCTTCGATGCTACAGGGTTCTTGAATAGGGCAGTCGAAACACCGATGGCGGACAAAACGACGGGTGCGCTGCTGTATCCGAACTACACGTACTTTATTGAACATTTTGCACTGCCGAATGTGAAGCTCATTAACTTTATGATTCCGGTTGGCGAATTCTTGATCGGGCTTGGACTTATCCTTGGCGGGCTGACTCTTTTCGCAGGATTTTTCGGATTGCTGCTCAATACGTTGTTCCTGCTGGCTGGTACGGTAAGCACGAACCCATGGCTGATGGTGATTGGCTTCCTCGTCTTCACGGCTGGTGCGAATGCAGGACGATTCGGGCTTGACTACTATCTGCTGCCGCTCATCGGCAAATATTGGGCGAAGCTCACGCATCGCGAACGCAAAGATGTTGGGACCGGCACTGGCGTTGGTACGGGCAGAATCATTCTGAAATAACGGCAATATTCAGAGGAGGACGAAATGTGTTGGAGAGAACGAATTTCCCGCTGCTCGACCTATACCTTTCCTATGATCAATGGAAGGAGGAGCATCAGGCGCTATCCATTCGATTAAGGGAGCTGTGCATGCTGGTAAGCTGGCATCCAGGCAATTATGATTTTACAGCTTGGGACGATCATCACCGCGAAGTGAGGAAACTGTTCATAACGTTCATGCAGGACTGGCAGAAGCATCTGTATTGCGAGCAGCAGACGATTTTCCCTCTGGCCCGATCGGCCATCTGCGGTGGTGCAATCGGTCCCGTCGCTGTACTTGAACAGGACGGCAGCATAGCCATTCAGTTCTATGAATCGTATTTGCAGGCAACAGCAGACGGCGCTGCTTCGGAAGAGGCACTCCGCCTGCTCCAGCAGGTGCTCATGATTATCAACGAGCACTTCCGCGTCGAGGATGAGAACATCGTACCTGTTACCGACCGTCTGATGGAGGAGATCGACTACAGCGGGTTGTGAGTGAAGATCGTTGCTGCCAGACTGGTTGTTTGAGCCTCGCAAGTGAGGTGGGATCGAATGTTAGTTAACGGACTGGCATGACCCTATTGTGCTAAAATGGACCCTTGCTCAGTTCCAGCGGACTCATATGTCACTATTGGCGCCCCGAAGTCAGGTTATCGCACCAAATCAGGTGATTAGCGTCATTGTTGTCCATTAACTTATTATAACTGGGAGCAATCGACTAATAGCGCCTCTGTAGTCCACGTTACTTAGCTGCTCCACACCAAGCAAGATGACGCGTTACGGGTCGATCAACAAAGCCGCTCCAAAAGTCCAAACGGGACTTTTGGAGCGGCTTTTCAATTCGGACGAAGGGAACTCCCTGATCCAACGCGCTGACGAATCGACATTCGACTATTAGCTGCAAGATGCCGAGAAACCTACCTACCATCAATGGGCGGTGACAGGTGAACACGAACGAACAAGTGTGCGGACGATACACGGTATCTAGATCCATTAGAACAAAAGCTTTGCCGCGGAGGCGGCAAGAGCGGGGACACGATCTATCAGTACCAAGAAACCGTCCTTGTGAGGAGTCCAGAGGTAAAGGTTTCCGCAAGGAAACCACATCGGGAGCATACGCTTAAGCCCTTTGGGGCCCCCCCCTTGCAGGGAGGGTTTGGGTGGGTAGAAGCCTTTCTTTTTAAGTGTTTAATTAATTCACTTACGTCGCAGGTCATAAGGGGCGCGCAGCCCCTAATTTTCGCCACCGATTGTACACATTTGCCTTATATTTCTTGTGATTTTCTTCACAGTGTGCGAACGCTCTCAGCCCTACAATGGGAGTATCCGAACCAAACAGGAGGTTATCGCATGACTGGAATCCGACCTCACGCGAAGCAGAAATCGGGGGCACTAACCAAAGCGGAGCTGGATAAGAAAGAGCCGGGTCTATCCGGTACATTCGCATCTGTGCTGATCCTAGGGGCATTCATTGCCATTAGCTGGATCGGGGTATTCGTATTATTTATCGCTCGAAATTAGAGAAGGAGTGTATCGCATGCATGTTCATCGTCTGGAAAAGATTTGGCTGAGCATCGGCATCTCAATGCTCGCAATATTTCTCATCGTCATTGCTGCGACGGCATTCGGTATGGGGATGTCACCTCCAAGTGAGCATCATCATACGATTGACCCGACGCAGGTGACGACTACGGCCCCGTTCGATAACCCGGGCCTGAAGCAGACAGGCGACAACCGCTATGAAGCGGTTATGATCGCTTATGCATTTGGTTATGAGCCAACGACGCTGGAAGTGCCAGTGGGGGCAACGATTGATTTTACAGTGACAAGCTCGGACGTCGTGCATGGCTTCCAGATTGTCGGCACGAACGTCAACATGATGATTGAGCCGGGCGAGATCAGCCATATGAGCTATAAGTTCGATAAGCCGGGCGAGTACTTGGTGCTGTGCAACGAGTATTGCGGTACGGGCCACGAGTATATGAAGACGACTATTGTTGTTAAGTAGGAGGAGTATGAATGAAACAACCGTTTGATCGAAGCGATGGCAAGCTGGTGCTGGCGCACATCCTGTTCGCATTCGTCGCGCTGCTGCTCGGCGGTGTGGCCGGTATGCTGCAGGGAACCGTGCGAAGCGGAATGATCACCTTGCCTGCAAACATCGGGTACTATGAGCTGCTTACTGCACACGGCGTGCTCATGGCGCTCATTTTTACAACCTACTTCATTATCGGGTTTCTATATTCTGGGGTATCGCATACGTTAGGCGGCAAGCTGCTGCCAAGCGTCCGCAGGCTTGCTTGGATCGGTTACGCGACGATGTCGGCCGGTACGATTATCGGCGTTATCGTCATCCTGCTTGGCAAGGCAACCGTGCTATATACGTTCTACGCACCTATGAAAGCATCGCCGTGGTTCTATATCGCACTCGCGCTTGTTGTCATTGGCAGCTGGCTGAGCGGGTTCGGTATTTTCCGGCAGTACATGACGTGGCGCAAAACGCATAAAGGCAAAGTGTCGCCGCTGTTCGCCTATATGTCTGTCGTGACAATGCTGCTCTGGCAGATTGCGACGATCGGTGTAGCGGCTGAGGTCGTCGTTCAGCTTATTCCGTGGTCGTTCGGCTGGGTGGATACGGTTAACGTCGTGCTGAGCCGCACGTTGTTCTGGTATTTTGGCCATCCGCTCGTATACTTCTGGCTGCTGCCGGCTTATATTTGCTGGTATGTCGTTATTCCAAAGATCATCGGCGGCAAAATCTTCAGCGACTCTCTTGCAAGAATGTCGTTCATTCTATTCCTGCTGTTCTCGATTCCGGTTGGCTTCCACCATCAATTGATGGAGCCAGGCATTAGCGGCTTCTGGAAATATACGCAGGTCGTGCTGACGTTTATGGTCATTATTCCATCGCTGATGACTGCTTTCTCCCTCTTCGCTACGTTCGAGCTGTATGGACGGTCCAAAGGGGCGAAGGGATTGTTCGGCTGGTTCCGAATGCTGCCTTGGAAAGATGTTCGCTTCTTCGCGCCATTCATGGGGATGCTTGTATTCATCCCGGCAGGTGCGGGCGGCATCATCAATGCAAGTAACCAAATGAATGCGGTCGTTCATAACACGTTATGGGTAACCGGACACTTCCATTTGACGGTCGCGACAAGCGTCGCGCTGACATTCTTCGGTATTACGTATTGGCTCATCCCGCACATTACGGGACGCGTTCTGACAGCGCGAATGAACAAGCTGGGTATCGTGCAGACGATCTGCTGGTGCATCGGGATGTTCTTCATGTCGGGATCGATGCATACGGTTGGCCTGATGGGCGATCCAAGACGTACCGCATACACAACGTACGATGACCATCCGGATGCGATTCTGTGGATGCCATACCATGTTGCAATGGCCGTTGGCGGTATCATTTTGTTCATCGGCTTGCTGATTCTTGCTTACATCGTGATCGGTCTGATGCGCGCTCCAAAAGGCGAGTCGGAGTATCCGATCGGCGAGACGGCAGAAGGTGCAGAAGAGACACCGCGGTACTTGGAACGCTGGGGCATCTGGGTCGGCATCGCAGTTGTCCTGATCCTGTTCGCATACACGATACCGGTAATCGATATGTTCCAGACGACAGTCACTTCGCCGGGTTACGTGACTTGGTAATAGAGAGATAGAATAAGGTTAGAAATCGTTAGGGCGGGCCATCCATCGGATGGTCCTTTCTATATTTATTAGGGTGTGTTTGAAAATAAATAAGAAGTTATCGCACAACGGACGTATGCGGCGGACGAGGAACGAACCTATTAAATGCAGTGCGCCGATGCGGCATTGCACAAGTATCGAACGGGACTCGGAACATATGCCCGTCCCGTGACGATCTAATAACTATCTACCTTTCCAATCATTTTCACCTTTCTTAGCATTTCCAAGGTAAGTGATTCAACTTACAATAAGAGTAGAATTGCTCAACGAATCAAGCAGACGAAGGAGATGATCGCAGCATGCCAGCAGCTACAAGCGGACTTGAAGTGTTGATCGTTGATGATGAACCGAGACAACGTCGTGGGTTAGCCGCCCTGGTGCGTTCGCTGCGTCCCGATTATCGTGTACATGAGGCGAAGAACGGTAAGGAAGCGCTCGAGCTGACGCAGAGCCGATCGCTCGATATTGTATTTACCGATATTCAGATGCCGATCATGAACGGGATGGAGTTTCTGGAATCGCTGAATACGATATCGTTGAAACGACGCACGAAAGTCATATTTGTAAGCGTATTCCACGAATTCGGTTTAGCCCAGCAAGCGCTGCGGCTTGGCGCCAACGATTATCTCGTGAAGCCCGTAAGCACGGACCATCTGCAGCCCTTATTGGAAGGGTTGGAGCAGCAGATTGCAACCGAGATCAGCCGCCATTCAGAGGCCGAGCTGCTGACGAACCAGCTCGCACATACGAAGCCCATATACATTGACCATCTTGCTTATAAATGGATGACCGAAGATTTGCAGCCGTCGGAGCTGCACGAGCTTCGCAGTCATCTCGCATTCGCTGGACGTGGCACGGTTCTCATTGCAGAGACGAGATCCGGAAGCACGAAGGACAGTGACCGCGAGTGGAGAAGCATGCTGAAGCGTGCCATTACGCAGACGTTAGCTCCTTATGCGAATACGCTGGTGCTTACGCCAGAGCATGAGAAAGAGCGAATCTATACGATTATCGAATGGAAGGATAGCGATTCAGGCGCTGGGCTGACGCGCCTCCGTGCCTCGCTTGCTCAGCTGGAGAGCATCTACAGCCGCTCGGTAGGTGTAGGGATCGGATTAGAGACGACGAGCTTGGAGCGGGATATTCGCAGCTGCTGCGAATCAGCGAAGAGCGCACTCGCCCATCTTTATTATTCGCCTGAAGGCATGTGGGTCGCCGCAGCTGAATTGGAGCAGCTGCTCCGTCAAGCGCCAAGCACGACAATCGCTGTTAAGGATACAGCAGCGCTAGAAGAGGCGGTAACTGCAGGCAGTCTGGAGACGGCATGCGATGCGCTTCGTGAAATCATGGAGCGGATCGCTTCGGGCTACCCGACGCCATTCCGAATGAAGTGCAGCGCCATTCAGCTGCTGTTGACTTGCATGAAACGTGCGGAGCTCGTCATTGGCGACGATATGCACCGGCAGCTTGCAGACCGAATAGACCGCGAGATTATGGAAGCTGATACTTTGCGTGACACGGTCGTTGTTGCCATTCAGCTGTTAACCGATATCCTGGTACAGATGAAGAAGGACAAGTCGTCCAGAAGCGAGCTTATGATGCAGAAATGCAGAGAGTATCTGGAGGACAATTTGCATGAGGACTTAGGGCTTGAAACAGTTGCACAGCGGTTTTATTACAATTCATCGTACTTCAGCATCCTGTTCAAAAATCATTTTGGCCAGTCGTTCACGGACTTCCTCGTCAAGAGCCGCATGCAGAAGGCGCGCAGCATGCTGCTGCAGTCCGATCTTAAAGTATCCGATATTGCCAAGCAGGTCGGCTATAAGGACATCAAGTATTTCAACAAGGTGTTCAAGAAGATGTATCTGTACCCGCCGGACGAGTTCCGCCGAATGTTCTCATCCTGATGAAACGAGGCTGACCGACCGATGCCATTGTTAAAATTAATGACGGAATGGGCAGGCAATGTCAAATTCCGTCTTAAGCTGTTTGTATCCTATTTTTTACTCGTCAGCTTTATCATCATCATTCTCGGGTTTACTTATTACCAGATCAGCGCCAGCAATATGCTGCGCAATGTTCAAGAAAGTATTGGCAGCGTTGTGATGAACAATAACCAGCTGCTGGATGAGAAGCTGCGGGACATCCGCGATAAGAGTGAAGTGCTTCCGATTGATAATGAGCTGTACCGGGCTATTATTGAAGTGAAGTCGTATGATAATGAATCGCTAATTATTGCAGATCGCAAGATTACGAATATTCTGTTCAAATATTACGGCAGTGACGACATCTATTCATCGTTCATAGTGACGCCTGAATATACGTTCGGCAATTCAGTGCGAATGTTTGTAACACCGGACAATTTCTTCGGCTCAAAGCTGTACCGCGCTTCCATTGAGAACCAAGGCGATTTGGCATGGGTGCCGACTTATTCTTACGCCGATGCTTTCCAAGAGGAAGGCATGAAAGAACTGTCGTTTGAGTTCGACCGGCTCATTTCCGCTGTGAAAGAGCTGAATTTGACGTTCATAGACGACCAAGGCATCTTCCGCACCATGCCGCAGGGCACGAAACGGCCAGTGCTAATGGTTAGTCTGACGCCAGAGTTTATGGGCAGATTGTTTAATGAGTACGCGAAGAAAAGCAATATGAAGCATCTGTCCTACGGCATTCTGAACCAAGAAGGTGGTTCCGTCATTAGCTCGGCTGGCGATCCGATTGAAGATCAGAAGCCATCTTGGTTCGACGAGGCAGCAGCCAATAAACGCGGCAGTATTCAGCAGGTAATCGACGGTCGGAACATGTTGATTAGCTACAGCCAGATGGAGAGCACCGGCTGGATCTCTTATATTGAGGTGCCAGTCGCCGATGCGCTGCAGGAGCTGAAAGCGATTCGTTCATATTCGATCGTGTTCCTTGCTGTTATGCTAGTCGTCTCTGCCATCTTTGCCTACCTGCTGTCGATCATCATTACGAAGCCGATAATCCGTCTTCGCAAAGCGATGAAGATGATGGAGCGCGGCCAGTTCCAAGTGCAGGTGCCTGAGCAAGGTCATGACGAGATCGGTGAATTGGTCCGTACGTTTAATGGAATGAATGTGCGTATTCAAACGCTTATCGAGGAGAACTATGCTTCGAGGCTTCGTCAGAAAGAAGCAGAGCTAATGGCACTGAATCTGCAGCTTAATCCGCATTTTCTATACAACACGTTAACGACGTTATATTGGATTGCGGTTGAGAACAATCAACAAGAGATGAGCCGCATTATGCTCAGCTTGGCCGAGATGCTGCAGACGACAACGCGCAATAAAGACGAGACATGGCCGCTGCGGACCGACTTGGACTGGCTGGACAAGTATATGTACATTATGGCGTCTCGTTTCGAGAACTTGTTCACCGTCACCTACCGGGTCGATGAACGGCTCAATGAGATGCATGTACCGAAGCTGTTCCTCCAGCCATTCGTTGAGAATGCGATCATTCATGGCCTCGCTGAGATGGAAGAGGGCGGTATCATCGCTGTGAAGGGCTGGATTGATGGGGATCGTGTCATGTTCTCCGTAGAGGATAATGGGACAGGCATCTCCAGAGAACGTATAGACGGCATCAAATCGGGTAAGGTTCGCTCTACAGGCATGGCAAACGTGGAGAAACGGATTAAGCTCCTGTACGGGGCGCATTACGGAATTGACATCTATTCTACAGAGGGACAAGGGACTCGAATTGTGATCCAGATGGGAACGTATCAGCAGTCAGCCATAGAAGAAGGGGGAGCCAGTGCATGAAGAAGGGACCACTGCTTATCTTATTGTGTGTCCTGCTGCTTGCAGCTGGTTGCCAGCCAGAAGGCGGCCTGAGCAATGGTAAGGACGCTTCATTCGTCACGCAGTCAAACAAGCCTAAGGTAGAGTTATCTTATGCGTTCTGGGGAACGGCGAACGAGAGAGCTGCTCAGGAGCAAATGATTGCGAAGTTTATGGAGCAGTACCCGAACATTCATGTAAGCAGCATCTACGCACCAGGCGATTATGTAACGAAGCTAACGACGTTGTATGCGAGCAACAAGGCACCGGATGTGTTTCTGCTGCACAAGGAATCTGCACTGCAATGGGCAGAGCAGGGCAAGCTGCACAATTTGAAGGAATTTATGGACACTGACCCTGAGGTGAATGAGCAGACGCTTATTCCGAATGCAGTCATGTATTGGGATCAATCCAAAATCGCCGGGGTCAAAGTAACAGAAGAAGCTTTCGCGATCTACTACAACAAAGAAATGTTCGAGGAAGCGAACGTCCCGCTGCCACCGGTGAAAGCGGAGGATGCATGGACATGGGAGCAGTTCGTATCAGCGGCCAAACGGCTAACGTTCGACCGTAATGGCAATAACGCCTATAGCCCTCATTTTGATCCTACCCACATCAAGCAATATGGCGTTCGGCTTCCAACTTACTTGTGGCATCTGTTCGTACCATCGAACGATGTCAGCATGATTGCTGCGGATGGCAGTCGGCTGAATCTCGATGATCCAGCGGTAATCGATGCGGTTCAGAAGATGGTCGATTTGATCTACGTGCATCATGTTGCGCCATCTCCGATCGACGCGAAGCACTTGCCGGATCCTACGCTCTCGCTGCAGAGCAAGAAAGTCGCCATGAACATTGACGGTCAATGGATTCAGCTGGATCTGGCGGCGGCCGAAGTGAATTTCGGCGTTGGTGTGCTTCCGAAGCTGAAGAAGAGCACGACGATTCAATTCGGTGAGCCTATCGTCATGTCAGCGACATCTAAGCATCCACAGGAAGCATGGCTGCTGTACAAATGGCTGCTCGATGCAGAGCACGCGATCGACATGTATGCGAGTGGTCTCTGGATGCCGCTGCTCAAGGATTATTATACGAAGCCCGAGCTGATCGCCAAGTGGGCGACCGTAAAGCCGGGCCATCCCGATGGATACGAGGATGCTGTTATGCGACAGACGTATGAGAATGGCGTAAACTCATTCGACTACTATTTGCGCAACATCGAACAGATCAATCTGATTCTAAGTCCCGTTCTTGATAAAATCTATCTCACCAATAAGCCTGTGAAGGTGGCATTCGAAGAAATCGCGCCGCAGGTTAATGCAGTGTTTAAAGGAACTTATCCATAGGAGACTGTGTGAGCCGTCCGCGATTGTGCGGGCGGCTTGCTGCATGGGCAGCCGTTCATTCTTACATAATCGAACTTTGCATACATATAGCAGTAATAACGTTTCCTTATGTATTGTTTAGAGCTGTATGGCTCGTTATAATAGTTGTAATTATTTGTATGTAATGATAATCGGTGAGAGGAGGGGAGAAATGGTTCAAATACAACCGTTTGATGCGTCCAAAGCAGGCTCAATTGTCGGTACGATCATGAGCGTTCGAGAGCAGTTGAGAGCGGTTTATGCCATGATCGGCAATCGGGCAGACGGCAGCAGTGTGCCGCCGGATTTTGCAGAGAGCCGACTGGATGGAACATGCACGGTGTGCAACGGAGTGGGGACCGTTATCGACATTGTGCCGGAGCGAATGATTGCGCCAGAGCTGTCGCTTAAGCAAGGCGCTGTTCTCATGTGGGCGGGCTCTTACTGCGCGCCGGTCGAAGTGATCAAGCAGCTGGCGCGTATGCTCGACATTTATTATGACAAGCCGCTGATCGAGCAGGATAAGCGGTTTATTGACATTTTGCTATATGGCTATAATCAGAGACCTGTTTCCTATGTGTATAAGAAGAAAGCGGCAACCGCCTATTATCGCGGATGTGTTCATGATCTGCGGCATATGCGAGACGCGGGCACGAAGTCGAAAGGCAATCGAAGGCTGATCAATTATTTCACGGGCCCTGTTGCTTGTCCGTTATGCGAAGGCACGAAGCTTAGTCCCGAGAGCCGGTCTGTAACCCTTCAGGGGCGCAGCTATGCAGCCGCATCGAGAATGTCAGTACAGCAGCTTCTTACATTTATTCGCAAGCTTCCATCATCCCTCGACGCGAATGACGCAGAGCTAGCCGGAGATCTTATCGCTGAACTGGAAGCCCGACTAGCTTACTTAGACAAAATCGGTCTCAAACGATTGATACAAGGGACGAACTAATCGCACCCCACCGTTCTATTGCGTGATTCACAACATTCTCGGCTTACTCCAACAAATTAGCGTTCAAATCCTACATTTCGTGCAGGTTTTACCCGTATTAAATTAAGGAGATGTGCAAAGGATGCATTCCATGCAGGCTTTATACCTTCAAACCTGTTCATCGCTCATTTCTGCGGAGAAAACATGCCGGAATGGCATGTTTTCTCGTTATTTCGTTTTGTTCGACATAATAAGAATGCCTATAATGCAGGTTTCGAATTGCTCAAGTTGATTTGTTTTTAGCCAAACACATACCCGTAATACTTCTCCGCATTGCGCAGGCTGGTCCAAACATCCGAACTTTCGGCACCCATGTACCAGACCGCCCAGCCCGCGAGATTGGCGCCAGCGATTAGTCGGTATTTGGCGGTTAAGGAACGGCCGTCCTCCACCCATAAGGAATGCGTGGCCATATTGGCCTTAAATTGAACGGTATACTGGCCGATGTCCTCCTTCCATACAGGATGCAGCGAGGACGCTGCGATCCTCTCATTCTGCTCCTTCATCGTCATATAGCTCGTGGAAGCAACGCTCCCGCTGCTGTTCAATGTCCAATCGATCAAATAGGTTGGCATAGCAAGCACGATTTTCTCATCCGGTACCAATTGACGCAGCTTCTCGATCGCATTGCTCACGTACGACAGCGAAGCATTCGGACCTGCCGTTCCTTTTCCAATCCAATACTCGTCATAACCCATCATGACGATATAGTCCGATTGCCTGCCAAGAGCGGCATAGTCGAACGCTTCTGTCCAATCCGTGCCGAGATCGGGCGACACGTTGACTGAGAGATCAGCGTTCATCGCGGACAGCTCTTTTTTCAGCTCGGTGATGAAGGTCGTGAAATTCGTACGGTCGACGGGTGCCACATTCTCAAAATCGATATTCAATCCAGCTAATCCGCTGCTTCGGACAGCTGCCGCCAAGCTATTCACGACCTTTGCTCTTGCCGTAGAATCCGACAGTATCATATGTGTCAGCTCTTGGTCGCTCCGATTGCCTACCATTGCCCAAATCTTCTTGTTGTTGTGGTTCGCCCAAACGACCAGCGATTGGTCCGTATAATCCGTAATCGTTCCTGAAGGCCCGATAAAATACCAACGTGGAGACAACGTATTCACATTCGACTGCAGCACAGTTTGCTCGAATTCCGCTGTCGTCTGGCCGTACTGCCAGCCAAGTCGGATCGAGTCTTTCGTTTCGTGCTCCAGCTCAGCGGACCACTTGGCATTCTGGAGCACCCGATTCAGCATAACCGCTGCTTCCGCTCTGGTGATCGAATCGTGTGGACGGGAGTTGCCCGCGCTGTCACCCACAAGCAGACCAAGCCGCTTCGCCGAAGCAACGGCGGGTTTGGCCCAGCCTGCGATGCTGCTTGCATCCTTGAAAGCTTCTGCGTCAGCATTGCCCGCCGTGGTTTGCCGCAGCGCGCGAACGAGCAGTTGAGCGGCTTCCTGCCTCGTTACCGATGTCGTTGGCGAGAACGTACTAGCGCTCGTTCCATTCGCGATGCCGAGCTGAACGGCCGTTTGTATCCAGCCGTAATACCATGCGGTCTTCGGAACGTCCGTGAACGGTGATATGGAACTTGTGACGCTATCAAGACCAAGCAGCGTGTCGAGTGATTTGGTAAACTCGGCGCGAGTCATCGGTCTGGTCGGCGAGAATGTGGAAGCGCTCGTGCCGTTCATCATTTTCTTCGAATATAAGTCTATGATTGCCTCTTTGGCGAAGCTGTTCGATAGATCTGTAAAAGGCAGCTTGCTTGTTGCCGCGGAGCAATGTACCGCTTGTCCGAACAAGCACAGACTTACGATTATTGCCGTTGTAACTCGGATACCCTGCTTCACGAACATTCTCCTCTTTCGTAAAGTTCATATCCTCGTATACTATCATCTATCGCGCGGCGGCTCACGGGTCAAATAATACCATACGGAAACGCCAGTATAGTACTTCACCTTATTCTATATGTTCGATAAAAGACATGACCAACTGGTTGAATGATTCGGGCTGCTCGACGAAAGGAAGATGGCCGCAATCGTGCATCCCTGCTTGTGTGGCATGTTGGATAGATTTCAATAGTTTCTCTGCTGTTCGTTTATTGAACGAATGGTCATGTGCACCAAGGACGATTAGCGTCGGGCACTTGATTTCATGGAGCCGCTTCATGCTGTTAGAGACGGGTGCACGGTTAAGCTGCGGGGAGAAGCGGCAGAAATTGTTACTGTTCCGGATATTCCGAATGACCATCTCTCTAGCTTCGGGATAGTTAGCGGCGGGGATAAAGTAACGCCAATAGGGGTCGCGGAGAAAGGCATCAATAGCCGCGTGGCTTCCTCTTCTACGGAGATTGTAATAATTGCGGAAGCCTTTCCACAACATCCGTAGCGGATAACCTTGACCGCTAATAGAAGGTGCCACAAGCGTTATGGATTGGACGAACGCGGGATATTCCAATGCGAAGTCGATTGCAACGCCACCTCCCATGGAAGACCCAATCAAGTGGACACGGCCAAGTCTCAGCTTCTTCATGAGCTGCATCAAGTCCTCTACATGCGAGAAAGGTGTATGAGGTGTACTGGAATTGCCATACCCCCGTAGATCGTATCGTATAATTTGAGCCTTGTCGCCCAATGCCTCAGCTTGGTGCTTCCATATCTCATGGTCGTTGAAATTGCCGTGGATGAACAGCAATGGCTGTCCAGTGCCAATGATGCTGTAGTGCAAATGAGATTGAGGAGACTCCAGCTGCACATACCCCGATGCTGCAGCAGAGCCGTTTACATCCACATCATGGTGATATATCAAGCAGATCAGCCTCCTGCAAATAATCCTCTACAATCGCTCGCAGCACTTCTGAGATTGAATAATCGGAGTTCGTGCATCGCCGATCAATCTCTGCCCAATATGCTGCAGGCAAAGTAAGCGACAGCTTACGTGTCTCTCCGATTCGCTTTCTTCCGGCGCCAGCTCGACTTCCGCCAGCATTCTTTCCTTGGTTTTCATCCTCTGAACTCACGCTGATCACCCCCCACCTAAGTTTTTCATAGGTTCGTATTGACGTCAATTATTGCTACTTTAATCGAAAATAAGAACAATGCCGCGCCTACACACGCCATCTACGAAGTAATTACGTTTCCAGTTGTGCCACGGAACGAAGCGAGGGAATGATTCTCACATATCAAAACCCAAGCTCCACCTAATCATTCTCCCCTTATCCAATGATTTTCCGAATTGTCCCCCTCTGAAAGCGCTTGCTATGATGATGGTGTCAAGCACGGCGATACACATCAGTGGCGCATCACGAATGACACAACTTTATAGAATCAGGGGGAATTGAAGCTATGAAGAAAACAAAGTGGTTAACGTTTGCGCTCGCAACTTCCTTAACAGCGCTTGCTCTGACGGGGTGCGGAAGCGACAGCGACAGCAGCAACAGTGACACGAGCAGCGATACGCAGTCTGGAACGGATGCACAGAGCGCGGCGCCTGTTAAACTGACGGCTATCTTTACAAAACACCCATTGACCAAAGAGCTCTCTAAGATGGAGTGGCTCACGGAAGCTGCGAAACGTGCAAATGTTGAGATCAAGTGGCAGGAGGTTACGGCGGACTGGGGCCAGAAGAAAGCGGCCTTGCTCGCTGGCGGTGACGTACCGGACTTGATCATTGGGCCTAACGCAATTACTGACGCCGACTACTCGCAATTCCCTGGTCTGTTCGCAGATCTGACGGACCTGATTGCGAAGAACGCGCCGAACGTACAAGCGATGTTCGAAGCGAAGCCGGAGACAAAGACGATCTCCACGCAAACAGATGGCAAAATTTACGGTCTGTCGAAGTATCAACGTTTCTGGCCTGCAACGGTGACGAGACAATATATTAACCAGCAATGGCTGGACAACCTTGGCCTGCAAATGCCTACAACATGGGATGAGCTGTACAACGTCCTGCTCGCATTCAAAGAAAAGGATGCAAATGGCGATGGCGATGTGAACGACGAAATCCCAATGGACTTCGCGCCAGTAGGAACGGGCGGCTTCGGTTACTTCCACCCAACGGTACTGCTTGGAAGTCTCGGCATCACGCTGACGGACGGCAGCGGACAAGGCTATTTCCTGGAAGACGGCAAAGTGAAAAACTTCTTCCTCGACGAGCGCTACAAAACGTTTGTTGATTTCCTCAACAAATGCTTCGCAGCAGGCTTAATCAACAAAGAAGTATTCACGCAGGACTACACGAAATACCAATCCGTTGCACGCGGCACGGGAGACAAAGCAAAAGTCGGCTTCTCGTGGGGCTGGGAAGTAACGGACCGCTTCGGCAACACGCTGGCACCGCAATACACGGCAATGTCGCCGCTGAAATATTCGGCTGACGACAACACGCAATTGGGCTGGGATTATGACTACAACTCCTTGAACTACGGCGTGAACGTCGTATCGATCTCGTCCAAATCGAAAAACAAAGACGCGGCAATGCGCTTCGTCAACGAACTGTATGATCCGAAAGTAAGTATGCAGGTGTTGTTCGGCTCCATCGGACCTAACATCAAAGACAATGGCGATGACACGTACACGGTGCTTCCGCCAGCTGATCCAGCGATGGACCCAGGTACTTGGAAATGGACGTCTACTTTTGCAGACAATGGCCCTATGTATATCGCAGACTCGCTTAACCTGACGTTAGGTACAGATATGCAATCGGTTGGCAAGCAGACAGACCCGCTCATGAGCGTAATCAATGCAATCGACAAGGACAAAGACGTACTGCCAGGCATGTTCATTAAGTACAGCTCGGCTGACAATAACACGATGAGCTTGAACAACACGAACCTGATGAACCTGGCAATGGCGAAGTTCTCGCAATGGGTAACGAAGGGCGGCATCGAGAAGGAATGGGACAGCTACCTGAAGAACGCACAGAAAACAGGTGTACAGCAGAACATTGAGATTATGCAAAAGTACTACGATGACTACATGGCTAACAAATAATCAATTTCAGTGACGAAGATGCTGTGCGCCTGTCACACTGCGGTGCGCAGCATTTTCATTCCTATTTCTCCGAGATGAAACGCACTGTGCCGATGAAGGACGAATACATCCGTTTCACCTTGACAAGGGAGATTGATCGAATGTCTACACAAACGAAGCTAACAGTCCCGCCGAATCGGGAAGCAGCGCTCACAGCTAGAAAGCCGAATATATTCAATACGTTCCGCCGCGACTATCAGCTGTGGATCATGATCATTCCTGCGATTATCGTTATTTTTATTTTCAACTACATTCCGATGTATGGCATTCAGCTTGCATTCCGTGACTACGACTATACCAAAGGTCTGACGGGCGGAGAGTGGCATGGACTCTATTATTTCAAGATGTTCATCGACAACTATCTGTTCAAAGATATCATGTGGAATACGATCAAAATCAGCTTGGCGACCATCATAATCGGCTTCCCGGCTCCGATCCTTCTAGCGCTTCTTATTAACCAGATTCGCTGGAAGCGGGCGAAGAAGACGCTGCAGACGACGGTTTACATGCCTCACTTTATTTCGATCGTTGTCATGGTTGGCATGCTGAATGTTATGCTGTCGCCGAATACAGGCATCGTTGGCAATCTGATGAATCGTCTCGGCTATGGTGATATCAATCTGCTTGCCAGTACGAACAGCTTTATTCCGGTGTATGTGCTCTCGGACATTTGGCAGCACTGCGGCTGGAACAGCATCATCTATCTGGCTGCGCTGTCCAGTGTAGACCCGCAGCTGTACGACTCGTCCAAGATCGACGGCGCCAACCGCTGGCAGACGATTCGGCATATTGACCTGCCGTCCATCGTACCGACGATGATCATCCTGTTCATCCTCAGCATGGGCAACGTGCTTGGCACGGGCTTTGAGAAAATCTTCCTGATGCAGAACACGCTTAACCTGCCTGTTTCCGAGGTTATTGCAACGTATGTGTATAAGATCGGTATTCTGTCGAATCAAATCAGCTATTCCTCTGCGATCGGCCTGTTCAATACGCTCATTAACTTCTTCTTCTTGTTCGTTACGAACGCGATTGCTAAGCGAGTATCGAACATTAGTCTATGGTAGAGCGAGAGGGGGCAGCAAACGGTGGAAATGGTTCATTATCGTAAAAAAACAGCCAATGATCTGATCTTCGATCTATTCATCGCTGTGCTGGCTGTATTGGCGTTTCTAATTGTCGCATATCCATTGTATTTCATCGTTATCGCTTCGATCAGTGATTCCACACTCGTTGCGACAGGTAAAGTGCTGCTATTTCCGAAAGGAATCAGCATGTTCGGCTATAAGGAAATTCTCGGAGATTCTCGCATTTGGACAGGTTACCGCAATACGATTGTGTACACCTTGCTCGGTACGTTCGTGAACCTGTTGTTCACGCTGCCGGCTGCGTATGCGTTGTCCAGACCAGAATTTCGCGCTAGACGATTCCTTATGTTCGTCTTCGTCATTACGATGTTCTTCAGCGGCGGTCTGATACCGACGTACCTGCTCATTAAGAGTCTGCACATGACGAATACAATGTGGGTATTTATCTTCCCGTTCTGCGTGAACGTATTCAACTTAATCATTACGCGTACATTCTTCGAAACTTCACTTCCGAAGGAGCTGTACGAGGCGGCGTCGATGGACGGCTGCAGTCACTTCACGTTCTTCCGGAAGGTTGCGCTACCGTTATCCAGGGCGGTCGTGTCCGTTATCGCCTTGTATTATCTCGTTGCACACTGGAACGACTTCTTTACAGCTCTCGTCTATATTCGAGACAACGAGCTGCAGCCGCTGCAAATTATTTTGCGCGACATCCTATTGTCGAACCAAGTGTTTGAGGGTGGTGCAGGCGCAGGTGGTGAATCGGGCGGCTATGCGCAGCAATTCGCTGATCAAGTCAAATACGGCGTCATTATCGTATCGACACTGCCGATTCTAATCGTGTACCCGTTCATCCAGAAGTACTTCGAGAAGGGCGTTATGATCGGTTCGGTTAAAGGTTAAGCAAACAGCAGGCACCTCCATTTTCTGCAATCGCTGCGGAATTGGGGGTGTTTTTTTGGTTTATGCGTACAAGGAAGGGATTAGACTGTAAGAGGCTAATACAATAACAATAGCTGGTCTGTTCGATATCAAGAAGGAGGAATCCGTCGCGTGGATGCGCTAATTCGACTATACCTCGAGCAGCTGCAATCATCCGATCAGAACATTCGCAATGAGGGGTACATAGGACTGGCGGCAGCAGCAGAAGAGATAGTAGACTGGACTTATGAATGCTGGGGTTTGCTGAGGAGCAATCTTACGCATTCGGACAACCACCGCAGAACGATTGCCGTACAGCTGATGAGCAAGCTCGCGAAGAGTGACCCGGAGATGCGAGTGATGGACGATTTCCCAAGGCTGCTGGCAGTGACAAGGGACGATAGATTCGTTACGGCGAGACAAAGCTTACAATCGTTGTGGCAGATTGGATTGGCAGGGCCGGAGCAGCGGAGAATGCTGATCGAAGGGCTGACCTTACGTTATGAGGATTGCATCGATGAGAAGAACTACATGCTGATCCGATACGATATCATTCATAGCATGCGGCAGCTGTACGATCGCGTACCGGAGCCGTTTATTCGCCAAACCGCTCTTGATCTGATCGAGAGGGAAGCGGATGTGAAATATCGGCGCAAATACGCGGGCGAGTGGAAGAAAGCGGTCAAAGGGCCGTTCTAACGACAGACGGCACATTACATATTTTGTGTACAAGGGGAAGGTGTTTGCAGTTGAGCGTTACCATTCAAACCGTTATCGATTTCATGGTGAAGGAGCCGATTCCGAATACAGTGGATGGTCTGCTGACAGGCAGTCCGGATGAGAAAGTGGAGGCGATTGCGGTCGCCTTCATGCCATCGCAATATGTCATTGAAGAGGCAATCGTACGGGGTGCGAATTTGCTCATTACGCACGAGGGGCTGTATTACGCCCATCGCGATCCGGTGGAAGCGCTGAAGCAGGACGCTGTTTATTTGGACAAAAAGGATAGGATTCGGCTGTCCGGCATCGCGATCTACCGCAACCATGACAGCGTGCATCGCGTGCAGCCTGACCTTATAACAGCAGGGCTGATCGAGCAGCTGGCTTGGAGCAATGATGTCGCAGAGGTGCGTGACTATGCCTCGATCGTTAAGCTTCCCGTTGCAAAGACGCTGGGTGAAATCGTGCAAGAGGTGAAGGAAAAGCTCGGCATCGGCTATGTGCGCATTGTTGGCGATCCATCAACACCGTGTCAGCGAATCGGATTATCTGTGGGCTATCGAGGCAGTGCTTCGGTCATGCTGCCGCTCACAGAGCCGGAGCCGCTTGACCTGTTCATTATTGGCGAGGGCATGGAGTGGGAAATACCTGCTTATGTGACCGACGCTGTACAGCAAGGGAAACGGAAAGGACTCATCGTGCTTGGTCATGCGGAGAGTGAGGTTCCGGGCATGAAGCGGCTGGCGGATCAGCTGCGATCTGCATTTGGCGGGGTACCGGTACATTTTATTAGTGAGAAACTGCTTTTCCAACTCATGTAATATTGCTAAAAATATCCTTCTGCGCTACACTTCTAGCATTATCGTTGAATAGGCGGTTATTTCTGGCATTAAGTACCGCGGAGGAGGATGAATGGAAGAACAAATTCCGGATGGGCTTGCACCTGTCCAATCCATGCGTCAGTTGGTTGGGCCGCTTATTGCTATTACCGTTGGGATCTTCATGGTTATTCTCGATTCAACGGCGATGAACGTTGCGCTGCCAGTATTAAGCGATGACTTCGGCCGCACGCTGCTTGATGTGCAGTGGACAGTGACCGGCTATGCGCTCGCGCAGGCCGCGGTTATTCCGCTTGCTGGCTGGATGTCCGATAAGTTTGGCGCGAAGCAAATCTTCATCATCTCGCTGCTGTTGTTCACGATTGGCTCCGTATTGTGTGCGCAGGCAAACACGCTGGAGCAGCTGATTGTGTTTCGTGTACTGCAAGGGCTGGGCGGCGGCATGGTTCTACCGATAGCCTTCGCGATGACATTCCGTATGAGTCCACCCGAGAAGGCGGGCAGTATTATGGGGATGATGGGCTTCCCGATTCTGATGGCACCAGCGCTTGGACCGATGCTGGCCGGTTATCTAGTCGATTATGTGAATTGGCAGTGGATCTTCCTCATTAATCTGCCGGTCGGGATTATCGGTCTCGCGCTTGCGTTATGGCAATTGCCAAAGCTGCCGAAGCAGGTATCGGCCTCTCTTGATATGCTCGGCATTATTCTTGGACCATTGGCTTTTGCCGGATTGTCTTATGGTCTTAGCGAGGGCGGGGTCAGCTGGTCGTCGGATCGAACGATTATCGGCTTGGCTGGCGGAGCAGTGGCACTCGTTCTGTTCGTTGTCGTAGAGCTGACGCGCAAACAGCAGCCGCTGCTCGAGCTGCGCGTATTTCGCTCCGCATTGTTCACGCGCGGTATTATCGTGCAATGGTTCATGCAGTTCACAATGTTCGGGGTCATCTTCATGATCCCGTACTTCATGCAGAAGCTGATGGGGATGGATGCGTTCCACGCTGGGATGTGGACGCTGCCGCAGGCGCTTGCCGCCGCTGCGTTCATGCCGATTGGCGGAAGGCTATATGATCGAATCGGAGCGCGTCCGTTATTATTTGTTGGATTGCTGCTCGTATCGGCAGGCGCTTTCCTTATCGCACAGATTGATGCGGATCAGAGTCCTTGGGCATTCCTGTTACCGCGTATTCTGTTAGGCTCAGGCTTCGGAATGTCCTTCATCCCGCTGAATACCTATCTAATCCAATCTGCACCGCCTAGTCTGGTTAGCCGAGTCACCTCACTGACGAGTGCAACGCAGCAGGTTGTTACTTCGTTTGCAGTTGCAGGGTTAACGACGATTATAGCCAATCGTACGACAAAGCATATTGAAGATGGATTGAAGCCAATCCCAGATGCGATGGCCTCAGCCTTCCATGATGCCTATTTGCTGCTGTCGATCTTAGCATTAGTTGGTTTCGTGCTTGGCATCACGCTTCGGAAGCCGAAAGTAACGGCAGCCGCGGATCAGCAGAATCTAGCTGTCAACGAGTCGATGATGGGATAGTGGAGCTTACTTGCTTGAAGAGATCTAAATGGAAGGCTGTATGGGCGTCATCATAGGATGACGGGGCTTGGGAGGCGGTACAAGGGAAGGAAGTCTTCGCGACGTCCTTCCCTTGTGCATTTCCAACTAATCCAATCCTATGGTCTTTCGGTACAAATTCAGCATCGGCCTTGTTACCGGATCGAATTTGCTCTCATCAGCTAGGCTGATCCACGCAACCTCGATAATATCACCATTGTAGGCGTTTGCAAAATCATGCAGCAGCTCGCCGCCCGTAATGCGGGCAGCGAAAGTGTACTTGTCGAACTGCTCATGAAGCAGCTGCACGAGTTGTATCTCATAGCCGGTTTCCTCGCGGAGCTCACGGATGCAAGCTTGTTCCGGCGTCTCTCCGTCTTCAATTCCGCCGCCGGGGAAGTTCCAGACGATGTCGCCGCGCTGAACGTATTGTTTAACCATGAGCACATATTGGTTTTGAATGACGATAGCTTGAGCAATCATAACACAGCTGCGCCTCACTTTTGTTGTAGTTGTATAAATTGATCAACGTTTTCGCTTCGCATTGTTATGGCATCTTATTCGCAGGCGACGCCATCGCCATCTCGGTCGAGCTTCCCGCTGTAGCCGGGGTCATCCTTATGAAGAGGTGCTGCACCAGCTGCACGCACTTCTGTACAGTTCTTGTACACGATTTCCGTCTTCCTATTATTCTTCGTATCATGCGAGGCGGAGTTGGAGGAAGCACTGGATTCGATCGCTGGTTTGGTTGTCGAACCAGATTCGTTGCTGCTTGTATGATCTTTCGTATCGGATGCTGTATGGGAGACTATATCCAAGTCCGACCCGATTTCATTCCCTGCCTCTGTTTGATCGATGACGATCCATACACGGGTTCCGTCGGCATAATCGTTGAGCTGCCCGCCGATCCATGAACCCGCCCCGCGATTATCGCTAGGGGTTACATAACGAATGTCAGCTCCTGCGCCGCCTTCGGCACACATCGCCATCGGCCATTCATCGCGGTCATAGCCTTGGCGTGTAGGGATTCCGGCTAGAGAGGCTTCCCGATGCGCAACCGATCCGCTTCGATCGATCGTACAGATGGGGGATTCTCCCTTCGCAATAGCGTCTTGAATATGATCGGCTGTCTCGGGATAACGGTCAGCCGGGAAAATGAGCTTCACGTCGTATTGATCACTTGTTGGCGTTTGTACAGCAGTAACCGTTCCACCTGAGTCTTGTGGCATGGATTGAACCAGACTAACGGTAAGGATGACTATGCCGATCGTCCAAATGATGCCAACTATGCGAGCAGATCTGCTAAGCCTCGGCCACCTGAAGAGAAGCAGCAGGAACGGGGTAAACAGCCACCCAACGATGCGCCACATGTCCAGATTCATTCCCTTCGTTTGTAAAGGTGCTTAAGTCACTACTATTCTATTGTTTTATTCTACTATTCTACCACATAAGAATTTAATAAGTTTTCGAAAGCCTATAGAAAAAACAAATTCTTATTGGCGTTAAAATCCACCTCTACCCGCGGTCGCTCATCGTGAATGACTTCGATAAAGATTTTCACACCACATAACAAATTATCTACTCCTGAACAATGAGTTAGTGGCGAGCCCAGACGGAGGTTTCCGTTTGGGCTTGTTTTTGTTCAGGAGAGGTCAAGTACAGTCTTCCAGCGTTAATTTGTATCTGGAAGTATCTGTGATTATATACGTTGTGTCTCCGTGTTCGAGATGATATGATGAATGTAGTGGTTGTTTGATTAAGGTTACTTAATTCACAAATTCGAGGTGCGTACATTGAGCGATGATCCTATCAGAATCGGCGTTGCGAATAAGGAAGGACAGCTAGGATTTGTTTTTACAAGGGGCGGCTTGCGGGAAGGAGCGGGTCGTAAAGGAATAGGCGTAACGAAGAAGGTGTCGCTCACGCTGCCTGACGAACTATGGGGCAAGCTGGAGCAGCATTGCACGGATCACGGTCAATCCCGCTCTGAGGCGATACGTCACATCTTTGAGGCTTATTATTCCTCGTAAGAAACGGTATGAAGAGGGGCGGGTGGGACGTTAATGTTAGTTCATATTACGAGGGAATGTCTGATATATGCTCTCCAGCATGTACTGAAGGCGGTGTCTGCGAACAACCCGATCCCGATTCTAATGGGCTTCCATATTGAAGCGACAGCAAGTGAACTGGTCCTGACAGGCAGCCAGACTAACATATCGATAGAAGCCAGAATTCCTCATGACGGAACGACACTAACGGTGCTTGAGAGGGGGAGTATCGTTGTACCTGCGCGATATTTCTATGAGATCGTACGGAGGCTCAATGACGGTATCGTTGTCGTGGACGGGACAGATTCGATCATTGCTGCAATTTCGAATGAAAATACGTCGATACGTCTGTGCGGAATGGACGCGCAAATGTATCCGAAGCGGTATATGAGCATGCCCCAACAGTGTACGAATTATCGGTTTCGCATCGATGGCGGCATGCTGAGATCAGCGATTAAACAGGTGGCGGCAGCTTTATCCACTTCCGAGACCCGCCCCGTACTTACTGGTGTATGTCTAGCTTATCACGGTGGCAGCGAGCTTCAGCTTACATCGACAGACGGCATAAGACTGGCGGCCTGCACAATCCCAATCGAGAATCTGGGGAGCTGTATAGAGCCCTCGAATGTTATAGCTCCTGGCCGAAATTTGCTTGATGCGGCAGGCATGCTCGGGGAGCAGGATGTCCTTGTAGAGCTGGAGATGAGCATCCGTCAAATCGTTGTCCAGACGCCGAGGTTTCGCATTCAGCTGTCACCCATTGAAGGCGTATTTCCTACCACGGATTCGATTATCCCTCGGGCGTATCGTTCTCAATTAATCGTGGAAACGCCGCGGCTGCTGCATGCCCTGGAGCGTGCAACGGTGCTGGCGGAGGATCGGATCGTCAGGCTGTCGGCGAATAAGGAACGACTAGGGATTGTGTCGCGTACTGCAGCAGTTGGCGATATGAAAGAATTCATGCCAGTTGCAACGATGCAAGGCGAACCCTTCGCACTATCCTTTAACGGTAAAATGTTGATCGATATCTTGAGATGCCTCGAATGCACGATGATGAAGCTGTGGTATACGGGCGATCGGGGTCCAATTGTACTGCAGCCAGTTGACGGGGATGACTTATCGTCGATGTTATTTCTACTAACGCCGATTCGAACAGCGGTACAAGCGCATTGAAACGACGAATCAGCTGCTCAATCGAAAGGCCTATTGCTCGGAATAACAGGTCACGCCGACGAAGATCTGACCATAACGGTTCCTATGGTGCTTATTTTATGAAATCAGCAGTAGATTCGATCGTAACGGTTGTGAGAGTGGTTACTTGGGTGAAACAGACACATTTTTCGTCAAAAATGGACCCAATAAGCACGTGCGCAACCGTTAGCCTTGAAAACACCTCTGATCAAGGCACATAGGCACGCTCACAACCGCTAGCGTTCATCCGTAACGGCACATCATACTGCCCAGCCCGGCACGTAACAAAAGAAGAAGGCACCGCGAGCGCGCGGTGCCTTCTTCTTAGTACATTCAACATCAAAGCGATTAACGAAGGTTCGGAATTTCGACCTCTGGGTTCGTATCTGCCTCGTAGTCGACGCCTTCCGTCTCGAAGCCGAACAGCTGGAAGAACTCGCGGTGGTAGCCTTTCAGATCGGACAGCTCGTATACGTTCTCCGTCGTCAGATCAGCCCACAGCTGAGCTACTTCAGCTTGTACATCATCACGCATTTCCCAGTCGTCCAGGCGAATGCGGCCTTGTGCATCAACTGGCGTTTCTGCGCCGTTGTACAGGCGGTCGCTGAACAAACGGTACATTTGCTCGATGCAGCCCTCGTGGATGCCTTTCTCTTTCATTACTTTGTACAATGCGGAAATGTACAGCGGCACGACTGGAATAGCCGAGCTTGATTGCGTAACGAGCGCTTTGTTCACGGAGATGAACGAACGTCCGCCCTTTTCTTTGAGCTTCGCGTCCAGACGTTTCGCTGTTGCGTCGAGATCGTCCTTCGCTGCGCCGATCGTACCTTCTTTGTATACGGCGTGCGTAATTTCTGGTCCGATGTAGGAGTATGCGATCGTCGTAGCACCATCAGCCAGCACGCCAGCCTTCTGGAGCTCATCGATCCACATTTCCCAGTCTTCGCCTCCCATTACAGCGATCGTCTGACGACGCTCATCTTCTGTAGCCGGCTCGATCGTTGCGATTGACACTTCACCGTTGTGGAAGTTAACCGTTTTGTTCGAGTACGTCTCGCCCAGCGGCTTAATAACCGACGCGAACGATTCACCCGTCTTCGGATGCGTGCGGCGCGGCGATGCAACGCTATAAACAACCAGATCAATCTGGCCAAGTTCCGTGCGGATCAGATCGATCGTCTTAGCTTTGATTTCGTCGGAGAATGCGTCGCCAACGATGCTGAACGATTTGCGTCCAGCGGCAGCGGCAGCCTCTTCGAATGCCGCCGAGTTGTACCAGCCCGCTGTTGCCGTACGAGCGCCTTCTGCCCCTTTGTCAAAATAAACGCCAACCGTATTCGCGTTCGCGCCGAACGAAGCGACGATACGCGATGCGAGGCCGTAGCCCGTCGATGCGCCAACTACGAGCACGTTGCGTGGGCCGTTGATTGCAGGTTTCGACGTCACGTAGTCGATCTGGCGTTGAACTTGTCCAGCGCAGCCTTGCGGGTGCGCAGTCGTGCAAATAAATCCACGGGATTTCGGTTGAATAATCATATATTCGTTCCTTTCTGTAGGCAGCCTAATTTAAGTTCTGAAATTTGCTTTCATAGCAGCTCCTTCCTATTTTATATGAAAACCGCCTCTAAGCGAAAGTGTACAGCCCAAAAATGTTCAAATCCTTGTATGTTCTTGCGCGGAGGCGCGGCATAAGGCATCAACTGCTCTTGGAGCTGTGTAAGCGTATATTGCGCTCCACAATGACTTGCGCATTCATGAATGGGCAGTCGGCAAGCTGCTCGTATTAAATCCGGAGCCGATTCACGTAAAGCGAATGTAAAGAGCTGAGAATAACTCACAAGATTTCGTCGATCCATAATGAAAATAATCCGACAAGTATGCTATTATTAGGGACGAGTCTGTGTACGATTACAATAGAATAAACGATAGAAGAAGGAGCGAAAGTGAATCATGGCAAAAGTTCTTGTGTTCGGCCATAAAAATCCAGATACGGATACGATCTGTTCGGCGATCGCATATGCGGAGCTGAAGAAGCAAATCGGTGTTGACGCAGAGGCAATCCGCCTTGGCGAAGTAAACGGTGAAACGCAATACGCGCTTAACTACTTCGGCATCGAAGCGCCGCGCCTCGTTGAGGCGGTAGCAGCAGAAGCCAAAGAAGTTATTCTCGTTGACCATAACGAGCGCCAACAAAGCGCTAACGACATCGCGGACGTTCGCGTTCTCGAAGTTATCGACCACCACCGTATCGCAAACTTCGAAACGAGCGACCCGCTCTACTATCGCGCTGAGCCAGTAGGCTGCACAGCGACGATCCTGAACAAGATCTACAAAGAAAAAGGCATCCAAATCAGCAAGCCAATCGCAGGCCTGATGCTCTCCGCTATCATCTCCGATTCCCTGCTGTTCAAATCGCCAACTTGCACGCAAGAGGATGTAGACGCAGCTCGTGAGCTCGCAGCAATCGCTGGCGTAGACGCTGACGTTTATGGTCTTGCAATGCTCAAGGCTGGCGCTGACCTAAGCGACAAAACGGTAGCGCAGCTGATCTCCATCGACTCCAAGGAGTTTACGATGGGCAATGCGAAGGTTGAAATTGCACAGGTTAACGCAGTAGACACGAACGACGTTCTGTCCCGCCAAGATGAAGTCGAAGCAGGTCTTAACGCAATCATTGAAGAGAAAGGTCTTGACCTCTTCCTGTTCGTCGTAACGGACATCCTGACGAATGATTCCGTAGCGATTGCACTCGGCCGTTCCGCGAACATCGTTGAGCAAGCCTACAACGTAACGCTGTCGAACAACACGGCAGTGCTCAAAGGCGTCGTTTCCCGTAAGAAACAAATCGTACCTATCCTCACGGATGCGTTCAACAAGTAAGCTGATCTGGTAAGGATCTGCATGGAATAAACGGTAAGAGACAGTCGAATGGCTGTCTCTTACCGTTTTTTTATTTGACCGCAATGGAATTACAGGCAGTATATCTTAAGCATTTAGAAGAATCGTCATTTGTTGTTGTTTATTGATGAATTCCGTTATAATAGCAGAAAGTTGATTGTTATTAAGAGCCTGTCAGGAGGAATGAGCCATGTTCGCAGCCCATCGTCGGGAACAAATATTACAGCTGCTGCAGCAGCATAAACAGGTCATTGTTAAGGAGTTAGCGCGTCAATTGAAGGTATCGGAGGGGACGCTTCGGACCGATTTGCGCCAGTTAGAAGAGGAGGGACTGCTGGAGCGAACGCATGGCGGAGCCGTTCCTGTTCGCCCGAAGAAGCCAACTTCTGCGGTGCAGGATATGCGGGTCACATCCCGCAGTGAGCTGAACGCCGATCTTAAGCAGGCTATCGGCAGGAAGGCGGCGGAGCTCGTACATCAAGGCCAATGCATTCTGCTCGATGCTAGCTCGACCGTGCTGGAATTAGCCAAGTCGCTCGTCGATTGTGATTATTTGACGATTGTTACGAATGGGGTAGAAGCCGCACTAACACTTAATCGGAACCCGCGCATCAACGTGATTCTGATAGGAGGCGTGCTGCGTCCAGGCTCCGGCTCTGTAGAGGGTGTATTAGGCCGCACCATTCTCGAGGAGATTCATGCCGATCTGTTCTTCACCTCATCGCTGGGCTTCACGATTGAAGAAGGCATGACAGACTTTAGTCTATATGAGGCCGAGCTTAAGAAGCTGATGGCAGCAAATGCGTCGCGTATTGTTGCATTGCTTGATCATACGAAGCTTGGCCGCCGCTCGATCGCTACCAGCGTACAGACACGTGCGGTTCATTCGCTTATTACGGACGAAGGCGCCGATCCTAACTTTCTGCGGCGCATAACGGGAATAGAAGTGCATATTGCAAACACTGCTGATTACCGTCATTTGACGGAATAGTGATTGTCAATCAATGATATTAGTCGAATTAAACGTTGGTAATTATCTGTCGAACGAAGAACGGATGAAAACATCAATAAAAGTAAACAATCGTTGACATTCGAATGGTGCGGGAAGGACAATAGAGAGTAAGAGTCGCTCGTCAACGGCGACTATGCAGGACGTAAAGGATGTGCATCAATGATTGCGACGGCATTGGACGGATTCGTAATCGATTTAGACGGTACGGTGTTTCGCGGAGACCAGATTATTGAAGGCGCCCCGGAAGCGATTGCTGCGCTTCGCAAAGCGGGCAAAAGGCTCGTCTTCCTCAGCAATCGCGGCAATATTTCGCGAGCGATGTGCCGGGAACGGCTTAGCCGATACGGCATAGCGGCATCGCTTGATGAGATCGTGTTGTCCTCAACGGTGACGGCCCGTTATTTGTGCAAGCATGCGCCTGACTGCCAAGTATGGACGCTTGGCGATCCCGGTTTGCGTGAAGAATTGGAATCGTTCGACATCGTGCATGCTGAGCAGCCAGAAGATGCGGATTGGCTCGTCATTACACTCCATGAGACGTTGACATACAAGGATTTGAACGATGCTTTCCGCGCTGTAACTCATGGCGCACGTATTATTGCTACGAATGCAGATCGATCGTTCCCCGGTATTACAGGGAATCAGATTGATGTGGCTGGCATGATTGGTGCAATTACAGCATCGACGGGAGCCGAGGTAGAGCTCGTTGTCGGCAAGCCGTCGTCGTTGATGGCGGAAGAAGCATTATCAGCGCTGGGGCTGTCAGCCAATCAATGTCTCGTCATTGGAGACAGCATGGAATCCGATATTGGGCTCGGCAAGAGTGCTGGCATGAAGACCGCGCTTGTATTGACGGGTTCGACGGTGCAGGCGCCTGCAGGATTGTGGCCGGCGCGGCCGGATTGGGTATGGCCATCTATAGCGGAATTGGCCAGTATTGCAAGAGATAAAGGAGAGGGAACGGTATGAGTCAAGTGTTGAACAATTTGAAGGAAGCAGCGCCGTGGCTGGACGATGCTGCGCTGAGTGCAATTGCAATCGAGCCGATTGTTATACAATCGGGTGCGCTTAGACAGGTAGCGCCATATTTGTATGACCGCGGGTATAAGCGTGTGTTAATCGCAGCTGATTATAACACGCATGCAGCAGCAGGCACGCAGCTGTGGCCTCGAATTGCCGATGCTGGCATATCGGTCCAGACAACGCTGATTAAGCCGGATGCGCAAGGAGACGTCATTGCAGACGAGACGTCACTTGTCCAATTGATGATGGACATTCGTCAGACCCGCGCTGAGGTTGTAGTAGCGGTCGGCTCGGGAACGATTCACGATATTTCGCGTTATTCAGCCTATTTGACGGGTATCCCTTTTATTTCGGTACCAACAGCGCCATCGGTCGACGGCTTCAACTCCAAAGGCGCGCCTCTTATTATTCGCGGAGAGAAGAAGACGTTCGCAGCCATCGCGCCTGATGCGATATTCGCTGATTTGGATGTATTGTGCGAAGCGCCTGCAGCCATGGCGGCAGCGGGCTTCGGCGATATGCTGGGCAAATATACGTCGCTGTTCGATTGGAAGTATGGCGCCTTAACGAACGAGGAGCCTTACGATAAAGCGGTCGCAGCCATAACCGCGCAAGCGCTGCGCAAATGCGTTGATCATGCGGAGTCGATTGGCCGCCGCGAGCAGGCAGGCATTCGTGCGCTGACAGAAGCGCTTATCGAATCTGGTCTGGCTATGCTGCTGTTCGGACAATCGCATCCTGCGTCAGGAGCGGAGCATCATCTATCCCATTACTGGGAAATGGAGTTTCTGCGAAACGGACGCCGCGCGCTGCTGCATGGCGCTAAGGTTGGCGCTGCTTGCACCGTCATCTCGGAGCATTACCGCCGCGTGGCGGCAGAGCATCCGGAGCTGATTTCTGCTGACGCACAGCTTGAACAAGCGCTTGCAGCCGTTCCAACGGCTGATGAACTGAAAAGGCTGCTTGCAATTGTAGGCGGACCTGCAACGCCGCAAGAGCTCGGAATTGATGAGGAGCTGCTGCAGCGCAGTCTGCAAGAGGCGCATTTGATTCGGGCGAATCGGTCTACGCTGCTGCGTGCATACAATGAAGCGCCTGCACCTGCACCAGCTGCTGCAGTGAGTTAATAGCTAGCTAATGCATAAGCGGTTGAACGGGAGGGATCCTGTTCAACCGCTTTATTAATTCCAGCCTTGTACAATTCTCATAACTAGGCGATCCAGTAATTAATCGTTCAGCATATGGAATACTTGCTCTACATCCTTATCGCCTCGGCCGGACAGGTTGACGATAATGATGCTGTCCTTGCTCATCGTCGGCGCAAGCTTCTTCGCATGGGCAACGGCATGCGCGCTTTCGAGCGCAGGGATAATGCCTTCTGTACGGGACAGCTCTTGGAAGGCGGCAAGCACTTCCTCATTCGTCACCGTAACATATTGTGCGCGGCCGATTTCTTGCAGATAGCTGTGTTCCGGTCCGATGCCCGGGTAGTCGAGACCTGCAGCGATCGAATACGTCGGCTTCGGATTGCCCTCTTCATCGAGGAGAACGAGACATTTGAAGCCATGGATAACAGCAGGTACGCCTTGTGTCATCGTCGGCGCCTGATCCGGCTCGACGCCGATCAGCTTAACCGATGGCTCGTCGATATAGTGCGCAAAGGAACCGATCGCATTGCTGCCGCCGCCAGCGCATGCGATAACGGCATCTGGCAAACGTCCTTCTTTCTCTACGATCTGCCGCTTCGATTCTTCGCTGATGATCGATTGGAAGTGCTTGACCATCGATGGGTATGGGTGCGGTCCTACTGCAGAGCCGAGCAGATAGAAAGTTGTTTTGTAATTCGCAACAAGATCGTTAAGCGCTTCGTCGACAGCGTCTTTGAGACGTCCTTGGCCTTTGGAGACGGCGACGACCTTCGCGCCTAGCAGCTCCATACGGAATACGTTGAGCGCTTGGCGGCGAGTATCTTCAGCGCCCATGTAGACGACACATTCCATGCCGAACATCGCGCAGGCCGTTGCTGTCGCAACGCCGTGCTGTCCAGCGCCGGTCTCCGCGATGACGCGCTTCGCGCCCATTCGCTTCGCCAACAGGATTTGCCCAACTACGTTGTTGATTTTGTGAGAGCCGGTATGGTTCAAATCTTCGCGCTTCAGGTATACTTTGGCGCCTCCCCATTGTTCGGTCAAATGCTCAGCGTATGTAAGTGGGTTTTCCCGTCCGACATACTCCTTCAAGTAGTAGCGAAGTTCCTTGTTGAATTCTGGATCGTTCTTGAATGTATTGAATTGCTCTGCCAAATAATCCAGCACCTCTTGCAGTTCGGGCGGCACGAAGCTTCCGCCGAATTGGCCGAAGTAGCCTGCTGCCGCTTGTTGCTCTGCCGTCAATGAAATCGCCTCCAACAGATTTAGTGAACGAGCAATCGCTCTCTTCTCTATCCTATCACAACAAAGTACGAGCGGTAGGAATATGAAGGTAATAACAGCTGATTTGGGCGAATGGCTCGGACAACCCTGCAGCCCCATGCATATAAATAATATATATTCCCGATGCTGTGTCGGCTATTTGCTCAGATACAGGCAATTATGAAGGAGGGGGGGAATTTGCCGCTTGCTTGGCTTTGCTCGGTGACTGCAGTAATTGGTACGATATTCACTTATGCGTTTGGCGCATGGCCGCAATCTCTCACAGTGCTGCTCGTCGCGATGGGGATCGATTACTTAACCGGTGTCGCCGCCGCGATGAAGGAGAAAAAGGGGCTTAACAGCCATATTGGTTCGTGGGGTCTAACTCGTAAAGGGCTGACACTGTTGATTGTCCTTCTCGCGCATCAAATAGATTTGCTGCTGAACCTTGATGGCGTTACGATGTCTGGTGCCATTTACTTCTACCTAGCCAATGAGCTTATTTCCATTACTGAGAATTATGGGAGGCTTGGACTGCCGCTTCCCAACAGACTGAGGCAAGTTATTGAAGTGCTCAAGGATAAAGGTGACAAAAATAGCGATAAAGAAAAGATAGCAGAAGATTCATCGGGCCGTAATGAAGAGGTCGATCATTCGAACCACAACAATTCCAAATGAATAAAGGGAAACCGAAGTCCGCTTGCATAAGCGGGCTGTTTGTCGTTATAATAAGAACAGGTGTTCTGGTTTTCTGTGAAGGGGGTTGCCGATCAATGGCGGTAACGAAAGATGAGATACTTGCGCCTGCAGCCCGGCGGTCAGCGCCTCCGCCGATACACAGCGAGGCGGAGCAGGGGATGGTGAAGCAGTACATGCTGCTCGGCATCGTCATGCGCATTTTGGATCATGATATTCGTGTTGTTTCCCGCTCTGGCATGAAGCTGCCAAGGCTATACGAGTCCATGCTGCGAGCTGTTCAGGATCGTGTACTGCTTGATTTGGCGGCGCTGCGGAGGCAGTTCCGCGATGCCGGCATCAAGGTATATGAGGAAAGCCAACAGAAGGATGGCTTAGTTGCCAAATATGTATGCCGCGGTTACCATCATCAATTTGCTATGGTGTGGGGATTCGTCAAGGCGGAATCGGAGCGGCTGATGAAAACGTATTTGCGTGCGTGAAACGTTCATACATTTGTCACATTCGGTAGAAAAAAGTTTGTGCTCCAAGGCGTTAATGGTTGAGAAGATTGGACGAAGTTGGGTATTATAAGGAGTAGACTAATGCCTGCAAGGGGGAGCACAGATTTATGCACAAGTGGATTATGTTCGTCGTGTTTTCAGCGGCAGCCTTACTGAGTGTTTACCTGCTCACGTTCGGTCTTCCTGAGAAACCGAAGGACGAGACGGCAGGACTGCCAGAAGGCATGCAATTACTGAAAGTTGAAGCGTCGCAGGACTTCGTATTCGATCAGAAAGAATATCATGTCAAAGCCGGTGAGCCGGTTCGACTGATCCTGAAGAACAAAAGCGGTCTTCATGGCCTGGCTATTAAAGAGCTCAACATTGACCTGCAGGGTGCAACTTTGACGCAGGACGTGACGTTCGACAAGCCGGGCACGTATGAAATGCATTGCTCCGTTATGTGCGGTACCGGCCACGCGGACATGAAATCGGTATTGATTGTAGAATAAGTGCAAAAGGAGCCGACCTCGGCTCCTTTTCCTTGTTAAAGTACGGGTTCACTAGGTTTCGTACTCACATGCGGTTTGGTGAACATTATTTTCTAATGAAGCTTCGGCTATCTTTGATTGCTATACCGTGCCCGTTGACGGCTGATGATGGAGTCTGCAATAAAACCGAGCACTGCCCAACTAAGTACTGTTAATATGTACATGGGCAGGACAGCGACATTATGAATGTCGAATAGCAGCTCCGCAATCCATACGGGAACGCTCAGCATGAAGAAGATGAAGTTATGCGGGTCGTAACCAGTAGCGTTGAACAGACAAACCGCCAGCCCGATAAGGGTGGCTGCTATTGTAACGGAGTAGCGCATCGCCTGACTGATCTCCTTTGCAAATCAATTTGTAGGTGAAGTTATTATGTGAAGGCGGCGGGTGTTTTACCACATAACAATTTTTAGTTGTCCAAGTTCAGCAGGACAACGAAATTGTTATTGGCGATAAAACCTACCTTTAAACGCGGTCGCTCATCCTGAATTACTTCGATAAGGTTTTCTCACCACCTAAGAATTAAAAGCTCTCCAAGTGCAGCAGCATAACAAATACTAATGAGGTGGATACGAATGATTACACATATCGTCATGTTTAAGCTCAAAGATCGGAGCGCAGAAAGCATTGAGCGCACAGCTCAGGTGCTGCGTGATATGGAAGGCAAGATTGATGTACTGAAGCATCTGGAGGTCGGCATTGACGTCCTGCACTCGGAGCGTTCGTTCGACATCGCGCTCGTCACGAAGTTCGAATCGATGGAGGCGCTTGAAGCTTATCAAGTAGATCCTGTTCATAAGAAAGTAATCGAGCATATGTCGCAGGTGCGCGATGCATCTGTCAGCGTCGATTACGTAAGCTAAGGAGCAGCGATACATGGGAGACGTATTCGAGCTGTTGACTTATCTCATTATTGTAATCGTCAGCAGCATAATTATGGTCGCATGGCTGAAGCGTCGGGGTCGCAAGTCAGGCTCCGATCACAACGCCGAATAAGCATTAGCCATATAGGTTTAGAAAGGAGCGCCAGCCGACAATGTATTATGTGAATGTTGAGCAGATTCAACAACGGTTGCAGGCTATTCCTGCTATATCTGAGACACTGGCGGACTTAGCAGCACGATGGAGCGGCTCGCAGCTGGAAGGAATGGCGCAGGAGAGAGCACTGCATCTGGCGATTGAAACGGTGACCGATGTAGGAAGCTTTCTGATTGACGGATTTATTATGCGCGATGCAAGCAGCTACGAGGACCTGGTCGATATTATCGTGGAGGAGAACGTGCTGCCGAGTGATCTCGTTGCGCCGTTAACGGCGCTAGTGAAGCTGCGTAAGCCGCTTGTACAAAATTACTACGAGTGGCCGCGCACGGAGCTGCATGAGCTGTCGCCAGTGCTGCCAGAAGTGCTCACGCAGTTTAGAACGGCAGTTGAACGTTATTTGGCACAAGAGCAGCAGCTTTAATGGTATAATGGTGTGACCAAAGGCGGAGGGCGGTGGATCGGATGGACCAATTGAATTCAACAGATGATAAGGAACATCCATCGCTGCGCAGCGCTCAGTCGACCAGACGGACCGTGTTAGAGCTGCTGAAGACGAGAGGCGTACAAAGTGCAGGCGAGCTGGCAGGCAGCTTGGGCCTAACAGAGATGGCCATTCGCAGACATCTTTATGCGCTTGAGAGCGACGGTTTCATCCATCAGACTTCCGTCAAACGCGGTGCGGGCAGACCCAAGCATATGTACGCTCTTACGGAAGAATCGGAAAGCTTGTTCCCTAAAAATTATCACGGTTTAACGCTCGAGATCTTGGATGAGCTATCCGCTGATAAGGAAACGGCCCCGCTCGTCGATAAACTGTTTCAGAGCCGCAAGCGCAAGCTTATCGCGCGTTATTCGCCTCGGATGATCGGCAAGTCTCTCGACAGCCGGGTCAAAGAGTTGGCGGCCATTCAGCACGCAGGCGGTTATATGGTGGAGGTTGAGGAGCTTCCGGCAGGCAGCTATCGGCTGCATGAGTACAATTGCCCGATCGCGCAAGTTGCGAAGCCGTATCAGCAGGCATGCGCATGCGAGCTTCAACTGTTCACAGAGCTGCTGCAGGCAAAGGTGGAGCGTACAGAATGCCTCGCGAAGGGCGGCGTCAAGTGTACCTACGCGATTCAGGCTCATGCTGACGATACACAGCCATAAGTTAATGTCGCTGTAATAGAAGAACATCGTACGAAACCGAAAGGTTGTGCGATGTTCTTTTTTTATGCCTGTCCGCTGTGTCGAGTCAAGCCCAGACTGATTATACTGTCATTACAAATTAGGCATTCGTCTATCCCCACCGGAGAGGCGAAGCGGGAAAGGAGCAACTTGAGGTCATGATCACGGTAGTGTGCGAGGTTGCAGCGACGATTGTATTCGTCATTCTGACGATAGGACTGTTAATCGGACTGCGTGTTCTCATCATTCGGCTTCGTCAAATACAGCAAGCTGGCGAAAGGCTAGAGCAGGAAATGCTCTTGCTGATGCGCAAGCTGCAAGGAACGACGGAGCGGGCTGAAGTCGCGCTGGACTTGGTAAGCAATCAGCTCAAAGCGGTAAACGGGTTATTCCAGGCGGCATCGGTTCTTGGTGAATCGGTGGAGAATGCCTCTGCTGCTGTGAATGCCATGACGGCTGCAATGGCGAATAAAGCGCGGCAGCAGGCGGAGCGGATCGAGAATAAGCGAATGAAAGGTCTCGACGAAGCGCTCGATTGGGCTGAGGTCGGAATGACGGCATGGCAGCTGTGGCAATCCGTACGTGACAAAGTTGTTAAGAAACCTGCATGCTCCGGTGAGGACGATGGGCACGATAACAACGGAGGGAGCGATTTATAATGGCAAAATCAACGAATAGCAAAGGATTTCTGCTGGGTGCACTGACGGGGGCTGTCGTAGGTTCCATTACAGCGCTGCTGTTTGCACCGAAGGCTGGCAAGGAGCTGCGCCATGATATTGCTGAAGGCGCGCAGAAGGTCGGAGATACGACGGCACGTCTGGCGCACCAAGTAGGCGAGACGACAGGTCGTTTGACGAGACAAGTGGGCAGTGGTGCTTCCGAGGTGGCTGATCGTGCGAAGAATGCTGCATCCGCAGTCGTGTCGAGTGTAAAATCGTGGCGCGGCGCAGGTTCTAAGGCAGAGGCTGAATTGGAATCCGCGATTGTCAGTTCCCTAACTGCAGGTATCGCAAACGTGCAAGAGGATGCGGCAGAGAAGGCGCTTGAAGAGCTGGAGACTAGTACGGAGCAGGTAGAATTCCAAGCTGTAGAGGAAAAACCGCTGCAAACGATCGGCTAATAGTAATAAAAAGCATGAATTTTTCGCTGCTAAAGGCGACCGTCCAATGGATGCGGTCGCCTTTGTGCTGCATATGCTGTAATACACGCATATTGAGACAGGTACATTTCGATGCGGGCATTCATATGCTAATGCAATCTGTACAATTGCTCAAAAAGAAAGCGGTGTGGATGTGCAGCAGCCGATTGCAATACTAGATTCAGGCGTTGGCGGACTGACCGTTGCCAAAGAAATTATGCGACAGCTCCCGCAGGAGAAAATTGTTTATTTCGGCGATACCGCCCGCACGCCATACGGAACACGAGCGGCAGATGAGGTTGTACAATTTACGCGAGAAATCGTTGAGTATTTGGTCCAGTATGACCCTAAGATGATTGTCATTGCCTGCAACACGGCGACTGCATTTGCACTTGAGGATATCAAGAAGCATGTAAACGTCCCCGTTGTCGGTGTAATCCGCCCTGGCGCCAGAGCGGCGATCGGCAGAACGAATACAGGAATTATCGGCGTTATCGGAACAGATGGAACCATAAAGAGCGGGGCTTATGAGCTTGCGCTGAAGCAGCTGAATCCGCATATTCATGTCATCAGCAAAGCTTGCCCGACATTCGTTCCGCTTGTCGAGCGAGGCAATTTTCGTTCAGATGAAACGTTTGATACCGTGAGTGCTGCGCTTGGCAGTCTGCGGAACTATCCGATGGACTGCATGATTCTCGGCTGTACCCACTACCCGTTTCTGGCCGAAACGATAGGTGAAGTGATGGGGCCAGGTGTGGTGCTCATTAACTCAGCAGAAGAAACAGCGCGTGAAATAAGCACGATTCTATATGAGCAGGATAAACTCGCGAACACGGAAATAACGCCTGTCCACCAATTCTTTTGCAGCGGACAATCCGCCATGTTTCGAGTGATTGCCAAGCAATGGCTTGGTAAGCAAATTGAGCTGACACCGGTAGTGTGGCAAGTTTCGCAGATGGGCTAATGATTTCAACGATAATGAATAAGGGATGGGTAATACCTGCAGCTGCGGGCATGAGTGGTCATGAAAGCGAATATCATGTATGGATAAGCATCGCAAGAATAGGATCTAGAACGATATATCGTGAACGATCCAGTTAAAGGGAGGAAGATCCCGTGCTATCCTATACGGTTCGTCCGGGCGATACGCTGCTGCGTGTCGCTCGACATTTTGGAGTGTCCGCTGCTTCGCTGCTTGCCTGCAACCCGCGTATTTGTGAGAATGAGCCGATTCCGCCTGGCGTTGTTCTGCGTGTGCCGCCAACCTCTGACGTCTGGTATGCGATACAAGAGGGAGATACGCTGGACCGGCTGTCGAGCTTATTTGGCATTGCTTCTTCTGCCATTGAGGCTGCCAACCGCAGCTTAGGTGCTGCCGATCAGTGGGCGGCAGGTACGCTTCTGCGCATTCCAGCGGGTCCGCCTAATCGGATCGTCGATGCAAGGGCCGAATACGGCCCTGAAGAGCTGCAGCGGGATTGCGGCTTATTGGCGCGCCGATATGAATCGATCGAGACGACGGTTATCGGACACAGCGTTATGGGCAGACCGATCACAGCGCTTAAGCTTGGCAGCGGCCCATACGCTATTCATGCGAATGGCGCGTTTCATGCGAATGAGTGGATTACGAGCGCACTGCTTATGACGTTCGCAGAGGATACTGCGAAGGCGTACGAATCCGGTGCAGAGTGGCGAAACGCGAACATGCGGCAGCTGCTGAGCGAAGTAACGCTGTGGCTCGTTCCGATGGTCAATCCGGATGGCGCAGCGCTCGTCCAGGACGGGCTGCATCCTGGGCATCCGCTGTATGAAGAGCTGCTCGAGATGAATCGGGGATCGCATCGATTCAGCCGCTGGAAGGCCAATATTCGCGGTGTTGACTTGAATGACCAATTCCCGGCATTCTGGGAAGAGGAGTGCAATAGACGCGGTACACCGGGGCCGGGGCCTCGTGATTATCCTGGTCCGCGGCCGTTAAGCGAGCCGGAAGCAGCGGCGATGGCTGCTTTTACAGAACAACAGCAGTTCAAGCTCGTGCTGGCTTTGCATACGCAGGGTCAAGAGATCTATTGGAATTACAGGGACTATGAGCCAGCGGAGTCGGAAGGGCTTGCATGTCGGCTTGGGGCAGTGAGCAGCTATCGGCCGATCAAGTTAACGGGCAGTGACGCAGGTTATAAGGATTGGTTCATCCAAACGTTCCGCAGGCCAGGCTTTACGATTGAAGCGGGCATAGGTGTTAATCCGCTACCGCTGAGCCAATTCGAGGATATGTACGAGGATATCGCCAAGCTGCTGCTTGAAGCGATGACATTCCGCATATAAGAATCGTTAAGAATCGTTAATGAAACCAATAAAGCTGCTGAACGTAATGTTTAGCAGCTTTATTGTGCGTGGAATACTAATTCGTACATCCGATTCGATTCGTGTCGATTCGGTGAGCTGGAGATGGAGTTGAGCCTTGATGAACAAATGGCTGTCGTTAAATCGTTGGAAGCATATGCTAAGCCGTGTATGGATTCTGCTGAGGCACCCGCAGGTTGCTATTCGACATAAGCTCGTATTTCTTATTCCGGTCGGCTTATATTGGCTGCTTCCCGACATGCTGCTGCCGATTCCTTTTATGCCGATTGACGATGTTGTAGTCACGATGTTTGCGGCTAACCTGTTTACGAGGTGGGTGGAACGCAAATACGGCATCCGTTGATTGGACGATAAGATTTTGATCGGGAATATACATTCGGGTTGAACTTAGACGATGTATTTTATACAATGAATAAGATTAGTGGTCTTTTACCCACATAAGAATTCCGATCATTATTATAATAGATTGAAGGAGCGACCAGACTATGAAATGCAAAATTTCCCGCGCAGCGGCGAAAATTCTTCGTGCGGAGCTGGACAAGCCGGAAAATGAAGGGAAAATGCTTCGTGTTCATGTGACGCATGCGCATGGCGATCACGCACATTATGGCATGGGAATCGATACGCCTACGGATAAAGATGAAGTCGTTACGACGGATGCGGGTATCGATGTGATTCTGGAGAAGGGCGTCGATTTCCTCGACGGCGTCCGGATTGACTACTTCTACGTACCGCAAGAAGGCTTTGCTGTGACGAATCCGTCCCGTGGCAACCACGGCGACCATTAATCGGAACGATCATGCCTAACGACATAAGAATTTGCGACAAATGCCAGCATATTCGCGTGAAGACCATGCTGCCGAAGCTGGCGAAGCTGGTGCCGGAATCTGAGATCAAGGTCGGCTGCAAGAATTACTGCGGACCATGCGCCAAGTACCCGTTCATCTTCATTAACGGCCGTTACTTGAAGGCAACCTCTGAGGACGAGGCAATCGAGAAAGCGAAGCAGTATATCAAATAAATGCGCAAAGGCCCTTCATCATCCGAATGCTCGGAGATGAAGGGCCTTATTTGCATTACTCAACATTCGTTATGAAGCAGCGGCTGCAGCAGCCGCGTTCGAATTCGCGCTTGCCTGCGTGTCGGAGGCGGGGGCTAGATCGTTCAGCCTGCCGATAATGTTGTATTGCACGGTCATATCCGAGATCCGCAGCTCTTCGCGTGCTTGCTTCGCACCGTCGATGCAGCCGTTCATGTCAACCTTATTGCCTGTGTTGGCGTCATAGCATGTACCATGCTCAAGGATGCCATCCGTCGGCGGCATGTAGTAGACCGTTCCGTCCGTGAAGCTGCCGTTACGGTAGACGACTTTCTTGCCCTCCAGCGGCTTAGACAGGACTAGCGGTGTCCCGACTTGATGCAGACTTGCAGTCGACATGCCGAGCAGATGCATAATCGTTGGCGATACATCCAGCTGGCCGCCTACGTTGTGGTAAGTGCCCGCATGTTTGCCATCTGGCAGATGGACGAGGAAGGGCACTTCCCGCAGCACCTGTTGACGCTCGATCTCATTCATTGGGTGGCCAAGCAGTTGTTCGAATGGCTCCCAGTCACGGATCGAGTTGTCGTGGTCGCCATAGAACAGGAAGATGGAGCGATCCCACAGTCCTTCCTGCTTCAACTGCTCGATGAAGCTTCCGAGTGATTCGTCCACATAGTGAACCGCCTGCAGATAGTCCCCGAACATCGTACCCTTGAAGGAGCCGACGTCCAGCTTCTGATAGCTTGCCGGCAGCGCATAGGGATGATGGCTCGACAGCGATATCAGGAACGAGTAGAATGGCTGCTTCTGCTCGCTCATCACGTCCGTTGATTGACGGAAGAACGAATTGTCGCCAAGCGACCAGCCGAGTGGTTCATCGATTGTAAAATGTTTGCGGCTGTAGAACGTATCGTATTGCATCCGCTCGTACATCGTATTCCGGTTCCAGAAGCCGCCATCATAGGCGTGGAATACGGAAGTCGTATAGCCGATTGCCTTCAGCGCTGCTGGCGTACAGTCGAAATCGTTCTGCGCGTACTGAATAAACACCGATCCGCTAGGCTGCGGCTGAACGGAGCACTGTACGGCAAAATCAGCGTCCGACGTGCGGCCTTGCGACGTCTGGTGCGAGAAGTTATCGAAGTAGGCGCTCTCTTGAATCAGCTTATTCAAATTCGGTGTAATCTCTTGCCCGCCAATCGATTGGCCAATGACGAAATTCATGAATGCTTCGGCTTGCACCATAATAACGTTGCTGCCTCGGTATTCACCGAAGGTTGGATCTGCTTCGAGCGAGCGGCGTAAATCACTGCGCTCCTTGAACCATTGCTCCGCCTCTTGAATCTGCTGATCGGATGCAACGGCTTTATGAATCCAATGCTGGTTCGCATAACGGTAGACGTCGTAGCCATGGAAGCCGAGAACGCCTGTTACGTTGTAGATGGACAAGTTCCACCAGTTGCCGACGAACAGCCCCTGCGCCCATGTCCGCTTCGCAATGTTAACGGGCACGAAGACAAGCGTAACGCCGGTCGCGAATACGATCAGCATGAACGACAGCCGGAACAGCCAGCGGCGAAGCAATGATGATCTGCGGGTGCTGAAGCTAAGTCTCGCAGCTTTGTTCTTCCTGCCAATCGTACGGAAGCCGATAATCGACAAGGCGATGACGAATGGCCAATCCGCGAAGAACCAGAGGTCCTTCCAGGTGAGCAGCGAGTCGATACTGTCGCCGAGCGATTCGACTTGTCCGGCTTGCATCAATACAGGAACGGAGATAAGGTCTTGAAAGTAACGGAAATAAATAAGATCTGCATATACAACAAACGTTAGAATCAAATTCAGCACAACAAGTGTAATCATCCTGCCGCGTTTGGGCAGCAGAATTGTCCAGAATGAAGCGAGCGCAAGCGTACCGAGCGCAACGAAGACGTCATCGAGGCTCATCGCCATGTTCGGAACGTTAATAAAGCGATCGAACATAAACAGCTTCAGCATCATCAATACGTAAAAAGATAACAGGTCCGCAGCAAGGAAACGGACAAGCAGTCCGGCGGAAACATGCAATCCGCGCCTTGCAGCTTGTTGCAGCGGTCTTTCCATCCTTCAATTAAGCCTTCTTTCGTTAAATAGTCATTATCCCATTATAGTCTAGCGAACAAACATTGCAAGGTTTTGGGAATGGTTGGATATTCGTCGTTGTTACCGAATGGCAATAAGCCGTATTCATCACGCAGAAAAGGGCTGCACAGATCCGATGCATCTGCGAAGCCCTTCATGTTATAGCACCCTATTCCTTATTCCGTGGAGGAAGCGGACCCATATACTGATACAGCTGACATTCAATGCGGCCATTGTACAGCTTCCGTTTCTTATCGGCGTTTCTTGTAAAATGATGCTCGAACTGCTTCGAGGGGCTCATCGCGAACAGCGACCAATTCTGCAGCATCAAGTACATGAAACCGAGCTGTTTAATTGTTTTCTCCGCTTCCTTGTCATCGAGCAGACGCTCGCCGTACGGCGGGTTCGTCACGATAACGCCGTACGAGCCTTGCGGCTGCGCTTTGGCTACCGGGAGCGTGCGAAGCTTGATCTCGCGCGCGAAGCCCGCCTTCTTCACCGCGGCTTCTGCAACCTCGATCGCAGCAGGGTCGATGTCGGAGCCGGCAATATCGAGCGGCACGTCATCGTTTACGAGGTCATAAGCTTCCTCGCGCGCTTGCGCCCACAGCTCTTCGGGCACGAGCGGCCAATGCTCGCTGTTGAACGAGCGGCGAAGTCCCGGCGCTACGTTCCAGCCCATCATGGCCGCTTCGACGAGGAAGGTGCCGGAGCCGCAGAACGGATCGTACAGCGGACGGTGCGGCGCCCAGCGGCTGAGCTGCAGAATGGCAGCGGCCATCGTTTCCTTCAGCGGCGCTTCCGTTACGAGCTTCCGATAGCCGCGCTTATGAAGACCTGGGCCCGTCGTATCCAGCGTTAGCAGCGCTCTGTCATTGAGCAAGTTCACCTCAATAACGAAGCGGGCGCCGTCCTCTGGGAACCATTCGGTGCCGTAGCGCTCTTTCATTTTCTCAACGACAGCCTTCTTCACGATCTTCTGGCAGGCAGGCACGCTGGAAAGCTGCGACTTAAGAGAACGGCCTTCTACCGGAAATTCGCCGTCTCCCGGAATCCAGTCCGGCCAATCGAGCGCCTTCGTGCCTTCGAACAGATCGTCGAAGGTGGTCGCCTCGAACTCACCCATCTTTACGAGTACCCGATCAGCGGTTCTTAACCATAGATTCGTTCGGCAAATATCTGCAGGCACGCCTGTGAACGTAACTCTGCCGTTCTCGACCTTCTGGTCTGTATAGCCGAGCTCCTTGAGCTCGCGCGCGACGATTGCTTCCAGTCCCATTGGCGCCGTAGCAATCAATTGTATCTTGCGTTCTGTCATCGTCATCCCCGTTCCTGTCGTAAGCGGCAATTCATATTTGTACACCGCTCTTATAAATCATACAATCAAGTATAGGATAAAAGCGTATAATTGTACAAATGTACAGAAGCGTATGCTTACGAGGTAGGAGGAAAAAGAAATGACGAATGATCAGAATAAACAACAAAATCAAACCGCAGCAGGGGCTAACCTAGAAGGCGAAACCATCGGTCCAACAGCGGAACGTTACGTAGACGAATTATTCCCCCAGGATGCGCAGTGGACATACGTACGCGAGCAGCTGGCCGCTAACGATATGCCGGATATTTCAGTCGAGCCGGGCTATGGAAGACTGCTGACCTTGCTTGTGCATGCGTCAGGTGTGCAGGATGCGCTGGAGATCGGTGCATTAGGCGGTTACAGCGGAATTTGTTTAGCGCGCGGGTTGAAGTCAGGAGGAAGTCTCCTATCGCTGGAGCTGAAGCAGCAATTCGCAGATGTGGCGAGGCAGAATATGGAAGCAGCTGGCTTCGGCGATATTGTCGACTACCGGATCGGCGATGCGAAGCAGTCGCTAGCGCAGTTGGCAGAAGAGGGAAGAAAATTCGACTTCTTCTTTATTGATGCGGACAAGGGAGGCTACCCGGAATACTTAGAGTGGGCGATTAAGCTGGCACGGCCAGGCGCGGTTATAGCCGCTGACAATACATTGCTTCGCGGCAAAACGATCGATCCGACTCGGAACGGCCCATCCGTGCAGGCGATCCGTGTATTCAATGAACGAATCGCCAACGATGAACGGCTGATCGGCGCGATGCTGCCAGCTTATGATGGACTCGCGCTTGCTGTAGTAAAGTAATTGGCTGCCATGTACATAGGTGAGAGCGTGCGAAGCTAATCAAGCTTGGGCATTTACACGCAGACGCCGCAGCAGCCTCTGATAGACCCAGAAGGAATTCGCGAACATGAGCGCTGCAGACAGCAGGAACAGCCCCTGGATGCCGATCCAGCCAGACAGAATGCCGCCGGTAATCGGTCCAACCATGTTGCCGAGAGCGAGTGTGCTGCTATTGAAGCCGAACGCGCGCGATGCCATCCCATCCGGCGCGTATTTGCGCAGCAGCGCGTTAACCGAGGGGACGAGCCCGCCTAGAAAAATACCGAGCGCGAACCGGGCCAGCAGCAGCTGCCAGACCGTATTTGCGAATGCTTGCGGAATAAACATGACGGCGGCGCCGGCGAGTGAGATGCCGAGTATTTTCTCGCTCCCGATCCGGTCGCTCAGCTTGCCGAGAATCGGTGAGGCGATCATGTTGGACAAGCCCGTAACAGAGCCGACGAAGCCGGAGTAGAACGCTAGGTTCTCAGTCGTGCCATGCAGCTTCTGAACGAGCAGCGGGATGAGCGTCATCGGGCTCATCATCGCGAACTGAATCAGGAACGTCGCAGTCAGCAGCGCTGGAATTTGCGGAACGCGGCTCAGCTTCTTCAGCCCTTCCCGAACGGTCATCTGTGCAGCGGTTGCGTTGGCTTGCTTGTCAAACCGCTCCTTCACAATGAACATCGACAGCAGCGAAGCCAGAAACGTCATAATGCCGGTTATGTAGAAAATCGGACGGAAGCCGACTGCGTCGGCCATCAAGCCGCCAATGAACGGACCAAGAATCGTGCCTGCGATGCCGCCTGACTGCAGCGTCCCCATGGCGAAGCCGATCTTGTCTTTAGGCGTCGTCGACGATACAAGCGCGACCGATGCGGGGTTGAACCCGGATATCGTACCGTTCAACATGCGGAGTGCCAGCAGCTGCCATGGCTGCGTGGCGAAGCCCATGAGCACCATAACGACCGCCATGCCGAAGCCTGATCGCAGCAGCATTGGCTTGCGGCCGTACTTATCGGACAGCTTGCCCCAGAACGGCTGGAACAAGAATGAGGTGACGAAGTTGGCAGCGAAGATGAAGCCCGCCCACATCGAGATCTGATGCTCGCCCGTCACGCCTAGATCGCTCTGCAGATAGAGAGATAGGAACGGAACGATCATCGTCATTCCTGCCATTACGAGAAATTGACCGACCCAGAGTACGGCCAAGTTTTTTTTCCATTGCTCCATAATGTCGACCTCCGCTCTTATAGATGATGTAAGAAGTGCAAGTGCTATTGTATAGCATAACGCTTTGCGGCGATTTTACGTATGGGCCCTACTGGAATTTCATCGTATCCTCATGTGATTGTCAAAGTATTGTCAACGATAGTCGAAGTCTGGCGGTTGTTAGCTCTTCCCAAAACGGGCATAATGGAAACGAAGAGATAATAGCGGAAATGGGGAACGGAAATGAGCTTCAACGACCAATTTATTCGTGCCTTACGGCAGGAGTCTGTCGATCGCGTGCCTGTGTGGTACATGCGGCAGGCGGGACGTTACGACCCCGATTATCGGAAAATAAAAGAGAAGTACTCGCTGCTTGAGATTTGCCGGCAACCTGAGCTCGCGGCAGAAGTAACGATGATGCCTGTACGGAAGCTTGGTGTGGACGCGGCTATTTTATATTCAGACATTATGAATCCAGTAGCATCGATCGGGATAGACTTTGATATTGTTGCCAATGTTGGACCGGTTATTGCCAATCCGATACGCAGCACGGAAGATGTGGAGCGGCTGAAGCCAATCGATGTTGAGGGCGATCTGGGTCATGTCATTGAGACGATCCGCATTCTTGACCGTGAGCTTGACGTGCCGCTTATTACGTTTGCCGGCGCTCCGTTCACAATTGCAAGCTACTTGATAGAAGGACGACCTTCTAAGAATTACTTGCGCACGAAGGCGCTTATGTACAGCGAACCGGAAGTATGGCATAAGCTGATGGACAAGCTCGGCGATATGGTCATTACTTACTTGCGCGCGCACATGGCGGCAGGCGGCAAGGCGTTCCAGCTGTTCGACAGCTGGGTTGGCGCACTTGCGCCACATGACTTCCGTACGTTCGTGCTGCCGACCATCGAACGGATCTTTGCAGAGCTGTCTGATTTGCCACAGCCGAAAATCTACTTCCCGGGTGTTGCATCCGGCGAGCTGCTTACAGAGCTTCAAGATGTTCAAGCAAATGCAATAGGACTGGATTGGCGTGTTTCCATTCCAGAGGGTAGACGCCGTCTTGGCGGCAAATTCGCCGTGCAGGGCAATCTCGATCCGGTTGTGCTAACTGCGCCTCAATCCGTTATTGAAGCGCATGCTAAGTCTATCATTGATCAAGGTCTGGAGCAGCCGGGCTTCGTCTTCAATCTCGGTCATGGCTTGTTCCCTGAAGCTTCGCTGGAGAAGCTGAAGGATTTGACCGCATTCGTGCATCAATATTCGGCAGATGCAATTGCAGCAAGCCGTCCAGAAGGAGCGAATAGTCATGTCTAAACGAATTGGCGTGCTTGTGATGTCCTACGGGACACCACAGAGTATGGAGGATATAGAAGCGTATTATACGCATATTCGCCGCGGCCATCCGCCGACACCCGAACTGTTGGAGGAGCTCCGCGGCCGTTATGAAGCGATCGTAGGCGGTGTATTCCCGCTGCGCGAGAATACGGACCGTCAAGTCGCATCGCTGCAGGATAAGCTGGAACAGGTGGCGCCAGGCCGCTATGTATGCTATCAAGGACTGAAGCATGCGCGTCCATTCATCGAAGAAGGCATGCAGGCCATGGCTGCTGACGGCATCAAGCAGGCTGTCGGCATCGTATTGGCGCCGCATTATTCGGTGATGAGCGTGGGCTCCTACTTGAAGCGTGCGAAGGAAGAGGCAGCAGCGCATGGCATCGAATTTGCGGGCATCGAATCCTACCATCTGCATCCGAAGCTGCTTGCAGCATTGACGGAACGTGTGACAGACGGATTGAATAAGCTGGCGGACACTGTTCGCGCAGAGCGCAGCCATGCCGAAGCTGTAAGAACGAAGGTGTTGTTCAGCGCGCATAGCTTACCTGAGAAAATCCGCGAGATGAACGATCCGTACGAGAAGCAGCTTCTCGAAACGTCGGAAGCTGTTGCGAAGGCGGCGGGGATAACGGATTGGCAGTTCACTTGGCAGAGCGCGGGCAGAACGCGTGAACCATGGCTTGGACCAGACATTCTCGAAACGTTCCGTGCACTTCGTGAAGAAGGCTATGAAGCAGCGCTTGTTGCGCCGATCGGCTTTGTTTCGGATCACCTTGAGGTGCTGTATGATCTCGATATCGAGGCCAAAGCGTTCACGGCAGAATTGGGCATGTCGATGGAACGTATCGCCATGTTGAACAGCGATCCTTTATATATGGAGACTCTAGCAGAGTCAATCGTTGCGGCGACGGCGAATTAATGAATAAATAGGATTGATAAAGCGGAGATGGAAGCCATCTTGCTAGTCCGATCGGACAGCATGATTGTTCTTCCATCTCCGTATTTTTTTGTGCATATGCATGCTTCATGGACGATTGGAATGCTGGTATAATGGGTAAGTCTCATTAAACTGCCTATTCTATTAGTGCTTGCACGATAGAGGTTCTTTCAATGGAGGTCATTCGTTCATGTACGTATCGCGTTCGGAAACGCATCAGCAGAACAAGAAACGAAGAAGTCGCCGTTTTCGGCGTTTAGCGGCTATTAATCTCGTAATGCTAGCAATTATTCTCATTCTTGGCGCCGTATTCTGGTCGACGATCTTCCCGAACAAGCAAGCTGGGGCGAATACCGAGACGGCTGAACACAACGATTCTCCCGTCGATCAAGAACCGAATGATGGGTCTGCTCATACTGATGATGCAGTTGGATCTACGGATTCATCCACTGGCGAGCCTACTCCCGATGGGAACACTTCGCCCAACGAGTCATCAGCTGAGGAGACAGCTTCTAGTGGAAACCCTGTACCTGACGCTTCATCCGATACCGATTCTGATCCGGTAACAGAGGGTCATAAGGGCGGCACAGCGGCCAATCCAGCTGCGGATGGTGGCGGCCCGAATGGTACGGTGTCGGAACAAGGTACCATTCGGCTTGCATTTGTTGGCGACCTCTTATTAGGTGCGAGTGTGGAAACTACCATGCGCAAGCAGGGGCTGGATTATCCATTCTCGGGTGCGCTTGACTATTTGACAAGTCCGGATCTGACAGCCGGCAATTTGGAAAATCCAATCACAACAAGAGGCATACCAGCAGAGAATAAGCAATATGTGTTCAAAGGATCGCCTGATTTGCTTCGACCGCTGAAGGAAGCGGGGTTCGATATGGTAAGTCTCGCGAATAATCATACATTGGATCAAGGCGCCGAAGGGCTGCTTGATACAATTGCGCATCTGAACGAAGCAGGGATTGCCAATGCTGGAGGCGGCAATGACGATACGGAGGCGTTCGCACCTGTTGTGCTGGAGAAGAATGGCATCAAGGTTGCTTATTTGAGCGTTAGCCGAGTCGTGCCGGAAGGCAGCTGGAAAGCCGATAAGAATCATCCTGGCGTCGCTGAGGCCTATGATTCGAGACGTGCTGTTGCGGCTATCGCCAAGGCGCAAGAAGAAGCGGATCTCGTCGTCATCATGGTGCATTGGGGCGTCGAACGCGCGGATAAGCCGGTTGAGCATCAGACAACGCTGGCGCGCCAGTTTATTGACGCTGGGGCGGATCTTGTCATCGGCAGCCATCCGCACGTGATGCAGGGCTTTGAACAATATAAAGGCAAGTGGATCGCATACAGCCTCGGCAATTTTATTTTTAACGTAACAACAACGCCGCGCACGAAGGAGACAGGTGTACTTGATGCTGTCTGCACGCAGGGCGGAGAGTGCGATCTTACCTTCCATCCGATGGTGTCGGAGCAATCGAGACCTGCGCCTGTTGAGCCTGAGAAGGCGAAGGAACTCACAGATTATTTGACGAGCATTTCGAAGGCATTTGGCGTAAAGGTTGATCAAGACGGCAGCATCACGGCACAATGATGTGATGATAAACGACTTTGAGCAGCGGAGATCCTGATGTTGGGAGGATTGCACCCATGCGTAACCCATGCGTGGCGCATCGTGGCTGGTCCGGCAGAGCCCCGGAGAATACATTGGCAGCTATCTCGTTGGCGATGGAAGAGAAGCATTTATTCTGGATCGAAATTGATGTTCAGCTATCCAAGGACAACATACCCGTCGTTATTCATGACTATACGTTGTTCCGTACGACGAATGGGATGGGAGAAGTGAAGGAGTATACCGCTAAGCAGCTTCAGCAGTTCGATGCGGGTGAATGGTTCAGTGATTCCTATCAGGGGGAGTCTATTCCTACATTGGATCAGGTGCTTGCTCTGACCTGCGGCCGCTGCCGTCTGAATATTGAGTTGAAGACAGACGGCCGCTATCCAGGGCTTGCTCATGAGGTATTGAAGCTGATCTATCAATATGGATTGCAGCATGATGTCGTCATTACCTCGTTCTACATGCCGATCCTTCAAGAAGTGAGGAAGCTGTCGCAAGAGATTGCGGTAGGTCTGATCATTGACGGCTGGCGGGATACGTTAATCGATGAGCTCAAGGCGTTGAGATCCGATTTCCTGTCGCTTGGTTATCGGCAATTGAATTCGGATCGGCTGCAGCAGCTGAAAGCGGCATCGATTCGAATCATGCTCTGGACTTTGAATGACGTTCGAACGATAAAGAAATATGCGGCGATGGATCCGGACATTATGATCTGTACCAATTATCCGGAGAGATGGCGGGAAGCGATTATGCCGAAGAAAAGCTAGCTTCTCGAAACTCGTAAAATGAAAGGTAAGGCGAAAGCTTCATGTCGTATGGGATAATGGAGCCTGAATGGTTGTTTGATGCACCTTCAGGCGTAGCTTATCGAGCTATAATTGGTGCTATAGGCGGTTGTGCCATTGCAGTGCTGGCCGTTCGCCATAAGGCTTTGACGAAACGCGGCGCTATAGCGGCTGCGATCATGGGTATGGGTTATACAACGTTAGGTGGGCTGGTGTGGATGGGCACGCTGCTCGCCTTCTTCTCTACTTCAACGCTTCTCTCCAAGTGGAAACGAAAACAACACCGAAAGGCTGCGGCCGAATCGTTGTACGAAAAGACCGGAGCTAGAGATGCCGATCAGGTATGGGCGAATGGCGGTATCGGTCTAGCTCTCTGCTTCGGTAATGCCATAATGCCGCACGAGGGATGGCTGTACGCTTTTATAGGTGTAATGGCTGCTGTAAACGGAGATACATGGGCTACCGAGCTGGGGTCACTTAGTCGAAAGCCGCCGGTGTCGATCCGGACAGGCAAGCCCGTTCCACCTGGAACGAGCGGCGGAATTACATCGGTCGGCAGCGGTGCGGCGGCTGCAGGGTCATTGTTAATTGGATTAGCAGTCGTTAGTTTTCTGCTGATCGGAACTGCATTGCAGGACAATGGCGTGGCGTTCGACATCCCAACCGTCGGCTTGCTTGTCGCTGCTTTTTTCGGGGGAGTTGCAGGTACTTTTTTCGATTCGCTGCTTGGGGCTTATGTGCAGGTCATGTTTCGTTGCACCGTTTGCGGCTGCGAAACGGAACGCAGCGTTCACTGTCACACACCTTCCAAGCCGCTCCGCGGATGGTACAGAGTGGATAATGACGCGGTTAATATTGCTTCTTCGATCGTCGGAGGAGCCATTGCATGGGGAATCAGCCAATTTATTGGCTGATTTTTTGTTAGGAAAACCATCTAAAAAGTGCGACAAAACGTATCCGAAAACGGTTTATAAAATGATTGACAAGATCGCCAAGCAATCCTATAATCACGAATATAAGCGATTGTAAGCAGTTACATTACCAATAGAGTTATCTGTAACAGCATCGTTACGAGGATGAGTCTGATGGAAATGAAGTTCAATTCGCTATTTTTATTCTCACCACTCGAAAACGATTTCGAAGCAGCCGAGTTTTCTCGACAAAAAGCTTCACCCGCCTGAATCGTTTTAACGCAATGCCTGCGCATTTTGTAACACCTCTCAGACTACTCGAAGCTCGAATACTCCAAGAAACCATCACATTATTGCATAATCATCGAATGAACCAAGCAAGCATCACAATTTAATGATTGAAGTAGAGAGATCTGCTAACCGGCGCAGTCATCCATAAGGATTGGGCTGTTTCATTGCTTGTGGATGTAATTAAATGCGCTTACATAATAAAATATCACAATATTGGATGTTCAGAGGGGGAAGTGGTTTTGCTGCGGATATTGCGCAAATATACGGTTACGATCGTCGTCGTTATAGTATTAGCGGCAGCTTTTTTATGGTGGAATAGCGGCAGGAATTTCGATGACAACGCGATGGCTGGCATACCGGAATACAGCAATGTGGACCAGCGCTCCATCCTTGAAGACGAATCGATAGCGAGCAAGCTCGAGCCGACTTTCCTTAAGTATTACAGCAATGAGAAAGCAGAAGGCGTACAGGATACGGAAGGGATAGCGATTACGATCCCTGGCGACAAGTACTCCGCGACCTCGCCGACAGGCGCATCGGTTGAGCGCAATATTGGAGATGTCAGCGGTCAATCCGTTGTTCTGAAGGATGAGAACAGCTGGGTGGAATATAAGGTTGACATTCCAGTCGACGGCTTCTATCAGATGGGAATGAAATATTACGCGATTGAGGGCAAGCGCGCTTCGCTGCTTCGCACCGTACAGATCGACGGGAAGTTCCCGTTCATGCAATCGAAGAAGCTGGAGTTTCTGCGGATGTGGCGAGAAGCTGGCGAGGTATGGACCGACAGCCAGCATAACGAATATAACCCTCGTCAAGAAGAAGTGTTCGGATGGCAGTATGCCGAATTCCGGGATTCGGAAGGCAAAGCGTATGAAGCGCTTCGCTACCATCTGACGAAAGGCACGCATACGATTCGAATTACTTCGATTCGCGAGCCTGGCGCGATCGGCGAGCTTCGCATTTTCTCACCGGTGCATCTGCCGACCTATGAGGAAGTCGCAGCACAGTATGAAGCGAAAGGCTACAAAGACAGCTCGGGTCAAGTAATTAAGATTCAGGCGGAGGAAGCGTCGCTGAAGTCAAGCCCGACCCTTCGCCGGGTGGAGAACCGAGATCCAGCAACTGAGCCTTTCAATAAGCAAGGCGTAGGCTTGAACACGTTTGGCGGCGGTTCATGGCGTACGGGTGGACAATGGGGCGAATGGAGCTTCGAGGTTCCGGAATCCGGATTGTACGAGATTGGCATGCGTAACGGCAGTTGGTTCCTAGATGGCATTCCGGTGCAGCGTCAGATTTACATCGACGGGCAAATTCCGTTCCAGGAAATGAATGCGGTTAACTTTGAATACGGCGGCTTCTGGCAGTTGAAGAAGCTGGCGGATGAAGAGGATAAGCCTTACAAGTTCTATTTGGAGAAAGGCAAGCACACGATGCGTATGGTCGTACAGGTCGGCGCATTAGGCGAAACGTTCGAGAAGGTGCAAAGCGTATCGCAGCGGATGTCGCTGCTGAGCCGCGAAGTCATATTGTACACCGGTACGAACCCCGATAAGAACAGGGACTGGAAGCTTGAGAAACGAATTCCGAATCTGATTCCGCGCCTGCATCTGATGGCTCGCGATCTCGACGATGCGATCAACAATATGTATTCGCTTGGCGTAACGAAAGGCAGCTCGCAAGTGAGCCCGCTCGGCATCGCACGCGATCAACTGCTCAACATGGCGAAAGACCCGGACACGATTCCTGGCCGCTTGGTGCAGATGACAGATACGCAGACCTCGTTAGGCACATGGATTAACGGTCTCAGCCAGCAGTCGCTGCAGCTTGACTATATCGCAATTAAATCGGCGGATGTGAAATGGCCGAAGGTGAATGCGAATTGGTTCGAACGCACCTGGACTTCGATGCATGATTTCTTCCTCAGCTTCCAGAAGGACTATCGTGGCGTTGGGGATTCATCGTCAGACGAGACGACGCTGGAGGTGTGGGTGTCCTATGGACGCGATTGGGCTGCAATCATCAAGCAGCTGGCAGATGAAGATTTTACAGCCAATACAGGCATTAAGGTTAATATCAACGTCATTCCGACGGGCGACAAGAACAAGCTGCTGCTGTCGACGACGGCAGGGCTGCAGCCTGACGTAGCGCTTGGTGTAGACGGTCAAGTGCCGATCGATTATGCGGTACGGAATGCGCTGGTCAACCTGAATACGTTCTCTGATTACCAAGAGGTTGCAGATCGCTTCCGTCCAGGCGCACTGATTCCATATCGCTTTAACGGCGGAGACTACGCGCTGCCGGATACGCAGAACTTCAACATGCTGTTCTATCGCAAAGATATTATGGAGCAGCTTGGCGTAACGAAGATTCCGGACACATGGGAAGAAGTAATGGATCTCATTCCACTTCTTCAGCAGAAGGGCATGGATTTCTACTATCCGCATGCTCCGCTGAACCCGGACCTCGCGATCAACGAATTCTCGCCATTCCTGTACCAGAATAATGGCGATTATTACAAGGATGGCGGCATGTCATCCAATCTGGATTCACCGGAAGCGATGAACGCATTCAAGATGTGGACCGGATTGTTCACCAACTACAAAATCAACAAAGACGCAAACTTCTACAACCGTTTCAGAACGGGCGAGATGCCGATCGGTATCGCAGATTACTCCACGTACGTCCTGCTGTCGACGGCAGCACCGGAGCTGACAGGCTGGTGGGGCATGAAGCCGATGCCGGGCATCGAGCAGGCTGACGGTCAAATCAATCGGACAACAGGCGGTCTGGCGCAGACGAGTGTCATGTTCCAGAAGTCCGATAAGAAGGATGAGGCATGGGCGTTTATGAAGTGGTGGAGCAGTGCCGATGTGCAGGAGCAGTTCGGCACAGAGCTTGAAGCGCTGCTGGGTGTTGAAGCCCGCTGGAATACGGCAAACGTAGAAGCAATCAAACGTCTGCCTTGGCCAACAGAGGATATTAACTCGATTCTCGAGCAGTGGAACTGGTTCAAAGAACGGGAAATCGTTCTCGGTGGTTATTACACAACACGGATGGTGGCGAACATCTGGAACGAGGTTGTTCTTAATGGTAAGAACCAGCGTGAGGCAATCGAGGATGGCGTATTAGGCATCGATAAGGAAATAAACAAAAAACGTGAGGAATTCGGCCTGAAGGTCGATTCCTCCCTCAGTAATGAAGGGAGCGGGGGGCAATGAGCAACACGACCGTCGAACTGACGCGACCATCCGTCCAAGCGAAGCGAACGCCAGGCAAGCTGGCGATCCTGTGGAGAGAAGTAAAGAAGCATAAGGTATCGTACTTCTTCTTAGCGCCTTTCCTGCTGCTGTTCACCTTGTTTACGATCATACCGGTCATCACCTCATTCGCACTCAGCTTTACCTACTACAACATGATCGAATCGCCGAAGTTTATCGGCTGGTCGAACTATAAGCTGCTGTTTGTCGATGATGACATCTTCTTGAAAGCGATTGCGAACACGCTCAAATTCGCAGTCATTACGGGTCCGGTCGGCTATATCATGGCCTTTCTGCTCGCGTGGTTGATTAGTCAGATTCCGGTGAAATACCGGTTTATCTACACGTTGTGCTTCTATACGCCGGCAATTACAAGCTCTATTGCAATCTCGGTCGTATGGCTGTATATGTTCTCGGGCGACCGTTATGGTCTCATCAACTACTGGTCGATGAAGCTGGGCATTCTGAACGAGCCATGGCTGTGGCTCCAGAATATCAAGACGATAATGCCCGTGCTTATTATCGTATCCCTCTGGATGAGCATGGGGATTGGCTTCCTTGCCTTCCTGGCTGGGCTTCAGAACGTGCCTCGTGATTATTATGAGGCAGGCGCAATCGATGGCGTTAAGAATCGATTCCAGGAGCTGTGGTACATTACCATTCCTTCGGTCAAACCGCAGCTGCTCTTCGGTGCGGTCATGCAGGTCGTATCCTCACTGCAAGTATTCGACATTAGTATTCAACTGCTCGGAATGCCGAGTGTATTGTATGCGGGTCATACCGTCATGACACACTTGTTCGACTACGCATTCATCCGCTTCGAGATGGGTTACGCAACGGCAATTGCAGTCGTACTGTTCTTAATGATGGTCGGTTTGAACCGCGTCATATTCAGACTGCTGGGCAGCGGGGAGTGAAAATAGCGTGATTGGCACATCTTCCATCGTTAAAGGAAAACGTTTTGACTTCAGCGGATTGTTCCTATATACATTCCTAACGGCTTTGGGTCTGCTTATGCTTGCGCCCCTTGTCTACATGTTCTCGTCAGCGCTGAAGCCGACTTCCGAATTATTCTTGTTCCCTCCGCGGTTCTTCGTCGTTAATCCGACGCTGAAGAACTTTAAGGATCTGCTTCTTGCGACTGGAACATCGATCGTACCGTTCTCGCGTTACATCTTCAACAGCATCGTGGTTTCATCATTTATCGTAGTAGGCAGCATCATCATTGCGGCGATGGCGGCTTACCCGCTTAGCAAGCATGATATGCCGTTCAAGAGGTTCATCTTCAACATGATTCTGCTTGCGCTTATGTTTGCGCCGCAAGTTACGCAAATTCCGCAGTTTATTGTTATCAAAGAGCTGGGTCTCATCAATACGTATGCAGCGCTTATCATTCCAGCCTTGGCAGCTCCGGTATCCTTGTTCCTGATGAAGCAGTTCCTCGATCAAATTCCGAATGCTCTTCTTGAGGCTACGCGGATTGATGGGGGCAACGAATGGACGACCTTCTGGAAAGTCGTCATGCCGATGCTGAAGCCTGCTTGGGCGACGCTGGCACTGTTCAGCTTCATTAGTGCATGGAATGATCCATGGTCTGCGAACATTTATACAACAACCGAGGATATGAAAACGCTGCCGCTGGCGCTCCAGACGTTGAGCGGCGGATATGGCGTCGTTGCCCGGACGGGGACAGTAGCAGCTGCGAGCTTCCTGATGGTCGTACCGACGATCCTCGTGTTCGTCATTACACAACGGATGGTGCTTGAGACGATGGCCCACTCGGGAATCAAGGAGTGATGTCGCAGATGAGATCAATTCGTAGTTATACACGCATCCTCTTGCTCGTATGCGCCATGGCACTCGTATTGCCAGCTGCTGCATATGCGAAATCGCCGTACACCGGCTACATTTATAACTCGCAGGACGACGATAAGCCTGCACTTAACGGCTATTTGTACGGCGATTCATTCGACGGTTATGACATGACATCGGGATCCTTCAAAGCGCCAGAAGATTTGTTCGTCACACCAGACGATACGCTTTATGTCGTTGACAGCGGTAATAATCGAGTTGTCCATATGGACCCGGATACAGGAGCTGTATTTACCATCTATGGAGACAAGGAAGGGAAAGGGGCACTGAACGGACCGAAAGGCATCTTCGTTGCCAAAGACAACAGCGTATACGTTGCAGATACGGGCAATAAACGGATTGTCGTATTTAAGCCGGAAGGTGCTTTCGACCGTGAATACGGCTTGCCTCAAAGCGAGCTGATTGGCACTGACTTTAACTATTCGCCTGCGAAGCTGATTGTCGATAAGCGGGGATATATGTTCGTATCGAACGAGGGCTCCACGCTTGGACTGATGCAGATTCGTCCAGACGGATCGTTCGCAGGCTTCTATGGAGCGAACCATGTGCCATTCTCGATGACCCGAGTGATCGTGAAGCTGATCGCCTCGAAGGAGCAGCGGGATCAGCTGGCATCCGAGAAACCGCCAGAATTCTCGAATCTGTTCCAAGATAACGAAGGCTTCATCTACACGACGAGCCTTGGAATTCGGTTCAATCAGGTCAAGCGTTTGAGTGCGGTTGGCGTCGATACGTTGAATTCCGGCACACACCGTTACGGTGACTACTATATGAAATCGGTCGATGGCGAGTTCGAGCATGAGACGATCGTCGACGTATCGGTCAGCAAGGACGGGTTCATTACGGCGCTCGATCAGACCAACGGCGAGCTGTATCAATATGATAAGCTCGGCAATCTGCTCTTCATCTTCGGTGGACGAGGCAATCAGAACGGGCTGTTCAAGACGGCGACGAGCGTTGCAGAAACCTCAGACGGTGCGATTTATGTTGCTGACCGTGAGCGCAGTCGAATCGATCGATTCTACCCGACGCCATTCGCTGACAAAGTGCATGAGGCATCCATTCTGTATGTGGACGGGAAGTACAACGATGCGATGAAGCCTTGGCAGGAAGTGCTCCAGATGGACAGCACGTACGATATGGCTTACACCGCTATCGGCAAAGCGTACTATCGTCAGCACAAATATAAAGAAGCGATGACCTACTTCAAGCTGGGCTTGAACCGAGGCGGTTATTCCGACGCGATGTTCGAATATCGCAAGGTTTATATCAAAGCGCACTTCGGCACGATTATGACGATTGTTATTATCTGCTTCATCCTACTGCAAGTGCTTCTGAGGTATCGGCGCAAACGCAAAATAGCCAAGAAGAGAAGCGAATTTCTCGGCACAGTGAAAGGAGGGGGAGTCAGTGGAAGCCATTAAACTCGTACGACAATCCCTTTTTCATCCGTTCGACTTCTTTTACGACATCCAGTTCGAGAAGCGGGCGAAGCTGATCAATGCGTTAGCGATCATGGCGCTTGCCTGTGTAGCCAGAATCGTTAGTCTAATGCTCTCCGGCTTTGCTTTTCGTACGAGGGAAGCGGTAGATGTCTCCATACCGATTGAGATTTTATGGGTGCTCATTCCATGGGTCACATGGGCGATCTCCAACTGGGCGGTCTCGACCATTATCGATGGGGAAGGCAAGTTCAAGGATATATTGATCAGCAGCTCATATGTGTACTTGCCTTATATCTTGCTTATTATTCCAGTATCGCTGCTCAGCAACCTGCTGACGCTCAAAGAGATTTCGATTTATGGCGGAATCTACTATTTCATGTATGGCTGGATGGCAGTCATGTTGTTCCTGCAGGTCATGATTATTCACGACTTTGAGTTCGGCAAGACAGTCGGCATTATTCTGCTGTCGATACTCGGCATGATCATTATGTGGCTCATTATCGTGATGATCTATGGACTTGTGAACCAGGCGATCGTATTCGTCATTAATATTATGAAAGAGATTCGTTATCGGTCTTAGGAGGAGATGGCATGAAAATAAAACGTAAAAAAAGTCTGCTCCTTGCGACCGCCACTCTTCTGGCCGTAGTTTCAATTCCGGTATTCGGTGCTTCGGATTCGAACGGAGCGGAGAACAGCACGGATGCTGTATCGACCAATGACGCAGCCGCAGCGACGGCTGATGCAAAGCCGCCCGTTACGAAAACGCCAGTAAAAGCAACGCAGCTTGCAGCAGAGAATGACAGCTATCAACTGTATACAGACGGCAAGGAAGGTCAAGTGCGCATCGTAAGCAAGAAGACAGGGCAGGAATGGTTCAGCGCACCGCCAGTCGACAGCACGATGCCGCCAAACAATCTGAAGTTTATTGAGAGCCCGATTATGATCAAATATACGAATGGCAAAAGCATGGAGTCGACGTATCCGTCGAAGGCAAAGGCTGCCATCACGATGGCTCAGATTGATAACGGTGTCCGTTTCGATTATGACTTGCCCGAGCTGGGCATTTCGCTGGCGATGGAATACACGCTGACAGCAGACGGCTTCATCGTTAACATTCCGTTCGATTCCGTGAAGGAGGACGGTAAAGTAAGGCTGTCCAGCCTCGAAGTGCTGCCTTTCCTTGAAGCGGGAGAGCCTGGCACGGATGGTGCGATCCTCGTACCGGACGGCTCAGGCGCGTTGATGAAGTTCAAACCGACGCGGCCGAACACTTTTGACAGCTATAGTGAGTTTGTTTACGGCGGAGACTACGCCTTCCGATCGAACATCGTCGAGAAGGTCGTCAAGATTGAACAAGAAATGAATGCCAAGCCGCCAAGCGAGCTGATCGCGCTGCCGGTATTCGGTACATACAGCAAGAACAAGAAAGGATTGCTTGGCATTATTACCGCAGGCGATGCAGATGCGAAGGTCAATGCGACGCCTTCGGGTATCCGCAATATCAATTTGTACCGTGCAGGCGTGGAGTTTATGTATCGTAACAGCGATATTATCTTCGTCGGCAACTCAGGCGAAATTCCACTCATTCAGCGGGGACTTATCCCTGGCGACCGGACGATTGCGTTCAAGCTGCTGGAGAACGACGATGCCGATTATGTTGGACTGGCGAAGTCTTACCGTACCTACCTGACGGAAGAGAAAGGGCTCAAAGCTTCTGATTCAGATGGCAGTGTGCTCAATCTGACCTTGTTCGGCGGCGGTATCGAAGACAAAATCATCGGAAGCAAATTCATCAAGATGACGACATTCGAACAAGCGAAGTCGATCGTAGATGATCTGTTAGCACAAGGGATTACGAAGATTGAGCTGACATATGACGGCTGGAACAATGAAGGCAAGTATGGCGACCAGCCTGATCATTTCCCGGCGGAGGGCGCATTAGGCGGCAATAAGGAGCTGGAGAGGCTTGCTTCTTATTTGAAGGAGAAGGGCATCAAGCTTTATCTTCGGGCGAACTATGTCAAAGAATTCAGCGGAAGCGACGGCATTACGAAGTCGAAGGACGCGATTCGCGGTCTGAACAATGAGGCTATGAAGGTATACAAACCTTGGTATGATACCAATCAGCTGTCGGGCGAAGCCTTCTATATGATGAAGCCGGAGCGTGTATTCAATAAGCATATCTCGAAGGAAGCAGATGACTTCGCCGATTTAGGTGTAAGCGGCGTCCTGCTGGAGTACATGGGCAGCACGCTTTATTCCGATCAGCAGCCGAACCCTCCGTTTATGCGGAACGAGACAATCGCCATCTGGCAGAAGTCGCTTGATCTGATGAAGCAATCGACCGGCGGCTCAGCGGTTGAATACGGCTTTGCCTATACGCTCGGCCATACAGACGTTATCCAGAATGCACCGATTGATTCCAGCCACTACGTCTACATGGATGAGACGGTTCCGTTCTATCAAATTGCACTGCATGGACTTATTCCATACGCTGCAGATCCATATAACCTGCAGGATGATCCGCGAATTCACAAGCTGAGGCTGTTGGAATATGGCGCGATGCCATCGTTCGAGCTGTCCTATAATGACCCGGCCGATCTGAAGCGCACCCCGTTCGACTGGCTGCTGTCCAGTAAGTGGAGCTACTGGTCCACTCAGACAGTATCGACATACAAGGAGATTGAAGGCGTCCTTGGCAGTCTAGCCAATGAGGCGATTGTCAATCATACGACGGTCCAGCGCAACGTGTATCGGACGACCTATGGAGATGGAACGAAGATCACAGTCAACTATAACCGCAAAGCGGTAACGGTCGACGGTCAGTCGATCGATGCTTACGGCTACACGGTTCAGAAAGGAGGTAACGGCTAATGAAGAAAGGAATGTCCATGCGGACGCGGCATTACTTGGAAGGCTATATGTTTACACTGCCGTGGGTAATCGGCTTTCTAGCATTCATGGCTGTGCCTCTGGCTCGATCGCTGTACTTCTCGTTAAATAAGCTGGAGATCAAAACAGCGGGCCTCCAAGCTCATTACATTGGGCTTGAGAACTTCCGAAAAGCGTTCACAGTAGACGTTGAATTCACACCGAAGCTGATAGGAACGGTAAGCGGCCTTATTTTCAACGTACCGCTTATCCTAATCTTCGCGATGTTTACGGCGCTGCTGCTCAACCGCAGCTTCAAAGGAAGAATGATATTCCGCGGGATTTTCTTCCTCCCGGTCATTATCGCATCGGGTACGGTATTAACGAAGCTGCGTGAGGATGGCGCTGCGAACCTTCCGATCTTCCAGCAATATGACTTGGCTTCAACTCTTAGCACAATTATGCCTATGGAATTGGCCAGACCGCTGCTTGGCATTCTGGAATCGCTCTCCCTCTCGATGTGGGATTCGGGCGTGCAGATTCTCATTTTCCTAGCAGGCTTGCAATCGATCTCCACGCATTTGTATGAAGCTGCGAAGGTTGACGGCGCAACACCTTGGGAAATTTTCTGGAAAGTAACGTTCCCGATGATTACACCGATGATTCTCGTCAATACGTTGTTCAGTATCGTTAACTCATTCACGAAGGCAGGCAATCCGATCATGGACTACATCATGGATGTCCTGTTCAAGGACAACGATTTCGGTTATGGCGCTGCTCTTGGATGGATTTATTTCTTAGTCTCTTTCGTCATTATCGGAATCGTGCTGTACTTGTTCCGGAAGAGCTTAAGGGAAAGGGGCTGATCAGATGCAATCGAACAACGTTGCCGCCACGATCCGCCAAACGCTCGCTTCGGGACGCGAGAAGACGAGTCCATATGTCCCTATTGCCAAACGCTATGGTCGCTCTACGGCGTCCTGGGTATTCCATTACTTGATGCTGTTTGGTCTTGCATTCGTTTTCATTTATCCGATGCTGTACTTGATCAGTAAATCGCTGATGCAATCATCCGATCTATCGGATGCATCGGTGCAGTGGATTCCGAAGGCGCTGGACTTCAGCAACTTCAAATATGCGTGGGAAGCGCTCGATTACTTGCCTAAATTCAAGAACAGCATCATTACATCCTTGGTTCCGGCACTTGTTCAGATCGCAAGCTGCGCATTTATCGGGTATGGATTTGCTCGTTACCGGTTCCCAGGCTACATGCTGCTGCTAGGGTTCCTGCTCTTCACGTTCCTGGTGCCGCCGCAGACGATTATTTTGCCGCTGTACATTTTCTACAGTGACCTGCACTGGATGAATACGTACTTCCCGTTCGTCATCCCGGCTGTCTTCGGGCATGGGCTGCGCGGCGCGCTGTTCGTCATGATCTTCCTTCAGTTTTTCCGAGGGCTGCCAGGGCAGCTGGAGGAGGCAGCGCGTATAGACGGAGCAGGGGCACTGAGGACATTCTGGTCCATTATGTTCCCGTTGGCGCGTCCGGCGATGCTGGTCGTATTCCTGTTCTCGCTCGTCTGGCATTGGAATGACACGTTCGAGCCAAGCTTGTTCACGACGATAGCGGATAAGTTCAACCTGATGCAGAACCTCAAGGTCATGGATGGCCAAACCCAATTGCAGCTTCAGAACGGTACTGCAGGGGTGACCGGGGATTTGACGGGATTTGTTCCTACGTTTGCGAACCGGGTAATGGCAGGGTCGCTCTTGACGATTCTCCCAATGCTCATCCTCTATTTATTCACACAGCGTTACTTCGTAGAAAGCGTTGAACGCGCAGGTATTGCAGGTGAATAAAGAGTTGGCTCGTTCCAATAATTCGGTTCACATTTGAAAGGGGTGATGTCCGGAGACGGAGCTGGAGGACGTCCTGAGTCTTCAGACAAACGGGCTTGATAAGAATTGGGTTAATTTCAAGAGGGGTATCGTTTTTAAACAACAACAAATTTGATGAGGTGGAAAACATGAAAAAAAGCTTTGCTTTGGTACTCGTGTTCATTCTTTCCTTAACCATGCTGCTCAGCGCATGCGGCAGCGACGACAAAAAAACAGATGATACAAAAAATGACTCGACTGCAACCACGACGGATACGACCGAGCCTGCAAAAACGGATGATACGACAACGGAGCCAGATCCAGCAGCAGAAGTGCCGAAGGATCTGTCCGGCAAGCTGACGGTGTGGACGTTCGCTACGAACACGCTTGAGAAAATGAACGAAGCGTTCCAAGCGAAATATCCGAACGTTCAGCTTGACTTCCAAATTCTGAGCTGGGATGACATGCAGAAGAACTTGAAGAACGCTCTTGCAACAGGTACGGGCGGTCCTGACGTTGCGATGATCGAAGGCGGCTGGTTTGCAACGATGAACACTGGCGAAGGTCTAGAAGATCTGTTGGCTGCTCCATACAACGCTGCTGAGCTGAAAGACAAGTTTACGGATGCGAACTGGCAGCGTTGGCACTCCCTTGACGGCAAGAAACTGCTTGGTATTCCATGGGATATCCCGCCGATGGTAACGTTCTACCGTCCTGACATTCTCGAAGAAAACGGATTCCCTTCGGATCCGGCTGAACTTGGTGAATACATCGCGAACGAAGACAACTTCCTAAACATGGCGCAAGCGCTGAAAGCTAAAGGCATCTATATTCTTGAGCAAAACGACACGATCTTCAATCTATACACGAGTGGCGAAGGTTACTTCGACCGCGGCCTGAACTATGTTCGTAACAGTGATAAATTCGCTCACGGTCTCGACCTTGCGAAGAAGGTAAAACAGCTTGATCTGGCGCTGAAAGACTGCGCACTGTGGTGCGATGGCGGCAAACAAGCGCTTGCCACTGGTAAAGTAGCGATGCTGTACTACGGCGGCTGGGCAACAGGCAATATCAAAGACGCAGCTCCGGATACGGTTGGCAAATGGAGAACGACATCGCTGCCATTCGGTACGACAACGGCGCAAGGCGGCTCCACGATGGCAATCCTGTCGCAAAGCAAAAGCAAAGAACTCGCTTGGGAATTCCTGAAATTCACATTGGCTTCGGATGAAGGTCAAAAAGCATTCGTAGAACAAGGCGGCTCTCCAGGCTACATCCCAGCGTGGTCGTTCCCAGAAGTAGCAGACAAAACGCAAGAGGTGCTGGGCGATCAGAAGTACAACGAGATTTGGAACCCTATGACACAAAAAATCAACACGCTGTGGGTATCGACGCCGTTTGATACGGATGCAGCGGATATCTTCAACAAAGGTGTCGCAGATGCAATCGACAAAAACACCGACTCCAAAGCAGCGCTCCAGAAGATCCAAGAGGATATAGAGGCTAAAATCAAAGTACAGAAAGATGAACTGAAAGCAAAACTCGGACTCTAATAAAATTATTATTAGGCTGGTGGATAAAGGGTCGTCCCACTGACGACCCTTTTCTGCTAGAGTATAGGATATGGTGTATAATAGACACTAAATGAGATTCATTCCGACTTGATGAGGTGATAGCGGTGGCTTCGATTACGGATGTGGCCAAGCATGCGGGAGTTTCCGTTACGACCGTATCTAAAGTGATCAATAACTATACGGATGTTAGTGAGAAGACGAGAAAGAAAGTAAATGAATCGATTCGGCTGCTCCGGTATGAACCTAACGTTGTAGCAAGAGGGCTTGTAAAGAAGCGTTCGTGGACAATCGGTATTTTGCTGCACAACATCATGACGAACCCTTTCGTATCTGAGATGATGTCAGGGATGCAGAAGGCATTGGCTTCAAGTGGCTATGATTTACTTCACTTGTCGGCTGATTTCAACGATCCGGATTACTCGGTTATTCGTCATTGTTCGAGCCGCAACGTAGACGGAATGGTCGTATTCGGTATCGGTAGAGATAATAGAATTCCGATGGATTTGGTCAAGGCAGAGCTGCCTACGATGTTCGTCGATACCGACTTGATCGGACGGCGCGCAGGATACATTACAGCGGATAACCGTAACGGTATCCTGATGGTTATGGAGCATCTGCATGAACTTGGTCATCGCAAGATTGCGTTCGTCTCCGGTTATTTGGGTTATGTAGCGGGTCGGACAAGATTCGAGGGTTATCAACAGGGCTTGCGCCAGTTTCAGCTTCCGTATTATTCTAATTATGTTGAGATTAGCAACTTTGACATGGCCGGCGGCTATAATGCGATGCAGAATTTGTTGAAACTGCCCGATCGGCCTACAGCCGTTGTCTGTACGTCCGATGTTATGGCGCTTGGTGTTATGAATGCGGTTGCAGACGCAGGACTTACGGTACCCGGCGATGTGTCTGTAGTCGGGTTCGATAACACGGCTTTTGCATCAATTGTGAAGCCAGGCCTTACGACTGTGAGCCAGAACATCTTCTCAATCGGCGAGAGAGTTATAAATCAGTTGATAGAACTGGTAGAGAACCCGGATTATTCGCCGCCTGTTCTCGTTGAGCCTGTCGAGTTAATTATTCGCGAGTCGACATCAGCTCCTCGATAACGCTGGTAGTAACATGAAGGGAGGACAAGCTGATGACAGTCGAGCAAGCGCGTACATCAATGGTAGTTGCGGATAAAGTAACGCGCATTTTCGGCAGAGGCGACGGTGCAGTCAAAGCATTGAATGAAATTAGCTTTACAGCGGAGCAAGGGACGATTACAGCGCTTCGAGGCCGTTCAGGATCGGGGAAGACGACGCTATTGAACATAATCGGTGCGCTGGATCGGCCTTCCGAAGGAAGGCTTTTGCTGCAAGGCGAGGATTTGACCGTGCTGTCTGAGAAGCAGCGTAATCAGCTGCGTCGGCAGCGAATCGGTCTTATTTTTCAATCATATGCATTGATGCCGTTAATGTCTGCTTATGAGAATGTGGAGTTTGGTTTGCGCATTGCGGGAATTCCCTCTTCACAAACGCGCCGTATGGCGGAAGAGGCGCTTGAACAAGTTGGGATGAAGGAGCGAATGAAGCATCGACCCGGCGAGCTGTCAGGCGGTGAGCAGCAGCGGGTAGCCATTGCGAGGGCGATCGCCCACCATCCTGTCCTATTGCTGGCCGATGAACCGACCGCTGAGTTGGATTCGAAGACAGGACGCTCCGTAATCCGACTATTTCGTGAGCTCGTAGATCGGCTTGGCATGACGATCATCATGACAACGCATGATCTTAGCGTGCTCAGTATGATGGATCAGACGATCGCATTGGAGGATGGGCATATTGGTAAGGGCAACGAGGAATAAGTTTAAAGCTATTGCTTCTAGTGTCGGTGTCGCTAGCTTAATCGTCGCAGCGTTATCAGGCTGTTCCCTGCTGCCGAAAGAAGAAGAGGCGATTCCGCCACCTCTCGTGAAGCCGGCAGAACAGAGCTTTGATGTCGTTGATGTCAAGAGAGGCGAGCTCTCTATTTATTTTAAAGGCATCGCAACCGTAGTGTCGAAATCGCAGCAAGATGTCTTCTTCAAACAAGGCGGTGGAAGAGTTGCGACCGTCCATGTCTCGCAAGGCGACACGGTTAAGAAAGGCCAGCTTCTGGTGGAATTAGGAAGCGACGATTTGAATTTGAGACTTGAGCTTCAGAAGATTACATATGAGCGTACTCAGATTGATTTGCAGAGTGCCATTAAGAGTGGCAATGAAGATTTAATCAAATCCAGGAAACTGGATTTGAAAGCGGTTCAACTGCAGCTGGACAATCTCCAGCAGCAATGGGACAGCTTGCGACTAGTCGCCCCAATCGATGGTGTCGTAACGTATCTCGCAGATGTTTCCCCCGGACAAATCATGAACGCGTATGAAACGGTCTTAACGATCGCCGATCCGTCGCGTATTCAGTTGGTATATACATCAGATGACCCCGCAGAACTTGGTGCCCTACAGCCTAACATGCCAGTTGAAATCAAGATCGATGGTGAAGAACTTACGGGCAAGGTCGTACAGACGCCGAGCTCATCTCCTATCTCTAGCAACCAGCAAGTGAACGAGAAGAACGGAAGAAGACTCATTGTTGACGCAGAAGGCTTAAAAGGTGATATCGGCGGAATGGCCGAAATCAAAATCTTCAAGCAGCGTCAAGAAAATGTGCTCATTATTCCGAAGTCAGGCCTTCGCACTTATCTCGACCGCAAATACGTACAAGTATTAGACGGTGCCCGCCGCAAGGAAGTAGACGTTGAAGTAGGGATGTCGACACCTACCGAGGTCGAAATCCGCCGAGGTTTATCGGAAGGCGATCAAATCGTTCTAAACAACTAATAGATTGCCATACAGGCGGAAGGAGGTGCAATGTGTGGCGATCTTTACAATGATAATCCGCAAGATGCGCAAGAACAGCTGGCTGCAATTAAACCTGCTGATTGGTTTGCTCATTTGCGCAGCATTGTTTAGTTCAATGCCAATGTATACGGATGCAATCCTGCAGCAGACGATGCAGAAGCAGCTTCAGAACCTGCAGAAATCATCCGAACAATATCCAGGATGGTTCCGTGTATCGACATCGGTATCGCCAGATGTCACACAGCTGCCGGAGCGGGTCGTAGCCGCGGATTCATTCATGAACAGGGAATTCCAGCGTTTCGATATGGGCGTCCTTGCTTATCAGAAGTACCGGGCGACACGTACATATGCGACATTTGCTGCCGATGCTACCGAAGCAGAGCGGAAGCTGAATCGACTATCTGCGGTCGTTGCAGTGTCGGATTTGGATAAGCATATTAAACTGCTGGATGGCAGAATGCCGGCAGCGGAACCGGTAGACGGCGTCATCGAGACGCTCGTGACACAGAAGTTTCTTATCGAGTTCAAGCGTGATCTGAACAGCATTCTCGAGATCAGTAACAGCAAGACCGGAGAGACGCTTCGGTTTAAGCCGGTCGGTCTGATCGAGCAGCAGGAACCGGAGACGGGCAGCTATTTGCGATTCAAGCTTGAGGGCATCGGCAATCTGATGTTTGTGCCGTTCGAATGGTTCGATCGTGAAATTGTCGGCTTATCGAGACTCGATCTCTCGTCCTTGCAATATCAAGCTGCGCTTAATTATCCTGATTTGAAAGCGGTTAATCTTAATATCTTTCTAGGTGAAGCGGGTCGTATCGACAAATACTTCGACAACCGGATAGGCACACACCAATTGGAATTCCCTGCACTGCGCACGCTTAAGGGCTATGGCGACACGAAGGAACGTCTGACTCGCTTGCTCTGGGCGCTGTATGCGCCGCTAATGCTGATGCTTATCTTCTATCTGCTGTTGATATCGAACAAAATGATAGAGGGTCAGAAGACCGAAATTTCGGTTCTACGAAGCCGTGGTGCAAGCAAGATTCAGATTGTCGGGATATATGCCATAGAGGCCATATTGCTAGCCATACCAGCACTTGTGATAGGCGTCTTTGGTGGACTTCTGTTTACCAAAGTGCTTGGATCTGCGAACGGGTTCCTGCAATTCGTAGACCGTTCTGCACTTGAGGTGCATCTGACGGAGGATGCGATTCGATTGGCTGCCTATGCAATGGGTGGCGCTATCCTGCTTGTGCTTATCCCTGTCATTCATGCTGCGAACGTCTCGATCGTAGACCGCAAGCGGAGTATTTCGCGTGGTGAAGGCACCTCGATGTGGCATAAGCTGGTCCTGGACGTCATTCTGCTTGGGGTATCGGTTTATTTGCTTAGAGGCTTCCGTAAGCAGATGGACAACTTTGATAAGCTCGGCATCGATAGCGGGTCCTTGCAGATTGACCCGATGCTGTTCCTGACGCCAGCCATGTTCGCCTTCGGCGGCGGGCTGCTGCTGCTGCGAATCTATCCATGGCTGCTTCGATTGATTTATCGGATCGGCAGAAGATGGTGGCCGCCTGCGCTTTATTCGGTATTGACGCAGACGAGCCGCTCGTCGAAGCAATTCCTAACGATCCAGATGTTTCTTGTTCTGACGGTGGCTACAGGATTGTTCAGCGCTCACTCAGCACGGACAATCAATAACAACCTCGAAGACAGAATCAATTATTCGATGGGCGCAGACATTGTGCTGACTGAATATTGGCAGAACGATGCGCCTCCTCCATCAACCGGAGCGCCTAACCCGAATGTGCCAGCGGCGGACCCGAACAAACGTGTTCAATATACAGAGCCAGACTTTGCAAGATATAACAAGCTTGAAAGTGTAGAGGCTGCTGCTCAGGTATTCATTAAAGAAGATGCAACGGTCTCCTTTGGCAAGGGTGTTATTGATACGGAGCTGATGGGCATCAAGACAGATGACTTCGGTAGAGTGGCGAGCTTGCGAAGCGACCTGCTGGACCATCACATGAATCTGTACTTGAATCTAATCGCGCCAGAGCCAACGGCTGTTCTGATCTCCAAAACGCTGGCCGAAGAGAACGGCATCAAAGTTGGCGATACAATCAACGTGGGCTGGCGCAAATTGAGCTCTTCTCCATTCGTCGTATACGGCATTGTTGATTATTGGCCTTCATGGAATCCGACGGCCGATCTGACAACAGACGGCAAGACAGGCGAGCTGCCGAAGCTCATTATTGGCCACCTGGATACGATTCAGAACCGGTTGGCTGTCGAGCCGTATGAAGTGTGGCTGAAGCTCAAGGACGGCAAGGATGCCGGCGATACGTATGCAGAAATCCAGGATGCCAAGATGCAGATGGTCAAGATCGCGGACCGCAATGCTGCGTTGATCGAATCGCGCAACGATCCATTCCGCCTGGCGATCAATGGTGTCATGACGTTAGGCTTCGTTATTTCGATGCTTATTAGCTTGAGCGGCTTCCTGTTGTTCTGGATACTTACCTTATCGGGAAGAACGCTGCAGTATGGCATTCTTCGCGCAATGGGTATTCCATTCGGTCAATTGATCGGCATGCTCATAAGCGAACAACTGCTAACTTCCGGTATCGCAGTAATCATCGGACTAATCTCTGGCCGTTTCACAAGCGAGTGGTTCGTTCCTCTGTTCAGAATGTCGTTTGATACGAAGGTACAGATGCTGCCATTCCGCATCGCACACAATTTTTCGGATTACATTCAACTGCTGACGGTCGTCTTGTTCATGCTCGTGATCGGATTGATCGTACTAGGCGTGCGGCTGTTCCGCATCCGTGTCCATCAGGCGTTGAAGCTGGGAGAGGAGTAACCGCATGATCCATTGCGATGGGCTTGTCAAAATTTATAAATCATCTGATCTAGAAGTTGTAGCGCTTCAAGGTCTGGACCTGCGAGTGGAGGACGGCGAGCTAATGGCCATCATCGGCTCGAGCGGCAGCGGCAAATCCACGCTCCTGAATATGCTCGGCGGACTTGATCGTCCTTCGGCAGGCAAGCTGTTCGTCGATGGCAAGGATATGCTGACGATGACCGAGCGGCAGCTCATCCGTTATAAACGGGAGTCGGTTGGATTCGTCTGGCAGAACAACGCGCGCAACTTGATTCCGTATTTGACCGCTCAAGAGAACATAGAGCTTCCAGTGCTCTTGAAGGGACGACGCAAGAAGACGCGGGCGCTTGAGCTGCTCGATGCAGTCGGACTCCAGCATCGCAGACATAATCGGCTAAGTGAGCTGTCGGGCGGTGAGCAGCAGCGTGTCGCGATTGCGATTGCGCTAGCGAATCAGCCGCGCCTGCTGCTGGCAGATGAGCCGACTGGCTCGCTCGACACGAAGACGGCAAGCCAGGTGCTTGATCTGTTCCGCCGTCTTAACCGAGAGATGGGGCTTACGATCGTTATCGTAACCCACGATCCGCAGCTTGCACGCAAGGTAGACCGCGTTGTCGCGATAAGGGACGGACGTACCTCCTCCGAGATGATTCGGACGCAAACCGACGTCGATGAAGAGGATATCAGCTTCAATGCGCAGGGCCAGGTCGAGCAGGCTGAGACTCACGTCGAATACGCCGTCATTGACAAGGCAGGCCGTTTGCAAATTCCGGCGGCTTACCTCGATAATGAAGCGTTCAAGGATCATACACGCGTCAAGGTCGAATGGGAAGACGGCCGCATTATTCTATCGCCGCCTGAGACGGCTAAGATAGAACGCTAGTTAAGGTGTGAACGTAGGTTGAATCACATACTCCACAACCGCTAAGGGAACGATAATTTCCCTTAGGCCTTGGTTGCGGAGTTTTTTTTGTACATAATGAACTTTATTGGCCTCTACGATCTCTTATCTATGAAAAGGGGGGGAGAACATGAACGTCGGCCGTCTAGTCAAACAAGCGCAACGAGGCAGCAAGGAAGCTTTATTGCAATTAATCCTAGCCGAACAGGATGCCTATTATCGGCTTGCCTATAGCTATATGAAGAATGAGCACGATGCGATGGATGCGATGGCAGACATGATCGTGAAGCTGTATGAGAAGCTGGATCAATTAAAGAATAGAGAGGCTTTCTACAGCTGGAGCAAAACAATTCTAGTCAATCGCTGCAAGACCATTCTTCGCAGCAGAGACCGATTTCTTCTACTCGGAGACGATGAGCAAGAACCAATTCTTACTGCATTAACGGATGTGGATCCTTATCGTCATACGGAGTCTGAGATGGATATGGAGGAGCTGCTCTCTCATCTGAACGAGCGGCAGCGGGAAGCGATCGAGCTGCGTTATGTCCATGATCTTCCATACCAAGCGATTGCAGAGATGACCGACTCGCCGCTTGGCACCATCAAATCCAGAATTTCGCAAGGTATTGGGCGATTAAAAGCCGTAATCGGAGGTGATCGTTATGCAAACGATCGAGGAGAGAATGCAGGAGTACAAGCAGAACATGAATACGATCCAGGCCCCGCCAGAACTTGAGAGCCGGCTTCGGAATGCGCTGCAGCAAGCCCCAACGAAGAAGAGACGTAAACGAGGAACGGTGGCATGGGTTGCAGCAATAGCCGCAGCAGTTATACTGCTCGCAGGTACGTATCAGTATCCAGCGTTCGCTTATTACGGAGGCAAGCTGCTGAGCAGTATGGAGCTTTCAGCATTAAGCTTCTCGGATGTGATGGAACAAGGATACGGCCAGAAGGTGGGCAAAAGCAAAACGTTGGACGACGGAACCGTCATTACGGTTGAAGGGGTCATTTCGGACGATAATGCATTGTTGCTATACTATACAATCGATTTGCCTGAGGGTACCGTGTTTAATCTGGAGGAGAGCAGCCGATTCGGTGTGGACAAGCTGCATAGTTTTCTAAGCAATTCTTACATGAAAGAAGGATATGGGAACTATAGCGAAGATCGGACCCGATTCCAGGGAGTGACCAAATTCGAGGCAGTAAGCCCATTCTCCAGAACATTAACGGTTACCTTTAGCGAGTGGCGGGATAAGGAACGACAATTGTATCCAATCAGCTTCAAGTATGTCGCGAATAAAGCAATGAACAGTATGATTAAAGAGAAGCTGACAGCATCCATTCCAGTTGATCAAGGTACAGTACACTACGACGCCATTACGGCATCGCCAACTTCAACGATAATTAAAGGGCATTACGAGATGGACAGTGGCGAGTTGCCTCGATTTATGGGGGAGACAAAGCTTTACGTCAATGGAGTAGAGTTAGGTTTTCGAGGTGGGAGGTCGACCAAAAATGGAGATAAAGCCGAATTTCTATTGGAATACGAAGTGCTGCCGACAGAGAAAGTAGAGTCCATGCAAATCGTGCTCGACAATTTCAGCGGGTATCAGAAGGTAGAACAGCCTATCTCGCTTGCTTCACCATCCGATCGTTCTATTCTGATCGGGAATGAGAAGCTGTGGATTCGAAGTGTCACGCGAACGACCACGGGCTACGATATCGTCATAGCAAGAAAACAATTCACGATGCTTGATTACGACACGATAGCCGTACAAGCTGGTGGTACTAAGGTTCCTGCTGCAGCGATATCCGCGGCGCGTCCATGGGATTTGAAGAACGGCAACATCATGTGGGAGCAGACGTTTACCTTTAACACGGATGAGAAGCTCGAGAGCTTGCTACTGGACGGATTCACTTACATCAAAACCTATAATCAGACAATCGATATTCCGATAAACGCAAGCAAGTAGTCCATTCTCAATCCTATACGAAAAATGAAGCACATAAACAAGTAAAGGCCCGAGCCATCAATTGGCTCGGGCCTTTACTAAATCTGCAGCAATTACTTGGTCAGCTGCTCCATCTGGCTGATTAGATCCTCGAACACAGCCATCGCTTGTTCGATCGGTTCAGGCGTAGACATATCGACACCTGCACGCTTCAGGATATTGATCGAGTAGTCGCTGCCGCCGCTCTTCAGGAAGCCGAGGTAGCGATCGACGGCCGGCTGGCCTTCGTCGAGAATTTGCTTCGCGAAGCTCGTTGCAGCCGAGAAGCCAGTCGCGTATTTGTACACGTAGAAGCTTGTGTAGAAATGCGGAATACGCGCCCATTCGATCTCGATGTCCTTATCAACGACCATGCCGCTGCCGTAGTAGAGCACGTTGAGGTCGTAGTAGATTTTGGACAGATCGGCTGGCGTCAGCGATTCGCCTGCTTCTGTGCGCTCGTGAACGATTTTCTCGAACTCTGCGAACATCGTTTGACGGAATACCGTCGTACGGAATTGGTCCGCATAGTAGGTGAGCAGATACATTTTCTCCTTAGGATCCGTAGACTTCTTCAACAGATAGTCCATCAGAAGCGCTTCGTTCAGCGTAGAAGCAACCTCTGCGAGGAAGATCGTATATTGCGCGTCACGATAATTCTGCGTCGAATCCGAATAGTAGGAGTGAAGCGCATGGCCCATCTCATGCGTGAGCGTGAACATGCTGTTCAAGTTGTCTTTATGGTTGAGCAGCACGTATGGGTGAGTGCCGTATGCGCCCCAGCTGTAAGCGCCATTCCGTTTGCCTTCGTTCTCATATACGTCAATCCAGCCGTTGTCGAAGCCGTCCTGCAACACATTCAGGTAGTCGCTGCCCAGCGGCTGTAAGCTTTCTTTAACCGTTGTCTTGGCCTGCTCGTACGTAATGTCCAGCTTGAACTCGTCGACAAGTGGAGCGAACAGATCGTACATGTGGAGCTCTTCCACACCAAGCAGCTTCTTGCGAAGCTCCATGTAACGGTACATAAGCGGGAGAGACTTGTGGATCGTGTCAATCAGGTTCGTGTACACTTCCTTTGGAATGTTATCGCCGAACAGCGACATTTCCAGCACGGAAGGGTATTTGCGTGCGCGGGAGTAGAACACGTTCTTCGAAACGTTCGCGTTCAGCGTTGCACCAATCGTGTTGCGAAGCTTGCCGTATGTATCGTACATCGCCTTGAATGCGTTCTTGCGTACTTCGCGGTCTTTGCTCTCAAGGAATTGAATATAGCGTCCTTGCGTCAGTTCAACTTCTTCGCCTTGCTCATTCTTCACCTTCGGGAACTTGATGTCCGCATTGTTCAGCATGCTGTAGATCGTGTTCGCCGATTGGCTGATATTGCCGACTTGAGCGAGAAGCGCTTCTTCTGTTTTGGACAAAATATGAGCTTTCTGGCGGCGCATCTCTTCGAGCGTTTTGCGATAAACCGCAAGGTCAGGGTTATTAATAAGTGCGTCCAACTGTTCGTCAGACAGGCTAAGCACCTCTGGCGTAATATAGGACATCGCTTCGCCGGACTCCACGCTCAGCTTCTTCGATTTCTCCGACAGAGACTGGAACGCTGGCTCTGCTGTATCTTCATGGTGCTTCATGTTCGCATAAACATAGAGGCGCTCTACATGCAGCGACAGCTCATCCTCGAGCTCGAAGCACGCTTTCAATTGGGCAGGATCAGCCAGCTTGCCCTCGAAGTCAGCCAGCTTGCCGATTTGCTCCTTCGCTGTGGCATATTCACGGTCCCAGGAAGGCTGATCCGCGAACAGATCCTCCAGTTTCCAACGGGTTTCTACTGCAGTCTCAGCACGCTTCGGTACACTTGTCATGATATTCCTCCTAATTTGAGAATAAGGCCTCCATAGCAGCCCGGTTGCAGCTTGATTCGACATTTCATAGGAAGCTGAAGCTCCTGCCTTCGCATGCGGAGCAGAGCCGCCAATTAACGTAGCTGGCAGCAGCACAGAAAGTAGAGCGGGAAGCCATCTCAATCGCATTCACCTCGCGGCACAGTTTGCCGCTAGTATGCCTTAAGAGCCGGCTTCCTATCCATCCTGTATGCTGTCAGCTTATGCTAACTGCCCATTGTGGTCAGGCTGTACACAATGAGGAAGAAAGCAAACAAAATAAACACGATTGCCGTAATGGCCAGCGGTCGACGAAGCGGGGGAGACAATGAATCGCGATACTTAAGAATAACCCCGCCGAGTACGAACGCCGCGATGATGAAAATAAGGGATGCTTCAGTATTCATCGTTCAAACGGATCCTCTCGTAGTGACTTGTATGCACAGGCTGTACCCGATATGTTCGCCATAGGATAAGGGAATTCCTTCCTGACGGACAGGTTATCCGGCTACACCTCGCGGAATGCAGTCAGAATGGCATCGCGCTCATCTTCGCGGCCGACGAAATCCTCGGCACGGAACCGATTCGTAGCCCAATGGAGCATCTCTGGCCGACTGATGAAGATATGGCATTCCTCGCCCCATTGATCCGAAATTTCGCGAACGACCAGCGTTTTGCCTTGAACCTCGACCGTTAACATGTTGTAATTATCGGTTTTATAAATTTGATGTTTCTTTATCATGGGTGCTTGACCCCTCTCACAGGTTTGCATTCATCATAGCCAAAGTTAAGGGTGGAAATCAATCCAATGTAATGGTAACATTAGGTATCCGGAAAACGTGCGGCGGCTTGATCGTCCGGCGCCGGATAAGACGAGATGAGAATAGAGGAGCTGTGAAGAGATGAGTATGCAGCGTCAAGAGGTTTATGAACAAGCGGGAGTTGCCGCAACATGCAGAGGGTTTGAAGAGTATAAGCGAATGTTTGATTTACCGGATTCATTAGAAGGCAAACGCATTCTTGATATCGCTGGAGGCGCTTCGTCATATACGGCGGATTGCTGCAGCCGTGGCATTGCTGCACTAGCAGTTGATCCCCGATATGCATATGAGCCTGAGCTTGTGCTTGCGGATGCAAGAGAGGAGATCGAGCGGTCGACCGAGAAGCTGCGGTCGTTGGCTCATCGATTCGACTGGAGTTATTATGGCAATATTGATCTCCATCGGGCTGGACGGTTGGAATCGTTCCATCGGTTCGCAGCCGACTTCTCGGCAGCCGATGCGAAGGATCGATATAAAGCGGGAGCATTGCCATCGCTTCCTTGTGGGAATGATTCATTTGATATCGTCTTATGCAGTCATTTTCTGTTCCTATACGCCGATCAATTTGATGCTTCCTTCCACGAACAAGCGGTGCTCGACATGATTCGGGTATGCCGTCCAGGCGGTCAGGTGAAGATCTATCCACTGATGTCGCTGCGGTGGGAGCCGTACCCGCATATGGACAGTCTTCTGGCTGCCATTAGTCGTACTGGAGCGGTGCCGAGTCTGGCTTCATCACACCTTCCATTCATTCCGAGTTCGTCCAAAATGTTGGTCATCAATGTTTAATTGCATTTTAACATCGGTACATGTATAATGGGGTTATTCGTCGTATACGGCGATTAAGTTTAGGAGGTTGTTCATTTGAAAGGAACAGTTAAGTGGTTTAACGCAGAAAAAGGCTATGGCTTCATCCAAGTTGAGAACGGTGAAGATGTATTCGTTCACTTCTCCGCTATCACGGGCGACGGTTTCAAAACCCTCGACGAAGGCCAAGCAGTAGAATTCGACATCACCGACGGTAACCGCGGTCCACAAGCAGCTAACGTCATTAAATTATAAGATCAAAGCTTCTTATAATAGATGCCCTAGCACGAACAAGAAGCTCCCTGCCATGCAGGGAGCTTTTTTTGCTTGGTTCTTACTTCAATCCCGATGCTGTGCCGCAGTCATTCCTTCTTGCTTTTTGACCGGTCAAACAAGCGGGTGATACACTAGCATTATAAGTTCGCGTTCCAGAGCTATCGATATGAAGATGAAGGAGTGTACTTATTCAATGAGCAATTCGATATACTTATGGCCTGAAGGCGCACCGTTCGCGCAGGGCAATCAAGACAGCGATCAGCCCATGTTGACTCCTTATCTGGTTGAGTCTGACCGTCCGCGGGGGGCAGTTATTGTATGCCCTGGCGGCGGCTATGAATTTCTGGCTGAGCATGAAGGCGAACCGATCGCGAAACGTCTGAATGAGCTTGGTTTCTCGGCGTTCGTGCTTCGCTATCGGATAGCGCCTTATCGTCATCCCGTACCGCTTATGGATGCGCAGCGTGCTATTCGACTCGTTCGCATGCGTGCAAAGGAATGGAATATCGATCCTGCGCATATCGGCATTCTCGGCTTCTCTGCAGGTGGACATCTTGTATCGTCAGCGGCCACGCATTTCGATCAAGGTCAAGCCGATGCGAACGATCCGGTAGATCGTGTATCGAGCCGTCCTGATGCGGCAATTGTATGTTATCCGGTCATCTCGATGGGTGAATTCCGCCACGATGGATCGCGTCGAAACCTTCTAGGTGAGAACCCAACGGATGCGGACATCGAGCTTATGTCCAATGAACTGCAAGTAACACCCGAAACGCCGCCAACGTTTATCTGGCATACGATGGAGGACGATCTCGTTCCGGTAGAGAACGCGCTGCTGTTCGCGACGGCGCTGCGCCGCAGCAAAGTTCCGTTCGAGCTTCATGTATACGAGCGTTACGGTCACGGAATGGGTCTGGCAGAATGGGAGCCGTCGGCGCGTACATGGATGCCGCTATGTGCAGAATGGCTGCTTAAGCAAGGCTTCTAATTGACATTATTATATCTATTCTCAGAAGAAGGGGAGTTATCAACGCGCATAAGCGGCTTGATAACTCCCCTTTTGTTATACCGAATGCCGATTCTCTGCAAAGTGCTTCGCAATGAAGCCGATGGCTGCAAGGCCTGCAAGGCTGGCAGCAAGCAGGAAGAACGCTTCACGTCCGAACATGCCGTACACGATACCGCCGAATAAACCGCTGATGACACCGGATATTCCGTTCCACACAATGGCGAATACGGCTTGACCGGAGGAACGATAATCATCCGGAATCAACTGCGTAATATACCGCAAGGCGGTAGAGAAGAAGATGCCGAACGTAATGCTGTGCATCAGCTGCGTGATGACGACCATCCAAGGCTCCGACATCTCTGCGACGAGCAGCAGCCTTACGGCATACAATAAGCTTGCAAGGAAGAGCAGCGGCAGCTCCTTAAACTTATGGCCATACTTGCCGAGGAGGAAGAAGATCGGGATTTCACTGCAAGCCGAGAGCATCCATGCAAGACCCACCAAGGAGTCCGACGCGCCCATCTGGCGCAGCGTAACGGCCATAAACCCCTCGTACATCCGGTGAGCGGTTGAGATGACGAGCAGGATCGTGAAGAAAGCAACGACGTTTGGTTTCCGCAGCAATTTGAAAAAGCCGGAAAACTCCATTTTGCGCATAGAGCCTTGATAATCTCGCAACAAAAACGTAAGTAAAAGTGTGATGCTTATCGTTGCTAGTGCGAGGGGAAGCGTATATTCTGAGCCTGTATGCTTCAATATTAAGCCGAATAAGTATGCAGATACGGCAAAGCCCAGTGAACCGAATATTCGGATTAACGCGTAGGGCGTGCCTGTATAAGTGCTGGATAGCAGAAACAGGCTGTCGCTCAGCGGGTTGATCGGCGTCTGGAAGAAATAGAAGCAGATCATGACCAGGCAAGTAAGCGCAAAGGTATCGATCGGGAACAGCAGCGACACCATGACGAGCTGGCCGAACAATAGAAGATGGAGCAGCCTCTTAATCGTACGAAATTTATCACTGGCCATGCCCATTAATAGATTCGCGAAGATCGAAATGAATGGACCAGTCGAATAAATGATGCCGATCTGTTGGCTGGAGAATCCGTGGTCTAGAAAGTAAAGCGGAAAATAAGAAACGACGAGCGCCTGCGTAGCATAAGCTGCGAACGTGAATGACCGCAGTGCGGTCGTTTCTTTAGCGGCTGAGCCAGGACGAATGGCAGCTTGCTGCGGCGATGACGATGTTACGGACATGGTGTAAGGCTCACTCCTTGGAGTCTGCGAGTAGGGTCTTATATTCGTCCCTCAGTATATCACAGCTTAGAGGTAGACGGGGGAATGTCTATGAAAGGCACAAGGCTAGATTTATGTCTTCCAAAATGATAAAATTGGGGGCGGAGGATTGCAGCCGATGAACAATTATCAATTCGTTTGGAACCATCGTCTTGGTATCTCGCTGCCGGTTCTCGATTACGACTGGGATGATTATGACGAGTCGGATCGAGTACGCATCGTCGAGCAATGGGAGACGATCCGCGGCACGATCCCTGATCGTATAATCGCATTCGAGCAGCAAATTCAAACCCGGCAAGCCCAGCTGTACGAAGAAGACGATTTCGAAGTCAGCTGTTCGCTTAATTACGATATTGCCGAGCTCGCCAGCCGGATTAACGATTTACATATATGGTACCGCATCAATCAAGAGATTGAACCGCGGCGTCATTCCTGACGGATCGGATTAAAGGGGGCGCCAAGCAAGGACATGCCGGCTACACGCAAACGTGCTGCCAAGCCGGGCGGTGCGCTTCACATGATGTTTCAAGTGTACAAATATGTGCTGCCTGACGTTCGGAAGGAGCTTGCGGGCTGGAAGCAGCATGCGGCGGGCATACCCGATCAAGAGCTGCGGGAACAGGCGCTTGCAAGCATAGCGACTAAGCAGTTTCATTGTGAAGGCGGCGCAATCTATGCGGCAGCGAATGCTGCCTATCGGCCGATTCTAATCTCATTAATCGTTGCTTTTCAGACGATCAGCGATTATTTGGACAACCTATGTGACCGGAGCACATCGCTAGACCCGGACGACTTTCGTTTGCTGCATCAGTCGATGCTGGATGCCATTGACCCGAGTGGTCCTATTCGCGTTCGCGATTATTATGCTCATCGAGCAGAGCGGGAGGATGCCGGATATTTGCCAGCGCTCGTTCGTACATGCCAGCAGGCGATCAGACAGCTGCCATCCTATTCGTGTGTGCAGCCCTATGTAACCGAGCTCGTCGGACTCTATGCCGACCTGCAGGTGTATAAGCATATTCGGATCGATCATCGTGAAGATGAGCTTATCGCTTGGCGGGATCGGAATGGTGCGCTCAGTCCCCATTTGCAATGGAATGAGTTCGCGGCGGCAACAGGCTCTACGCTGGGCATGTTCATGCTGTTTCTCGCAGCATCAATGGAAGACTTGAAGCCGGAGGATGCGCAGCTCATTCGGGATAGTTATTTTCCGCACGTATGCGGGCTTCATATTATGCTCGATTACTTAATCGATCAGGAAGAAGACCGTCATGGCGGCGACTTGAACTTCTGTACGTATTATCCGGACCAGGAGACGCTGTTGTCTCGAATTGTTCTGATCGTGGAACGCGCGCGAGAAGATGTGGGACGATTGCCGGACGCCGGCTTTCATCGCCTGATTATAGAAGGGCTGCTGGCGCTGTACCTGTCCGATCCGAAAGTTAGAAACCAACGGGATGTGAGGTTAGTTGCGCGTAAGCTTATGCGGAACAGTCCTTGGACCCGATTGTTTTTTTATATGAATAGTATTTGGATTCGAACAAGAAAAGCATAAGTCATAGGGGGAGACGAATATGTCAGCTGTTAAATCGATTGCCGTCCTTACGAGTGGGGGCGATTCGCAAGGGATGAACGCCGCGGTGCGCGCCGTTGTGCGAAGCGCAATTTTCCACGGAATCGAAGTATATGGCGTTCAGCGCGGCTACCAAGGCTTGCTGAACAACGATCTGCGCCAGATGGATCTTCGCAGTGTAGGCGATATTATTCAACGCGGAGGTACGGTGCTGCAGACGGCTCGCTGCAAAGAGTTTATGACGGCTGAAGGCCAGCAGCGCGGTGCAGAAATTCTCCGTGAGCGCGGTATCGACGGTCTCGTCGTTATCGGCGGCGACGGCTCGTACCAAGGCGCTAACAAATTGAGCAAGCTCGGTATCAAAACGATGGGTCTGCCGGGAACGATCGATAACGATATTCCGTTCACTGATTTCACGATCGGCTTCGATACCGCTGTCAGCATCGTTGTTGATGCGATCAACAAGCTGCGCGACACGATGACGTCGCATGAGCGATCGTCGATCGTTGAAGTTATGGGCCGCCACTGCGGCGACATCGCGTTGTACGCGGGTCTTGCTAGCGGTGCAGAGACGATTCTCGTGCCGGAAGTGCCATTTGATCTGACAGAAGTTTCGAACCGGATGGCGGATAACTTCCGTCATGGTAAGCGTCACAGTATTATCGTCGTTGCAGAGGGTGCAGCGAAGGGCGAAGATATTGCAGAAGCGATTACGAAGAACAACGGAATCGAACCGCGTGTCACAGTGCTTGGTCACATTCAACGCGGCGGCACGCCAACGCATAACGATCGAATTCTTGCAAGCCGTCTGGGCGACTTCGCGGTTCGCCAGTTGATCGAGGGAGAATCGGCTAAGTCATGCGGTATTATTAAAGGCGAGCTTGTCGCTACGGATATCGATAAGGTTGTCAGCACGAAGAAATCGTTTAACATGGATCTGTACGAGCTGGCACTTCGCCTGTCGCAATAAGCTTAAGTCATGAAGAGAGCCTTATGCACTGCATCTTGTCCGTTATAGGACGAGGAGCAGGCATAGGGCTCTTGTTGTTTGAAGCTATCGTTTCATTGATGGGTGGATGAAAGTGACTGAAGGACGCCGAGAATTTCCTCGGTCGGGCGAAGGCCTTTCTCTGCGAAGACGATCTTGCCTTCCTGATCAATAATAAAGACGACGCGCTGCTGCGCAATGAGACCTAGAAACTTGCCGACGCCATACGATTTGCGAATATCGCCGCCAGCATCTACAACGAGAGGGAAGTCATAATTGTTCTTCTCAGCGAACTGGCGGTGATGCTCCAGTGATGCGGGATTAACGCCCAGTACCACGGCATTGTGGCGCGCATAGAGCGCTCGGGAGTCGCGGACCGCACACAGCTGCTTCGTGCAGCCAGGCGTCTCATCCATCGGATAGAAAATGAGCACAATCGGCTGTTTACCGATATATTGTGCGAGTTGAATCGCACCTTGCGTGCTATCTGCTTCGAACAACGGCGCTTTCGAACCAACCGTCAGCATATTCAAACTCCTCCTTAATTACCTTGTACACAATTACATTGTATACTATTCAAATGAAGGACACAAATGGTTTATGGAAGCAGACCATGGCGAGAGACAAACTAAAAGCCCGTGGAATAGATCGTCCACAGGCTCTCGTCAGCTAGATATAGGTAATTAAATAATGGCTGTAAGCTTTAGTAGTTCGCATCTCCGGTATAGTTGTTATTCGCATTCCAGAGCAAATATTCCTCGATATTCGTATCTTTCAACGCCTTCAGCTGCGCATCCATCTCTGCTTTGCCGTATTTCTTATAATGCCCCTTGCCAAGCCAGCTTGCGGTGAAATCTTGAATCCATGGTCTAATGATCGGGGTATACGAGCCAAGCGGCTGCAGCTTCTTATGCGTATCTTCCATCGAGCCTTTGATTACGGCATATGGATTCAGATCCGGCTCTTTGACGTTAAACCAGCCCGTGCTGTAATGGCTCGGATAGACCATCGGACTAATGACGTTGACCTGCTTCGAAATTTTCACGAAATCTTGACCGATGCCCTCTGCTGCTGGAACGGATGCTGCATAGCCGAAAATATCAACCGAGACGCGGACGCCAAGCGGTTCAAGCTGCTCGCGTGCATATTGGACGAAATCAGCGATGACATCTGTCCGCTTCTCGTCGGTCTTATCGAACTTGAGTGAGGCCTCTTTCTTCTCGAAGCCTTCCGGGAAACGAACGTAGTCGAATTGAATTTCCTTGAAGCCTAGCTTGGCGGCTTCCTTCGCGATCTCCACGTTATACTCCCATACTTCGCGGCGGTACGGGTTGACGAAGCTGTCGCCCTTGCCATTCTGCCATACGGTACCATCAGACTTGCGATAGGACAGCTCAGGATGCTTGCGTGCAAGCACCGTATCTTTGAATACAACGACTCGCGCGATCGGATATACCTTATGCTGCTCCAATACATCCATCGTAGCGGAAAGGTCTTTGATGTACTTCTTCGACGTTCCGAGCTTGAGCAGCTCTTGATTATCGGTCGGATACGTAATATATCCATAATCATCCTTGATGTCGATAACCATGCTGTTCAATTCGGTGCGATCGAGCAAATCAAGCAGCTTGCTCATTCGTGAGCCGCCCGCACTGTGAGCGGTTACATAGATACCCTTTACTTTCGGAGCATCAGGCTGAGGATCCTTCTTGACGAACACATTGGACTGCTGGTCGGTATTGTCTCCGCTAGCTTCAGCGGCACTGCCGGGGGCTGTAGTGGTTGTCTGGCCGCCCTCTTTGGTCTGTGATACTGCTTTGACGACGGTGCCCGCCGCAACGCTCTGTTCGTTTGTGCCAGTCAACAACTGGTTAAGTAATAGAATAACTGTGAGCAAGATGTCCATTGTGTTCTCTCCCCGTGTGTAATCATCCTGATTATAAAGCAGAATGAGGACGAGCAACAGACGTCCAAAGATCGATTTTTGATGAAAATATATGAAAATTGGAGATAAGCGTCGTGCAACGGTGATGTTGTCAGGTCAGGCCTACGAATCGAACAAAAGCCTGCCGCCGATAGGCGACAGGCTGTAGGAAGCGGGAATCCGCTTCTCGCTTGCAGTAATCAAATTTGTTCAACCGTCAATGCAGACTTGCGTCTCTTTGCTGTTCACAAATACTAAGCTGCACAATCTCCATTGCATCTTCCGGCTCCAGTACAGAGAGACCATCCCGCAGCACGATGTTCAGTTGACGTTCTCGTTCTGTAAGGAAAGGTTCGAGCTCAGGTGCCAGTTTTTCCACTATCCTTGACAATTTGACTGTTTCCATATCCATCTGGCATCACCCTTTCATTAGTCATGTTCAGGGCAAAACATCAGGCTAGAAACGCAAAAAACCACGGGATAGTCTTATTATAACAGTGCCGATTGTAAATGAATAGTCGATTCCATGAAAATCCATTCATGCCTGCATTATGGAAGCGGTTTATAAAACTGCCCGATAACGCCTACAGTCTCAACGATGTTAACGAACGCCTTCGGATCGAGCGACAGCACCGTCTTGCGAAGCTCGGCAAGCTCGTACCGTGTCGTAACGGTCATAAGCATGTCTTGCTCATTGGTTGTATAAGCACCCCGAGTTCGGATAATGGTGATGCCGCGTCTGTGCTCAAGCATCTTGGCTAGAATTCGATCGCTTTCCTTCGTTACGATGAACGCGGTTATTTTGATATGCCGGACATGAATGAGATCGACGACTTTACCTGCAGTAAAAATCGAGATTAACGAGTATAGCGCAATGTCAGGATCACGCGTGAATAACGCAAGCGCAGCAATAACAGCGCCGTTAAGGACGAAGATGATCATCCCGATCGGCAGATCCCGTTTGCGAGAAAGGATAGAGGCGATTATATCGAAGCCGCCAGTGGATCCGCCATAGCGCAGCGCAAGTCCACTCCCGAATCCGACAGTCAACCCGCCGAACACAGAAGCGAGCACGATATCATCGGCCAGCTGCTTCACGGGAATGAACTGCAGCGCAATCGTCGTGCCGACGACAGAGAGCATGCTGAGCAGCACGAAGCGTTTCCCTAGAATCATCCATCCCCATATAAGAACGGGGACATTCAGGACAAAGTACAGCCAGCTTATGTTGCCGCCGAATATATAGCCGATCATCATGGAGATGCCGGAGATGCCGCCGCTGAGCAGTTGATGGGGGATAAGCAGCAGATTGAATCCAATCGCAACGAGAAATGCACTGACAAGTGTCAGCAGTACAGTGGCAAGCTTCCGAATAGCAGAATGCGCATTGGATAGCCGTGGCATAGCACTGTCAGCTCCTTCCTTGGAACAGGCGCCGCGAAGAAATGGATGTCGAGCGTCTGTAGTTAAAACAGGAATTAGTCAAATTCTTGTCGAATGGTTAACAGGCTGTTAACAATGGTCGATGATGGAGGGCGTCAGGATGTTGTTCAATACGTACTCGTTTATTTTTGTGTATCTGCCGATTACAGCAATTGTTTATTTTGTTTTGAGCAGACTGCGGCTCACGATTGCGGCCAAATGCTGGCTCGCCGCTGCTTCCATCTTCTTCTATGGCTACTGGGATTATCGCTATGTACCGCTTATTATCGGATCGATTGGCTTCAACTATACGATCGGGCGATTGCTCGGTGCTCGAAGCAGCGACGATACCGTCCGCATAGCGGGCAGGCGCAGGCGCGCTGTGCTTACAGTGGGCATCACCATCAACTTACTTTTATTAGCGTACTATAAATACGCAGATTTCTTCCTTCAGAGCTTTGCTGATGCGACAGGGGCTCACATTGATCTGCTCCACATTACGCTGCCCCTTGGCATTAGCTTCTTCACCTTCACCCAGATCGCCTATCTTGTAGACGTCTACAAGGAGAAAGCGCGCGAGGCGAATTTGATTCAATACATCTTGTTCGTTACCTTCTTCCCGCATCTCATTGCAGGTCCTATTCTTCATCACAGCGAGATGATGCCGCAGTTCGATCGGCTTCGCAGCAAGCTGTGGAGTTGGCGCAATGCCGCTTCCGGGCTGTACTTGTTCATACTTGGCTTGTTCAAAAAGGTTGTCGTTGCCGATACCTTGGCTGTCTATGCGAATGATGGATTCGCTTCCGCTGCACAATTCGTTGAGAGCTGGACAGCATCGCTTGCCTATACGTTCCAGCTGTATTTTGACTTTAGCGGCTATACCGATATGGCGATCGGACTCGCGCTTATTTTCAACATCCGACTTCCTCAGAATTTCAATTCGCCCTATAAAGCATTAAACATTCAAGATTTCTGGCGCCGCTGGCATATGACGCTCAGCCGATTTCTAAGAGAATACATTTATATTCCGTTAGGCGGCAATCGCAAAGGTGAAAGCCGAATGCTTATGAACCTGATGATTACGTTCCTGATCGGCGGGTTATGGCATGGAGCGGGCTGGACGTTCTTATTCTGGGGATTTCTCCATGGGGCTGCTCAGATCGTTCAACGGCTGTGGTCGCGTTACGGACCGGGCATGCCGAAGTGGCTCGCATGGTTTATTACGTTCCAGTTCGTCAATGTCGCTTGGATCTTCTTCCGCGCAGATACATGGTCGGATGCCGTTCGAATTATTCGCGGTATGCTGGGGTTATCGGGAATTACGTTGTCGAGTGCGAGCCTGGAGCTTGTTGGGTTCCCGATTGTGTGGATCATCGTACTTCTTCCATGCGTTCTGCTTCTGCGCAATAGCGGGGAGAGGGAGCTTGTTTTCCGTCCTAGCTGGCAGGCGGCTGCGCTGCTTGGATTCATGTTCATCTATTCGCTTCTTTATTTTAATCAGATCAGTACGTTCCTTTATTTCAACTTCTAAAGGCTTGTGATTATGCTGGAGGTGTTCGTTCGTGTCCCAATCGTCGTCTGGTGATCTGCAGCCTGTTGGGGTGACAGCAGATCAATCATCGTCAATATCGTTAAAGGTTCACCGTCCTCAGCTGAAACGCCGGCGTACAGCTGTCCAGGCGGCCAAACGGATGGTGCTCCTGACAGCTGTCTTCGCAATCGGATTCGCTGGTGCTGCCATAGCGCTGTCATGGGTTGTTGATCCGCTGCAGCATTATCATAAATCGTGGTACAAGCCTTATTACTCGTCGGAAGAGCGTTACCAGAATGCGGGGCTAGCCCGAAATTATGAGTACGATACGATTATTCTCGGCACCTCAATGACTGAGAATTTTCTCCCTTCTGTAGTCGGCAAAGCGTTGGGCGGGCATGTCATGAAGCTGTCGCTGCGCGGCTCGCTTATGCCCGAGCAATATGAAACGGCCAAGCTTGCTTTGTCTACGGGCAAAGTGAAGCAGGTGCTGTGGGGACTTGATTATTTTGCGCTGCGGCAGCCAACGGATGAGGAGAGAGACGAATTCCCGTCCTATCTGTATGATGACAGCTGGATGAATGACTATTCATATTGGTTCAGCATTACGCCGTATGAGGAGCTCGCGAAAGGAATGGCGAAGCTGGCGGTTCGGAGAACGGAGCAGAATCTGGAAAGGCTTAATAATTGGAATCATACGGTACAATTCGGCCGCAAGCTGGTCATGAATGATTATCGGAATGCCCAGCAGTCCGAATATTATTTTGGCGCTAATGAAGATCCCTTGTCGAGCGTGCAGCAAACGTTCAATACTTATGTTCTGTCACTCGTACAAGCGCATCCAGAAGTGAATTTTACATTTTATTATCCGCCATACTCGGTTCTGCGCCAGGCGGTATGGCAGCAGACGAACTTGGTTCGGTATAAGAACCAGCTGACGATGCGCAAATGGATGTTCGAGCAGCTCCAATCGTTTCCGAATACGCGACTATATGACTTTCAAGCAGAGAGCGGCTGGACGTTTGATTTGGACCAATACAAGGATTTATCCCATCATCGGGAAAGCATTAACACTGCGATAGCTGAAGCGATCGGAAGAGACGATGCTGCGTATCGGGTTACAGCTGATAATGTGGATGCAAGAAACGCGATGCTGGAGGAGCAAGTGGATTCACTCGTCATTAATGAGAAGCAAGGAACGGTCTCGGCCTTTCTGTTTACGATTGCAGGCCGCGCGGCAGCGTTCTCTAGTCGAACAGCTGCAGGAGACGACGATGTGCTCGTTCCGGTTAAGGAGGCTGTTGCATTAATGGGGGCATCGATGAATTGGGATGCTGCTTCGAAGTCCATTACGATGAGACGCAATGATGTTCGAATGACGATGTCGACGGGGAAAGCGGTTGCAATTGTGAACGGAGTACAAATGGAAGCGCCCTCACCTGCTCGATTAATTGACAATAAATTAAACATTCCACTTATTTTTGTCGCGGAATGCCTTGGGATGCATGTCAACAAGTCGGTGAAAGGCCCCGCCGTTACTGCATTTTCCATTGAATAATAACGTAAGGGAAGGGCGTTCTGCGCACTTCCCGTAAATCCTTCCATGCTTAGCTTGCTGGTATTCGATGTTCAAGGTGTGTTATAATGAACTGGATATTTTTAAGTAGGCTGAAGATAGAAGGAGTTTGAAGAAGTTTGAGTACATTTGCTGAATTCGGACTGGAGCCTAAAGTGCTTCAGGCCATTACGGAGCTTGGATTCGAGGAAGCAACCCCGATCCAGTCCAAATCGATTCCAATTGCGTTGACGGGCAGCGACCTGATTGGCCAAGCGCAAACGGGCACAGGTAAAACAGCTGCATTCGGTATCCCGCTGATTAACAAAATTCCGACAAGCGAAGATCGGATTGTCGCACTTATCATGACGCCAACCCGTGAGCTTGCGATCCAAGTAGCTGAAGAAATCGGTAAGTTGACGCGCTTTAAAGGTCTCCGCACACTGCCAATCTATGGCGGTCAAGAGATCGGTCGTCAAATCCGCGCACTTAAGAAACACCCGCAAATCATTATCGGTACACCGGGCCGTCTGCTCGACCATATCAACCGTAAGACGATCAAGCTTGCAGACGTGAAGACGGTCGTGCTGGATGAAGCGGACGAAATGCTTGACATGGGCTTCATGGAGGACATTACGTCCATCCTGAGCATGGTGCCTGAAGAACGTCAGACGATGTTGTTCTCGGCTACGATGCCTCCGAACATCCAGCGTCTTGCACAGCAATTCCTGAACAATCCTGAGCATGTTTCTGTTATTCCGAAACAAGTCAGCGCTCCGCTGATCGATCAAGCATACATTGAAGTGCATGAGCGTCAGAAGTTTGAAGCGCTTAGCCGTCTGATCGACATGGAATCGCCTGAACTTGCCATCATCTTCGGTCGTACGAAGCGCCGGGTTGATGAGCTCTCCGAAGCGCTCCAGAAGCGCGGCTACTCGGCAGAAGGTCTCCATGGCGACCTGTCTCAGAATCAACGCGACAACGTTATGCGCAAGTTCCGTGACGGAAGCATTGATGTTCTCGTAGCAACTGACGTTGCTGCTCGCGGCTTGGACGTATCGGGCGTAACGCACGTTATCAACTTCGACCTTCCGCAGGACCCTGAGAGCTATGTTCACCGGATCGGCCGTACGGGCCGCGCTGGTAAAGAGGGTACGGCTTGGTCGTTCGTAACGCCACGTGAGATCGATCACCTGCACTTTATCGAGAAGGTTACTCGTCACAGAATTACACGCAAGCCGCTTCCAAGCATTGCTGAAGCAATTGAAGGCAAGCAGCGTGTAACGGCTGAACGTCTCATCGAGAACGTTCAGAACGAGGACTTCCAAGAGTATAAAGGCATCGCGATTCATCTTCTGGAGCAATACGACTCGGTTAACCTGCTGGCTGCAGCAATTAAATTGCTGACAGGCGAGAAGAAGGACGTAAACATCGAGCTGACTCCTGAGGATCCGATCCGTGCGAAGAAGCGCCGTCCAGATGTTCGCGCAAGCGGTCGTCGTTATACGGGCAGCTCGTTCGGCGGCAATCGCAGCGGCGGATCGAACCGTGGCGAAGGCGGCGGCTACCGTGGCGGCAACCGCAGCGAAGGTGGACGCGGCGGCTACGGCGGCGGCGGACGCAGCTACGGCGGCAATCGCAGCAATAACGAAGGCGGCAAAGGACGCAGCGAGCGTTCTGGTGAACCACGCCGCAAATATTCCTCGTCCGAGGACTTCGTGAACAATTAAGTGGAGTAACATCCGGGGGATTCGGCTGCGCTGTATGTGCTGCCGCCTCCCGGATTTTCTTTATCACATAAGAATGAGGATGCTCCCGAATGGGACAACCTTTCTTATTGGCGATGAAGCCTGCCTCTAACTGCGGCCGTCCTACATGGTATGCGCCGCGATAGAGGTTTTCTCTTATAGGGGAGCTAGTGCAATTATTACATTTCGTCGAAATGATACCGCTTACCTACACATTAGCCGATGCGAAATTGGAGGAAACGTCAATGGAAATGAAAGGCCTCATGGGTGGATTCTATCGAATCTCCGAATGGATTATGCGCCTTGCGGTAACGAACGTGCTGTGGGCTGTATGTTCGATTCCCTTCTTATTTGTGGTCCTGACAGCAGTTTTCTTTGCGACGGATGCGGCGACGCAGACATCGATGCTGATCGTTGCGGCAATTCTGGCACCATTCACGCTGTTCCCTGCGACTGCCGCGCTGTACACCTTGACACGCAAGTGGGTCATGGGAGAGGTCGACGTTCCGCTTCTTAAGACGTTCTTCCGCGGCTATAAAGAAAACTACAAGCAGAGCATGCTGGGCGGTCTGCTGTATGCGGCGCTTTATACGATTATTTTCGTTGATTTCAAGGTATATTGGAATCAGCCGAGCATGCAGCTTATCTCGTACCTGTTCGTCGGATTCCTGTTCGTTCTGCTCGTATCGATGTTTAACTTCTTCTCCATGATGGTGCATTACCACATGAAGACGATGCAGCTTGTCAAGAATGCGCTGCTGATCTCGATCGGCCGTCCATTCCGTTCGATCAGTACGCTTATTATGGCGTGCGTTGTATTCTACATCAGCTTGCGCTTTACCTTCTTGTTCCCGTTCTTCACGGCAAGCATTATCGGCTATATTTCATTCTGGAACTTCAATTTCATTTATCAGAAAATGCAGGAGCAGATGGAGAAGCAGCGTGCGGCCGCGGAACAGGCTGGACAAGCTTCGGATGAGGACGCAGAATCAGATGATCTCGTTCATGTAACAGGCAAAAAATAGATACCTCTGAATCGTTTACATTTGACCTCGATCCGTCTATAATACAAATACATCCTGCGGTGTTCGTTACGATTCATAATTGTTTTGAACCAATGGCTGTTTCACGGGAGACCTAAATCGGAGCACGGCTGACATGCCTTCATTATATGAAGGATCTCAAAAATGCTTCTGCGGACACCCACCTGCGAGAGCGGGTTCAGAAACAAGCGAGTCGGACGGCATCGGCGGGTACATGCAGCAAATGAAGTCCCGGTCCTAACGGATCGGGATTTTTTGTTTAGTTTGCGCGTTAAAATTGTCGGAAACGGCTAAAACGTGTTATGATAAGAAATAGCGTTCATAGATGTTGGAGGGGGAGATCTCGTTGTTGAAGCGGACCTTGATGGGGCTACTGCGCAGTCATGAACAAACGGGGGACAAGGCAAAGGATCCGTCGTTGAAATCCCATTATTACAAGCTGTCGAAAGATAAGACATGGGAAGAAGTTCTGTCTACGCTAAAGAAAATTCAAGGCTATCGGGTTATTCACGAAGTGCCATCCGTAGGCGAAATCGTTCTTGAGAAGCGTACGGTTACAGGACGTACGATGGATATTACAGTATCGGTCATTGGTGTTAATCCATTGACGAGTGCTGTCGATATATACTCGGCTTCTCGCGGCTCGCTTGGCGATCTAGGCTCCAATTATCGCGTGATCATCGAACTATATCGTGTATTGGACAAGAAACTATCTGCTTATAAAACATCAGCTCAATAATCACTTGAACGATGGACATGAAAAAAGCGAGGAAGGGAGCTCCTTCACTCGCTTTGTCTATGAGATAGGTCGTTTAAACTAGTGCTTTAACAGCATTCAGTGCTGCTTCGTAGTTCGGATGCTCCGTCATCTCACCGAGGTATTCTACGTACTGGATTTTGTTGTTCGCATCAATAACGAAGATCGAGCGCATATCGAGGCCAAGCTCTTGAATGTATACGCCGTATGCTTCGCCGAAGCTGTGCGATTTGTAGTCTGAGAGCAGTACAACGCGATCTACGCCTGCAGCGCCGCACCAACGGGCTTGTGCGAATGGAAGGTCAACACTGACCGTAATGATAACGACATTGTCGCCGAGGCTGCTAGCCTCTTCGTTGAAACGGCGAGTTTGTGCGTCACATACGCCCGTATCAATGGAAGGAACTACGCTGATCAGTTTTACTTTGCCAGCAAAATCGCTGAGCGATGCAGTTTCGAGCAGATTTTTATTGATTTGGAAGTCTGGAGCTTGATCTCCGACTTTGAGTTCTGGTCCGATCAGTGTAATCGGGTTACTTTTGAAAGTGGCTGCACCATTGCGTGCTTGAGACATAATGGATTCGTCCTCCCTATTTGAATTTGGTGGATTAACATCCATTATTATATACGTTTTGTTTTGGTCTTGTCCAATTGATACTAAGGTGGAATCGGCATGATCTTTTTCAGATATGAATCTTTTCGCGCTTATCTGCGTATGTATCCTGTCACGGCTGTACTCATTGCGATCAACCTGGTTCTGTATGGCATCGTAGAACTGGAAGGAGGTCCGTACGGCAGTGACATTCTGTACCGGTACGGTTTCCTTCAGACGGAGTTAGATCCGTATGTGACAACGGAATCGTGGCGTTATCTCACATCGATGTTCCTGCATGCAGGCTTTATGCATTTGTTCTTCAACATGAGCTCGCTGCTAATCTTCGCACCGCCGCTGGAACGGCTGCTTGGCCATACGCGCTATGTCGTCCTCTATATGGTGGCCGGAGTTATCGGGAATCTGTTCTCTGCTATGGTGCATGATGGGGTGACGTTGTCTGTGGGCGCGTCTGGCGCGATTTATGGGATTGATGGAGCTTTTCTCTTCTTAGCCATATTCGGCAAGCATTTGCTCGATGAAAGCTCTCGTAAGACGATATACGGTATTATTGCAATTGGACTGGTGTATTCGTTCATGAATAGTAATGTGAATGCCTCGGCCCATATTGGCGGTGCGATTGCGGGCTTTATTCTGTTCGGTTTATTCACTTGGAAGAAGCTTCGCCGCAGCTAAAAGGGATTAGAGCGTTACATACGTACGCGAGCGATCATTGAAGAGGAGCATAACGATTTAATATGGAACTTCGTCAGTTATACTACTTTGTCAAAGTAGCAAAGAAAGAGCATGTTACACAAGCAGCAGAGGAGCTTCATGTTGCGCAGTCTGCCGTAAGCCGACAAATTCATCAGCTGGAGGAAGAGCTGGGCGTGAAGCTGTTCCTTCAGAAAGGCCGCAACCTGCAGCTGACTCCTGCTGGGCAGTTGTTCTTGAAGCGTGCAGAAGTCATTCTGGATGATCTCGAGAAGGCAGTCGTAGAGATTCACGAGTTTATGGATCCAGAGCGGGGAGAGATACGCCTGGGCTTCCCGCACAGCCTTGGCATGTCGCTTGTGCCCCAGGTCGTTGCGGCTTTTCGTAAGCAGCATCCCAAAGTGCAGTTCCGTTTCAAGCAGGGAATGTTCCCGAGCTTGCTTCGAGATATGATGCAAGGGGATATCGATCTAGCCTTCATCTCGCCATTCCCTGATGATCATCATTCAGTTTGTGGCGAAGTGCTGCTGACCGAGCAGTTATTAGCGATTGTGCCGCCAAGCCATCCGCTCGCTGGCTGCGAGGAGATTAATCTGGCACAGCTCAAGGATGAGACGTTCGTCATGTTCAGCGAAGGCTATTCGCTCCGGCCAATCGTCTGGGAGGCGTGCTTGGAAGCGGGGTTTACGCCGAAGGTTGGGTTCGAAGGAGAAGAGACGGATACAATTCGCGGACTAGTCGCAGCTGGAATGGGCGTCAGTCTGCTGCCGGACATGGCGCTTCGCCAGACAGGACCACTGCAGCCGGCTAAGGTTAAGCTGAAGTCGCCGGCAGTTACACGGACGATAGGTTTAATCCGTCGTTCCAACGAGAAGCTTCCGCTTGTAGCTAACGTATTTCGTTCATTCCTAATTGATTACTTCAAGAAAGAGCTGCAGGAAAAGCAGTTCGATCGGTAAATCTGACAATTAATTAACATGAAGCTGACACGAATGATTCGGTGTCAGCTTTTTTATTGCTTGCTTACATAAAGGTCTGAAATATTAAAAAGCTGCCTGCGTCGCGTGACGGCAGGCAGCTTAACATGCTGAAAAATATATTGGTTTGAGATTAATCGTCGTTATTAGAAGAAGTGAAGATCATTATATATTTAATGAGCTCCAGCAGTGAGATGAGAGCGGCTGCTACGTAGGTGAGAGCAGCTGCGTTCAATACTTTCGCCACACCACGTTCTTCTTCGTTGCGGATAAAGCCTTCTGCAATCATGACGTCGCGTGCGCGGCTGCTGGCGTTGAACTCGACTGGCAGCGTCACGAGCTGGAAAGCGACAGCCGCCGAGAAGAAGATGATGCCAATACCGATCAATCCAGTAAATTGGAATAGGAAACCGGCGATCAACAGGAATGGTGCAAGGCCAGACGCGAAGTTGACCAATGGGAACATCTTATGCCGCAGTACGAGCATTGGGTAACGTTTCTGATGTTGAATCGCATGTCCGACCTCGTGGCACGCAACAGAGATAGCTGATATGGAGCGTTCGTAATAAACCGGTTCAGACAGCCGTACGACGCTATGGATCGGGTCATAGTGGTCGGAGAGTGTGCCCCGGACCGGCTCGATTGGAATGTGATGAAGTCCGTTCGAATCGAGCATGCGGCGGGCTGCATCATAACCTGTCATTCCGCTAGATGCGGGAACGCCTGCCCATCGGTTGAATGTACCTCGTACACGGAATTGAGCCCAGATCGAGACGGCGAATGCAATCAAGATTAGGAAATCCATTGGATGAAAAAACAACATTGCTGCAACCCCTCCATGCATGAATTTGGCTTGTTGTAGTCTGCACGCAAATTCGCTGGCTCATTACATTAGGTTGCTCTTATTCATAAGAAGCATTAATGCTTCGATACAAGCGGCCGTCTGAGGCAGCAGTCTTGTGTATAGGCGATTGGCTTGCCGCGGCTTCAGCTGCCCGATGACAGGCTCCAGCTCCTTCACTTCGCGCTCCAGCTTAGCAAGCTGAAGCTGCAGGTCGCTGAGCTTCTGGGATACCATTTCCTCAGACGTAACGCGATCCCAGTCTGACAAGGTGTGCTTGATCTCTTCCAGCGAATATTTGTCGTGCTTCATCTGTTCAATACGTTTGAGCCGTCGAATCGTTTCGTCATTATATAGTCTGTAGTTTTTGTTGGAACGGCTTGCGACTTCAATTAGTCCCATTGAAGTATAGTAGTCGATTGTTCTAGGACTGACGTTCGTTTTCTTGGCTAATTCGCCGATACGGTACAGTGATTGTTCAGCCACAGTTCGCACCTGCTTTCTTTCTAATTCTTCTATATTATGATAATGGGTAAATAACCATACAGTCAAACGTCACGCTTCAATGTTGAGAAATTCGTAACAATCTCGTCACTCCTTATTCACATGTTCGGAAACCTCACATTTTATAGTACGAGAATAACGTCCGTTAACTAATGTTAGCTTTTTAATAAAAAATGTATTGTCAAACCAAGCGATTCTAACTATAATGACATTAAGTCTTTCACTAGATGTGAGGTAATATGACACTAAGGGAGTGGTTGTTGTGGTCAAGAAGTTAATGCTTTCAGTGGTAGCTCTACTCATGCTTTTCCCAGCAATGGCCTTTGCTGCAGATGAGGGTCCATCGGCAAGTATGCTGAACATGGGACTGAATTCATTGTGGATCATTGTTGCATTTGTACTCGTATTCCTTATGCAAGGTGGATTTATCCTTCTTGAAACAGGTTCGACTCGAATGAAGAACGCCGGCCACGTAGCTGGCAAGACGATCTTCACGATTGGCTTATGTGCACTTGTTTATTGGGCTTTCGGTTACGGTATATTCAACGGCGGCGCAGACATTAGCGATGGCGTTAAGAAATTTATCGGCTGGGGCGATTTCTTCTTTAGCCCTGATGTTACTGCAGCAGATGGAGAGTCCTACCCAGTAACGACGTTCTTCTTGTTCCAATTGGCATTCGCAACGATCTCGCTGTCGATTGCATGGGGCGGCTTCGCAGAGCGTGCCAAACTGTCGGTTTACCTCGTATTCACAGTATTGTTCACGATCTTCATCTATCCGGTTGTTGCACACTGGATCTGGGGCGGCGGCTGGCTTGCTGAAGACGGCGCACAAGACTTCGCAGGCTCGACGGTTGTTCACTTAACGGGTGCGCTTGCTGCAATGGCAGCGACGATCCTGCTCAAACCTCGTATCGGTAAATTCAACAAAGATGGTTCTGCTAACGAAATTCTCGGTCATAACCAAGTGTTCAGCGCATTGTCTGTTCTCCTGCTGTGGGTTGGCTGGTTCGGCTTCAACGCAGGCAGCGCATTGTCTGTAGGCGACGGATTCTTCGGCTTCGTAGCGTTCAACACGATGCTCGCTGCAGGTGCAGGTACAGTAGCAGCACTTCTTATTTCGTGGGCAGTTATTGGCAAGGCAGACATTTCGACGACGCTGAACGGCGCGCTTGCTGGTCTCGTTGCAATTACAGCTTCCTGTGCATTCGTTGATCCATGGGCAGCCGTTGTTATCGGTCTCATCGCTGGCGTACTCGTATTCTTCAGCGCGAAGATGTTCGAAAAGCTGCGCATTGACGATCCAATCTTCGCATTGTCCGTACACGGTGCTGCAGGTGTCTGGGGTACGCTGGCTAACGGCTTGTTCGCAACGGAAGAGCTGGCAGCGACGGCTGGCGTTGGCCAAGGCGGTGTATTCGATACGGGCAGCTGGCACCAATTCTGGGTACAGCTCGAATCGGTTGTAGTCTGCGGTGCGTTTGTACTCGTTGCTTCCTTCATTATTCTTGGTATCATGAAGCTTGTAATGGGTCTTCGTGTAACGGAAGAACAAGAAATCGTAGGTCTTGACCTTAGTGAGCATGGTACGTATGGCTATCCAGAGCAAATGAAAAAAGCACAAAATAACAATCTTCAAGCATAATGCTTCCTGTTCGTAAATTGACGGAGGGGAGAGGACAGTGCATGAGCGATCCGCAGCGGTTGCAGCTTCTGCGATCCATCAATGAAGCAGCTGATGCAGAGGTTCTTCGCAGCCTGCGGGATCATGTGAACGATCGCATGGCGAGCAAACGGTCCGAACTGCCGATCGATCAATTTTATACGGAGCTGAACGAGGCTTACGACGCAATGATCAGACGTGCGATAAGCCTCGCGGAAGCACATATGGCACGGGTCGGGATGGGTTCTCCCCCCGTGCCTTATGCGTATTTATTGTTCGGAAGCGGCGGAAGGGGCGAGCAGACGCTGTCCAGCGATCAGGATAGTGGACTCGTCTACGAGGATGAGCCGAATGCCGAGAAGGCAGAGGCGAACCGACACTATTTTGCACAGCTGGCAGAGCAGGTTGTTCTCATCCTGGAGAGGCTTGGGTTTCCGCGCTGTGAAGGTAACGTAGTTAGCGATAATCCATCCTGGGGTATGTCCTTGTCAGGCTGGAACAAGCAATTGGACGGCTGGTTCGAGCATCCGGCATGGGAATCGGTTCGCTATTTGCTTATCGTAGCAGATGGACGCTCGGTATACGGCGAAGCAACATTGATGGAACGGATTAGAGATCATTTCTTCGCGAATATGGTGAAGCATCCGGCAATTGTCGGACGTATGCTCGAGAATACGATGCGGCATAAAGTGCTGGTTGGTATTTTCGGTCAGCTGCTTAAAGAGCGTTATGGTGAGGATACGGGCAGTATCGATATGAAATATGGTGCTTACATTCCGATGGTGAACGCCATTCGTCTCCTAAGTATTCAACAGGGCCATCGCAGCGCTTCAACCCTCGAAAGGATTAAAGCGCTGCAGGAAGCTGGTGTATTGTCAGAGGTGGATGCGCAATCGTACAGCCAGGCGTTCCGATTGTTTCTGCAGCTTCGTCTTATGACGACAGAGAAGCTGGAGCATGGGATGTATGCGAATAACGGCAAGCTGGCTGTTCGGTCATTAACGCGCGAGATGATTGAACAATTGAAGAAAGGTCTTCGAATCGGCAAAAGGCTGCAGCGTCGCGTCAATAAACAGGCATCAGTCAGGCTTAAGTAATTCGGAGGGGAAGTGCGATGAAAGATCAGAAGGGCGCCGGGCGTATGTGGCATCTGTACAAAATGGGCGGCATTACGCCTGCTATCGCCTCCATGTTAGGCTCTCCGAATGCACAGCAGATGGCATTTATTCGTTCCATGGCGAAGGATCAGCGCAGTCATTCGACGTTAGATATGCCGCTCCGGGAGCTCCCGATCGTTGTGTTCGATCTGGAGACGACTGGATTTTATCCGAATAACGATGATGAAATTATTTCGTTCGGCGGCGTTGTTGTGCAAGGAGAAGAGATCCATGAAGGAAAAACATTCTACAGTCTCGTCAATCCGAAGCGCCGAATTCCGCTCCACATTACGGAGTTAACGGGAATTACGAATGAAATGGCGGCCGCTGCGCCCGACTTAATGCAGGTGCTGCATGATTTCATGAAATTTATCGGCAGGAGAACGCTGATTGCGCACGGCTCTGGACATGATAAGCAGTTCTTGAACGCGGCGCTATGGCGTACATCCAAGGTGCACTTGACTCATCGCGTGATTGACACGATGATGGTGGCCAAGTGGCTGGAGCCGCGCCGAAGCGATGGTTATGGGCTTGATGAGCTGCTCTTGAGTGCGGGGATTCCAATCGAGAATCGGCACCATGCGCTCCATGATTCCATTATGACAGCCAAGCTCTGGGTGCAGTATTTGCGACGAATGTCAGATCGAAATATCGTTACGTTAGGCGATTTGTATGCCTATTTAAGCAAATGAAATGGCAGTCTGGCTGCGGCGATTTACGCTGACGTCAGTCTGCCTTTTCTTTATGGAGAGACGGTTCAAGGAGGAGCTCTACTTCACTCCATCCATCGGCGCATCTCGAGTAAGCCCGGAAGTCGGGCTCGTCGGTGCAGAGGGACACAATAAGGGTTATGGCCCCGATCTGCGGCAGCATCCCCGTCGAGTCAGCGGAGGATGGGATTGGCAAGCTTCTCGGGTGGCTGTGATAATAACCGATCAACAGCTGTTGGCGTTGTTCGATCTGGTACATGGCCGAGATCCAATCGGATGGGTCAAATGCAAAGGCACTGTGCGGCTGCGGATGAACATTCGCAATGGGGTGAATGATGTCAATGACGGAAGGCGTATCGCAGCTGCTCGTAATGAGCAATCCGCATGCTTCCATCGGGAATACAGATCGGCAGTGCGTTAATAATTGTTCGTATGCGTTGGCGGTAAGCCGATAGTGTGGACCAGTGTTTATCGTAATCATGAAGGGAAGCTCCTGCAATTGGAATAACTTAAGTATAGCGAACTTCGCTTAATATAGCATAAACAATCCGAGGACACGTCAACAATAAGGAAGCTATGCGCAGGAATGTGTCATATTATTGAACTTCGATTCGGAGTGGACAGACATAGGTTTCCATTAGCTTGAGTGTAAGACGGATAGCATGGTAACATGTTAGCAATGATTTATCTTTCGATTGGCATTGAAATGGCATCGCAGGAGAAGGAAGGTACGTGTGGATGGATCGGAACCGAAAATTGATACTTGTAGTCTTAGGCATAGCGGCACTTGTTGTAGTTGCCATCGTACAATATACGCAGGACAAAGCAGACGCGGAGACGACGACTGCTTCGAAGCCTAAGGCTGGTTATCCTGCACCCGTAATTGAGCTGCCGAACTTGCAGGACGAAACGGTAACGGTCGGCGGACGAAGCGATAGAATCCAGCTCATTAATTTCTGGGCAGCTTGGTGCGGTCCGTGTGAGCTGGAAGCGCCAGACCTTCAGAAGTCTTACGAAAAATATGGCGACCAGATCGATTTCCTCGGCGTGAATGCAACCAAGTTCGACCGGGAGCGGGATGCGCGTAATTTTGTCGAGGAGCAGAAGTTGACATTCCCGATTCTGATGGATCGCGAGGGGGATGCAACGGACGAATATAAGGTCAAATCATTCCCAACAACGTTTGTTGTAGACAAGAGCGGTACGATCGTGGAACGGATCGATGGCGTCATGACGGAAGAAGACGTGGCGCGCATTGTGGAGCAATATGTGAATAGTTAGATGGATGAAGCTGCAGCAGCTGTCGAAGGACAGAGGCTGCGGTTTTTTTATGGTTTTAAAGAAGATAACATCCAGTACATCAAAAAAAGCCGAGGGGCAGCTGCATCCCCTCGGCTTTTATACATGTTTTTAGTGATTTACAAGCCCGAGACGTTCCTTGTACTCGCTGTTAGCCGGTTCAACCTTTGACATGCCAAGCAGCGCGTAACGGATGCTGTCCACAAGTGCTTCCCAGCTTGCTTCGATGACGTTGCTCGAAACGCCAACTGTACTCCACGTATTGTCGAAGTCGGAGGACTCGACGAGTACGCGTACTTTGGCAGCGGTAGCATCCTTCTCGTCGATAACACGAACCTTGTAGTCCGACAGGTGGATGTTCTCGATCTCAGGGTAAAATTGAACCAGTGCCTTGCGGAGCGCATTATCAAGCGCGTTCACCGGACCGTTGCCTTCTGCGGCAGTATAAACGGTCTGGCCATCGACCGAAATCTTCACGATCGCTTCGGACACCATGTGACCATTCGTCTTATCGACGAGCATCTTGAACGACTCGACCTTGAACAGCTCGGTCGATTCGCCATAAGCTTCGCGGAGGAGCAGCTCCAGCGATGCGTCAGCGCCTTCGAATTGATAGCCTTGATGCTCGAGCTCTTTGATGTGGTGCATGATGTCCTTCGTTTTGTCCGTATTCGCATTCACGTCGAGACCAAGCTCAAACGCCTTGGAAACGATGTTGCTCTGCCCTGCGAGCTCGGACACGAGAATGCGCTGCTTGTTGCCGACAAGCTCAGGCGCGATATGCTCGTACGTCTTCGAATCTTTCATGATCGCGGAGACGTGAATACCGCCCTTGTGCGCGAAGGCTGCATTGCCGACGTAGGCTTGGCCTACTGGCATATTGACGTTCGCAATCTCGCTCACGTAGCGGGCAGTGCCCGTAAGTGATTGAAGCTGCTGGTCAGTTACGCAGTTGTAGTTCATCTTCAACTGCAGCGTTGGGATGATCGAGCAAAGGTTCGCATTGCCGCAGCGCTCGCCATAACCGTTGATTGTACCTTGCACTTGACGTGCGCCTGCTTGTACAGCAGCGAGTGTGTTCGCTACGGCAAGCTCGCAGTCATTATGCGTATGAATGCCGATCGGCGCATTGATCTCTTGGCGTACACGCGTTACGATATCGTGAATCTCGCCTGGCAGAGTGCCGCCATTCGTATCGCATAGAACAAGCCAATCGGCGCCTGCGTTATGCGCATTCTTCAGAACAGATAATGCGTAGTCCGGATTGTTTTTGAAGCCGTCGAAGAAATGCTCGGCATCGAACATGGCTTCTAGTCCGCTGCGCTTCAGGAAAGCAATCGAATCATAGATCATCGCTAAATTTTCTTCGAGCGTTGTCTGCAGGGCGGTATGTACGTGGAAATCCCACGATTTGCCGACCAGCGTCGCTGCAGGAACGCCGGATTCAATAATGCGAACAAGGCTGGAGTCCTGCTCGGCGAGGCTGTTCTTGCGGCGCGTGCTGCCGAATGCTGTCAGCTTCGCGCGCAGCCCAAGAGACTTCGCTCGCTGAAAGAACTCGATGTCCTTGCCGTTGCTGCCGGGGTTGCCGCCTTCAATATAATGAACGCCCAATGCGTCGAGCTTTAGGGCGATTTTGATTTTGTCTTCCGCAGACAAGCTGATCCCTTCGCCTTGTGTGCCGTCACGCAGCGTCGTGTCAAAGATCGAGATAGCATTTGTCATAGTCGGGACGCGCCTCCTTTATTACCGTTAACGTTGTTCTACAATGTTCGGAAAGTCATAATTTGCTGCCACATAAGAATTGAATGAATTCGATGTTAGAAGAATGAACAAATTCTTATTGGCGATAAAACCTACCTCTAAACGCGGTCGCTCATCTTCGAGTTCCTTCGACAGAGGTTTTCTCATTATAACACGTGTGTTAATTGGAAATTAATCTTCAAGTCATAATTTAATATTATAACACTCCTACGTTCGAAAGTAGAGTGGAAAGCGCTATTTTTTTGCGGAATCATCACGTTGCTCGAATAGTTATTAAATTGTATGCTGAAGAAAAGTCATTAGGACAAAATAATCGGTAAAAGAAGAGGTGTCAGGCATGGAGCAGCAGACGGATCGCTATTATCCGACAAAGGGCAGAGTCATTCTGCATCTCGATATGAACGCTTTCTACTGCTCCGTGCATGAAGCGGAGGAGCCGCATCTGTATCGAGACAAGCCGACAGCAGTTGCGGGCAGCGTCGAGCTGCGCAAAGGGATTGTCGTCACATGCTCCTATGCCGCTCGAAGCAGAGGCGTTCGAACGGGATTGACGGTGCGGCAGGCGACGCGGCTCTGTCCGGACCTTATCCTTATACGCCCGGATTTTGATCTATATCGCAAGTATTCACGAGGCTTCATGAGCATCGCGATGCAGTATACGCCGCAGGTTGAAGCGACATCAATCGATGAGTGCTACCTCGACATTACAGGCTCGAAGCAATTCGGCACACCGCTCGAGATCGCGCGTACTATACAACAGCGGATCTGGAATGAATGGTCGCTGCCTTGCTCGATTGGCGTGGCGCCGAATAAGCTGCTGGCGAAGATGGCCTCGGATATGCACAAGCCTAATGGCCTTACCGTGCTCCGGCTGCGAGATGTGCCTGCTGTGCTGTGGAATAAGCCGTGCGACACGCTGTTTGGCGTTGGCCGCAAGTCGGCGGAGAAGCTGCGCAAGCTGAATATAATGACGATCGGTGAGCTGGCTGCAGCGGAGGAATCACTGCTTGTACGCAACTTCGGTGTCTATGGAAGCTGGATGAAATCGGCAGCGCATGGTCATGATGATTCGCCCGTGAAGGAAGGCCGCGAACGGAACAAATCGGTGGGCCATATGACGACGCTTGCGGCCGACGTCATTAAGCGGGAGGATGCGCACCGCGTGCTTCTGAATCTTGCGGACCAGACCGGCCGACGGCTTCGGCGGCAGAAGCTGATGGCGAAGACGGTGCAGGTGACGATTCGACGTCCCGATATGTCCACGATCCAGCGGTCAGCGACGCTCGAGGTTCCGAGCGAAACAGCGGACTTATTTTATAAGGAAGCGTGTAAGCTATTCGACGCCAATTGGCGGGAAGGCGAGCCGGTACGGCTGCTTGGCATTACGCTTGCGCAGCTGTCGCCACGGGAAGAGACGGCGGTACAGCTTGACCTGTTCAGCTATGAGGAACAGCCGAAGAAGGAGGCGCTGACACGCGTAATGGATGCGCTTCGGGACAAATTCGGGGAGGCGGCCGTGCTTACGGCAGGCATGCTTGGCGATGATCCGTCAGCCTTAATTCGAAATAAACGAATTAGGGGGACATCCTTGCAAACAGACGAGCATATGTTATATAGTGAGGAGTAAGAGTCATGGATTAAGGCGAATACGTTCTAATCTGTATAAGATATCTGCTTGTCAACGCATCAATTTAGGAGGGTTCATAATGGGCAAATTTACGTGGGTCGAGAAAGATACTTGCATCGCTTGCGGCGCTTGCGGGGCAACGGCTCCTGACATTTATGATTACGACGATGAAGGTCTTGCTGAAACGATCTACAATGGCGACGGAAACACCGGTAATCAAGAAATTCCGGAAGATCTGTACGACGATCTGCAGGATGCAGCTGACGGCTGCCCGACGGATTCCATCAAGATCGCAGACGTACCGTTCAACGCTTAAAATATGCACGTACAAGAAGCCTTGTCCATCGCGGACAAGGCTTTTTTTTGATGACTGTAGTGCGGTTGTTGGTCTGGTTGGTTGGTGGTAACGCCTGACGGGTGGCTAAAGGTTGCATGAGCATCTTATTGCCGAGATATCGCTGTTTTTCTTGTTCTAACGGTTGCGGAAATAGCTAATCGAGTGTGAATAGCGATTTTCTTATGGATGTAAGAGTAATAAGCACAAATACAACCGTTATCGGGGGAAAAGGTGTTAATTCAGCTGAATAAGCCCATCTGCAACCGTTAGGCAGCTCGCGAGGCCATTCGTACTACGATTCGGTACATGCCATTTCGCCTCATATGGAAGAATGCCCCTAATATAGATCAGCGAATAGCAGTCAAGCAAGATTTCTACCATTCCATCCAATTCTAGTTCAACGAAATCGTGTCACTAACCGATATAATATAGAAAAGATGACGCGGTCGGAGGGGGATTAGATAGATGGAGCCGATTCGGAATTCAGAGCATCTGAAGGAATATGTGAAGCTGCATCCGGAGAATCGGATGGCGTGGTATTTGCTCGGGAAGCAATATGAGCTGCAGGGGAGAGCGGCGAAGGCGAATTATTGCTTCATTCAGGCCGGCGATATATATGAAGCGTATGAGCAGCGGCCAGATCCCCTGTCGGAAGCACAGGAGCAGGTGCGGGCGCAGGCTGAGCATGCGATGGAGTGGCTGCGGAAGGAGCGCAAGCGCCGAATTCGCTGGCGCGCTGTTTATGTAGCTGCTGCCATTCTGCTGATTGCAGTTGTGTTCTCCATTAACCGATCAAAGACGAACAATGAAGCGGCTCCTGCCATTAAGCCCATCTCATTGTCAACTGTCGGTGTTGCGCTTGTGGAATCAACAACGGCAGACGAGCTCGGCGATGCCATGCAGCAGTTAATGGTAGGAGATCGACGGGCGGCGCTTGGTATTGCGGCCAAGCTGCAACAGGAAGGCAATTGGCGTAATTGGAATGGAACGACGGAGCTGCTATTTGCAGTCGAACAGCTGCCTCAAGGCGGCGTCATGCAGCTCAGCTGGTATGAGTCGCGGCTGTGCAATTGTTCGCCGGCTGATGCAGCGAAATCTTATGCGGCATATAGTGACTGGACACAGGAGCAGGAGCAGCGTTGGACGCTGGCCAGCGGAATCCGTAATTATTATAGTCGGACGGGTCATTGGCCGGCATCGGTTGACGATCTGGTGAAGCCGTATCCGAACAACTACATGGCAGGCGATACGCCAATCATGCATGCGATGTTCGAGCGGTTGGTGACAGAGCTGAAGCGAGAATTGAAGGGACAAGCTTCAAGCGAAGGCAACGGCAGTGCAGGAATAACTGGGGATCAGAAGTCGGATGCGAACGGGAAAGCGGGAGCTGGACAGAGTGCCGAACTCCAGCAAGCTTCCAAGTGGTCGAATACGCCTCTGCAAATCCGGGTTGACAAAATGACGCATCGGTTAGCAGTTATCAGCGATGATATTATTGTTCGTTCTTATAAAGTAGGGTTAGGCGGTGATCGAACGCCTGAAGGGTCGTTCCTCATCAGCGAGAAGGTTAGAAATCCGAATGGCCGTGATGATGGACCATATGGCAGCCGAGGCATGACGCTATCGGATACGAAGTATGCCATTCATGGAACAGATGAACCGCAGAGCATTGGTGAAGATAATTCGTTAGGCTGCATCCGAATGAGCCAAGAGGATCTCGAGGAGCTCTATGATCTGGTGCCGCTGGGCACGAAGGTGACGATACAGCAAGGGGGCTTGCCCGCCACTGTATCGGTATCGGCGGAACGCTTCCACCTGGAGCCGAAGCAGGACGAGACAAACCCCCGTCGTACATATGCATGGTTGACCTAAATCGTCAATCGCTTGGATTAGGTAAGAACCAGCAGCAAGATCATGGCGATCAGAACGACGCCAAAGATTCCAACCCACCAGTATAACATTTTCTTGTTAATGGTTTCAGGCTGCTTAGCTTTCATTGCAGGTGCTTTACGTTTCGGTGCGCTCATGCACTTCACCCTTTCTATCGAGCCAAAGTAATGGACTACCAATGCTATTATTGTAATCGTTTGCTTTCATAGCTGCAATACTTGGACATCGATAGGAGCGCTTCTCTATGCGACTTAAGGGCTGCAACTGACGCTGCAGCCCTTTTCTTTTCGTTTAGAAACAGATAAACTGGAGAGTAGAGATTTTAGACATATATAGAGGAAAGAACGGAGTGACAGATCAGTGCTGTATTCCAAAATATTAAAGCCGTTTATGTTCCGGCTTGATGCCGAACGCGCGCATCACTTGACAATCGACGGTCTGGCGACGGCAGGACGTATTCCTGGCGCAGCGTCGATGCTGAATGCGATGTACGGCGTGAAGCCTACGCCTGAGCTGGCGGTAGAGTTGTTCGGCTTGCATTTTGCCCATCCTGTCGGTCTGGCAGCGGGTCTTGATAAGAATGGAGAGGCAACGGATTGTTTCTCGAATATTGGCCTTGCGTTCATGGAGGTTGGTACGGTAACGCCGAAGGGACAGGCTGGCAATGATCTGCCGCGGTTGTTCCGTCTTCCGCCGGACCAAGCGCTTATTAACCGAATGGGCTTCAACAATAAAGGAGCCGAAGCGATGGCGGACAAGCTGTCGCGCAGACGCAGTCATAAAGTACCGCTTGCGGTCAACATCGGGAAGAACAAAGCGACGCCTAATGAGCTGGCGCATGAGGATTATCGGAGCTGCATCCAGACGTTGTATGATCAAGGCGATTTCTTCGTCGTCAACATCAGCTCTCCGAATACGCCTGACCTGCGCGCCTTGCAGCATGGCGATGAACTGAAACTGCTCCTCTCTACGGTGAACGAGGAGATGGGCAAGCAAGCTGATAAGCGTAAAGCGCCTGTAAAGCCGATTCTGGTGAAAATTGCACCGGATATGACGGACGAGCAGCTTGAATATACGGTCGATACGATTGCTGCAAGCGGCGTATCCGGAATCATCGCCACGAACACGACATTGTCTCGTGAAGGGCTTACGCATCCGAACGCGAAGGAAGCGGGCGGCATGAGCGGCAAGCTGCTCAGCGCTCGTTCGACACAGGTTATTTCAGCTGTCTATCGTCAGACAGGCGGCAAGCTGCCTATTATTGGTTCGGGAGGCATCTTTACGGCTGATGACGCATACGATAAAATTCGCGCGGGTGCAAGTCTGGTCGAGGTTTATACTGCTCTCATCTATAAAGGGCCGGGTCTGTTCCGCGAGCTGACCGATGGATTGAAGGAACGGCTGAAGCGTGACGGATTCCGATCGATCCAAGAAGCGGTAGGCTCCAATCACCACTAATCGAATCAGGAGGCGGCCGGATGGACGGAAGGAACTGGACATTATTTCTACAACCTTATGAACAGACGGTAGAGGAGCTCAAAGTCAAATTCAAGACGATGCGTGCCGAGCTGAAGATGCGAGAGGCATATGCTCCGATCGAGTTCGTAACCGGCAGAGTTAAGAAAATTTCAAGTATCTTGGAGAAAGCGAAGAGGCTGAACGTTGCGCCTGATCAGCTGGAACAAGGAATTGAAGATATTGCAGGCATACGCATTATGTGTCAATTCGTCGATGATATTCATCGTGTAGCATCTCTCATTCGATCGAGACATGACTTGGTGCTTGTATATGAGAAAGACTATATAACGAATTATAAGGACAGCGGCTATCGCAGCTACCATATGATTGTCGAGTATCCGGTTCAGACGGCGCTCGGACTCAAGAAGGTGCTGGCTGAGGTTCAGATTCGGACGCTCGCGATGAATTTCTGGGCGACGATCGAGCATTCGCTGAACTATAAATATAAGGAAAGCTTGCCGGAGGATGTGAAGGAGCGGCTGAAGAAGGCGGCGGAAACCGCTTCGCTGCTCGACGCGGAGATGTCCAGCATCCGGCAGGAAATTATCGATGCTCAGCGTGACTTCGAGGAGAACTCTAACGTCGTGTCGCGCGTGCTGACAGGCATTCAGCATCTATACTTCTATAACCGCTTCCGCGAAGCGGCCCAGTTCCAGCTGAAGTTCAACGAGTTGTGGGAGCATGAGGATGTATTCGGCTTGAAGCAGCTGTCAGACGATATTGAACAGGCAATTGTACGAGCCAAGCGCGGCAATTAGCCTCACCATCCACATGAAGACCGGGCCGGCCTTGCGGTGAGCCCGGTTTTTCATTTGTTGAGGGCTTTCTTCTTGTGAAATCCAAGGTGCACAGTTTGGGTATAGAGAAATAAGCTCGAACAATAGTTGTGCCCGAGAGGCATACGACTCCATGCACGTTGTAACTATATGCGTAAAAGTCACACGACCGACCCCTTCCGGGGTCCCGGGGTTGGAAACCCCGGGGGTCCTCCCTAGCAGGGAGGATTTAGGTGGGTAGAAATTATCAGTTTATTTTTTGTCTGAGCAGATTTGAGATAGAATAATAAGATTTTTAAAGAAAAACGGGGTCAAAGGGGCCAAGCCCCTTTCAGGAGGACATAGATGAAACAACAGTTGCCTGAAGCGTTCGTCAACGGGATGCGGACGCTGCTCGGCGAGCAATTCGATGCTTTCATGGCATCTTACGATGCGCCGAGACTTTACGGCTTGCGTTCTAACAGCTTGAAGATCGATCCGGAGCAGTGGCAGCAGCAATCGCCGTTCCACCTTCGCCCGATCCCGTGGTGTGAGACGGGCAGCTATTATGATGGCGACGATCGGCCAGGCAAGCATCCGTATTATCATGCGGGCCTATATTATATTCAAGAGCCAAGCGCAATGGCGCCGGTGGAGCTGCTGAACGTAGAGCCGGGCCATCGCGTGTTGGATCTATGCGCAGCGCCAGGCGGCAAGTCGACGCAAATAGCGGCGAAGCTGCAAGGAAGAGGCTTGCTTGTCACGAATGACAACGCTGGCGAACGGACGAAGGCATTGGCGAAAAACATTGAGCTTGCCGGTGTCCGCAACGCTGTTGTGCTCAATGAGGAGCCAGCAGCGCTTGCGCCGGTGTTCACAGGCTGGTTCGATCGGATTCTGGTCGACGCGCCTTGCTCGGGTGAAGGCATGTTCCGTAAGGACGAATCGATGATCGCCTCTTGGGAGCGGCATTCGGTAGAGCGGTGTGCAGGTATGCAGCGGGATATTGCAAGGCATGCGGCACAGATGCTCGCACCCGGCGGCATTCTCGTCTATTCGACTTGTACCTTCTCTCCTGCAGAGAACGAGGTTCAAATTGCTGAGCTCCTTGCCGGCGATCCTGAGCTGGAGCGGGTTCCTATTCTGCTGGCGCCAGGCTTCGTAGAAGGGCGTATGGAGTGGGGACAAGCTGGCGACCACAGCATCAAAGACAGAAGTCCTATGCAGAGCGGCGACAACGAGCCTGCTGAAGATGTGGCTGTTACACCTATTCATACACTTACAAAAGCTGCCCAAGCAGATGATCGTATAGCGGAGTCGGGAATGGCGCGGTTGTGGCCGCATCTGCTGGATGGCGAAGGCCATTTCGTTGCGGTTGTTAGACGGAAGCTGGGTACAGCCGAGAGTCAATTAGATACCGACTCAGCAGCGAAACTAGCTGATCGTCATGAAGAGGTGCTCGCAGCCAGCGAGCAGCCAATTGGACGCAGCAATCGTGACCGGCTCGTCCGCCGTGATGAGGGACGGATGGGACGAGATGACCGTTCGCCTCGTGGAAACGGCGGGAAAGGTGCAGGAGCCAGCAAGCGTGCCAAAGGCAGCAAAGCCAGCGGTGGCGCTGCAGCGGTGACGGTTGATCCCGCTGAAGTATGGCGCAGCTTCGCGGACGAGCATTTGATCGGCGCAGACGAGTGGTCGGGCAAGCTCGTCGCATATGGCTCGCGCGTCTATTGGCAGCCATTGGGGCTGCCATCGCTGGACGGGCTGCGAGTCGTTCGAGCAGGCTGGTATTTGGGTGATGCGGGGCCGCATCGCTTCGAGCCATCGCAGGCGCTCGCGCTTGGTCTGCGTCGAAGCGAGATGAAACGGTCGTGGAGCGGCAGCGTAGATGACGCGGCGATCATGCGGTTCCTGAAGGGGGAAACGCTTCATTTGGCGGCAGAGGAGCTGATCTTCATCGGAGAGGATACGGCTCACAAAGGCTATACGCTGATATGTGTGGACAGCTATCCGATCGGTTGGGGCAAATATGCGTCTGGCGTGCTCAAGAACGAGCTGCCGGCAGGTTGGAGATGGGTGTAACGATGGCGAAGAAAGATAAAGCAGCAGGAGCAAGGCTTCGGCTGGACAAGCTGCTGTCGAATATGGGCTATGGGACACGCAGCGAGATCAAGCGAGCGGTGAAGCAGGGAGTTGTCACGGTTGACGGCAAAGTCGTGAAGGACAGCGGCATGCAGATTAAGCCCGATGAGCAGCAGGTTGCTTATGCCGGGGAAAAGGTGGTGTACCGCGATGTCATCTATCTGATGCTGCATAAGCCGCCAGGCGTCGTCTCGGCGACAGAAGATACGCGCGATGAAACGGTAATCGATCTGCTGGAGCCAGATGATCAGGTGCTGGCACCTTTTCCAGTCGGGCGGTTGGATAAAGATACAGAAGGCCTGCTCCTGCTGACGAATGACGGTCAGCTTGCGCATGATCTGCTGTCGCCGAAGAAGCATGTGCCCAAAACGTATATTGCGAAGATTCACGGCAGCCAGCCCGTGAGCCTGCACGATAAGAAGCAGTTCGAGGAAGGCGTTGAGCTGGATGACGGGTATGTCACGCTGCCTGCTCAGCTTGTTATTGATTCCGCGGAGCTTCTTGGCGAGCTGTACGAATGCTGGATTACGATTACGATTCATGAGGGCAAATATCATCAGATTAAACGGATGTTCCAGGCGGTCGGCAAGCAGGTTGTGTACTTGAAACGAGTGTCGATGGGGCCGCTCAAGCTCGATGAGTCGCTTCCGATTGGCAGCTATCGCGAGCTGACGGAGGAAGAAGTTGAGATGCTGCGAGCACACAAGAACGGCGATCGATCCTAATTAACGTAAAGTGGAGAGTGAGAGACATGACAAGAGAAGTGCTGCCATTCGAATTAATCGCATTGGACGTTGACGGAACCTTGCTGACGGACGATCATGAGCTGACGGAAGGAACGCGCCAAGCGGTTCGTGAAGCTGGACTGCGCGGTGCGGAAATTATGGTATGTACAGGCCGCGGTCCTGGCGGCGCTTTTCAAATTATGGACAAGCTTGGTCTGCAAGGCATTGTCATTACACATAACGGCGCGGCGACGATTGATGCCGATGACAAGCGTATCGTTCATCAGTACGAATTTACGCTGGAGCAGGCAAGCCGCTATATGAACTATTGCTGGGAGCAGGGGGTTCATTTTGACCTGAATACGGCATTTGATCTGTACCTGTTCACGCAGCTGGATCAAGAAGGACTCGACATGTATGCGAAGTACGGCATCGTGCCAATCGTCATTGAGAAGGATCAGATTCCAACGGGGCTGGTCAAAATGACTGTATTCGCCGATCCAAAGACGCTCGATACGATTGAGGCGGAATGGCGGACTTGGGAGACGGAGCTGCAGATCATCCGGAGCGGTGAATACTTCATCGATATTCAGCATCCTTCGGCGAATAAAGGAAGCGCACTGGAGCAGTATGCGAAGCAGCAGAACATTCCGCGCGAGCGTGTCATGGCGATCGGCAACTATTATAACGACATCGGCATGCTTCATTTTGCAGGATTGGGTGTCGCAATGGACAACTCGCCCCAAGAGGTGAAGGAAGCGGCGGATGAACACACACTCTCGAATGCAGAGGATGGCGTCATGCACGCCCTGAATAAATTCGTGTTGAACATATAAATGATATAGACAGAAAAAACGCCAAGCAGCTAAGCTGCCTGGCGTTTTCTGTATTGGTGTCGCATAGCTCAGGTGATTAGTACAAGATTCCGCGAGTAACAATTACCAGCAGAATGAACAGAACCAGGATGACACCTGCCGTCGTGAAACCTCCACCGCCGTATACACCGGACATGCGATATTCCTCCCTGACTCGAATTTCCGGCACCCAAGGCTGCTGCGTCTTGTTGATCGTCTTCCTTGCTGCTCGGTATACAGTATAATATGATGATCAGCCCGTTACGTTTGGACATTTGCCCTGTATACCGGAAGTTTGGGCAATGACCTACCCTGGGATTGCGATGGATGCGCCGGAAACATGAAGGACATACGACCGTGCATGATAGCTGTGTCGGAGACGGATATCCAATGCGGCTGCGGTTCATTCGGACACGCATCCTTGTTAGGTGAGACGGCGAAGGCCTTTGGGCAAATGGTTCTTCAGCTGGCCGCTGCTTGCCTTGGCCCAGCCAAGCGGGAAGCCATCGGCTGCAACGATGGTCCAGCCGGAATGCTCGTTCTCGTCTTGCACAGCTTCGCCGCGCAGGTAAGCTGCAGTCTCGGGTGCGTCTGCATGGAAGCTGGCCAGCCTCGCGATTTCCTCGGGACGGACGGCGAGTGCGAGTGCATGAGCAGGCTCGATCCGTTTCGTCTTGAGCTCGCCAAGCTGGAGACCGGGCCTCACGACCTTCAGCCCTTCGATGGAGGCAGCGTTGAAACGCCCCTCCTTGTCATGAGGCAGCCAGTAGAGCGCATCTCCGAATCGAACCGGCTCGCCGGGGCCAAGCTTGAAGCCGGGCAGCGCTTCCTCGGCGAATGCGTCGAACAGAGCCATGTCGGCGGCTAGGCTGTTGTTACCGGGTTTGGCTTTGCCTTTGCTGCGCTGAGGCGAGACCCGCTTGTCTCTGCTTGCTTTTTGACTAATCGGCACGAAGGCGGTGCGTCCTGCATCATCCCCTGTTGATTTGTACAGCACTGCGACAAAATGGCCTTCCCCCTCGCACCGATGAGGCCACAGCCGTTCGGTTATTTCGAGCTTGAACGCAGGATGGGCTGCAATGAAGGCAGCCATCGCGTCTTCATTCTCCGAACGATTGAACGTGCAGGTCGAATAAACAAGCCTTCCGCCTGGCTTCAGCATGATCGCGGCATGCTCGAGAATATCGGCCTGTCGGTCTGCACACATCTGAACATGAACCGGCGACCATTCGTCGATCGCATCGGGGTCCTTGCGGAACATGCCTTCACCAGAGCAAGGCGCATCGAGCATAATGCGATCGAAGAACTGCGGGAAACGGGCAGACAGCACATCGGGCGGCGCGCAGGTAACGACCGCGTTGCGAATGCCGTATCGTTCGACATTCTCGCTTAGTATGCGGGCGCGCGCAGGATGAATCTCGTTCGAGATCAGCAGACCTTCGCCTTGCATGCGGCCTGCGATTTGGGTCGTTTTGCCGCCGGGCGCTGCTGCGAGATCAAGGATCGTCTCGCCCGGCTGCGGGTCGAGTGCTTGGGCTGCCGACATGGCGGATGGCTCCTGGATATAGTAGATGCCTGCGGCATGGTAAGGATGCTTGCCGGGTCTTGAGGCTTCATCGTAGTAGTAGCCGGTCTCGCACCATGGGATTGGCCGCAGCGTAAACAGCTTCTGAAGATTCTGAATCGCTGACGGATTCGTATCGCTGCTCAGCTTTAATGGATTCAGCCGCAAGCCATAGGCGCGCGGAGCGTTGAAGCTGGCGAGAAATTCGCTAGCTTCTTGTTCGCCAAGCAGCGCCCGCATCTGCTCGACATAGGTGTCTGGCAGGGCGATGTTGTTGGTGTTTGGGGTAGGGGTCTGTGTATCCGATATATCAGACAACGTAAAGCACTCCTTCTATGTAGTGGAACCACGGAATTCAAAAGTATTAGTACTCGCTTCCTAGCCGACTGGAGTATTAGGTGAAATACAGAAGAAGCCAAGGCGCCCGCGAAAGGGGCCTTGGCGTTCTGTTATGCGAAAGGCAATCGCTGACGATTACCGTCCGCGCCGTCCGCCTCCGCTATTGGAGCGGCCGCCGCTGCGACCGCCGCCATCCGAGCGGCCACGGCCGCCGCCGCGTGGGGCGTCCGAACGACCGCGGCCGCCAGTATTGCCGCCGCGTCCTTCGGAGCGGCCGCCTCTGCTGGAGCTGCCGCGGCTGCTCGTCGGCGCGGAATCCCACGGATTCGCGCTTGCATCAGCTCCGCGCTTGTTCGCGAGCACGCTGCCGCCAGCTAACGATCCGCGTGGCGCGGATGAACCGCCGCCGCGTCCTGCTGGCGCGCTGCCTCCACGCCCTGCGGCAGCGTTGCCGCCTCGCGGAGCTGTGCCGCCACGGCTCAGCATTGGTGACGGCTCGTTCCAGGCATCGGCATCGAAGCCGCGTTTGCCGCCGCGGCCCGCGGCTGGAGCGGCGCTCCAAGCGCTGGCTTGCGCTGCTCCGCGGCCGCGGCTCGAGCCGGCTTCGCCACGACCGCGACCACCTGCCGATGCTGGTACGTCGCCACGCGCTGCATTGCCGCCGCGACCGCGCGCGCCGCCGGAGCGCTGGTCGACGCCGCCTGCTCTGCCTCTGCCTCCGCCCCGCGGACCGCCGGCTTGGCCGCCACGGCTTGCCGCTTCGCGCTCTTCCTGCGCACGGCGGCCCTGCTTGTCAGGCTTCACGCGAATTGGCAGATCGCCTCGCGCAACAGCCGAATCATCGCGTCGCTCAATTCTCGTATTGAGCGCACGCTCAATGTGAGCAACAGCTGCCGCATCGCGTGGCGTCATAAGCGTCACGGACATGCCGTTGTTGCCGGCACGGCCCGTCCGGCCGATGCGGTGAACGTACGATTCTGCGTCCATCGGCAGATCGTAGTTGAAGACGTGCGTGACGCCTTCGACATCCAGTCCACGTGCCGCGACGTCCGTCGCAACGAGCACTTGCAGCCGCGCGTCGCGGAACCGCTTCATGACCTGCTCGCGCTTCGCCTGCGACAAGTCGCCGTGTAGCTCATCGCTCTCGATGCCGCGCTCTTGCAGCGCTTCGTTCAGCTTCTTCGCGCGGAGCTTCGTCCGGCAGAATACGACTGCCAGGTATGGACGGTAAAGTCCGATCAGCTCGACAAGCGTATCTTCCTTACGGCGGTCCGTCGTCTCAATCGCGATCTGCCTGATCGTATCGACCGTTACCCGTTCAGGCGTAATGCGAACATCCTGCGGATTGCTCATATATTCGGCGCCGAGCCTGCGGATCGGGTCTGGAATCGTCGCAGAGAACAGCATCGTCTGACGGTTCTGTCTCGGCATTTGGGAGATGATCGATTCAACCTCGGACAAGAAGCCCATGTGCAGCATTTGATCCGCTTCGTCGAGGACGAGCATGCGGACTTTGCCAAGCGATACCGTCTCGCGGCGCAGGTGATCAAGTAATCGTCCCGGTGTTGCTACAATGATATGCGGCTGGCGGTTTGCCAGCTTGCGGATCTGGGATTCCACGTCCTGCCCGCCGTAAGCGGCAAGGACACTAGCGCCTGCAGCAGGAGCGAGCTTCGCCATCTCTGCTGTAATCTGAAGCGCCAGCTCGCGCGTCGGCGTGAGCACCAGCGCTTGCGTTTGGTCTTTGCTCGTATCGATGCGGGAAAGCAGCGGAAGCGCGAACGCAAATGTTTTGCCCGTACCGGTCTGCGCTTGCACGATCACGTCCACGCCCTTGAGCGCGAGCGGGATTGCCTTCGTCTGAACCGGCGTAGGAACTGTAATCCCATATGAAGTGAGAACACTCGTCAGCTCTTGCGAGACGCCAAGTGTTGCGAACGTAGTTGCCATTGTCGTATGAACTCCTCTTTGTATACGGCTGTTGCCAACCGTCTTAATCCTATCCAGTATACCAGCAACAGGGCTTTGGTGCACCTTTCCTTCATTGGAAGGACTGGTTTGCAATAGAGGGGGCCTATGTTATACTATTGCCGAACATATGATCTTCTAGGCGTTACAGCATTGCGGGAGAGAATAAAGGGTGATGACGGTATGGCGTTCGGCGTAAACAGACAAGAGCTGCAGGAATGGAAGAAGCGTGTGCTGCGAGGAGAAATCGCCCTGCTGACGCATTACTGGTACGATGAACGCTGGCCGGACAATCGGACGATAACGAAGGTTGGCTGCAGTGATTTGAACCGGTTAGCAGATTGGTGCCGCTCGCATGGCCTTGATCCGATGTACATTCATCGACGGGAGAAATTCCCGCATTTTGACCTCATAGGTCCTAGTCAGCGGACGATATTGGAGCAAATGGGCAGGCGGGATCTAGCGGACAAATTTCGATTGTAGACATAAGGTATGGTGATCATAACGGATACTCCGAAAGCATCGGGGACTTCTCATTGGGAGAGGTCCCTTTGTTGTGTTGTGGCGCAGTGAAATGTAGATGATAGGAAGCAAAAGAGAGGGGATTATCATGTTGAAAATTTACTGTAAGGACGATCTGTCTGATCGCATTTTATTGACTTTCACGATCGAGCATCGATCTTCTCTGCTTGACGAAATTCGAAAGCTGCCAGGGCGGAGCTGGCATCCTGACTTGCGCGCGTGGTCGATACCGGCTAACGACGGAAGCAGCGGGGCATTGATTGCGATGTGTAAAAGGAATGCGATGATATGTGAAATCGATCCTGGGCTATTGTTCAAGCTGCCTCAGCTTGCGATGCTGATCGATATTGGACAAGCGATTGAAGCCGAGCAGTATTCGAGCGAGGTTGTAGACAAACTCGACGAGCATATGCGCAGACGTGGATATGGCATACGGACGCGCAAGGCGTACCGCGGGCATATCGAACGGTTCTTGGTTGATTTTGCCAGGAAGGCTGAAGAGATTGCAAATGATCATATCCGTGCCTATACGTTAAAGCTGATCGATGCGGGGAGGGCGCATGCTTATGTGAACCAGGCGATTAGCGCTCTTCGTTACTGGTTGTGCGAGGTGGAGGGACGAACCGATTTTCCCCACAAATGGGAGCGGCCCCGCCGTCAGCGCAAGCTGCCAAATGTACTCTCCTCTGAGGAGGTGCTTCAGTTGATCGGATCCGTTAGCAATATGAAGCATCGGACCTTGCTGTCGCTCCTATATTCGTCGGGTCTTCGAATTGGCGAAGCTGTGCGGCTAAAGCCACAGGATATCGATCCCGCTCGTAAAGTGATCAAAATCCGCCAGGCCAAAGGCGCCAAAGACCGATACACCGTCCTATCGGGTGCGGCTTACGACATGCTTAAGGCTTATATGCTGCAGGAAAAGCCGATGCACTGGCTGTTCCCGGGAGCGGACCCGACGAAGCATCTTACGGAACGCACGATGCAGCATGTGTTCGAACGGGCAAGAGATCAGCTTGGCTTGCGTTCAACGGCGACGCTGCATACGCTCCGGCACTCTTTTGCCACCCATCTGCTGGAAGAAGGCACCGACCTGCGTTACATCCAAGAGCTTCTCGGCCACGCCAGCCCCAAAACGACCCAAATCTACACCCACGTCACCGTCCGCGACATCCGCCGCATCCAAAGCCCACTAGACCGCGCCCTAGCCGCCCATGCAGACAGCGCCACGCTGTTGAATGACGAGAGCAAGGGGAATGGAAAGGGAGGTAGAAGAAAATGATATTAAAAATATGGGATAATATAGTAAAATAATGTAGAGATGTTGAGTGAGTACGCATTGATCAAACGAAGTCGAAGGAGGGCTAGTATAGGCTGGTAGAGGCAGGCGTATCGATGGACTTGAAGTGAAGGTATCAAGAAGGAATCGGGAAGGTAGCGGAGATTTCCGCAATGCAGAAATCTTTAATAATCACGATCCAACACGAAACTCACAGATCACAGCTGATCCTACTTCCATCCCGACATTCGTAGGATACGGGCTAAGAGAGATGTAAATGAAATGCAGAGAATTGGTAGTTATCGGAAATTCATGTATAGAGTTTGGAGGAAATAATGTGGGTACAAAATTTGCAAATCTTCATATTAAAGCAATAGAACCAAGAGATCTTGAAGAAGCGTTACAAGAACTTAGTAATAAGGCAGGAACAATACTTGCTACTGAAGATCAAGACGATGTTGTTAATATCATTGACCGATATGTTTATCGAGGAACTAAACAGAATATAAGATCAACAAAAGTCTCGTACTATATAAACCAAGGAATGAAATGGACTAGTGTGTTGAATGATCAATTTTCCTGGGGCACAGTTGAGGAAGTAGGACAACTGTTTTCACATCTTGTAAGAAAACCTATTATGACGATTGGCTTTTTTGATGAAGATATATTTGAATTAACCTTATTTGAAGAAGGAGATATAAGAGCCAAGAAGTATTTTTGTGAAGAATGGGCGAAAAAAGAATATGACTTAGATTCTGAATTAATTGATCATAAGTATATAGAGGAAACCCTTGAATTGAATCAGATAGAATTAAATAAATTATTAGAAATAAGCAATCCAGAAAAAGCAATTAAAGAACTTTCAAGAATGCTGAAATTCAATCTTTGGATGCATTCAGAATGGATAAGCAATGATGAAGAAATCAAACAGGAATATATAAAGAAAGATTTTGAGATATTGTAAGTACTTCAAGAGGACATGAACATCCGATAACACCATATTCACGCATCGGGCCATCCGGCCCTCGGTCCGGCAGAGGCATTTCGGGGAAGAGGAGCAGCCGGACACATCGATCCCCCTAAGATAAGAGCTATCTAAGGGGGATCGACGTCGTGAATACAAAGACGTTATACGACAGAACTTTAAGGAGAATAAATGAAGTTTAAAATTCACAAAGATATTGAGAAAGCGAAAATTAAACATTATGTACCACCGAAATTTTTAACAACCGTGCCGCAGTTTTGGCCAGATAAATGTACAATTATGGTTTTCAAGTGCGGAAGAAGCGATGTTATTCTATCCAACATTGTTGAAGATGCGTTGAGTTCAGAAATACTTGTGGGGCAGAAGATGATAATTGCATTTGGAGGTTGTTTCACGATTGAATCAGAACAATTACTCAAGAGTAGAGGTATAAGTATCGTTGCTCTTAGTAATTTTCCTTGGACAGATGAAAGATATAAAGAGATAAAAGGAAGTAAATAAAAGTGAAATCGAAATTGATGAAATTTAAATAGATTGAGAAGTTGTGGGTACATCCGAAGAAGAAGTTCCGTCGTATAACACCATATTCACGCATCGGGCCATTCGGCCCTCGGTCCGGCAGGGGAATTTCGGGGAAGTGGTGTCAGCCGGACAACCCTGCACTGGCTAAGTCCGTCGGACCCGGGGCTGGCGCCCCTTAAGCCAGTGAGGGTTCGTGAATACAAAGACGTTATAAGAAATGGGTGATGAGATGAAACCTAAACAAATTATTTTCACTCATATTATCTTTGTTTCAATTTTAGTAATGATTTTTTTGTTTTTCCTTGATGTGAGATTACCCAAAGACGAAGTCACTATGATATTGTTTTTGATTATCCTGCCTTTGATTTACATAATGCTAGGGTTTTGTATGAAGGAAGATTTATCAGTTAAAGATAGACTATTTATATTTTCGGAATTAGTAATATTGGATTAATTATTTAATAGAACTCGGCAATCATTGTTATTTGTTGAACGAATTAATACCAATTTACTTTGCTTTTCGCTTTGTTTTTATGGATCAGAGATTGATGCATCTGAATGGCAACAGCCTGGTATAAGGCAATCAGAGCATAACGAGTTTTATAGTTTGCTTCGGGAATTTTATAATGAGTTTCATTTTATTATTGGGGGAAGTGCAATAGAAGAAGATGCTAAGGCTTTCTTTGATACTAATGAATGTTGGCCAGATAGCAGTTATTCAATAGAGAATATAACTGCAGAAAGTGTGAACAACAGTATGAGTATCTTTAATCAAGTAATAGTAAATAAAAAACTCGACATAATATCACAACTGGAAATTAAGAATAGATGTCTGAATGAGCTTAATGATGGAATTGAAATATCTCTTTAAGTAGCTCTTGGAAGGCGAATACTTCATCTAACAGCATATTCACGCATCGGGCCATTCGGCCCTCGGTCCGGCAGAGTGATTTCGGGGAAGTGGAAGCAACCGGACAACCCTGCACTGGCTAAGTCCGTCGGACCCGGCGCGTTCGCGCCTTAAGCCAGTGAGGGTTCGTGAATACAAAGACGTTATGCGAAACCAACGAAAGACTTTAATAATAAACCATAATTCATCATGGAGGTTGTAATATGAAACCGATTAAATATGATAATTACTTTTGGCAAGATGAAGAAGTGCGATTACGTGCTTTCCAGTCAGATGATTGGACAGGGCATTATTATAATCGTTTTGATACTCCTGCTCGCCGATTACTTGAGTGTGCAGTTGAACTTCCTCCAACAATTACGGAAGCAAAGACATTAATTGAAAGTAACGTTGATTTCACATCAAATAATGGCCGAATCGTGTTTACAATAGAAACCTTAGATGGTGAGAACGTTGGAGGAATCAATTTAAACAGTATAGACGAAAGAAACGGAACCTTTAGTATTGGAATACAAATTGATCAAGATTATAGAGGCAAAGGTTATGGAACTAGAGCAGTACGTATTCTATTACGTTATGCGTTTTTTGAAAGAAGACTGAATAAGTTTAACAATTGCGTACTCGAAGGGAATGAAATGTCTGAACGGATGTTGAGAAGACTTGGTTGTGTCCAAGAAGGTGTTAGAAGGAAAGTAATTTATACTAATGGACAATATCATGATTTAATTCTATTTGGAATGACGAAGGATGAATTCATTGAAACTCTTAAATAAAGAGATTATTTTCTTGTAGTCCGAAGAAGTCGTTGGCATCGCATAACACCGTATTCATGCATCGGGCCATCCGGCCCTCGGTCCGGCAGAGGGATTTCGGTGAAGTGGAAGCAGCCGGACAACCCTGCACTGGCTAAGTCTGACGACCCGGGCTTGCGCCCTTAAGCCAGTGAGGGTTCGTGAATACCAAAACGTTATGTGAAATTGCCGAAGAGCCGGTTTTGGAGGTTATTCATGAAGTTTACTTCAATACATAAGAAGATCAGAGGTATGAAGAGAAGAGCAAGGAAGTTCTCTTCATGGGCGGAGTATCACAAGCAATTGGATATCGAGTCTTTATTAAAACATAACAAGGAATATGTAAAGATATGGATCAGACCCTTCTACAATCTGCATTCTATTAACGCTAATAAAGTCGGGAAGAAGAATCCGACGAATAAATTCAAAAAACAAATTATTTTTCAGTTGATAGAAATCTATTTGGCATGGGAAGAGAAACTTGAACAGTTGAAGCAACCATATTATTTAAAGATATGGCTAGCTGATCCTGAATTCATGGATTCACAAGTGGTAGCAGCATTTGGAGATGAAATCGAATATTACAATAATATTTTTATGAATAACGAAGAGCATAAACAATTTTCAGTAAATGTTCGACATCCATGGATAGATCAGTTTGTCTGGGAAAGATGTATAAATGGATATTATGTTTGGGAAAGTGATCTAGAAACAGAGAAAGAGATTAATGAAGTTCGTAAAAAGGCGATTAGAACAGATGAAACAATAATTAATGAAAGAGTAGAACGAATGTACTTTATAAATACAGGGGACATGTGGACTGGGAGTATTCGAAGAAGTGGCAACTTCACCCAACACCATATTCACGCATCGGGCCATCCGGCCCTCGGTCCGGGTCGAGGCATTTCGGGGAAGCGTGGCAGCCGGACAACCCTGCACTGGCTAAGTCCATCGGACCCGGGGCTGGCGCCCCTTAAGCCAGTGAGGGTTCGTGAATACAAAGACGTTAGCAGAAATTCGGTTAAACCAAATTTGAAAGGATGATTCGATGAAGGGAAAGCTTATATTAGTTGAGGGTATTCCAGGTTCAGGGAAATCGACATTTGCACGATTTTTATCAAATCAATTTGAAAGAAACGGATACATGTGTAAGTTGTTTCTTGAAACTACTTACGATCATCCTATCATTGAGTTTTCAGGATATGAAGAGATCACTCTGTTTCTTGAATCTTTTTATGATAGATGGTCTAAGCTTCTTGCTAAATTACAAAATACTGAAATCGTTGTGCTAGAGTCTGCATTTTTTCAAAGCCCTATTGTGCATTTGATTCATAAAGAAGCAGATCGAGAACTGATTAAATCTCTGATTAATAAAGTGAGTGATTTGTTAAGTAAGGGAGATTGTAGATTGATCTACTTTTACCAAGAGGATCGATCAGCCGCTATTGAAAAGATGATTGAAAAACGTGGGGGAAGAGATTATTTATTACGAAAACATGAAGAGTATAAAAATGAACCCTACTTTTTAAATCGACAAGAACAAGGGCCAGAATCTCACATCTCATTTTTTCACGAGTATTCCGTTCTTGCCAACGAGATAGTTAGACAATTATCCATTCCAACTGAATTTATTGAGAATTCTGCAGCGGAATATGGTTTGTATCAAAAACAAATGTTGGATAAATTAAATTTGGAATATTTTCTGGATCCAATTCTTGAGCCTTCTCTGCTGAAGAAATACTCTGGCCTCTATCATAATAAGGAGATGGATTTTAAGATATTAGTGGAACTGAAGGAAGATCGATTGTGGATTTTTGGAAATAAAAGAATGGATCCCAAAGGTTTGAATCAATTTTATCTCAATGATATGAGTGTAATTGTAAGCTTTATTGAAAATGACTCGGGAGTTAATGGTTTAGTAATAACCGAAAAAGATTTATATGCAAACAGAAATGATAATGGCACTGTATTTGAGAGAATCTCATAGAAGAACCAAACTTCTGCTAACACCATATTCACGCATCGGGCCATCCGGCCTTCGGTCCGGCAGAGGGATTTCGGGGAAGTGATGGCAGCTGGACAACCCCGCACTGGCTAAGTCCGTCGGACCCGGGCTGGCGCCCTTAAGCCAGTGAGGGTTCGTGAATACAAAGACGTTATCTGCAATCTGGGCTTGATGAAAAAAATTGTTCAATTTTAGGAGGAATAATAATGATCTTGAATGATGAATTTATTACTTTCCTAGTAGAAGCAAAGAAAACCACATATGCATCTGGAAGCGGAGTATTACTTGAACCTATTAAGCGTGGTTCAAAAGATATGTCTTACAAAGATGGAGTTTATGAATACATGGATAGTTATTTTGGTGAATTAAATTTTATTGGACAAGAAGTTGTATGGCATACTGGTAAGCCTATTTGGGGTATGAACTATTATGGTTTTACTTATAACCCCATAGAAGGCTTTCCACAGTTTCTATTTGAATGTTTAAAGCAAGCTACATTCCAAGCGCCTTATCGTGGGCCAAACCATTATAAGAATAATGAATTTGATTACAATTGTTCATGGACGGGAGATATTAACAGGTTTCAAGGAGAAGAGTCTATTCGATTTAACAACCATGTGATCTATAAACTTTCTTTTCATGGTGGGAATATTCAATATGTATAGTACAAGGCAATAAGAGATTTTGAAGTGTTTCTGAGAAGGCCAGACAGCAGATAACACCATATTCACGCATCGGGCATCCGCCCTCGGTCCGGCAGCAGTTAGATATGGAATCGGTGAGCCATTTCAATCTCGAGGAGGCTGGATCAGCTGGACACATCCGCACCACCTAACCGCATCGCGGACACCTTTCGGGCTTAAGGTGATGGGACGTCGTGAATACAAAGACGTTATAGGAAATCAATGCATTTAATTTTAAAAGAGTTCGGAGGAACGAAGATGTTTGAGTATATTACACACTATTACAATTCAGTGCCTTTTAGAAGTTTGTCTGCACTCTCAAGATCTGAGGCAATGAGAGTCATGGAAGAATTATGTGATGATTCACCGATCTTTGAAAGATTCAAGGAACCCGTGCAATATTGGGAGAATCGATTAGAAGCTGAAAATTGGCTGCGAAACGGATTTAAAGAAAAAGGCGGAGTACCAAAAGATAAATATCCATTTTATGCTGTATTGGGGACAGCTGATTGGATAGAGAATTATGCTTTGAGTGAAGGGCTAGACATAAATTTGCTTCGAATTCCTTTATCTCTTTTCAGCGAAAAAGATGTAAGTTTTACATTACCAGATAGTATGGTTTCGTTTTGGATTGGAAGAGATAAGCCTAAAGAATATTACAATGCTACATTTCATGGACAAGTATTTACAATATCAGAAATAAAGGCGAGAATGACGGCTGATGTAATGAGTAATCTCGAATCACTGATCCCTAACGGAATACCATACGTTGAAGCACAAATATGGAATCATGAGATTGCAATGAATTTTTATAATAATCGAAATACTTAACTTGAAATAATGAAATAAAGAAAGACTTCGTCGTTTAAGTCGGTGAGACGTCGTGAAGGAGATTCAAGATGAATCAAAAAAAACACATTATTCCTTGTAAGGCATGGACAGACGGAATGGAATGTCCAACATTCTTCCAGCTTGTTTAAGTAAAGTAGAAGTAACGAATAATCATTATGAAGATGTAGAAGAAGATCGACGGAGATTATTTTCTAGTAATCGTTACATATATAGACAAAGTTCCATAAAAAGTTCATACTTGTGATACCAGTTACTCTATAAAACCAATGAGGTGCGAGATGAAATTAGATGAACTTATCAGATGGACGATCTATAAGTTAGCTAACTATTATCAGAAATTTCAAGTCCTGATTCTCTCACTCTTTGTAGTTGGAATTGCTGATTATTTTATTCTTTATGAGATATTCGTTTCTCTATCGGCATTTACTCCATTTTTGCTTTTAGAGATTAGTCCAGTTATCATCATTGTTTTATCTGTAATAATTATTAGAGGGGCAATACAATCATATAAGAAAATGAAGGAAAACAAGCATGTACTAATTTTTTAAATTAATAAATTCAGTTTGTAAAAAAATATTGAAGGCATCTCAAGAAGGGGAAAGTTTATTATCCTAGCCCTTGTAACATCTAAATAATCTAACAACAAGAGAACGTACAAACCCACCTTAAGGTTAGCGCCAGAGGTGGGTTTTTGGTCTTAAAGCTGAATTGCCTCAAAGAAATCGATATATAGATAAGAATGAGGAGGTAAAAAAATATGAAGAAGAAATAGGAAGAGAATTATTAAAGATTGAAGATGGACAATACATAATTATGTAAAAGAATAATTAGAAACCTTGAAAGGAGATCAAATGAAGACTTACATAAGATATCCTTTAAATGTTGAGCTAATCTCTAGTATGTCCATCCTTACTATTTTATTTATTCTCAATATCATGAATACAAACAATCACTAGCGTTGCATTAATGTTCTCTGAATCTTCATAACTTTCTGTCTTATCTAAATCCGCGTATAAAAAAATCCTTTACAATAGTTATGGTAGGTTGCCCTGTCCATAATCCACTGAAAAG